>Ga0233377_1000002_pt1 | contig 618000 bp, 508 predicted proteins | sample ElkDunMinimDraft_6_FD_191540 | JGI IMG/M metagenome (GOLD analysis project Ga0233377, IMG submission 191540) | Fecal eukaryotic communites from dung pellets of Tule Elk in California, USA - Elk Dung E36 | ecosystem: Host-associated > Mammals > Digestive system > Large intestine > Fecal...
GCTTTTTCCAGATACCTGCCACTTGTTGAACAGATCATAATACTCTTTGTCGCTAATCTTTTTCATGGAGCAAGATTACAACCCAAACAACATTCAGAAAATATGGGGTTTATCGGACGGATACCAATATTTAACAATAATTCTCCAGAGTGACTAGAATTAATTCGAGATCAAATTGTGAAAATAATACTGCGCCATAATAACCCCATCGTGATCGAGGGGTCGCGAAGCAGGAGGAGCTGAGACTTCCCCCCGAGTTTATCCAAAAAATGTTTATCCCGATACTCAAGCTAAAATAGTGTACCTGCTTGCATTTCGCTAAAGGCGCACCTCTTCAGAGAAACCCCGCGGAGCAGCCTTCTCGATTAGGTAAATATGCCTTACTTCTCCTTTTGCATTAATTCTCATTTTCACATCTTCTTATGTCCCAAATTGAGCCAGCTTCCAACTCTGCCTTATAATGTGCATTAGGCTAAAGTCCGTTTACTTTGAAAATTAAAACACATAATGACTTATCGAACCTATGATAAATTTTCTCTTCCTCCTTTTTGTCAAGGATTGAATATTTAAATCCCTTTTTCTGAAAGTCACCACCTGTAACCATCTTTCTATATTGAAAACGAAAATTTTTAATTTCTGCAAAATCGTCTTTAAACCTATCTTTTTCAGAATAGTCCGCTAAAGTTATAATCGTATCAAGTTCATTCGATACTGTTGTGAACAAGCGTAATAGGTGGTAGTTGTTTGATGAAGAAACCGTTTGCTTTTGAACGCATTCAGCAACTGTATAATTGATAGCCCGAATTGTAGATTGCAACCCCTCAATTTTGCGAATTATCACGTCCTTCTCGCTCCGTTTGTTGTGCATATTTCGCTCGAGAAAAATTGGAATGTAAACAGCTAAGAATATGGTGACAACCAAAGTTGCCAAACCGACAATATCTATCTTGTCTTCGAATATAAAAAGTGGATAGTAATGGTGTAATCCCATTCCGATTACAACACCAGCAATAATCAATATAACGCTAATAACATATCTAATCATTTGTCGTTGGCTTCTTTAATATATCCCGTTATGTCATCTTCCAAAAAAGGATCGTCATCCGATTTGAACTCTAAATTGTTCAAAATGATTTTTGCATCCATGTATTCCCTTGCAAGCCCACCAAAAGCGGCTTCAAGAAAGGAAGTGGCATAACCTGCAGTTCCATCAAGGTCGATAATCAATTTTTTATTTTCCCTTATTGCTTGTTTAAACTTGGGCAGAAGAATTTTTTCTAAAAATTCTTCCCCAGGAAAATCACCCTCAATTTCCTCACGTACTCCTGGAATAGTGGTGTAGTCGTCCGCTATTTTTATTATTAACTTGTCCATCTGTTTGAATTATTTAATTCCCAATAAAGGAAAGTCCCGTTAAATTCTTTTGGAAGTTTCTCATATTTATCTTCACTTAAGTCCGCTTTTACGTCATTTGAAATAATTTTCAAATTGCTGTAATAATTTCTTTCAAGACCTTTGTAAATATTTGGTAAGCCTTTTCCTCTATAAGGAATTTTTGTGCTTGACATTTTACGCCCCTGGATTATTTCCTTCAAAACATCACGATTGTCTGTAATACCAAAGAATGAGGATAATTTGTCACGAAACCCACTCATTTTCGAAGATTTAAAAATGCCTATACCTAAGTCAATGAACGCAAATGAAACTTTGTTCAGCGCCTTGTCATGATAGACAGTTAACCACCAGGTTTCATGACCGATTTGTTGTGGCTTTGCATGGTAACAAGTGTTTGCCATACTCTCCATTAATGCTCTGTATACACCGGGACATCTTGCTTCTTGACCAAAAACTATTTTAGTAGCACGCTTAATCAATTCATTAGCAATGCCTCCTTCGGCTTTCTTATTTTGCCTAGTGAGTATGTAGTTTTTTGGTTCGTCATTCTGTCCGTTGGCACCAAAGACACCGCTTTCCTGAAAAATTTTACACAATTTTTCATCTCTCGGATAATTACCTTTTATTTGCACGCCTTTAGTTATTGCTGGATTTTTTACCACCGATAATAACAGTACAATGGCGTCATTGGTAAGGTTTGTAATCTCTTTCAGATTTATTAAAATTGGTTTCCGGCGGTTGATGTGGCTTTTTATTGTCTCTAAGTAATCCAAAATCGCGACGGTATTTTCAACAAATGAAAAATTGTGCGGTGCTTTTAAGCTTTCAAACCGGCTGATATTCCTACGTTCACGCTTTTCTGCGACAGGAACACCATTCATAACACATCTTTTTGCTTTGGCCTTTTCCTTGCTCAGCAATTGTTGCTTTAAACGGTCTTTAGCCCGCTTGGTATTTCGTTTTTTAAATTTCGATGTTGAGTAAAGCTTCTTCATAGTTAGACTTTTTCAACCCCCTTTTCTATGAAATTGTGTCTGTCAAGTTGCTCCATATTATGTTGTTTCAGTATCGTTTTCCTTCTAATGTTGAGGTTACCTTTTCTGCAGGTTGTTCAACTTTTTTACAACCCCTACTATTTTGGTGCCACCCATCCATGGCGGTTGGCGAACGCACAAACGTGTGGTTATCCCCCTAATAATACCCAATCTCCCCCAACAATCCACCACCGCAAATCAAAACATCCAAAAAATACCCTGTATTGGGTATATCTACTAACAGAAAAGATGGCAAAATTGAAAAGCTCTTCGTGCCTCCGTTTCTTTGTGGCAAAATCAAAAAGCCCTTCATGCCTTCGTGGCAAGATCAAAATCCCATCGTGCCTCCGTGTCTTCGTGGCAAAAAAATCTTCCTGCCTTAACCGCCTACAATAAAAAAAGGCCCTACCAAAACGGTAAGGCCTTCCTCTATTTTATCCTTGCGGAACTCAGTTTTTGCTTAGGTAAGAAGCAACGCCTTCTCTGGTGGCATGCATGGCTTCTTTTCCTTCTTCCCAATTAGCTGGGCAAACTTCACCGTATTTCTCCACATGTCTCAAGGCATCCACCAAACGGATCATCTCGTCGATGTTTCTTCCCAATGGAAGGTCGTTGACAGTTTCGTGTCTTACTACACCTTCTTTGTCGATCAAGAAAGTCGCTCGGTAAGCTACAGGCAATCCTTGGTAAGAAAGCTCGCCTTCCTCGTTGTAGTTCCAGTCACCGGCCAATACACCGAAATTATGGGCTACCACCTTCGCAGGGTCAGCAATGATCGGGTAAGTAACGCCAGCGATACCGCCTTGCTCTTTTGGAGTAGACAACCAGGCCAGGTGAGACTCTTCTGTATCACAGGAAGCACCCACTACGGCTACGCCTCTTTTCTCGAACTCTTCCAGTTTCTCCTGGAAAGCAAGGATCTCTGTAGGACACACAAAAGTGAAATCCTTTGGATAGAAAAAGAAAATAACATCCTTATTGCCAATGTACTGCTCCAAAGAAAAGTTTTCAACGATTTCTTCTCCGTCGATTACGGCTGGAGTATTGAACAAAGGGGCTTTTTTTCCTACTAATGACATAATAATTGATTTTTGTTGTTTATAAATTAGCTAAATGATTACTTGTGTTGTCCACGGATGACGATCGATACCTCATCTACCTCGAACCCTTGGATCTCGTTTTTTTCAAAGAACCCCTTAAGCAAGGCTTCCAGTTCTTCGTTCCGGTAATCCTTGATCTCATTGGTCTTTTTGCAATACAGGTGGCTGTGCGTATCCAGAATGGAATCAAAGCGCATCACCCCCTTATTGTCCACAAACTTTTGGATGATACCATGATTCACAAAGGTGTCCAATGTCTTGTAGACGGTACCTAATGAAATAGAAGGATTGCTGTCTTTGATATGCTCGTATACCTTTTCTGCAGTGGGATGGTTTTCCGCATCTTCTATGGCCTTATAGATGACCATTCGCTGATGCGTAAACTTCAATCCTCCTTCGGAAATTTTATTTTTGATTTCTTCTATACTCATTACTTCCTAAGAATCATTCCCAACCGAGAATGATTCTGCAAAGGTATAAATAATTATCCATTTTGAAAATATTCCTTTATTTATTCCGCAAATATCCTCATCGATAGGGGCAATAGGCATTATATTTTGTATCCGCCGCTATCGGGAAGTACAATATTCGAAAAATCACCTAAGCCCTATCGTTTAAAACGGACCATGTGCCGTTTTCCAAAAGCTTGATTGCTCCCTTTGGTCGGTAGAGAACTGTGGGGAGTCCCCGGAATGGCTATCTTTAGGATTCATATCCGATCACATCTATTTAGCCATGATTAAAGTCTTGTTTATTTGTTTGGGGAACATTTGCAGATCCCCGCTGGCCGAAGCCGTTTTCAACCATAAGGTGAAAGAAAAAAAGCTGGACAAGTTCATTGAAAGTGACAGCTGCGGAACCTCCAACTACCACATCGGCAAGTCTCCGGACCACCGGAGTATTCAAACTGCCCAAAACCGCGGGATCCGTATCGACCATGCAGGCAGGCAATTGAGCCGGAGCGATCTGGAAGAATTTGACTACCTGATCGCCATGGACCAGTCCAATCTGGACAATATCAAAAAGCTGATGGATAGGGAGGGCCTTTCCCATCCACACCTCTACTTGATGAGAGAATTTCAGCCGAATCCCAGCCATACCGATGTCCCCGACCCTTATTATGGGGAAGCGGAAGGATTTGAAGAGGTTTATGATATACTGGATGAAGCCATGGACCATTTCTTGGAAAAAGTGATTCTCGACCATCAGCTTGGGGAAAAATAATTCCTGAATTAAAACCTAAGCCCCTAGCCTATCCAATGCATAGCGGCAGACAGATGCTATCGGCAGCTCTAAGGGTGACCCGCGACAGGTAGCGCCCCCAACACAAGACTAGAGGACAGAAAGGAAAAGGGCTTCCTGTATCGGGAAGCCCTCTCTGTAACTTTTATTATTTCTGTTCTGGCTCCTGGCCTTCGTCCTCTCCCTTTACTTCTTCCGGCTTTTCCTTAAGCAGATCGGGTTCGTATTGGCGGATGATCTTGTACCAGTTGATCAGTTTTTTGATATCGGAAACATAGACCCGGCTTTCATCGAACTCAGGCAAAATATGTTTTAAAAACGCTTGGTACTCGTCGTTATCAGCACCTGCGGCCAATCCTGTGTCGCCTTGAAATTCCTTCTCAATGGTTCTCATGACATCCTCCAGGGGAGCGGCACCTTCTTCAGTCAGCGTGTAGATGGAGATCTCGCTCAGTATAGAAACCCTGTGGTTGGTCCCTACGACCAATTTGGTCTTCTTATCATCCATGGACTCGAGCACCACCCCGCTTCGGCTGGGCTTTAATATTTTGTATAATCCCGGCTTTCCAGATACCGTTGCAATTTCTTTAAATTCCATTGTTGTTTTTTTTAATAAAGGGCAAATATAAATCTTATGCCTTAAAGCCCAAGTCGCCCCTTAATGTTCCTGATAAAATTCTTCCGCATTTTCTTCAATGAAGGCAATCAACTCTTCCCGGCCTTCGGCTTTTTCCGCAGAAGTAATAAAATAAAGAGGTGCTTCTTCTATAAATTCCTGCGTGGCTTTAAGAAACCTGGACACATTGGCTTGAACCGAACTTTTGGCAAGCTTGTCTGCCTTGGTAAAAGCCAACACAATCGGCACTTCATTTTCCGCGCACCAAAGGATAAACTCCAGATCGATTTTCTGGGGAGAAAGCCGGCAGTCAATGAGCACAAAGGTGGCCATTAAGTTTTCCCTGTTGGTCAGATAGCCCTTGATCATGCTTTCCCAACTGGACTTAAGGCTTTTCCCTACTTTGGCAAATCCGTACCCCGGCAAATCCACCATATACCACCTGTCATCAATCCCGAAATGGTTGATCAGCTGGGTCTTCCCCGGCGTTCCGGATGTCTTGGCCAGACTCTTATTGTTGGTAAGCATATTGATAAGAGAGCTTTTGCCTACGTTTGAGCGTCCAATAAACGCAAACTCCGGTTTGTTGGGCGAGGGGCATTTTCTATAATCGGTGTTGCTAATTAAAAACTCGGCTTTTTTGATCATACGGTTGTATCACAGGTCAATGTAGCTACAAAGATAGGGCTTTCCCTTTAAAAGGAGGCTTCCATTAATATCTTTAACATTTTTTCCAATGTCAGCTTTAGTTAGTAATATTGCACAACTATCCATCAAAATCCGAATGTCAATAGTACCCTACAAGGATCGAAATGAGGGCAAGAAAGAGCAGGTTGCCAACATGTTCAACAACATCAGCAAACACTACGACCTTTTAAACCACGTCCTGAGCTTGGGTATCGATGTGCTTTGGAGAAAAAAAGCCATCAAGCTCCTTCAAAAAGATCAGCCAAAACTTATTCTTGACATTGCCACAGGAACGGGGGATTTTGCCATTGAAGCCTTGGCGCTAAATCCTGACAAAGTGATAGGGGTAGACATTTCCGAGGGAATGCTCGAGGAGGGGAGGAAGAAAATGAAGAAGAAAAAACTGGACCACCTGATAGAACTACAGTTAGGCGATTCGGAAAAGTTGCTCTTCCCGGAGAATAATTTTGATGCGGTCATCGTTTCTTTTGGTGTAAGAAACTTTGAGAATCTCGAAAAGGGCCTGTCCGACATGTACCGCGTACTTAAGCCGGGGGGTAAGACGGTAATTGTCGAGTTTTCAAAACCGGAGAAATTTCCCATGAAGCAGGGATACAATTTCTACTTCAATTACGTTCTTCCACAGATAGGTAAGCTGGTATCCAAAGACAATGATGCCTACACGTATCTTCCCGAATCGGTGGAGGCGTTCCCCTATGGCGACAAATTTGTGGATATATTGAAAAAAGTGGGCTTTAAAAACACAACATGCAAATCACTGACTTTTGGTATAAGCGCCATCTACGTGGGAGAAAAGTAGGATTTCTCCTGCTCTTTGTTCTTTTCTCCGCAGAGGGATTTGCGCAAAGGCAATGGAGTCTATTCAATTCCTCCGGTGGCGATGACCAGACCTTTTCTTATGGTTTCTTTTTAGCAGGTCATACCAGTTCACTTCGCATAAAATATTCTGATGACTTCCTTAATCCAGAGGCCACTTCGATCAGAAACGTTCGCGCCATTATGCCCACTTATTCGCCGGGTTTTGCCCTGGGTTTTTTGTTGACCACCCGGTTACATGACCAAATGAATATCTTGATCACCCCGAAGGTGGGTTTTTACGAATACAGGACTGAAATTGATATGTTTTCCCCCGGGAACCCGAGTCCAGGCAATCCCACCGATAACAGCACAGACAACCAAATCACGACCAACACCTTTTTGACCGAAGAGACGCTGGTTGAGGTGCCTATTCTATTCAAATACAAATCCCATCGTTTCAACAATACCCGGATGTTTTTTGTGGGAGGAGTCAATCCACAGATCAGGACCAAGAAGCAAGATGAGGCGGATGAAGATGACCTTGTATTGAAGGGCAAAGACCTGGCCTTGGAATTGGGAATGGGTTTCGATCTTTATTTTAAGTACTTTAAATTTTCTCCGGAAATCAGGTTTTCCCACGGACTCCGCAACCTTTACCAGGAGGGGGCCACAGATCCCAGCATAGCGGCAGCTTTGTCGGATGTACGGAAGAAATCCATTACGATCTATCTGAATTTCCAATAGCAGAAATTCTTCTGTTATAGGGGCATTTTGTATTCCGAGAAGCGATGGCCATCAATTACCAAAAGCCCGTATTCATTGTTGCTTCCAGAATAGTTGATCTCTACCTTCTGATAACCACTGATCGGTCTGGTGTTTAATAATTCACCATGGAGGTTATAGAGGTAGATAAACTCCTGTACCTTGTCAATGACCACGAAGATATTTTTATCCCCGCCAAAGGAGAAGTACTGGAAATCCACTTCGTCAGAGAACAGGCTTTTTTCGAACAGAGGCTCCAAGTCAGCATTTAAAACGGAAACTTTATTGTATTCATGTAGCACAAAGAGATGTTGGCGCTTGGATTGATCCTTCACCAAGTGATACTTGGTAGACAGGCCCGGACGGAGCAATTGGTTTCTATAGGTGACTTCCCCATTGAAGTTGACCTTCACCACTTCCCCTTCCTCGTTGATAGTGACCAACTGCGATTCAGATGCCTGGTTGTTTTCGATTAATGCAAAGTCTGTTGAGAGGCCCTCGCCCAGTTTGACAGAACTTCCGGAAGGCAATTCTCCCTTTCGGTTCATCAGATACAAATCCCCGGTGGTGTTGGCGGCTACCATAAAGTCCCCTTTACCGGTAATCCGATAATGTCGGGGAGCGGCAGCCAGCTTGCCTGGGATAGGTCTTGGAGACCAACCCGCAAGCGGAGTTCCGCCCTTATCAAAGAGGTATAAACCGCCGGTTTCACTTCCCAAGAAATAGCGATAATCCCTATCATTATCATAATCCACCAAATTGAGGTGGCTGATAGCTTGCCCGGAAGGCAGTTGGATGGGGTAACCGGGCAGCAATGTACCCAGCCTGTCATAGCCATATAATGCCTGATCGGTGGCAAATAGAATTTGCAGTTTTCCATTCTTGTAGTAGTCTATCTGGAAAACATCTCCCACGATCTGTCCGTCCACCTGTTGGCTGAATACAATCCCTCCGTCACCGGTTACCAAATGGACTTGGTGCAGCTCGTCCTGAACGAGGTAATCCGTGCTTCTGTCATTGAAATTCTGTATCGCCATCGGCCCATAGATCAACCTGTTGGGGAATTTCACCGCCATGGCTTCCTCTAAAACAATTCCTGTTAACGGGTTAATAGAATCCAAATGATACTGCAATTGAACGCGGGCATTTTCATTCTTCTGCTGAAACACCAACCAATCCATGGATTTTATCTGCGGCGCATATTTTTGCAAAAACACCTTCCATTCGGGCGATGCGATCCGGATCAGATTACTCCAGAATCTGGGAATATTGATGACAAAATTATAGCCGGATTGGCGGGGAAGTTGCCCCAGAAAGCGCTTGTGATGAATGGACTTTCCCCAGGTATTGTCATTATACACATCTTCTAGGAATGTCCGAACCGCCTTTGTGCTATTGCCCATCAGGATCATGTCATCATAAGCCGCTACATAGGTGTTTTGGAAACCGATAAATTGCCCGTCAAACAGATGTGCGGGAAACTCTTCTGCAGCCAGACGGAAGATTTCCCTGCCCAGATAGTAATCCCTTCCCACTTTTTCACGATCTTCTTCCACCAGATCCAAATTGAATCTCTTGAGCAAATCTACCTGTTCCTCGGCTTTGGCCGTCTTCAACAAGATGATCCTGTCCTTTTCCAGAGCGCCGCTTTCCTCAAAGACCATATAGCCTACCTCCCCCGTCAACCGTTGAAAAAACGCAGATTCGGGGAAGAATTTGTCCATCTCGCCTTTTAACGTACTCTTCGCCTCAAATGCCAGATTAGATATAGCCTGAATCTGGTAAGGATCATTGACGTTGTAACACTGAAAAATGGCCGTTCTATTGGAAATATAATTGTGGAACGTCTCAGGGGCTCCATTGTCGCCCCAAGGTATTTCCACCAGATCTCCATCACCAAAGAAGGAAGCGCCTTCAAACACAATTTCGTTGTTGGAGAATTTCAGCTCCAGATTGACAGCTTGCCTGTTATTTAAAAAATAATCCGCCCCTTGGGATTCGCCTGCCCTGCCGATGGTTTGGATAAATTTCCCAAGCCCGACACCACTCAACCGCAACAAACCAAGCCCACGGGGATCAGGTTTATTTTTGTACAAAGCAGGGTACGCCGCCCTAAATCCTTTTAACTGATCGGACTGGGTGTGCCTAATGGCGTCCTCCAACAGGAAGGAAGAATAACTGCCCAATACCAGGTTGTCGACTATGGCAAATGACAAAATGTTTTTTGCTTCAGGGCTTTGGTACTCAAAGACCTTTACGCCACTATAGTTTCGTGAATGGACATCCCTTGGATTGATCTTTTCTACCAGGGACCGGACAAAGTCCTCATGCTCCTGACCGGAAAAAGCAATGGAAAACAAAAAGTCCAATTCATCTTTTCCTGAGGGGTGAAGGGAGACGGAGAAACTGTTTCCTTTAAGGGAATTTTCGAGTTTTCCGGATCTTCCCGCCAGGCTGTCCAACGCCAAAAGCTGGTTTTCCAGATTCTTCAAAGAAGGGATGTCTCTCAACCGTCCCCATAAGGGTTGGTTCACCAACTGGTTCCAGGTGTTCACCGGCCCTTCTGTTTCAAAGACGAAGATGGCATCCGCCGGGATTACATCTGCTGTATGCAGGCGCCTGTTAAAAAAATAGGTGGAAGCGAAGAAATACACGGCCAAGCCCAAAGAAATGACCAACAAAACGACCAATAAACGTTTGATTAAATTCACCGCAGAAATAGATTATAATCCTAAGAATTAAGGTAAAGGTAATGCCCTCTGGCTAAAGTAGAAAGAATAAGGCCGGCAGCAGGAAGATTTTTTTCTTCCCACTGCCGACCCTATGGCATATTCTCAAAAAAGACCGGATATCCGCCATGAGGTCTAATGGCGAAACTCAAATGCCAAATCGAACACAAAGTCACGGCTTTTCACACCATTTGATGACTTCGTTCCTCAAGCTGCTTTTATCAATATAAAGCGAGGACATCGGCCGAATGTGAACCGGCGAAAAAGGATTATTTTCCGGAGATCTTATCCAATACCGACATCACCTCTTTTACGTGCGATCTAGATACTTCTAGCAGTTCTTTTTCGTCGGCAGTAAGATCCAGCTCCAATACTTTCTCGATACCGTTCTTGCCTAAGATAACCGGAACTCCTAAATAGCAGTCATCAATGCCGTATTCGCCTTCCAATTTGATACAAACCGGGAATACCCTTCTTTGATTCTTTATGATAGCTTCTACCATTTGGGCAGCGGCCGCACCAGGTGCATACCAAGCTGAAGTCCCCATCAACTTCACCAATTCCCCGCCACCGAACTTAGTCCTTTCGATAATGGCATCCAGCTTGTCCTTGTCGATCAATTCAGTCACAGGGATCCCTGCCACTGTAGTATATCTTGGAAGCGGAACCATGGTATCGCCGTGGCCTCCCATCAAGATTGCCTGAATCTCTTTTGGAGAAATATTCAGTTCGTCAGCGATAAAGGCTCTATAGCGGGCTGTATCCAATATCCCTGCCATTCCTATGACCTTGTTCCTCGACAGATTGGAAGTAATGTGGGCTTGGTAAGTCATTACATCCAAAGGATTGGAAACAATGATGATAACGGCATCAGGAGAGTGCTTCACCACATTCTCTGTTACCGACTTTACGATACCCGCATTGGTTTCGATCAGGTCATCCCTTGTCATTCCCGGCTTACGTGGAAGGCCTGAGGTGATCACCACAACATCCGAATTGGCAGTTTTGGAATAATCGTTGGTGCTGCCGATTGTTCTGCTGTCATAAGAATTGATGGGGGCTTTCTGCCAAATATCAAGTGCCTTCCCTTCAGCTACCCCTTCTTTAATATCTACCAACACAATTTCTTCCGCAATTTCATTGTAGGCCAACACGTCAGCACAAGTTGCGCCCACATTACCGGCTCCTACCACAGTTACTTTAGTCATGGAATATAAAATTTAATTTTATGGATATTTTATTTAAAATGATTGCAAATATATTAAAAGAAGCCTGTTTTAAGAAGCAAACCACTGATTACTTGCAAGGTGGTTCTTTTGGGTTATTTGCTGTGGTAAAGGGGAATTTGAAGGGAGCGGAAGACCGAAGACCGGAGTCAGAAATCTTCCCTGCCGGCTGGCGGATGTCACCGTTCTCCGGCCTTTTTTAGATACAAGGCTGACTTGGTCAAGGAGGTAATTTTGAAGCGGTCATCAATCCTCAGCCCTATGACCCACACAATATCTTCTCCCGAGCACAACACTTTCACGTTCCTTTTGTGGATCAGAGGCATCTTCAAATCCACCAACACATCACTGACCTTCTTGAAACTTTTCATCCCTAGAGGACGAAACCGGTCTCCTGTTTCCCATTTTCGGATTTTTAAGGGAAAGTTTAGCCTATCCCGGTCAAGCATGGCTTCCGCTGAGGACGAGGGGGGCTGAAGGTTTTCGTTCAAAACCAACAACTCATAATTTTCCTTTCCTATGCGAACTTCAATGGCGGATTCATCAATCCAAGCTTCCGGAAATTCGTTGTCCGCTGGCCCTAAGATCAGGTGGGAACGATCCAGATTGAGGAGGTAATCTTTCGATAAAAAAGTCTTTCCCGGTTCCTGTTTGTCTACGGCTGACAACACATCCTCCATTTGGGAAAATGTAAAGCCGTAAGTCCTCAACCAGTAAAAGAGGAGTGATTTTTTCCCCGGGACCTTGGCCAATGCCGCTGTTGCAAGGTGCTGATACCCGCCTTCCGCCTTGATGTTATTTTCCAGCCAAGTCTCATTGAGATAGAAAAATGCCTTAGCGGTATCTTTGATTCGATCAAAGCTGAATTGCAAAAGAGAAAGCGCCGCAGGGTCAAAATCTTGGAGTTGGGGCACTACTTGATGCCGGATAAAATTTCTTTTGTAGTCGATGCTTGAATTGGAAGCATCTTCTCGCCACTGAACCCCTTGGGCTGCCGCATACGCCTCCAAAGAGGCCCTTCCAAAGGGCAAGAGTGGGCGGATAATCTTCTCACGTGTGTCGGACATACCATAAATGCCCTCTATCCCCGTACCCCGAAGGAGGTTTAATAGAATTGTCTCTAGCTGATCGTCCGCATGATGGGCGACCAATAACCCGTCAAAGCCCTCTTCATTTAAGACCTCCTCGAACCATTGGTACCGCAGTTCCCGGGCCGCCATTTGGGTGGATATCCCCTGCTTCCTTCCATAAGACTTGGTTTCAAAATTTTTGGCATATACCTTTACCCCGAGCCGGTGGCCCATTTCCTTGACAAACATTTCATCCCCATCACTTTCTTTCCCTCTTAATCCAAAATTGCAATGGGCCATACTGAAGGAGACACCGGCATCGTGCAGCAGATGGGCAAGCACCGTGCTGTCCAGCCCTCCGCTGATGGCCAAAAGATAACGTTTGGAGAAATCCAAAATGTTCTTTTCCCGTATATGACGGATAAATAGGTCAAGCATAAACCAAAAATACCATTTTCTGTTAATTTTGTCGTTGATATAAATCAGAATGCAAAAAAAGAAGTTTCTCTTCACCTTTATGTCCTTTTTTGGATGGATCAGCCTCCTCTTCGCCCAAGGCGATCCCGGGGCGGACTCCAGGCTTGAGATCATCCAGGCAGACCGTCTTGTAGGGGGAAAAGGTTTTGAGAGGCTATTGGATAATGTGGTGATGAAGCATCAGAATTCACTGATTTATAGCGACTCTGTGCACTTTTATGGCCAAGAAAACCTCGCCAAGCTTTTTGGAAACGTTAGAATTGAGGATCAAAAGGATTCCGTGACCACCTATAGTACTTATGGCGAGTATGATGGCAACAACCAACTGGCCAAGCTTAGGAACCAGGTGGTGTTCAAAAACAAAGAGACCACCCTGTACACGGATTTTTTGGACTACAACCGGGAATTAGGCGAGGCCAACTACTTCAATTCAGGCAAAGTAGTGGACAGCACGAACGTACTGACGAGCGAAAATGGGCTGTATGAGACCCTTAAAGACCAAATCACCTTTACAGAGGCTGTGGTGCTCGAAAACCCCGACTACACCCTGAAGTCCAATTCATTGATTTACAATACCCTTTCCAAAGTAGCGGAAACGGAAGGAATCACCAATATCGAATCAAAAGAGGGAAACAAGCTGAATGCACGAAAGGGTACCTTTTACGATACGGAAGCCAAAATCTTCAGATTTTACGATGGGGATGTAGAAACAGAAAACAGTTTGGTTTCTGCCGAAATCCTTTACTACGATGAAAACCAGCAATATTATGAAGCCACAGAGAATGTGAGCGTGTATAATAAAGAACGGAACGTGGAGATTTTTGGAGAGGAGGGCAAATATTGGGAGGAACTGAAGTACTCAAAAGTTTATGGAAATGCTTTGGTTCGGAAATATTTTGAAGCCGATACCCTGTACATGATTGCAGACACCCTGATCTCACAGGACAGTGAGGATGCGACCAATAGGTACCTTCAAGCCTTTTCAAATATGAGGATGATAAAATCCGATATTTCGGGGAGATCTGATTCCATGGTCTACATCTATTCCGATTCCACCATTTATCTCCATGGCGATCCGGTGCTGTGGAACAACAAAAGCCAGATCACCGCGGACAGCATCAGTTTCCTTATTGCCAACGAGGATATAGATAAGGCATTTTTGAAGGACAACGCCTTTGCGATCACCAAGGATACGCTTTCCAACTATAACCAGATCCGGGGAAGAAAGATGACAGGGTATTTTTTGGAGGGACAGATGAGCAAATTGGATGTAGAGGGTAACGGGGAGTCCTTGTACTTTGCACTTGAAAACGACACCACCATCCGTGGCGTGAATAAACTGCTGTGCGGAAGGATTATCATGAGCTTTACGGAAGGGCAGGTCAGCAGCATCAGTCATACCATCAAACCGGAGGCATCATTTACCCCACCACATATGCTAGATGAAGAGGGCACCTCACTTAGCGGTTTTGTATGGAGGGAAGACGAACAACCGACCATCAAGATGATCAACGATTGGAGGAGGCCCAAAGAGAGGAAAGAAAATGAGTTTAACTTTTTCAACGAGCCTGATGTGGATATCCCCTATCCCGATGAGGAGGAGATCAGGTTGAAGCTTCAGGAAGGCTAGCACAAGCGTTGTTGGCGAAAGATCTTGAGGATTCCAGCCTCTTACTCCAGCTTAGACAACGTTGAGGTTTTCACAGTTGGGAATTTGGCAATCGCCATACAGGACTAGGGAATGGCTTGTGATGGTGGCGATAAATTCCTTCCCCATGGCCTCCTTAATGGCATTGATCCTACCGTCCGAAAACTCCTTGATCTTTCTGCATTGGTTGCAGACATAATGATCGTGGTGCTTATAAGTCAAAGCTTGCTCATATAGGGCCACTTTATCCTTAAATTGGTGCTTTACGGCCAGGCCACATTCCACCAACAGGTCCAGCGTATTGTATATGGTTGCCCTGCTAATGGTATACCCCTTGTTCCTCATCATCAAAAACAAGCCCTCCACATCAATGTGTTCGTCCTCAGGCAGGACATAAAGTTCATCAATCACAGAAAAGCGTTCAGGGGTTTTCCGGCTTCCCTGTCGGAGAAGAAAATTCTCAAATATCTTTTTAGCTTTTTCTATTATTGTCTTATCTGCCATAACTGTGTTTTCGGACGATAAAGATGCAGGAAAATCAGGAGTATTTCAAAGGATCAACTCTTAGAGATAATCGTTTGGGCTTATTTGCTTTCATTCTAAATTAATCATCTAAAAAAAATCAACAATTACACATTTCCTCGGATAAAACATTAAATTATCAGAAAATATCAATCTGAAAGCCATGCCTTCACGCCTGCATCTTATCCTATTGGTTATATTTATCCTTATAGGGCACAATCTTGATGCACAGGTCCCAGGCTTTTATATTAAAGACGATTCTAAAAGGGTGTTGCTCCCCTTTGCGCAAGTCAACAATTTGATCATCATCCCGGTGTCTCTCAACAATGGCCCCCCGCTAAATTTCCTTTTTGATACCGGCGTCAAATCCAATATCCTATTCAGCAAGAGCATTGGTGATGAACTCGGCTTAATTTATTCGAGGAAGTTAAATCTAGTTGGAGCAGATGGACAGACGGTACTATCAGCGTCCGTTTCCACAAACAACACAGTGGATCTCGGGGAGATAGAGGGCAGGCTGCAAGCAATTTTGGTGCTGGATGAGGATTTTTTGGAATTGGAAAAAGTGCTGGGCATTCCGATTTACGGCGTTATCGGATATGAGTTTTTCAAGTACAATCCGATCAAGATTGATTATGACATCAGTAGGCTTACCTTTTACGAGCCTGATTCATTTAAATGGCGTCCTTTTGGCTATAGGACTGCGGCCATCCAAATAGAGGACAACAAACCTTATGTGCTCACCCAAATAAAACAAGCCGATGGCTCCGACCTGAGGGCAAAATTATTGATCGACACAGGGGCCAACCATAGCCTGCTGCTCAACAGGGAAACTTCTGAAGACATCGTGCTACCCGAGGGGGCCTTGGAAAGTGATCTGGGAAGATCCCTGGGCGGGGATTTGTATGGATTTATCGGGAGGGTAGATCGGCTAACCTTCGGCGGACTTAACCTTCGAAAAGTACTTACCTCCTATCCTGATGCCACAGAATTTTCCAATATCATTTTGGGAACGGGAAGGTTTGGGAGCTTGGGTTCGGAACTGCTGAGCCGGATGAAGCTCATCATAGATTATCCGCGGCAGAGGATTTTTTATAAGAAGTCTGCCAGCTTCCACCAACCCTTTGAGTACGATATGAGTGGAATTACGGTAAGGCTTATCAATGTGGACGAAGGACGGGTGTACGTTAGTCAAGTTAAGAAGAATTCGCCGGCCCATAATAGCGGCATCCAACAATTTGATGAAATCTTCAGTATCAACAAAGTGCCTATATTTTTCTGGAAGATATCAGATATCAACGACCTTTTCCGATCGGAAGAAGGCAGAGTGATTACTTTGGGCATAACTAGAAGCACTGAAAATGACGTAAAAGAACTGTCAATTACTTTCAAATTGAAAAAACAACTGTGATCAGTGTTATCCTGATCACCTATTGACAATGATTTTCTTGGTCAGGCCTTTTCCCCTACTGCCGACAAATTGGATAAAATATACCCCCTGACTGACTTGATGCAAATTTAGCTGGAGGGGAATTTCTTTCTGGATGGAAATGCCGTTCATTACCACTTGCCCTAGTGTATTCACCAAGCGGATCTCCCCAGTAGCGGAGGAAAGAAGGTTCAAAGGCCCCGAAGTTGGATTGGGATATAGCTTGAGCTGGAGATCTTCCTCTCCCGGTGGAGGCATAGAGGTGGATACGTCTTTTAAATAGATTAATCCCCCCGCAGTATTACCCAAAATCAAGTCACGGTTTTCCCCAAAGACCGGGGGTATGGAGGCTATCCAGGTGTTTCTTGCCAAGCGCGTTTGAATAGGGTCTTGATCCTCCAGTTGAAGCAAAAAAGAATTAGGAGAAGGATTGTCCAAGAAGGCGGGGATATGGCTTAAGACCCCTCTTTGGTCGATGGCATAGAGGTCAAGCTGACCGGGGCTTACTTCCACCACATGCACGCTTAAGTTCCTGTTGGCGACGTTGTCGGTGAAGCCGAGGAAGTCCCTTTCCAACAGGGTCATCTGCGGAACTGTCCCAAACTCCACCTGGTATCTGATCAATTCCCCCGTTTGCCTGGCCAGCAACAAATAGTTCTCGCCTTGGTGCCGATAAAACTCTAGCTGGTCATTTCCCCGCAACTGTACTTCCGGCAAAGAAATTTCCTGCAATGCTCCTCCGTCTAAAGAAGGAGACCAAAACAACTTCCTCACCGCGGTAAAATTGATCACCTCCACCCCTGAGAGGAAAAGCGACCGTGTATTTTCTGCTGTCAGCACTTCCTGATACTGCAAATCGGTCAACTCGAGCGAAGAAAGCTGTAAGAAATCATCCTCCTCTAGGGTGAAGCCTTCGGGGGACAACTTGAAGTAATAAGCTTTTCCCACCGTTTGGTTATCTACAAGGCTATTGGCCGTAACAATCAATTCTCCTGAGCGGATATTTCCTTTAAAAAAAGGCCTGGAATTCTCCCCTAAATCCACCATATTCTCCTGAAGAAAAGCCTGGGTGGTCAAAGTATGGCCATCCCGGTAGTGGTATAAACTCTGCGCATAATCCGCATCTTTTTGCGAAGCCGTATTGGGAGAATTGGTCGTAATCACCAGATCATCCTCCAAAAAATAAGCGGCGTGGAAAACCGGAAATTCGGGCAAAGGCCCCAACTGGGGCAGGTCTTTGGAGAAAGCGTTAAAATCGGGATGGCTGTTGCTTCCTTCATTGACCAAGTAATAAAGGCTGTTGCATTCGTCCTGGCCCATCAGCATATCCAACATCCCATCTCCGTTAAAATCATGCAACAAGAGCGAGTGCCCTCCCGCATGCGTAACTTTAAGATTTTCTAAATTTGGAACCTCAGCAATTGGCCTTCCAGCACAAGTTTGACCAAAGGAGAAAGTCCCACAACCGCAGAATTCAAATCCGCCCCATCTGGACACAGCAGCTGCGAATCCGTCGATATCCGCTATTCCCTTCCTCTCCACGCTGGTATTTCGGTAGTATTCCAAAAAATCACCAGAGGCAAAATTGAATGTCACGATGTCCAGATCCCCATCCCCGTCAATGTCCATAATCGAAGGGATGTCCAGATTGTTCATCTGTAGGTTAGCCTTGTTGTCCAACCGTAAGAATTCCTGGGCCACCTCCCATTGGGGAGAACCAGCTACAGTGATGTTTTTATACACCTTGATCCCGAAGGGGCTACTGGTAAAAAGATCTTTTTTGCCATCTCCATCAAAATCTTCCAAGATCAAAAAACCATTAATGTCGGAGGGGAAAGCATACTGCAGCATCGGACGGTGGACATATTGTCCCTCAATTACTTCAAAAACCAGCAGATTTGCAGCGTTTTTATCCCATACTACCAGCTCTTTCCTATGGTCCCCGTTGAGATCAATTTGTTGGATCTGTGCGGAATTGATTCCTCCCGCAAAGGGCGTAGGAAGTTCTCTACCATACATGGTGACGGCTAAGGTATGGTCAAACTGGAAGGCTTTTTGGGCACTGGTCTGAAAAATTAAAAGGAAGAAGAAGGGAACCAGAGTTAATTTCATCGTATAAATGTTGAAGCCGATCGAAGTGCAAAGACTATATTAATATCTTTGTGGGCGTGTGCATCTGAGCGCATTCGCAGTCACTACTATGTAAGGTTAAATTTAAGCCTTACTTTTTAATCAAATAGATAAGGCATCCGTTTATTTTAAATATTGATGTGGCAGTTAATCAAAGAGGAAATGAATATTGAGCAGCTTTACCAGTTATACATAAATTCAACAGGAGTCAGCACGGACACAAGGAAGATCGAAAAAGGCAACCTTTTCTTTGCGCTTAAAGGTCCTTCTTTCAACGCCAATGAGTTTGCTGCCAACGCTTTGGCGCTGGGAGCTTCCGCCGTGGTAGTAGATGAAGCTAATGCTTATCTAAAAGACGATAAGAGGTATTTTTTGGCTGAAGATGCACTGCAGTCCCTACAACAGCTGGCGAATTACCACAGGAAGAAGCTAAATATCCCGATCATCGCCATTACCGGGACGAACGGCAAAACCACCACCAAGGAATTGGTTCATATAGTCTTGGGCAAAAAATATACTTCCAAGGCCACTATTGGCAACCTAAACAACCATATCGGGGTACCGTTGACCTTACTGTCCATGGATGAAAAAACCGAGATCGGCATCGTGGAAATGGGGGCCAGCAAAATCGGAGACATCCACGAGCTATGTGAAATCGCAGCCCCAACCCATGGCCTAATCACCAATATCGGACGCGCGCACCTGGAAGGATTTGGGAATTTTGACGGGGTGCTCAGGACTAAGACGGAGCTTTACCAATACCTGATCGACCACCAGGGAACGGCTTTCATCAACACGGCCAATCCGATTTTGTCCAATCTGGCCAAAAGGTTTGAGAACCCCGTTCTTTATCCTGAAGCCGGAAGCTTTTTCGAATGTACCCTCGTAGAGGCCAATCCTTTTGTTAAATTCCAAACCGCCGATGGCACAAGACATTCAACAAAGATGCTGGGAGCCTACAATTTTGGAAATATCGCATCCGCACTTACGGTGGGCAAGTATTTTGGGATATCCGAAGAAGCGGCGATTGCAGCCATTGCCGAATATATTCCCAGCAACATGCGCTCACAACTGATCGAAAAAAGGAGCAACATGATTCTTCTGGACGCATATAACGCCAACCCCTCCAGCATGGAGGAAGCGATCTCAGCCTTCGGAAAGATGACGGGAAAGAAACATAAAATGATCATCTTAGGGGACATGTTTGAGCTGGGCCAATCCGAAGTGGAAGAGCATCAAAAGATCGGGACACTGGTAAGCCAGCTTGATATTGAAAAGATCTGCTTCACGGGTAAGCTGATGCAACACGCACTGGCCAACGCTCCGCGGGGGCTTTATTTTCCCGACCCTTTTTCCTTAAGGAACTGGCTACAGGATTCTCGGCTGGAAGACTACCTGATCCTGATCAAGGGAAGCAGGGGAATGAAATTGGAAGGACTGGTAGATTTTATTTAAAAGGGCGAGGATTAATCGGATCAATGGGATGTGTAAGAGGGATAGCCATAGGCGGGCTACGATCAGCCATGGGTCCTGGAGGCTCAACTGCGAGTAAAACTTCCTTCTTACATTAGCTTTTAAAGTAAAAAAGCATATATTGATGCTTTTAAAAATAAACCCAAAACATCCGCCAGTGGATTTAAAAAGAATAGATGCGCTTTGGCATTTTTTTGCTACACAAAACCATCTCTTCCTCAAGAAGACGGTGGAAACGGAAGTCGTCTACAAGATACGCAAAGGGGATATTGAGGTCAGCCATACATTTAATCCACGATTTTTGTCTGAATCTAATCTCTGTATACAAAACTCAAAATTTGAGATGGCTGTCCGCCATTATGGCGCCGCTAAAAGAAGATTCGGCATTAAGGTGCCTTTTCAAAAACCCAACGAGGGAATATTCTTTCCTAAAGAGCTGTTGAAGCTAAACGGCCTTTACAGTTTTTATGTAGAGAAAGACCGGGTCGGTGCAATGAAGGTGACGCTGGTCCCTTTTCTGCCCAAAAAGATAGCCGACATCTACAAGCCTGTCAATCTCGTGACAAAGACTTTGTGGGGTTTCAATTTTTTCTCCGAAACAATCAAAAACTGATGCTTATTGCCAAAGATGATGGTCTAAAACATGAGACATCCGTCCCACGAGGGATAGTGCAGGGCATATTTTTTTGGGATTATAATGGGAGCTGTACCGATATGGTTGTGAGACGATGTGAAATTTCCCGCAGACCTATCTGTCCATAGCCGTATTGCGTACTTGACGCCTAGATCTGCGGGAGATAGCCATATCATCTCTGTGCACCGACCATAGTTCCACACCCATTTTCAGGGCTTTTCCAAAACCAATGCTGCCCAGTCAGATCGGGTTTTTTGATCCTTCAGTTCAAGTCCATAAGCTCTTGCCTTTTCGAGGATATCTGGAATGTCATGTTCATAAAAGCCACTCAGAAGCAAGTGACCTCCTGGCTTCACCAAATCCGCATATACCTCCATTTCATCCAGCAGTACGTTCTTATTGATATTCGCCAAGGTGATGTCGAATGTGCCTTCAGGTGCCACTTCCCGGATGGTACCCAGTCCCATCTTTATGTCAGGGAGTCCATTCAGGGCAAAATTTTCCTCCCCGTTCTCCACGCTCCACTCATCTATGTCTAACGCTTCCACCTCCTTTGCACCCAACTTATGAGCCATAATCGCCAAAATACCTGTACCGGAGCCGATGTCTATCACCCGCTTCCCCGAATGGTCAATATTCAATTGGTGGGTGAGCATTAAATAGGTGGTGGCATGGTGGCCAGTCCCAAAGGACATCTTTGGATTGATCACAATCTCATGTGCCACCCCTTGTTTGGGAGCGTGAAAGGATGCCCGGACATATACATCTTCGCCCACTTCGATAGGATCATAATGTTTTTCCCACTCCTCGTTCCAGTTGACCTTAGCCATACGCCCTTCTGTCACGGATAAGCCCGCCTCGACTTTGTATTTGTCAATGACCGCATCAAAATCGGCTCTATCAAAAAGATCCTCCGTGATATAAGCTTCTATGCCCTCCTCTGTTTCCAAAAAAGAGTCGAACCCGACTTCAGCCAATTCAGCAATCAGAATATCCTTATATTCCTCCGTGCAGGTGATTTTAAATTCAAGATATTCCATGGGTGATTTTAATTCAGAAAGATGGTGTGGTATCAACAACCTGTCAGGCTAATCTCATAGGGTTCCTGTAAACTTCTCAGCTTAGCTTAACCCCATAAACAACCACCCTGACAGGTCTGCTACTTACATTAGAAGGATTTGATGATGTCCATGAAATCCCTTGATTTCAATGACGCTCCTCCGATCAAGCCCCCGTCGACATCGGGTTTTGAGAATATTTCTTCGGCATTGTCAGGCTTGCAGCTTCCGCCATAGAGGATGGGGATAGCATTTGCGATAGGATCACCGTATTTGGAGGCAAGGTGCTTTCTGATGGCTGCATGCATCTCCTGTGCCTGGTCTGATGAAGCTGTCCTACCAGTTCCTATGGCCCATATAGGTTCGTAGGCAATCACGATCTGGGAAAAGTCAGCATCAGACAAACCGAACAAGCTTGCGGTCAATTGGTCTTTGACATACGCTTCGTGGGTTCCGGCTTCTCTGATTTCCAAAGGTTCCCCACAACAAAATATCGGTGTCAGCTTGTTGCTCAGGGCCTGGTTTACCTTTTCGGTCAGTTCTTCATTGGTTTCGTTGAAGTATTCTCTCCTCTCACTGTGTCCGATGATCACGTGAGTCACCCCAAAAGAAGCCAAGATCTTGGCAGAAACTTCACCTGTATAAGCACCTGATTCCTTAGAGGAACAGTTCTGCGCTCCCACAAAGAGATCTGCGGTCTCCCCTACCAATCTTTTTATTCCGGACAAATGGATAAAAGGTGGGTTTAAAACAACCGTAACGTCTTTTTTACGTTCATCCTTTATCATGTTGACGATTTCGGAGGTAAGTATCTGACCCTCCTCCATAGTGCAGTTCATCTTCCAGTTCCCAGCTACAATTTTCTTTCGCATCATTTGTTTATTTAGGTTCTATATCTTAAAAAGATCTTAATTTGATTCAGAGTTAAAATTACACAAAATGTCTTTCACAAGAAAAGATTATCAGGAAGAAGCCCCGCGAAAAATTTTGACGCCCGCTGAGGCAAAAATAAAGATAGCCTCCTACTGTGCTTACCAGGAGCGATGTCAAAAGGAAGTCCGGGACAAGCTTTATGAATATGGACTGCACTCCCATGAGGTCGAAAACTTAATCACTTCCATGATTTTGGAAGGCTTTCTAAATGAAGAACGCTTTGCCAAGGCTTTCGCTAGGGGAAAGTTCCGGATAAAAAAGTGGGGGAAATTACGGATCAGTAGGGAGCTCAAATTTAGGGTAACCAGCGATACCTTAGTCCGGATAGCTTTAAAAGAAATAGATGAGCAGGAATATTGGGAAACTTTAATCTATTTGGCAGAAAAAAAACTGACTGAAATTAAGGAAAAAGATAAATATAAAAAGAGGGCCAAACTGTACCAGTTCCTCACCTACAAAGGCTATGAAACGGAATTGGTGCAATCAGCCCTAGAGAGCTTAGAACAATACCATTAACCCCCTTTATTTCCAATAGTCACTATTCGCCTCCTCATAAAATTGGGTTACCAGGTTTATGATGGAGAAAGATCCAGTTATTAAAATCAATCCGAGCTTGGGGCATCGCCTTTTTTTTGGGAAGCAGAATTTTGCCCAGGCTTCCGCTTTTTGACTCATGCTTGGATTTTCCATCGGTCAATTTTTCTGTCAAGAGGAAGGCAGTGAACAAATTCTATCATTTTTAGGCATTTAAATTGGTATAAAAAACACCTATTCAATTGATCATAAAGCTATGAGCATGAAAACCATTTCCTTATTCATCTGTTTTCTTTGTATTTTCTGTTTACCCAAAGCATACGGCCAGTTTGCCCTTGAGGTGGAAAGTGGCGTGGCATTTCAGGCCAGCAATGAAATAAGGATATTCAACAACCAAGGAACCCTTTTTGATTTTAAAAAAGACTTTGACCTTCAGGGGCCCGTGATCCCCATAAGGGCGAGGGCCAGCTTCACCTTTAATGAAAAAAACCACATCTCGGCACTTTGGGCGCCGCTTCAAATCAAATACCAGGGAGTTGCTCCCCGAAATATCCAATTCCAGGACGCACAATTTGCCAATGGCAAATTCATTAATGGCTTGTATCGCTTCAACAGCTATCGGCTGACCTATCGCAGAGACGTGGTACAAACGGATAAATGGACATTGGGGGTGGGGCTAACCGGTAAAATTCGGGACGCCAGCGTTCAATTGGAAGATGAACAGGCCGGAAGGGTCGAGAGAAACGACAATGTGGGGTTTGTTCCCCTTCTACATTTGTATGCCGCTTATGATTTTGGCGGAGCCGCTGTATATTTTGAAGGGGATGGCTTGGCCGCCAAACAGGGAAGGGCCTTTGATCTTTTCTTGGGCACACGGATACCCTTGGGTGAACGCTTGGCTGTCAAAGCAGGCTACAGGGTTCTAGAGGGGGGTACGGATAGCGATGAAGTGTACAACTTTTCTTGGGTCAATTATGCGGTGGCGGGTTTGATTTTCCAGTTATAAGGTTCCAGAATCAAGAAGTTTTATCCGCCCCGAATACCCCCATTTTATTGACAAAATCCCAAAGACTAATCCCGATGGAGACGGAGATATTCAGGGAATGTTTGGTCCCTATTTGGGGAATTTCGATGACATGGTCACAGTCTAAAATAACCTCCTCTTCCACACCAAACACTTCGTTACCAAATACCAACGCGTACTTCTTTTGGGGGTTGGGGGCAAACTCATGCAAAGAAATGCTGTGGGTAACCTGCTCAAGTGCGACAATTTCATAACCTTCTTTTTTTAACGATTTGATCGTCTCAACCGTGGATTCGGCATATTCCCAGTCGACAGATTCGGTGGCGCCAAGAGCCGTCTTGTTAATTTCTCGATGGGGGGGTGTTCCGGTGATGCCACAGAGGAAGATCTTTTCTATCCGGAAAGCGTCTGCCGTCCTAAAGGCTGAGCCCACATTGTTGAGGCTACGCACATTGTCCAGGATGATAATTAAAGGGGTTTTTACCTCATTCTTGAATTCTTCGGGCGATAGACGGTTCAACTCGTCCATGCTTAATTTTTTTCTCTGCATTTTGCTTCCCTTTCTTTCTTCCCTAAATTCAGGCTTTGATTAGCTTCAAAATTAACACAAAGATTTAAAACCTGCATACAATGGCCAACCCTAAGGCAAACGAAGTAAAAGAAACCCCTTTGATGAAACAATACAATGCCATCAAGGCCAAGCATCCTGGTGCATTGCTGCTGTTCAGGGTAGGGGATTTCTATGAAACCTTCGGGGAAGATGCCGTTAAGGCCAGCAAGATTTTGGATATCGTGCTGACCAAAAGGGCCAATGGATCAGCCTCCCACATTGAATTAGCGGGGTTTCCCCATCATTCTCTGGACAATTATCTTCCCAAATTGGTCCGGGCCGGCAACCGCGTAGCTATCTGTGACCAACTGGAAGACCCCAAAGAAGTAAAGGGAATCGTCAAAAGAGGCGTAACGGAACTGGTTACTCCCGGACTTTCCTTCAATGACAACGTCCTGGACAAAAAAAGGAACAACTATCTGGCATCCATTTATTTTGGTAAGACAATCTCCGGCATTGCTTTCCTTGATCTGTCCACCGGGGAATTTATGGCCGCAGAGGGTTCTCTTTCCTACATTGAAAAATTGTTGCAAAGCTTCAACCCGGCCGAGGTGATTTATTCCAAAACCGCAAAATCCCAGGCCAACGAAATCCTCAAAGACAATTATTCCACATTTCACTGTGAAGATTGGGTCTTCCAGTTTGATTACACCTATGAAAAGCTGAACAACCACTTTGGAACCCTCAACCTAAAGGGCTTTGGCATCGACAACCTGGAACACGGCATCATTGCTTCAGGCGCGATACTTTATTATTTGGAAGAGACAGAGCATAAAGAAGTCAAACACATCGCCTCCATCTCCCGCATTGCCGAAGAGAAATATGTTTGGCTGGATAAATTCACCATCCGCAATCTGGAACTGGTTTATTCCCAACAGGAGGGTGGTATTCCCCTCATCCAGATATTGGACCAAACAGTCACACCAATGGGTTCGCGCCTGATGAAAAAATGGATGGTGCTGCCCCTTAAGGAAAAAGACCTGATTGAAGAGAGGCTGAAAATCGTGGAGCATTTCTATCAAGAAGAAGGATTAGCGGCTGAGATTCTTTCCCACCTCAAGCAGGTGGGAGACCTGGAAAGATTGATCTCCAAAGTGGCAGTGGGAAGGATTAATCCCCGCGAGATGAACCAGCTAAAAAGGGCCTTAAAGAATATTCTTCCTATCAAGGGACTGCTGAAAACCCAGAAGAATTCCTCCCTTAAAAAATTGGCCGACCAGATCAATCCATGTGAATTTCTTCTGGAAAAAATCGAGAGAGAACTCCAGGAAGACGCCCCCATGCTCACTCACCAAGGAGGAATTATTAAGAACGGCATCGATGAACAGTTGGACGAATACAGGAAACTGGCCAACTCTGGCAAGGATTACCTGATCCAGATACAGCAAAGGGAAGTTCAGCGGACGCAGATTTCCTCTCTAAAAATTGCCTACAACAAGGTGTTCGGGTATTATCTAGAAGTGAGCAACACCCATAAGGATAAGGTGCCTGCGGAATGGATCAGAAAGCAAACCTTGGTCAATGCCGAACGGTATATTACCGAAGAGCTAAAGGAATACGAGGAGAAAATCCTTCATGCAGAGGAACGCTTAATTGGATTGGAACAAAAGTATTTCACACTGCTCGTTCAGGATGCGGGGGAGTATGTAGCACAGATTCAGCAAAATGCGAAGCTATTGGCGTCGGTAGACTGCTTGTTGTCCTTTGCCCAGGTCGCCATTTCCAACAACTATTGCAAACCCAAGGTGGCGGATACGGACTCCCTTGAAATCAAAGATGGCCGTCATCCGGTCATCGAGAAGCAGCTCCCCGTAGGAGAGGATTATGTTCCTAATGACATTTACCTGGACCACAAATCCCAGCAGATCATTATCATCACCGGCCCAAACATGGCGGGTAAATCGGCGCTATTGAGGCAGACCGCATTGATTGTGCTCATGGCACAGATGGGGAGTTTTGTTCCCGCATCCTATGCCAGGATAGGAATAATTGACAAGGTTTTTACCCGGGTAGGGGCATCGGACAATCTATCTAAAGGAGAATCTACTTTTATGGTGGAGATGACAGAGACGGCCAGTATCCTCAATAATCTTTCAGACCGTAGTCTGGTGCTGATGGACGAAATTGGGCGTGGCACCTCTACCTATGACGGCATCTCTATCGCCTGGTCCATCGTGGAGTTCCTGCACAATCACCCGAAATTTAAGGCCAAGACCCTCTTCGCCACCCATTACCACGAACTTAACCAGCTGGCTGAAGATTTTGCACGGGTCAAGAACTTCAATGTCTCTGTTAAGGAAATGGGCAATAAAGTCATTTTCATGCGTAAGTTGAGGTCGGGAGGCAGCGAGCATAGCTTTGGAATCCATGTGGCCCAGATGGCGGGCATGCCCAATCCTGTCGTGTTGCGGGCTTCAGAGATCATGAGCCACCTGGAAAAGGACAAAGCAATGGGCCATCAGAAGGACAGAATAAAGGATATGCCGAAAAACAATTACCAATTGAGCCTTTTTGAAATGGATCCGAAATTCAAAGAGGCCAAATCTTTGCTGGACGCCATCGATATCAATACCATATCCCCTGTGGAAGCACTGCTTAAATTAAATGAGGTCAAGAAAACGTTATTGTAGGAGCAGGCTGATGCTCAGGGGACTGGCTTGTATAGGTTAAAAAAAATATTTTCAGTCCTTGTAGATTAAAAAATACTGTTTACATTTGCATTCACAAAGACAATGACAGAAGGTCACTGCGACAGTTTAAAATAAGCGAAAGTAGCTCAGCTGGTAGAGCACGACCTTGCCAAGGTCGGGGTCGCGAGTTCGAATCTCGTCTTTCGCTCCACAGGCCCTTGCAAAAGGGCTTTTTGTTTAGCGATCACAGTAAATGCCGGTAGGCGGGTGGGTAGACAAATACATGTATTATGTGTATGCTATATTGAGTGAGTCAAGAAGCTATATTTACTTCAGGCTTACAGACCATATAACAAGGCGATTGACTGAGCATAATGGCGGTAAAAATACGAATACAAACCTTATCGGCCATTTAAATTGATTTATACGGAATCATTTTCCTCTAGAGAAGATGCAAGGGTTGGAGAAATTAAACTCTAATCCGGATCTGGCAAAGAGTTTTTAAGAACGTTAATTTAAGTATTGTAGATGCCGGGATGGTGGAATCGGTAGACACGCAAGACTTAAAATCTTGTGGGGGCAACCCCGTGCGGGTTCAAGTCCCGCTCCTGGTACAGTGCAAAGCCGCTTTTTGAGCGGCTTTTTTATTTCTGTGTTTTTTAAGGACAATATTTGGACAATTTTTTACTGTCTCTTGTATTCGTAAAATCTGAGTTCATTTTTAGGGAAGTATCTCGTTTTGATTACGGTAAAGGATATATCTTCCGTCTGATATTTTTTTCAACGTTACCTTCTCTTTGATTCTAATCAAAACAGGTTCCCCCGCTTGTCCATCATACTTCACGCCCGAAAGGCAGACCTTGTCGCTGAGATTTTCTGAAGTAAAATTTAGAAAGTCCAGGTAATGTTCATATTCTTTTACATGATTAAGTGGCTCAACTTCAATTTCCATTTCATTGTCCCATTTAATGGAAAAATTGTCGGAGGTGAAAAAATTCCAACCGAGACAAATTTCTTCAATTGCATCTAAGCCGTATGCTACATACCTATTGAAATGATTTATACCGTGATCCTTTTTTTCTGTAAAACCTACCTTGCTAAATGGAACACCCATCTGAGCTTTATTCACTATAATCCGCCATTCATTTTCATATTTCCATTTATCAGACTTCACATTAGTTGAGTAAATGAAAGGAATATCAAACCTACGAAATTTCGATACGTTTATAGGAATTAGTTTGTCCGTATAATTCATCGGATATATCCCAACTATGCTCTCTGTCTTTCTAAGGTTGCTGTTTACCCCTTCTTTCAGCTTTTCAAGGTTAAATTTTAGTTGAAAGCCTGTTTCTTGAGTATAATGAGGCCACATCAACGTATCATTTTCATTTTCCGTCAATGATATTATGCCGTAAGCATTGGACAGGATGTGATAAATACACTCGATGTATCCACTACAGTTGTTCTCTGGCTTTATATCATTTAAATAGAACTCTTCTAATTCTTGCCTGTCTTCAAAAACCTTTCCAAGTATCTCTTTATAAACCGAAAAATCCACTGGTTCAGTTGTGTAAAGCAAGAGCTTACTACTGTCTAGAATGTCGTTCAACTGGTAAGGGTGGGAAGCATAGAGATAACTATGTTTTAAGGCATTTATTGAATTTTTAGAAAACCAGTAATATTTAAACAAAAAATCTGGATATTGCACAGAGTGCTCAATCTGAGGAAAGGGCTGGTCTGCATTCTTAAAATACCTAAAACCATTAAAGTAGTGTTCATCACTGTAATTTTTGGCTGTAACGTTCATAGGTTAGGAGTGAAGTGTTGATATTTCGATAAAGAAGATATAGCTATCCCTCAATCTATAAATATTTAAGGAAAGACGCCACAGTAATATCAAACATGTAAAAGCTTTTCCGTAACTATGGAAGTAATCTGCCTCGAAGACGAAGCATTCTATGCCCTGATTGACAAGGTGGTCAACCGCATCAGGGAGCAACACAACATTAAGGAAGACAAATGGATTTCCGGTGATGAAGCCATGCGTAAACTTCGCATTTCCAGCAAGACCACCTTACAGAAACTGCGGGATGAGGGAAAAATCCGGTTCAGCCAGCCGGAAAAGAAAATCATCCTATATGACAATGATTCAATTCAAGCTTATCTTGAACAACACGCCCGAGATACCTTCTAATACAATTTCCCATGGAAGAAGACCAGAAACATCCCGAATACCAGCAAGGCTACAATGACGGCTATCTTATTGCCGGGCATGAACCTGATCTTGCTGATAAACTGAAAAACCTCCCCGAAAGCACACCTCGCATGGAAGGGTTTCAGGCAGGAAGAAAACAGCTTTTGAGAGATAAGTTTAAAGAACGCCTGCCGGAATGGGTCAAGGATGATCCTGAAAAGGACGTGGACCACTCCATTGAACCGGACAAGGATATGGGGATCGAACCCGAACTTTAAAAACAGCCCCACAAATGCTAGCGGAGGGAATGGAGCTTGATAGGACCAATGGCATTTATAAGCCAGTCATCATCAAGACGGATACAGGAGATGGCCTTGAGGCGGTGAATGGCCTGCGTTTCCATGCTCGGCAATAGTTCTGTTATGCTTTCAGGCTTCATGCCGCACTTGTACCAGACATATTCACTGAAGGCGGGTTCAAAAAACTTTTGTAACTCTATTTTTTCAAAGCCTTCAATCCCGGCACTCCCCGCCGCTTCCTTCAGCCGCCCGATCCGTTCCGTAAAGTTTTCAAGGTCAGCAACAGATATCTTGCCGATATTACCCAACTCCAGGGATGTATAGGTCACAACATCATCTTCATAATACACCTTGCAGGTGATGCCGGGTCCTCCTTGCCGATTGATATCGAACACATGCAGGTTACGTATCGCCACCGTATTGGTATAGCCAATCACAAATGAATCGAAGTTATCCTTCCAAGCCCTTTTTCGAAAAGCGGGAGCCAGCAATTCCCAGGCTTCTTCCTGTCTGGAATGCCAGATGCATTCATAAAATCTGGCTATAAGCTGCCGTACAGCTTTTTCGTCGATGGCTGCACGCAATTGATCGTCTGTCATGGGTGCGGAGTCATTATTGTTCTTTTCTTCACGGCTGTTATGGATCAATTTCCTTGTTTTGTGGTCAAACACTTCCAGATCAGCCCGGTTCTCTACCAGGTGTTCAGGAAAATGGCTTTCCAGAAAGAACTGGTAAAGAATTGCTGCTCTCTGTCCATGCGATGGCCTGCTTTTATCAATTTCATCCGGTATGGCAAAATCCATCAACTTGAACGCCCTGACCAGAAGCGGGTCTTTAAGTTGGATTACACTAGCCTTAGTACGGTCAATCTCCTTCCGTTTTCTGAGAAAATGTTCAGGATTACTGACAACATCCCCAAAAAACTCTTGGAACCATAGTTTACCCGTATCCGGATTTTTCGTGTGCCACGCCACACCAGAATTAGAATCAGGTACTCCCTGCCCATTCTTTGTCCATGTTTTACCAACGAAGTGCTCGTACAGCACCTCGTAAAACCTTTCATATACAATACTCGACATTTCCATGGATAAAATTGCGTTTCAGAAATTTCGGTTTTTTCCGAAATCCGCCAGAAAATAAGGATTAAAACGGAAAAAACAGAAACGAGAGGTCGATTATTTTTGCCGTAAAATAGAGGAAAGAAAGGCGCTGCTCCTTGTAGTGTCATCCTGAAAGCGGATGTCGAAAAGCTTAAAGAGTAGGCAGGACAAAAAATGACTCACCATGTTAAACGATGATGACGCTGCAAGAGGTTCAGCAAGAGCTGCCAAAAATTTAAGAAGATCGAGAAACAAGGGTTTATGGTGCTGCCAGATGACCCCGGTCCCGGTGTTTCAATATTTTTCCTTCACTTAAATTTCCATTCTATGAACCGCTTTGATCTTGATACCCCGCTGCTGAAAATGGCCATCGGCGATGCTTTCAGCGAATGGACGATCCGGCACGCCGTGGAGGGCGTGCAAATATTCGGAGGGATCGGCTCCGGCAAATCCTCCGGCTCCGGTCGCCTGCTGGCCCTTAAATATCTTGAAGCGGGCTTTGGCGGGCTGGTTCTGACCGTCAAGCCTGACGAAAAAAAGGAATGGGAGGAATATTGCAGGCTTGCCGGGCGGCAAAATGATCTGATCGTCATTGAGCCGGATAACCTGCATTGCTTCAACTTTCTGGACTATGAAGCCTCCACCGCTGCCAGAGGCCGTGCCTTGACGGAGAACCTGGTTGATGTTCTTAAAACGGTGATCCGTGCCGGAGAATCCCAGGATCAGGGTAGAGGTGATGATTCCTTCTGGGAAAGTGCACTGGATATGATGATCTTCAACGTGGTTGATCTTTGTCAGCTTGCTTACGGGAAAGTCTCCATTGAACAGATGTATGAAATCGTCCAGGCAGTGCCCAAGCCAGGGGAAAAAGTCATCACCCGCGAGGAAGAACTGGAAGCTTTGCGCAAGGAAGAGGCTACACAGCAAAAGGCCGATGGAATCAAGCGCCCAAAACGTGAACTCAATCCTTTTGAGAAGGCCATGGTCACGGCGCATATCAAGGTCAATGAACTGCTTCAGGCCTGGTATGATGCCCGTGATCCCGATACAGTCAATGAAGCCCAGAAAGGTAAGGCCTTCAAGGAATGGCTGGAAGAAAACTTCCCCGAGGCAAGGCTCTATAATTTTGTCCGGCAGTTTTTCCTGAAGAGCTATCGCAACCTGACAGAAAAGACCCGGTCGATCATCGACTTTATCTTTCTGGGCTTTCTGTACCGGATGCTGCGTGAGCCCGTCTATTCCCTGTTTTGCCGGGGAACGTCAACCTTCAGCCCGGAGGATTGCCTGAACGGCAAGATCATCCTGCTGAACCTTCCCGTGAAGACCTATTTCAAGGTGGGGCGGGATTGCCAGATCCTGTTCAAGTATATCTGGCAACGGGCCATGGAAAAACGGCAGGTGGAAGTCAATGCCCGGCCAGTATTCCTGTGGGCGGATGAGGCGCAGAACTTTCTGCACGAGCATGATGCGGTCTATCAGGCCACTGCCAGAAGCAGCCGCATCTCCACGGTGTATATCACGCAGAACCTGCCGAACTACTATGCCGGCATGGGTGGTGCCTTATCGCAATATCGGGTGAAAAGCTTTCTCGGCACACTGGCGACAAAAGTCTTCCACGCCAATGCCGATATCGAAACCAACCACTACGCCTCGGAACTGATCGGAGAAACATACTTTGAAAGCTTGCAAACGGGAGAAAACTACGGCAATGAATTCAGTAAGTCCAATAGCAGGTCAATGATCCTTGAGAAACAGGTCAGGCCGGAAGAATTTATCAGCCTTAAAACAGGCGGTCCTCGCAACGGTTTTATGGTTGAGGGCTGCTTTCACCGCCAGGGCGACACGCTTTTGAACGGGGATAACCATATCATCATGCGGTTCAACCAGCTTTATAAACCAGTTAAAAACAAATAATAATTATTCACCCTAAAACAACAATTATCATGGAAAAGAGTCTGAATTTCTCGAGCGTATTACACAGAAGGAACCTTGTAGAAGAATTTTTTATGAGCCTGTTCCTTTCCCTTGCATCGTACCCAAGGCTGCTGCTGGAAGTGTTTCTGCGGCGGAAAATGGGCGAACGCTATTTCTCGTTTGCGACTGTCATCACCGTGTTCATTATTCTGGGTGCGGTGCCGTTCCTGCTGGAAAGAACCATGGCCATGCGTGTGGTCTGGGACAACACGCTATGGTATCTGTTTCTGCTCGTGTTTGTCTATGTGGGCAACCAGCGGAGGCAGGAAATCAAGCGGCTGCCTTCGGTCTTTGATTTTGCCCGGCACAGCAAGGATCAGGGCCAGCTTCATCCGCTGCTGTTAAAGCTCAGTCGGTCCAAGCATCTTGATATCCGCACCATGAACATACTGGTAGAACCAGGGATCGTATTGGCTGCTGGAATCCTTCTGCTACTGATCAATCAGATTATGCTGGGGGTGCTCTTGATTGTCGCCGCCCTGCTGTTTTCGTTCAGTTACCGGGCTGGCTATCATTACGGTGACCACGAGGTCATGGATGTAATCGACAAGATTATCGCAAGTGAGGAAAAGATGAAATCCTTTGTCGATGACGAGGACCCGAGCCTGACTCGGGGCGTGCATTTCTATGGTCGGAAGCCTGCCGACAAGGGCTTGCGCCGGAAGGTTATGGATTGGTCTACGGACAGAAATGATAACATCGCAGATGTACTTTGAACATGTCTTAGCTGTGCTAAGAGAAGATGTCTGATGGAAAAACATTAACGGGAACAACATAAAACCGAGCACAACCCAAAGCACAAAACGTCGCACAGCCAGACCAGCAAAAAAGGGAACCCGGACAGGAAAAAAATAGAAGCAAACAGCCCCGCTGGGTTCCCCCTAAAACAGAACCACCAAGCCCAACCAAAGTACCCCCGAAACGCAATCGCCAAATTACATAACAACAATTGCAGACCCGGACCCCAACCAGTTCCCAAAAACAGAAACTGCAACAATACCAGACCAAATGTTGACCATAAAACAAAACCCTTACCCAAAAGGCAATAAATTAAAACCAGTGAAGCCGACAACCCAAAAGAAACAACCATCCGAAATTAACGAAGAACCATTCCCGCTTAATCCACCTAAAAAAAACTACAAATACAAAAGATTAACGGAAACAAAACCAGAACAATCCTCGACCATAAAATACAACCGCCACCACAAGGCAAATAAACAGGCAGGACCACCTTCGAAGAAAGACAATAAACCGGAAAACCAATCAACCTTAAGAAACCTGATAACAAGCTCAAAACCGACCAACATTCATAGAATTAGCGCACCACCTCCAATAAAGCAGACAAACCATCGAAACCAGCCAACCATATCCAGAAAAACCCGCCAGAAAATAACAATTCCCACCTGACCATCCAAAGCCAGCATAAAAACCGGCCATAGCAGCAGAAAAAACCACCAATCCCCTAAAAGATCAGCAACGAAAAAAAGCTAATCCAGAACCAGACCCTGAAAAAAAGAATACGCCCGCCGATTCCAGCATAAGAGCCGAGTGGACAAGAAACAAAACCAACATTCGGGCGTCCCAAAAATTACGATTCCCAAAAAATAAAAACGACAACCGCAGTCAGCCCGCTATCAAGATCATTAACCCGGCATACGTGCCCTTATTTGTCATTACAGAATAACGGTTTTTGCCAGTTCATTAGGCCTAACTGATAAAACTATTCCCCATGATACGCATGATCCAGAGCACCTCAGCAGCATCCGCAAAATCCTATTTTTCCGCATCGCTTGCGCAATCGGATTACTACATCAATGATCAGGAACTACAGGGAACATTCCATGGCAAACTGGCAACCCGGCTGGGACTGAAAGAAGAGGCTTCGAAGAAGGAGTTTTTTGCCTTATGTGAAAATATTAATCCGGTTGACGGTTCATCCCTTACTCTCAGAACAAACGATGAACGCACCGTTGGCTACGATATCAACTTCCATTGCCCCAAATCCGTATCGCTGGTGCATGCCTTAAGCAAGGACGATCACATCATGGACATATTCCAGTCCAGCGTCCAGGGCACCATGCAGGAGATTGAACAGGACATGATAACACGGGTGCGCAAGCATGGCAAGGTTGAGGATCGTAAAACAGGTGAACTGATATGGGCAGACTTTACCCATCAAACCGCACGACCCGTTGAAGGACATGCCCCTGATCCCCATTTGCACAGCCATTGCTTCGTATTCAATGCTACATGGGATGAACAGGAAGATGAAATCAAGGCAGGCCAATTTCGGGACATCAAGCGGGATATGCCGTATTACCAGGCACGGTTCCATAAAAACCTGTCCGATAATTTGATTAAAGCTGGCTACCAGGTCAAACGCACTGCCAGCTCCTTTGAATTGATCGGCGTTCCCCAGCAGGTACTGGATCATTTTTCCAAACGCACCGACGAAATCGGGCGCATTGCCAAGGAACTGGGAATCACTGATGCAAAGGAACTGGATGGCCTGGGCGCAAGAACCCGTGCCGGTAAGCAAAAAGGCCTGTCCATGCAGGAACTTAAAACCGAGTGGCGCAGACAAATAAAATCGCTTGAGGTTAACCAGGACGCCAGGGAAGAAACGCCGATCCGCTTTGCACCATCCCCTGAAAAACCCAAATTGGCCCCGCAGAAATGCATTGATCACGCACTTAACCATACCTTTGAACGGGCTTCCGTCATGGCAGACAGACGCATCCTTGAATCCGCCTATCGCCATGCACTGGGTGAATCATCAGTTTCCGTTGATAAAATCGATCAGCAATTCAAGGACGATAAACGGATCATCCATGTTAAAGACCGTGGACGGATTATGTGCACCACAAAGGAAGTACTGAATGAGGAACGGCGCATGGTCGAGCTGGCTAAAAAAGGTATGGGCACAATGGCTCCACTTTACAGCCAAGCCCCTGCCCTCAATTTGACCGGACAGCAAGCCGAAGCTGTTTCCCATGTCCTCACTACCACCAACCGGGTTTCCATCATCAGGGGCGCAGCAGGATCGGGTAAAACCACCCTCATGAAAGAAGCAGTGGCTAAAATCGAAGAGACTGGCAAAAAAGTCACTGTTGTGGCTCCTACGGCTCAGGCATCGAGGGGCGTTTTAAAGGAAGAAGGCTTTGAACATGCAGAAACAGTCGCCAAATTGCTGGTTGATAAAAAGCTTCAGGACAGTCTGAAAGATCAGGTGCTATGGGTGGATGAGGCCGGATTGCTCGGCACGCAGGATATGACCCGATTACTTGACATCGCCACCCAAAACAATACACAGTTGATCCTCGGCGGTGATACAAGGCAACATGCAAGTGTGGTACGCGGTGACGCCTTGCGCATCCTCAATACCGTCGGTGGCATCAAGACAGCCGAGGTCAACCGGATATATCGCCAGCGAAAGGAACAGTATCGATCAGCCGTGGAAGATCTGTCCAAAGGGGATGTCAGAACCGGGTTCGATAAACTGGACAAAATGGGATCAATTAAAGAGACCGATCCACTGAAGCCAAATGCAACGCTGGTTGAGGACTACGTTACCGCCCTGAAAAAAGGCAAATCCGCACTGGTGATATCTCCAACCCATAAACAAGGTAATCAGGTCACCGAAGAAATCCGTCAGGCCATGCGCAAAAAAGGTTTGATTGGCAGAAGGGAACTTAAAGCTTCGAAACTGTCCAGCCTCAACCTTACCGAAGCGGAAAAAGGCGACTGGCGCAGCTTCAAGCCGGGGCAAATGATTCAGTTCAACCAAAATGTGCCGGGCATCCAGCGCGGCAGCCAGTGGAAAGTTTCCGAAATCGAGGACAAAAATATCCTGATAGAAAACAAGGGCGGTCAAAAAGAAAAACTCCCTTTAGGCCAGGCGAAACGCTTTGATGTATTTGAACAATCGGAAATCGGCTTGTCAAAGGGAGACAAGGTTCATATTACCCGCAATGCCTTTGATCAGGAAAACAGGCGACTTAATAACGGGCAAAGCCTTGAAGTGGTATCCGTAAGAAAGAACGGCAGAGTAAAACTGATCAACACAGCCAGCAAAAATACCTATATCCTTGATAAGGAATTCGGGCACCTGTCCCATGCACATTGCATCACTTCCCATGCCTCGCAAGGGAAAACAGTGGACGAGGTCTTTATTTCCCAACCCGCCTCAACGTTTCCCGCAACCGATGCCAAGCAATTTTATGTTTCAGTGTCCCGTGGCCGGGATGCCACCCATATCTACACCGATGACAAAACAGCCCTTTTGGAACATGCATCGGAACTTGGCGACAGACGCTCCGCACTGGAACTGGTGAACAGCAAAAAGCACAACCACGAAGATTACGTGTATCAAAACCTGCGCACTGCCAACAAGGAAAAACAGCTACAGCGGGAAATTGCAAAGACCATGGAAATCAACAAAGACAGCATGAACCTCGGATATGAGCCAGAACTTTAAGGACAGATATAACGAGTTCCTGGACGGTGATCCCGGCAATCAGGATCATTCACAAGATGTTGCACCAAAAAAAGAGCATCCTTATATCGATTATTACCAGAATTATCATCCCACCCGGAACATCTGTTTTATCCAGCGAAATGGGCAACAGATATTTTTGAATTACAGCTATCTGGTTTCCTGCGAATACATCCCCGATCAAAACACCATCATCGCCAGCTTTACTACGCATACGGTGACGCTTACCGGGCTATTTCTAGAAGAGCTGTTTCGGGATTTGATGCAGTACATCCCAAGGGTGATAAATTCAGTGGATGAACGGTATAACAGCATCGCAGCCGTTGATCAGCCTGTAGTGAATGAAATTAAGGTTCTTCAAAACTGATCAAACCGATATTAAAGGTTCTATTCGGTATTGTCTCATTTTCGATTTTACCTTATAACAATGGGAAAGTGCAAGCGGCAATATTCCGCTAGTTTGGAAAAACGCAGGGATTCACGCCCTTTGATGCGCCGCGAAAATCGGGAAAGCCAACAGGATAACCCGTGTATCTTCACTTTCATTCAAACTGAGACACTACCTTCTATTCCATAAGCTTGAAATAATTCTGTGACATTGTTATATTTCGTGATTTATTTAAGATTATAGAACATCTAACTTAGATTGATGCCTTTTGTAACTTCCCTACAAACTACCTAAATTGTGGATATAATAGAGCTATGCACCTAGCGCTGATTAATGATAAACGAACCTCGGCGGAACCAAACCTAAAAGGGCTTTGTCCCGGATGTTTGCAACCCGTTACTGCGAAATGTGGTACGAAAAGAATTTGGCATTGGTCACATGTTGCAAAGGTGATGTGTGATAAATGGTGGGAAACTGAAACCAACTGGCACCGTAATTGGAAAAACAAGTTCCCAATCGATCAACAAGAAATCATAAAGTATGACCCGCAATCAGGTGAAAAACATATTGCGGATGTCTATACTCGTCATGGTCAGGTAATTGAATTCCAGCACTCGGCTCTCAGTCCTTCTGAGCGGACGGCTAGAGAATGCTTCTATAAGAATATGATTTGGGTTGTTGACTGCACTCGCCTCAAAAGAGATGTCCCTCGTTTTTTTCAAGGAATTGGGAATCTTCGTCCCACACCCCAAAAAGGATATTTTTTGATACATTTCCCTGAGGAATGTTTTCCGGCAGCATGGCTTGATAGTACAGTACCAGTCATTTTTGATTTTCTGGGGATTGCGGCGGTCGGTCAATCGGAGATAGAAAATACACTTTGGTGCATTTTGCCTGGACGTGCAGAAAGGTGCGCAGTTGTTATTGCCATTTCCCGTGATCAGTTTGTATCAGCGGTCTTAAACAGATCTGAATTATTTAGTGCAAGTGAGATTGTTGCCATCGTTGCTGACTATCTAAAACAGATAAAAAGGCGTGAACAACAAAATAGTCAGATAAATAATCTTCAAAGAAATATTAGGCACTCACAACGGAAACGTACTCGACGTTTCTAAATCTCGTTAATATCAATTCGTAAATGCTTTAAAATGACAAACGGGACAAAACATAGAACAGAACTATATCAATTCAGTTAAAAGGACCCGGTTTCTACCAGGCCCTTTTCTCTAGTTGTCACTTATTTTAGATAGGCTGCAACCCTTTCAGATACTGAACAGATTTTGAGGCTTCGCTGGCTGCGGTGATAATGCAGTGCTTGTTATCCTTGAGGACTTTCAGCCAGCTGGCAATATAAGCGGCATGGTCTCCCTTCTCGGCTGTGGTGATATCAAATTCGGTACACAGGAAAGCGGCACCCAGCTCAGCAACAAGCTCTTCGGTGGCATAATTCTGATCACCAAATTTTTTGCCTTTCGTTCGTTCCATGCGCTTAGGCGCACCGGACCAGTGTACCAGCTCATGCAATAGCGTGGAATAATATCCTTCGGTGGCAGTACAGGTTTCTGTGTCCAGGAATGCTTCTGTTGCGGGCATATAGATTTTATCTTCTGTCGGGCTGTAGCAGGCTCCCCGGTTGCTATGTTCAATGATGGCGTTGGTGTTTGTTATAAAGCTGTCAACAGTTTCGATTCGCTCAACCAGTGACTGCTGTGGCTGCTGGATTTCTGCTGTCTCAGACGGGTTATAGCCGTTCAGCTGGCCTCTGTTAAAGACATAGGAGGTCTTGAGGAAAGGAATCTTGCGGATTTTGTCATCTTCTTCCTTTTCCAGCATATCGTAATAGACAATCATCGTTCCCTTTTCGCCCTTGCGAACCGCTTCCTTTTTATCAGCCCATTGTTTGAATGTTCCCCATTCTGCCGAGGCATATTGCTTTTCGATGGCTGAACCCCAGAGAAGAAGGATGTTGATCCCCCGGTAATGGTTGTTGGTGGTTCCGTTATAGGGAAGATCAAGAGCTTTCGTCCCGTTTCCTTTCCATGGCTGGTGCCAGGGCACTGTGCCGTTTTCCAGTTGCTTGATGATGGTATCGGTCACCTGCTGGTGAATATCCCGGCGATTGGCAGAGTGTGCTTTTGAAGATGTTTGTGCTGTTTGTGACATTGTGATGTTCCTTTCCTGTGTGGGTGAACTGGTTACAGGGGATAAAACAACCGGAGCCTTAGCGACCAAACCGGCTGTAATTTTGGGCAGGGCGAGGAAGCCCCGCAGGGGCGGAGAAAATTATGGTTGGTGTCGGGAGCGGCTTCGGTTAATCACCTGTTCCATAACCAGAACACCCCGCCTCACAGGACAGGAATGACGCATGCAACAGCCCATGCTGAAAGGACTTCCCATTGATGTGGAGATTTGCCGGGAAACCGGATCAGTGTTTTCTGGAAGGGTGGCGCAGTTCCCTGCCCGCCATGGCAGGGTTCAATGATTATCTTGAATTCCCGAGGACACCGCTCTCTTATTGGGAATCATAAGTTCCTAAAGGTTCAGCCGCTGCATATGCCAGGCATTGACATCCTTATGCGGCTGATAAAGACGGTTCATCGGACAATGGGCGATGGTTTCTTCAGATTTCAGAATATGCTCAAGAGAGTGAAGCGCTTTCATTCCTGCATCGTCATTGTCCAGCCAGCTATAGGCAATGGAATAGCCATAGTTGCTGATATAGGGGATCGCATCCTTCATGCAGGCTACCGAGTTGAGCACAATCGTGTCGTCCCGCAATGCCCTGCCATCCCTGCGAGAAATGACAGACAGGTAGTCCATCATCCCTTCAAAGAAATGGATGCCCGGCGGCTTGGGCTGGCTTCCCCGGATAAAAGATATGGTCTTTGCTCCGGCAGTGCCCTTGAAGAACGGGTTCCTCAGCTCACAACCGTCATCTTCATTTCGCCATCCCAGGGCAAATATTGATTTGTCAGTGTTGCTGTTGGTAAACAGGACTTCTTTAAGCTCCTTTCTGGCTACACCGAGAGGAATGCCCCTGCCCTGCAAATAATGGATCAGTGCTATGTTTCGGATGGGCTTGACGGAGTTCACGACCAATGCAGGTTCCTTGTTTTCCACGAAGCTGCGTTGAATGGGTGTGTAGTCAACGGTGCCGCCCATGGTATTTCGCAGCCATTTCAGGGAATCGGAGACGGAATGTCCCTTCCCCTGAAATTCCAGTATCTTCTGCACCAGCGTGATACTGTCGCCGCCGATTCCTTCGCCAAAGTCAAACCAAACGTTCCGCTCATTATGAACATGGAAGCTGGCCGTTTTTTCATCCCGGATGGGTGAGAGATACCAGCTGTCTTTCAGGGTAGATCGTGCGGGCTGGATATTTAGGATTTCCAGAATTCGGGCAACAGGAATGGCTTTAGCCTGTTCGATGTTCATCGAAGACTCCTTGAAAAATCAGAATGTGGGGAAAAAAGAGGAAGGGCGGTGCCTTCCTTAAGTCTATTTTGTCAGCTGGCGTTCAACGAAGCTGTCCAGATCGGATTTGCGGTAGCGGACCGAGCGACCAACCTTTAGGGGTTTAAGATCATAGCGTTTGGTGCAGTCCCAGACCGCAAGGGTTCCTGGAGAAACCCGCAAGTAGCGAGCGGCAGTTTTTCGGTCCATCAGGGTATCATGGGGATTTTGGGTCATGGCAATCATCCTTTGTAGGGCAAGACGAGCAAGGGAATTCCTTTTGAAGTCAATATCAATAGGAATACTATCCTTATAACCCGAACTATCCAAACGCACAACAGGAATTCTTTCCTGTTAATGAAAAATAATGCTGAATAAGTTATGTCTATTGATATGATTTTAATCCTTGGCCTAAGGTCGCTGTTGATCTGCAACAAGGATCATCACATTACTCATTCCTTCAGTAAGCTCATAGATAACTAGATTATGAATCCCTAACCAATCAATTTAATATACTGCAAATACAACTTCTTTATCAATTATGAATTTTTGAATTGCATGAACTTTTAATAAAATACCTTGCTTATATGGTTGAAGTTTGATAGAATTACATCAGAGATAAACCATGGAAACGCTAAAAAAACTGAAAAGACACCTCAGACGAGGAAACGTCTATCGCCGCGCCGATCTTGAGCAGTGGTCAACTGCTGTTGACCGCCACCTTGGGCAGCTGATGGATGAAGGGACTCTTCAAAAGTTATCCCGTGGCCTTTATTATTACCCTAAAGAATCCGTTTATGGACCGACCCCCCCGGACGAGACAAATCTGGTGCGCAGCTTTTTGAAGGATGATGATTTTCTAATTACTTCCCCCAATGCCTATAACAGTCTGGGGGTTGGCACTACTCAGCTTTACAACAGACGAGTCGTTTACAATCATAAGCGACATGGTGAGTTTGAGTTGGGCGGTAGAAGGTTTTTCTTCCACGCCAAGCCCAAGTTTCCCAGAAAGCTCTCTCAGGAGTTTTTATTGGTAGATTTGATTAACAACCTTGATACGCTTGCCGAGGATAAAACACAAGTCATGCTTCAGGTATTGGACAAAGCCAAAACAATGGAACCAAAAAAAATCAAGCGCACAGTCTCTGAATATGGGAACGTAAGGACGAAAAAATTACTTTCATCTATACTGGAAAACCGACATGGCGTTTGAGTATCTGCATCAAAGAAAAGACTTTGTTGATCTTTTACGAATTCTCGAAGTTGAAACAGGTATCCAAGCAGAACTGATCGAAAAGGATTATTGGATCATGCATGTCCTGTATGGGCTGAAGAAGCAAGGATTTGATTTTGAACTTAAAGGCGGCACGTCCCTCTCTAAGGGATATAAGATCATTCATCGATTTTCTGAGGATATTGACATTCATATTAAAGCGCCTGCTGAGTTAGGTGTAAATGAAAATCCTAAAAACACTAAAGAGAGAAGCGTCCAATCAAGAAAGGATTTTTATGATTGGTTGGTGAACAACATCAAAATAGAAGGGATTACCTCCATCAAAAGGGATCACGCCTTTGATGATCCAGAACATTACCGCAGTGGTGGAATAAGGCTCTATTACGATACCCAGACAGAACACAATGCAGGGGTAAAGGAAGGAATTTTGCTAGAGGCCGGGTTCGATACCGTCACACCCAATGACAAGCTTATGATCAGTTCTTGGGCGTATGATAAGGCGTCTCAAAACTCAAAAATTAAGATTACGGATAACAGAGCGATTGATATCCCCTGTTACCATCCTGGCTATACCTTTGTAGAAAAGCTCCAAACCGTTGCTACCAAATACAGGCAGGAACAAAATGGCGCTCAGGCCAAACCCAATTTGATGCGGCAATATTATGATCTGTATTGTCTTCTAGAAAATCCTGATGTACTCGCATTCCTTGGATCAAAAGAATATTATGTACATAAATTAAAGCGGTTTCCCAAGCAGGATTTAGAGGTGCCGATAGCTGAAAACCAAGCATTTATACTTTTAGACCCAAAGCAAAGGCAAGAATTTAAAGCGCGATATCAATCAACATCTGCTCTATACTACAATGGGCAGCCGGAGTTTGAAGCCCTATTGAATAGGATTTATCAGTACCTATCTCGTTTATAAGGGGCCACATAACAGAAGTTAAGACAATTTATCAAAATCTAATCTGGACAAAGTAGGGTTCAAATGCTTTGATTTTATATCTTCCCATTCAGTAAAGCCATCTGAGATGGCTGAACCAATAAAGTTTCAAAAATATGACTGTCAACCAATCTCCTTACCCAGCTAAGAAATAAAAATTAATGTTTCAGCAGACCTTTAAAAACATAGACGATATTCTTCACAAAGACGCAGGTTGCGGCAGTGAATTAGATTACGTAGAGCAAACTTCATGGATTTTGTTTCTAAAATACCTGGACGATTTAGAGAAAGATCGATCAACGGCAGCCGAACTCACAGGAAAAGCTTACACGCCAATCATTGACAAAGAATACCAGTGGGCTGTATGGGCTACACCGAAATTACCAAGCGGGCAGATAGATCACAACGCACTAACAGGTGATGATCTTCTGGAATTCGTGAACAACAATCTTTTTCCCTATCTCAAAAAATTTAAACTATCTGCTGAAAGTGCAGACACAATTGAATATAAGATTGGAGAAATTTTCAGCGAACTGAAAAACCGCATACAGAGTGGTTACAACTTACGTGAAGTGATCAACCGCATTGACGAGTTGCGTTTTCGTACCCATGCAGAAAAGCATGAAATGAGCCATCTGTACGAGGACAAGATCAAAAATATGGGTAACGCGGGGCGTAACGGCGGCGAATACTATACGCCCCGACCGCTGATTAGGACAATTGTAAAAGTAGTTGCTCCGAAGATAGGTGATAAAATTTATGACGGCGCAGTTGGTAGTGCAGGCTTTCTTTGCGAAGCTTTTGAGTATCTGAAAATCAGTAAATCGCTTTCGACAAAAGAAACCGAGATACTTCAAAAGAAAACTTTTTACGGTAAGGAAAAAAAGTCTTTAGCCTATATCATCGGCATCATGAATATGATTTTGCACGGGGTGGAAGCTCCTAACATCATACACACCAATACGCTTGCCGAAAACTTAGCCGACATACAAGAAAAAGACCGGTATGATGTCGTCCTTGCCAATCCGCCTTTTGGAGGAAAAGAACGTGCCGAGGTACAGCAAAACTTCCCCATCAAAACAGGCGAAACCGCTTCCCTCTTCTTACAACACTTTATTAAGATTCTGAAAGCAGGCGGTAAAGCAGGTGTAGTCATCAAAAACACCTTTTTGAGCAATACCGACAATGCATCCATCGCCCTGAGAAAACAACTATTAGAAAGCTGCAACCTATACACAGTGTTGGATTTGCCTGGCGGAACCTTTACCGGTGCAGGTGTAAAGACCGTGGTATTGTTTTTTGAAAAAGGCAAAGCGACGCAAAAAGTTTGGTTTTACTCACTAAACCTGGACCGTAATCTGGGCAAGACTAACCCATTAAACGAACAAGATTTGGCGGAATTTATTGAACTGCAAAAGACTTTTTCCGAAAGCGAAAATTCCTGGACGGTTAGCATTAAAGATGTTGACCAAAGCACATTTGATTTAAGTGTAAAAAATCCTAACAAAAAAGAAAAAGTTGCCATACGCTCACCGGAAGAGATTTTGGAAGAAATGAAAGTCTTAGATGAAGAAAGTACGGAAATCTTAAATTCGATTTTGGAATTGATATGAAGCAAGGTTGGGAAATAAAGAAGCTAGGGGAAGTTGTTGAAGTACTTGATAATTTGCGAAAGCCAATTACGAAAAGAGACCGTGTTGAAGGTGACTATCCTTATTACGGAGCAACAGGAATTTTAAGTTACGTTCACAACTATATTTTTTCGGAAAAGTTAGTTCTAATTGGTGAAGATGGTGCAAAATGGCGATCAGGAGATAATACTTCTTTTATTGCAGAAGGAAAGTATTGGGTAAATAATCATGCCCACGTTATTCGCCCAAATAACAAAATTATTTTAGACGAGTGGATTGTTTACTTTTTAAATTTTTCTGATTTAACGCCTTTCATTACTGGTATGACTGTTCCTAAGCTAAATCAGGAAAAGATGAGAAATATTCCAATTCCCCTTCCACCCCTTCACGAACAACAACGCATTGTTTCCATTTTAGATGAGTGCTTTGTCGCCATTGGCAAGGCAAAAGCGAATGCCGAACAAAACCTCAAAAACGCCAAAGAACTTTTTGAAAGTTATATTGAAGATTTATTCACAAAAATATTTCAGGAAAGTGAAAAGAAAACTATTTCTGAAATAGCTGATGTAATTGGTGGTTATTCGTTCAAAAGCACTGTCTTCAAAAAAGAAGGGCGATATCAGGTAATCAGAATGGGTAATGTTCGGCCAGGAATTATAAGGGAAAATGAAAGCCCCGTTTTTATTGATGAATTAGATGAAAGGGCACTCGCAAAAGCATTATTGTTACCAAATGATGTCATCATAACTCAAACAGGAACAAAGAAGAAAAGGGACTACGGTTTCACAGTGATAATAGAGAAAGAAAACTATTTGCTTAATCAACGAATTGCATCAATACGGTTTTCGGATGAATACCTTTCAAAGTTCTTCCTTTATTTCTCTTGGACCAATATTTTTAAAGATCAATATTTTGCTAACGAGTCAGGAACAGTGGGACAAGGAAATGTTGGCATTGGTGCGATCACAGATGCAAAAGTTCCTTTTATTACGGTGAAAGAGCAGAAAATAGCCGTAGAAAAGATTGATAAGTTAAGAGTTGAAAGCCAAAGAATGGAAGCCATCTATCAGAAGAAAATAGATGATTTGGAAGAACTGAAAAAATCTATACTTCAAAAAGCATTTGCAGGAGAACTGAAAACTAAGGAAGCGGTATCACTATGAAAGCAACTGAAGCAAAGCTCCTAGACTTTTTGAAAAAATCACAACAGTTTGTTGTTCCCATATACCAGCGAACCTATTCTTGGACTGAAAAAGAGTGCAGACAACTATGGGATGATATTGTCAGGTCAGGAAAGAACAATCTATCACCTGTCCACTTTATAGGATCAATTGTTTATGTTGAAAGCGGTCTCTCGCAAGTAACCCATCAAACACCACTTTTGGTTATTGATGGGCAACAGCGTCTGACCACTGTTACCTTACTTCTAGCTGCACTGGCAGAGACTATCAAAGAAACTGAACCTCTTGATGGATTTACTCAGCGTAAAATTCGAAATTATTATTTGGTAAACCCCGAAGAATCTGGTGAACGCTATTTCAAGCTACTTCTTTCCCAAACTGATAAAGATACTTTAAAGGCCATTGTCTCAAGTCAGCCAATATCTGACATTTTTTCGGTGAGGGTCACAGAAAACCATGCGTCTTTTGCTAGATGGTTAAAGAACAAAGAAGTCGACCTGGAAACAATTTGTAAAGGAATTGCCAAGCTTGTTATAGTGGATATCGCACTTAATCGAGATCAGGATAATCCTCAACTCATTTTTGAGAGTATGAACTCTACTGGTAAAGAGTTAAGTCAAGCGGATTTGATCCGAAATTTCGTTCTTATGGGTCTTGATCCCGTTCTTCAAACAAGATTATATGAACAAGCTTGGAGGCCAATGGAGATTGATTTTGGTCAAGAAGCCTATGGAACGCATTTCGACGATTTCATGCGTCACTTCCTGACGGTCAAGACAGGTGTAATTCCCAATATAAATGCTGTCTATGAAGCGTTTAAAGCTTATTCCCGTTCTGCTAAAGTTTCCGATGACAGCGAGGATGCTCACACTGAAAAATTGATTAGCACTATCCGTCAATACTCACGATATTTTTGTGCCATGGCTCTGGGTAAAGAAACTGACCCTGCGTTAAAGCGGGTTTTTCATGACCTAAGGGAATTAAAAGTCGATGTTGCCTATCCATTTTTGTTAGAGTTGTATCATGACTATAGAAAAGACCTGCTGAGCAAAGATGAATTTGTTACTGCTGTTAGATGGGTTGAATCTTATGTTTTTCGAAGAGCTGTATGTGCCATCCCTACTAACTCAATGAATAAGACATTTTCGACTTTTGGTAAGGCCCTTAAAAAAGATCGGTATCTGGAAAGTATTGCAGCCAATTTTCTACATCTACCATCATATAGACGATTTCCATCAGATGATGAATTTGAACGAGATGTTCAAGTAAGAGACCTATACAATTTTCGGAGCCGTACTTTCTGGCTTAGGAGATTTGAAAATTATGAAAGAAAAGAATTGGTAGCTGTTGATGAATATACTATTGAACACATTATGCCCCAAAATGAAAATCTCAGTACTGAATGGAGAAATGAGCTTGGACAAGACTGGGAACGGGTTCAACAAACTTGGCTGCATACTCTTGGTAATCTAACTTTAACAGCATATAACTCAGAATACAGTGACTTACCTTTTAATAGAAAAAGGGACATGGATAAAGGTTTCAAGACGAGTCCTTTGAAAGTCAATGATGGTTTAGGCTCAATTGAAACGTGGAATGAAGCAGCTATTATCGATCGAGCCAAAAAACTAGCAAAAAGAGCTGTCTCGGTTTGGGCTGCACCTAAACTAGACGAAGAGGTTCTTTTGGCATATCGACCTAAAGGTCAAATGGCTACCCAATACTCAATAGATGATCATCCGAACTTACTTAATCCTACTACAGCTCCTCTTTTTGCTGCATTTAGAAAAGAGGTCTTGGCTCTTGACCCTTGTGTCATAGAAGAGTTTTTGAAGCTTTATGTAGCATATAAAGCAGAAACAAATTTTGCCGACGTTGTCCCCCAGGCTAAAAGGTTAAGGATATCCTTGAATATGCGGTTTTCAGAGCTGAGCGACCCTAAAGGACTTTGTAAAGATGTTTCAGGCCTTGGCCGATGGGGTAACGGTGAGGTGGAAGTTAAAATGTCTTCTCTTGAGGAGCTTCCTTATGTTATTGGATTAGTAAGGCAATCCCTCGAAAAGCAATTGGGAGAAAATTCTGAACTATGAACGAGGCTGAAACCAGAGCAGAACTCATTGACCCTAAGCTAAAGGCTTGCGGATGGGGTGTAGTTGAAGGATCAAAAGTCCTTCGGGAATACCACATTACAGAAGGTAAGATACAGGCTGGCGGTGGCCGAAGCAAAAAAATTATTGCCGACTATATTCTGGTTCATAGAGGTATAAAGCTTGGGGTAATCGAGGCTAAAAGCAGTTTACAAGCTGTTTCTGAAGGGGTAATGCAGGCAAAACAATACGCCCAGAAAATGCAACTGGAAACTACTTATAGCACTAATGGTAACGCCATATACCAAATCTGTATGAAAACAGGTGAAGAAGGTTTGGTAACAGATTTTTTAAGCCCTGACCAACTGTGGGATAAAACGTTTGCTGAGGAAAACGAATGGAGAGGGAAATTTGCCACTGTTCCGTTTGAAGATAAAAGTGGGAGTTGGCAGCTTAGGTACTATCAAGAAATAGCTGTAAAAAATACGCTGGAGGCATTAGCTAACAAGCAGGATCGTATTTTACTGACTCTTGCCACAGGGACAGGTAAAACAGCAATCGCTTTTCAGATTGCCTGGAAACTTTTTCAAACCAGATGGACCTTGCAACGGGATGGTAGTCGCAGACCCCGGATTTTATTTTTAGCGGACAGGAACATTTTAGCAGATCAAGCTTATAACTCCTTTTCGGCTTTTCCCGAGGATGCCTTGTTAAGGATAAAGCCCAGGGAAGTAAATAGAAATGGTCGTGTACCCACAAACGGAAGCATTTTCTTTACCATCTTCCAGTCGTTTATGAGTGGTACAGATGCCGAGGGAAAGCCTGTTCCAAACTATGGACAATATCCTCCGGACTTTTTCGATTTTATCATCATCGATGAATGTCACCGGGGTGGAGCGAATGACGAAAGCAACTGGCGAGGAATTTTAGAATACTTTAGTCCTGCAGTGCAGTTAGGTTTGACAGCTACACCAAAAAGAAGAGACAACGTAGACACCTATAAATATTTTGGTGAGCCTGTGTATGTCTATTCGCTCAAAGAAGGTATCAATGATGGTTTTTTAACCCCGTTCAAAGTAAAACGGATTAAAACCACCTTAGATGATTATCGCTATACATCAGATGATACCATAGTCGAAGGTGAGGTAGAAGATGGTAAGCTTTATGAAGAAAAGGACTTCAACCGCAGCATTGAGATCGTGGAACGTGAAGCTAAGCGGGTAAATATCTTTTTAGATGAAAGCAATCAAAAAGAAAAGGCAATTATCTTTTGTGCCAATCAGGCACATGCCGCCCTTATTCGAGATTTAGTAAATCAAAATGCTAGAAGCAAAGACCCATTCTATTGTGCACGTGTGACGGCAAATGATGGAGAAGAAGGGGAAAGGTTATTACGGGAGTTTCAGGATAATGAAAAAACAATCCCTACAATTCTGACCACTTCTCAAAAGCTTTCTACTGGTGTGGATGCACGAAATATCCGGAACATTGTATTATTACGCCCTGTCAATTCTATGATCGAATTCAAGCAAATCGTTGGCCGTGGTACCAGACTATTTGATGGCAAAGAGTTTTTCACTATTTACGACTTTGTGGATGCCTATAAACATTTTTCTGATCCTGAATGGGATGGTGAACCATTAGAAGATGAGCCATGTAAAACATGCGGTCAATTACAATGTGAATGTGAGTATATCCCGCCCTCCCCTTGTAAAGTTTGTGATCAACGTCCTTGTATTTGTGAAAAAGAGCCGCCTAAGCCTTGCGAAAAATGCGGACAGAGACCTTGTATTTGTAAGAAGAAAGTGAAAATCAAACTGCGAAATGGCAAAGAACGAGAAATTAATCATATGATTGCCACGTCATTTTGGAGTGCCGATGGTAGACCAATTTCTGCAGAAGAATTTTTAAATAATCTATTTGGCGAATTGCCAAACCTCTTCAAGAGCGAAGAGGAATTAAGAAAACTTTGGAGTAATCCCGTTACACGAAAAACTCTAATGATAAAATTGGAAGATGCTGGATTTCCAAAGGATGACCTACTGACTTTGCAAAAGCTCGTAGATTTGGAGAAAAGTGACCTATATGATGTTTTGGAATATGTTTTTAATGGTGAATACATCGCTATGACTCGGGAGGCTAGGGCAAAAGCAGCAGAAGCCACTATTTTTACTTTTTTAAATAATAATCAGAGAGAGTTTATCTCGTTCGTTTTGAGCAAATATATTGAATCTGGTGTAGATGAACTCGACCAAGAAAAACTGCCCATCCTTCTGACCAATAAATACCAATCACTAGAAGATGCCAAAGAAATATTGGGAGATGTTGCCAATATTAGCAAGCTGTTTATAGAGTTTCAGGAGCATCTGTATGAACAGAGGGCAGCTTAACAGATATAAAGCTTCAGGATTACGACAAATTTCCTTGATAAAATATATCCATGCCCTATTAAAGTACCTCCGGCCGTAAAATATCATGGCATTATAGAAGAATAGGATTTCCTAACAGTATGAAGATTAAAGAAATTATAATTAACAATTATCGCTGCTTTGCTGATGAAAATACCATCTCACTCGGTAATGAGGGAAAAAATCTATTTTTATATGGTGAAAATGGGAGTGGTAAAAGCTCGTTTTGCAAAGCACTCAATTTATTTTTTGACGCCACTGATAAAAGGCGTACTACAAGTCTAATAAATCAAAACTTTAAAAATTCACCATTTGAAAAAATAAATCATATATCACAAGGTTCTATTGGCATACATTTTACAGATAATTCTAAATGTAGATTGGATGAAAATGGCTATAGCAATGAATCCATTCTAGAGGAATTAAACCTAATACGTAGAACTAAGGGTTTTTTAGAATATAAGAATCTTCTTCCTATTTACTTATATTCTGACAAAAAAAACAACTTATTTAGATTGTTTATTGAAGGTCCATTCTCCTCTTTACGAAACCCGTTGACCCATAAATTGATCTCTACAGAATGGAACGATCGAAAGAGAATAAAACCTCTACCTAATTTTTATAAAGGAATTTTTCTACTAGCAGAAAGTTTAGAAGATCAAACAAATATAATACTGAAATATTTTGATCCCACACTAACAATAAAATTTAAATCGAGAAAAACTTGGACGACTGGCGAATTATATATTGAAGTTTTTGTAAATGACGTCAAGCTTAAAAACTACGGTGATTACTTCAATGAAGCGAAACTTGTCGCTCTTTCTATTAGTATTTACTTATCAATAATATTAAAGCAGTCTTCTGAAATTGTAAAAGAAAAGGAATCAGAATCAATTCCCAAATTGATTGTCTTAGATGATGTTTTTATTGGGATGGATTTAGGGAACAGAATTCCCTTGTTAAAAATACTAAATACTTTATTCGACGAGTATCAGATAATTATTACAACTTTCGATGAAAATTGGTATAAACTAGCAGAATTCTACCTGCAAAAGGGAGCTTGGAAATTTGTTAAATCCTATACCAATAATCATGATCCATTTTCTATCAAAAGTGAATTAGTCGATAGTGACAAAGAGGACTATTTAAATAAGGCAAAATTTCATTTTGGTCGATTTGATTATCCTGCCTGCGCTAACTATCAACGTAAGGCAATTGAAAGTAAAATTAAAGAGATTTTACCAGATAATTTGCAATCATATCCAGCCGAAGATGGATCTATAAAGAGAAATGATAAATTAAAAACTAACTATAACAACCTAATAAAGTACTTAGATGATTGTGAATTAGATACTCAGCCTTTTTTAGATTTTATGTTATATGCAAGAGTAATTTTAAATCCTTTATCGCATGACAATGCATCTAGCCCCATTTTTAAAGCTGAAGTTGAATCGGTATTTGGCTTCATTGATAGCTTAGATAACATTATGTTAGAACCTTTGAGAATAGTTCATTCAGATGAAGTTCATATACTAAAATTATCTGTTAAAGATAACGCCGACATATGGCATCAGTATAAGTTCGAATTAGTTGATAATTTGAAAAGGGTTAGACAAGGTGATAGAGTAGGTTATGCTCCATGTCGCGTGCTTCTTAAAGCAGCCAAACTAGCACAGGATGAATGGGTTGAGGTTACCTCTCAAGTACCGGAATGCATTAGAAGGAAATACCTGTCGATTATGAGCGAACATAATGTAGCCCCAACCCAGTTTCAGGATGCATTCAGGAATAATAGTAATATTTTTATTAAAGACATGAAATGTATTTAATATTAAGGAAATTGTTTCGAAAGATAATTTTCGAATAGGTTTAAACTAAATTACTTTCAAATTTAATATTGAAGCCATTACAAATTTAAAGATATACACGTTTTTCAGCACATGCTTTTTAAAGCCATTGCTTTAAGCTTATACTGTACCCAACGTCATTGATGCTCCTTTCAATAGCTTACTTTGAGCAAATAAAACAAGTTCAGAATGAGTGACTTAAAAATTACCTACCATTCTAAGAAATACAATGTTAACCAAAATAAGTAGTTGGTCGTAAATTAGTTGAAAAGCTGGATGATACTTTGTACTTTCTTGTGGGGTGTGACCAAAATTCTCCACTACGCTATAACCATTTTTTCATATGCTGAAATAATCTGATTTTCTTATGGCACTATCATGGATGATTACCCAGTTTATCGAACATTTGAAGCAGATGGTTTATCGTGCCCTGCATCAATTAAAATAATATTCTTGTCATTTTCTAAACCAAGCTCCTTTAATACTGCCTTTGTTTTAATGTATTCAATTTCATCAAAAAATAAAACAACTTTTATGCTTTGCTTTGTATTATTTGCATCTTCATAAACCCTAATTTGATTTTGCAAATTCATCTTTAGTTTTGAATTAGAGGCCAATTTAAATTCCACCAAAGTTTTATCTTCCTTGCCATATGAAACCGTATAATCCACGGGCCCACGGCCATTATTCACCTCTCTGTTGACATCATATGGAGATGAATACCAAGTTAGTCTGTATATAACTTGAAGATCCGCTTCGCGCTTAATTGGGCTACCTTTATAATAAAATAATTTGTATCCATCTTTGTTCTCAATTACGTCTTTCAGAAATTGAACTCTGTTTAATGCCTCTTCATAAGAACCAGTAGCTTTATAATGGTAAAAAGCCGATTCTTCGCTTAAAACTTTAATTAATCGCTTAACATTTTCGTTAAAAACTGCTTCAACTTCTTGGACATTTTCATCTGATACACTTTTCGCACTATCAACATCGTCTTCTTTTATCCTGATGTAGTAGTCAATAATTTCGGGAAATTTCCTGATAGTCTCATTAACTGCGATTGCAAGATCTTTTTGGGAAGTCGCCTTCTGTCTGCGGCGTCTTCCCTTACCTACATATGTTGGCGGAGGTAATTTTGTTTTATAGAATGCAAATATTTCGCTCCTAAGTTGGCTATTTGTAATTGATGAGCAAATTCCTGTAAAATTACCTCTTAGATCATTATTATTTATCCAGTTGTCGTCCTTAGTTAATAAGTCTCTTGGGGTGAGGATTATGTAATCTCCATTATATATTGGCAAAACATATGACTTCGCCATCCATCTTTCAATATCATAATCAAAATATGCCTTTTCAACTACACACGATTTAACTGACTGTTCATTCAAAAACTCTTTTGCAAATGATTGTGTGTATTCAAGCAGATAAGATTTAATTAGATTACATGTAAAATCACTGATATTATCTTTGCCAATTCCTATCTGAAATAATGTAGCCTTTTCTAGGTGAGAGGTTTGGGAAATATTTTCATTGAACAAATCACTAAAGATAATATGCATGTTAGACGACATTGCACGTCCAAATTTTTGTCCCAAACCGCTTCCACTATTTCCTATTACACTAAAACCCAACCAATTTTGCTTTACTTCAGAAAATTTATACCATGATGCTATTTCTGCATCTGTTATATCCCCTCTCTTGGACTTAGCTTGAAGAAATGAAAGATACTTAAGTATTCCTTCATGTAGAAGCGTATACTCCGGTTTTTTATTTCCATATAACAAGAATGGATCAATAAAAAGAGGCAAGTCGTTAATTAATGAAATATCAAATGCGTCATATGTTTCTAAAACATCAAGGTCAACATTAAAATATTCGGAGAAAAAAACCATGATGAATACTACGAATATCTTCTAGATAAATCAACAACTTTTTCAATAAATACAATCAAACATTTTCTTTTCTAGCCGAACATAACTTGAGTAGCTTTTTCAATAGAGGCTCTTACCGGATCAAGATTGAGCCTTGCATAAATCTGCGTCGATTGAGGCGATTTGTGGCCGAGGCTTTTGCCGATGATCTGAAGACTGGCCCCCGTTATTGCCTGATAGCTTCCAAAGGTTCTTCTGATATCATGAATGTGGAGGTCCATTAAACCAACAGGCAAACTTATTTTTTTTGATTTGGTTTTTTTCTGAAGATGCTGAAAAACATAGTCAACTTCTTCATAGCCATTAGCGGCAAGATCATTTTCACTAATTAATTTTGAAGATTTATCATCCAGGTTCCAATAATAGATAGTGGCTTTTTGTAGGGTACGCTTCCACGCCCTCTTAAAATTTACCAAATGCCGGGATTCATCTTCCAGACTTGGAAACACCCATTCACTATTGGATTTTGCTTTTCTTTCCTTAAGAATAGTGATTGCCCTTTCGACCAGGGGAACGATGACAGGTTCACCGTTTTTGGTGACTGGAATCCTCCACTCACCACGTTCCCAGCTAATATCCTCCCAGCGCATCATCAGGGTATTAGTTCTTCTGACACCCGTTAAAAGCAACATCCAGAAGTAGTCCTTTGCAGTCGTGTTCTGTTCTTCCTCAAGGGATCTTATAAGGCAAGGCATTTCAGCAGGCTGGATAAATCTATCTCTTTGTGTTTCTTTATACTTTTTAATTCCGGCAGCAGGATTGGTCCCTTCCCATCCCCACTCAACAGCCTTGTTATACATGGCACGAATTCGTTCAAGCATTCTATTAGACTGGTAAAGACCGTTCTCATCATATATCTTTTCTAGCAATCGTTGGACATCTACCTTTCTAATATCGCTAATTTTCTTTTTGAACCAGTGAGAAAGGAATTTGTTGATTTCTCGTTCATCGTATTTCCACGACTTCTTGTGCTTCTTACTGTATCGGTTCATGTAACTCTCGAAAAGCTGCTCAAACGTGTTTTCATTACGGATGGCGCGAGCTTCTTCCTGAGGATTTTTGCCATTGGCAATTTCTGATAGTGTAACTAGTGCTTTTCTTCTGGCATTTTCAATAGTCAAATCTGGAAACGCACCCAGATAGATTCTTTCTGGCCTGCCTTTAATTTTTTTATAGACATAAAATGATTTAGTTCCACTAGAGCGAATATCCAGAACCAAACCTTTTACCTGCGCATCTCGATAATATACTCTTTTACCGGATTCTGGGTACGTTAGATTTTGTATAGAATTCTTGGTAAAGTTCAGAAGATTGGATGACATATTGGTCCTCCTTGGAACGGCTGGTCTGATGCTACTTTGAACACATCAACTCCCCGTTGTCGGGTCAAGTTGGTGCTACTCTGGTGCTACCGTGGTGCTACTTTCGGGGGTAAAAACGGTATATCATGAATAATAGGTCGTTCTGCAAAAAAGGCAAGTAAGCTTTTGTTTTGATTATAATAAATAACACTCAGTAACGTCCATTAAACTATACATAACATACCTAAAAAGCGGCTCATAACCTGAAGGCCGCAGGTTCAAATCCTGCCCCCGCAACCAATCTTTTCAATGACTTATATTAAGATTATAGGAAGTCTAAAAAGAACTGTGCTACCTTGGTGCTACCTTTACTGTTAAAGAAAAAATCTAGAAAAATATTTTTTTCTCCTGACTCGGGCTCTGTTCAATCCGCATAGAGCAACATTTTACTGTTTTCAGGAAGGCAAAGCTGATATTAATACTTCTTAACGAATCTCAGTTTTCCCCAAAACGTATGCAGTCTGTATTATAGCTATCTGTCCATGTAACTGGACAAGGATGGTATTATGTCTGCTTTAGATCTTTTTAAACTAGCCGAAGTTGAACTTGCCTACCGTTCAACGGTCAAACCTTCAGAACGACCCAAGGTCACCTCGTCCAGAGATGCCTATGGGCTGTTCCTTAATAACTGGGATGAAGGCTGCCTTGAATTCCGGGAGGAAGCTAAACTTCTGCTGCTAAATCGCAATGCCAGGGCTTTGGGCATATATAATGTATCATCAGGGGGAACTTCAGCAACCTATGTAGATCCAAAACAGGTCTATATGGCGGCACTAAAGATGAACGCCAGCTCCATTATTCTGGCCCATAACCATCCCTCTGGCAATTTAAACCCTAGTGATGCCGATATCAAGCTCACTCAAAGACTAACGGAGGGGGGAAAGGTTTTGGACATTACCTTTCAGGATCACCTGATTATCACCCCGGAAAGCTATTACTCCTTTGCAGATGAAGGCAGACTGACTCCCTAGACCATTAGCTTGGGGTAAACTGTGAATTGAAAAAGGTCGCTCCTCCAGAGCGGCCTTTTTTGCATGATTCGTTTGATAATTTGCTTAGGTACTCATTCCTACTATAGGAATATATTGTCATCTTGTCACGACTCGGCTATAGATAAGTCATGAAAAATAATTTCCCCTTTGCAGGACAGTTCTACGAAACACCTTATAAGCCTGATCACAAGCAGGGAAAACTTGTTGTATTAGGCAACGGATGTCTCAGCTACGAGAATAACCCGAAAGTTGATCTACATGAACTCATTACTGGGAACAGGTCGTACATCGATCTTATGCCTGTACATACAAATATAATGAGACCTTCAGGCCTTATGCATGGATCAATTGCCGTTCTTGATAAATCCAGAGAACCCCGCCCCGGTCTTTTGGTTGCGGTAAGGTTTAACGGGGACATCATATTCAGGAAGCTTGAAAAAATTAATGGCCGCTGGTGTTTAAAAGCAGACGACCCACGGGTTCATCCGCTTTTTATTACAGAAGCCGACACGGTGGAGCGTCTTGGGGTTATAACATGGTGTTTAACACCTATTGGATAGAGCATTGGCAAATAGACCTTTATATTCATCGGATACTCCATTCTATCGCAGAGGGGAGCTGTTCGGAATCCAAATCCAGCTTGAAAACCGTGAGCGGGTTCAGGCTGTCCTTTAAGACCTCTGTATTTACTTTCTTGTCCATTACCGTCAGCAACGCTCCCGAGCCGACTTCCATTTTTCTATCCTTGGCATTTGTTTTATAAGGGTTTTCTACAACTGGTTTTAGGTTGTGTCCCCTACCATGCCCCCTACTACTTAAATAAGAATATACCTTCAAATTGCGCAAAAGCAATAAGGAGTGAAATACCTGCACAAAGTAAGAATCATACTCCTGTCTTGCTGCTGGTTCAAGCGATATGCCTATTGGGTCAGATGACTAGGCCTTTCCTAACACCGGTGATTTGGAACATATAATCACTTTATTCGCTCCTCGAGTTAAGGCGACATATAGATTTTTGGCATTTAATAAATCGCCGTGAAGAATGACAGCGACTTCAGCTTCCAAACCTTTAAGCAACAAAGTGCTTCCTACTGCGCGTTTTGGCAATGGTCGGCCTAACAAGCGATTTTGTTCCCGCATTTGTATAGAAGCGTCATGAAAGTTAGCTCCTGAACCTTCACAGTGAGATAATGCTTTAATACAGCAATGCAAAATATCTGGCCTGTACACTCTTACTGCCGTAGATTTATTAATCTCAACCAACAGATTCCTAACGCTCAAATATGATCGGTTATTTAAAAAATTGATAGCAGCTGTTTCAACATCATTTGCTGCCTTTTTAGCACTGCCCTTCATGATACTATTTACACGGTCTAAAAGCTCTTTCGCGCCTACGTTGGTCATTAGGCTTTCTGCAAATTCAATAACAATTTCCAATGCGCTACCATCCTGTAAATTAAGATTTTGCGCAAACGTTACTAAATCACGGAGATCAACAGCTTCAACAGTAATCGCCCCTGGGATCTGACTTGCAAATTGCCTCTGTGAACTTGGATTAGAGCTATTCCCAATGATAAGAACCCTACCACTAGTTCCTGGGTTTATTCGGCCAGCCTGTAACAGCTTCTTACGATCATCGGAAGCACCTGTTAAAGGAATCCAAGTCACTTCCTCTGGGGCGTTGCGTAAGTCGATGCCTTTACCTTCTTGTAAATTTTTACGTGATTGCAAAAGCCATTGTCCTAAAGACTCGGCTCCTGCGTTTCTCCATCTCCAAGGTTCAGACAGCTCTGCTATTAAAGGAAAGTATTTGCAGACATGTTTGTCCCAATCAGCTAATGGATCATCGCCAAATCCAAAAATAGCTTGCATCTCGTCACCCATTAAAATGGTTGGCAAAATTTTAGCCGCAAAAAATATAATTCCAAACTGGTTCTTCGAACAATCCTGACATTCATCTACAAAGACTCGTGAGTATGTAGCGGCCAATATATCATTGATATGTTGAGATTTTAGCAGATTGAAAGCAGCTATCCGAATGTTCTTGTAGTCCGGTCTTTGTCTGGTGACTATATTTGGATCATGGCCGGAGCGCAGAGGAAACAGAGTAATTAACCGGATCGCCCATCCATCAATTGTTGTAATATAATATTTTGTTCGTTTAACTCCTGCTCGGTCCATCCGGTTTCTTAAAGCTACCACTCCAGCATTAGTATGCGTTAAAATCAGAATGGGCTTTTGACCATCATATTGTGATATTGAATCTGCAATCAAATGCGTCTTACCACACCCAGCTGGAGCAATAACTAATCCGCGCGGTATATCAAGTAAATTGATTTCAGGCATTACCATGTTCGACCCACTGGAATATGCTGTCAATTATTTCCTTAAAACCTTCATCAGCATCTGCTAGGTTAGGACCAACAATTTCCTTTCCTATTCTTTCCATAGCGCTAACAGATTTGTACCAGCTTTTTTTAGCTTCTTTATGGCGCGATGCCTTTCCAAGAATACGACGTGTGTCCTTAGAAAATGAGCCATCAATTAACATTGATAAATAAGCTGTTTCCCAATCCAGTCTATTTTCACTTTTTGACTTAATCTGATCGTTCATAACAGCCACTTCGCGATATTCTTTAGCAAGATCTAACAACGCTTCAATAGCGTGATCGCTAAGACTCGAAAATAGCTCATCTTCTAAGGCATGATCCTCGCGCCATTGAAATATTTTGCCACCTTTTGTTATAAAATCGGTTTCTTGGTCACCATTAATTGGAACATCACTATCACATAACAACGCTACTTTATAACCTAAAGATTGAAAAGTAATAGCTCTTGCAATAGCTGTATGTCCAACACCATCGACTAAAGTAGCCCCATATGAAAGAATTGAGCGCTTGCCGTCCTCTGTATAATACTGGTCTATGCCACGCATGAGTCCCACCTCACTAGCTCCTTCGCAAACAAGGATTATTGGGGCCAACAACGCTTCAGGAAATTTACGGATTGTGCCTTGGATTGCATCAATAGTTCCAGCGGGATTTATGATATGGTTTTCTTCGACACATCGCATTATCATCAATTGATCACCAGAAAGTTCACGTACAGCAACTGGCGAATGGGTGGTCATAAATACCTGCAACGGGGACGACGTACTTTTTGCTCCTAGTGTATCTAGAAGCCTTATAATTCGATGAGGCTCTAGTCCATATTCTAACTCATCAATCAATATCATAGAAGTATTTTCAGCAGCTAGTTTTTGCAGGCCTGCAATCAAAAGACGGGTTGATCCAAGCCCTAATTGGGTTAAGGGGACACCATATTCGTTGTGAAGTGATACAGTCCCGCCATTAAATGAAATAGCTGTCATATCAATTAAAGCTTGAGCTTTATCTCCTATTACGATGCCTAAATTATTAGCAGTAGAAGCAACCTTTCCCAATGTTTCTGATAGTTGTTCATTAGCTTGATCACCGAATGAACTTCTAACATCTCGTACTGCTTGGGTAAGCGCACCAGATGCATCTGCTTTTTCATCAGATATTTTATGTAGTAAGGAACCTTTTCTCCAACCTAAATGATATTCTGGTAATGCTCCCAATCTCGTTGGCGATAACATTAAACGGTCCTTCCAACTCAGAGAACGTGTTTGCCCTTGTTGTTCTGCTCGAGGAGAAAGTAGAGACCATTGTGGCTCGTGGTCTTCCTCAATTTTCAACATCATAACCAAAACAGTTTCTAAATCTTTTTCCGGCTCATCAGCTAATTCAGTGGAATCTGGATTAAACCCCCTCAGGTACAGACCATAAACATCCATATTTTTAAGATGATCTTCTAAATCTCCAAGAACAATGGTGATTTCGATTGGATTACTAATATCCATATTATGGAAGTCTTTATCAGATATCTGCGCGGAGCGTCTAGCGCCGAGACATAAATCTATTGCGTCTAATACGCTCGACTTTCCTGTATCTCCCGGACCGATTAAACAATTTATGCCCGAATTTGGTCTCCAGTTAAGCTCTTTAATGCCTCGGAAATTTCTAATAGAGAGTGATCGTATTTTTGACATTATAGCCTCAATAATTTACATGCTTATAAAAATGGAAATGAACTCAAGACTTCGCGGCGTCGATTTTATTCCAATATAACAAAAAATCAGTATTTCTAATATATTAAATTGGCTAGCAACGCAAAGGATCGAAGGCACAGCTAACTCCATGTTTGACCTGCAATATTAACTGTTAACCGATAACACTGCTCAAAGCATCATCAGTATCCTTAGTCGTAAAGTTGGATTGATAGCCAATGGTGGTGGTAATATTACTATGCCTATAGAGCTTTTGCAGAATTTGCACCGGAATTTTGTCTGAGGCAATCTGTGCAAAGCTGTGCCGGGCGATGTGCATGGTCAGCTTCTTCTTGATTCCGAGAGCTGTGGCGATTTTTCCTAGCTGCACGTTATTCTCCCGCACCCTGGTCTTGATGCGGCGCTGAACATCAAAGCTGTGCTTCAAGTCAGGAAGAGATTTCAGGTCGGGGAATATCAGGTCATGGACAGGATCATTGGATTTATATTGATTGAGGATAGCCAACGCTTTCATTGGAACCTTTAATGATCCGCCCTTGGTGTTCTTGCCCATCGTGTAATACAGCCTGTCATTCTGAAAATCGGACCATTTCAGGCGAAGCACATCCGAGATGCGCATTCCGGCAAAGTAAAAGGAGATGAGAAACAGGTTTCTTGCATGATTCTGGAATTCTGGCAATTCAGCTTGTTCCAGAGCTGTGATTTCTTCTTCACTCAGACCAATCTTGAGACTTTCCGGAAACTTGATTGCTATCCTGCCCTTGCCAAAGGGATAGTGTTTGCGGTCAACAAGATTGGCTTCAATTGCCTGATTATAGATTGAGCGAATGATAACCAGGTGGTTGGCAACGGTTCTGTCAGTAACGTCCCTTGTTCCTTTTAGCCATGCCTGGAATTTCCTGAGGAAGGGGACATCGATGGCACTAAATGCTATATCACCCCCGGCAAACTCCTTCACCCGCTGAATCTTAGGGCTGTCATTATCGTAGCGGTTAAACTTGCCAGCCTTCTTCAGCTGTTCCAGATAAATTGCTGCCTGTTTCAGGAATGTGCCTTCCCTGTCCGATTTAACCGCCTTACCAATAACATGTACGGATGTATCCTTCCCGGATGTTTCAAGAGCAAGCATTTTGTCCGTGGCTTCTGCAAGCTTTTTGGCAAAGAGGTTATTCAGCCTTGCATGGTTCGGATGGGATTTCTTCACCTTGGATGTCTGGGCGTTCCAGTCTTCCAGCCGGACACTATGGCCAAGCGATATATATCGTGTTTTGGCATCCTTGGTGACGCGGATGACTAAGGGATAGCTTCCGTCCTTGTTTTTGTTCTTGCGCAAAACGATCTTTATTGTTGCCATGTCCTTTAAGTTGATATTCAAAGATAGAAAAATCAGGACAATATTTGGACAAGTTTTGCTGATTTTATTTGATTCAAGACGTTGCAATATGAGTCCATAATAGCCTTAAAACCATATTTAAGCCCATATTACTCCTTATCAGACCATAATCACCAAGACTTAAAATCTTGTGGGGGCAACCCCGTGCGGGTTCAAGTCCCGCTCCTGGTACAGTGCAAAGCCGCTTTTTGAGCGGCTTTTTTTATTCATGACTTTTTGGGACGGTATCCCGGGAGAAAATTCTTTTATCATCTTCCTGACGCTAGATTATTTAAAAAATGGTCAGCTCTCTACCTAATCCATTTACTTCTTCCACAACTATGCGTAAATTGTTATCCATTATGGCCCATATTTGTAGATTTGGGTCCTAGAAAATTTCGGATCCCTGTTTTGATGGTCATGCACATCATTGAACCGGATTTAAAACCTTTTCTTTGTTACGAGTAAAATTAACAACCCGTTGAATTCATGAAAAAATTCCTTCCATCTGCCATTTTTATTTTTTTCCTCTTATCGGCAGTAAATTTATCCGCTCAACAGGGCCTATTGACGGTGGAGTCCATTATGCAGGATCCCAAATGGATGGGTACTTTCCCCTCAGAGGCAAGATGGGATGAGCAAGGGGAATACATTTACTTCAACTACAACAAAGATCAGGATGCTGAAGATTCTTTGTACCGCATCGGTATCAAGTCAAAGCAACTGGAAAAGATCTCTTGGGAAGAGGAACGGAAACTGGTGCCCCCTGACGGCATCTATAATGATGGTAAATCCAAGAAGGCCTTCGTCAAAAACAACAGCCTTCGGATCTATGACATCAAGGACAGAAGGGAGAAGATTTTGCTGGAAATGGAAGGCCGGATTAGCAATTTGCACTTTCTGGGGGATAAGGAAATCCTTGCATTCCGCTATGGAAATAATGCTTACTCTTTAGACTTGGGCAGCGGAACCTTAAGGAAACTAACCAACATCGAATCGGGTGACAAACCGGCTGAAAAGAAGCAATCGGACCAAGATGTCTGGCTCCAGGAAGACAATTTAGCGCTCCTTCAGGCGGTAAGAGAACGTGGGGAGAAGAAGGACAGCACCCAATCGGTAAACCAGCTAAAAGAAGGAACGGAAACTTTCACCTTCTATTTGGGCAAACGGCAGGTCGCCCATTCTCAAGTGTCTGCGGATGGCAATTTCGTCGCGTTGATACTCAATACACCCTCCCAGCCAACAGCCACCAAAGTTCCCGACTTCATCGCTGCGGATGGATACACCTCTGACCTCAACGCCAGACCAAAGGTGGGCATGGAGACCGGCAAATCTGAGTTGGCCATTTATGACTTGGTAAAGGACACCCTTTATTTTGCCAATGCAGAAAATTTAACGGGAATAAAGGATCTCCCCGACTATGTAAAGGACTATCCGGATAGGAAATGGGAAGAAGACATCCGGGAGGTGGTATTTTCTCCAGTCCTATTTTCCCTCAATGGTAAACAGGCGGTCACACAAGTTCGTTCCAGAGACAATAAAGACAGATGGATTGTACGGGTAATTTTGGAGAACGGCGATCTTGAGGTATTGGATAGGCAGCGGGACGAAGCTTGGATTGCCGGACCGGGAATCGGCTGGGCCTCGGGTGGCGGGATCTTGGGTTGGCTTCCGGACCAGCAGCATATCTATTTTCAATCCGAAGAAAGTGGTTATTCCCATTTGTATTTACTCCATGTAGAGGAGGGCAAGAAAATACCGCTGACGAAGGGAGAATTCGAGGTCTTTGATCCTTTTATTTCCAAGGATAAAAAGCACTGGTACATGACCACGTCGGCAGTCCATCCCGGCGAAAGACACTTTTACCGCATGCCGCTTCACGGCGGCGAGATGGAACAGTTGACAGGCATGGAGGGCAATAATGAAGTATCGCTTTCACCAGATGAAAAATGGCTGGCCATCCGCCACTCCTATAGCAACAAGCCCTGGGAACTTTACCTCCAACCCAACAAGGCTAAAGCAAAGCCAATAGTCCTTACCTCCGGCCAATCGGAGGAATTTAAGGCTTATGCCTGGAGAGATCCTGAACTGGTGGCATTTAAAGCTGCCGATGGCCAAGCCGTTCCCGCCCGGCTTTACCTCCCCAAGGAAGAATTGAAAAATGGTGCTGCTGTAATTTTTGTCCACGGCGCCGGATACCTACAAAATGTGCATAAGTGGTGGTCTTCGTATTTCCGGGAATATATGTTCCACAATTTACTGACAGATCTGGGCTACACCGTTTTGGACATTGACTATAGGGGAAGCGCTGGATACGGGCGCGACTGGAGAACAGGTATTTACCGACACATGGGAGGCAAGGATCTTTCCGACCAAGTGGATGGGGCAAACTATTTAATTGCCGAACACGGCATTGACAAAGGCCGTATCGGCATCTACGGCGGGAGTTATGGTGGATTTATCACATTAATGGCGCTTTTCAATGAAGGAACTACCTTCAAAAGCGGCGCCGCTCTCCGATCGGTCACCGACTGGGCGCACTATAACCACCCCTATACCGCCAATATACTGAATGAACCTACAGATGACCCCATCGCTTATCGGCGATCCTCACCGATTTACTTTGCTGAGGGACTGAAAGGCCACTTGCTGATGGCCCACGGTATGGTAGACGTCAATGTCCATTTTCAGGATGTAGTGCGGCTTTCTCAGCGATTGATCGAACTGGGAAAGGATAATTGGGAGCTGGCTGTCTATCCCGCCGAAGACCATGGATTTGTAGAACCCAGCAGCTGGACGGACGAATACAAGCGCATCTTGAAGCTGTTTAACCAAACCTTGTTGGATTAATAGGAGATTTGCTATGAAAAGTATCCATTTGTGTCTATTGATCGTTTTCCTTTATTCGTGTCAGGAAAAAACAGTGAATTACCTCATTTCCACAGAGATGGGAGACATACACCTGGAACTCTACCCGGAAAGAGCACCGTTGACGGTCGAAAATTTTATGGCTTATGTAGAAAGCGGTGCGTATTCCCAATCCAGCTTTTTCAGGGTGTGTACGCCTGAAAATGAAGCTGACCGGGAAATAAAAATTGAAGTCATCCAGGGAGGTAATGTGTCAGAGGAATTATTGCGTCCTGCCATCCCCCTGGAAAGAACTGAAACAACCGGTTTAAGCCATGAGGATGGAGTAGTATCCATGGCCCGCCTGGAAACCCATTCTGCACAGAGCAATTTCTTTATCTGCATTGGCGATCAGCCCGAATTGGATTTTGGGGGCAAGAGGCATCCCGACGGCCAGGGCTTCGCAGCATTTGGCAAAGTAACTTCCGGCATGGAGGTGGTACGTGCCATCCAGCGGCAGAAAGAAGTGGGGCAGTACCTGGTAGATTCGGTACATATTGAAGGGATTAGTTTGATGAGGTAGCTGGCTGAGGCTGAACAATACCTTACCTTACCCCTTACTCGAATCCCCTTAACATAATTTTATACCCTAAAGACTAGGCCTGAAACAAGCCCGGCCACCAGGCATCTGGGATCAGGCGGGGACAGCCTTTCCTGTTGATTGGAACTTAAATCCGCTACTTAGGTGTTGACCATTTACGGACAGAAATTCTACTCGAGACAGTCGTCCAGACAACTCACTTCGTCCTCTTCATTTTGAAATTATTTATCCTATTTGGGCTGCATATCCAAAACATCATTCCGATGCAGAATGGGTAGGCCTTCTGTTCTTAGGGGATAAATAGATAAAAGTATCGCACAAATGATTACTTTTGTAATTAGGCGAAGACATAGAGAACCAATTCTTCAAAGGCAGGAATCGAAAGCCAGTCCAAATTGTTAAGTATTCAAACCAAACCACATCAAAATCAAATATGGGAAAATCACAGGAAACGTTTAATAAAAAAGAAAAAGAAAAGAAAAGACTGAAAAAGAAACAGGACAAAGAACAAAAGAAAGAAGAGCGACGCGCAAACTCTGATAAGGGAAAAAGTGTGGACGAAATGTTTGCCTACGTGGATGCTGATGGGAACATTACCTCGACTCCGCCCGATCCGTTGAAGAAAAGTGTCATCAAAACCGAAGATATTCAGATCGGCGTCTCCCGACAAGAAGCCCCCGATCCAGCGGATCTGATCAGAAAAGGAACCGTGACATTCTTCAATGATTCCAAAGGATACGGTTTTATCAAAGATCAGGAATCTCAGGACAGTATTTTTGTCCATGTCCACGGCTTAGAGGATGAAATCAAGGAAGGCGACAAAGTTACCTTTGAAACAGAAAAGGGACAAAAGGGACTGAATGCTGTCAGGGTTAAGCTGGTCAATTAATTTGCGAAGAAGGTGAATCTTGTTGTCCGATAACCCATCGGGCATCGGGTCTTCTTTATGATGCAGAAGGACTTCATTGTCACTGCAGGAGAATTATATTAACTCAAGCAAAAGGGCAGGGAAGCAGGAGGGTTTTCAGCTCAACGAATAACCGTGAAAGGCACCGTCTCAACTCTAAAGCTGCCTAAACCCCTAGTTACTCTGTTTGCTGTTCATCTGCTTCGTATACTATATTTTTGAAATATTTTTTTTTAAGCTGTTGAAAGAAAAGTAAGGCCCTATTGCTCCGAACTTATTGATCGGTTATGGTTTACGGCTTTCCGTCGAGTGGTCAGAAGTCTGCCGGTTTATGCAGAAAACCAATGTTATTTTCTTTTTTCCCCCATGCCTAAATACCATTAAATGAATTAAAGGAGAGGTGTTTGGGAAAGACAGAAAACCGGGGATAAATTTTTTACAATCTGCACCAAATTCTTTGCTCCAACAACAGTTCCCTGTTCCGCGCTTAAAATCTACCCGACAAAGGTTACAAAAGGATTTGTCCTTTTCTCTGTATTGGGTTTTGTCTTTGTCAGAGAAGGAGTACTTTTGAAGAGAAATGCATCTTCAATCTCATCAGTTAGTTTATCTACTTGGAAGGATTTTTGATTTAATCTGTTTATAATCTCTTCTTTATGAACCCATCCCCTTTTTATATTACCGGAATCGGAGCTTCGGCCGGTGGCATACACGCACTGAAAATATTTTTTGAAAATATTGAAGATAAGCCCGGAACAGCATTTGTCATTATCCAGCACCTCGCTCCTGAGCAAAAGGGCTTCACTAAAGAGATTTTGAAGGAGATCATCTCACTCCCCATTGTCCAGGTTGAAGGCGATACGAAGGTTCAGATAGATCATATCTACCTTATTCCACCCGCAAACTTTCTCGTCCTGCAAGATCAGCATTTGATTTTAAAACCCCGCTCATCGAGGAAAAAAGTAAATGATGCCATTGACGTTTTTTTCCAATCCTTGGCTCAGCAGGCTTCCGACAAAGCAGTTGGCATCATACTCAGTGGTCTTGGGTCAGATGGTGCAAAAGGAGTACAACTCATAAAAGAAAGGGGAGGAATCGTCATGGTTCAATCCCCAGAAACAGCCAATTTCAGCAGCATGCCTTTGGAAGCCATTATGTCGGATCATCCCGATGTGATAGGTTCTCCCGAAAAGATCGCCAAGGATCTTATGCATTTTATCAACCATCCTTCCGCTATTCCTACGGACACTGAACATGCCGATGAAGATGAAAAGGATGTTATCGAAAAAGTTATTTCTTTGGTGAACGAATTCTCAGGGGTGAATTTTCAGGATTATAAAAAGAACACCATCTTAAGGCGTATCGACAAAAGGCTGAAGATCAACTACAAGAACAGCATTGAGGAATACTTCAAATTTTTGACAGACAAACCCGATGAAATCCGAGTCTTATACAACGATTTGCTGATCGGCGTTACCGAATTCTTTCGGGACAAAGAAGCTTTTGAACTGCTGGATAAAAAAGTAATCCCTGAACTCTGTGGGGGCAAAAAAGAATTCACCAGCATCCGTATCTGGGTAGCAGGCTGTTCTACAGGTGAAGAAGCATATAGTGTGGCCATGTTGTTGGACAAATATATTAAGGCCAACAGCCTCAATCTGGATTTTAAAATATTTGCCACTGACCTAGATCAGAAAGCCATAGAACTGGCGAGATACGGCAAATACAGCAAACATATAGAATCGCAAATACCGGCACCGCTACTCAATGATTATTTTGTGCAGAGGGGCGACTTTTATGAGATCATCAATGATCTCCGCAAGAAAATTATTTTTTCCGTCCACAATCTGCTGACCGACCCTCCTTTTATCCGAATGGATCTTATTACCTGTCGGAACCTCTTTATCTATTTAAACGGGGAGGTGCAGAAGAAGATACTCTACACCTTCAATTACGCCTTGAAAGACAAGGGGTATCTTATGATTGGAGCACATGAGAGCCAAGCAGACCTTACTGATTTATTTGAGACCATAGATTACCGATGGAAAATATTCAAAAACAAGAGCAATCAAACCCATGCCATCAGTAATATTATTAGGCCTGCCACTATGTTCCCTCAGGGATACCCGGAGACGAAACTGGCCAAAAGGGCAAATCCGATCCCTGTAGATCAGCAACAGGAATTTTTTGCCGAATTGCTTTTGGAAAAATATGCGCCGGCGTGCATTCTGCTCACTGAGAAAAACGAAGTCTTATATGCCACAGGAGACGCTGAACTCCTCCTCACGTTTCCTAAACGCAGATCTAACCTCAATCTATTTGAAATGGTGTCTGGCAGCACTGCGCTCGCCTTGAGAAACGGCTTGAGGAAAGTAAGGGAATCCAACCGAAATGTGGTATTGAGAAATGTAAACACTGTTAACAATAACCAAGAAAAGGTAGTCGCGGACTTTTTTTTCTATTCCATCTTCAGCAAAAGAACTTCTCAAAAATATGTCATCGTGGAAGTTAAGCCGGGAGATATCCACGAAGACAACCAGGAATTTATGGAGATTTCCACACGGGAAAATCTAAAAGAAATAGAGCGCCTGGAAATCGAACTGGAGCAGGCAAGAAAAGAATTACAATTTAATTCTGACGAGTTGGAAATCATCAATGAGGAGCTACAATCGTCCAATGAGGAAATGAAAAGCAGCAATGAGGAGATGCAGACCACGAATGAAGAACTGCAGTCCTCTAATGAAGAACTAAAAACAGTGAACTTCGAACTGAAATCTAAAATAGAAGAAATAACCGTCTTACACGATGATGTCCAAAATTTGTTTATCAGCACCCAGATTGCCACACTTTTTTTGGACAGGGATTTAAACATCCGAAAATTTACCCCTGCGGTACAATCCTACTTTAATATCCGGGAAAGTGACATAGGACGACCTATCTACCACTACACCTATAATTTTGTCTATCCTAATTTAGATGCCGATGTGGGGCTGGTGCTACAAACCCTACAACCCCTTCAAAAGGAAATCGACACCAACCGCGGCTATACTCTTATCAAGGTTATTCCCTACAAAACTGACGATAGGCGCATAGAAGGAGTGATCCTAACCATTGTCGATGTGAATGAAATGAAGGAAGCCAACCTGAAATTGCAAGAAATGGCGCAAATCCTTCAGACAAGGTCGGTTGAACTGGAACAATCGGAAAAATCCTGGCAGTCTCTTGTGGAAAATACACCCGATATCGTGGCTAAGATAGATGAAAATGCTACTATCCTTTATGTCAACCAAAGCTTGTCGAAGTTCGGATTTGATCCCGGAGCTGTAATTGGAACGAAGTTGCCAGAACTTGGGAAGAAAGATACGGGAATCAATCACCTGAACAAAAAGATCCAAGAAGTATTAACCACCAAACACGTGGTCAATTTCTACCAGAATTTTAACTGGGGAGGCAAAGTAAAAAACAGCTTTATCACGCTGATTCCTGAATGGAACGGGAAGGAAGAGGGCAAAAAAATATTGTTGATCGCAAGAGACATTACTGCGCTCAGGTCCGTAGAAAACAAATTGGAAGAAAAAAACAAACGGCTCAATGCCATGAACCAGTATATGGATAGCTTTGTCCATGCTGTTGCCCACGACCTTCGCTCTCCGATCACCAACCTTAAATTGATATTGACCCTTATTTCTGATGAACAAAGCCCGGAAAAAATAGAGCTATTGGTAGGGAAACTCGATCACGCGGTCTCCCGCATAGATGATATTTTGAATGGACTCATTGAACTTATTGACAGTCACGTAAATATCTCCGAAAAAGAGCGGAGCGTAAATTTCAAATCCGTCATCAACAAGGTTCTGGAGCAATTCAACAACGATATTCCAAAAGATACCCATATAAATCTCCATATAGAAACCGAAGAAATCAACCACATAAGAGGCTATGTTTTCAGCATCATAAGGAATCTGTTGAGCAATTGCATTAAATTCCGCAAGAATGATGTGCCCTTGACTATTTCTATTGAGACCAAGGACGAAGGGGAATACAAGGTACTTTCGGTAGAGGACAATGGAATAGGAATGGATTTTGATGATGTTAAGAATGATCTTTTTAAGCCCTTTAAACGATTGACTTCAGGCGGGGAAGGGAAAGGTCTCGGCCTTCACCTAATCAGATCCATGGTCGAAAAGACGGGGGGCAAGATAGAAGTCGACAGCGAAGAAGGCAGGGGATCAAAATTTTACATATATTTTAAAGACTTGAGATTGTGAATATTCTCCTGATAGATGATGACAGTGATACCAACTTTTTGATAGATCTCCTTATCAGGGATTTGCCCTATATCGAAGAATATTACATTAAGGATAGGGCGAGGGATGCTTTGACGTTTTTGGAAGGTTATGATCAGCGTCTTTCGTGCATTTTTGTAGATATAAAAATGCCGGAGATGGATGGCTTTAATTTTGTCCAGAAATTCGAGGAAGAGTTCCTCGAGAAATTCCCGGACACCCGGATTTTCTTTGTGACCAGTTCCGCCAGAGAGAGCGATCGAAGTCGTGCTATGGACTTCTCATCTGTCAGAGAAGTCATTTTAAAGCCCCTTACCCGAACCAAACTGAAAGAGATATACGACAGCTTGCGACCTGCTCCCTGATCCTACTCCTATGAGCCTTTACTTCGCTGCCCTTAGCGCCGAAAAGACACTTCTCCACCAATAACATCCTGTCAATCAACCGGCTAGTTAAATTTTTTATTGGTAAAAAAACGTAATTTTTCTTTTTTTACATAATACCTATTTTTATATTTATAATACACTTTTAATTATTTTTTAATATGGCTATTTATTCGCGCTTCCTTCTATTACGCAAGCATCATTTTGATATCCAGCACCTTGTGTTCTGGCTCATCGGATACGTGCTTATATTCTTCAGCCCGCTGTACGGCCAAGAAATCAACGTCAATTCTTATAGAACAGCTTTGGCAGTCGAGGGAATCGGTGATTGGGAGGATTTTTCTATATGGGAGGTGTGGAATGGTTCCTCTTGGAATTCTGCCACCAATCCACCCAACCGGGACAACGACGTTTTTATAGAAAAAAACTATGAGGTTCGGCTGACAAAGAACGAGGAAGTAGGAAACCTTTATTTATTTGCGGATACTGATCCAGGGAAAAAATTAAACCTAGAAGTGTACAACCTTGATGTTTATGGCTCATTAAGGTGCTTTAATAAAAGCTTTGACAATTATTCCCTCTTCAATTCAACATCTATGACAGAGGATTGGATTTACCCCGAAACTGGAAATCTCGTTTTTAAAGGGGCTTCAAGAACTGTGATAGACCGAGCATCATGGAGCGGAAATAATGGACAAAGCCGCTTCGGAGTGATTTTTAATCCGGATCCGGAACAGACCCTCACGGTAAATGCAGTATTTAAGGCCAGCAGCTTTGTCATCCAATCGGGAACAGTTTATCAGACCGTCAATCGAAACGGTACACCCGCCACATCTTCCTTTTCCTTCAATATCCAGGACAAAATCAGTACAGCGGCTTACGGCGATTTCACCATCGAACCGGGTGCCACCTTGATCAGCGAGGGAACCAAAGTGCCAGGAGAAATCATTATGCGGACAGAAAACCGACCAGCTGCCAATTTTCACCTTAAAGAAGGGGGTAAATTGATCCTTCTAGGACAGGAGCCAACCATGGAAGCCCTGAACATCCTCCTTGAAGGCGATGTTTACTACAGCGGCAGCAGCGGCACGCAACACTTTATCAGCGGATCAATGGAGGGGGTAACCCCACCTTCCAGTTACAACAATCTTTTCTTTGAGGGAGGTGCCCTTAAAATCCTCCCAGACTCGCTTCAACTACAGGGCAATTTTACCCAGTTGGGAGGAGGAATAATTGACGGCAACAATACAAGCCTGAATTTTGTCGGCAACCGGGATCAGGAAGTGCTCCACACCTCCCTCCACCTTAGAGAAGCAAACGTCCACAAATCTTCTGGCATACTTTCCTTCGATGGCAACTTGACCGTCGCCTCCCTTTTTGAAATGACTTCCGGAACAGTCGACTTTAGGGAAAACAGCCTCCACCTCATCGGGGACTACAGCTATACCGCAGGAGCCTGGTCAAACCTGGCACAATTGACGTATGAAAATATCCCTTCTCTCCTCAGTCCCTCCAACAGTACCTTCCCCTTTGTAGATAGATATCTGGGCGGCGAGCGGACAATCATCCTATCTGGATCCCTATCCTCTCCCAGTACAGACCTCATCCTTTCCTACACCCAACTGCCTGACATCAATTGGGATGCTGGATTTGAAGATTATGACAACACGCCCATCCTATACACACTCAACAGCTATTTTACATTCACTCTAGCGGACATGGAGCCTACAGACAACCTCGAAATTATGATCTCAGCAGACAACCTTACGGTTGAAAATGATGGCGTTCTAAGGATAGTAGGTGATGATGCAGCGGCTCCACGGTTCCACCTGGAAGGATGGAACAATATGGCCAGAAGAGAAATGCCTTTGGCTGACCTCCACCAACAAATCCTCACCATCGGCGGCACTGGCATTGCCGCAATTTTGCCCGTGGACTGGTTGTCCCACCAAGCGCAACAACTCCCCAAGGGGATCCTCGTGAGTTGGAGCACGGCGCAAGAAAGAGACAATAGGGAATTTACCGTTCTTAAATCCATCGATGCCACGGAATTTCACGAGCTGGGAACGGTATCGGGACAGGGATACAGCAATCAGGTGCAACATTACCATTTCCTGGATAGTAGTACCGCTACAGCCCCCAAGGTTTACTACCAGATCAAGCAGGTGGATTTCGAAGGAGCTTATGATTTTAGTCCGGTATTCCATCTAGACCTTAGCGCATGGAAACACCTGTCCATATTCCCCAACCCTTATCTCCATCAGAAAGACCCTATGACCATCCGGATACCGGACCAATGGTTGGGCAGCCCCGCCCAAATATCAGTCACGCATATTTCAGGAATGCCTGTTGCAAAAGAAGTGGGGACATTGGAAGATATTGCCGAGAAAATGGCTGAAACCTTGGAAAGCTTGAGCCCTGGAATCTATCTGATCCTCATAGAAAGCCCCCTGAAGCAACAGGCAGTAAGATGGTTAAAGAAGAATTGAGGCGAAAATTGTTCAGTGAAAATTGCTCCCCAAACCATTTATTTTCCTAACTTAATTTTTTAAAATACCCACCCGCCTTATGATCTTTATTTTTATGTTGATTAGTATCCTGGTCCTAGTATTGTTGATTGTCTGGGCCAAGATCAATCCTTTTATTGCTTTTTTGATTTCCGCCATTCTTGCGGGATTCCTTTTGGGCATTCCTGTCCAACATATTGCCGGATCTATACAGAAAGGAATGGGGGATTTGTTGGGTGGATTGGTGGTCATCATCATCATGGGGGCTATGTTGGGAAAGCTGGTGGCCGACAGCGGGGCGGCCCAAAGAATTGCGGAATTCCTGATGGCTGTTTCTGGCAAAAAGTACATCAACTGGGCCATGATGGTGACAGGCTTTGTCGTCGGCATCCCTCTTTTTTTTAATGTGGGGTTTGTTTTGTTGATTCCGTTGGTCTTTTCCGTTGCTTATCAATATAGAATTTCGGCTATATATATTGGGATACCCATGTTGGCTGCCTTATCGGTCACCCATGGCTTCCTGCCTCCCCATCCTTCACCCGCAGCACTGGTGGCGCAGTTTGGAGCCAATATGGGATTGACGCTGCTCTACGGTATTATTGTAGCCATCCCCACCGTTATCCTGTCTGGGCCTGTATTCGGAGCCACCCTGAAGGGCATCACTTCATCCCCATTAAGTACTTTTCAGGCCAAATCAAAACCACAGGAAGAACTCCCGGGAGTGGTCAACAGCTTATTCTCCTCCCTATTACCGGTTTTCTTGTTGATAGGCACCTCTTTGGCAACTTTTTGGGTAGAGGAGCAGTCCTCGTTTTTCCCTTATCTGCTGTTTATCAGTGATCCCAGCATGGTGATGCTTATCTCTTTGCTGGTGGCCACTCTTACCCTTGGGCTAAGGATGAAAACCCCCGTCGTTACCTTGATGGACAGTTACGTTATAGCTGTGAAGGACATCGCCATGATTCTATTGATCATTGCCGGGGCCGGCGCTTTGAAGCAGGTGCTGATGGACAGTGGGGTGAGCGAGGCCATTGCGCTAAGCCTGCAGGAATGGGATATGAACCCCTTGTTTTTAGGCTGGTTAATTGCTGCTATTATCAGGATTTGTGTGGGTTCGGCCACCGTGGCAGGCCTTACCGCCGCAGGCATCATCGCCCCCTTGGTCGCCTCGGGAGGAGCTGATCCCAACCTGATGGTCATCTCTATAGGTGCTGGCAGCCTGATATTTTCCCATTTCAACGACGGCGGTTTTTGGTTGGTAAAGGAATATTTTAACCTCAGCATCAAAGAGACCTTCCGCTCCTGGTCATTGATGGAAACTATAGTGGCAATAGTCGGCCTAATTGGCGTACTTGCATTGGATACAATTATATAACCGCTAAATATACGCAGCAATGGAAATTCATTCAGCAGAAGAAAGATTCAGCAACCTAGGGCTCTCCCTCCCTCCCGCGCCTGCACCGAAAGGCGTCTATAAACCGTTCCTGATCGATGGAAAATACCTTTACCTTTCTGGACATGGTCCGGTTCAGGATGACGAAAATCTGATGGAAGGCCGCATTGGCAGGGATATTGATATTGAAGAGGGTAAAATGGCTGCCCGGCAGGTGGGGCTAACCATGCTGTCCACCATCAGGACCAACTTGGGCAGCCTCAATAAAGTCAAAAGGGTCATAAAAGTCTTGGGAATGGTCAACTGCACTCCCGAATTTGAACAACATCCCTATGTCATCAATGGCTGTAGTGAGCTTTTTGCACAGGTATGGGGGGAAGAAAACGGGGTAGGGGTACGGAGCGCAGTAGGGTTTGGCTCCTTGCCGGATAACATCCCCGTGGAAATTGAAGCCCTTTTTGAATTAATCTAAAACAACTTGAATGGAAAACAGTGTTGAAAACTGGTATCAGATAAAAAACATAGACAGTGTCGATACGCCGGCCATGCTGGTGTATCCAGAAAGAATAAAAGCCAATATACAGGCTGCCATTGACCTCGTTGGGGATCCTGTTAGGCTTCGGCCACATGTGAAAACCCATAAATCTACTGAAGTAGTACAGATGATGCTACAAATGGGCATCTCTCAATTTAAGTGTGCCACCATAGCAGAAGCAGAAATGCTGGCCATGGCAGGAGCGGGGGACATTCTCCTGGCTTACCAGCCCATCGGTCCTAAGGCACAACGGCTGATGGAACTGGTCTGGAATTACCCCAATGTCACTTTTTCCTGTTTGGTCGACCACCTCGATGCCGCCACCTATCTCGCCGAACTTTCCAAATCCAACCAGACCATCCTCTCTATTTATCTTGACCTGAATGTGGGCACCGACAGAACAGGGATTGCTCCTGGGGAAGAGGCAGAGGCATTGTATGAGGAAATCCACGCTTTGGAAGGGCTTTCGATCTTGGGTTTTCACGTCTACGATGGCCACTTTAGACAAAAGGACCTCGAGGAGAGGAGGAAGGCTTGTGATCTGGCTTTTGTACCGGTAGAAGAAATGGTCAAATCGCTGAGGGAGAAAGGCTATCCTGATCCCCTGGTCATTGCGGGAGGAACGCCCACCTTCCCCATCCATCTAGAAAGGGAAAATGTGGTCTGCAGCCCCGGTACTTTTGTGTATTGGGATACGGGCTATGGAGCGGTACTTGCCGAACAACCGTTTATACCTGCAGCCTTGGTGGTGACCCGCATAATCTCTCTCCCCGCAAAAGGCTTGGTGACAGTGGATCTTGGACATAAATCCATTGCTTCCGAAAACCCCCTGCCCAACAGGGTGCACTTCCTAAATGCTGATAACCTAGAGCCCGTCAGCCAAAGTGAGGAGCATCTGGTCCTAAAAGCGGGGGAAGACCATAGCTTTAAGCTTGGGGATGTTCTCTACGGGGTGCCCTTTCATATCTGTCCCACCGTGGCCCTTTATGAACGGGTACAGGCCGTCCGTGACCATGAAGCCTCCGAAGCATGGCACATCCATGCCAGAGACAAAAAACTCACTTTGTAGGATTCATAGCGCTAATAAAAAGAAAGACCAAAGAAACAGGGACATCTGCTTGCGGCACACAATGCCGAGAGTAGGATATCTGAAATTTCTCTGGTCTCTTTCATTTTTGACACCTGTCTCTGGGTAGTTACGCCTTGCGACTATCCCTCCATCTTCTTTTCTGTAGCTTGCTCCGCCTTGCTTTCCTCCTCTTTGGAAACACCGTATTTCTTCAGCAATTCCTCATGAGAGTCAATGGTCAAGTGATACTTCTCGGGTTCGCCGATCACAAAGCTAAAGGGTCGGGTGCCGTCACCTAGGTTTAAGAGGATCTTAATGGTCGCCACTATCGGCAGTGCCAGAATAAGCCCCGCAAGGCCAAATAACATTCCTCCCAATAACAAGGAAATGATGGCTACCAGGGGGTTTAGGCTTACTTTGCCCCCCACAATATTTGGCGTGATGAAGTTTCCTTCCAGAAACTGCACCACCTGAAACCATATGATGACCCCCAAGGCATACCAGTAATTATCCATCGTTGCCAAGGCAAACAAAGCCGGAATAACGGACCCTATCGCTATCCCGATATAAGGAATCAGGATCAACAACGCCGCCAGCGTGCCGAAAAACCAGGCATACTGTATCCCGAGAACCAAAAGTCCTGCAGTGTTCAATATCGCCACAATGCCCATGACCATGACCATCCCCAACAGATAACTCTGGATCACTTCATAAATCTCCCTCAAAGTACCCAAAACTTCGGCCGGCGTAAAAGAACGGTGAACCTTGATAAAGAATTCTTTGAAGAAATCCCGATAGTAGAGAAAAAAGAAAATGTACAAAGGGACCAGAATGGCATTGGCCAAGGTACCACCCGCAGAACTAAAGGCTGCCGAGAGATAGGTGCCTGCATTGGAAAGAAAATTCTGTCCTTCCTCCCTTAGCCGATTGGTAAGTGCGCCGGGTTCAACCCCAAATTTATCCTCCACAAAGGTCTGTATGCTATCGTAGATATTGACGAAGTTTTTTGAAATATCCTCCCCGTTTTTTCCAATGACAATGACCTGGTTGACAATAAAATAAATAATGCCTGACACCACCAAAGTAGCAACCGTCACCGAAATAATGGAAGCCACGGCTCTTGGTAACTTAAGCCTCTCCAGCAAGCGGCATAAAGGATAAAGAGTAATGGCGAAAATGATGGCGAAAAGCACAGGAATCAATATGCTTTGAAGAAAATGAGCCAAGGCGATGACCAGAAACAGCACCAAAAGTTTGGACGCCATAATAAAGCTACTTGGGTATTCTTTATCCATAAAACATTATTTTATACAATATAGGGATTAAAATATATCAATACTGATCGCCCTACCAAAAGTGTTCCGAAAAAATCGCAGCAAGTATTTAGCGCTGTTCTGTAAAGGCACAAAGGCACGTAGGTGACTTCTGCGTTCTTGGCAATTCTCCCTTGCGGCCTCCACCTGACACCTCTCTTTCTTCAAGAAACGTCACTTGACCCTCATTGCCCTTAAAAAATTGCAGCTTGATCACATGCTATTCTTCACTACCTGATGCCAATGAAAGTGGATAAAGCCGCCTATTTGAAGCTGATTGACTTGTTGAGCGGGATTTTATCCAAGATCAAATGTACCAGATCCCTTGTGCTGATATTGTCAGCCTCCGCTTCATAATTGATAATGATCCTATGGTTTAGGACATCTTCCGCGATTTCCTTGATGTCTTCGGGAAGCACATAATCCCTTCCGTCCATATAGGCCACCGCCCGTGCGGCCAAGTTAAGGTTGATGCTGGCCCGGGGGGAAGCCCCAAACTGGATATAATTTGCCTCATTCTTCAAGCCGTACTTTTCTGGAAAACGGGTGGCAAAGACCAATTCAATGATATAATTCTCCAAAGGTTCGGCAATTCTCACATTGTTGATCCCACTGCGGATCTCAAAAATTTCCTCTTTGCTCAATATGGCGTTGACTTTTGAGGAATACATAATATTCGTCATCCTTCTCATGACTTCGAGCTCATCGGTCTTGGAGGGATAATCTATATGGACTTTCATCATAAACCTATCCACCTGCGCTTCGGGCAGGGGGTAAGTTCCTTCCTGATCCACGGGATTTTGGGTCGCCAGCACCAGAAAGGGCCGGTCCAATAAATAGGTTGTTTCCCCGATCGTCACCTGTTTTTCCTGCATGGCCTCCAAGAGGGCAGACTGAACTTTGGCAGGGGAACGGTTCACTTCATCCGCAAGAATAATATTGGCGAAAATCGGCCCTTTCTTAACCTCAAAATCTGCATTCTGCTGGTTATATATCATGGTTCCGATCAAGTCGGAAGGCAGAAGATCGGGCGTAAACTGTATTCTTTTAAAATCAAGGTGCAGCACTTGCGCCAGCGTATTCACCGTAAGCGTCTTAGCCAGACCAGGCACCCCTTCCAACAATATATGGCCATTCGTGAACAATCCTATCAATAACCTGTTGACCATTCTTTCTTGGCCCACCACCACTTTTTTCACTTCATTGATTACTGCCTGAATTTTTTCCTGATGCATATTCTGGGGGATGTTATTCATTCTTTTAACAAGTGCCTAAATTAGAACAAATACTTTTTTAACACAATTAACGCCTATGCTTATTTCGGCGGAAACCGGAGGAATTTCCCGTCCTGCTCTCCGAAGGCCTTTCTAGTTTCCTTTTGTCTATCTTTAGAAGCGCATAGATTTCCTCTTGCTCCAATTGCCTGACTTCCCCCACCTGATAATCCCTGATATCCAGATCTTCCATCGACCAACGGACCAACCTTAAAGTTGGAAGCCCAACCGAGGCAGTCATCCTTCTTACTTGCCGGTTCTTACCCTCCGTCAGTTGCAGGGAAATCCAGCTATCCGGAACATTTATGCGAAAACGGATCGGGGGGTTCCTTTCGGGAACATCAGGAAGCGATGACAGAACAGATGCCTTTGCCCTTTTGGTATGGTAAATCTCACCTTTCAGGTTAATATCCACTCCTTGTTCCAACTGCTGCAGGGCTTCTTTCGTGGGAACTCCTTCTACCTGCACCAGATAGGTGCGGCTATGGGCATACTTCGGATCCAATAAATAATGGTTCAGGGCCTTGTCATCCGTAATCAAAAGCAGCCCTTCGCTGTCCTTGTCCAGCCTCCCGACCGGATATACTTCAGCGGGAAAATCCCCCACCTCTTTTAGACTGTCCTCGCCGCTGAATTGGCTATGGATCCCAAAGGGCTTGTAGATAACGAAATATTGCGGCATAACAGGGGTGCGAACAGAAGGCTAAATTTACAATAATACAATGAATCGGGAATGCTCAGGGCGACGGGACCATACGCAATACGCGAAGCGTCCTCACTTGACACGTTGAACTATTCCTTTCCAAAGTTAATGAATGGTGCCTAAGCGACCAAAGTCTCCGCCATAAGGTCGAAGGCTTTATGGATTTCCCCAAACTGCTTTTCCCTCGAAGCTTCATAGGCTTCCTTTTCAATCAATGTCGCCGTGACGAACTGTCTGTAAATATGGTCAAAGCCCACGGCAAAATCGTTTCCCGTCACCCCCCAAGTCGCCAAATAAGCATCCAGCTTTTCCACTACCAGACCGACATGGGGTACCGAATAGCTCATTGCCGTAATGGCACCATGCAGACTGGTACCTACGTATGTCTTGGAATTGGCGATCAGGTACATGATATCCCAAATATTGTCCGCGTCAAAATAAGTCGAAGGGCTTTTCAACCTGGACTGCACCGCCTTAAGGGCTTCATGGTCATCGTGGTTCAGCGCCTTGCCGATGGGGCAGAGGCAGATCAAGGTCTGGCCCTCGACGTAGATCTTGTCCAGTTCCTGGGCAATAAGGGCTTCCTTCCCAGTAGTTGTCTTTTTGTTGATTTGAAAGAAGACGTAATTCCCTTTGTTGGCTTCGACATATTCCAGCACCGCCTTGGTCACGGATTTTTCCAATACCTGATGGGGATAAAACTTGGACATCAAAACCGCCGAATCGGGAAAAAGATTTGCGGTGACCTTATTTTGTTGCAGGTTGTCTTTGGTGACTTTGTCCCTTACGGCCAGGTAGTCTGCCTTCTGAAGTTTGCCTTGCATAAAACCAAATCGATCAAACAAGGCTTTGCTGATGCCGGATCCGCCCAGCGAATTCAATATCACCCTCTTCACGCCGGGAAAATCCGTCTTGTCAAATACAAAAGGAAGCGTTGTCTTCCCATTAAGAAGTCTTTTCGCCATCTTGTTCAAATCGATCACCTTGGAAATCCTTACATGGTGCCGGTGTATTTTTTGAAAAGGCTTACTCAATGCCGCATAGAGGGAATTCCACGTCACCCCCAAGGCTTCACCGCCGGCAACGATGACGCTGACCTTCTGGTCGGGATGATAGCATTGCTCATAAAAATCCGCCAAACCCAAGGTCGGCTTGCCCCCTTCTCTGGACAGATCACTCTTTATGAGACCAAAATACTCATATTGGAAGTTCTTGCCATAGGTATCGAGCTGCTTTTCAAGGATCAGGGGAAACAACAAATCCCCGTAGTTGTACCTGTCAAAGGCACCAATGATCAGTATTTTTTCCATAAAAAGGGTATTTATACGAAGGCCATATGGCGTTTTAATCCACCCATACGGCCTTTAAGACGCAGGGATTGCAGTTATTGTGCCATAATTGGCAGCAATGGCTTCTCCCATAAGGAATAACCCAGGTGGATCCTGACTAATCCAGCTCTTTAATGGCGATGTCTTTGAATTCAATCCCCTGACCTTCACTTTGCAGGGCGATAAATCCCTCCTTCAGGGGCTTTCCGTCAATTTTTACGGCAGGATCAAATCCATTCGCCACGCCCCCGCCAATCTGTGGCCGTGTGTATTGCAATATCGTATCGCCATTGATCAGGTGGACGACCAGGGAATCGCCATAGACGATCAGCTCAGCGCTTACCCATTCCTCCCAGGGATAGGTGTCGGATGTAGAATTGATGCAATGCCTTGGGTCCATCTCCCCTTCAAAAAAGACCTCCGTGCCGGGGCTGCACATGTTCCCGGTGGGCCTTGGCTGGCCATCTCCCGCATCCGCCAGCAACTGGAATTCCACCGATATCGGCCAATCCTGTTCCTTAAGAATGGTCTTCGGATCCTGGGAATGAAACATGATCCCGCTGTTGCGGTAGGTATAGTCAGGCGCATCCTCTAACCATTCATCCGTAAAGCGGTATTCCCATTTCAAATGGAAGGAAGAAAAAGGCTGCTCATAAAATAGATGGCCATACCGCTCATTGAAGTCCGGATAATCACTATAGTTTACCTGCAAGAGCCCATCCGTCACGCGGAAGGTGTTGGCGAAGTTGTCCCCGGTTTCATGGTGGTGGATCTTGGGAATCCAGCCATCCAGGTTCTTGCCGTTGAAGAGGCTGGTCCATTCATTGGCCTTTTTGCTTTCCTCAGCCTTGTTGGTGCTACAGGAATAATTGAAAAAATTGACGGCTAAAAGTAGGGGCAAGATTATTTTCTTCATGGTATGGGGTTGAAACAGGTTTTTATTCTGAAATAGGTATATCCCTTTTGTTGGAAGACCGGAGACCGAAGAAGTCAACCTCCTGGCTTTCGTCCTACTACGGACCACGAGCATATCATGGACGTGGAACACATGGCAATTGCAGGTAAGTTAAGGGTTAAATGGGCAAAGAGAATAAGGATTTTATTAATATTTTGGGATAGGGGCAATTTCTGTGCATTCTGCCAGCTAATTATCAATGGAATTTATTCTCTTCCGAATCGCTGGGATTGTTTGGGATATAATGGGAGATCCGTCAGGATTAGAAGAAATAGGCCAACTGAACAGCCCTTCTGAGCGATGCCAGAAGGGCTGTTGTTTTAAGGATCGGCGCAACCGTATCAGCTTCTGACCAGCCTGCCCAGGGACTCCAACAGTTGGGGGCTTTCTTCTAAGGCAATCTTGGCGATGGCGTAGAACTCCCTCATCCAGTCATTGATCCGGCTAAATGCTGCGTCCTTAAGTTGGGTGGCGTTCTGCGATTCGCCGCGCTCTTGTATATATCGGGTACGAGCGGCTTCCAATTCGGGGATCAGCGCATTGGCGGCGTTCAGCTCCTCCACGCTGAGCTTCAGCCGGGCCAGGCCTTGCTGGATTTCAGGATCCGCAAGGCTGATACTGTAGAAGGGTTTTACCGTCTCCAGCCATCTTACATAGGTGCGGGAAATGGCCCCGTGTACCTTGATTCTCTCGGCTAGGACAGGAGCGTTGCTAAAGGCTACTTTTGCTTTTCTCCGGTGCGCCGCATAGATGCCCATCAGCTGATCCCAGAGGGTCTCGAAGCTGTGGTAGGCAGCGTTGGATTCGCTTCTCTCGGTTTCCCGGATATCGCAGGCGGCCCAGACTTCGGCCAGCAGTGTCTGGCCTTCCGCTAATTTCTCTGCCCCATAGCCGTACTCGTTTAAGATTTGTGCAACTGTAGGTTGGGATGCGGCGTTGGTGAGGGAGACCCGGTATAATTCCAGGATCTCGGCTTCTGTTGTTGCCATAGGTTTTGGTATTTAGGTTGAACATTGGGTTTATGTAAATTGGTTTTGTTCTCTTTTCTTCTGCGGAGGGGCAACTGGCCATTACATCTGCACACCTGCCGTTACAATCGGGCAAAAATGCGTTACATTCGCATAGAAACAGGCTGCAATAGGATTTTTCCACACTGTTTTATAATTCCTACCCCCTGCTTTAGAATTCTTTTAAGCTGTTTTAGAATTATTCTAAGCTGTAGTTGCGTTCCTGCAGCCTGCAGACGCATAAAATCACGCTACAGTCGCTATTTTAGCACAGGAATAGAAATAAAATGTGCCTGATTTTGACTTATTCCGTGTTCCGGCTGTTTTTTGAGGATGATAGTCCAGGAAAATAGCGGCCTAAAATCCGGATCTGCTTCTACTAAAACTGGATGTTGATCTGTGTTTTCCCCTGATCGTTGGGGCTATCCCGCAGGACGGGAACCGTAAGGCCTATCGTTGCCCTTGCTAAAAAACCTTGCTGAATATAGGGAAATTTTATTTAAAGGGAAAATATTTTTTGGGGGAAATGTTATACTTCACTTAACTTGTCTTCAATTATTGAATAGTTTCGGATTTCCTGCAATCAGTGAAACATTAAATCTATTCTAATTAAAGGGAATGAGGGTAATTTTATCAGTAATGTGGGCGTCCCCATCTTCAATAAGCTTAAGGATAACACTTACTTTGGTAAGTTGGGACTGGCTGGGGTTATTCCAATACAGGTCAGCAGTGAAGCATTATCCCATGATTAACTGCATAGCGTTATATTGAATCAAAATCAGTTACTAAGACTTTTTTATGATGATATTTGGCAAAGTGCGAAGTTAAGTTACATATTAGTGTCGTTTTGCCAAACCACCATTAGTATTAAATATGGCGATTTTTATAATAATTTTGTCTTTGTTTAAAGAAAAACGAACATTTTTTTACTACCCCCTCTGTTTCTATTTCATAGCCAATAAAGTATTCCGTCATTCTTACAGAGAAATAATCAGTGAGTTGTATTTTCTGTATATATGTACGAGCAACTGATTTACCCCTTTCGAAGTTTTAATGTATCTAATTTGTTCCCAATTTCATTAGAAAATTCAATGACTAATTTGAGGGAGTTAGTTAATTTTTCAATCAACTCATCTAGTTGGTTTAATAACTTTTTTTTAGCAGAATTTATATCTTTCTGAATCCTAGGCAACTCTGATACACTATCTCTAAAAGATTTTAATCCACTCAAGGCATCTGGTATGGATTCTCGTAAAATCATTATGGATTCTTTTGAATTTTGCAATTCTTTAACTGAATCATCATTGGTAAAGTCTTCTGACAGGTTAACTAAATTTATTCCGGCTTTAATTCCATCTTCAAAGGATGAGTAAAAAATGGGTGTTTCTACTTCAAGTCTTCCGGAATAATCATCCATCAATTTTGCTGTCCGTTTCAAGATTGCAGTAATAACAGCTCTATTTGGGTTCGGTATTTTATTAATTCGAGTTAACTCTTCAGCTTTTTTTGAAATTTCTGCTCCAATCCATACTGTTGAATCAGATATCTTAGACAGCGAATTTGAAGAATCAGACATTAGTAGTTCGAACTGATCACTATAATCAAACAGACCTAGTTCTATCACCTCCTCCTCATCCTTTTTATCGTTTAGGACGATTTTTGCGCTTATGTAACTGGTTATAGATTCAATTCGTTTTGGAATATGCAATCTTACAAAATTCTGAAGATGCTCAACCGTATCAAACTCCCAAAAGAGCATTTTATCTGCAGGTATTGACTGCTTGAATTGGCTAACTTTTAAGAATTGCTCAGGATCGATATCGCTTAATGAATTTGGTACTGAATTTTTGAAATAAAACAGTATTTGAGGCTGTAAATTCCCCTGCTGAAATCGATGTAAAGCTTTGTTAAACTCTTCCTCTGTCCCGGAATTTGCATTTCCAGTGGGTGTCCCAAATCTTTTCCATAATAATCCTAAAAATATATCGTAGTCATCCCCAATGTCATCATTGATGATGTCCTGTGTATAAGATTTTGAAATTCCCGGTGCTGAATGAGTCTCCCATTTGAGCAATTCAAGCACACAATTATTTGCGTTTCCATACGTGAGGTTGAGTTCTTTTACTACTTCTTCGAGTGCTGCTCTTTCCTCTGCTAAATCAGACGGTGAGCTTACAAAAATTGTATATTTTGTTACTGATTTCGCCATTTTATAAATTTTAATAACCTTCCTATCGCGCAATTCATCCAATTTTGCCGAAATCAATGTAGACCAGCCACATAAATTTTTTAGTCCCCATCTAACGCATTCTCCCCCTCAATAAATCACCCCCCACGTCATAAGCTAAAGTACCCTCTATTGGGTATAAAAAATCAACTAAAACACCCCCACCTTTTTCGGATTTGGCCCATACTGGTTGTCGAAAGGCTGGCTGTCCTGCACCATAAAGTAGATCAGGATGACCCAGCCGATAAAAGGGAGCAGAAACACCAGGAGCCATAAGCCACTTTTGCCGGTGTCATGGAGCCGGCGGACGGCTACCGCTATGCCGGGGATCAAGGCGATCAGGCCATAAAGCGCACTCAAAAAGCCCAACCCGGTAAAGGCATCCACCATGCCCAGGCCCATGGAGACAATCAGGTTGAAAAGTACAAAATACCAGTATTCGCTTCTCCTGGCACGGCCGGTAAACTGCGCGAATTTGAATTTGAAGAGGTCAAGAAAGTAGGTTTCAAAAGGATTGGAGGAGCTCATGGTGTTTTAGGTTGTTAAAAAGTATCAAAATAATTTCCGATCAATATACCATCAAAAAGATAATTACCCAAATAAGCGTTGGATTTATGAAAGGGTGTTTGCGGATATCGGATACCTCAATAAAAAAGATTAAAATCGCCATTTGGTGATTTACTAGTGTCACCGGGTGACGGCTTGGCAGAACGGCTGTGGATACGATTCAAACCTCAACTGTACACGTGGTTCAACCCCTTCAGGGTTGAGGGGATTTTGGCGGTTCTTTTCCGGGGCTCGCACCCCCGGTTATGCACATTGAAGCCCTTCAGGCTTCTGTCGTCAGTGGCAGGCGTCGACTTCAAATTGTGTGGCGGTGATGGGCTATTTATACTAATGTCTTTCAGGCTTCCGATGTGCATAACAGCTCTCCATCGACAGCAGGCCTGTAGGGCTTGAACATGAAAGTATCTACGAATTAGGATACGGAGTCAAAGACTTCGTATAACAGCGATCCATCGCGAGCAAGCCTGGAGGGCTTGAACTTACAATAACCCTGGGTAACACCCAGGGCAGGATGGGCCACCCATCTCCCTGCAACCCTGTAGGGGTTGAACAGTGGAGCATTAATGAATCGAGATACGGAGTCAAAGACTTCGTATAACGGGTACATTAAAGCCCTTCGGGCTTCTGTCGCCAGTGGCAGGCGTCAACTCCAAATTTTGTGGCGGGTGATACGACACGCTTTAGTTATTCGCTTCGGTGATCAGCTTGATGCCGTTCAAGGTCAAATTCCTATCTACCAGGTCAAAAGTGCCTTCCAATGGGGTCAGGATCTGCGACATTCCTCCCGTGGCAATGACCTTACAGTCACGCCCCAGTTCTTCCTTGATAGTAGCCAACATGCCTTTCACCAATCCGCTGTAACCGTAAAGCACCCCTGCCTGTATGGCATGGACAGTATTCTTGCCGATGGCTGACTCCGGCAGCTCCAACTTGACTTCCGGCAGTTTGGAGGTATTGAGGAAGAGGGCCTTGATCGCCGTCTTCAATCCGGGCAGGATATTGACGCCCACCACATAGCCTCCATCATCCACGACAGAAAAAGTCAAAGCCGTCCCGAAATCCACAACGATACAGCTTTCCTGAAACAGCGCATAAGCCGCGGTGATATTGCACATCAGATCGGAACCTATCTCGTTGGGCCTATGGGTGGAAACCTTGAGTTTCTCATAACTTTTCCCATTGATGGTGTAGAATTTAATGCCAAAAAACTTGTGGCAAAACTCTTCGATCACGGAATTGATTTCCGGTACAACAGAGCTGATTCCTATCCGCGTCACCTCACTGGGCCTAAGCTCGTTTTCCAAAAACAGCAAACCCAGTTTCTGGCTCAATTCATAAGCCGTGATGGCCCGGGAGGTTTCCACCCGGAATTCGTGGCGCCACTCTCCTAGGGAAGGATCAAAAAAACCAAAAACAATGTTGGAGTTCCCCGCGTCAATCGATAAAAACATGACTAAGATTTATAGGATGAAAGGATTGTAGGATATTTGAACTGATCAATGGTAGCAATCTTACCAACTGCCGCCGGCTCCGCCACCACCAAAACTACCCCCGCCGAAGCCTCCGAAGCCACCGCCACCAAAACCACCTCCACCGCCGGAGAAGCCACCAAATCCACCACCGCCTCTTCTACCTCCACCGAGCAGATTGGCCAGCATCATTGTGGTGAACAGGTCTATGCCTCCGCTCTTGCCTCCCATATGGTTGTCATTGTCCTTCCGGTTTTTGATTATAGGCAGAATAATAAACAGGAAGACAAAAAACAGGATAAAGACAACCGCTCCAACGTTATTGCCTTGCCTGGCCACTTCCTCCGCATCATATTCCCCCTCCGCCAGCTTGATGACCATGTCCGTGGCCTGGTTTAACCCCTCGTAATAAGCTTCTGCCTTAAAAGCCGGGACAATGACGTTGTCGACAATTCTATTGGCAACGGCATCAGGAATCGCACCTTCCAAGCCATATCCTGTAGCCATAAATACCTTGCGGTCTTCCATGGCAGCCAGGATCAACATGCCGTTGTCCTTGTCTTTCCGGCCAATCCCCCATTTTTCACCCAATTGGAAAGTATAATCGCTGATATCGTATTGGCCAACTGACCGGATCAGCACGATGCTGATCTGGGTAGAAGTACTGTCGTTATACGCTACCAACTTGTTTTCCAAGGCCGACCTTTGGGATTCGGAAAGGGTATTGGTAAAATCATTCACCAAACGGGGTGGATTGGGAGGCTCGGGAAAATCACCTTGAGCAAAGGAAAGTACACTGGCAAACAGAAGAAAAAGAAGGAGAATACTGGAGTGCTTGTTCATTGTAAATTTTTATCCGAAGGATATTTCATCAGGGAGTTCATTTTCATCCCCATGTTGGTCATAAGGGAAATGCGTTTTGAGCTGCTCGGCAGCCATCCCTATGCCGATGCATAAGCCTTCTGTAAATTGTCGTGTCTTGAAATGCTTCAGCATCTCATCTTTGATGTCATCCCAGAAATGCTCCGGTACGCGTTGGTTGATACCGGCATCCCCGAGTATGGCAAATTTGTGGTCCTCCACCGCCAGATAAAACAGAACACCGTTACGCTGTTCTGTTTTATGCATCTGGAGGGTTGCAAATACTTGGGCAGCCCGATCAAGGACCTCTCCCTTACAATGGTTTTCTAGATGAACCTGAACTTCACCCGAGGTTTCTTTCTCCGCCAGGACAATGGCATCAATAATCCGCTTCCGGTCTTCTTTGGAAAATAGCTTTTCGGCCATGGTAAGGTTGATTATTTATTATTAAAACTGAACCGTCGGGGCATTTTCAGCTCCTGCGGCAGATTCGAAATAGCCCTTGGTCTCAAAACCATACCATCCCGCAAAGATATTGTTCGGGAAAGTCCTTAGGTTGGAATTGTAAGACTGTACCGACTGGTTGAAATTTCTCCTGCCTACCGAAATCCTGTTTTCGGTGCCTTCCAATTGGGCCTGCAAATCCAGGAATCCTTGGTTGGCTTTCAGGTCGGGATATTTCTCCACCGTCACCAATAACCTGCTCAAAGAGCCGCTCAATTGATCCTGTGCCTGCTGGAAAGCTTCTATATTTTCCGGGGTTAGGTTGGTAGGATCTAAATTGATAGAGGTGGCTTTGGCCCTGGCGTTAATCACCTCGGTCAATGTTTCTTGTTCAAAATCCGCATAACCTTTGACGGTATTCACCAGGTTAGGAATCAGGTCCGCTCTTCGCTGGTACTGGGTTTCCACCTCTGCCCACTGCCCGTTGATGACTTCTTCCGTCTGGACAAACTGGTTATAGGTACCGACCGCTTTGGTGTAAATAAAAATGCCCACCACTGCGATAATAAGAATTGGAATAAGCGCTTTTTTCATGTATCAGTATAGATTTTTAAATTTGAAACTTATTACGGGGAAAGGGCAGCAATGGTTTAACTAGATGCTATTTGAGGTTTTTATAATGCCTTCTCCTTACAAAAGTAACTCAATTCTCCTAAAAACAGAAATTATCGCTTATTAGGCATACGCTTCATGGTTTATAGCCTGTTCCCTATCTCCGCAAAAATAGGTTTTGTGGAGTAAATATCATTTTTGAGGATTTAGGACGTTAATAAAACGAGGTTTAGGACTTCCTTCAGAATCTGATACCTGGCCTGCCTGGAGATGATGGCCGTTTATTTTTGTCAGAAACGAATGCATATGGATACACTCAAAATAATAGCCTGCTGTTTTCTTATTTTAGGATGTACTCCTACCAAATCTTCACGAACTGCGCATTCCTTATCCTCAGAGCATCTGGTGATCCGCCCCCTTTCAGCAGGGGTTTTCCAGCACATTTCCTATTTGAATACCGACAGTTTTGGAAAGGTGGAATGCAACGGGATGATCGTCACGGACAATGATGAGGCGGTTATTTTTGATACCCCAAGTGATATCCCTGCTTCTTTGGAGTTGATCGATTGGGTAGAAAAGGAACTGGGATGCAAAGTTATTGCGGTGATCCCAACACACTTTCATTCAGATTGTCTTGGTGGTCTGGAGGCATTCCATGATAGAAATATCCCCTCCTTTGCACACCATACAACGATCAGCTTGGCCAGCGCCAAGGAGCTGCCCATTCCGCAAATAGGTTTTGATAGCTTGCTTGAGTTACCGGTCGGCAACAAGAAGGTTTTGGCGGAGTTTCTGGGAGAGGGACATACCCAAGACAATGTCATCGGCTATTTTCCGGAGGAAAAGATCATGTTTGGAGGCTGCTTGATAAAAGAATTCGGGGCTGGAAAGGGAAATTTAGAAGATGCCAATATAGCCGACTGGCCTCAGACAATGGCAAAAATACGGAAAAAGTATCCCGACACACGGCTGATTGTACCTGGCCACGGCAAATCGGGCGGAGGAGAACTGCTCGATTACACCGCTGGGCTTTTTGAACAGCAGCCAGATTAGATAGGGGCAATCACACCAAGACAGCCTTTTAAGCATGAAAACGCTGAAGGTGGCCGCAGCAGTCGATTCTATTGGGATCTCTTTTTTATCCCCTTGTTCAACATCCAACCGCTTTAGTCTTAAATCTTATGTCTTGAAAGCTATCATCCTTCGGCGAAGAATATGATATTTGCCAATTGCTTCCCTATTCATGATGAACAAAGGTAAATTTTCTGCTTTAATTCCGCTGCTATTTTTCGTAGTGGTGTATCTGGCTTCATCCATTTATTTGGATGACTTCTATTCCGTCCCGGTTTTGGTGGTCTTCCTCCTGTCATTGATGGTGGCCTTTTTGCAGTTTCCGAAGGTAGCCTTCAAGCATAAATTGAAAGCTTTTAGCGAAGGGGCGGGGAATGACAACATCCTGATCATGATCCTGATCTTTTTGTTGGCGGGTGCTTTTGGGCAGATCAGCAGAGACATGGGCGCGATCAGCTCCATCGTCAACTTTTCTTTGCACCATGTTTCCCCACAAATCATCATTGCCGGGCTGTTCCTGATTTCGGCTTTTATTTCCATTTCATTGGGTACTTCTGTCGGCACCATTGCCGCGCTTTCTCCCATTGCGGTGGGTCTGAGCGAGAACGTACCGGACAGTCTGGCCATCGCCTTGGCCGCCATTATCGGAGGGGCGATGTTTGGCGACAACTTGTCTTTTATTTCTGACACCACCATTGCCGCGACAAGGACCCAGGGAATAGACATGAAGGAGAAATTCAAAGCCAATATCAGAATTGTGGCGATTCCCATGCTGCTTACCTTTGTGATTTACCTTTTTTTTAAACTCGGCTTATCCGATGCGGCGCTGCAGACAGACGGTGGTTATGAATTGGTAAAAATCATTCCTTATCTGGTGGTTTTTGCCATTGCCATTATGGGAGTTAATGTCATTGCCAGTTTGGCCGTAGGTATATTGATTTCTTTGATTATCGGGGGTTATTTTGGGGAATTCACTTGGATAGAAGCCTTTCAATCCATCAACCAGGGATTAGCGGGAATGTACGAGCTGAGTCTTATCTGTTTGATCATAGGCGGGATTGTCGGCATCATCCGCATGAACGGCGGAATCGACTACCTCTTGTACCAGGTACTTAAGCGGGTGGACTCTACCAAAAAAGCTGAACTGGGAATTGCCTTGCTGACCGGCCTGGTCAATTTGTCCATTGCCAACAACACCATTACTATCATCATTGTGGGGCCCCTTGCAAAGGAAATTGCGTTCAAGCACGAGGTCAAGCTAAATAAGAGTGCGAGTATTATGGATACCATATCCTGCTTTATACAAGGCATAATTCCTTATGGCGCACAGATGCTGGCCGCCATGGCCATCGCTTCCTTTGCGGTGTCTCCGCTCGAGATAATTCAATATCTTTACTATCCCTTGCTGACGGGGCTGTTTACTTTAATTTTTATAGTCTTCGGGAAGAGGGAGAAGATGGAAACTCCAAGTGTGCCAACATCCTGATCGATTTGTTAGTATAGCTTTTAATTCTTTAGTCATGCAATACGCCAATGATGGCCAAGCACTGGGCTGAAGGGAGGTGAGGAGCATGCTTCTGTCCGGCTGCTACCGTGGGTTACCTGATGTAAAAGCTGCCGACGGAATTGGTCAATCTGGAAGGGCTTGACTAGGAGAAAGGACAAGAGCAGGTTAGTTTTCCTCCCTGATCACCTTCATCCCCTTAGCCCACCGTACCAGTTCTCTCAACATGGTATCAGCGGCTTTGTCCATGATTTCATTGGGAACAATTTTACCTTCCTTAATAAACTCGCTAAAAAATGGAATGTTCACGGCCTCTTTTAAAGCCACGACTTGAAGGGAAGCCAAGTCCCCCTGTAGACTTTTGGCGGCCCGCGTCCCAGCAGAAACACCCCCATAACTGACGATTCCCGCAGGCTTATAGCCCCATTCCTGAACCAGGTACTCCAAGGCATTCCTTAAAGGTGCTGGGTAGTTGTGGTCATATTCTCCCGTCACAAAAAGAAAGGCGTCGGCCGCCTCGATCTTGGCACTCCACCGCTTGGTATGCTCGTGTTCGTACTGCTTTAACCGTGGATGCTTCGGCTCATCCATCAAAGGCAGGTTGATTTCTTTCAAATCCAAAACCTCCACCTCGAAACTTCCGTGCTGTTGGGCTTTTTCCTGTATCCATTGGGTGACAATGGGCCCTTTTCTCCCAGGCCTTACGGTGGAGTTGATGATTTTTAGTCGGTACATATATCCTTTCCTTTATGGTTATTGATGGCGCAGATTTATTCTCTTCTGACCTTGTTGAGGGATAGGAAGAACAATAAAGCTGCCAACTTAGCCAAGAAATCACATGCACTTATATAACTCAAATATGGATAAGCTAGTCTAAGCCAAGAGGAATAAAATGGTGGGTCTTAGTAGTAAGGTCCCTAGCGAAAAAATTAGCTGCAGTTTTCCAAGCTTTTGGCACCAAACCTCTTTTTTTGGAAATAAAAAAACCCGCAGACTTCGCTGATCAACGCAGAAGTGTTATAACCCCTGCGCAGATCTGTGTCATCTGCGGGAACAAGAAAGTTTTTAATTATGCCCTATACTACAGCCGCAGCCTCCTTCATGCATAAAGCTATTGGTAATCTCATGCCATGGAAAAGCCTCATTGTACCGGTTGTTTTCCCAGTAAAACTTGTTTCTTTCTTTTGGCTCGTTTCCGATTTCATTCATTGTCTCCGTGTCATATAGCCTGCCATTGACCATGGTATAGCGGATGGACTCGGAGTGGCGGATATCGTCCAGGGGATTTTTGTCCAAAATGATCAAATCAGCCATTTTCCCTACTTTCAAGGAACCGATATCCTTGCCTGCACCGATATATTCTGCTCCATTGATGGTGGCCGCCTGCAAAGTCTGCATATTGGTCATGCCTCCCTGCCATAGGCTCCACAGTTCCCAATGGGCACCTAATCCCTGAAGTTGGCCGTGGGCACCCAAGTTGACTTTCACCCCTGCATCGGCCAATTTTTTGACAGAAGCAGAGGTAAGAATATGACCGTTTTCATATTCTTCGTCGGGAATCATGGTTCTGTGCCTTGACCTGGCATCGACAATCGCGCGAGGTGTAAACTGAAGCAGTTTTTCATTCTCCCACACATTGGTTTTTTGGTACCAGTAATATTCCGAGTTGGGACCACCGTAATTAACGATCAAGGTCGGGGTATAACCGACTTCACTGGCGGACCACAATTCGATCACGTCCTTATAGAGCGGTGAAATGGGGACGTTATGTTCGATCCCGGTATGACCGTCCATGATCATGCTCATATTGTGGAAGAAGGTAGAGCCACCCTCCGGCACTACGTTGATTTCTTGCTCCCTGGCTGCCTGAATCACCTGCTGCCGCTGATCCCTCCTGGGCTGGTTGTAACTTTTCACTGAGCCTGCCCCAAAAGCTTTGGTTCGGGTAATTGAAGAACGTGCGTCTTCTAAGTTATTGATCACCGCCTTGAAATCGCCATCAGCTCCATACAAGATGAAGCCGGTGGAATATAATCTAGGGCCTACGAGGTAGCCACTTTTCAACATCTCGGACAAGGTGAATACCGTTTCGGTATTGGCTGAAGGATCATGAGAGGTGGTGACTCCAAAGGCCAGATTGGCATAAAACTGCCAGTTCTGTTGCACGGGAAGTCCATTACGGAATGCACCTATGTGCGCATGGGCATCCACGAAACCCGGCATAATGGTTTTGCCAGACATATCATACACTTTTGCATCTTTTGGTATAGGCACGCTAGCACCTTCTCCAATGGCTTGTATCCTGTTTTGATGAATAACAATGGTTCCATTTTCAATGACCTCATCCCCTTCCATGGTCAGGATCGTCGCGTTGGTAAAGGCAATTCTGCCTTTTGGCTTGGCAACCGGAGCCTGAAGGCCGACCTTCACACGTGTGGGCTCAACTTTTCCCTTTTCTTCGGTAGTGGAGGAAAGGAAGGAGAACTTGTCCTTGATATCACTGGTAAAATATTCATCTCCTAAAGTCCAGTGGACCTTCTGGCTATCGTTTGACCAGTGTAGGCTTATTCCCGCATCTTTTGCTAAAGTGGATACAGGGACAAAATTGGATTTGTTGTCCAAATCCAAAGTCTGTCCATTCATCACCAAAGGCGCCACGTAGGCCTTATGTAAGTGCGTGAAGGAAATCCATTGGTTGTCCGGACTAGGCACCAATCGATTGGCGTATTTGGATTGGATATGTGTTCTTTCGTCCTGCCCATTCAGGTCGACACTTTTCAACTCCTTGGTAATGCTTCCCATGTAGGAGCCACCGGTCTGGAAGAAAAGCCGCTTCCCATCGTTAGAAATCATCGGAAATTCCCCTTGGTCGATCACAAGCTTTGCTTGGCTGCCATTGGCGTCCATCACATACAGCCCTGTCTCTTTGGTGAATGCCCTTCCCTGATCATTGTTGCCGCCTTCTTTTCTGTAGGTGATTTTAGTCCCATCTGGAGAAAAAGAGGGAGTCCTGTAGATGCCTTTCGCGGCATTCAATTTAATCGGGGTTCCTCCCGTGGCAGCTACTTTATATAGGGCTCCTTTTTCTTGGTCATTCCAGGTGACAAAGAGAATTTCTTTTCCATCAGGAGAAAAAGAAGGCTCTGCTTCAAAGTCAGTTCCGTCGGTCAATCTTTTGGGTGTACCTTTAGGCAAAGATTTGGTCCAAACGTATCCTAAAGCGCCGAAAGCCAGCATTTTTCCGTCAGGGGAAGTGACGGCATTCCGGATCATCTTCACGGTAAATTCGCCATCTTCGATGGGCGTCTCAAAATGATTTCTATCCGCAATTTTTATCTTCGCCTCTACGGTAAAAGGAATATTTGTCGCTTTTAAGCTATTGATGTTGATAGAATTAATTTTTCCCCCCGCCCAGAAGACGATATTTTCATTGTCAGGCATCCAGCTAAAACCGGGATAAACCCCAAAAATAGCCCAAGCGGTTTGTTGATCAGGGTCAAGTTGGTCATATATCGGCCATTCCTCGGCAGTCTCCAAATCATGGAGATACAACACGGTTTTGGTACGGACGCGCTTGATAAACGCCAGCAATTTGCCGTCGGGAGACAACTGTGGGCGCGCAGCCCCTCCCGGGCCTCCGGTGATGGTCTGGGTTTCGCCGGTTTCAAAGTCATAGCGCTTGATGACATAAATCTGCTTATTGGCATCCCGGTTGTAATCAAATCCGCCTCCGGGAAACACATCCTCGGAATAATAGAGGTACTTTCCATCGGAAGAGATCACCGGCTCGTTGACATCCTGCTGGTCGTTTTTCCTTTTGGTTAATTGAACGCCACCACCTCCGGTGATATGGTATTGCCACATTTCACCAGCACCTAAGGATCTCCCTGAAGTGAAGTGCTTGCGGGCAACCAGGTAATTGCCATCAGGCATCCAAGTAGCATTGTTGAGCAATCTGAAATCTTCTTTTGTAATCTGCTTGGCTTCGCTTCCGTCCGCCTTCATGACCCAAATGTTGTCGCCTCCCCCTGCGTCACTGGTGAAGGAAATCCATTTCCCATCAGGACTAAATCGCGGTTGCACTTCGTAAGGAAGACCGGATCTAAGTGCTTTTGCCTTGCCACCGGTAGCCGGGATGGTATAGATGTCTCCCATCAGGTCAAACACGATGGTTTTGCCGTCGGGGCTGACGTCCAGGTTCATCCAGGTGCCTTCATCAGTGGTAAAAGCATGTTCTTTAAAATTCCAGCTTTCCCCAGGGTTGGAGACATCCCATTTCTCGGGTTTGTCCTGGGCAGAAAGGGTGAAAAAACTGAAAAACGCCAGCAAGGGCAACGTTAATTTTAGCATATGTCGATTGATTTGAATGTGAACCTGATATCTTGGGCCGGGAACAGTGTTTATCGCAGGGACGAACTCTTATTAGAACTTGCAATATCGCACCATTCCGCTTATCTCCCAAAGATTTTATGGCTAAGGCATACCTAGGAAAGGATACAATAGAAACTTCCGCATCCGCGCCTGCAATAGCCATTCCCAAGATAAAAGGATTTGTAAAGGAAATTGACGTGGAGAGGGAAGCCCTGTCCACAAGTGCCAATATTGGCAGTATTGCAGGGACCGGAAATAGGTGTTTAGCTAAACCGCCATTGATTTGGCAGCTTACCCGATTATTTTTTGCATCTCGTTCGTTTGCCGGATCAGGCAAGACTCAACCCTCTTTGCCATTTGGTACAATCCTTTTGCTGTTTCTAAGGAAACAATGGTGGGACCAACAGAACGGTTGGCGCGCTACTTATTTTCTCGCTTTATAGTATAATACGCCTAAGGTCACTGTGCTTAAAAAAAATATAAAGGTCATCCACTCGTAGGTTCTTTTGTTTGATTTCTCGGCGGATACCGCTTCCTCCTGTTCTGCCAAAGCCCTCTTCAGCTTACCTATATCCTGTTCCTGTTTCTGGGCAATGAACTTATAGTCATCCTTCTCGTATCCAATCTCGGTGGTTTCAATCTTTTTCAGCATTTCCAGTTCCTGCATGATCTGGTTATCCTTTTGGATGATACGCTGCATCCATTCGTTGGTGGCAATCATGTCCTTTTTGGTACGGTTGCCAAATATCCCGGATTTTTGGTTTTCAGATTGCTGCCATTGCTGGTGAAGCTGTTGGCGTTCGGTAACCAGCTTGTTCAACTTTTCCTGACCAAAAGCAGTGATGGGAAGTAAAAGCAAGAGGAAGATGACGATTCTATACATTTCTCAGTTTTATTACTTTTTTGGCTGGGTCAAATAATGTGCCGACAGCGGTGTTAAAGCCCTTAAATATGGATCAGCAGGCCAAAAATGATTGACGCTGCCCCTGCATGGGTGCAGCGTCAATATCACTATTTTGTCTCAAATAATGGTGAGACGGAACAGTGAGATACTCATTCTCCCACTGTCTCTGAATCCTACTTGCCCTTTTTAACAGCTAACTGAATGCTCAATTCTTCCAACTGCTCATTGGCGATGGCGCTTGGTGAATCGATCATCACATCCCTTCCGGAATTGTTCTTTGGAAAGGCAATGTAATCCCTAATGGAATCCGAGCCGCCGAAGATCGCACAAAGGCGGTCAAAGCCGAAAGCTATCCCGCCGTGTGGTGGTGCGCCGTATTCAAAAGCCTCCAGCAAAAATCCAAATTGGTTTTGCGCCTCTTCCGGAGTGAATCCCAAGTGTCTGAACATCATCTGTTGGGTGGTTTTGTCATGGATCCTGATCGATCCTCCACCTATTTCTACCCCATTGATCACCAAGTCATAGGCATTGGCGCGTACGGCCCCGGGATCGGTCTCCAGCAATGGGATGTCAGAGGGTTTGGGGGAGGTGAAGGGATGGTGCATGGCGTGGTAGCGCTGACTGTCTTCATCCCATTCCAATAGGGGGAAGTCCAACACCCAAAGCGGCTTGAAAACATTGCGGTCCCTCAGACCCAATTCTTCGCCCATTTTCAACCGAAGCTCCGACATCTGCTTGCGGGTAGGGTTTGTGTCCCCAGAAAGTACCAGAAGCAAATCTCCCGGCTGGGCATCCATAGCTTCAGCCCAGGCCTTTAGATCCTCTTGGTTATAAAACTTATCAACACTGGATTTATACGTTCCATCCGTGTTGCACTTGACATAAACCAACCCCTTGGCACCGATTTGAGGGCGTTTCACCCAATTGGTCAACTCATCCAGTTGTTTACGGGTATACTCTCCGGCACCGGTCGCACAGATGCCCACGACAAGTTGTGCAGCATCGAATACCGGGAAATTTCTATGTTGGGCCAAAGACGTAAGGTCACAGAATTTCATCCCGAACCGTAGATCAGGCTTGTCATTGCCATAGGAAGCCATCGCTTCAGCATAATCCATCCGCACCACTTCTCCCAGTTCCACTTTTTTGACGGTAGCAAAAAGATGTCTGATCAAGCCTTCAAAAGTGTCAAGGATATCTTCCTGCTCCACAAAAGACATTTCGCAGTCGATCTGGGTGAATTCCGGCTGTCTGTCAGCCCTTAGATCTTCATCTCTAAAACATTTAACGATCTGAAAATATCGGTCGAATCCACTGACCATCAGCAATTGCTTGAAGGTCTGTGGTGACTGGGGAAGCGCATAAAATTCGCCTGGATTGATACGGCTGGGAACCACAAAATCCCGGGCTCCCTCTGGAGTACTCTTGATCAGCACGGGAGTTTCGACCTCTATAAAATCCAGGGCGTCCATGAATTTTCTGGTTTCCTGCATCATCCGGTGTCTTAGCTGGAGCTTTTCCCTTACTGTATTCCTTCTCAGATCCAGATACCTGTACTTCATCCTGAGATCTTCGCCGCCATCCGTCTCATCTTCTATGATAAAAGGAGGGACTTTGGCCGAATTCAATACTTCCAGCTGCCTGGCCTTTACTTCTATTTCACCGGTAGGTATGCGGTCGTTTTTTGCCGTACGTTCTATGACCGTCCCAGATGCTTTCACTACAAACTCGCGACCCAGTCCGGCGGCCTGTTTTAATAAAGCAGCATCGGAAGACTCTTCTTCAAAAATCAATTGGGTCAGCCCGTAACGGTCCCTAAGGTCTACCCATATAAGTCCACCTTTGTTCCTTACCCGCTGTACCCATCCGGAAAGAATTACCTCCTTATTAACATCCGCCAACCTTAATTCCCCGCAAGTATGTGTTCTTAACATATGTCTTTAGTATTTTGAAAAATCAATCGCCAAATATAATGATTCTAGATGAAATGCCTACACTGCCTCTATCCGGTATATAAGTTTGAAGAAAGTGAAAAATAGTATACTATTTCTCCTGATTCCCTCGTTGGTAAGCTTGTAATTGGATTCAAAATTCAAGAAAAAACAAAAAAGCTTGGCAATCAAGTATATTTTTGATGAAATTTGAACTAATTCGAAATCCCTAAATCATCCATAAATAGTAAATAATGAAAAAAAACTGGATTGCTGCCGGCTTATTCTTTTTAGCAGCTGGAGGTATCGGCTTTTATGCCTTTAACAGTTCTATCCCCCCCACCGAAGAAATTACCGTTCACGAACCAGAAGAGTTGCTTCCTGTGGAAGATAAAATGCTCTTTGGAATCAATGTCAATGAACTGGACATCATAGAAGGGGTGGTGGAGAAAAACCAAACCCTTTCTACCATCCTTGGCCCCTTCAATGTCCCGTATCAAATCATTGACGAGATCGCCAAGAAATCCAAGGAAATATTTGATGTCAAACATATCGCCTTCAATAGAAAATATACTGTTTTAACTCCCAAGGATTCCTCCAAAGCCCAATTCTTCATTTATGAGCCCAATCAAGTTGAATATGTGGTGTTCAAATTGGATGATGTAGATGTCTATAAAGAAGCTAAGCCGGTTGAGATTAAAAAACGCGAGGTGGGGGGCACCATCACCAGTTCTTTGTATGTCAATATGGTGCAACAAGGAATAGGCCCCGATCTGATTGACCAGTTTGCTGATTTGTATGGTTGGACGGTAGATTTCCAGAGGCTTCAAGAAGGGGATAAATTCAAAGTAGTCTTCAACGAGAAGTGGGTAGACGGAAATGTGGTGGGAGTGGAAGGCATTGAAACCGCTTATTTTGAGCATTTGGGACAACCTTACCATGCCATTCCTTTTGAGCAAAACGGGGAGGTGAACTTTTTCGATCAAGAAGGCAACAGCTTAAAGAAAGCTTTTTTGAGAGAGCCTTTGAAATTTACCAGGATCAGTTCTCGCTATAACCTTAACCGGTTCCATCCGGTGCAAAAGCGGTACAAGGCACATTTGGGAACGGACTATGCTGCCCCAAGGGGAACAGAGATACGATCAGTAGGAGATGGCACAGTGGTGGAAGCGGGTTATTCCGGCGGCAATGGCAATTACGTCAAGATCAAGCACAACGGTACCTATAGCACCCAATACCTGCATATGTCCAAAATTGGCAAGGGCATGTCCAAAGGGGCAAGGGTCAGGCAAGGTCAAGTCATCGGTTATGTCGGAAGTACCGGTCTGGCAACCGGCCCACACCTCTGCTTTCGCTTTTGGAAGCATGGCAAGCAAGTGGATTGGTTGAAAGAAAAAATTCCGCCTTCCGAACCTATAGCATCTGAAAACAGGATGGCTTTTGACCGTGTAAAAATGGAAAAACTCGATCAGTTGGCCAACATCCCCTATGTACATTCCAAAGAGCAAAGAGAGCTGCTAACGAGCAGGTAATCCCTGACACTCAATTTTTAGGTATACTTAAAAGTTTTATAAAAAATAGGCTGGATATATTCCAGCCTATTTTTTATTCCATGCCATTCTGATGAACATCCCCTCTGATAGCCTCTGGCTATTGGCAGTCGAGAGGAAGGTTGAGTTCCTTAAACAGCGCCGGGTCTATGCCTTCCAGTTCTTTTGGATACTCATAGGTTTTGGTTTCATCAGGAAACGCGAGCAGGATCAGCTCGCTACGCCGGTTTAGCTGATGCTCCGATGCCGGACATGGAACGCCGTCCCCACAGTCATTAACCAATTGCTGCTCACCAAACCATTCCGACTTTACCCTTGATCTTGCAATACCATAGTCCCCGAGAAAGTCACGGACGGCATTTGCCCTCATATGGCTCAACGCCTCATTGTACTCATCTGATGCCCAAGAATCAGTATGCGACTTGATCAGGATTTCTAGGAAAGTAAATTGCTTCATGGTTTCCGCAAGTTTTCTCATGACCGGTTCGGCATCCGCGCGGATTTTGGAATCGTCAAAGTTGTAATAGATCAAATCCTCAAATACCACGGATTTGTAGGGAATCTTTTTCATCACGTATTCTTTCTGCAGCTGATCGGAAGCCAGTCCTTTTGTCGTTAACTCATTATCCGTTATGCTGAAGTACCCGTCCTTGCTGAGACTTAGTTGAAAATCTGCTTCGGGAGCTATGTCTGCTTTTAAAATCCCACCCGCTTCCTGACTCGCCCTTATTTCAAGCCAATTGTCTTTTTGCATCAACTCTACCCGCAGGCCCTCTGCGATGGTCTTGCCTTCACAGTCCACCACTTTTGCGATAAATTGGCGATACAAATCTTCGATGACATAAATATCATCCAAGCCTTTGCCATTGGGCCGGTTGGAGGAGAGATAGATTTCCCCTTCTTGCTTGCGACGGTATGCATAATCATCTTGAGGTGAGTTGTAGGGCAGTCCCAAATTTTTTATCCCGGAGAAATTGCCGGACGAATACTGTGCCTGGAACAAATCCAGTCCGCCTAGGCCTGAATGGCCATTGGAGGCGAAATAAAATAGGCCATCGAACAGGAACGGATCTCGTTCGTCACCCGCAGTGTTTACAGATGGACCTAAATTGACGGGGCTTCCAAAATCAAAGTTTTCATCGTAAGTCACGAAATACAGGTCATAGCCTCCCAACCCGCCTTCACGGTTGGAGGAAAAATAAATTTTTTTCTCCTGCTCATCTACAAATGGAGTAATCACGCCATGTTCCAAAGCAGAGTTATCGGAAAAGGGCTGATAATCCAGAAGTTCACCGTCTTCATTGACCGAACTGAAATAGATTTCAGGATTAATGGTATAGTTTCTCTTCCTTTTCACCTTTCCCAAGTCCCGGGTAAGGGTATAAAACACCACCGGCTTATCCTTCATAAAATAGGGATCGGCAAAATGATAGGTTTTGGGTACCACAGACTTTATGGCGACGGGCTGATTCTCCCCCTCTTTTTTGTAGATTTTGATGAAATCCCGGCCTGTTAACTCGTTCCTTTTGGGATTGAATTTATTGGCCCCATCTATCCTGATGGACTTTTTTCCCGAAGAGGATACCTGCCCTCTGTCAGAGGAGAAATAGGTGTTTCCCCGTGAGTCGATGGCCATTCCATAATCTGCTGAGAGTGAATTTAGCGCATCCAACCCCACCACTTCAATATTCTTGACCGAGGAATACCACATTTTCAAGGAGTCGAAGCTGATATTCGGAGTGGAAGCAGGCGAGAGCGTCAGGACCGATTCTAACTTTTCAAGATCCCCCGTCTGCTGCACAGACGATATATAGCGGGAGTAATCCTCGGCGCTGGCTTCATCAAAGTCAGCTACGATAGCCCACCATTTGTACGCCTCTTGATAAGAAGCCAATTTATCATAGGCCATTGCGGCGCCTTTGGCCGCCCTATAGGTAGGTTTTTTTCCAAAAGCGACTTCGTAGCCTTTTGCAGCATCCAAGAAGTTGGTCTGCTGAAACTGCTGGTCTGCGTAGCTTAGCTTCGCTCTTTGGGCAAAAGCTGCAGTACCGGTAAGTAATATCAGGCAGCCGACGATATATATCTTAAAAATTCTTTTCATAACTAAAACCATCTGGGATTATTCATACGGATATTTTTGGGAGCAATGTAAAGCCCCAATGACACTTCATGTGAACTGTTTTTGTAACTGTTCAATACATTGGTATTATGGTCATAAGCATAGCCAAGGCGTAAATTTTTGGTAGCAAATATTTCCGCAATAAACGCCACAGCGTTCCTCTTTGACAACTTGTTGGGCAGGTCATCTCCATTGAGCTTGACATTGGATCTGTAGGAGGCTCCCAGCCACAACCTTTCCATAAATAAGAACATGCCGTTGACGTCCAGATTGGAGGGGCCTTCCTCAGCAGTTCTTAAGAGAAAAGAGGGCTTGAACTGTACACTTTCTGACAAAGGCAACAAAAGCCCCGCTGTCAGGTAAAAGTGCATGTTGTGATAAGCCAATGCAATAGCCTCTTCTTCCAGTCCTTTCTTACCCACCAGGTTATAGGCGCTTACACCTGCATAAAACTTAGGGCTGTGGAAGAAAATGCCGGTATTCAAATTTGGAGTGACCAAGCTGATCTTGCCTTCAGGGATATTGACATCATCAAAATCATTGGGATCAAACATGGACCCATCGAGCGAATATTCTGAGACCCCGGCACTTGCCCCAAGGCCAAGAAATGATTCATTTCCTATCCGAATTCTATAGGCATAAGTCACGAGTCCCGAAGAAGTCCGCGACGGCCCCATCTGGTCCGTAAGAATCGAAGCTCCAAAACCCATACGGCCTTCATTGGCGCTAAAGTCCGCCGTTACGGTCATGGTCTCTGGAGCCCCGGGGAAGTTGACCCACTGGCTTCTGTAGGTTGACTGGATATATGGCTGTCCCTTATATCCCGCATAACCGGGATTGATATGCAGACCGTTGAACATGTATTGGCTAAACTGTGGAAGTTGTTGCCCTTGGGCTCCTTCTATGGCCCAAACGGCCAGTAACAGCAGCATGGATAGTAATTTATGACTATTTTTCATGGTGATTAATCTTTAATAACTTGAACCCAACCTTTAAAAGTTTGCTTTTTATTGTTGCTGTCCATCAGCTCAAACACATAATAATAGGAGCCAGGGCTGAGGCCTGCCGCATTCCAGTTGTTTTGGTAATTATCAGCTTCCAATACATGGTTTCCCCATCGGTTGAAGATGACTAAGCGGTTGGCAGCAAATCGTTCAATTCCCTTGATCACAAATTCATCATTCTTGTTATCCTTATCGCCGGGAGTGATGACGTTGGGAATAAAGAAGCCCAATACCTCATTGACATCTTGCGCGACATTGTCTGCAGGATTAAGTTCTTCCTGCGAGGAAGTTTTGACTTCCACGCTGTTGATTTTAGAGCCCAATTGCTCAGCTTTTACTTTCAGCGTTATTTTCAGTGATTCACCTTCAGGAAAAGAGGGCACCGCCCAGTTCATTTGGCTGCCGTTGTTGGAGAAAGAAGGCACGATAGCATTCGAAGTAGCCGTGTAGCTGTTGCTGATGTAGCTTAGACCAGAAGGTAACAGGTCCGTAATATTAACCTCTGAAGCAAGACTGCCTCCCACATTTTCCACCAAGATTTCATATTCAAATTCATTTCCAAGATAGATTTCCACCGCATGGGATGTTTTGCTGATCCTTAAATCAACAGGAAGCTCTCCAATGGTGACGGTAGGGGCGGTTGCAGAAGTCTCGAATTCACCGATACTCAATGTGGCGGTATTGAGGACCTCTCCCGAGGCTATGGCCAAAGCATCAATGGTCATGGAAAATCTTTCGCCGGGGGCTATTAGAGGAAAAATCCAGGTATCGGCTTCTGATGGAGCAGGAGAGCTTGAGGCATAAAGCAATAATTCCGGAAGCAAATCCTGAACAACCACTTCCTCTACCGTAAATGCGCTGTTGTTGGTGAGAGTAATGGTGTAGGTGATTGTCTCTCCAACAGACACATCGGTTTTATCCACCGTTTTGGTAAGCGCTATCGAGATGGGCCTTACCGTTACCGTTACTGATGCAGTACTGCAGGCAGTTCCATCTTCGCTGTCGCAGACGCTGTAGGTAAATCGATCTTCACCGGCAAAATTAACGGCCGGAGCGTAGGTGATGGTCCCGTCTTGGTTAACGGAAGAGGTACCGCTATCGGGAGCCACTGTAACTTCCAGAGATCCTAAATTGAAAACTTCAGATTCAGTTTCATCATTGGTCAATACAGCGATGGTCACTGTCCGGTTTTGGTCGGTCACTGCCGCATCATTGACGGTGGTGATGGTACTGGAATTTACAATAAACCGAACCTTAGCTACTTCTTTGTTGTCGGGGTTGAGTGTCTCAGACAATTCATATTCCAAGACATAAGATCCCGGGGCAGCCCTCCCAGAAAGCCTTAACCTACCGTCTTCTTCGAGTACCAGCCCCGTCAGACCGCCATTGTCCGTTACTTTGGCAAGAACCTGTGCGGGCTCTACTGCCGTGCCATTCATTGTATCGTTGGCAAGCACATTGCCTATTGTTCCGCTTTGGTCGTAGGTACCGAAATCATCATCCACTGCGACAAGATCATTGACCGGAGGAACGGGGATGGGAGTAGCATTAACCACGAAACGGACTTTTGCCACATCCTTATTCGCGGGATTGAGCTTCTCGGACAATTCATATTCCAAAACATAAGATCCCGGCGCAGCACTTTCCGAAAGCCGCAACACACCGTTGTCTTGGAGAACTAGGCCTGTTAGGCCGCCCTTGTCCGTGAGGGAAACGCCAACTTGACTTGGACTTACCGGTATTCCGTTTATCCTGTCATTGACCAGCACGTTTCCTACGACTCCATTTTGGTTGTAGATCCCAAAATCATCATCAATCGCATCTATCACCTTAATACCGACATAGACCGAAACAAGGGCTGTATCGCATTTTGAGGTATTGGCCAAATCGCATATCCGGTAGGTCAACTGATATATCCCTGATGGTGCTCCCGCGGCAACGTCCACGGTACCGTCTGCATTTAATTTTAAAATACCGTTTGTATTGTTGCTGACTTCTGACAAAGCGACGTTCTCCAGCGTAGCTGCTTCTCCGTTAATCAAGTCATTGTCGAGCACGTTGACCACGGCATCGGCACCCGCTGATGTGATCTCTCCTCCATTGTCATCGTTTGCCTCGGGCATCATCTCAAATACCCGCACGGTGACTGTTGTTTCGTCAGTTTCCCCACCAACTATATCGGTGATTCGGTAAGTCATTGTGTAAGTTCCGGCAGGGGTTCCAGCAGGAACGTCCACGGTTCCGTCTTCATTAAATGTCAAGGTGTTTTCAGGAAACGGAGTGATAACCGAAAGATCTACATCAAAAAGATGAACCGGCCCATCATTTAGCTCGTCATTTTCGAGTACATTTAACACCGCTTTTGAGTCGGTGAGATTGTTGATAGGACCAGCCTGATCCGGCGCTGCAGAAATATTCCCAACGAAGAACACCAATTTTCCATCCGGTTCATTAATGCTGACAATCCTTACCCCAGTCACCGGCTGCAAAGTATTGAACAATGAAGCTGAAAACACCACTAACCATTGCTTTTGAGAAGGGTTGTCCGTCACATGGTTTATTCCTGTATCCCACTGATACCCCCTTATCTGCACCGTGGTCGCACCGCGTATCGGTCTGCCGTCGACTCCTAACGGGATAAAATCAATGGAAGAATTGCCATTCCTCTCCGAAAACATGATATACCCTGAACTGGGAAAGGGATACTTTAAATCAACGAAACTTTCGTTGGTGGGAATAGAAGGCTGGCTCCCTATGCTCCAGTAGGAGCGCAAATCGGCCGTAGAGACCACTTCAACCAAATTAGAAAGAAACTCGGGGTCGGTATGTCCCAAAGTGGCTTGGTTGGACCTGATGATCTCCACGCTGTGCGGTGAGATCCTGTTGGTCCCCAGTGCTGGATTAGGATTGACAACTTCCGGTCTTCTTGAGGTGACAAAAATTTCTTCGCCGTCTTCGAGCACTACGGATTCGATTAATACCGGTACGTCTATCGGTAAAGGATTGGTATTACCCTGTGGACTCACCTGTTCGAAGCTTTCCGATCCGACTGAGAGCTTAAGCCTTGAAATATTGACATTATTTTCCGTTCCGGTAACTACAACGCTTTGGGCAAAAACAAAATCCGGCGGAACAACTAAGAAAAAGAAACTCATCAGATAAACCGCTCTCGGATTTATGCATGGGAAGGTGCCAAAAATTTTTAGTAGCATTTTTTTCATTCTTGATTGGTTATGAGATGGATCCCCCAAAACAATTTGGATGTGCAGGAGAAAATTGGTTTAAAAAGAACAAATAGAATTAAAGGATCTGGACATAGAGAGACGTAGACAGTTAAACCATCACCGACTTGATCACAAACATACAGTTTTTTGTTTTTTAAATAAAGAAAAATGAATTTTATTTATTTAAAAAATTTTAAAAATCTACTTAGAGCGATGCTAATAGCCGGATTTGGCCCAGAAGGTTGATCAGGAACAACAATGCCGACGTCCTACCTTCACGGACGATCCTTATTGGGATGTACTGAAAATACGTTTTATAATGCCTGTGACGCCTTTCAGATTAGTTTAAAATAGACAACCATGGACCGAAAATCGCGCACTGATGGCCGCTAGACATTTTTTACCGACGGGTAGTTGTTTTCCTGAGAATTATTAGACAGATCCTCGACTTTATTAATAACAGGGGTGCGGATATTGGCAGAATTACCTATACGCGATAAAAACCCTTGGGAACAGCTCTGTATTCGCGGAGCAAAGCTATTTCCTTTTCAGGCTATCTTATATCCAAGCAGAAGAGAATCATCCCCAGAAATCCAGACTGATCCGAAGGCTTGTTAAAAATTAAATTCGGTGTTAAAAAGAAAAAGCCCCAGATTTCTCTGAGGCTTTTGTGATCCCGCTGGGATTCGAACCCAGGACCCATACATTAAAAGTGTATTGCTCTACCAGCTGAGCTACGGAATCATTTATTGTCAATTAATTTTGGCATCCGAGCCTTGTTTTTTGTAGGATCATTGCCGTAATTGGACTGCAAATTTACGTGACCCTTTGATAAATGCAAAAATTACAGCAATTCTTTCTTACAAAATTTGCGATATTATTATTGGCCTTATTACAAAGCTTTAATTGTCAAGCCGATAACCAAAGCCTTGTAGAGGCAGATTCTTTGTTCAAATCCAAAAATTACCAGGAAGCCCAGGTCATCTATGAATCAATCCTCAACCAAGACCAATCCTATTCCCCAGCGATGTTGCTCAAGATGGCATTTATCTCAGAGGGGATGGGGGATTTCTCCAAAACCATTCTCTATCTCTCCAAATATTATGATCACCACCCAAACCCGCAGATCCCCAATAAAATCAAGGAGCTGACCAACCAAACTTCCCTTACCGGCTATTCGGTTACCGATGGGGAGCAATTTTTAAGTCTGTTGACGGAGAACAGCCAAATGATTACCTCTATATTGGCGCTCCTTTTGATCCTGGCGTTAATTGCACTTGTCATGAAGGGATTCCAGACGGGATATTTTGTAACCGGTTTGGTGCTGATAGGCTTGGTCTTTCTCAGCAACAACTTCCTCGAACAACCACAAACAGGCATTGTCACCGGCAATCCTTCCCTCATCATGTCCCAACCTTCAGCTGGAGGGAATTTAATCCGGCAGGTTGGTCCAGGACATCGGATCGTGATAAAATCGTCGGTAGACATCTGGTACAAGATAGAATGGGAGAAACAGGAGGCATATGTCAAAATGGACCAGATCTCTAGAATATAGAGGCATGGCACATTCTTAAGGCGGGAAGTTGCGGAAAGGTAAAAGCGCTGGTGCCTACACAGCCATTTTCAGCAGCCTTCCATAACGTCAATGTTTCATTGGTCTTCTTCTACATCCACCAAGGATAAAATCTCACCTGGGGACATATATAATGCCCTGATCTTATTTTTATAACTTTCAGGTAGCCTGTCATGGTTGAGTACAAAATCTTTGGTAGCAATGATGGCTTTTCCCAATCCATTGGAAACGGAATGGCTATCAGCGGCAATCTCTGCCTGCGTGACAAATTTATTGGACAGGAAGTACCGTAACCCGAAGGCCATCATATTTGCCATGCTTCGATCGACATAATCTTTGATATGCCCAAGTTCATGCCCGATCCAACCGAGTAATACGTCATGAGGCAGTTCTTCTATGGGAATCATTTCATCCAACAATTCAAGATATCGGCTGATCTTTATCCGGTATGACCTGTTGGCCTTGTTGTCGAACAAAAGTGAACCCACCTTAGGCTGTGCTTGCATGACGGAGCCACGGATTTTGTTTTGAAACTGAAAATCGATTTCCACATCCACCAATTCTGGATAATGGGAAAGGGCAAGGAGAGCCACTTCGCGAATCTCATCAGGAATATCTTTGTTGATACCGAACTTTTCCAGGTTGGAATCCACAATTATCTCAGGAAGGTCATCAGGAATCAAATTATCCAACTCCCCCTTAAGTCGATCAATAGGAAACAGTGGATTAAGAAAAAGGAGTAGGATGAAGGAAATATTAATCATGCTGTAGAATTTTCAAAATTGATGCCATACAGTACACCATAAGAAATGGAGATCAACCAGGCAAAGTTCCTTTGCTCCAAAAAATAGGTAATGGCAAGCCTTAACTTGCCATTACCCAAGGTCAAAAAACAGATTTAAGCCGATGGATTTAAAGTGCAAATACCTTATCTCCTTTTTTGTATTCCACACAGGGGTCATACCTTCCCGGAGTTTCCACATATCGCAACGCCTTTGTGGCTCCTATTTCTGAAGTGAAATAGCCCAACACGGTCAAGTCTTTAAGCATATTGATGTAGTGGGGCCCTTGCCGTCCTTCCGCTTCGGCCTTTGCTTTTTCATTTACCTGATTGAGGAAATTGGTTCTTTCATCCTGGCTCGCACCAACAAAGTCAGATCCTATTTGATCTTTGAACTCTTTTCTCAGGTTGTTCAAGCCCTCTACAAAAATCTCTTGCTGCTCTTTATTATAAGTGTCCTTGACCATTACCACCATAAACGCCCCAATCTCTGCGGCCTTGGCACCTGGCGTATCCGTCGTAGGAATGATTGTTTCCCCTATCTCATCGAGAAAGGCAACGTCCCTTTCCGAGAATTCCAATCCTTCTATTCTGTCTTCTGGCGCACATCCTGTTAAGATGACGTTGGCTCCTACCATGGTACCGCCCATCATCAGGACCATGCTCTTTAATGCATCTCGTCTTTTCATTGCCATAATGTAATATCTTAAAGCTTATAAATTACCTTTCTTTAACTCGCTCACAGCAAAATCAGCTGCTCTTGCTGTCATAGCCATATAAGTAAGGGAAGGATTTTGCGATCCTGAAGAAGTCATTGCTGCCCCATCTGTTACAAACACATTTTTGGCATCCCATACTTGGTTATTTCCATTTAGGACCGAGGTTTTGGGATCCCTGCCCATCCTTGCAGTTCCCATTTCATGGATTCCTTGTCCCATGGTATACCCAGAATCATAGGTTTGGACGTTTTTCAAGCCCCCTGCCTCTAGCATCTCCGCGGCATCGTTCATCATATCTTTGCGCATTTTCATCTCATTTTCTTTGATTTCTGCGTCCATGACCAATACATCCATCCCCCATTTGTCTTTCTCTTCGCTGCTTAGCTTAATGGTGTTCTCATGATAAGGCAATATCTCTCCGAAGGCGGTCATTCCCATTGACCAGGGTCCTGGCTCTGTCAAGGCATCCTTTAGAGCAGCTCCAAAGGATAGCTCGGCGATATTTCTGCTCCAACCGCTTCTACTAGCGGATCCTTGGTAACCAAACCCGCGGATATAATCCCGTTTGTCATCACCTACGTTTCTGTAGCGGGGAATATAGATCCCACCGGGTCTTCTTCCGAAGTAATATTTGTCTTCATATCCTTCAGCAGTTCCGTTGGCACCCAGCCGGAAATGGTGGTCCATCACATTGTGCCCTAGCTCTCCCGAGCTACTCCCCAAGCCTTCGGGCCATATATCTGTTGCGGAACGCATCAGCACGGCGGTGGAGTTAAATGCAGATGCACATAGAAACACCACTTTGGCATTATACTCAATGGTCTCGTTGGTTTCTGCATCCAAGACCTCCACACCCGTGGCTTTCTTGGTGTCTTTGTCATACAATACCCGGGTTGCGATAGACCATGGCCTAAGGGTAAGATTGCCAGTGGCCACAGCGGCTGGCAAGGTAGAGGACTGGGTACTGAAATAACCTCCATAGGGGCAGCCCAAGGAGCATTTGTTTCTGTACATACAGCCTGCTCTTCCCGGTAAGGGCTGAGTAATATTCGCTACCCGCGCATGGATAAAGTGCCTGTTGTCGCCGAACCTCTCTTTGAAGCGTTTTGCCACATCCGTCTCCACGCAGTTCATCGGCATGGGTGGCATATAATCCCCATCAGGAAAATGGGAAATGCCATCCTTGTTGCCGGAGATGCCGGCGAATTTCTCCACATAGCTGTACCATGGCGCCAAATCCTTATACCTAATCGGCCAATCGACAGCGACCCCATCTCTGAGGTTCCCTTCGAAATCCAAATCTGAAAGCCTATAACTTTGTCTTCCCCATAACAAAGACCTTCCTCCTACCTGATAGCCTCTAAACCAGGTAAAGGGTTTCTTCTCGATATAAGGAGAATCGGACTCATGGGCCCACCAATCAATGTTAAGGGGATTCAATACGTAATCTCTCCTAAGGTTAGGATGGTTTTCTGTCAATTCAACCGTCCGTCTCCCCCTATGAGGCATTTCCCAAGGTGCTTTGGAAGCATTGTGGTAATCTTTGATATGTTCCACATTGGGGCCCCTTTCCAACAAAAGAACTTTAAGACCTTTTTCTGTCAATTCCTTTGCTGCCCAACCTCCACTTATTCCGGAACCGACGACTATTGCATCATAACTTTGATTTGCCATAATATTTACTGTAGATTCTATTTATTTAAATGACCTTTTAAATATACTGTTTTTGTTTTATTTAATACCTCTACATTTCCTTTGAAATTTTTTCAGGCAAGAAGCTTCTGATAAGCTCCAGTCCCCATTACACCAATTCTTCCAACACCTCCTCTTTCACACTTTCTTTTTCATTGAATGTAAACAGAAACAGTATACTCACCAATAGGGCTATTCCGGATGGGATTATCCAAATGGATTTCCAATCACGTACACCATTGACCAGATAGTAATCAGAGACGAGCCCCGCCACCCAAAATCCTATTAGCATTCCTATTCCGTAAGTGGCTAAAGTAATTAATCCCTGAGCCGAATTTTTATATTGTGGCCCTGCCTTGGCGTCGGTATAGATCTGGCCAGACACAAAGAAGAAGTCGTAGCAAATACCGTGTAGGGCAATACCTATAATTAACATGTAGGCGCCCGATCCTGCATCGCCAAAGGCAAAAAGTGCATACCGCAGTACCCATGCAACCATCCCAACTAATATGGTGGTCTTAAACCCATATTTCTTAAAGAAAAAAGGCAGCAATAAGAGGAACAAAGCCTCCGAAACCTGCCCTATCGTCATCATCCCTGTCGCATTGGCCATTCCGATACCAGACAGAAATGGATTGGCATTTTGATAATAAAAGGCGAGGGGAATACAAATTAAGATCGCGGAAAGAAAAAAGATCGCATAATTTTTATCCTTGAGCAGTTTTAACGCATCCAAACCCAACAGTTGTCCAATACGCTGTTTTTCTCCCCGAACTGCCTTGGGAGGGGTGGGAGGAAGAAAAAAGCTGAAAAATCCCAACAACAGCGAGGTCACGCTGGACAACAGGAAAGTATCTCTCATCAATCCTTCCGCAAGCGCTTCAGCACTGTCCCACTGGAAAACAAAACTAATCAAAAGCCCGGCGACAATCCAACCGATCGTGCCCCATACCCTTATGGCACTGAATTCTTTTGAAGGATCCTTCATTTGCTCGAAAGACACCGAATTGACCAAGGCCAACGTCGGCATGAAAATCACCATGTAGGCAAACACGTAAGGATAAAAAGTGGTAAAATCATCTGACTGATACATGGCATACATCAGAACCGCCCCAATTAAATGAAGAACCCCCAATATTTTTTCCGCATTGAAGTATTTGTCGGCGATAAGTCCAATAATAAAAGGAGCTATGATGGCACCAAAGGATTGCGTGGAAAAGGCGGCAGCCAGTTGGGCTCCTGTTGCCCCAAGGTTATGTCCCAAAAAAGTCCCCAGTGTTACATACCATCCACCCCAGACAAAAAATTCCAAGAACATCATTAGAGACAATTTAAACTTTACGCTGGAATCCATGAGGTTTATTTTAGAGGGATTGGCTATTATTTAATATTGAGGCAAACTAATCAATTATTAATTTAATTTTATGCCTTTTTCCCTTAATTTTATCTTTATTGACACGTTTGGATCAGTTACTAAAACGAATTGTTTAAGAGATGTGGCTATCCCTGCCAGGGATTACCCGTAAACCCACATTTGACTTCGGCATATTTCGTTGCCTAAAGCCAGCCAAAGAGAATCAGGGTCTTTTTGCGTTCGGATTCATTAAAATTTGGGATATCTACAAAACTGAGGAAAACTCGGTTTTAAATAGGAATTTAAAACTTATTTTATAAAATAAATGACGGACAAAAAATTAAAAATGGGTATGATAGGTGGAGGACCTGGTTCTTTTATCGGAAGTATCCATAGAAATGCGGCTACCTTGGATGGGCTTATTACCCTGTCAGCAGGATCGTTCAGCAGTACGCTGGACAAATCCCTTGAATTGGGAAGGGAGTTGTTTCTGCCCGAAAGCAGGATTTACGCTTCCTATGATGAGATGTATGAAAAGGAACTGCAGTTGCCCGAAGAAGAAAGAATTGATTTTGTATGCATTGTTACCCCCAACCACCTGCATTTTGACCCCACTGTGAAAGCTTTACAATCGGGATTTCATGTGGTGCTCGACAAACCGATGACACTTAACCTGGAGGAAGCCAAAGAACTGTGCGCGGTTATTAAGGAATCGGGGCGATTATTTTGCCTTACCCATACCTACACCGGCTACCCGATGGTAAAGCAAGCCAAACAGCTCATTGCCCAGGGAGAACTGGGAGAAATCAGAAAAATCTACGTAGAATACCCCCAAGGCTGGCTATGGAAAAAGTTTGAAGACGACAACCACAAGCAGGCGGAATGGCGGACCGACCCATCAAAAAGCGGAATCGGGGGATGTATGGGTGACATTGGCACTCACGCCTTTAATCTGGCCGAATACGTCAGTGGACTTAAGGTGGCAAAACTATGCGCCGATCTAAATATCCACATCGAAGGAAGACGCCTGGATGATGACGCACAGATCCTACTGAAATTCGAAAATGGCGCTACAGGCCTGCTGGCAGCTACACAGATCGCCACAGGGGCGGAAAACAATCTCCGGATCAGGGTGTATGGCGAGAAGGCCAGCCTGGATTGGCAACAGGATGACGCCAATTCCCTGATCGTAAGGCATCCCGAAAAGCCGGATCAAATCTACCGGGCGGGCAGTGCTGTTCCTTACCTATCTTCTTTTGCCCACGAAAATACCAGAACGCCGGCAGGACATCCCGAAGGTTACATAGAAGCATTTGCCAACCTTTACCGCAACTTCGCCAGAAGTCTAATGGCCTACAATGCCGGAAAATCACCCAAAGAAGAATGGCTGGATTTTCCCGGCGCTGAGGATGGGCTAAGAGGTATGGCCTTTGTACAACTCGCGGTAGAAAACAGCGGGTCGGATACCAAATGGACCGAATTTAAGTTGTGATATAGGACGAGCAGAGATGGCAGGCAGGGAAGAGTCCACTAGAAAAGACAAACCAAATAATACCGTATAATTAATTTAACCCAACAAAACATGAAAACTATCAAAGGTCCAGCACTTTTTCTGGCACAGTTTGCAGATGACAAAGCCCCATTTAATTCTTTAAAAGCGATCTGCGAGTGGGCCAAAAGCATTGGTTATGAAGGGGTGCAGATTCCGACGTGGGTCAGCAGCTTTATCGACCTTCAAAAAGCCGCTGAAAGTAAAACTTATGCCGATGAGATAAAGGGCATCGTAGCAGATGCAGGATTACAGATCACCGAGTTGTCCACTCACCTACAGGGCCAATTGGTAGCCGTTCATCCAGCTTATAACGAGCTTTTTGACGGATTTGCCCCAGCAGAATTGAGAGGCAACAATAAGGCGAAAAGCGAATGGGCCGTGCAACAGTTGAAGTACGCCGCCAAAGCTTCTCAAAACATGGGACTGACTGCCCATGCTACCTTCAGTGGTGCCTTGATGTGGCATACCGTTTATCCCTGGCCGCAGAGACCTGCAGGCTTGGTAGAAACGGGCTTTAAGGAGCTGGCAAATAGATGGCTTCCTATCTTGGATACTTTTGAAGAAAATGGGGCGGATCTCTGTTATGAGCTTCACCCTGGAGAGGATTTACATGATGGGATCACTTTTGAGAGGTTCCTTGAAAATGTCAATAACCATAAGCGGGCGAATATCCTCTATGACCCCAGCCACTTCCTACTCCAGTGCATGGATTATGTACAATTCATTGATATCTATCATGAGCGGATCAAGATGTTCCATGTCAAAGATGCAGAATTTAACCCCACGGGTAAGCAGGGGGTGTATGGCGGTTATTCCAGTTGGATAGAGCGGGCCGGCAGATTCCGTTCGCTAGGTGACGGACAGGTTGATTTTAATGCTATTTTTACGAAACTTTCCCAGTATGACTTCGATGGATGGGCGGTGCTTGAATGGGAATGCGCCATCAAACATCCGGAAGCCGGAGCCATAGAAGGGGCTAAGTTTATAAAAGATAAAATCATTCGGGTGACGGAAAAAACATTTGACGATTTTGCATCCACAGGTCAGGATGAAGGATTGAACAGAAAAGTGTTGGGCATCTAAACTCATGGAGCTTAAATGCGGCTTTTGGGCAGGTATAATTCTCCTGACGGTTACGGTTTTCTCCTGTGGCGGACGAGTCAGCAAAACGGCTATCCGCCCGACATCGGCCAACTTTGAAGAAAACAGGACAGAGGCAGCCTCACAAAAAGCTGAAAGCCCGTATTTGAAGGGATTAGCAAAAATACAGGAGAATGATTGCCCGAGTTGTCATGCTTTGGAGAGCAAAAATCTTGGGCCCTCTTATGCGGCAGTAGCTGAAAGGTACGAAAACACTGAAGAGACTGTCGCCATGCTTACGGAACGGATTATATCCGGCAGTGTCGGAAGTTGGGGAGAGATCCCCATGACGGCCCATCCCGAACTTTCTCAAGAAGATGCAGAACAAATGGTTAAATTTGTATTTACACTTAAAAAATAAATATTCATGAAGAAAACGATGTTATCATTATCCGCCTTATTGCTTTTAGCCTCTGCTTGTGGCACCTCATCAAACAATGAGGGAAGCAGCGACGCTACGGCGGCAAATCAAGAAACAGCAGCTATGGGAGAAAATGAATGGATAGAATTATTTAACGGACAAAATCTAGAGGGATGGAAAGGTTATGGCAAGGATACTCCTGGAGATGCTTGGAAGGTCGAGGATGGCGTTATTCATTTTGATGGCAATGCCAAGAAAAATGAAAGTTTATCCGGAGGCGATCTGGTAACAAAGGACTCCTTCAAGGATTTTCACCTAAAGCTGGAGTGGAAGATTTCCCAAAATGGCAACAGCGGCATCATGTTCTATGTGGTAGATAACGGCGAATTCGGCGCTCCCTACCACACCGGACCTGAGTACCAGTTGCTGGACAATGACGGCCATCCTGACGGTAAAATCACTTCCCATAGAACGGGAGACCTTTATGACCTGATCGTTTCTTCGGAAGAGCCTGTCAAGCCCGTAGGAGAATGGAACCAGACGGAAATCATCTGCAAAGACGGTAAATTGGAATTTTACCTCAATGGGGTAAACACCGTTACCACCACCATGTGGACTGAAGAATGGGACCAAATGGTTGCAGGAAGTAAATTTAAGGATATGCCAGGTTTTGGAAAGTACAAAGAAGGAAGCATTGTCCTTCAGGACCACAACGATGATGTTTGGTTCAGGAACATCCAAATCAAAAAGCTGTAAGCTTGGGATGACATAAAAAAAGGGAGACGATGTCTCCCTTTTTTTATGTCAAAATGAGTAGGTTTTAAATAAGCAGAGGCTTTAACGTACGCATTAATTTAACTGGTTCTTATGGCTTGGCATCCCACCATAATCTCGTGCTGTTCTTGTTGCCTCCTTTACTGACTAACTCGGGGAACTGTTCGGCTTCCACTACCGCAGCGTTGTTGTTGTCATATTCTCCCTGCACAAATACCAGCCTTGACATCTGATCATTCACCCCCACATCGGGGTTGTCCGAGTTGAGACGGGGATAATGTTTGGGATACTTTGTCCTCCGGATTTCGCTCCAGGCTTCCCAGCCATCAGGATACAGGGACAGCCATTTTTGGGTAATGATCTGCTCGAACTGCCGCTCCTTATCACCACCACTTAGGAACTTCACCGGAATATCAGAAGAAGGGGGGGTGTTCCAGGCGTCACTTAAAGCAATCGGAGTATTTGTACGGTTTTGATAGGCGATCACCTCCGGCATGGAAGCTCCGATTCTTTCTTCCGTCATGGACATTTCTATGCCTTTGTTATACAATTCTTCTGCCGAGCCTCCCATGTTCCAACCCTCCAGCGCTCCTTCTGCCCGGAGGAAATACACCTCTGCGGATCCCATGATCCGTATCGGCGCCCCTGCGGCAGAACCGCCCCTTCCTTCATTCAGAAACATTGTACCCATATCTGAATGCTGATGGGCTAAATTCGAGTTAATGGCTATTTTGGCCAATCCATTCCGTAAACCTTTATACTTAGGCCCGATACCGTCGTCGGTATAGACCTTGGTAGGACTAAAATAAGTTTCAACGCGTGGGTCTTCATATCCCAACAAAAGGCTTTCCATGACTGCACTCATCCTAAACTCATTCCAGTCGGTAATGGTCCAATAAGGGTTTCTTGAATTGGGTGTGGTTTGGATAAAGGCGTTGTCATCATTGCTCATCATTACGCCCGCGCTGAAGGCTTTCTCCGCCTCTGTCTTGGCCAATTGGGGCTCCACATACCGAATTCTCATCGCCAGACGTAACCTCAGAGAGTTGGCAAATAAAAGCCATTTATCCGCACTTCCCGAATAAATTTGATCATGGGCGGCAAACACTGTCGCCCCTTTGTTGGCTTCCAAAACCGTTACTGCTTCATCCAAGGTCTTAAAAAAATCATTGTAAATAAATTCCTGGGTGTCGTAAGGTACGGTCCTTTCTCCATTTCCGAAGCTTGAATAAATGATGGGTCCCCAATAGTCGGTAATTCTATGATAAGCCTCTACCCGCCAGATTTTGGCCAAGGCATTTTCCAAGGGCATATTGTTTTCAGCAGAGAAATCCTCTACGAATTTAATCACCGGCGCCGCCAAATTATAGAAGTTGTTCCATGCTCCATTGGACCAACCCCCTACCTGGGTGTATCTGTCTGAATCAAAATTCACCTGTGTATTGGCAAAGTACATGGAATACAGATCCGCGAATAGACTTTGTGCTGTCTGGAACCCACCTGAACCTCCCCCTGGTGCGCCATAGGTAGCCCGCATTTGGGCATTGGCATAAGCTTGGCCAAGCAATCCTGCGTCAACATTGGAAGCAATGATAGCATCGGGCCTTGTATTCAGTTCTTCAAAATTATCTGTGCAGGCATAAAACACCAATGCACTTATGGCTATTCCCCATACAATTTTATATCTTTTCATAGTACTTGAGTATATTAGAAACCAATATTCAAATTAAAACCATACGATCGGGAGGTAGGAGGGCCGAAAGAATCGAACCCGGCAGCCGTTGCCGCTGTACCTACAGTGACATCAGGATCTATGTTTTTAGCTTCATTTAAAATAAAGAAGAGATTTCGAGCTACAAAGTTGATGGATAAGGATTTAAAGGGCAGGCTAGAGAGGCTTTCCGATGGAATAGTATAGCCTATAACCGCTTCCCTCAACCGGATATTTGTTGCCGACACCGAAAAGACTTCCCCTATAGGAGCATTTCTACCGCCCATGGTCACCCAGAATTTTTCCGCATTAATGGCGATATTATTGGGCTCTCCATTCTCGAGAACGGCCGTTTCATGCCCAAACAAATTATCGCCAAAAATCAACCCGCCATCTCTGCCTTCAAGTGTCTCTTCCGTCAATCCGTCTGCATATATTATAGCATTGGTCAAAGAAGCAATACTTCCTCCTTGGCGGAAATCAATGGTAAAGTTGGCCCTGAAGTTTTTATAACTGAAAGAGTTCTGCATCCCACCGATCCAGATAGGGTTGTAGTTGGCTACCCTGACCGTAAAGCCGGGCGTAGTTTTAGGAACGCCGTCCGTTCCGACGATCACCCTTCCCTGGTCATCCCTTTGAAAGCCCCTGGAATAAACTTCGCCAAAAGGCTTTCCTGCCTCTACTCGATAATGCCTTAGGAAATCGGTTCCCACCGTCAAACTCGTGCTTTCGTCCGTAATTTCTTTGACAAGAGAGTTGTTTTTAGCAAAGTTGGCTGTGATATCCCAGTTGAAGTTAGTCCGCCTGATCGGGGTCACCGTAACCATGGCTTCTACACCTGTATTTTGAACTTCCCCGCCATTGGTAAAGTAACTGGAGGCGCCTGAGCCGACTGGCAGCGATACTGAAAACAGCTGGTTGAAGGAGTTGGTTTTGTAATAGGTAAAATCAACCCCAAACCTGTCATCAAAAAACCTCAGATCCGCCCCGACTTCTATAGAGCGGGTTTTTTCCGGAAGGAGGTCTTCGTTGGGTAATACGGGGCTCAGGGATAGATATCCACCTCGGCCGCCCGCTTCAATGGTAGCGGTTCTATGCAATTGATAAGGATCAGTATCGTTGCCCACTTCAGCGAAATTGCCCCTTATCTTTACAAAAGTGAAAGCCGTTGGTAAGCTAACCAAATCAGAAATAACGGCGTTCAAGCCTACTGTCGGATAAAAGAAGGACCAATTCTGCCTTGGAAGGGTGGAACTCCAGTCATTGCGGGCAGCAACATCCAAAAAGATACTGTTCTTCCAGGCAAATTGGGCGCTTCCAAAAACGGAATTCACATTTTTGGGCAGCCCCACGTTGTGCGTGGAGACGACTTGCTGGGTATTGCTCAAAAAGAACAGATTCGGTACCGTGAGTGCAGAACCGGTATTGGAGTTTAAGGTACTGTTTCGGTTGATCCTACTATTGGCGCCCGCCGTTAGGTTTAACTGCCAATTTTGACTTAAGGCTTTGTCATAGGTAATCAAAACATCCGTGTTGATTTCCAGAGACTCTGCACTGCCTATTCCAAACCGTCCGTTATTCGCGAAAACATAGGAGTCAGCATACATTTTTTCATTGTTCGCCCTATTGGAACGATCCAAGGCCGCCCTGCCCAATATATTTAGTCCATCAAATAACTGGTAATTCAGGGAAGTAAAGGCCACCACCCGGTCAAGTGAATTGGTGCGAAGGTTTCTATTGACGGTCCAATAGGGGTTCGCGCCTCCATTCGATCCGGGATTGAAATAATTTTGACGGATCAGCCCAGTTTCTGTAAAGTATTCAAATTGGGACAGGTCTGCCGTTCTGATATTTCGGGGAATCCTATAGGCATGACGGATCGGGTTGGAAAAGTCCTCACCCTGTGCCATCTCATTGTCAATGTCTTGCCGGATATAATTGACTTTGGCATCCAGCGTCAACCTTTCCGTCAAATTGTTGGTAAGCCTAAGATTGACACTGTGCCGGTTCAGTGCGTTGCCCGGAACGACACCATCTGCATCGGTAAAGGTATAAGAGAAGTAGGTTTGGGTTTTCTCGTTTCCCGCCCGAATAGACAAAGTTGTAGACAGATTGTGTCCGGTTCGGAAGAAGTCCCTCACATTATCGGGTTGAGGGGAATAGGGAACAGAGGCAGGAGCTCCCTCCACCCTGGACCAGTTATCCACATTGCCACCATCCATTCTTGGTCCCCAGGAAAATTCAGAAGAAGAAGAAAACTGCCCGCCACTTCCTTGGCCATATATATTCTGATAATTGGTGAGCAAAAGAGGTTCATCCATCATGTATGAGGTGTTAAGGCTGGCACTGAATCCCTCCGAGGATCCCCTTTTAGTAGTCACGATGATAGCCCCGTTGTTGGCCCGGCTTCCGTATAGTGCTGCCGCATTGGGGCCTTTCAGAATGTTGATGCTGGCGATATCATCGGGATTGATATTGGAGATGCCAGAGGCTGGTACTCCGTCCACAATGTACAGGGGCTGGCTGTTGCCATTGATGGAGCGGTCACCCCTCATCACTACCCTGCTTTCACCACCCACACCTGACCCCGAACGGGTTACAGATAAACCCGCCACTTTTCCGGACAGGGAATTGAGCACGTTCAGTTCCCTTGCTTCCGTCATTTCCTTGGCACTAACATCTTGAACAGCATAGGTGAGGGATTTTTTCTCCCTTTCCAGACCAAAGGCTGTCACGACAACTTCTGATAAATCTTCCATGTCAGGCGAGAGGGTAACATCCACCACTCCCTCATTTCCGATGGTTCTTTCCTGACTGGAATATCCCAAGTAAGAGAAAAGCAAAACAGAAGAACCAGAGGGTACTGACAAATTAAACGAACCGTCCAAATCAGTTATTGTACCCGTATTGGTCCCTTTCACTAATACGCTTACGCCGGGAATAGGCTCTCCACTATCAGCGGCGGTGACCTTTCCCGTTACATTTCTTTCCTGCGCTTTCAACACAAAAAACGAAAGCATGAGGAAGATGCTTAAAATACTTTTTTTCATAGGAGGGTTGTAATTAAGTGGTTGGCATAGATCTTTGAGAAAAACCCGGGGGTTAAATTTCTACTCTGCTGTTGTTTCATGGGTTGATGGTTAGTTTATGGTTAAGAAGGTTGAAAGGTTAATTTGGGGCTTCTATCTCACTGCCGTGGCAAAAATGTTAAAGTAAATAAACACTAAATTTCATTCAAACCAAAAAATAACCGTTAAAAAAAAATATTGATTCTAAAGAAATAGTGTCAATTTTTCGAATAATGGTCTTTTATTAAGCAAAAATATTTACTGAAAAACATCTTGACGAACCAAGGCAACTACACAAAACAATGTATTAGACAGCAACGGAGCGGAGAAAAAATTGTATTGCCACCACCCATCTTTTTAGCTAAGTAGATGGAGAATATTATCAGAAATCCTATAAAACTAACAGAACAGGAAATTACTTTAATTAAAAAATCAACATTCCAGCCTATTCCATATTTCCCATGACGCCTCCGCCTGCAAATGGAGCATCTCCAATCCGTTCTTTGTCGACCCGCCCTTTTCTTCAATTGCCTTCATCAGCATTGTATTTTCGGGATTATAAACCAGATCATACACCTTATGTTTATTGGACACAAATTGTAAGGGGATTTCCGGCATTTTCTCCGTGTGAGGGTACATCCCCAAGGGTGTCGTATTAATGATCAGATGGTGTTCGTCGAGAATTGAACGGTCTTGCAGCAATTGTAGATAATCCACACTATCTTCATTACCGGCTTTTTTCCTTGAGACCGTCAGAAAGGTAATATCTAGATCCTGAAGCGCCTGCTTGACCGCTCTTGCAGCTCCCCCAGAGCCCAGCACGAGGGCTTTGACAGGTTTCTCGCCCAACCATTCGCTTAGGGATTGTTTGAATCCGATGTAGTCGGTATTGAATCCCTTCATTTTTCCATCAATGATTTTGATGGTATTGACGGCACCAATATGCTGGCAAGCCGTTTCCAATTGATGTAGGTAGGGAATTACCTGTTCCTTGTAAGGAATGGTGACATTCAAGCCAACCAAATCTGGGTTTTCATCAATGACTTGGGTTATCTTCCCAATTTCATCAATTTCAAAGAGTTCATATTGACAATCCTCCAGTCCTTCCTTCCTAAACTTTTCCGTAAAATATCTTTTGGAGAAGGAATGTGTAAGAGGGAAACCGATCAACCCGAATTTTCTCATCTTATTTTTAAATAATAAGCCACTCTTTCTATACCGATGACCAATATAATTCCGATAAAAAAAGAAAAAATTGCTCCCAAGAAATAGGGTTCCTCCCCCGTCAATGCCATGTAGTGGTTAGGCAATATATTTTCGGTGAGAAACGGTTCCTGTTGCCCGGAAGAAGACAGCCGGTAGCTCAGGACATTTTTCCAAGGCCAAAGCTTGTTGATTGAGCCCAACATAAAGCCCGACAGCAGGGATATGGTAATCGCATGGTAATGCTTGAGCAGCCAGGAGATCACCCGGGAGGAAGCCAAGATTCCCACAATACACCCTAATGCAAACACGCCTAGGACAAGAACATTTCTTTCTACCAAGGCATTAAGGATATACTCATATTTACCCATGACCAGAAGAAGAAAACTCCCAGAAATCCCTGGCAATATCATGGCACATATGGCAATCATTCCCGATCCAAAGATGATCAACAGGTTGTTGTCAGAAGAAACAGGTGTCATACCCGTAATCAAATAGGCAGACACTATCCCTACGGGAAGAGCCAATAGGGCGAGTATGTTCCATCTTTTTATATCCCGGAGAATCAACAGGGCACTGATGATAATCAAGCCACAGAAGAAGGACCATACCGGGATAGGAAATGTTTTGATCAAATACGTGATCAGGTTAGCCAAGGTGAGGATACTGGTAAAAATCCCCAAAACCAGACAAATCAAAAAGGTGCCATTCACCTTTGCATAAAGGCTTTTGAATTCTCCCTTCCTTAATAAATGAAAAGCATCAATGTCAATGGCATTGATGCTCTCAAGAAGCTTTTCGTAAATTCCCGTTATCAAAGCAATCGATCCCCCTGAAACTCCTGGAACGACATCAGCCGCACCCATAGCCATTCCTTTCAGATAGACCAACGAATTATTTCTAAATTTTCTCATGAAATAGATGAAGGAGGTAGGGCTGACAAAATGCCGACACCGATTATTACGTTATTGAAGATTGAGAAAATGATCAAAAGTATCCCCTCTCAATCCCAATCTAATAGTTTCCAGAGGGATAACCTCATTGGGGGCGATATTGCCTAGGTTAACGTTCGCGCCAATCAGTTTAATAAACCACACTTGCTGTTCCTTTTGAGGAGCTTCCCAGATAATTCTTTCTGCGGGTATTTTGGTGAGGATCTCTTCCACCAAACCCTGCCTTACTTCTCCTGAATCTCTGAACAGTCCTACGGTACCGCCCTCTCTAGCTTCTCCAATCACCTTCCATGCTCCCGCATCCAATTCCTTTTGCATCTGGTCGATCCATTTGTAAGGAGGAATAATTTTGGCCGCGTCTTTGGAACCCACTTCGGACAGAACGGTCACATCCTTTGACAGAATCCGGATGTACTCACATTTTTTTTGATGATCCAGATTGATAGACCCATCAGAAACTTCCGCAAAAAGTAAATCGTATTTTTCAAGAAGCCTTCTATAGTCGTCAAACTGATCCCTTATGATAAAAGCCTCAAATAGCGTTCCGCCCAAGTAGACGGGGATGCCCGCATCCCTATACAGTTGAAGTTTCTTCTCAAAATTTTTAGTCACATAAGAAGTCGCCCAGCCGAGCTTGACAATATCGACGAAATCGCCACATGCTTCTATGAAATCTTCTACCTCTCTTGAACTCAACCCTTTATCCATTGCCATGGTATATCCGGAAGTTCGTGGTTTTTCTGTACGTACAGGGATGCTCTTAAGCACGTAATTCATTCTATAAAATTTAGATATGTAGTTCTACAGGTCAATTATTGGGTAATCCGTCTTTGTACTGGCTTATAATTTTAAATATGGCGGTCTGGTGCTTGATTTCAGGCATCAGCTCATACAAAATCACATGCTTTTCAAAATCCAAAGTTAACGCATTTTCCAAAAATGGAAAGGCTTCTTTGTATTTACCTATCTTAATTAAATAAACGACCTGTCTATAATACAGCTCCGATTCTTTGGGGAGCTCCTCAATCCCTTCCTTCACCACGTCAATTGCTTCCTCAAACCTGTTCTGGTCAAAATAGATAATGGAGAGGTTGACATAGGTCTCCAATATGCCGGGCTCCAGGTTGATAGCCTCCTCATAAGCCTCAGAACTGGCGTGCAGATTGCCGAGATTGTATTCGGCCTCCGCCAGCCCTACCCAATAATTCGCGTTCTCTGAGGTTAGATTAAGGGCCTTTTTGAAGTAATGAATGGCTTCAAAATACTTTTTCCTTTTCAGCATGCACATACCAAGACCAAACCAGGCATCATCATATTCAGGGTCAAGCTTGGCTGACTTCTTGAAATACTTAAAAGCCATGTCGATCTGGTTGAGCTTCTCATAGGATGCCGCCAGATAACAAGCATTCTCCGCATTGATTCCTTCACAATTGATCGTGTTTTGGTAAGCCTCCAAAGCCTGCTCATACTGGGAAGTATTCATCAGCGCATTGCCCATATTAAAATAGGCCGAAGCAAAGGAATCATCAATTAGCAAGGCATAATCATAAGCCTGAATGGCCTCTTCAAACCTTCCCAGCCTATTGTACACCACCCCCAAGTTATACCAAGCTCCCGAACTATAAGGATCTTGGTCTATAAACTCCTGATAGAATTCCAGTATCTCGCCGAAAGAACCCTCCTCCTCCGTGATAAGAGCCAACTGAAAAAGGGCATCTTCATGGTTAATCTTCAGCTTTACAGCCTCTTTATAATGTGCTATTGCTTTTTCTGTATTGTTTTCGGCACGGTAGAAATTGCCAAGGGAGTAGTGGATCTCTGCCTTGTCTTCGGCCAGGGGCATAAAATTCTCCAATATCTCTATGGCGCCCTTAGTATTTGATGTCATCAACATCGCATTGGCGAGCGCCAAGATAATCTCCTCATTGTTTGGGGAGAGATTGTTGATATTCTCCAAGAGATCAAGTCCCTCTTCAAGCTCATCGTTGAAGATCAGTGACTGTGCCATCAGCAATTTTATCTCTATGGAAAAGGGGAATTTCTCCAGGGCAATCTTGCTGGCCTTGTAGGCTTTTTTGAACTTCTGTTCTTCAAAGTAAAATCTGATTATATCCTCCAGTTCCTCTTCTTCGAAGTAAAGATCGAGATTGGATTTAAGGGAATTTTCAAATCTCTGGACCAACTCTTTTTCCTCCTCCCAATTATTTTCAAAATCTCCAATCATCGGATTATTATTTAAGTCACCTAAGATATCAACTTTTGACACCTCTAATATTTACCAATCCTGAGCTACTCCTGAAATAGTTAAACCTCATTCATAACTTAACACTAGTTACTTCTTCAATAAAAGATATACAAGTATTTCAGCAGAAACTATGCAAAATTAGATTGAGTTCCCCGATGCCCAGTCTAAAGTGTTTTTGAGGGGAGCATATTCAAAATTGATAGCTTGGGTTGCCTTTCGATTGGCAAAAGTGATGCTTTGCTGCGACAACCGGGCGGTTTGGCTATTTAACAGCGGTTTGCCGTTTCCAAACACCCTATTTGCCCGCCTCCATAAAAGCGCTGCCTCCAACATCCATCCTGATACCGGAACATGGGGTGGCCTCTTATTAAAGGCAGTGGCCATCTGCTCAAAAAAAGCCTTATAGGAAACACTTTCTTTGTTCAAGATATACCTCTCGTTCCATGCAGCGTGTTGACAAAGCTGTACCACCATCTTCGCAGCATCCCTTACGTCTATATAGTTGATACTTCCTTGGGGATAAAATCGATTTTCAGCCAACACATAGTCATAAATGGCGGTACTGCTCCTTTGGTCATTAACCCTTCCCAACAGGACAGAAGGGTTGAATACCATCACATCCAATCCCTCTTGCGCTCCTCTCCACGCCTCTAGCTCTCCCAGATATTTGGAAATGCCATAAGGGCTGTTCAACGGAGAAGCCGTCCACTTGGTGTCCTCGTCGATGAATGACAGCCCGGGAATCCTTCCCAGTGCAGCCACTGAACTGATGTAGACCAGCTTTTTCACCCCTTTTTGGAGCATCACGTTAACAACATTCGCTGTCCCCTCCACATTTACCTTGATCAGCTTCTCCTTGTCTTTGGGGTCATAGCTTACCAGCCCTGCCGAATGGACGACTAAATCCATACCCTCGAAGATCTCCTCCAAGGATTGGTAGTCATTGATGTCCCCCTCATGCCAGATGACATTCTCGGCAAGTCCGCCCAGTAACTCGTAGGTACTTTCTTTCCTTTTCAGTCCGTGAAGCTCGCCAAGTGCCGAAAGTTCCCTCGCCAAGTAACTTCCCAACAAACCGGTAATACCCGTCAACAGGATTTTCATAAAGACGTATTGAGCAAATCCATGGATTTGAGCTTGTGGAAATATTTTTCATCCGAAAGCCTTTCCAAATGGTCCAAGTACCTTTCATTATGGCAATCCGTTCCTACAAGTTTTATCAACCCTTCATCAATAAGCCTTTCAGCAAATTTCTTCACTGGCTTGGAATAGTAGCCTGTTAGGGAAAGAAGGTTTAACTGGAAGCTGATGTTTCTGTCAGCCAGGGCCTCCAGCAGCTCCATGTCGTGATGAAGATACAAATACCGCTCAGGGTGGGCAAAGACAGGCTGATAACCTGCCATTTCCAACTGGAAAAAGCTTTCCAACAGCATAGCAGGCCTGCTCATGAAACCGGTTTCTACCAATACATGGTTCTTCCCGAAAGTCATCAGCTGCTGCCCAGAGGTGACTTTCTCTAAAAAGATCTCATCCATGTAATATTCTGCTGCAAAGTCCAATGCTATCGTGATGTTCTCCCTCAGGAGCTCTGATCTCAGCGCTTCTAGGCCAGACTGAATGGTTTCAGGCGTATTCTTGTAAAATTCTGTCATTACATGCGGGGTAATGATCAACTTTTTCAATCCATAGCCTTCCAATCTTCTGATCAACCCTACTGATTCCTCAAGGGATTTGGAGCCGTCATCAATCCCCGGAACCAAATGGCTGTGCATATCCACACTCATCCATCTCAAATCGAGTGGTGGATTCTCTACCGCTTTGCTGCTTTTAAATAAATCTAATATTGACATTATTGACATTAAAGTCCGCCTCCGCTTGATTCTTTAAATTCACTAATCGTGGGCCACAACTTATCTTTCTCAGACAAAATCGGATCTGTTACTTTCCAATCTATGCCTAGCTCCGGATCGTCCCAAATAATTCCCCCTTCACTCTCCTTATCATATAGATTGGAGCATTTATACGAGAATACCGCATCCTCCAAGACCGCAAATCCATGTGCAAATCCTTTTGGAATATACAGCATATTGTGCTGAACGCTATCCAAAACCACCGCATGGTGTTGCCCAAAAGTGGGAGAGCCTTTTCTCAGATCCACACATACGTCCAACACCTTTCCCAAAATGACACGCGCCAATTTAGCTTGGGCAAATCGACCCCGCTGGAAATGGAGCCCCCTCAAAATGCCTGCCATAGAGAAGGATTGATTGTCCTGCAACCAATCTGTCGGAAGTCCATGCTTTTCGAAAACATCTTTTTTATACGTTTCTAAAAAATACCCCCGGGAATCTTTATACACTGACGGATAAATTTCATATACGTCTTCAATCGGTGTTTCTCTTATTTCCATTTTTTGCTTTTTCTTTTGAAAAGACGAAATTCTTTACATTTTCGTTCACTAATCCCCCATGGTTTCTCCCAATATAACAAATTGAGATATATTGTAAAGAAACTTATCAAATTATGGTACTTTTATTGTTCCTAAGGCAGATAAACTTAAAAGTGATTTATACGGCTTATGCCATTAACGGGAATGATATTATAATTAAATGAGTAAATATTCAAGAAAATTAAATAATTTATTTGACACCGCTCCACGGAAAGAAACAGCCGTTTTGGTAGCCTTAATCCACCAACACCAAACGGATCACCAGATCCACGAGTATTTGGACGAATTGGCTTTTCTTACCGAGACTTTAGGTGCGGAAACCGTACATCGATTCACGCAAAGGCTTGAGCGTCCGGACGTAAAGTTTTTTGTCGGTACAGGTAAGCTTGAGGAGATAAAAAACTACGTCACCCATTTCGAAGTGGACATGGTGGTTTTCGATGACGATTTGTCGCCCTCCCAAATGAGAAACGTTGAGAATGAACTTAAGGTAAAAGTTTATGACCGTTCTCTGTTGATTTTGGATATCTTCCTCAATAGGGCACAGACGGCCCAGGCAAAAACACAGGTGGAGCTGGCCAGATACCAATATCTCTTGCCGCGGCTAACCAACCTATGGACCCACTTAGAGCGTCAGCGTGGTGGTACAGCAACCCGTGGAGGAGCAGGGGAAAAAGAAATAGAAACGGATAAAAGGAATATCCGAAACCAAATCACCCTGCTGAAGGACAAACTCAAAAAAATAGAAAAACAAGGCTTGACTCAGCGAAAGGGCCGTGAAGGAATCGTGAGAGTGGCATTGGTGGGCTATACCAACGTGGGAAAGAGCACCCTGATGCGGTTATTGACCAAGGCAGACGTGCTGGCAGAAAACAAGCTTTTTGCCACAGTTGACTCTACCGTCCGCAAGGTGGTGTTGGGAGACAATATTCCGTTTCTGCTCTCCGACACGGTCGGGTTCATCCGGAAATTGCCCACCCATTTGATTGAATCGTTCAAATCTACTTTAGCGGAAATAAAGGAAGCGGATATCTTGATTCATGTGGTGGACTTATCCCATCCCAATTTTGAAGATCAAATTTCTATCGTGAACCAGACATTATCCGAACTTGGGGCTGGTGAGAAGCCCACCTTGTTGGTTTTCAACAAGATTGATTTGGTTCCAGAGATGCCTTCAGAAGAAGCCTTGCTCAACATGACGGAACTCGAAGTGGAAGAAGCCAACTTTATAGATTTTGAGAAGCTCAAAAACAATTACGCCAAAAAGTCCGAGATCACCCCGGTATTTATGGCTGCCGAATCTGGTAGGAACATAGAGGAATTGAGGGCAACGCTGCTGAATGCAGTCAAGAAACGACATCTGCAGTTGTATCCCCATTATTTGCAGGATGAGACCTTTGATATGTCAAAATTTGACGATTTAGAGGGGTGAAAATGTTTAAAACCGCATGGAGATGGATGGGCAGGCTTCTTCTGGTTTTTTTCATTTATTCGTTTGGCCTGACGCTGATCTATAGTTTCATACCGGTGTACGTTACCCCCTTGATGTGCATCCGTCTCGTGGATCAGGTTTTTGATGAGGAGAAGTCGGTTAAGTTAGTGAAGGATTGGGTTCCCATAGACCAGATTTCACCGCATATGGTCCAAGCGGTTGTGGCCGCTGAAGACCAAAAATTTCTTGATCATTTCGGCTTTGATAGGGAAGCGATCGAGAAAGCCTTGGAAGGCAATAAAGCAGGAAAGAATCTCAAGGGAGGAAGCACCATCAGCAACCAGACTGCCAAAAATGTTTTTTTGTGGCCAGACAGAAATTTCGTTCGCAAAGCACTGGAAGCTTATTTCACCTTGCTAATTGAAATTTTTTGGTCCAAGGAAAGGATAATGGAAGTATATCTTAATGTGATCGAAATGGGGGATGGCATTTATGGGGTGGAGGCTGCAGCACAGCAATTTTACAAAAAACCAGCCGGTGAGCTCACCAAAAGTGAAGCAGCCATGATAGCCGCTGTACTTCCCAACCCGCTCCGATGGTCTCCCGCCAAACCTACGGGATACAATTACCAAAGGCAGAGCTGGATCCTGCGTAATATGAATAACTTAAATCCGGTAAAGTTTGATTGAATGGCCTCGTATGCTTTAGATTAGTGAGACAGCAATGAAACGCACCTAAATAAAAAATGGGGCAATGAGATACCCTCCATTGCCCCATGTATTTTAAAAAGCTTTAGATGCCTCTGCTTTTTCTATAATCCTGTTAAAATCCAGCTTTTGCCATGTCTGCGTGATCAACGGATCCTCCATGATCTTGTCCATGATGCTTTCCTGAAGTTTTCCTTGAGCAAATGCATCGGAATATTTCATGTCGGAGAACGTAACCATTGTATATAGAGGAATCCATTCCTCTGGATACAGGTCGTGTAACCTTGCCTCTATTTTTTTCCTGACTATAAATTTAGGGTCTGCTACACTATCCCTCATTTCCGTAAAGTTACCCATGGCCATTTCTGAAATGGCATCAGTATCAGCCTTTCTGGCTTTTTGGAATTTCTCAAAGATCAGTTCCCAAGAGGTAGTCCCGTATTTTTCAATAAGTTCATTGAGGATATAACAATCCTCAAACCCGCAGTTCATCCCTTGACCAAAGAAGGGTACCATGGCATGGGAAGCATCACCTATCAAAAGATTCCTATTTTTGGTCCAGGGATAGCATTCCACATTGATGAGCGCAGAAACCGGGTTCCGAAAATATTCCTCCACCAAATCCGGCATTATCCGGTAAGCATCATCAAAATAGGTCTTGAATATCCCTTCCACATCTCTTTTGTCCGCAATTTTATCAAAACATACCTTGCTTCCTTCAAAAGGCAGAAACAAAGTGCAGGTAAAGGACTTGTCAAGGTTAGGAAGAGCAATCAACATAAATCTTCCCCTAGGCCAGATATGGAGCGCATTGGGATCCATCGCAAATCCTCCGTCGGCCGTAGGAGGAATGGTTAACTCTTTGTATCCATGCGAAATATATTGCTGCTTAAAGTTAAAACGGGTCTGCTTTTGTAGCGCATTCCTCAATGCAGAATAAGCACCATCCGCACCGATAATTACCCCGGCATTGTCCATTTTCATCTGGTTGCCCGGCAAGGAAAAACGGATAACGTGGCTGTTGATATCGATATCTTCACACTGGTGTTCAAATCGGAATACCGCCCCCGCCCTTTCAGCCTCATCCATCAGCAACTCATTGAATTTTTGTCGGGAAATGGAATAGATGGCCTGGTCGTCCTTGCCATAGGGAATCAGTATGGTATTGCCGTGTTCGTCATGGATTCTTCTTCCCACCATGGGAATGGTCAAAGGTTGCACTTTCTCCCTCAATCCGAGTTTATCGATAGCTTTCCAACCTCTATCACTTAAAGCCATGTTAATAGAGCGTCCTGCTCCCTGTGCAGCTATTTCTCTGGAGTCCGGTCTTTTCTCATAAATGGTCACATCAAGACCATTTTTCCTGAAGTAAATTCCCAGAAGCGAGCCTATAAGTCCCGCTCCCAATATACTTATATTGTTATTTTTCATGTTGTTCTTTCTTTAAATCCTATACTATCCAAGGCCTGTTTAAACAGTCCCGCAAATTGGAAAACCTCTGCAAAACTATTATATAATGGCGTAGGTGCCAAGCGGATGACGTTGGGATTTCTCCAATCGCTGATCACCCCTTGCCGAGAAAGTGCATCGAATACTTCTTTCCCCCCCTCATGGATCAATAGTGAGATCTGGCAGCCTCTATCCTTAGGATCTCTGGGAGAGATGATCTCCACAAGGCGGCTATTTCCCACAATTTCTTGTATCAAAAACTCCAAATAACCGGTTAATAGTTCACTTTTCTGGCGCAAATTGACCATTCCCGCTCTTCCGAAGACATCCAGGGAGGCTTGATGTGCAGCCAAGGCTATTACATTGTTGTTGGAAAGTTGCCATCCATCCGCCCCTACCATGGGTTTAAAGTTGCCTTCCATTTTGAACCGTTCCTCTTCATCATGGCCCCACCAGCCCGCTAAGCGACGTAAATCCGCATTGAGGGCATGTTTTTCGTGCACAAAAATTCCAGCGATATTACCCGGTCCAGAGTTAAGGTACTTGTAACTGCACCAAGCCGCAAAATCAACCTGCCAATCGTTCAGTCGCAAAGGGACATTTCCAGCCGCATGGGCGAGGTCAAAGCCTACCTTCGCACCGGCTTCAATAGCGGCATTGGCAATGGCTTGCAGGTCAAAAAATTGTCCGGTATAATATTGTACTCCCGACATAAACACCAGGGCTACCTCCTCCCTGTGCTCCTCAATAGTATGCAATATATCTTCAAGTCTTAGTAGGTGTTCCCCCTGCCGGGGTTTGATCTCGATGATGGCCTCTTTGGGATCGAAACCATGGAATTTTGTCTGGGATTCAAGCAGATACCGGTCTGATGGAAATGCCTCCGCCTCTGTGATAATTTTAAAGCGCTTTTGCGTGGGCTGATAAAACGACACCATCAAAAAATGGAGGTTGGCAGTGAGGCTGCCCATGGCTACTACTTCCTGCTCATGGGCTCCCAATATTTTCCCCAAAATAGACTTTGACCGCAGCCGCGCATTTACCCAAGGGTTTTCTCCGACAAAATGGCCTTCGACTCCCTCATTCGCCCAGACCTCCAACTCCGCCTGAATATACTGATTTACTGCTTTCGGCTGAAGCCCTAATGAATTCCCGCAGAAATATAAAGATGGTTTTCCATTGACCTTTGGGATAGAAAATTGGTCCTTAAAGTCTTTGAGTGGGTCGTTTTTATCCATCTCAACGGCATACTGCTCGGAAAACTGATATTTCATTGCTGTATTGAGGTAAAGTAAGGCACTTCGTAAATCAGGGGTAGAGGCAATAAATGGGTTTACTTTGTCATTACTGTCCCACATTCGGAGCAAGTGGTGTTCTCGGGATTGTTCCAAAACCTGTCCATGATGGGCGGAAGTTGTCGAACAATGTCGGTGACCTCGGCATATTCCTCATAAAGCTTGTTTCCGCATTGCTCACAATGCCAGATGAAGCCATCAATCTCTCCTTCTCTTCTATACCTTTCGAACACCAACCCGAGAGTATTGGCGGGGCGCCTGGGACTATGTGGCACCCGGGGAGGCAACAGAAACATGTCCCCCGCCTTGATATAAATATCCCTGGGCTTGCCCTCATCTATCACCTTAAGCACTATTTCCCCCTCCAGTTGATAAAATACTTCTTCTCCTTCATTGAAATGATAGTCCTTACGGGAATTAGGGCCGCCTACCACCATAACGATGAAATCCTTGTTGTCCTTAAAGACCTGTTGGTTACCAATCGGCGGTTTTAACAAGTGACGGTTTTCTTCAATCCAGTTGGCAAAGTTAATGGGATTTGAAAGGGACATATAGTGAGGGGTTAACTGAATAATGTTTTGTACGATAAAGGTGTTCAAATTTATGGGAATTTTCCATCAGGTGCGAGAAAAAGAAGGAATTTCCCCAGGATCCAGCACCACATTGCACCTCTTCAAAACCCTTCTATCTCACAGCGGATGCCATCCTATCCTTGTCATTGAGATCCTTATAAAGATTGATTTGTTCGTAACCCATCTGGGAAAGCAACTCAATAACCGGTTTTCCCAATGCTTCATTGATCTCAAAGTAGATCTTGCCACCGGGTTTCAGGGCAGCCAAGCCTTTTTCTGCAATTTTCCAATAAAAAATAAGGGGATCCTCATCCGGGACGAAGAGCGCCAAATGCGGCTCATGGTCCAAGACATTGACATGCATCACCAATTTTTCCGATTCCTTGACATAGGGCGGATTACTCACCAGAATATCCAAATCTCTTACAGGAAATTCTTCCTGGAGAACATCCATTTGTTTAAAACTGACGCTCTTGTTTGCTTCAAGCCTTTTGGAATTTTCCCTTGCCACCACCAAAGCCGCCTCACTTACATCCACAGCAGTTATCTCCGGGGCATCCATCTCCAGGGCAAGGGTAATGGGAATGCATCCCGAGCCGGTGCCTACATCCAATATTTTTAAACCTGTGCCAGGATTTTCTTTAATTATTCGATGAACCAATTCCTCCGTTTCGTTCCGGGGAATCAACACCGACGGATCAACCTTAAAGTTCCGCCCATAGAAGGGCGCTGACTGCGTAATGTATTGTATGGGCATGCCATTCTTTAAAGCAGCCATGGCATCCTCAAGAGAGGCAGGAATTTCTACCGCTTCTCCTTTGAGTATATCCATTCGTTTTAGCCCCAAAAAATGCTCAAAAAGCCATAAAACAAGGCTTTCTGATTCCTGAAGGGAGTAAAGCCCGTGAAGTTGGCCACTGTACTCCTTAAACAACTGTCTGATCTGCATAATGATTTGCTGGATACTCCTCTAGCGGACGATTATCATTTTGGTATAGTTCCTGGATTTGCTTTTCACAACCACCGTATGTACCCCTTTAGGCATATCGAAAAGTTGAAATTCATACTTACCTGCTTTGGGGATGTCTTTGTAGATTACCTGGCCTAAAACATTGTACACAGTAATTTCTTGAATGGCAGGTATTCCTTGTGTAGAAATTCTGAAATTTCCAGCCGAGGGATTGGGATATACCCTAAGTAGGGGATCATAATTTTCCTCGCCAATGCCTGTGATCAGGTTAACATTGACCGCAAATGATTGGCTTTCACCTTCGTTACAGGAGTTCATAGGCGTGACAACTAGGGCAAAATCCCCCTCCTTTTCCCATAGCACCCTTACTGAACCTGTACCCTGTCCACTAATGATGCGTCCTCCTCCACCGGCAGACCATTGGAAATTAACGTTTGGCAGGGGGCTTACGGAATAATCGGCCTCTTCCAGGCCTACCTTAGCAGGACCATCAATGACCGAAGGCTTGGCGGGGATGGTGGATACCATGATGGCTTTTTCAAAAGCCGCCCCTTCTCCACAAGCGTTCGTGGATATGACTTTTATAGATTGTTGGCCTAGGTTGGTCCACTCAATGGTCACCTTTGGCGATCCTTGGCCAGTTCTTACTATTCCTCCTCTAGTCTCCCAAACATACTGGGTACCCGGCAAAGAATCCACCATGTATTCCTCTATGGTGTTTAGACATACTGCGCCGTCACCATGTACCGCCGTCACCCGTTCCGGTTCCGTCGAAACCATAACTTCCAAGGCGGCAGGGATCCCGTTTCCACAGTTATTCTGCCCCCTGACCATGATGGCGTTTCTTCCTGCAGTTTCCCAACGGATGACTGCCCTCGACGTGCCCTGCCCTTCGATTACAGTCCCTCCATCCACTCTCCATTCATAGAAAATACCTGGTTCGGAGCTTTCCTGTACGGTATAAACTTGTTGGCTAAGACAGATATCATTCTCACCAAATACAGTGGTAAGGGTTTCGGGCACCATACAGCTGTAATTGAACAAGGCACCGTTCTCGCCGACGGCATATCCGGTGTTAAGGTCTCCAAAGCTAAGACCCGTCAAATTCTGAAACGTGCCGGTACTCATCCGCTCAAAGGATTCGCCGCCATCGGAGGTTTTAAGTATAAGACCTTTGTCCCCTACCACAAAGCCAACCGATTCATCCAGGAATTCAACATCATTAAAGTTTCTTTCATAATCCACAGGTACCTGCCTCCAGGTGAGGCCTTGATCGGTAGTTTTAAATATTGTACCCTTATTACCGACTACAATTGCCGTGGTTTCATCAAGAATTTCCAAGGCGGTCAAATTCTCCGAAGAGGCTATATTTGCTTTTGACCACTCTTGGCCGTCTTCAGTTCTTGATATCCAGCCCCCATCCCCTACAATAATTCCGGTAGAGTTATCAAAAAAAACTATATCGCGGTAGTCTACTGTTCCGGTGCCGGAGGCTATGGTAGTCCAATTGACGCCGCGGTTATGGGTTTTGGCGATATACCCTCTGCTTCCTACCACAAACCCTGTGTTAACCGAAAAAAAGTACATGCCATGGATATCTCTATTGGTGCCAGGGTTAAGGGCTGTCCAAGCTCCGCCAGAATTGGTTGTACTGATAATATTGCCATTGTTGCCAGAAATAAACCCTGCCGTATTGCTGACAAAGTACAGCGCATTAAACGGGAGGGAAAGCGGCCTTGATCTCACCGTAAAGGAGGTTCCGCCATTGGTGGTCAACAGGATAAGCCCATCTTCTCCAATAATGTATCCCCGAAGGTCGGTGGTGAATTGAACGCCGGTGTAATCATTAGCCCTTCCTGAATGCCTTAAAGTCCAGCTTGCACCAGAATTAGTAGAAGAAATCACCACACCACTGGCAGCGACTGCGTACACAATATTGGAATTTTGCCGAAAACTGATCCCACTGATCGATTGAGTTGTCCTACTGGAGACAGTGGCGAAGGTCAAGCCTCCATTTGCCGTTCTTAAAATGGTGCCATTTTTACCGATAACCAAGCCCAAAAGAGCATTAGAATTGTTGAATACCACCTTGTTGAAGTCAGTATCCATTCCGCTATTGATATATCGCCAAGATTGGCCAGCATCTTCCGTCTTAGTAATTGTACCTCTGTTTCCGACGGCATAGCCTACGGTATCATTGAGGAAATGGATGTCATTCAATGAAGATCCAAAATCTGTCTGGAAAATTTGCCAATTATTTCCGCCGTCCACGGTCTTTAAAATCTCACTGTTGGAAGTGGCTATATATCCAGAATCCACATTCACAAAATACAAGGAATTGAAATCCGCTTTGCTGTTGATGATTTGCTGCGACCAATTTTGACCACCATCCCCGGACTTGAAGAGGGTGCCATCATCTCCCGATATATAGACTTCATTTTGGCTCACAAATGAAACGTCCTTTAGGCTTACCCTAGTCTGTAGATCCAAAGTTTGCCAGCTCGCACCGCCATTGGACGTCTGATAGACCATACCTTCTTCCCCAACTACCAAACCATGCTCCTCATCATAAAAATCAAGGGAAAGCATCAGGTGGTCAGTCGGTGCCTCCTGCTCTACCCAACTTAAACCTCCATCAATCGTCTTTAGCAGAATGTTTTCCCCCGCTATAAAACCGACCTCTTCATTTACCCATTCAATGTCGGTAAATTGATTTCCCCAATTTCCAACACGCCTCCAGCTCTGGGAATAAACAATCCCGCAACCCAATAAGAAGAGAACGGCTGACAGTAAAAATTTCTTCATATTCATTAATTGATGGCAATATGGTGTACATCATGCTTTGAAGCGACCTCTTCCTCAAGCCAGGGCTTCTCCTATCCCCGTTTCTTCTATTTTACCCGGCCCCACCTTCACACACCACGAAGGGTAAATTGGATAATTAGCGCTAGCTTCCGACTGGTAAAGCGTCCGATAAGGTGGTAGCCCTACGTTTACATAAAACCCTTTGCCTTGAACTGGAGCGAGTCTGCCCAGTGATCATCCGTCAGGGTGTGGCACCTACCTCTTTAGAAATACATGAAGGACATCAGGTATTAGATGCTCCGTTGCTTGATGAACAGATCTTGTTTCATGCTGTAATGGCATTATAAATTAGACAATGTTATTTCGACAAAAAAAAGGGAGCCACTATATGGCTCCCTAAATATAATGATAATTGTTGTACCTAAAACTACCGGTCCTGCGCTCCCACAGAAATCATCGCACATCTAAACCCTATATGGTTGGTAGCGGAATCTTGGTGCATAAATCTTCGCGTACCTGGCGCCAACCAATAGGCAACATCTCTCCATGACCCACCTTTGTATACCCTGAAATTGTCATCAATCAGGGATGTGGCATAACTCTCCTCCTCATCGAACATCCCATCATGTCTTACAGGGTTGAGGTCATCGAAATCCTGGAAAGAAAGGGGTCGATAAACATCATACACCCACTCATTCATATTTCCTGCCATGTTGTACAATCCAAAATCGTTGGGAGGGAATTCGTAGACGTTGGTAGGAATAATTTCCCCATCATTGGAGGCACTGCCGGAGATTCCCGCATAATCCCCTCGGCCTCTTTTGAAGTTGGCCAAGAAGTCCCCTTGCCTAGAAATTCTTTTGATGTTATAAGGGTTTCGAGGCCCTCTGCCATCCCAAGGATAGATCCTTCCATTCTCTTGGTTTTCGTCAAGATATTGCGTTCCAATCATGGCCTTGGCGGCAAATTCCCACTCTGCCTCGTTGGGTAGCCTATATTCCGGGAATACCACGCCTCTTTCCACAAGCTGGTTCTGGGATAAAGTCGAATCCAATTCATTCTTTTCTCTGCTTAGCTCATTCACATAAATCGTCCTCCATAAAGAGTAAGCATTCGCCTGGTTCCAGCTTACGCCAGCAACCGGATAGAAATTGAAACCAGGATATCTAAAGTAATACGTTGAATAAACGTCATTATACGACATTTTCCCCGCCCATACGTTCTCGTTAGGCTCCAGTTTTAAAATAGAATCAGCACTTACCCGACTTGCCATATTAAAAAGAAACTCTTTGTAATCGACATTGGTGACCTCGGTCTCATCCATGTAAAAAGACGCAATGGTAACCGTTCTTTCGGCATTGTCCCTAAAGCCCATGATATCCTGTTCCTGGGATCCCAATACTGCACGTCCTCCCTGTATGTATTTTAACCTTGGCCCTACGACTTCTTTGGGAAGCCGAAAAACCTGAAATTTCGTGGAGTCCGCCTCGTCAAAACTAAATTGAGCCCCTGTGGAAGCACTAGTCTTTCCGGGATTACTTGCCGTTCTTCTGGAGGATTGGTTGCAAGAGGATAGGATTATGGACGCTGACAAGATCCAAAAAGCCGTAAAAGCCCATCCAAAATTTTTATTGTTAAGTATCATCAGACCTTTTTATTTTTATCCCTAATTAAACGCTAATATATAAGCAATTATATTTTCTAACAATATTTTTATCCCAGGCGATCCTTTTCACATGATTATAAAGGTGCCGAGACTTCCTGGCTTTTCATACTCGCAAGCCATTCTTTACCCATCTTGACCGAATCAACGTCAGCAATTGTAAGAATCAAACGATTTTTATACTCTTTTATTTTGCACTTGGCACCTTGTGTCTGGATAAATTTCATGAGATGTCCAAACAAATCAGAACTAAAATACCGTTCGTTAGTAGGCGGCACAAAATAACACTTCATTTGACCCTTTTTGAGTACCACCTTTTCAAAACCTAAACTTTCCGCCATCCATCTAAGTTGGACAGTTTCAAACAAGGCGCTAACTTCTTTGGGCGTAGGTCCAAAACGATCAACCACCGATCGCCTAAACTGTTCAAGTTCCTCTTCTGTCTTAAGCCGGTCTAAGTTGGAATATAAGCTTAGACGTTCTGAAATATTGCTTACATAAGACTCAGGAATAAGCAATTCCATATCGGTTTCTATCACACAATCCTGAACCAGTACCGCTACCTTCTCCTTCAGGTCAACCTCAAACAAGGCTGCAAATTCATTTTCCTTCAATTCCTGAACCGCTTCGTCCAGGATTTTATGGTACATCTCAAAACCCAAATCGGTGATGAAGCCGCTTTGTTCTGCTCCCAGAAGATTTCCGGCTCCGCGGATGTCCAAATCACGCATCGCAACTTTTATGCCATCTCCCAAATCGGAAAATTCTTCCAAGGTTTGTAAGCGTTTCCTCGCCTCTGAGGTAAGTCCCGAAGTAGGGGGAGTTAAAAGATAACAGAAGGCTTTTTTGTTGCTCCTTCCTACCCGGCCCCTCATCTGATGCAGATCACTCAAGCCAAACATATGGGCCCTATTGATAATAATGGTATTGGCGTTGGGAATGTCCAAGCCGGATTCGATAATATTGGTCGAGACCAACACATCATACTCTCCTTCAATGAACTGCACCATGATCTTCTCAAGCTTCTTTCCATCCATCTGCCCATGTGCGCCGATCACTTTGGCATCAGGCACCAATCTCATAATCAGGTTGCATATCGAATCTATTTCGCCCACCCTATTGTGAACAAAAAACACCTGACCGCCGCGCTTGATTTCATAGGCAACAGCATCCCTGATCACCTCTTCCTCAAAAGTATAAATCTCTGTAGTGATGGACTGGCGGTTGGGTGGCGGAGTAGCGATAACCGACAAGTCTCTGGCACCCATCAGGGAAAAATGCAGGGTTCTGGGAATGGGCGTGGCGGTAAGAGTCAACACATCGACATTGACCCGCATTTCCTTTAACTGGTCCTTGACCTTTACTCCAAATTTCTGTTCTTCATCGATAACCAGCAATCCCAGGTCCCGAAATCTAATATCCTTATTGACGATCCTATGGGTACCTACCAAAATATCAATCTCTCCCGACTTTACCTGTTCGGTGATTTCCTTTATTTCCTTTGCCGTCCTGAAACGGTTGATATAGTCCACTTTGACGGGGAAACTTCCCAGCCGTTCTTTGAAAGTCTGGTAATGCTGCATCGCCAAGATGGTGGTCGGGACCAACACCGCCACCTGCTTTCGGTCATTGACTGCTTTAAAAGCAGCACGGATAGCAACTTCAGTTTTTCCAAAACCTACATCGCCGCACACCAGCCTATCCATAGGATAGCCCTTTTCCATGTCCCCCTTGACGTCAGTAGTCGCAAGGGCTTGGTCTGGGGTATCCTCATAAATAAAGGAACTTTCCAATTCCACTTGAAGTACGCTGTCCTTGGAAAACTGATATCCCGGTGCAGTTTTTCTTTTAGAATATAAGGCAATCAAGTCTTTGGCTATATCCTTAACCTTACTTTTGACTTTCTTCTTTTTGTTTTCCCATTCAGGTGAGCCCAGCTTAGACATGGAAGGCACCGTGCCCTCTTGTCCCGAATATTTGGAAATCTTATGGAGCGCATGGATATTGATATACAGGAGGTCATCATCACGAAAGACCAGACGTATAGCCTCTTGGAAGTTTCCATTCACATCCACCTTTTCCAAACCTGCAAATCGTCCTACGCCATAATCGACGTGGACCACAAAATCCCCCGGCTGAAGGGTTTTTAATTCCTTCAAAGTAAGCGCCTTGGATTTGCTGATCTTGTTTTTGGTCTTGAACCGGTGATATCTGTCAAAGATCTGATGGTCCGTATAACAGGCTATTTGCAGGGACCTGTCAAGAAATCCGCCTCGAATACCTATCCTTAAAGGCTGCATCTTCAAGGTTGGATCCAGTTCATCAAAAATGTTCCCCAGCCGTTCCATTTGCTTCTCACTTTCAGAGCAAATGATATTCAATATTCCGTTTCTTTCGTTTTCTAAAAGATTCGCCACCAAAAGTTCGAAATTCTTGTTAAAAGAGGGTTGGGGCTTGGCATCAATCTGAAAAATATTCATGGGCTCGAGGTGGAATTTGTTACCAAACTCCACTTTCGTCAGGCCCGTTATTGACTGGACAAAATGGGGGCCGTCATCAAACAGATCCTCGGGCTTGACCAGTAGCTTGTTAGTCTCGCCGTATTTTTGTTGGACCAGATGAAATTTGTCTGAAGCCTTTTTAAAAGCACCGTCTATCTGGTCTACGGTAAGCTGATAATCCTTGATCCAGAGCGTAGTTCCTTCAGGCAAAAAATCGAAGAAAGATTGCCTGACTTCGTGGATCATTTTCGTTTGGATATTGGGCACAATGTTGATCCGCTCAATGGGCGCCACCGACAATTGGCTTTCCGGATCAAATGATCTGATGCTTTCTATTTCCCTTCCTACCAGTTCCAGTCTGAACGGGAGTTCGTTGGCGTAGGAAAAAACATCGATAATCCCCCCACGAATGGCAAATTGACCTGGTTCGTAGACAAAATCCGTTTTTTCAAAATCGTATGTGGAAAGCATTTCAGCTACGAACTCTACGTCCACCTTTTCTCCTACCTGTGCCGTGAAGGTATTTTCTTTTAACGAGCGTTTATTGACAACTTTTTCATAAAGCGCATCAGGATAAGTGACCAGGATCTCGGTATCTTTTTCCTTGGCTTGTATTCGGTTAAGGATTTCCGTCCGCTGAAGCACATTGGCATTTTCAACCTCATCGAGTTGATAGGGAACCTTATAAGAAGAGGGGAACAGCAGGGTATCCTCCTTTTGTTTCTGCTGCAATTCCTGTAAATCGCCTGCCAGATAGGCCGCCTCTTCCTTATCATGGGCAATGACCAGATGATAGCCTTGGTTGATTTTGGCCACGGTGGTCACCAAAACCATATCCAAACTCCCTGACAAGCCTTTCAGATGGAAATTCTTCCCCTGGTTGCTTTTGATTTCAGTGGCGATGGTCTTTACAAAGGGATCGTGCTCGTAAAGAGATAGAAATTTGCTCTTCTCCAAAATATCTGCTGGAATGAAATTTTATTTAAGGCCGCAATTTAGGAAAAACCTGCTTTTGCTCTGCTATGGAATTGGTTAACAAATTGAAACGAAAAAAGTTTGTGGCTATAGATTTTTTCCGTCCACACCTTGCAAGATTTCAATTTTCATGCCTTATGTTGTGGCATTTTATGATAATTTTGGAATTAAACCGATACTAGATGGCTAATAGAGAATTTGAAATCAATGTCAATCCGGACTGGATCAAAAAGTACCTCAATAAAATAGTGTTTGGCCTCCTCTTCCTGATAATGCTGTTTACCTCGGTCAAAACCGTGGGGCCGGAAGAAGAAGGCGTGGTCGTTCAGTTGGGCAAATACAACCGCACGGTACAGCCGGGGCTGAGCTTTATCTTTCCTTTTGGCTTTGAGACGATGCACAAAATCCCTGTCCAGCGGCAACTCAAGCAGGAGTTTGGCTTCAGAACCAGCTCCTTGGGTGAAAGAACTGAATACGCCAAAGGTGAATTTGCCGACGAAAGCTTGATGCTTACCGGGGATCTCAACCTAACCGATGTGGAATGGGTAGTGCAATACCGGATCACTGATTCATACAACTACCTTTTTAAGGTTAGAAACGCGGAAAAAACCCTGAGGGACATGTCTGAATCAGCCATGAGAAAAATCGTGGGAGACAGGACCGTCAATGAAGTCCTTACCGTAGGAAGGCAGGAAATTTCTACCAGTGTGGAGCAGTTGCTTCAGGAAATGTGCAACGAATACGAGAACGGAATCCGCATCGACCAAGTGGTGCTACAGGATGTGAATCCACCTGATGCCGTCAAGCCTTCATTCAATGCCGTCAACGAGGCCCAACAGGAAAGGGAAACTTTGATCAATCAGGCAGAGGCGGAATACAACAGAGTGATCCCCAGAGCCAGAGGAGAGGCGGAAGAAACCATCCAATTGGCAGAGGCCTTTGCCCTTAACCGCGTGAATAGAGCCAAAGGAGAGGCAGACCGCTTCAGTTCACTTTTCAGTGAATACCAGAAAGCCCCAGAGGTAACCAAACAAAGGATCTATTTGGAAACCATGGAGAAAGTCCTGCCCAAAATGGGCAACAAAATTATCACTGATGAAAGTGGCGGCAACGTCCTCCCTCTCTTGAACATCGACAGAATCAAACCCAGCACCCCATGAAAAAAAGATATGTAGGAATTTTCGCCTTGGTGCTGCTCGTACTTATAACATTAAATGCCAGCATCTTTGTTTTGGATGAGACCCAACAGGCAATCGTCACACAGTTTGGTAAGCCAGTAGGGGAGCCTAGGACCACCCCCGGCTTGAACGTCAAAGCTCCGTTTATCCAAAAAGTACAGTTTTTCGACAAACGCTATCTGGAATGGGATGGCGAGAGAAACCAAGTGCCGACGATGGACAAAAAATTCATTTTTGTCGACAGCTATGCCCGCTGGGAGATCACAAACCCTTTACAGTTTTTTATCCGGTTAAGGGACGAACGTTCGGCCAGATCCAGGTTGGATGATATTTTAGATGGCGAGACAAGGAATGCTATCGCCAGTCATTCCCTGCTGGATTTGGTACGTTCCTCCAACCGGGAACCCGAGATAACTGAAGAATTTATGGAAGCGATTGAGGTGCTGGAAGATATCAGTGTCGGAAAGGCCAAGATTGAAAAAATCGTTTTGGAAAAAGCCAATGAAAGAACGGCGGATCTGGGGGTACGGATACTGGACTTCCGCTTCAAAAGGATGAATTATGTCGATGAGGTGCGGGACAGGGTCTATGACCGGATGATCAGCGAGCGCAACAGGATAGCCGACCAGTTTAGATCAGAAGGCCAGGGAGAGGCACGGAAAATCGAGGGAAGCAAGGAGAGAGAGCTGGCAGAAATCCAATCCGAGGCTTTCCGGGAATCGGAAGAAATCAAGGGACGAGCGGATGCTGAGGCCACTGCCATTTATGCGGGTGCCTATAACCAAAACAGGCAATCAGTAGATCTCTACAAGTTTCTGCGAACCATGGAGAGCTTTGAGAAATCCTTGGATGAAAATACCAGTATTATTCTCTCTACGGACAGCGAACTTTTCAAATACCTGAACAAATTGAATTAAACAGTCACCTTCAAAGTCCATTTTGAAATGGGCTTTGAAGGTTCTATGGAAAAAGACATTTTTTTGTCCTGGGCATACAGACTGAATTGTCCAGAGCCGAATGTCAGTTTTATGTGTTGGACCAAAAGGGATGAGTATTTGACGGGAAACCTACCTTAGAAGACTTCTAAAGCAGCATTGGCAATTATGCCATCCTGCGCAGCAGTAACCCCACTGACGCCTATGGCCCCGATGACTTTGCCTTCATGAAGAATAGGAACCCCTCCTTCAGAGGCAATGACATGGGGTAAAAGAAGAATGGCATTATTCCCATTGTGGATGGCGTCCTCGAAAGCTTTGGTTGGCCTTTTGAAATAGACGGAAGCGACGGCCTTTTTCTGCGAAACCTCCACACTTCCTATCTGGGCTCCATCCATTCGGTGGAGACAAATAAGATGTCCCCCGGCATCTACGATGGAAATTACGACGTTCCAATTGTCCTGTTTGGCCCTTTTTTCTGCCGCGGCCATCATCAGTTGGGCCTCCTCCAAGGTGAGGACTTTTTGTTCAATCGATTGCGAATAGACATTGGGTAAAAATAGGATAAGGCACAAGGCGGATAAAGCAATGGATTTGAATCGCATGTTACATCGGGTTTAGTTGAAGATTTCTTTAGCTAAAGATAGCAAAAGAATCCCAAGTCATCCGATAAACAATGGCCCAAAAGCAAACTGCCTAAAAGCCGAAAACACAAAAATATCAGGCCTTTAACTAATTCTGCTCCAGTTCAGCGCGTGTTTTTTCTGGTTTTTGATCTGGCGCAGGATCATCGCGTGCTGTGGCAGTCCCAGCTCCGGATCCTCCTGCAAAAGCCGTTGGGCGGCATCCCTTGCCATGGCCAAGATAGGCGCATCCTTGCTGAGGTCTGCAATAAGCAGGTCAGCGACACCACTTTGCTGCGTACCCATCAAATCTCCAGGCCCACGGAGCTTGAGGTCTACATCCGCTATTTCAAACCCATCATTGGTACGCACCATAGTCTCCAATCTGACACGACTGTCCTTGGACAACTTGTAATCACTCATCAAAATGCAGTAAGACTGTTCCGCGCCACGCCCCACTCTTCCTCGGAGCTGGTGCAGTTGGGAAAGGCCAAATCTTTCGGCGTTCTCAATGATCATCACTGAGGCATTGGGTACATTGACACCTACCTCAATGACCGTGGTCGCTACCATAATTTTGGTTTCTCCCTTGACAAAACGCTGCATTTCAAAGTCTTTGTCAGCCGGCTTCATGCCCCCATGGACAATGCCCAACGGAAACTGGGGAAAGGCACGGCAAATGCTTTCGTAGCCATCCATCAGGTTTTTGAGGTCCAACTTTTCAGACTCTTCTATAAGCGGATAAACAATATAAACCTGTCGTCCTTTTTCTATTTCTTTTTTTATAAAACCAAATACCTTGAGCCTATCTTTATCATATCGGTGCAAGGTCTGGATAGGCTTTCTGCCCGCGGGCATCTCATCGATTATTGAAATGTCCAAGTCTCCGTAAAGCGTCATGGCCAGGGTACGGGGGATAGGGGTAGCGGTCATTACCAATACATGGGGAACAAAGGCTTTGTTTTTGGCCCATAACTTGGCCCTTTGTGCCACTCCAAAACGATGCTGTTCATCCACGATGGCCAATCCCAGATTTTGGAACTGGACGATATCCTCCAGAAGGGCATGGGTACCGATAAGGATATTCAGCTCCCCATTCAGCAAATCCCGATGGATCGGCTTTCTCGCGGATTGCTTGACCGAACCGGTAAGCAGGGCAATCTTAAGTCCCATAATGGAGGCATACTCCTTTAAGCCTTCATAGTGTTGGTTGGCCAAAATCTCCGTCGGCGCCATAAGGCAGGCTTGGGCTCCCGAGCCGATAGCAATTAATATGCAAATAAAAGCAACCATGGTTTTTCCGCTGCCGACGTCGCCCTGAAGCAGACGGTTCATTTGTTGGCCGGATTTGAGATCTCCAAAGGCTTCCTTTATCACCCGCTTTTGTGCGTTGGTCAGGTCGAAAGGTAAGTGTTCCTTATAAAATTGGGTCAAAAGCCCCGTTTGATTAAGCACTTGTCCCTGAAATTTCTCTGTACGGGTAAGTTTTAATTTTAAAAGCCTTAACTGCACAAAGAAGAACTCCTCAAATTTTAGCCTAAACCTTGCCTTGTTCAATTTCTCAGGGTCCTGGGGGAAATGGATCTGACGGATCGCGTCCTTTTTGGGCATGAGACCAAACTGTTCCAGGAGATCGGCAGGAAGGGTTTCCTGAATAAGCGGAAAAGCCAAGCTAAGCAGCCCTTCCATTACTTTGGAAATACCTTTACTGTCCAGGAATTTTAACCGCAGCTTCTCAGTCGTGGGGTAGATGGGCTGGTAAAAACTCTTTTCTTCCGTTGCCGCAGTAAGCGGCTCCAATTCCGGATGAGCAATACTGTATTTTCTACCGTAAAGATTCGGCTTTCCGAAAACCACATAAGTCGCGCCCACCACCAATTTCTTGGCTGCCCATTGGATTCCCTTAAACCAGGTCAATTCCATCTGACCCGTTTCATCCATTACATGTGCTACCAGGCGTTTTCTCCTACCCTCACCAATGGTCTCTGTCTGACGGACTTTTACTACAAGCTGGATGGAATCGAGATCGGGGCCAAGCTGGTTGATTTTATAGAATTTAGTTCTGTCTTCATAGCGGAAGGGGTAATGCTGCAGCAGGTCACCATAGGTGAAGATACCCAACTCCTTGTTCACCAATGCTGCCTTTTGGGCGCCCAGTCCCTTTAGGAAATCTATTCTGGTATCAAAAAATCCCGACAATGGAATAGGGTTAGGTGATTGAATTTAAATTTTCCTTCAAATTAAATGTTATTGTCAATATTTGCCAAGGCCTCATCCATCAACGCCTCGATATTTGTGCGTTGTTCCTGTAGGGACATCAACAGATGCATTTGGTTTTTGGCCCTATGGCGGTTTTGTTCCGGATAATGGATGGTGTAATAAATGTTCCCATTCAGGTAATCGGCTAAAAAGCGCAATCCCATGATATAAGTCATCATCTCTCCTCCATACGGTAGGGAAGCCATTTCCTTTCCGGAAATATGCGCTGCCAAGGGTTTGCAAAATCCCTCAATCAGGGCTTTGTATTTTTTTAGATCTACTCCTATTTCATTCCAGTTTTGGGAAGACTCGTCTTCCGTGCAGGCCACTGTTCTGGCCAGATCCCCGAAATCGTAAAAAATGAAGCCAGGCATGATGGTGTCCAAATCTATTAGCGCATTGACTTTCGCAAGGTCCTCGCTGAATATAAGGTTGTTGATTTTAGTATCGCTGTGGGTAACCCTGAGGGGGAGCTCTTTTTGATAAATTTGGTATTGTTGTAGAAGATCGATCTGATCGAAATAAAAATCTATGATATCCTCCAGCTCACTGTCTATGATGATTTTGGTATTTTCGAAACTCAGCTGAAGCTGTTGATACCGTAGCGAAAGGTTGTGAAAATCCGGTATCGGCTCCTGAATCCCTTCTATCGGCACATTTAAAAAGGTTTTTATAAAAGTCCCAAAAGCCTCTGCTGCCAGATTGGCCTGGTGCGGATGCTCTACCGCATCTTTGGTAACACCTTCTACGAAAGGGAATAATCGGAAAAGCTGCCCCTCCACCTGTGTAAAGAACTCTCCATCCCTGTTCCTGACCGGAAGGGGAAGGATAAATGGAAGAAGACTTTCCCCCAAACGACCGGATAGAGCACCTAGATTGGATGATATCCTTTCAGGAAACTTAAATACACTATTGTTAAAGGTTTGAAGTATATATTTTTCGTTATCTTCCTCTTGTTCTACCAAATAGGTCGCATGGATATGGCCCGAGCCAAATTTTTCTGTCTTCAGATTCTTATTATTTAAGCCATATGCTTCAGCCAATGAGCCTATTTTATCCATGATGTCTTTTTGTTTTCTGCTTTATTTTTCAAAAGTACAATTGAATGCTGACTTTTATAAAGGAAAGGGTTCTAATCTTTATCGCTGATGCCCTACCGAAGGCTGATATTAAAATTAGCGTGCGAACTGATACGGCAAATGAATTAAAACCTAGGAGCTAGGTTTTTTTGCCATTTATGATTTATTGAATAGATTAGCGCAGGATTTTAAATATATTCTGAGACGGGAGAGCCGAAGACCATCCAATCTAGAAAAAGAATTCTATCAGAACAAATAGTGCGTAGCGTGCTTGCGTAGTATGATTATCAAGAATATGTATTTTTAACCAATATACTATTGTAATTTTCCAACCTTCATGTACATAAATGTATGATTATATCTACACTTGACTGGGCGATAATAATCGCCTTCTTTGTGATTTCCATGCTGATTGGGGTGTTTGCCTCCAGAACAGCAGGTAAGAGTGCCAAGGAGTTCTTCCTTTCGGGCAGGAATATGCCCTGGTGGCTATTGGGCGTTTCCATGGTAGCAACCACCTTCTCTGCGGACACCCCCAATTTGGTGACCGACATCGTAAGAAAAAACGGTGTATCAGGCAACTGGGTGTGGTGGGCGTTCCTCCTTACGGGCATGTTGACTGTTTTCGTCTATGCAAAGTTATGGAGGCGATCTGAATTAAACACCGATCTTGAGTTTTATGAGATCAGGTACGGCGGGAAATCTGCAGCCTTTTTGAGGGCGTTCAGGGCACTCTATCTCGGCGTTTTCTTCAACATTGTCATCATGGCCACAGTATCTTTGGCCGCCATCAAAATAGGTGGTGTAATGCTGGGATTCTCTCCCCTGCAAACCATGTTGATCGCGTCCGTGGTCACGGTGATCTACAGTTCCATGGGCGGTCTGAAAGGCGTTTTGTTGACGGATTTCTTCCAATTCTTCATCGCTATTGCCGGCTCTTTCGGTGCGGCGTTCTATATCTTGGGCTTGCCTGAGATCGGCTCTTTGGATAATCTTCTGAGCCATCCTAATGTATCTGGTAAGCTGAATATGCTTCCGAACTTTTCTGACACCTCCAATTTAGTCCCCTTGCTTCTCATTCCTCTTGCCGTACAATGGTGGGCTACCTGGTATCCGGGTGCAGAGCCGGGAGGCGGCGGATATATCGCCCAAAGGATGCTTTCTGCCAAGGATGAAAAAAATGCCATGGGTGCAACACTTTTCTTTAATATCACCCATTATGCCTTACGGCCTTGGCCATGGATTATTGTCGCCTTGGCATCTCTTGTCGTATTTCCGGAGATAACCGACATTAAAGCAGCATTTCCTCACGTACCGGATAGTACCATCAACGATGACCTTGCCTATTCTGCCATGCTTACTTTTCTTCCCTCAGGGCTAATGGGAATCGTGCTGGCTTCCTTAATTGCGGCCTTTATGTCCACGATATCCACGCATTTGAACTGGGGCTCCTCCTATGTGGTAAATGATTTTTATCTCCGGTTTATTAAACCTGACGCAACCGATAAGCAACAGGTAATGGTGGGAAGATTATCAACGGTGTTGCTAATGGCCTTTGCGGCGATCCTAGCCCTCGGCCTCTCCAACGCCTTACAAGCTTTTGATATATTACTTCAAATAGGCGCCGGAACAGGACTGATTTTTATCCTTCGCTGGTTCTGGTGGAGAATAAATGCCTACACAGAGATATCCGCAATGATCGTATCTTTCTTTGTGGCCATATATTTCGAAATTGTGCATGAAGCTATCGGTTTCGAACCCATGTTGAGCCATTGGAAACTTCTCGTAGGGGTAGGTATTACTACCGCATCGTGGTTGTTGGTTACGCTTCTTACCGCACCCGAAAAGGACGAAGTGTTGTTGTCTTTCTACAGAAAAGTTAGACCTGCCGCTTATGGATGGAACAGCCTACTGAAAAGATATCCAAACGAATTAGCAGAAACCGGAAAGCTTCCGATGGAGATAGGATTAATGCTGGTCGCCTCTTTGATGGTATACTCGACAGTATTTGCTACCGGCTATTGGATCTATGGAAACACTGTTCCCGCTGTGATCACTACGGCGGTGAGTATAATAGGCGGCGTGGTTCTCTTCAAAGCCTGGAGTAAGTTGAAATAAGTTAATGAATTATTTTTACCTTTAACTGGTTAAGGTAGAAACGATCCTCCAATATGCCTATAATAAAGACATCGGACCTCCTGAAAGAAAATCAACTGCGGGTAACCAGCTGTAGAAGAGATGTGCTGCAAACGTTTTTGCAAAAACAGGTTGCCTTGTCACATTCTGATCTTGAAGAAGAACTGAAGGAAAATTATGATCGGGTTACTATCTATAGGACACTGAAGACGTTCTTGGATAATGACCTGATCCATAAGGTGCTTGATGATAGTGGAGCTACCAAATATGCCCTTTGCCTACATGATGTGCACACACACGACCATGAGCATGTCCATTTTAAATGTTTAAAGTGTGGCCAGACAAACTGTATCGAAGAAGTCTCATTGCCTTCTATCCAGTTGCCTAAGGGCTATATTGCCAACGAAATGAATCTTTTGGTTCAGGGTACCTGTAAGAATTGCAGCTAAGCTTCCACTGGCCCTGATGGTTTTCTCTTGGGAACATCAGAGGGCCATATCACCCCAGGCGGGAGGTCAATTTTAGGCGGAGTGAGATCCTCCACGCCACCATCACCATCCTCGTCTTCATTTTTTTTCCGCATGGGATGCGGCATTCTGGTCATTTTGGCAACAAAATAAATGAGTATAACATAGGCTATCCCACACAAGATCAGATCAATCACTAGACTACTCATACGATCAAGGACTTAAGTATATAATGAGGAAATAAGTTACAATATTTATTCCAATTCCCCTAAAAAAAATAAATGGGAATAAAAATCGATGACAAAAAGGCCTGATACCCTGCGGCTTTGGGCAAACATTGGGCCTCCGCACCACGCTGAGCCTGCCGAAGTGATGTTGTGAAGAAGGAAAAAGTCAGGGACAATAGTAGGGATTTGGCGCCGGAAAAATTACGCCAATTTTGAGTTAAATTTGTTAAATAAGGGATATCATCGGATATTTGCGGACTGAAAACCAAATGAAATGATCGTAAAAACCAAAAAATATAAACTAGAAACCAAAACCTACATCAAAATCGGTATGTTGAATATTCTCAAGGAACAGTGGTGGGTGATTCTTATCGCCTTGGCCATTGCTTCTGGATATTTTTTCATTGCCTCCTGGTGGTGGATCAGCATGGCCATTCTTGCCTATGTTTTATATTTACTCTTTTGGGTAATACAGTTTGCCGGAGTGAGCCAAATGGAGCAGAACAAGGTAATGTTTGAAAAATTGGCCTATGAAATAGACAGCCGCCAGATTCTCATGAAGATCAACCCAAAGCAAGGGATGCCGATCAAATGGGAGATGATCAAGAAGGCCCAGATCAACAAAGACGACTTTTTGCTGACCATGTCCAAAGCTCAGTTTATCCACCTTCCTTTCCGGATTTTTAATTCTGAAAATGAACGGAAATTTATGGAAACCATTTTAAGAAGAAAAGGCTATATCAAGCAGCCTCAGGAAATCACAGAGAAATAAAAAAAGTCCTTTAAAAGGACTTTTTTTATTTGAATTTATCCGCGTATCTATAGGCTTCTATCAGCGATGCTTCTCCTTCTTTTCCAGGATACGCATTGCCATGTTCCATTCCCATAATGCCATCATAGCCTTTGGAGTGAATGTGTTTGAAGACATTCCTATAGTTGATCTCACCCGTGCCAGGTTCCTTTCTTCCCGGATTGTCGCCCAGTTGGAAATAGGCTATTTCATCCCAACAATGATTGATATTGTTGATTAGGTCCCCTTCATTACGCTGCAAGTGGTACGCGTCATAAAGAATCTTGCAGGAAGGGCTATTCACCCCCCTACAGATCATGTGGGTCTGGGTGGAATACCGAAGGAAGAGGTCGGGTGTATCGCTCAGGGGCTCCAATACCATTACCAAACCATGTGGCTCCAAAATTTCGGCACCGCGTCTCAGGGTGTCAATCACATTGCTGGTCTGTATATCCAGGGGAAGCCTTCTGTCAAAATCCCCGGGAACTACTGTGATCCACTTCGCATTCACCCTTTTGGCCACTTCTACAGCTCTTTTGCAGCCGTCTATAAATATTTTCGTGAATTCAGGATTTCCTGCTGCGAAAGTATTGGCAGAGTTGCCCCCCTTATCCAGAACGAAAACACCCATCTCCAGACCCAATTTGGAAAGTTGGTTACCGATTTTTTCCTGCATTTCGGGAGTTCGGCTCATCATGCCGTTGTCTTCAAGGCCTCTGAAGCCTTGTTCCGACATGAAAGTCAGCTGATCCAAGAGGTCATCCCCCGCATGGTGTTTAAACATCCCAAAATGGGGTGCGTATTTTAAATTGAACGGTTCAGGTGCTGCATTCTCAGAAGCCATTGCCCCGAGGCTTACCCCAGCACCCAGGCCTGCAACAGCTCCGCCCATACTTACATTTTTCAAGAATTTCCTTCTTTCCATTGATTTTGGATTTTGTTAATTTATAAAGTATATGCCCTCATTAATGCATTTGTCGTTTCAGTCCACTTTTCAAAAAGAGAAATTGGACCTTCATATTGAATGCATAAAATAGTTCAAATTTTCTGACTTTTAAAAGATGTTTTATCAAATGGAGAGGAAATTGATGATGTATCGTCCTTATTCTTCCAGTTACCTTCTTCTTACCAATAAGAAGGCAGGGGAGACGAAAACCGGCATCCAATTACGGGCAGGGGTCTCTCCCCAGAAACGGGATCAGCATGTGTTGGCTGTCTTTCTTGAAGAGAGACATGGCAAAATACCCTAGCATTATCCGGTATTTTGATAGATTTGTGGATATTAACGACCAATAGCTGTTAAGACCAGATTTCTCGCGCCGCCATTATTCCTAAACTCGCACAAATAAATTCCTTGCCAGGTACCAAAATTGGGTTTCCCAGCTGTTATGGGGATATTTAGCTGGTTTCCTATAATACTGGTCTTCAAATGTGCGGGCATATCATCAGCCCCCTCAAAGGTGTGGACAAAGTGTGGATAAGCCTCTGGAACCAGGTCATTGACGAAGTTTTCAAAATCAATTCTCACGGTATGATCAGCATTTTCATTGATAGATAAGCCCGCAGAAGTGTGCTGGAGGAACACGTGCAAATTGCCGATTTGAATATTCTTTATCTCAGGTATATGCTCCAAAATCTCCCTGGTCACGAGGTGGAATCCCCTGGGATAGGGTTTTAAAGACATTGATTTTTGAAAGATTTGCATGGATGATTCCTTTTTGGTTGGTTGCGCCTTCGCCTTTTAGCCAAATAGATATTGGTACATGTCTTCCAGCTTGGTCACGGGAATAACTTCAATGTCATGGTTTTTAAAATCCAGGCCTTTCACCGCATATTTGGAAACCATGATCTTCTGAAAGCCCAATTTATTGGCTTCGGCAATTCTGCTCTCTACACGATTTACAGCCCTTATTTCTCCACCCAGTCCCACTTCACCAACAAAGCAGAACAAGTCCGGTATAGGATTGTCCTCATAAGAGGATATCAGAGAAGCGCACACCGCTAGGTCCAAGGCCGGATCATCCACACGAAGCCCTCCCGCAATATTTAAAAATACATCTTGCTGTCCCAGTTTCATTCCACCACGCTTTTCCAATACGGCGAGAAGCATATTGAGCCGTTTGGCATCATGCCCGGTACTGGAGCGTTGGGGAGTACCATAAGTGGCGGGGCTGACCAGAGACTGCACTTCTATCAGAAGAGGCCTGTTCCCTTCCATCATGGCTCCGATGGCTACCCCATTGAGGGTTTCTTCCCGTTGGGTCAAGAGAATCTCGGAAGGATTGGCCACCTCACGTAGTCCTTCTGCGCGCATTTCATAAATCCCAAGTTCGTTGGTCGCCCCAAACCTGTTCTTGGAAGTGCGCAATATGCGGTAAGAGAGGTGTTGTTCCCCTTCAAACTGAAGGACGGTATCCACCATGTGCTCTAGGATCTTCGGTCCGGCGATGGCTCCATCCTTAGTAATATGGCCGATCAACAGTACCGGCGTGCCCGTTTCCTTGGCAAATTTCATAATTTCAGCCGTACACTCCCTCACTTGGGACACGCTCCCCGCTGCCGACTCCACATGCTTGCTATGGAGCGTTTGAATAGAATCAATCACCAATAACTGTGGCTTAAGAATTTCAATCTGCTGAAAGATTTGTTGGGTATTGGTCTCAGAGAGAAGGTAGCAATTGTCAGAATGGAATTTCATCCGTTCCGCCCTCATTTTGATCTGGGACTCACTTTCTTCTCCTGACACATAAAGTACTGTGGTATCTTTCAGCATCAAGGCGATCTGGAGCATCAGGGTTGATTTGCCAATACCTGGTTCACCTCCGATAAGGATCAAGGATCCAGGAACAATCCCCCCACCCAATACACGGTCCAGCTCTTGGTCGTTTGTGATTAACCTGGGAAATTTATCATCACTGATGTCCCGTAACTTCTTCGGAACGGAGGAACGTTTGGCCTTGTCCAAGCCTTGGTGCCAGTTCCCTCTTCCGCTTTCCTCCTTTTGTACTACTTCCTCTACATAAGTATTCCATTCCCCGCAGGAAGGGCATTTTCCAATCCATTTGGCACTTTCCGCACCGCAGTTTTGACAGAAATAGCTGGTTCTTATCTTGGTCATACAGATTTTTTAATGTGCTTCAAGCCAATCTTTCCCTACCCCGACTTCCACTTCAAGCGGGACATCTATCGTAACAGCGTTGGCCATCAAGAAGGGAATTTCTTTTTTCAACAGTTCGATTTCATCAATATGGGCATCAAAGACCAATTCATCATGTACCTGAAGCAGCATTTTTGATTTAAGATTGGCCGACATCATCCAGTTATGCACATTGATCATGGCAGCTTTAATCATATCGGCGGCGCTCCCTTGTATAGGTGCGTTGATAGCATTTCGCTCGGAAAATCCCCTCATCGTCGCATTGCGGCTATTGATATCCCTCAAGTACCTGCGTCGGCCCAAAATGGTCTCCACATATTCATTTTTCTGCGCCTTTCTGATACTCTCGTCCATGTATTCCTGGACACCGGGAAACTCTTTAAAATATGCATCAATAATTTCCTTGGCCTCGCCTCTGGGAATTCCCAATCGCTGGGAAAGACCAAATGCTGAAATCCCGTAGATAATACCAAAGTTGGCTGTCTTTGCCTTTCTTCTCATATCAGAGGTCACCTGGTCCAAAGGCACCTGAAAGATTTTTGAAGCGGTGGTAGCATGAATGTCTCTGCCTGTCCTAAATGCCTCAATCATCGAGGGATCTTTAGAGAACGAAGCCATGATGCGCAATTCGATCTGCGAATAATCCGCAGCCAATATCAGGTAATTTTCATCCCTTGGCACAAAAGCCTTTCGGATTTCCCTTCCCCTCTCTGTGCGTATGGGGATATTCTGCAGGTTGGGATTAGTGGAAGAAAGCCTTCCCGTGGCCGCTACGGTTTGGTTGTAAGAGGTATGGACCCGTCCGGTCTTTTTGTTGATCAAAGAAGGCAGGGCATCTACATAGGTGGATTTCAGTTTTACCACTTGCCGATGCTCGAGAATGGCGCGGGCAATTTCATGTTCCATGGCCAATTTTGAAAGCACTTCTTCTCCGGTGGCATATTGGCCGGTTTTTGTCTTCTTTGCGTTGGGAATCAGTTTAAGTTTATTGAAAAGAATCTCCCCCAGTTGCTTGGGCGAGGCCAGATTAAACTGCTCTCCTGCCAATTCATACACCTTTTGCTCCATCTCCTTAGCAGTGGTGTTCAAGGCAATGGACATTTCGGCCAAGCTATCTGTATTGATCCTGATGCCTTCAAATTCCATGGCAGCGAGCACGGGGATCAAAGGGGTTTCCACTTCCAGAAAGAGCTTTTTTAAATTGTCCTTTTTGATCTCTGGCTCGAGCTTCTTCTTAAGCCGTAAAGTAATGTCTGCATCTTCTGACGCATATTCTACCACATCATCAATGACCATATCCCTCATGTTACCCTGTCCCTTACCTTTCTTCCCGATCAGGCTTTCTATAGGTACAGGATCATAGTTGAGGTATTGCTGTGCCAACCAGTCCATGGAATGCCTGCCTTCTGGTGCGATCAGATAGTGGGCAAGCATGGTATCAAACAATACTCCCTTTACCTCAATGCCGTAATTTTTCAACACCAGCAAATCATATTTGATGTTCTGCCCAATCTTAGAGATGTTTTCATCCTCAAAGACCTCTCTGAAATACTCCAAAATAGTCCTTGCCTCGACCTGGTCATCCGGAATGGGAATATAAAAAGCCTCACCTTCTACATAAGAAAAGGACATGCCGACAAGTTCCGCCTCATTCGGATTAACGGAAGTAGTTTCCGTATCAAAGCAAAACTCATCCTGAAGGCGCAGGAAGGAGATCAATTCCCGAATACTGGCTTCTCCCTCCACTTTATGATAGTCATGGATGGTATTGATGATGTTGTCCAGTTGGTCTGGGACAGCAATGGGGCTTGTCTCTTCGGGGAGTTCAACCTCCACGACTTCCTCTTGCCCCGTAAAAAGTCCCAGTTGCTCGCTTACGGCAATTTTCGGCTTCTGGATATTTTCCTTAAATACCCTTTGGGTCAGTGTCCTGAACTCCAATTCCGCAAAAAGAGATTTCAATTTTTCTTCATCCGGCCCCTTGTACTCATAGTCCGAAGGAGTGAATTCAATAGGAACAGTCTGAAGGATGGTTGCCAATTCTTTGGAAAGCAAGCCTTGGGATCCATAATTTTCTACATTTTCTCTTTGCTTACCTTTTAGCTTGTCGGTGTTTTTGAGCAGTTCTTCTATCGTGCCAAACTCCTGGAGTAATTTGGTAGCCGTTTTGGCTCCAATGCCTGGGATGCCCGGTATATTATCTACCGCATCGCCCATCAAACCCAAAATATCCCTTACCTGGTCCGGATCGCTGATGCCCCATTTCTCACACACTTCCTTAGGGCCCATGATGTCCACCTGGTTTCCCATATAGGCAGGCTTATAGAGAAATATATGTTCCTCCACCAACTGCCCGAAGTCCTTGTCCGGCGTCATCATGAAGACGTTAAAGTCCTTGTATTCCGCTTTTTTGGCGATGGTTCCGATGATGTCATCGGCCTCATAGCCATCCAATTCCAAAAGAGGGATGTTAAAGGCGGCGATGATTTGTTTGATCCAAGGGATTGCTATTCCTATATCCTCTGGCTGTGCCTGTCGGTTGGCTTTATAGCTTTCATATTGCTCATGCCTGAAGGTGGGCGCATTGGTATCAAAGGCCACCGCAATATGGGAGGGTTTTTGTTTCTCCAACACTTCCAACAAGGTGTTGGTAAAGCCCAGCATCACTCCAGTATTCAGTCCTTTGCTGTTGATTCTTGGGTTCTTGCTGAAAGCAAAATGTGCCCTGTATATCAAGGCCATAGCGTCCAGCAGGAATAATTTCTTGTCACCTTGGGTAGACATATTGATGTTTTTGATTTTGCTTTGATTAAATTGCCCCTAGGTATGGGAATAACGGCTAAATTACAAATTATAAAGGAAAAGAACGGCTCCCTTTAGAATTAATAGCCTTCTCGATAAAGGATGAATTGGTCTAGTTTTTGATTAGTAAAAATTCATGCAATCCATTTTTCCCAACCCCTTATTTTATTATTAATTCATCAAAACAAACACAACTATGAAGAAAATAGCTTACTTTTTGTCGATTCTGTTTTTATTCAACGCCATCTTTCCCGCTGCCATGGCCAAAGAGGAAAAGAAAGGCAAAGAAAATCCCGAACTTACTGAGGAACAAAAGGTGAGACTGGGGGAAATAGAAGAGCGCGTAGCAGAAATTAAAGCCTTGGACTTTGGAGATCTTTCGGCTGAAGAACTGAAAGAAGTGAAGGTGGAACTGAAAGAGTTGAAAAAAGAAGCCAAGCAAAATGGCGGTGGAATCTATCTGTCGGTAGGAGCTATCATCGTTATCCTCTTGGTGCTGATTCTTTTGACCTAAACCCTTCAGATTTACTATAGAAGGCATTCTTGGAAAGAATGCCTTTTTTTTGTGTCATTGTTGATTACTTCCACAATCCGCAGAGCATTTTATATAGAAAATCCTACATCATCTTGGAAAAACGCCATTATGGCACTTTTTTGTGCTTGGCATGGTTTTCCCTCTATATAGCATGAACCAATAAAAAAGGAGGGCGAGATGAAGAGGTTAGTCAATATAATGATCATGGCTGTCGGTGTAGCCTTTCTGAGTTCCTGTTCTACAACAGGTACGATGATGGGAGGTTCCGACGCCTATGGATACTATGACAACATGTACTACCATGGCTATCCAAGTTACTATGCCAATCCCTATATTTATCAGCGACCAATTGTCAGGAACAATATAATTGTGGTTCCAGAAGAACGGAAGAATGTGAGGAGTAGAGAAAACGTAAGAAGAAGGGAAGTTGTCTCCCCCAATACCAGGAGTACAGCCAACCCGACAGAAAGACGCGTCATCCGAACGGAGACTCCAAATAAAAGAGGTGCTACTGTAGCGCCTCCCACCAGAAACTCTCCCAGTCCGGCTCCCGCCACGAGAAGGACTCCAGACAATAACCGATCGAGAAGTGGGAATAATTAATCCACAGGGATATTTGTAACATCTACGGCGATTGCCGAATCAAGAAAGAGGCTGTCCAACAATTGGGCAGCCTCTTTTCATGGAAAAAATCAAAGCCTCCGCGGGTGGGCAGAAGCGCTGTAAATGCAGGGCATATGTTGCTGTAGAGCGTATACCGACACTATTACAAAAAAGGCTGCCCTTTAAGGACAGCCTAGAAAAGTTAACCACAAACAAATCTATTTGTTATTGGATTCTGATCATCTCTGCATTGAACCTGATCGGTGCATAGGGGGCAGTGAATTGCTGTAATTCACCCTTCTTCACCAAGTCCTGTCGGATCTCGTTCGGAATTACCTGAACTGTCTCCCCATAGGCAGCATGGGAAGGAGCGATAACCTCCACTTCTGCTCCTTTGGGCAAATTCACCAAACTTTGGTTGAGGAATTCCATATTATTGGCCGATCCCAAAGAAATGACCGCATTATTGGTCGTGGATTCAGCAATCGCCTTTGTGCCATTCAGCTCAAAAATCTCATAGGAAAAGGTAACGGTATTACCGTTTTTCGAAGGGTCACCTTCTCCGGCTTCAACAACCCGGATATAAATATCTTTGTCATTTTTGGTAAATCCTTCAAGCTCGTTTGCCGCGATATAATCCTGGATCATTTGATCCTCCAATTGTTTTACTTGGTCCTGGGTATATTTCTTGGCATATTTTACTTTCACAACCAGATTGGCTCCAGAGGTGATCAATTGTTCAAACGAGTAAGTATTGTAGGCCAAGTATGAAGGAATATATAGTGTCAACTCCTCGCCTGCCTTAGCCAGCCCTGCGGCATACCCTACTGCAGCCGGCCATAAGCCGTTTTGAGTGTATTTGAATACTATTGGATCATTGTCCTCATCAAGGTAAGAGTCTATGAGATGACCTTCGATAGTCTTGATTTCATAGTAAATCCCAATGATGTCGTTATTGGTAAATTGTGTGCCCCCGTCTGCTTCTACATCCTTGGTGTAATAATAGCCTAATTGGGTCTTGGTAGCATCAATATTCTTGGAACTAATATAAGTCTCCAATAGGGCATCGTCCCTTTTTACTATTCTATCAAAATCCGATTCCGTTTCTTGAATGCACCCTGTGGCCAATGCTGCCAAGAGAATAGCCATTGCACTGTTGATAATTGTTTTCATTATAAAGTTTAATTGTGTTGATTATTTACCAATTCTAAAATTCATTCTGAGGTTAAGGCCGCCTATCGAAAACTGCTGGTTGGCGAAGGTCATATCCCCCAATGGCAACTTGTAGTAAGGCTCGATGGAAAGATAAGTCCCGTTCTTGAGGTTATATTCATATCCGACGGAGAGGTTGAGCATCCTGCCCAGATCAACCCCATCTGAAGTGTCCCCAGGTCCCGCCTCTTGGGTAAACTCCTGGACGGAACGCTGGAATTGCAATTCCCCGCTGGTGTTGGGGTTGAAATAAGAATCCACCGCCAAGGTCTCTGTGGTCTGCTGGTCCAGATATACCATGCTGGACAATCCCGTGATCAGGAACAGCCCAGCCTTCTCTTTGTCCATCACCTTATATTTCAAATTGACAGGAATGTCCAAGCCGGAGAAATTAAGTTGGGCATTGGAGCCGATCAATCTGGATGAATTGGACAGGGTGGAGAACATCTCGCTTTGCGGACTGTCCATTGTAGCGGCTCTTGGAAGGTCGTTGTCCGGCACCATGCTATGGCTGGCATAAGTAACACCAACATCCAGTTTAAGCCTGTTGCTAAAGGAAAATTCGGACACAACTCCGGCGCCGAGGGACATGCCCGAAACGGGGTTAGAAGATGTCTGTGGCCCGACGGTAAAGCCCAACCTCACGTTATTGCTATTGGTTTTCTCCTGACCGCCTATTTCCGCTGCCTGACCTTCCACTTTCCATTGCTCCAGGTATTGTTGGGCTCTTTCCGAGTCTTTGTTTTGGGCAATGATGGAGTTCCCTATTTTCTCATTGGCGGCATTATTATTAATATCCTGCAAGATATCCTTTGGATGTCCCAAATCGGGGGCCATCCGGCTGAAGGAGGTAACGACTGGGCTTAAGTCAACATCTATAGGCACCGCCACTTCCCGGGCGCTTTTGGCGACAGCAGAAGCCGTAGCCGGAAATGCTGTACCTGTTTGCTTGGCTTTGGGCACCTCTCTTTCTGCTATAGCAAGATTCTGGGGCGCTATATTCTTGGGCAATTCTATCTTCTCAAACTGTTTCCCTTCAATGGTGATGGAGTCGGCAATGGTTTGGACATTTCTTTGAAGGTCGTCACCAATAGGCCAAAAAACAAACACCAACAACAGAGAGGCGGCAATGCCTGAGATCAGGAAAGGCCACAAGACAAATTTTTTCTTTTTGGCAGGATGGAAATAGGCATGGGATAGCTTCTCCCATTCCTGGGGATTAAAGGGCTCCTCGTGGTCTTGGAAGGAGATCTTAATCTTCTCTATCAGCTTCTTATCGAACTGCTCCTTCATCTTTTATTTTATTTAATACAGTGATCTTGTCTCTCAATTTCTGCTTGGCCCGCGCCAGATAGGTCCTACTGGTACTGGCGGGTATGCCTAGCTTTTCCCCGATTTCATTGTGGCTGTAGCCCTCGATCTCATACATGTTGAAGATGATTCTCAACATTTCGGGCAGCTCTCTCAATACCCCCAAAATCTCTTCTTTGGACAGCTCATCCACCACGTTAGGGTCAGAAATTTTTTGGTCGGCCTTCTCTATTTCCATGTCCGCGTAGTATTTGACATTTTTCCGGTAATAGTCAATCGAGGTGTTGATGAGGATTCTTCTAAACCAGCCCTTAAATGAACTTTCTTCGGTGTATTGGCCAAGTTTGTCGAAGACTTTCATAAAACTGTCATTGACAATCTCACAGGCTTCCTCTCGGGAATTGGAGTACCTCAACGCAATGCTCATAGCATAGCCATAGAAATGCCGATAAAGCTTTTCCAGTGATCTGGGCTTTCCATCCTTCGCTTCCTGTACAAGGTCTTTTTCCAACTGAATTGGTTTAGTTTTGGGGCGTTTCTATTATTAAGACGACTGAACGGCAAAAAACGCTACAGTCTGTTCTAAAAATATATGGGAGCGAGAAATTAAAAGCGGCTATCTCCAAGAGGTGTTGGATTATTTACCCAAAAACGGCTTTTTATAGTTGACATAAACGCTTATTTTTATTTTCTATTCAATAACTTAGGTGCGAAATTAGCGTATAATTCCAGACCGATTATGACAAAAGGAAAAAAACATCTGGTCTTCCTGTTCCTTATGATGCTATCCCAATGGAGCTTAGCCCAGCGGGAAGATGCCGGGGATTATGATTATGACCGGGAGGTGCTATTCGGAGTCAACAAAAACACCAATGGAGGACTTATCGGCGGAGCCAATCTGAAATTTGGTTTTAGAGTGGACGAAAAAAACTTCCAATTCTTCCAGATTGAACTGGCCAACGTCAAAAATCCCCGGGAGGTGAGGTACAACACCGTCTTGGGCAACAGCTTTGTTTTCGGAAAGACAAATTACCTCTATTCCATCCGCCCCCAGTACGGAAGAGAGCATATCCTGTTTAAAAAAGCGCCACAGAAAGGCGTTCAGATTTCTATTCTATCCGCTTTGGGACCCACGCTGGGTCTTGTCGCTCCCTATTACATAGAATATGCCGTCAGCCGAGCGGAGTCTGTAAGGGAACAATACGATCCGAATGTCCATGTTTTCTGGGATGTCCTCGGCCCGGGGCGAATTTTTGAGGGAATCGGGGAATCCGAATTGGCGGTGGGTGGACACCTCAAGGCCGCTCTCGTATTCGAGTTTGGGGTATTCAAATCAAATGTCACCGGATTGGAACTTGGCTATCTGCTGGAAGGTTTTACCAAGGAAATCGAACTGATGCCGACCATCAATAACCGGCAAATTTACCAGTCTGCCTATTTCACACTTTTCTATGGATTCAGGAAATGAGCATAGATTGGGATATGCCGGGCTAAAAGGTTAAATTTGCCTGAATTAAGGAAGATTGCCATGATTGAACTACCAGTAATATCCGCAGAAGAAACCAAAAGGAAAAAACCTAACTGGCTTAGGGTAAAGCTTCCTGTAGGAAAGGAATACGCGAAAGTAAGAAAATTAGTAGACCAGCATAAATTACATACGATCTGTGAAAGCGGCAACTGCCCCAATATGGGCGAGTGCTGGGGAGCAGGGACAGCCACTTTTATGATCTTGGGCAATGTCTGTACCCGATCCTGTTCGTTCTGTGCCGTGGCTACCGGCCGGCCGCCGGAATATGATACCGACGAACCAAGAAGGGTAGCCGAAGCCATTCAACTGATGGGCGTTAAGCATGCTGTCATCACCTCCGTCAACCGCGACGAAAGGAAAGACCGCGGTGCCGAGATCTGGTACCAAACCGTAGTGGAAACCAAAAAGCTTTCTCCCCAGACCACGATAGAAACTTTAATCCCTGATGTCAAATCAAGCTGGGATGCGCTTTACAGGATGATCAGCGCCGGACAGGAAGTGGTTTCCCATAATATGGAAACCGTGGAAAGCCTTTATAGAAGAGTAAGGCCTCAAGCCAGATATTCCCGGTCATTGGAGCAGATCAAGTTGACCAAAGAGTACGGCAAGCGCACCAAAACCGGTATCATGCTGGGCTTGGGCGAGAAGCCGGACGAGGTGCATAAAGCCATGGATGACCTGGCCGCCCACGGCTGCGATATCCTCACCTTAGGGCAATACCTACAGCCCACCAAAATGCATATCGAGGTCGCCGAATTTATCCACCCGGATCAATTTGACCACTACCGTGAAGAAGGGCTGAAGAGAGGCCTTAAATATGTAGAGTCCGGCCCATTGGTAAGGTCGTCTTATCATGCGGAACGGCATGTGAATGTTTGAGGTGGGAAGACGGAAGACCGGAGACCGAAGCAAGCTCCGTTGAGCGATAAGCTGATCTTAATTAATGGAAGTTTTTAAAGGAGAGGGATGGCTGAAAGCTGTCCCTTTTTTGGTGATGGATTAAGTTCACAATTGGCAGTGTGGTTTGTGCTTACTTCTTTTTGTTTGGGATTATTACTAATTTTTCCCGGTGTTTCATGGCATAGCATATTATGCCGGACGAATCAAATGGCACTATATAAAAATAAATATTGCATTGCCTCGGCCCGTGCTCCCTGGTGGGATTACGGGTGGGGCTGCCGCGTACTTTATCACCATCTGCACCCAGCATAGATCATATTATTTTGGCGACATAATCAATGGTTCCATGCGGTTGTCGCATGCCGGCGTGCTGGCCGACGTGTTGTGGTACCAAATCCCCCACCACGCCCACCATATTGAATTGGGTGCGTTTGTGGTCATGCCCAACCATATCCACGGGATATTGATATTGAATAACGCCGATCCGTCCGTCCCCGACCCACCATTATCCCCATCCCAAAAACGTTTTCGCAACCCCGGAAAAAATACCGTGTCGTCCATTATTGGTGGATACAAATCGGCGGTATCCCGACACGCCAACCGTTTGGGAATCCCCAGGGCATGGCAATCCCGGTTTCATGACCATCATCTCATCCCGCAACGACGCCGAATACCAACGGATCAATGATTATATTGAATCCGTCTGAAAAATTAGAACACGTAGGGACAAGGCATGCCTTGTCCCTACGTGAATTACCATCTACCCTAAGCCTCCGACTGTTCGTAATCCTCCACGGGAATACAGCTACAGATCAAATTCCTGTCGCCATAGGCAGAATCAATTCTTCTGACGGATGGCCAGAATTTATTCGTTTTTACAAACGCTATAGGATATACCGCCTTTTCTCTAGCGTAAGCATGATCCCAAGTGTCCGACAAGGCCATAGTGGCGGTATGCGGCGCGTTTTTCAACACGTTGTCGGATTTGTCTGCCGTACCGTTTTCGATTTCCCGGATTTCTTCGCGGATAGAGATCAAAGCATCGCAGAACCTGTCCAGCTCGCCCAGATTTTCAGACTCCGTAGGCTCAATCATCAAGGTACCCGCTACGGGGAAAGAGACCGTCGGGGCATGGAAGCCATAATCCATCAGACGCTTGGCGATATCCTCCACTTCCACACCGGCAGATTTGAACTCCCTGCAATCGACGATCATCTCATGCGCGGCCCTTCCTTGGGTACCCGTATAAAGGATGGGGAAATGCTCCTCAAGCCTTGCCTTCATATAGTTGGCATTTAAGATGGCGATCTTAGTGGCATTGGTCAAACCCGCTTCGCCCATCATGGCGATATAGGCATAAGAAATCGTCAGGATACTGGCACTGCCAAAAGGCGCGGAAGAGATCGAGCTGATCGCCTGCTGTCCGCCGGTTTTCACCAAGGGATTTCCGGGTAGGAAAGGTACCAAATGCTCTGCCACGCAGATAGGTCCCATACCCGGCCCGCCACCGCCGTGGGGAATACAGAAGGTCTTGTGGAGATTGAGGTGGCACACGTCCGCCCCGATATTGCCGGGACTGGTCAAGCCTACTTGCGCATTCATATTAGCGCCGTCCATATATACCTGTCCGCCATTTTCGTGGATGATCTGGCAGATTTCACGGATGCCTTCTTCATACACGCCATGGGTTGAAGGGTAAGTCACCATCAGCGCGGAAAGCTCATCCTTGTGTTTATCTGCTTTGGCTTTCAGGTCTTCTACATCAATGTTTCCTTTTTCGTCGCACTTGACAATAACGACTTTCATACCGGCCATTACCGCAGAGGCGGGGTTGGTACCGTGGGCGGAGGAAGGGATCAAAGTCACAGTGCGGTGATGGTCGCCACGGCTCTGGTGGTAAGCACGGATCACCATCAGGCCTGCGTATTCTCCCTGTGCGCCGGAATTGGGCTGAAGGGATGTGTCCGCAAAACCGGTGATTTCTGACAGCCAGTTTCTCAGGTTCTGGAACAGTTCATAATAGCCCGCTGCTTGATATTGCGGCGCAAAGGGATGGATCTGGCCGAACTCCGGCCAGGTCAAGGGGATCATTTCCGTGGTTGCGTTCAGCTTCATGGTGCATGATCCCAAAGAGATCATGGAATGCACCAAGGACAGGTCTTTTGATTCCAGTCTTTTGATATAACGAAGCATCTCATGCTCGGTATGGTAGCTGTTGAATACCGGATGGGCGAGGAATTCAGAAGTTCTGCTCAAGCCCTCTGGAAGTTCCACAGATAGGCTATCCAATTCCTGCCGGATGTCGATGGTGCTAATTTTTGTAGCCTTACGGAATACTTCGATCAACTTTTTTACATCTTCCAAGGATTTGGTTTCATCAAAAGAAATAAAGATATAACCGGGGCTGTATCGGAGGTTCAGTTTGTCCGCAGCGGCAAATGAATTGATTTTCGACTGGAGTACCTCGTCGACTTTGATCTTTAGGGTGTCGAAGAAGACCTTGTTTTCTTGTTCATAGCCCAGTTGTTCTAAGCCTTTGGCGGCCAATTTGGCGAGGCCGTGCGCTTTGGCGGCGATTTCTGTCAGTCCCTGTGGGCCATGATAGACCGCATACATACCCGACAGTACCGCTAGCAGCACTTGGGCGGTACAAATATTCGAGGTGGCTTTCTCTCTTTTGATATGTTGTTCCCTGGTTTGAAGCGCCATTCTATAGGCAGGATTTCCGTCTTTGTCCTGGGAAACGCCGATAATTCTGCCGGGGATTTGCCTTTTGAAGCTTTCCAAGGTCGCAAAGTAACCGGCATGGGGGCCGCCATAGCCCATGGGAATGCCCAAGCGTTGGGAAGTGCCTACGACCACGTCGGCTCCCATTTCACCCGGAGGTGTCAACAAGGTCAAGCTCAACAGATCCGCCGCAAAGGCAGTAAAGACCTGGTTTTCTTTTGCCGAGGCAACAAGATTTCGGTGATCAATTACTTCTCCATCTGAGTTTGGGTATTGGATCAGCACACCATACAGCGAAGGATCAGTAAGATCCAGCTCCGATAAAGGGGCGACGACCAATTCGATGCCTACTGGAAGCGATCTGGTTTTTAACACATCCAGGGTTTGGGGGAAGACTTTTTCATCCACAAAAAACTTGTCGGCCTCTTTTTTCTCCTTAGGCTTGGCAGCATGAAGCATGGCCATGGCTTCAGCCGCGGCTGTGCCTTCGTCCAGCAAAGATGCATTGGCGATTTCCATTCCCGTAAGCTCAGAAACGACAGTCTGGAAGTTGATCAAAGCTTCCAGTCGTCCTTGGGCAATTTCCGCTTGATAAGGAGTGTAGGCAGTGTACCATCCTGGATTCTCCAACACATTTCTTACAATTACGGAAGGAAGAATGGTGTCATAATATCCCAAACCGATAAACGACTTGTAGATCTTGTTCTTTTTCGCCAAAGTCCTGAAATCCCTGAGGAACTCGGATTCTGACTGGGCGGCGGGCAGGTTGAGCGGCTTGGTTAGCCGGATGGATTTTGGAATGGTTTGGTCAATCAGCTCTTCGAGGGAAGAAGCATTTATTTTTTGCAACATCAATGAAATTTCCTGCTCGGAAGGCCCATTGTGTCTATTTTCAAATTTGACTGAGGAATTTAGGTTGATTTTCATTCTCAAAAGATTGTGTTGGAGATAGGAGATAGCTCCTGGATGAATCCTGCAAAGATACCAAATATTGAGGGGAAATTGAATTTTTATTCAGTCCTAAAAAACTCCCTTAGGAGGTAAATGATAAGTGGTTAGCGTCTCTTAAGATTTCTTTCTTATTTTTGGCAAAATTAGTTTTCACGTACAACATTTAAGATGAAGAAAATATCCATCATAGGGACTGCCCTATCCTTGCTGTTGACCTGGCAGGTGGCTGCCCAGGATGCGCAGGCGGTCAAATATGCTTCCACGATTACGGTGGCGGATCTGGAGAGGCACCTGACCTATCTTGCCTCCGACGAACTGGAAGGCCGTGATACGGGAGCAAAAGGGCAGAAGCTGGCTGCGGACTATATCGCGGAATTCTATAAAAGCCTTGGCCTCACCGGCCCGGTGGAAGGAAGTTATTTCCAGAAGTTCCAACTGGCCAGCGTGCAGTACAAAGAGGTGGAACTAAAAGTGGGCAAGCAGAAGCTGGTCAACAATGAAGACTTTGTGTTTATAGGCGATGCCGACCAGAAGAGAAACCAGAAAGCTGATCTCGTGTTTTTGGGCTTGGCCAGCGATGAGAATTTGAGCAAGGTTGATGTTAAAGACAAATTGGTAGGTTTGTGGACCATCGGTGAAAATGCCCAAGAGGCCCGTCAGAAAGTCTTGGACGCTGGTGCCAAAGGCATTGTCATTGTTACCATGGAGGGTCAGGCCAATTTTGACCGGATTGCCAACCGTTACAAATCCCTAAGCGGCAAAGGACGATTGGGTTTTGAGAAACCAACGGTTCAGGAGCCTGTATTTATGGTCAGTTCGGATAAAATGGCTTCCTTATTTGGCTTGTCCATTGAGGAGTTGAAAGAAGCGGCCAAAAACAACCCTGCTTCTGTTCCTTCTCAAAAAGCTACCTTCAAGGTAGTGAAGGAGGTAGAAACGGTGGACACGGAGAATGTCATGGGATTCCTGGAAGGAACGGACAAAAAAGAGGAGGTATTGGTTCTTTCCTCCCATTATGATCATATCGGGATCAGCAGTGACGGACAGATCAATAACGGTGCTGACGATGACGGCTCAGGTACCGTAGCGGTGATGGAGATTGCCGAGGCGTTTTCCCGGGCAGCCAAAGAAGGCAAACGTCCAAGAAGAAGTGTTTTGTTTTTGAATGTATCCGGTGAGGAAAAGGGGCTTTTGGGTTCTGAATTCTATTCTGACAATCCGATATTCCCACTTGAAAATACCGTCAACAACATCAATATAGACATGGTAGGGAGGATTGATTATGAATACGAAGATGCCGAAAACAAGGATTATGTGTATGTTATTGGGTCAGAGATGCTTTCTTCCCAGCTGAAGACCATCAATGAATACAATAACATCACCTATACCAATTTAATTTTGGATTACCGGTATGATGCGGAGGATGATCCGAACAGATTCTACTACCGTTCCGACCATTATAATTTCGCCAAGCACAATATCCCTGTGATTTTCTTTTTCAACGGGGTGCATGATGATTATCACCAGCCTACGGATACCGTGGACAAAATTGAATTTGACTTGCTGGAGAAAAGAACGAAGTTGATTTTCCACACTTCTTGGGATCTCGCCAACAGGGAGTATAAAACACCTGTGGACGGCACAAATACCAGGACAGAGCGGTAATTTTGGTACAAGATACTGAGACGAAAAAGGCATGGGGGACCCCATGCCTTTTTTTGTTGATCCTGTTTTCCGCTTCCGGGGTTAGCAGATTGGCCGATAAGGGTGCCAAAGCCTTTGCTACACGCTGGCCGAGTAAACTAAATTTGTGAATTTGATAAATATACGCTGCAACTCTTCGATCGTTCGTCCGCCTACGGACGTTGTTATCCGATAAAGAAATCGCAAATCAGCTAAATCCTCATCCAATGCTGATTTGGGCAATTTGTTGTTGGCATGGTTTGGGTAAAATATTAGAGGCCTAAGACGCCTTCTCGGGACCGCAGGCAGGGAAGAGGTCATGCCTGGTGTCCCAACAAGACTGTCTTCAATTGCGCGTATTATGACTAACCTATCAATGATCCTATCTTAGTATAACATGATCAAAAACTACTTCAAAACCGCCTGGCGGAACCTGCTGAAAAACAAAACACATGGTGTCATCAACATTTCCGGATTGGCTGTTGGCTTGGCGGGTTTTCTGGTCATACTGCTTTATCTCAACCACGAACTGAGTTATGACACTTGGGATGATGAACTAAAACGGATTTATAAAATATCCGAACGCACCGATGACGATATCCTGGAGCAAACCCCAGCGCCGCTCGCTGAGTTTCTGAATGCTAATGCGGCTTCGGTAGCATCGGCTACCCGGATTTCTCCCGCAGGCAGCTATGAGGTGCTGTTATCCGTGGGAGACAAAAAGATCTATCAAACCGGCAGCATAGAATCGGACTCCTCCTTTTTTAAAGTCTTCCCGTACCGCATGCTACACGGTAACGCGGCTACCGCTTTGGATAAGCCAAACGCCATGGTAATAAGCCAAGCTGTCGCCAAAAAACTTTTTGGTGATGCAGATCCCATAGGACAAACCGTAAATGTGTTCAATTATTTTGATGGCATAGTCACCGCCGTGATGCAAGAACCTGAAGCTCCCTCGCATTTGGAAGCAGAGCTCGTGTATCGTGCACCTTACGAAAAAAGCAATAGCTTCTGGCAGAATTATTCCTACCAAACTTATGTGAAAACCTATCAAGAAATCCCGGTTGCCGAACTTGAGCGGGATCTCGATCAGCTTTATTATGAGCAACGGTTAAAGAGCGAAAACTTGTCTTTTTCGGACTTTAGACAAAAGGGCCATCAGGCAGGGCTCTTTGTGGATGCGGTGCAGGATCTGCACAATTTCCCGAAACACGGCAGCAGCAATTTCCCTACGGTATCCGTATTGCTGCTCTTGGCTGTTCTGTTACTGCTGCAGGGAACCATCAACTTCAGCAACTTATCCCTTGCGGGAACCGTCCGCAGGGCGAAGGAAGTGGGGATAAGAAAAGTCCTGGGTTCCGATCGTAAGCAGGTACTGTGGCAATTTATGGGAGAGACTTCAATCCAATGCCTTATTGCTTTGACCATCTCTTTATTGCTGGTCCACGTCATTTTGCCTGTTTTTAACCGTGAATTCGGCATAGACTTAAGCTTGTTGCGGTCCTCCCACCTGTACTCCCTCAGCCTGCAAGTTGCCGGCTGTCTTCTGGTAATTATCGTTCTGTCCGGATTATATCCCGCTGTCTTTTTGTCCCGTTACAACGCCAACCAGGTATTGAAAGGAAATATTCCCAAAGGGACGCGCGGCGCGGGCTTTCGAAATGCTCTTATTGTAGTACAATTTGCGGTCTCTGCTTTCTTTATCATCGCTACCTTAGTCATCAGCCAGCAGATGGAATACATGCAGAACAAGGACAAAGGATTTTCTGGAAAACAGGTGATGCGCCTGGAAGCCTCACAACAAATCCGGGACGCGAAGTTCGAAACCGTAAGCAACACCTTGCTCAATATCCCCGGAGTCCAATATGTGTCCAAAGCCACGCATGTACCTGGCGACGCTTTCCACGATACCACTACCGTCACCTTCAATCATGCCGGAACAGGCTACCGGATGGCTTCAGTCAAGGTCAGTACAGACTATTTCAAAACCCTTGATATCGATTTGGTGGAGGGACGGATGTTTGACGATAACTATTCCGATCAGCATACCCGGAACGCCATTGTTAATGAAACAGCCGCAAGGAAGTTGAATGTAGATGGATCCCTGGGCGCCCCCCTCACTTTTCCTTATTGCGACAGCATCCCCGTACAGATCGTCGGCGTGGTAAAAGACTTCAATGTTTCGGGTTTTGAAAACAATATTCAGCCTGTCGTGTACACCATCGGCAATGACGCCTGCATGTGGCAGTCGGGCGGCGCCTTGCTGCTTAAGTTGGAAGGCAATGCGCTGCAGCAAACCATTGCGGCAGTCGAACAGGCTTGGCAAGGCATTGATCCCGATTTTCCCATCCGCTATTCCTTTCTGGACGACAACTTTGAAAAACTGTTTGCTTCTTACGTGCGGCTTCAAAAGGTGATCAACTTTTTCGCCATTACCGCCATCGCCATCGCAGCCATGGGCTTGTTTTCCCTCACTGCCTTCCTGATCGGCCAGCGTACCAAAGAAATCGGGATAAGGAAGGTGCTGGGGGCAGAAGTGCATGACCTGAGTCTGCTGTTGGGAAAGGACTTTATCCGGCTTATTCTCATTGCGGTAGCCATCGCCATGCCCTTGGATTGGTGGGCCGCGACAAAATGGCTGGAGGGCTTCGCCTATCGAATGGAATTGGATATATGGATATTTCTCGCGGCCGCCATCGCCCTGATTGGAATCGCCTTCTTGACCGTGGGAGCTCAAACGGCCAAGGCCGCCATCGCCAATCCGGTTGAATCCCTTCGCTCGGACTAGAGCGCTAAAGAATACGAAAAGGGTAAAAATTTAAGTAGTGCCAATTATATGAAGATGAGCCAGAAGCCAAACGTCCGGCGACGGAAGAAGCCCATATTCTCACCTATTTTAAGTCTCACATTTAATGTCTAATCACATGTGGAAAAATTATTTCACCCTTGCCCTCAGGAACCTGCTTCGTAACAAGACGTTTTCCGCCATCAATATCCTGGGCTTGGCCATAGGCATGGCTACCTGTCTCGTGATCCTACTTTTCGTAAAAAGTGAACTGGGCTATGATGGCTTTCATGAAAATGCCGACCGCATCGTGAGGGTAGTTTTCCAGGGATCGGTACAGGGCGAGGAAATGAATGAGGCACATGTCATGCCTCCGGTAGCAGAAGCGCTTTTGGCAGATTACCCTGAAGTGGAGAACGCTACCCGGATACGGTTAATGGGATATCCTAAAATTACCTACGGAGACAAAACCTTTAGGAATAATAGCGCAGCTTTTGTGGACTCGAGCTTTTTTCGGGTGTTCACCTTTCCCCTGGTCGAAGGGAATTCAACAGCTGTTTTAAATGAACCCAATACAGTGGTTTTGACCGCATCAACAGCTAAAAAGTTCTTTGGGGAGGAGGATCCTCTTGGAAGGGAGTTGCTGATGTATGACGGAAATACTACTCTTAAAGTGACGGGAATAATGGCTGACATGCCTGCTAATTCCCATTTCCAATTCGATGTACTGGTTTCGATGAGCACCTTCCCGGAATCAAGAAATCCCTCCTGGATGGTTTCCGAATTTTATACCTATCTCCTGCTACAAACAGGTTCCGACTATAAAAGCTTTCAAGAAAAACTACCAGTAGCGACGGAAAAATACTTGGGGCCTCAACTCCAGGAGGCGATGGGCATTACTTTCGACCAGTTCAGACAAGCTGGGAATTCTATCGGCCTTTTCTTACAACCGCTCAAGTCCATCCATCTTCACTCGAATATGAGGGGCGAATTGGGCGGAGGAGGGGATATCCGATATGTCTATATTTTTGGGGCTGTTGCCGTCTTTATGCTCCTTATTGCCTGCATCAATTTTATGAATCTCTCCACCGCAAGCGCCAGCAAAAGGGCGAAAGAAGTAGGGGTCCGTAAAGTCATGGGATCCGCCCGTGGACAGCTCGTGGGGCAGTTTTTAATAGAATCGGTGCTGCTGAGCTTGATGGCAATGGGTATTGCCTTGGGGCTAGTCCGACTGGCGCTGCCTGCTTTTAATGCCTTCTCCGGCAAGAACATAGACTTAAGCTATCTCTCCAATCTCTGGACATTGCCTTCTCTGCTTATGATGGGCGTTGCGGTGGGGATATTGGCGGGGATTTACCCCGCATTTTTCTTATCCTCCTATAAGGCTATTTCCGTACTCAAAGGATCTCCGTTAACAATTTCTGGAGAGAAGGGAAAATCAGGTATTAGCCTTCGAAGCGCTCTGGTCGTATTTCAATTTTCTGTCTCGGTAATCCTTATTATAGGAACCATGGTAGTATACCAACAATTGGGATATATCCAGAACAAAAGTCTCGGATACGAAAAGGATCAGGTGCTGATTTTACCGGAAGCTTGGCAGCTGGGGGACAAGGCGGAAGCATTCCGGCAACAGCTCCTCCGGGAGGCAGGCATCAAACACATCAGCACCTCGGGATACTTGCCCTCGGGCCCCTCCCACAACAATAACTTTTTTGTTTTTCCCGATGGTGATGTGTCGTCGCAGATCAAAACCTTACGCTATGAGGTGGATGACCAATATATTCCGACATTGGGGCTGGAATTGGTAGAGGGAAGAAATTTCTCGGAAGAATATGGAACCGATGACGTCTCCATTATTCTTAACGAAACCGCCGTAAAAGCGCTCGGGTGGACAAACAACGCATTGGGAAAAACGCTTACGAGAGCCAACGCCGTAGGCGAAAGAACCAATTTTCGCGTAATCGGGGTAGTAAGGGATTTCCATTTCAGGTCTTTACATGAACATATTTCCCCTTTGGTGATGACCAAAGGCACTTCAAGTGGGGCAATTATTGCAAAGGTTGAAACCGCGGATGTAGGCGCATTGGTCGATAGGATCGAAAAGCAATGGAAAGTCTTAGCGGGCGATGAGCCGTTTGACTATTCTTTTCTCGATGACCGCTTTTACCAAACCTATTCCGCCGAACGTAGGATGGGATACATTTTTTCCTTTTTTGCCTTATTGACCATCTTCGTGGCCTGTATGGGATTATTTGGGCTGGCAACTTTCACCACCAAACAACGAAAAAAAGAAATCGGGATCAGAAAGGTCCTTGGTGCGGAGGTAGGTACTATTATCGGCTTGCTTTCCAAAGATTTTCTAAAACTCGTAACGCTATCCTCCGCCATTGCCTTCCCTGTTGCTTGGTGGGTCATGGAGCAGTGGCTGGAAGGTTTTGCCTATAGGATTGATCTATCCGTGGGGATATATGTAGGCGCGGGAGTTATCGTTGCCGTGGTGGCCTTTCTCACCGTGGGTTATGAAGCGGCCAAGGCGGCATGGATGAACCCCATTGACTCCTTACGGAATGAATAAGCCGATTTTCGACTTGGCGACTGAGAAATGTACTCATGAGAAATGAGTTGCGGAATTGGATAAATGCACCTCATAAAGTAATACCGGAATTTAGGGTTTTTTCCACTCTACGAAGTATACATGATAGACGTAGGCTTGGATTTAATCTTGATACCCGCTTTATTCTTGTTCCTTATTGCTTTGTGCACCGTGAGCCATCAAACCTTCAGAGCGGCAAACGCCAACCCTGTGGATTCCCTAAGGTCGGAATGATAGACCCTAAACCATCACTATAAACATCTTGACTTTGACCGCAAGCGGGCAATTTTGTCCGTTCGCTTAGGCGTACTCTATTAAGGTTTATCATTTTAAAGCTTATAGCAAAGCTTTTTCTTGGTATGAAAGTGGAAAGAGGGTCATCCGGTTGGATGTACTATACCTGACCATGCCCCAATTTAAACACCTAGCTTTATCTTAACCCATGTTCAAAAACTACCTTAAAATAGCCTGGAGAAACCTCCTCAAAAAAAAGGTGTACTCCTTCATCAACATTGTCGGTCTAGGCATAGGGATGGCCTGTTGTGCCCTTATTTTTATGTTTGTACAGGATGAGCTTTCGTACGATGGCTATCATACCCAAAAAGACCGGATATACAGGATAGTCCATGGTTCACTTCCTGCTGAAGGAGGCCAGCCTGACCTAGGATCCTTTTGGGTCTGGGGCAATGCCCCCATTGGCCCCGCTTTGAAAAACGATTTTCCCGAAATAGAAAAAGTAGTGCAATTCTCGGGACGTACAGATATTTTACTTACCCATGAAGACCAAATTTTTCAAGAAGAGGGTGTCTTCTTCATGGATTCCACAGTGTTTGATGTATTTAGCTGGGAATTGGTTCAAGGCAACCCAAAGAAAGCTTTAGTAGATCCCTTTAGCATTGTACTCACGGAAAGTACTGCAAGGAAGTATTTTGGAAATGAAGAACCGATTGGTAAAACATTGAAAGGTAGTGAGTCTGAAATTTCCGATGCGGGGGATTATACAGTTACTGCAATAATGAAAGATGTTCCTTTCAATTCTCACTTTCGGTTCAATGCTCTACTATCTCTTAGCACGTTCCATAAATCGAGGCCAGAGATATTTGCTATGTGGAATTATGCGGATTTTTACACTTATTTCCTAGTGAATGACCAGTTCGATCAAGCCACCTTCGAACAAAAAATACCTGAATTTATAGACCGACGACGGGTGAAGGATGATTACAATTACACTTTTGTAATCGAGTCTTTGGAAGAGGCCTACCTTCACACCCCGGCCCTCCGACAGCCCGGTGAAACCAGCAACCTGACTAATATTTATGTATTCTCCATCATTGGATTGTTTATCTTGGTTATTGCGATAATTAATTTTATGAACTTATCCACAGCACGATCTATGGAAAGGGGTAAGGAAGTAGGGATTAGAAAATCAATTGGAGCGGACAGAAAAAGCCTTGTGTTTCAGTTTTTGGGCGAATCCCTGATTATCGTTTCTTTTGCCACCTTTGTTTCAGCCCTTTTTGTGCTCATGGCCTTGCCGGTTATGGCCACGCTCACCGGCAAAGAAGTCCTGATCCAGCACTTAGTGAACTGGCAAACCGTGCCCCTGTTTCTCGGAATTGTCTTGGCCATCGGACTATTGGCAGGATCCTATCCTGCCCTAGTTCTATCCAGCTTCAAACCGGTGCTGATTTTAAAAGGAATTAGTAAGTCAAGTGCCAAAGGCGCAAACCTCAGAAAAGGCCTGGTGGTATTTCAGTTTACACTTTCCATTGCGCTGATCGTGGGTACCATTATCGTGCATTTTCAAATGGGTCATTTGTTGGACAAAGATCTTGGATTTGACAAGGAACAGATGCTGGTTTTGGATTATAATTATGACAGGTCAATCAATGATAAATCGGAAATGATCAAAAACAGCATGGAAAAGATACCGTCCGTTTCCTCAGCTGCCTTTTCCAGAAGTGTCCCGGGAAGCTTCTTCCCCAATGCAGGCACCGGTATACAGGGATCGGATGGGGAAATGAAATGGCATGGACAACCGATATTTCAGGTAGGGATGGATTTCATAGACCACTACGGGTTGGAGTTGGTGGCAGGCAGGTCTTATTCGAGAGACTATCCATCGGATTCCAGTAGTGCAATTGTCGTCAATGAGGCAGCGGCCAAGCAATATGGCTATACCAATCCAGCTGATATTGTCGGTAAGAAATTTGACCAATGGGGAAGGGAAGGTGAAGTAATAGGAGTGGTCAGGGATTTCAATTACATTTCCCTGCATAGGAATATCGAACCTCTGACTTTGCCGCTTGAACCTTATGAAAGCAGGTATCTTTCACTGAAAGTAGATCCTGAAAATCTCCGACAGACCATAGCAAAGGTCGAGCAGGTCTGGAAGGAAGTTGCTCCCCACAGACCTTTTCTGTATAGTTTTCTGGATGAGGATTTCGAGCGCCAGTACCAGTCTGACCTGAGGTTCAGATCGGTGTTCACCTCCTTTTCCGTATTGGCAATATTGATTGCCTGTTTGGGCCTCTTGGGACTGGCCTCTTACACGGCCGAACAAAGGAATAAAGAAATAGGGATCCGTAAAGTATTGGGTGCTGAAGTATCCAGTATAATCGCCTTATTATCCAAAGACTTTCTCAAACTGGTCATTATCGCCATTGTAGTTGCCTCCCCCCTTTCCTGGTATGCCATGAATCGTTGGCTGGAGGGTTTTGCTTATAAAGTTGAAGTAGCTTGGTGGATCTTCCCCCTAGCGGGCATTATGGCAATATTAGTAGCTTTATTGACTATCTGTTCCCAAACACTGAAAGCCGCACTGGCGAATCCCGTGGACAGCTTAAGGAGTGAATAAAGGTCAATAATGTAAATTTAAACACATCGTCTGGTTCCCAAATGTCATATCTCCCATCTAAAAACCATGTTCAAAAACTACCTCAAAATCGCCTGGCGTAACCTGATCGCCGAAAAGTTTAACAGCCTGGTCAGCATCCTTGGCCTCGTGCTGGGCATGACCTGCTGCCTGGTGATCGGGTTATGGGTCGTTCAGGAGCGGAGTTATAACAATTTTTTTCCCGAAGGAGAACATGTCTATCATGTCAAAGCCAACTCCCTTTTCAACGGAGAGCTGAGAACGGGTAGCCAAACCCCCGCCCCCCTTGCTGAAGCTTTACTAAACGAAGTGCCTCAGGTGGAATATGCGGTAAAATGTGCCGACTGGGGCCCGAGGATCCTGGTAAAAGACGAAACCAGCTCCATCAGGGAAAGCGGCCTCTATGCCTCCGACGGTTTCTTCAATATCTTCCAGTTCCCTGCCATCGAAGGAGACCCGGTACAGGCTTTGGCCACCCCAGGACAGATCATCCTTACCCAAAGCACCGCAAAGAAGTTGTTTAGCCAGACCCCTGCCATGGGAGAGACCGTCCTGATACAGACCAGTGAGGAGGTACTAAAACCACTCATTGTAGGCGCCATCGTCGAAGATGTGCCCTCCAATAGTTCCGTTCGATTCAACTGGGTAGCCAATTTCAAAGAAATCGAGCAATCGTGGATGCAGTGGGGCAATACCTCTTACTCCACCTGGATCAAGACCGTCCCCAACAGCTCGGTGGAAGAACTGGAAGCCGTTTCTAAAGGCATTTATGCAAAGCACAGTGATTTCAAAGACACCTATCCCATATTTCAGCCCCTAAAAGACGTGCATCTATATGGCACCTACGAAAACGGAAAGGCCATAGGCGGGCGCATCTCCTTTGTCTCCAACCTCGCCTGGATCGGGCTGTTGATCCTGGTGGTGTCCTGCATCAATTTTATCAGCTTGGTTACCGCAAGAGCAAGCGCGCGGGGCAAAGAGATCGGCATTAGGAAGGTGATTGGCGCGGATAAAGGAATGTTGATCGCACAGTTTGGCTGCGAATCCTTATTGATTTCTACCCTGGCACTGTCTGCTACCTTGGTGTTGACCCTTCTTATCTTGCCCGTTTTTAACACCTACCTGGGCTTGCAGATCGCCGTCAATGCCTCGGATAAGGAATTTTGGCTGCTATTGGCCGGGATATGGGCGCTCACGATGCTGCTTTCCTCCCTGTATCCTTCCTTTTACCTGGCCGGTTTGTCCAATTTTCTCACCGCCAAGTCCAGCTCTACGCACAGTATGGCCGGGGAGTATTTTAGGAAAGGCCTCATCGCCTTCCAGTTTTTTATTTCGACGCTATTTGTGGTGGGCATATTGGTGATCTCCAACCAACTGAAGTATGTGCAGCAAGCAAATACCGGGATCAACAAGGAAAACGTGCTGTATGTGCCTTTGGAAGGGGAACTCTACCAAAACATGGAGGTGGTCAGGCAGGAATTGTCCAAGTCGCCTTCGGTCATATCCTCGACCGTCGCCACGGCATTGCCGATCAATATCCAATCCAGCTCCGGCGACCTGGTCTGGCCCGGCAAGGATCCCGACTTACAGACCAACGTGGCCGCTTCATGGGTCGGTTATGACTTTATCAGCACCATGGGCATCAAGATGGCCAAGGGAAGGGAGTTTTCTCCCCTGCATGTGGGCGACAGTGTCGCCTATTTGGTCAACCAAGCCGCGGTGGATCTGATGGGTATCGACGATCCCATAGGCCAGGAAATTTCCTTTTGGAACGGCAGTGCACCCATCATCGGCGTCATGGAAAACTTCCACCTGCAATCGCTGCATGCGCCCATACAGCCCCTGATCCTTGTCCTGCAACCGCTGAATTCCTCCTACCTGCTGGTGAGGATGCGCGAAAACAACCTCGCGGAGGGCATTGCTGATCTCAAAGCGGTCGTGGAAACCTTTAATCCCATGTACCCTTTTGAATACCACTTTTTGGATCAGGATTATGACCGACTTTACAAAACCGACCAGATCATCGGGCGCCTGATATTTACCTTTGGGGGAATAGCGCTCTTTATTTCCTGCCTGGGTCTGTTGGGATTGGTGGCCTTCACCGCTTCCAAAAGAGTCAAGGAAATCGGCATCCGCAAAGTGTTGGGAGCCTCCGTACCAGAAATCACCGGTCTGCTCTCCAAGAGTTTTGTGGGGCTGATCCTATTGGGCTGGCTGGCTGCCCTGCCGGTGTCTCGGCTTCTACTGAACCGATGGCTGGAGGGATTTGCTTATGCGATTGCCTTGGAATGGTGGTACTTTATAGCGGCGGGGCTGTTGACTTTACTGATTGCCTTGCTTACGGTAAGCTACCAATCGATCAAGGCAGCGCTGACGAACCCCGTGGAATCGCTGAGGAGTGAGTGAGGAAGATGACATTTCCGGACAGAAGTATCAATCATCGTTAATTTCCTATATTTCAGGAAAATTTATCCTCTTTCCAGTTGCGGGGATTGTTCTTGATGTAATCGGAAATGCGTCGAAACGATTCCTCATTTCTGATGATATGATCATAAAATCGCGATTGCCAGGCAAAATCCAGCCCTAACCGGTTACAATATTTGGTGACGGCAGATTTGTAGGAACGGACAATGGATGCAGTGGTATTGGGTTTCGGCGAAATGGCGGCCATTTCGGTAGGGACGGTAGGGACGGTAGGGACGTTGCATGCAACGTCCCCACAATCCCCACAACCCCCATCCCCACAACCCCCATCCCCACCATCCCCACCATCCCCACAACCCCCATCGGCCAATTCCCCACCATCCCCACCGACAATATCCCGACAACCACCATCCAATATCAATACCCCATGAACATGATTGGGCATGACCACAAATTCCCCCAGTTCTACATTTTTCGAATGGTTTTTTATTTCATACCACAACACATGGGCAATAGCACCGGCAGGGGAAACCTGCATGCGGCCCTTGTTGATTTCTCCAAAAAAATGTTCCCGGTCTTTGGTACAAATGGTGATAAAGTACCGGCCTGATCGACCGTAATCCCATCCCTGCAGCCGGATAGATTCATTGCGGTATTTTCCTTTGTATTTTTCCGACATAAGGAGGGGGTATTTTTATTGGAAAATAACCTGCCGTGCAGGATGTTTGAAAGATCTAGAAAAAGAACCGCCCTCTGGTGAAAAGCCAAAGTGCGGCGTAGACCAAGGGTAGGCAGCATCAGCTCCTCACCAGCCTGCCCAGGGATTCCAACAGCTGGGGGCTTTCCTCCAGGGCGATCTTGGCGATGGCGTAGAACTCCTTCATCCAGTCATCGAGCCGGGCAAAAGCCGCATCTTTGAGCATGGTCGCATGTTGGGTCTCCCCTTTCTCCTGGATGTAGTGGTTCCGGGCTTTTTCCAGTTCGGGGATCATCGCATAGGCGGTGTTCAGATCCTCCGTGCTTAGCTTTACGCGGGTCATTCCTTGCTGTATTTCTGGATCCGCCAGACTGACGGTGTAGAAGGTTCTTACGGTTTCGATCCATCTTGCATAAGTGCGGGGGACGCTGCCGAGTATCGCAAGCTTTTCGGTGACGACAGGCGTCTTGCTAAAAGCCGCTTTTGCCTTTCTCCGGTGCAAAGCATACAGGTCCGAAAGCCCGTCCCACTTGGCCTCAAAGGACCGATAGGCTGCAAACGATTCACTTTTCTCGGCGTTCCTGATATCAAAGGCCGCGCGGACTTCGCCCACCTTTGCCAGGCCTTTCGCCAGTTTTTCCGGCCCATAGCCGAATTCTTCCATAATTTCCGCAATGGCCGGCTGTGATCCGGCGTTGGTGAGGGATACCCGGTAGAGTTCCAGGATCTCCATTTCTGTAGTTGCCATAGGATAGCATGTTTAAGTTATACAATTGGGTTTATGATCATTGATATCTTAATTTCCAAGCCCGCGGAGCTTTAAAAAGCATTTACAGTCGCACAAAACACGTTACATTCGCTTCAAAACACGTTACATTAGGATTTTTTCCCGTTACATTATAATTCCTACCCGTCACATTAGGATTAAAACACATTACAATAGGATTATTTACCATTACATTTGCTTCCCCGGACGATACAATCGCATAAAACAACGTTACAATCGTTACTTTCGGCCTTACATTAGATTAAAAAGAGTCTGATTTTGATCTTTTTTGATAATGGACGAATTTTATTTTGTCCCCATCTTGCGGCAAAAACGCAAGCTGACTACAGGAATTTCCCTGCCTTTACGAAAACTGAACGGTAGAATTTAAATTTCCCTTTATTACTGGAGACTATCCCGCTGGACGGGAACCGTAAGGCATCTCAATTGCCTTTGCTAAAAAACCTTGATGAATATAGGGAGAAAATAATTTAGGGCAAAAATTATTTTGGTTTTTTTAAGGGGGAAGGGTTAACGATTTGGCTTGGCGCAGTGGGGATTTCGGAGCACAACACTGTCAATACACCACAAAGTTGATGCGAGGTGGAATGTTAATTTATCTATCCACCAATCCTTGGGCCGATCGCCCGTTGTATGCTAGGGTTTATTTTAATAGGAAATGTATTGGTTTATATCCTCCCATATAAGCATTGTAGGGATCCGCTCGCTATCTTTGCCCGCCAGCGGACGGCAGTGTCCGCTTGTAGGTTGATCTTTCGGATAAGACCTTTTTTTTTAAGCGCCAATCGCCATTTATCTATGGTATAAAATTGGCCAAGGTACGTGTCAGAGAACAAACCCTGTTTTTCGTTCTCAACCATAAGGATAGTATATTCCATCTCATATCCCACCTTTATATCATGATCAGCAACTATTTCAAAATCACCGCCCGTAACACCAAAAAACATCCTCTCTATGTGGGGATCAATATTTTTGGCTTGGCGGTGGGCATGGCGGTCAGTATTTTGATCCTCCTGTTCGTAAAACATGAGCTGAGCTATGACGGCTACCATGAGCACGCGGATAGGATTGTCCGGGTGTCGCGCGCCTGGTTTAATGAAAACGGGGAAATCAGCCTGCACCTCGGACATGCCGCCCCGCCCTTTGCGCCCTTGATCAAGTCGGATTTTGGCGGGGATGTAGAACAGGCAGTTCGCTTGATGAATTTCAATCCCCTGATCCTGCATGAGGAAGAGGCATTTGTAGAGGAGCGCTTCTTCTTTGCGGACCCGGAAGTCTTTGAGGTTTTTTCCTGGAACCTGCTGGACGGAAATGCCAGCGATCTGGGCACCTTCAGTGATGCCATCATCCTGTCCCAGTCCATGGCCAGGAAGTACTTTGGCAAGGAAAATCCGATGGGCAAATCTTTGGAGCTGGAGCTGGCAGGCCGCAGGGTACCCTTTCAGGTGAGGGGGCTGATGGCTGACACGCCGGACAACAGCCACTTCCAGGTGGATTTCCTTGCCTCCATGAGTCCGGTGAAAGACTTCTTTGGGGGTGAGGAGCAGATGATGCAAAACTTTGGCTCCAATCAGTTCTCAACTTACCTGTTGCTTTCGAAAGGGGTGGACATTAAGGAATTTGAAGCCAAACTGCCCCAACTGATCGACCGGCATCTGGGCGAAAACCAGGCAGGCGTTCCGGCCTCCAAAGGCACACAGCTGTTCCTTTGGCCCCTTAGGGATATCCACCTACATTCTAATTTGGATTCTGAGATTGAGCCTAATGCCAATATGGACTATGTCTATATTTATCTCGCCGTCGCGTTATTTATCCTGCTGATCGCCTGTGTCAATTTTATGAATTTGTCCACTGCCAGATCCTCTTTGCGCTCTATGGAGGTAGGCCTCCGCAAGGTCATGGGCGCAGACAGGATGAGTTTGGTGAGGCAATTTATGGGTGAATCGTTTGTGATGGCCCTGATCGCCCTCCTTTTTGCCATGCTCTTGGTGTACTTATTTTTGCCCGTCTTTTCCGATTTTACGGAGAAGGAATTGAGCTTTAACCTTTTTCAGCATCCCGAATACCTTATTGGCTTACTGGGATTGGTGTTATTGGTAGGACTTGTTTCGGGAAGCTATCCTGCTTTGTTCTTATCGGGTTTTACCCCCTCCAAAGTGTTGAAAGGAATTTTTAAAGCAGGATCGGGACACAAACAGTTCCGCGCGGTGATGGTGACGGGCCAGTTTGCCCTCTCGGTGATGCTCATTGTTGCGGTCCTGGTGGTCATCAATCAGTTGGACTTTATGCAATCCAAAGATTTGGGCTTCAAAAAGGATGATCTGGTCGTATTGCCGACCAGTGCGAAACTCCTAGAAAATTACCAAAACTATAAAGATCGCCTGGAAAGCCATCCGGGGATCAGCGCCGTGACCGTTTCCAGCCGGGTTCCCTCCGGCAGGTTGTTGGATTCACAGGATGCGACAGCAGAAGTGAAGGGGCACCTTAGCCAGATCAATATCCGGATAGCCGACATCCATGTGGGACATGATTTTATTCCCACCTACGGCATTCCCATAGTGGCTGGGAGAAACTTTGACCTGTTGCAGGCAACGGATTCGACGGAGGCTTTTATCCTCAACGAAGCCGCAGTCAGGGCGGTAGGTTGGGCCGATGCGGAAGAGGCCGTCGGCAAGCAGTTTAACTACGGGGGCAGAAGGGGCTTTATCACCGGCGTGATGAAGGATTTCCACTTCGAGTCGCTTCATCAGCCCATTGTGCCTATGGTGTTTATGATCCCAGAGGACAGAAGTAATCTGGTTAGTATCAAGATCGATGCGGACAAGAGGGAGGAAACCTTGGCATATCTCAGGGAGGAGTGGGAGCAATTGAGGCCCGGTTATCCTTTTGACCCTTTATTTATCGATGAGGGTTTCAATGCGCAATATGAGGCGGAGGGCCGGGTCAAGACCATCTTTACCTTTTTTGCAGGGCTGGCGGTACTGATTTCCATATTGGGATTACTGGGTTTGACCACCTTTGAGACAGAACAGCGTACGCGCGAAATCGGGATCCGAAAGGTAATGGGGGCGATGACGTTCAATATCGTCACCCTGCTCGGCAAGGATTTTATGAAACTGGTGCTGTTTGGCTTTCTGATCGCCGTGCCGCTGTCCTGGTATGGCATGTCCCAATGGCTGGCGGATTTTGCTTTCCATATCGGGATATCCTGGCAGATCTTTCTGCTGGCCGGATTAGGGGCCGGAATGATAGCCGCCCTTACGGTGGCCGGACAGGCCATCAGGGCCGCCTTGGCGAATCCGATCAAGTCGATTAAGAATGAGTAGCTAAACTATTTAGCCGGGTGTTGTTCCACAAAAATGGGCTATAAACGGGAAGAAATTCAAAATCATGATCCCGGTAGTGCGGTGCCACAATATTTGCAATGAAAAGCATCCTTATCATGCTTGGCGGCGTGGCATTTTGGACATATCACCCGTTCTTTTTTAGACCGTTGATTCTTGGCGGCAACCAGTTCGGAGCTGACGATACCGGTAGGGACAGCTATAATGGCGTAACCCATAAGCATAATGATGGAAGCAACAAATTTGCCCGCGATGGTAATGGGAGTAATATCCCCAAATCCAACGGTGGTCAGGGTGACGATGGCCCAATACATGGACATGGGGATGCTGGTAAAACCGTTATCTGGACCTTCGACAATAAACATCACCGTACCCATGATCAGGACGATGGTGACTACCGAAAACAAAAAAATCTGGATCTTGATCCGACTGGATTTTAAGGCCTCCATGAGATAATCTGCCTCGGAGACATATCTCCCCAATTTCAGTATCCTGATGACCCTCAGCAAGCGCAAGGCTCTGATTACCGTCAAATATTGGGTGTTCAACATCACCAAACTCAGATAGGTCGGCAAGATGGCCAACAGATCTATCATCCCGTAAAAACTGAATATATATCCCCTTGCCCTTCTGCTCAGCCATATCCTTAATGCATATTCTATGGTAAAAAGTATTGTAAAGGCCCATTCCAGATAGTAGAAGAACTCCCCGTACTGTAAATTATACGCCGCTACAGAATCCAGCATGGCCACCGCCACACTTCCAAGGATTAATAACAGCAGTATAATATCAAAGGCCTTGGAGGAATAGTCGTCGGACTCAAATACAATATGCGCCAATCTGGCTTTGTCTAGGGGCATAATTTTGCCGAAATTGTGAGAAAAAGATAAAATTTGATTCCTCCAAAGTCATTGATTTTTAAAGAACCCTCACCAAACCACATCCGCGAAGAAAAAGCCCAATGACTGATGAACCTATCCCCATTGAGCAGATGCAATTGCCCAGCGCAGACTTTATCGCTTCCCGCCCTTTTTCTTCATCTGGTTTCTGTTCCTCTTGGCTTTGCTGTTTTTGTTGCCTCTTGGCTTTTCCTTGATGAAAGGCGTCTTGGGAAGAGACCTCTTTTCATGAAAAGCGCCCTTGAAGTCAGGGTCTGCCTTTCTTTTCTGGTTATCGATTTCCCGCTCGTAACCCTGCCTCTCCACGAAAGGAGTGGTAGGAATTTCTACTTCTTCCGGAATTTCCAACAAGGGAACCTCCATACGGATGATTTCTTGAATCCGTCCGAAGTGATATTCTTCTGCGGGATTGACAAAGGTGATGGCAGCACCCTCATTTTCTGCACGCCCGGATCTTCCGATGCGGTGGACGTAATCTTCATAGATCAGGGGAACATCAAAATTGACCACATGGCTGACCATTCCGATATCCAAACCCCTTGCCGCCACATCAGTGGCCACCAATACCCTTACGTCACCAGCCTTGAATTCGTCCATGGCGTTAATCCGGGTGTTCTGCCCTTTATTGGCATGGATCACCCTTATCGTTCCGTGGTTCCTCTTTTCCAAAAATCTAAACACGGATTCTGCGTTGGCTTTCGATTTGGTAAACACCATGACCCGCTTGATAGCCGGGTTTTTCAGCAGCAAATCCAACAAAAGAATTTTGGTTTTGAGATTGGGCACACTGTATCTCACCTGGGAAAGCGTCTCTGCAGTAGTCGCCTGAAGGTCAATCTCTATCCGTTCCGGGAATTCCAGGAATTCGTACGAAATATCCTCCACTCTTTTGGAAAAAGTGGCTGAGAAAAGCAGGTTTTGGCGCTTTACAGGAATCACCTCCAAAATGGCCTTGATCTGGGGCAGAAAGCCCATATCCATCATTTTATCGGCTTCATCCATGACCATGGTTTTGAACTCCTTCACAAACAGCTCTCCCCTGCTGTACAAATCCATAAAACGACCGGGAGTAGCTACGACAATGTCGACGCCCGCCTGAATTTTTTCAATCTGGGTCTTCGGCCCGAGTCCGCCATAGAGGCTGACGATCCGGAGTCCGGTATATTTGGACAGTTGGAGGGCTACTGCCTCGATCTGCATGACCAATTCTCTGGTAGGAGCCAATATCAAAGCCCTGGGATGCACTCCTTGGGCATATTTAACCTTCATCAAGAGCGGCAATACATATGCCGCAGTCTTGCCGGTACCGGTCTGGGCTATGCCCAAAAGATCATGTCCTGCCAGTGCCAAGGGAATGGCTTTTTCCTGGATAGGGGTAGGTTTGGTATAGCCCGCTTCCTTAATGGCTTCTAAAAGCTGTTTATTTAATTTAAAATTCTCGAAAGAAGCTGGGGTAATAGACATGATTTATTACTTTTAAAATATAATCCAAGGGCAAAGTGCCAGAGAGAGGTTCAATAAGCAGATTTATGAACAAAATATTGATCACCAATGCAAATATAGTAAATGAAGGCAAGATTATCCGCGGGGATGTATATGTTAAGGACGGGTTGATCTTTATAGCGGGGGGAAACCTCAAAGAATATGAGGCCGATATTACCATTGATGGAGAGGGAAAATACCTTTTTCCGGGACTCATTGATGATCAGGTTCATTTCCGTGAACCTGGCCTCACCCACAAAGCGGATATCTACACGGAAAGCAAATCTGCCGTGGCGGGAGGGATCACCAGCTACATGGAAATGCCCAATACAGTGCCCCAGACCACGACCAATGCGCTTTTGGAAGAAAAATATGCTATTGCAGCAGAAAAGTCTCTGGCCAACTACTCGTTTTATCTGGGAGCGACCAACGATAACCTGGAAGAACTGTTAAAAGTAGATCCTGAAAACGTCTGTGGCATCAAAGTGTTCCAAGGCTCTTCCACTGGAAATATGCTTGTGGATAATCCAGAATCTTTAGAAAGAATTTTTTCCGAATGCAAAGTGCTGATCGCCACGCATAGCGAAAATGATCAAATGATCCAGCGCAACCTCCTTAAGCTTAAAGAAGAGTTTGGCGACGACATTCCCGTAAAATACCATCCCGTTATCCGTTCCGCAGAAGCTTGTTATGATGCCTCCAAGCGGGTGGTGGATCTTGCCAGAAACCATGGCACCAAATTGCATGTACTCCATATCAGTACAGCCAGAGAAGTGCAACTATTCGACAATAGCTTGCCCCTCGAACAAAAAAGAATTACCGCGGAAGCCTGTGTGCACCATCTATGGTTTTCCGACAAGGATTATGAGACAAAGGGGACGCTGATCAAATGGAATCCAGCCATAAAAACCGAAGAAGACAGGGATGCAGTGCTGAGCGGCTTGTTAGAAGACCATATTGATGTCATTGCCACGGATCATGCTCCCCATACCCTGGAAGAGAAGAGCCAGGGATATTTGAACGCCCCGTCGGGAGGTCCTTTAGCCCAACACAGCTTGGTAGCGTTATTGGAAATGTACCATCAAGGAAAAATTAAACTGACAGATATTGCCCAAAAGGCAAGCCACAATGTTGCGGTTCTTTTTGAAATAGAAAAGAGGGGATACATCCGTCCGGGATTTCATGCGGATCTGGTGTTGGTCGATCTTGATGATCCCTGGACCGTAAACAGGGAGAATGTCCTTTCCAAATGCGGATGGTCGCCCTTTGAGGGGCAGGAATTCCGCTCAAAAGTCAGCCATACGATTGTTTCCGGACATTTGGTGTACGAAAATGGAATCTTCCATGAAGAGGTGAAAGGAAAAAGATTGAAATTTTCCCGAAATTATTAAGCAAGCTATTGTTTCGAAGTTAATGTAATATTACCTTTGCAGTCCATTCACAAGGAATCGGATTAAGATAATAAAATGGTGATTGTAGCTCAGCTGGTTAGAGCGCTGGTTTGTGGATCCAGAGGTCGCCGGTTCGAACCCGGTCTTTCACCCTAAACCCCCCGGAATCCGGGGGGTTTTGTTTTAAAAACCACTCTAGTTAATGGCATATTTTTTGTCAAAGAGTGAAAGAATAAAAAAAGGACAAAATGTTTACATTATACAAACCTATGAAAACCTTCCCTGAAGTTAAAAACATCAATTTGAAGGTTATTAGAATGTACATGGTGAAGTTTGAGGAGTCGCTGAAGAACTTGGACGAACTTCAAAAGGAAAGTTTTAAATCAAGATAAGCATTTCTGGAAAAAATTAATAAAGCAGCATCGGAGCCCATAGGTCCGATGCTTTTTTTTGTCTATACCTGAGCAGGCCCCGCGTTCGGTTACCCAGTACACCACGGAAGTACCGCCCAGGTTTGCGCTTTTTTGGCTAAAAATTTTATTATATTGGTTCAAATTAATATTTTCTTATTTTTTCCATTATTATTTTTCTTTCAGTAGGATTAGGTTATTTTTATGAGATACTCAAAACTTTTATATCAATGAGCTACATACATTTTGATAAGACACAGTTAATCAATCTTAATTATTCTCTGGAGAAAGAAATTATCCGGGCCAATCGCTCAGGTTGTTATACAAGTACCACTATCATCGGATGCAATACCAGGAAATATCATGGACTGCTGGTGGTTCCCCAGCCACAGATAGACTCCCAGCTTCATGTAATGCTTTCTAACATTCATGAAACTGTCATCCAGCATGGATCCAGCTTTAATTTAGGGATAGCCAAATTTCCCGGGAATTATTACCCAAGAGGGCACAAATATTTGGAAGACTTTAACGCCGAACCTATTCCGACGCTTATCTACCGTGTAGGTGGGGTTGTGCTTCAAAAGGAAATTATCCTGGACAGCAAAAAGGACAGGGTAATGATCAGGTATACCTTGGTCGAAGCGCACTCAGCTACTAAGCTCAGGCTAAGCCCTTTTCTTGCCTTCCGGGGGCACCATGCCTTGTCTAAGGCCAATACCTATGTGAACAAGAAATTCACCAAGATAGACAATGGTGTCCAGTTTAAGCTCTATGATACCTACTCCCCGCTGGCTCTGCAGATTTCTAAAAAGAATGAGTTTGTGCCTGCGCCCGATTGGTACTATAATATGGAGTACATCATGGAAAGGGAGAGAGGCTATGATTACCAGGAGGACTTATATGTTCCGGGGTATTTCGAATTTGATATAGAAAAAGGAGAGGCGGTGATTTTCTCCGCAGGCCTTGAAGTAGCCAATCCGGAGACAAGGCAGGCATCTTTTGCCAAAGAGATCTCCAGGAGGATCCCGAGAAATAACTTCGTCAATTGCTTGAAGAACTCGGCAGGCCAGTTCATCTACAGAAGAGGGGGAGAGACGCGGGTTCTTGCTGGGTTTCCATGGTTTGGCTGGTGGGGTAGGGATACCTTTATTTCCTTGCCGGGATTGACATTGACCTCAGGTGACACGGAGACATTTCTGGAAGTCATGGATACCATGTCGAAAGATCTAAAGGGGGCCCTTTTTCCTAATCTGGGAAGCGGGGCGGAAAAAAACACGAACTCAATCGATGCGCCGCTATGGTATTTTTGGGCGCTGCAACAATACGTGATTTTTACGGGCGATACCGACACCGTAAGGGAAAGGTATCTTGGAAACATGAAAAAAATAATTGACGGCTTTATAGAAGGCACGGATTTTAATATAAAAGTATTGGAAAATGGTCTTTTGAGCGGGGGCGTGAAAGGTATTGCAGTCACTTGGATGGACGCGGTAACTCCAGAAGGGCCGGTAACCCCAAGAACAGGCTGTCCTGTAGAGGTCAATGCTTTGTGGTATAATGCGTTATGTTTCTATCTTTCCTTGCATGCGGAAAGTTACGTGGAAGAGGTAGTGCAAAAATTGAAGCGGTCATTTGTGGAGGAGTTTTGGGATGAAGAAAAAGGGTATCTGGCAGATGTAGTCAACATGGGGCAAAAGAACTGGTCAATCCGCCCCAATATGATTATCGCCACCTCCTTGCCGTACTCGCCTCTGGCAGAAAACCAAAAGGCCAAGATTCTTGACATTGCAAAATCGCATTTACTGACCAATAGGGGAATCAGATCCCTGGCTCCCAGCGATCCAGAATATAAAGGTTATTACCATGGCAACCAAACCCAGCGGGATAAGGCATACCATCAAGGAACCGTTTGGCCATGGCTGATGGGGCCATTTGCAGAGGGTTATTTGAAATTGCATGGAAAGGCAGGGGTTAATTTTGTGGAGAAGATGATCCAAGCATTTGATGGGGTGATGAGCCAATATGGAATAGGGTCGGTGGCGGAAATATATGATGGAGACCCCCCACATCGGCCCAAAGGGGCAATCTCCCAAGCTTGGAGTGTGGGGGAATTATTGAGAATGATGTACATCGTGGACAAAATTTAAGAATTTTTTATGAAGGTATTAATGTTTGGTTGGGAGTTTCCTCCTCATATTTCTGGCGGGTTGGGAACCGCATGTTATGGCTTAGTGAAGGGGATGGAGCATCATCAGCAGGATATCATCTTTGTGGTTCCCAAGCTATGGGGAGACGAAGATCCTTTGGCAGAGTTTGTAAATGCCAGTGAAGTACGTATCGATTATAGAGAAAGGAAATTCAAGCAAATCTGGAAGAACCTCACCTATCTGGAAATCAGTTCCTTTTTGATTCCGTACTTAGGACCTGATGAATACAAAAAATTCACGGACAGAAGCCTTCACGATAGAACAGATGTAGATGACAGCATATTTTCCGACCAATTCCAATTTAGTGGAGCCTATGGCAAAGATTTGATTATGGAGGTGTCCAGGTATGCATTGGTAGCGGGCCAAATCGCCAAAAACAAAGCCCATGATATCATCCATGCACATGATTGGCTGGCATTTCCTGCCGGCATTGCCGCCAAGCGAATCAGCGGGAAACCTTTAATCGTCCATGTACATGCCACCGAATACGACAGGACAGGTGAGTCTGTCAATACCCAGGTGTATGAAATCGAACGATCAGGAATGGAGGAAGCGGACCATATCATTGCGGTGAGCCAATTAACCAAAAATATCATCGTATCAAAATACGGCATCCCGGCAGAGAAAATAACGGTCGTCCATAATGCGGTACTCGATACCAGCATTATCAAGTCTACGATAAAGAAGAAAGTCCCCGAAAAGATCGTTACCTTTTTGGGAAGAATAACTTATCAAAAAGGTCCGGAATATTTTATAGAAGCTGCGCATAAAGTCATTCAAAGGGACGACAATGTTCGCTTTGTCATGGCGGGCTCGGGGGATCTGCTGAACAGGATGATCGTGCGGGTGGCGGAACTAAGAATAGGCACCAAATTTCATTTTACGGGCTTCCTCAAAGGCAACGATGTGGATGAGATGTATGCGATGAGTGATGTGTATGTTATGCCTTCTGTCTCGGAGCCTTTTGGCATATCGCCACTTGAGGCTGTCCGGCACAATACACCCGTAATCATTTCCAAACAATCCGGGGTGGCCGAGGTATTGAACAACGCCATCAAGGTCGATTTCTGGGACATCGATGCCATGGCAGATGCCATATTTGCGCTGTTGCATTATGAGGGGATCTCCAAAATGTTTCGCGATATGGGAAGCGAAGAACTTAAAAAACTCAAATGGGAACATGTGGCTGCCAAAGTAATTGCCCTCTACCAGCAAACGTTAAAAAATTAAATCTATGAGAACTATCTGTTTTTACTTTCAGGTGCATCAGCCCTATAGAATAAAGCCCTACCGTTTTTTTGATATCGGGGACGACCACCATTATTGGGATGATTTTTCCAATAGAAGCATTATGAGGAAAGTCTCAGAGAAATGCTATCTTCCCATGAATGCCTTGCTTTTAAGGCTGATTGAAAGGTATGGGGGCAAATTTAAGGTAAGTTTCTCGCTCTCCGGAACGGTATTGGATCAATTTGAGGCCTATGCACCCGATGTATTGGAAAGTTTTCAGAAACTCGTCGCCACGGGTCATGTGGAGCTTTTAAACGAGACTTATACCCATGCCCTCTGTGCCTTAAAGAGCAAAGAGGAATTCTATGATATGGTGGAGAAACACCAACAAAAAATCAAAACCCTGTTTAACGGCTATACCCCTAAAATATTCAGGAACACGGAATTGATCTATTCCGACACCATCGGCGAAATGGTCGCCAACCTGGGTTACGAAGGTATGCTGACGGAGGGAGCCAAACATGTGCTGGGCTGGAAGAGCCCCAATTATGTATATGTCAATGCCATAGAACCCAAGCTTAAGGTATTGTTGAAAAACTTTCGTTTGAGTGATGATATTGCTTTCCGTTTTTCCGAAAAATCTTGGGCGGACTATCCCCTTACCGTGGACAAATTTGTAGACTGGGTCAACCAGATCCCCAAAGAGGACGAAGTCCTCAACCTGTTTATGGACTACGAGACCTTTGGGGAACACCAATGGGCTGAGAGCGGCATTTTTGATTTTATGGAACAACTTCCCGGAAGGATTTTCAGCGATTCCAATTTCACCTTTTCTACACCATCGGAAGTGGTAGCCAATGCGCATCCTGTGGGTAAGATCCATGTGCCCACGCCGATTTCCTGGGCGGATGAAGAAAGGGACCTCACCGCCTGGCTCGGCAATGACTTGCAGGATGAGGCTTTCGACAAGCTGTACCAACTGGAGCAGAAAGTTAACCTGTCCCAGGATCCTACCATCCACCGGGACTGGAAATACCTACAGACCAGCGACCACTTTTACTACATGTGTACCAAGTTCTTTTCCGACGGCGATATCCATACCTATTTCAGTCCTTACGAAAGCCCTTATGAAGCCTTCATCAATTACATGAATGCTTTGAGTGACTTTACGTTGAGGCTGAGGGAAGATGAAAAGGCAAGGGCTGTGAAGGGGGGCGAGTGATAGGAAATGGAAAGACGCCACCTCATCATCCCGTTGATGCGGGAACAAAAAAAGCCCCGGTTTCCCAGGGCTTTTTTCTTACACTTCAACGTGGTGGATATTCTTGAAATACACCTGTCGGTCCGCGTCAAGATCTACCAGTACGGCGGAGTCGTTTTTGATATAACCGCTTAGGATCTGTTTGGAAAGTTCGTTCAGCACCAAGCGTTGCATCGTCCTTTTCAAGGGTCTTGCACCAAACTGAGGATCAAAGCCAACTTCTCCCATATAATCCAACACCTCCCGGGTAGCTTCAATTTCAATTCCTGATTCTTCCAGCCGCTTCTGGATTTCCCTCCATTGGATGTCCACAATCTTTCTGATGATGGATTTGCTTAAAGGCTCAAACATAATCACCTCATCGATCCGGTTGAGGAATTCTGGACGCACGGACTTTTTCAGCATGTCAAACACCTCAGTTTTGGTATCTTCCATCACTTTTTCCTTGTTCCACTCTTCCATCTCGGCAAAGCGTTCCTGGATCAGGTGCGAGCCGATATTGGTTGTCATAATGATGATGGTGTTCTTAAAGTTGGCCATCCGCCCCTTGTTGTCGGTCAGCCTTCCATCGTCCAATACCTGCAGCAGGATGTTGAATACATCAGGGTGGGCTTTTTCGATTTCATCCAAGAGGATAACAGAATAAGGCTTTCTCCTTACCGCCTCCGTCAACTGGCCGCCTTCGTCATAGCCGACATAACCCGGAGGTGCCCCGATCAAACGGCTCACGGCATGCCTTTCCTGGTATTCGGACATGTCGATTCTCACCATGGCGTTGTCATCATTGAAGAGGTATTCCGCCAAGGCCTTTGCCAATTCTGTCTTACCTACACCCGTGGTGCCCAGAAAGATAAATGAACCGATCGGACGCTTGGGATCCTGAAGTCCCGCACGGCTTCGTCGTACCGCATCCGCCAAAGCCGTGATGGCCTCTTGCTGGCCTGCAACGCGTTTGCCCAATTCTTCTTCCAGGTGCAGGAGCTTCTCCCTTTCACTCTGGATCATTTTGGAAAGCGGTATACCCGTCCATTTGGCCACTACCGCAGCTATATCTTCCGCATCGACCTCTTCTTTTAATAAGGAGCTTCCCGCCTGCATTTCTGCCAATTGCTTTTGGAAGGAATCCAGTTTTTTCTCGCTTTCCACGATCTTCCCGTAGCGGATTTCTGCCACTTTGCCGTAATCCCCAGACCGCTCGGCCTGCTCGGCTTCCAGTTTGAAGCTGTCAATATTTTCTTTTTCCCTTCTGATGCCCAAGATCACGGCTTTTTCTCCTTCCCATTTGGCTTTCAGATCTTGTCGTTTTTCGGACAGGTCAGCAATTTCTTTGCTGAGCACCGATTCCTTGTCATGGTCTTTCTCCCTGCGTATCGCTTCCCTTTCGATTTCCAGCTGCATGATCCGACGGTTCAGTTCATCCAGTTCCTGTGGAAGGGAGTCAATTTCCATCCTGAGACGTGCCGCAGATTCGTCCATCAAATCAATGGCTTTGTCAGGTAAGAACCGGTCGGAAATATATCGTTGGGAGAGTTCCACGGCGGCAATGACCGCATCATCTTTGATCCTTACACCGTGGTGCAGCTCATATTTGTCCTTGATCCCGCGGAGAATAGAAATGGCATCTGCGGCATCCGGCTCATCTACCATCACCTGTTGGAACCTTCTTTCCAAGGCCTTGTCCTTCTCGATGTATTTTTGGTATTCCTTCAAGGTGGTGGCACCAATGGCATGGAGTTCACCCCGGGCAAGGGCTGGTTTCAGCAAGTTGGCCGCATCCATGGCGCCTTCCCCGCCTCCCCCGGCACCGATCAGGGTGTGGATCTCATCGATAAAGAGGATAATTTCCCCCTCAGAATCCGTGACTTCCTTAATGACTGCCTTAAGCCGCTCCTCAAATTCGCCTTTGTACTTGGCGCCGGCGACCAAAAGCCCCATATCCAAAGAGACAATGGTCTTTGATTTCAGGTTTTCCGGCACGTCGCCGCTGATAATTCGTTGGGCTAAACCTTCTACAATGGCGGTTTTACCCACACCGGGTTCCCCGATGAGAATGGGGTTGTTTTTGGTTCTCCTCGCCAAAATTTGCAACACCCTCCGGATTTCTTCGTCTCGGCCAATGACAGGATCAATTTTTCCCTGCCTGGCCAAGTCATTGAGGTTTTTGGAATACCTTTCCAAGGACCTGTATTTTGATTCTGCGTTTGGATCTGTCACTTTATTTCCTTTTCTAAGTTCTTTTATGGCTTCAATCAATGCTTTTTCTTGGATCCCCTGCTCTTTGAGCAATTGTGTGGCTTTATCATTGCCGGCTAATATGGCCAACAGCAAATGCTCTATGGCGACAAATTCATCCCCGAAGGGCTTCATATAATCCCTCGCTTTGGTCAATACTTGGTTGGCCGCATTCGAAAGGTAAGGTTGCTGACCGCTTACTTTGGGGAAAGTAGCAATCATCTCCTCCAGCTTTTGGTCGATCAAGGCCTTATTCGTGCCTAATTTTTTGAAGAGAAAGCCGGTGACATTCTCATCTTCCATCAGTATTCCCTTCAGCAAATGGGCAGGTTCTATGACCTGCTGTTGCTCTGCCGTACAAAGCTCAACTGCTTTCTGTACCGCTTCCTGTGATTTTATAGTAAATTGCTTGAAATCCATAATTGTCGCCCTTTCATCTTAAATTTACAGCTTATTTAGGTGGTTGGATAGAAACTCGAGAAATATTTACCTATCGTCGATTTGCCCTCCCATTCCTTGCTTCACCAATCCTATCAAAAAAAACACCAATACCCGTAAGGGGGCCTATTCGGAAAAAATGTCCGAAAATGAACGCTGAAAAGATGATTTTTGGACTTTTTGTCAGGGATAAAAAGCTAGAAGTCCAACTTGAACCTGCCTGATCCTAGGGGGCAATTCCTTTGGAGGGAAACGCAAAGGCATTTATTTCCAAAAGTGAGGTTGCTTCCTGAAACAGTATATGTACCAGGCCAAATGGCAGGAAATTTACCGCTTTCACCATTTCCTTGATACTTTACTTCATCAAAGGTCCATTCTACCTTGGTCACCTGCCGATCCCGCTCAAAAACGCCCACGCGACCGCGGTTGATGGCTTGAAGATCTCGTCATGACGATAGCAGCCCATTTGGACAATTAAAAGAACAAGAAATATGAAGGAGTTTCTATCCTATCCGTTGAAAATTTCACGGCGTTCTGATGCCGTTTTTTTGCATAACTTATTGCGCACCATACCTCACCGCTCCATCACCACCCCATCAAATTCCCCTAACCGCTCTAGCTTAAAACGGATATACCCATCTCTATACACGAAATCCACGTCTTTCTCCGTCACCATGCTCCACACCCGCTTGGGAACAAAATCGGCCTGTATACGGAACTGGCTATTGTACACGGGAAGAGGGTTGAAGTAAGTATTCCCGCTAAAGCCGGTAAGGTTGACCAGATGGAGAATGAGGCCGTCGTTGGCTTCCTTACCGAAATTCTCCGGCGTGTTAAGGGCAAACTTTTGCAAGATAACTTCTACTCTTTCATGGGCATCGGTCTGGATCAGCTGGTCGATTTCGGGAAAGATATGGTCAATCAAATCCAGCAGGATATTTTTGTGTTGCTCGTAACCATGAAGGTAATAGAGTTTGCCGAGATTTATGGGGAGCAGAACCGCCTTGCTGGCGGCATGCTGCTTGATCCCGGCCGCATAATGCCCGGTAGGCTCATGCCCACCGATGATCTCTGGTGGACCAGGAATGCCGGGCGTATAGATAGGAAGGTGGGTTTCGTCCGCACCGGGGAATTCATACAGCCCCAGGTTAAACTTCCAAAACAGCAGTTGCTGTTGGTTTATTCTTTCAAAAAGCTTTTTGTCATCCACTTGGAGGTAGGAGCCCGCCCCATCATGGTCCTTCTCTTTCATTTTTGCTCCAAAAAGCTGCTCCAAAGCTTCAGGATGCTCCGACAGAGATCGGTTGGTGGCAATCAGGTGGCTGCCGTTTGCTGTTATCCTTTGCAAGGCGTCCAGGGAAGGCTCATCCAGATGGGTAATTTCTGGAAGGATAAGCAGCCGGTATTGGCTTAAAGCGCCTTCCTGATTGGCTATTTGGCTGTTTTCGATGATGTCGTATTGGATATGCGCCTCTTTCAACATCAGTTGGATGCCGCGGTATTCCTGTCCGGATTCGCCCGAAGGCCAAGATCCAGGCGCTATGACCGCCACTTGGGCGGGGGATTCGTATTTGCCAAAATATGCCTCATACTTCTTGTGATGCGCGTAGACATCCCTAAACACTTTAAAGTTACGCTCGTCCTCATAATCCCTAAAATCGCCCATCATACTCATGTCCAAACCGGAGCCGTTGGCGATGTTTTCGTAAAGTCTAATCGTGACCTCCTCCGGTTCCACCGCGTTGTAGCGGGATTGGAAGGAAATCTGCTGGATGCTGGCGTTGCTGACGATATGATCGGGATAAGAATGGCGGGTATTGCTGACATTATCCGAGGCATTGTAAGGCCAGTAAGGCAGCGTGTTCGTTTGGGATTCGTGCCGGATGATATCCACATGGTCTTCGGAATAGGTGCAAATAGCAATCTGCGGGTTCTTCGACTTGACCAATTCATTAAGCCTTTTGATCAGGTCATTGGCGGTGAATTGCTTAAACTCCTCGTATTTCCTAAAGACGGGATCGCTTCGATCCTCTTTTAGCGGCAGGGTCATGCCGCCGCTGAATTCGGCGAAGCGCTTTTGGTCATAAGGGTTTTGGTCGATGCCATAGTATTTCCCGATATAGGGATTGCTCGTCTGGTAGCCGGGCATATTGATAAAGACCCCGTCGATCGGATACAGGTCGATCACTTCTTCCACGATATTGAAAAGCTGCTCCTGCTCATAGGGGGCATTGATGGATACGGTGTAAAGATCCTCATTGGTGATATGCTCCCTTTCAGAGGAAATATAGAACCAGTCCGGATGCTTTTCGAAGATGCTCTTGTGCGCCCGGCTAAAGTCAAACCTGACAATCACCTTAATACCGTTTTCGTGGCATTTAGCAATCACTTCCCCCAGCATATCCTCCTTCACATAGGGATTGGTAAAATGGTAGTCCAACTGGGTGGGATAAAAAGCCATAATGCCGCCGGCATTAATGATCAGGGTATTGGCGGAGTAGTGCATCAGGTCGGCGACCAGGGAATCCGGATCAAGGGTGGCTGCCTCATAGGCGGGGAGATTGGTCTGGATCACCCGGAGATTGTTGGCTTTCCACCAAGGAATACTGTCCGGCCAATCGCTTTGCGCCTTTGCAGTTTGGATAAATTTTAGTAGGAAAAAGGAGAGGAAAAATAGGGGAGTTTTGGCTAGAAAAGGCTTCACGCAAGGGTCGTTTTGGGTTAAACAAGTAGCAATAGACTCAAGATAGGAAAATCCGCCAGAATTAATCAAGAATGCCGCACGGAAGATTTATGGTGGGGCCAATACGGTAAATTATATTCCTAAAAACGAATAAAAAATAGATAACGAAGGTTCTACTTAGCTGCCGGCCACACGGATGCGAACTCGATCTTTTTCAACGGTAATGATAGCACCTTTCTCCAACTCTGCGCTGTAAGTGTCAAGTACCTGAGCAGTTACTTGTCCCTGCTTAATTGCGGAAAAATTCACTATCCGAATAATTCCTCGATGCGGCTTTTCCCTAAATACAGCTAGTTCGCCAAAGTCTAGGGTGACCAACACGCGAGCTTCCCTGAAAGCCAATTCGATAATTGTTTCGTCGCCCGGATCTTCTTGAAAGTCCCCGACCCATTTGACATCATATCCGAAGGTAGTTAGCTCCTGCTTTACACCACCCCAGATGCAACTATCTAGAAGAATTTTCAATTTGGCCATCAACCTGCAGGCAAAAGCTCAATCCGTTCGTGACTGACTAGTTTATGGGCATAAAGTAGACAAGCTTGAATGTCTTCCATTTCCATCCAGCTATACCCTTGTAAGATAATGTCAGGACTGTCCCCTCCAGCCAACATCCCAAGAACATGTTCAACGGCGAGTCTTTTGCCGCGAATAATTGGCTTTCCGCCAAAGATATTAGGATCAACTGTTATACGTTTAATGAGCTCTTTTTCTTCCATTCTTGATCAAAGTTTGGACTTAGTAAAAATACAAGCTAATCATTAAAAAAGAAAAAAGCCATTAACTATATGCCGAATCTCTGACTACCCGACGCTAACGCCCTGCTTATGAATCCCTACAGTTCCCAAAAGCCTAGCCCGCCAGCCATTCCAGAAAATCATTCAGCTTTTCCCGGCTGACCGTAATCTGATGCTCAAAAGGGATCTTCAAGGTAACGGAAAACTTGCGGGACAAATGGTGCGAGGCGTTACTCACCGCGTTCCGGTTGACCAAAAATTGTCGGCTGGCCCGAAAGAACTTTTCACCGCATAGCGCTTCAATCTGATCCAGCGTTTTGTTGAGGAAATAGCTTTTCCCCTCAAAATTCATCAAATAAGTCACCTGGTTATGGATATAAAATACCGCTATATCGTCCAGTTTGATCGGTATGATCTTCTCCTTGTAGTTGACCAATACGCTGGAGGACTTAGCGGGCTTAATCTCGGTTAACAGCCGCTGGATTTCCTCTATGGCCACGCCTCCGCCCGAAAATACCTGCGATAGTTCCTCGTATTTGTCCAAGGCACCTTTGACCGCCTCCTGGGTGAAAGGCTTGAGCATATAGTCGATGCCGTTGAGCCGGAAAGCCTTCAAAGCATACTCGTCGTAAGCCGTACAAAACACGATGGGCGTATTCACTTTCACCTGGTTGAAAATATCGAAACTCAAGCCGTCGCCCAACTGGATATCGCTAAAGATCAAATCGGGGGCAGGATTTTTAGCCAGATAAGCGACTGCCTGCTTTACGGAATACAGCGTTGCCACGATCTGGGAGGAAGGATCGACCTCCAAAATCATATCTTCCAAGTCTTTGGCCGTCAATTTTTCGTCTTCGATGATGATGATTTTCATGCTAAATGATTTTAAAGGCTACGGAAAAAACCATCCCATCATCATGGATACTGATTTGCTCGCCGGACAACAGGCGGTAGCGCTCGGAAAGATTGGACAGGCCGTTGCCCGTAGAACCTTCCACACTGGACTTGCGCTGGAGGTTGTTCTCCACCTTGACCAGACCATCTTCCACGCTGATGCGGATGGATAAGGGGTTCTCATCGGTAAGTTCGTTGTGCTTGATGGCATTTTCTGCGAGCGGTTGCAGAGAGAAAAACGGCAGGCGGCCGCTCAAGTACTTTTCCGGTACATCAAATGCGTATTCCAGCGCGCTTCCAAAACGGATTTTTGCATTTCCAGATAATCCCGGCATAACTTCACTTCCTCCCTGACGGTGGCCACCCCCTTTTCATTTTGGGAAAAGGACATGCGCAGGAAGTCCGACAAGCGCAAGAGGTAAGTTTCTGCGGTCTTGGGGTTTTGCTTGATCAGGGACTTCAATACATTCAAGGCGTTGAACAGAAAATGGGGCTGGACCTGTTGTCTCAGCAATTGGTTGGTCGTCTCTGCATTGGCGGAGCGCAATCTAGAAACTTCGAGCTCCGCCTGTGTCTTCAGATGTTGCAGCAGGATGAAATTGTGCAGCAAATGCACCAGGGAATAGATCATCAGTGACGAAATGAAAATCACCAGGTACAGTTGCCAGCCATGCAAGGCCTGCATTTCCCTGAAGTCATAGAGTTCGCTGGGAAACAAGCCGAATTTTTCGGCAACTCCTCTAAGAAACTGATACGATAACAGCAAGAGGGTATTGATCAGATTGCCCAGCACAAATCGTGTCGTCGTCCGTTCCATGGATCCGGTCGAGGCACGTTTTTCAAACAGAACAATGAGCGCAATGCTCACCACCGAAGTAGAGAGCAGCACCGCGCCGCTGACCACCGAGCGGTAAAGACCTGCAACGACATCCAGGTCTTGCAGATAGATCATGACAAAGAAAAATACCGTAATTGCCACCGAGAGGGATATGCTATAACGGATCAGTTCGCGGATGGGCAATCTTATTCTCATCTTACAAATATGGACATCTTGCTTAGCTTTAACAATCTCAGGGTACAACCTATTCGGGCGACATTCTCCACGCAGGTGATAAAACAAATGTGCCCCGAATCCTTTTGGCAGATCCGGGGCAGCATTTGCTATAAGGAAATTAATTAGAAGAAGAAATTAACGCCTACTGTAGGCAGCAGGGAGTTGGCATTCAGGCCAAACTCATTCACTTTGGCGCTAAGGCCTACTTCTGGTTTGGTCGCAGTGTGCTCGTAGTACAGCCCTTTGACAGAAAGTTCGATGGCCAGTTTCTCGGTTGGCAAATAAGCGATACCGGGAGATACGGCTGCGCCATAGCGTTCTGTGTTGGCGGTTTTGTTACCGTCTACTTTACTGGTACCCCATCCCATGGGAACAGAGAGCTGGCCGAAGAATTTCAGTGGGCCTTCTCCTTTATACAGTCTCGCAAAAGGCGATACGGCAAATTCACCTACGGTAGATTTGATATCCATGGCGTTTTTCTCTGTACTTCCGGAGTAGCCTAGGCCAAGTCCGAGGGCGAAGTTATCTTGTACGAAGAAGCCTACTTGAGGCATGATCTCATATCGCTGGTTGTTGCCGTCCACATCCACTGTTTTGGAGTAGTCATAGGCAGCATTACCGCCGAGCATCACGTTCCCTTTGTCTGTTTGGGCATTGGCCATTACTGCAAATCCCAATCCTGTCATCATGGTTAAAAATACCTTTCTCATTTTATTTATTGGTTTAATTTATGGTACAAAAGTACTTGAGCTGATACAGATTCGTAAGTGAGATGTAAGTGAGGCAGCCAAAACGGGGGGTGAAGCGGCAGAACAGGAGGTTGACGTAGCGATGCGGTAGGGCGGTTGCGCATAAATCCGCTGCCACAACGTCACAAACCACTACCGCATCCTTACCATCGCCCGCCAGCGGACAATATCGTCCGAAACAACCGCCCGGGATTCGCCCATTCCCGCTTTCCAAGCCCTTTATTGCCCTTCTTTATTGGCCTAACTTTGGCAAACCAACACAACAACCTGGTAACTCAATAACTGAATAACGCTTCTCCCTATCCATGATCCAACTGAGCAAAGTCGACAAGTTTATAGATTCCCGCTTTCAGCGGATTTTTATCCTTAAAAACATCAACCTCACCATCAATGAAGGTGAATTTGTCACGTTGATGGGACCCAGCGGGGCAGGCAAATCGACGATCTTAAATATTATTGGCTTGCTGGATGAGGATTATGAAGGCGACTATACCTTCGAAAATCAGGTCATCAATAAAATGAAAGAAAAGCATAGGAACGCCCTCCACAAAAGTGAGTTTGGCTATATCTTCCAAGCTTACCACCTGATCGATGAACTGACGGTTTATGAAAATATAGAAACCCCGCTCTTATATCGAGGCGTGGCTTCTTCCGAAAGGAAGAGCATCATTGCTGAACTCCTGGACCGGTTTAAAATGGTGGCCAAAAAGGACCTTTTCCCCGCACAGCTCTCCGGCGGCCAACAACAATTGGTGGGCATAGCCCGGGCGGTGGCGGGAAAGCCGCGCATCCTACTGGCAGATGAACCTACCGGCAACCTCCACAGTACACAAGCCAAGGAAATCATGGAGGTCTTCAAAGAACTTCATCAGGAGGGGACGACCATTATACAAGCCACCCATTCGGCAGAAAATGCCAGCTATGGCAGCCGATTGATTGAAATTGTGGATGGCAAAATTGGGAAGGATACAGCGCTATGAAAAAGCTAATCTCGCTGTACTGTCTCTTATTCGCCTTCTGTACCCATAGTATAGCCCAGGATACACTTTTGATATCCTTTGATGATGCCGTAGCAATCGGCCTACAAAGGAACCAAGCTTATCAGATGCAGCTCAATGAACAGGAGGTCTTGAAAACGGAAAAGCAGGCTGCAACAGCGGCCTTTTTTCCCAATTTAAATATCAACAACAACCTTAGCCAACAATCCGGTCAGCAATCCCAGCTGGTGGAAGGAGAGTTTATCTTTACCACCATCAACAACAGGCGAATTTCCACAGGATTGAACGCTGAGCTTCCCATCTATAGCGGGGGAAGAATATCTCATCGCCGTCAAGCGGCCGGCTTACTGGAAGAAGCGGGTGAACATAGTCTTCAACGAGGGGCTCAAGAAGTGGTGTTTCAAGTCGCGCAGCAGTACCTGCAGGTCTTGCTGGATGAGGAACTTTATAGGCTCGCTATGCAGAACCTGGAAAGCCAAAAGGAGCAACTACGCCAGATCGAGGGCTTCGTGGAAGTGGGAATCAACACACTTTCCGACCAATACAACCAGCAATCGGAAGTGGCCCGCCTAGAGACCGTTGCCCTTAATGTTAAAATCCAACTTGAAACCGATCTTTGGGAGATGGCGGAACTCCTGCAACTGGAACCCGGCACTTTTCCCCAACTCATTCCCGTGGATGTCACCGCTCCGCAGCAGAGCGATTTCTTGGCGCTTGGATCTGAGGCATTGTACGAGCTGGCGTTTCAAAACAGAAAAGATTATAAAGCCCAACAGCTTTCGGAACTGGCAGGAAAAAAGCTCCTATCCGCAGCCCGTGCGGGATTTTTCCCCCAGCTTAGTGCCTCCTTTAATTATAATACTTTTTTTACCTCTTTGGATGAAAGGACCTTTAGCGATCAGTTTTTGAACATTTACCCTCAAATGACGATGGGTTTCAACCTCTCCATTCCCATATTTAACAATTTTGACAACAAGCTGAGCGTCGCCAGAAGTAGACTGGAGCTTAAGAACCGGCAACTGGAACTGCTGGCGGTAGAGAGGAGCCTCAATCAGGAGACCAGGTTGGCCTATGAGAACTTTAAAGGGGCAATTCGCCGGCAACAGTCCACCCAGGTACAGCTCAAGGCGGCGACTGAAGCCCAACTGGCGATCCATGAAAAATTCAAGCTGGGACTGGCCAATTTCGTGGATCTGGCGCAAGCCAACCAGCAGCTGGCCACCGCCCAGTCTGACCATGCCCAAGCTACCTACACCCTTTATTTTCAGGAAACCCTGATGAAGTATACTTTGGGACTACTATAGAGGCTTTAGAAAAAGCTAGATTACAACTGATAAAGTTTTGGCAGAAGCCTTTAAGAAGCTAGGGCTTTTTATGACTTCCTTTGATAAGTCTCCTTTACTTCACCACAAGTCATCATGGCTTCCCCGAAATAGGGGTTTCGAACCTCCTTTTCTTTGCTCAGCCAATAGGCACCATTGTCCCGATCCGCCATAGGACAATATTGCTTGTAGACCAGGTGTTCGTCGGTTCCTATCTTCTCCAAAAGCAAAATAACCTGATCAGAAAGCTTTTGAAATTCGCTACGCTGCACCGCCAGATCATTGGATTGGGCTATTACGGAAGCACTTTCGACCAAGGGATGAGCTAACTCTTCCCAAAGCTTTTGTCCCTTTTCGTCAAGCTCTTCCTCATTGATCTGTTGGTGGGCTTTATGAAGAGAGGCCGCCGAGAGGGCTGCATTTCTTCCATTGCTGCTTACCAGCTGGTCTTTCAAATCGAAATAGAAGGTCATCAAATGATCAAAGCCTTTTCTGAAAGAAGAAGAAACTTCCAGACTGACTGGCCGATTCATCATGCTGTAATGCCCCGAAAGCTGCGCCGCGGCATCTACTGCAAATGCCCCATTGGAGACCACTTCATCACCAAGGTTCAACCCGGACTTTACGGCGATGCGTTCATCAATGGAGGTGCCCAGCTCCACTTCCCTCATCTCAAAGGCAGGGCTCTCCCGATCTCCCACTTGCACGTACACCACCGATTTCTCCCCCGTCCACAGGACCGCGCTTTTGGGGATGGTCAAGGACTTCTGGTTTCCTTTTGCTTGGGATTCAAGAAGGGCGGTGACAAACATTTCGGGTTTCAACAAAAGCTCGGGGTTACCGGCTTCAGCACGAATCTTCAATGTGCGGCTTTGGGGATCCAACAGAGGGTCTACAAAACTCACCCTTCCTTCAAAACTGTGGCCTGGATATGCGTTGGCTTTGAAATTTATCTTATCCCCGAGCTGCACCGCCGAAAGATCATTTTCATAGACATCCAAAAGAATCCATACCTTATGAAGATCCATGATCTCAAACAATACTGTGCCCTTAGTGACAAAATCGCCTACTGCTACATTCCTTTGGGTAACTACGCCGGATACATCAGCTAGGATGTCGAACGACGTTACCGTTTCTGAAGCTTCCTCCAACCGATCAATCTGTGCCGGAGTCAACCTCCACTGTATCAATTTATTTCTGGCAGCTTGGTACAGCACTGGATTTTCATGCTTACTTTTCTTGGCTTCCAATAATTCCTTTTGTGCCGTCACCAATTCCGGGGCATAAATGGTCGCCAACCGATCTCCCTTTTTAACGGTATGTCCCGTAAATGCCACCAGTAATTGATCGATTCTTCCGGCAAAATTGGCGGAGATATTTGAAATCCTGGTTTCATCCACCTGCACCTTACCGTTGAGCGCAAGTTGTGGGTGGTGGATTCCGGAAGTCACTTTGGTGGTGGAAATGTTGGAAAGGGCAACTGCCTCAGGTGTCAGTTTAAGTTGGTGGTTTGTTCCTGCATCGCTTTGGGAACTTTCTACCGGGACCAATGCCATGCCGCAAAGTGGGCAGGAACCCGGTTCATTCTGCCTGATCTGGGGATGCATGGAGCAGGTATAGGCTATGCCTTCCTGATGAGAATGAGTCAGGCTTTCTTCCTCATGACCCCCTGACCTCAGACTCCAGCCGATGACACCTCCAAAAAACAGACAGCCGAGGATCAGAATGATTATATGCTTGGTTCTTTTCATTGCGGTAGCAGTTATTCAATTTCAATTAATGAGGTAAACACCTATTCCGTCAAAAAAAGTACATGATGGACCAAAAATAATCAGGTATCCGTCATTCTAGCGTAAATACTTCTTTTAGAGGAACGGAAACCGGCGAATTATCGGGATTAGTTTCCATGATATCGGCCATATAAGCCCACCATTTCTGGACAATTGCGGTGCTGCCGAGGCTTTGGGACGACCCTTCGCCCGTGATGGTCTGAACGGCAAATAAAGTGGATGTTTCCCTGTCCAAATAAATAGCATAATCCTTTATCCCAGCTTCCTTTAACAAGAGGGAAAGTTCAGGCCAGATTTCCCGATGCCTCTTCTCGTACTCCTCTTCGAATCCAGGTGTCAGTTTCATCTTGAAGGCAATTGTCGTATTCATAGGTGACTATGTAAAGCTTGAGCTAATAATTTTTATTTGGAACGATCGATTTATCCCCAAGAATAAAGGGCCATGATGGGAAAATCCCATTTCTCCTCTTTTCAATACCTTTTGTAAGCATGAGAAGCAGGCTTAACACTCCTAATTCGATGAACCTACAGAGTTCTTGAGTTTGGTAAATTCTTCTTCATTTACCTGGAAGACCGTCCCGTGTCGGGTTCCTGATGGAAATCTGACCTGGTCAGAAATATCGGTCCAGTAAACCAAGTCGCTGGAGGATACTGCCCCCATGTTCTTTTCCATATACTTGTCAAAATACACCACCCATAAGTCATCGATTTTTGTGATGGTCGGTCCCTCTGCCCAGTAGTCGCCGGTAATTGGCTTACCTGGCACCGAATAGCCGTCGGTTATTTTGTTGCTTCTGCTGATTCTGATGTTCTTTTTCGGTGGGTTGACGGTCTCGTCCTTGTGGAAAAGCAGGTAATCCTCACCAGACTTTACAATGCTTCCGTCTATTACATTGTAGCCAGGCTCAAAGAAAAGCTGGGTTTGAGAAAACTGCTCGAAATCTTTGGTGGTCACCGCATACATTCTGTGGTTGTAGCCTTTTTCTTCTTCCGCCTGGGTCTCGGGGTACAAGCCGGTGATGGTGCTAGACCAGAATATCAGATACATTTCTTCCTTTTCATCATAGAAGATTTCCGGTGCCCAAGTGTTACGGGCGTTTGGCTCATGTTCCATTACGGGCAGGTATTTTTGCTCCGACCAGTGGATCAGATCAGGTGAACTGGCGTAGCCTATGCCCTTTTCATCCCAGCTTACTGTCCATACCATGTGGAAGTTGCCGTCCTTTCCCCTGATGATGCAGGGATCCCTCATCAATTTATCATCTCCTACTTCAGGAACCAAAAATGATTGCCCGTCCCCCAATACCTCCCATTGATAGCCATCATAGCTATAGGCAAAATGAAGCCCGTCTTCGCCATTTTCCTTGAAATGAGAAAACAGGTAAACGACAGTATCCTTATTGGTATGGGATGAACAGGCAGCCATAATTTGAACTATGAAAAAAATAAAGAAAGGCAATTTCTTCGAGGGTATCCACAACATGAGTACAACAATTTTTTCTGCCCCAAATAAAGGCAAAATAGAAAACAAACAATACACCTAAGCGAAAATATAAGAGGAATGATCTACTCCGGGCACCATTAATTTAAGTCATACTTCTATAATCTCTTGATAATGCGTTATCGAGGGGTTTTATATTTATGCTAATTTTAATAGTTAATAGTATTATTACAGCAAGAACAGGATAGAGCAGGATGCTTAATCCTCATTTTTTTTAATTATTTAGGATAGGGTTCCATCCCTTGATTATTCTGTTGAAGCTCCCCAATTGATAAAAATTAATTAAATAAAACCCAAATGATGAAAGAAAAATATTACCCATCGCTGCGTAAAGGTTCGCTTTGGCTTTTTGTTTTAAGCCTTCTATTCGCTGCTCCCGCGTTTGCACAGCAATCCGCTATCAAAGGCGTCGTGAAGTCACAAGATAATCAGGAATCCATTCCTGGTGTGTCTGTCCTGGTTAAGGGGACACAACGAGGCACGGTCACAGACCTCGACGGGCTGTTTTCAATCCAGGCCTCGAATGGTGAAGTCTTGGTATTTAGCTTTGTTGGTTATGACAGCAAAGAAATTACCATCGAAGGTTCCGCCCAAATTCAAGTCCAGCTTAACCCTTCCTTAAGCGAACTTAATGAAGTCGTGGTAGTCGGGTATGGAACACAGAGGAAGTCCGACTTGACAGGGGCAGTTGCCACGGTCAAGGGAGACGTACTCCAGGAGAGGCCTGCCGCTTCGCTCAACCAGGCCTTGGCTGGCCGTCTCACCGGCGTAAACGTCTCGGTGAATTCCGGCCGACCCGGAGGAAGAGCCAACATAAGGATCCGGGGAAATACCTCAGTCAGCGTTTCGAATAATCCCTTGTACGTCATTGACGGGGTCATCTTGAATGCTACCGGACTGACCAACGGAAGTACTCCGATAGACTACATCAATCCCAATGACATCGCCTCTATCGAAGTGCTTAAAGATGCTTCTTCCACAGCCATTTACGGGGCCAGGGGAGCCAATGGGGTGATACTCGTTACCACCAAAAGGGGGAGCCAATCTGGAGGAACCGTCACCTATGATGCCGATATCAGCATAGGAACCCTCCCGAGAAAAATTCCGCTATTGAATTCTGAGGAATTCCTCAGAGTAGAGGACATTGCTTACCAAAATGCCCAAAAATATGATCCTGTGGGCTGGGCTGGCGGCAAATACACCGATCCTAGCACAAAAAGGAACAACCCGGACCTTTTCGATGCCAATGGCAAGCCTTTGTATGATACGGATTGGCAGGATGAAGCCTTCCAACAGGCGGTTACGCAAAATCATCAGCTGGCTTTCACCGGCGGCAATGCCAAAGACAGTTATGGCGTTTTCTTAGGCTATAGAAATGAGGAAGGCCTTGTGAGAGAATCCTGGTTGAAAAGATATGCTGCCCGTTTTGTGTTTGACAGCCAGATCAAGGATTGGCTGAAAGTAGGGGGAAGTTTGAGCTATAACGACCAGAGTGAAAGCCAAATCGACCCTCTTGGCGGCGGAGGTATCATCGCTATGCGACAGGTGTTGGAAGCGCTTCCCATTATCCCGGTAAAATATCCTGACGGAAGATGGGGCGGGAATGAAGATTATCCAGGTATGGAAGGCGGCGGAAACCCCTTGAACATCGTCACGGACCGACTTTTCCATGTCAAGACACAAACCATGTTGGGGAACGTGTATTCCAATATCCGTATCATGGAAGGTCTGGAATTGAGAACTACTTTGGGAACCAATATCATTAACCAAAGAGTCGATTATTATGGCGGCAGGACCCTCAATTATATCTCGAGAAACCAGGGGGGTGATGCTTCGGTAGAGAACACCCGACATAACTCTTGGCAGTTTGAAAACTACCTGACCTATAACAAGCAATTTGCCGACATCCATTCCATCAATGCCCTATTGGGAATTTCTTGGCAGCATGTGGATTATTTTGGCGCAACTGCTCGTGCACAGAGGTTTCAGGATGACTACTTCCAATACAACAACCTCGGCGCAGGAGCCAATCCTGTGGCTGCAAGTTCAGGAACGAGTGCCTATGGCTTGAATTCCTACTTCGGCAGGATCAATTACAACTTGATGGAGAAATACCTGGTCACCTTCACCGGTCGGATCGACGGCTCCTCCAAATTCGGTGAGGCCAACAGGTATGCGGTATTCCCTTCGGCAGCCTTAGCTTGGAGAATATCCGAGGAAGATTTCCTTAAAAACAATCCCTCCATCTATAACCTAAAGCTTCGTACCAGCTACGGTGTCACTGGAAATTCTGAGATCACCGCCTACCAGTCTTTGGCGGGATTGGGAAATTATTCAGTCATCTTCAACGGTAGCCGCGCGATAGGAATAGGGGTAAACCGCTTGGCCAACCCTGATTTGCAATGGGAAAAAACCCAACAGATCGATGTGGGCCTTGAACTGGGACTATTGGATGGAAAATTGAATTTCGAGGCGGATATCTACCGCAAGCTTACTACGGATATGTTGCTCAGTGCGCCGGTCCCTTCCAGCAGTGGATACTCCACCGTCACTTCCAATATCGGTAGTATGGAAAACAAAGGGGTGGAATTCGCCATCAACAGCATCAACATCACCAACGACAACTTTACCTGGACTACGGATTTTAACATTTCCTTAAACAAAAATAAAGTAATTGCCTTGACCGGTGGTGCGGATATCTTCTCAGGATCCTCCATCATTCGTGAAGGCCAGCCTGTAGGTTCCTTCTTTGGTTTTGTCCATCAGGGCACTTGGGGAACCGATGAGGAGGATGAGGCTACGAAATATCTCAAGAAACCAGGGGACATCAAATACCAAGATGTAGACGGGAATGGAGTCATCAATGACAATGACCGGGTAATCATCGGGAACGGTATCCCTGATGGCTATGGCACCTTGCTCAACACCTTCTCCTACAAAAACTTCTCTTTGACGCTTGATCTACAGTTTATGTACGGAAATGATGTCCTTTTCCGTAGCAAGCACTCTGCCGAAGACCGCCAAGGGATCGCCAACAGTTTCAAAACCGTATTGAATGCCTGGACTCCCCAAAATCAAAACACCAACATTGCAGAGCTGCGACCGGTATCCGCGGGCTACAACACCAACAATGATACCGATAGGGTTCAGGACGGTTCGTTTATCAGAGGAAGAAACCTGTTGTTGGCTTACAATTTTAACCAAGGCGTATTGGAGAAACTCCAGCTGAACAGGTTGAGGGTATATGCATCGGCTCAGAACTTCTTCTTATCGACAAAATATGAAGGATATGATCCTGAAGTTTCCACCTCCGGCTCTCCCTTCGATCAGGGCGTGGATCTGTATGCTTACCCTAAGCCTCAAGTGTTTATGCTCGGCGTCAATGTGGGCTTCTAAAATTTAAATTGTAAAAAAAATAGTCATGAAAAATATATCAAAAATTACGAGCCATTTCTTAGCCTGGAGTGCGCTACTGTTTTTCGGATCGGGATGTTCAAATTTTCTGGAAGAACCCGACAAATCCAATTTTACCATGGAGAATTATTTTACCAAGCCCGAGCATGCCGAGAGTGTGGTGAATTCTATCTATGAAAGCCTAATTCCCATCACCGGGGGAGGATTTGGGGGAGGCACCTGGATGATGTTGGAGTTTGCCACAGGATTGGCCAACACCGAACTGGGCCAGGCGCAGAACAGTATCTTCATCCGTAACCTGGTGAACAATTCAGACAACGGTTATGGCCAAACCTATTGGACCAGTCGTTATCGGGGTATCGCCAATGCCAATCTTGCCATTGCCAAAATCCCGGGCATCAATATGGACGAGGCGGCCAAGGCCAAATACTTGGGGGAAGCCAGGTTTTTGCGGGCCCTGTACTATTACGACTTGGTAAGGATATTCGGCAAAGTTCCCCTTATTACCGAGCCGGTAAGCTTAAATTCACCAGAATTGTATCCAGAAGCGGCTACCGAAGAGGCTATATATAATTTGATTGTTGAAGATCTAGTTACAGCCGAATCCTCCGGGCTTCCTTATACCGATGCTACTGGCAGAGTAACTTTAGGCGCGATCAAATCCCTGCTTTCCAGTGTTTATTTGACCATGGCAGGATATCCTTTACAAAAAGGACAGGAATTTTACCAAAAGGCCGCCGATAAAGCCAAAGAGGTGATCACTTCCAACCAATACTCCCTGTTTACCTCCTACGATCACCTGCATGACCCCTCCAAAAAGAATATAGAAGAAAATATCTTTATGGTGCAGTTTGCGGAATTCATCCAGCCATCTAATTGGCAGACTTCCATTATTCCTTATAACCAAGGGATATCGGCTTATTCGGATGAAACGGGAGCTATCTTTGCCAACAAAGAATTTGTGGAATCTTACGAAGCGGGCGACAAAAGAGCCAAAGAAAAGGAATTTTACTATAGCACTTACACGCTTAGCGCAGACCGAAACACCACTGTGGACCTGGGTGGATATTACATCTACAAGCATTTCGATACCCAAGCCCACCTGAGCACCACCAGCAGTGACCTCAATTGGCCCTTGATGCGGTATGCGGAAGTGTTGTTGATTTATGCCGAAGCCAGCAATGAAGTGGGGCCAGCGACTGCTGATGCCTATGAAGCGGTCAATAAAATCCGTCGGAGGGCTGAACTTCCCGAGTTATCTGGATTGAGCCAAAACGCGTTTAGGGAAGCTGTGTGGAGAGAGCGATGGTTTGAATTGAGCTTCGAAAACAAAACCTGGTACGATATGGCGAGGCTAAGAAAGGCATTCAATGTGACAACCAGAGAATTTGAAGATTTCGTAGGCCATAAATTCTCTTACGGTCCAGTGTTGAAGGCTCGGGAGCTATTATTTCCAATACCGACCGCTGAGATCAGAAACAATAGCAAGTTGATCCAAAATGACGACTATTAGTAAATTGGATGGCAAATTCCGCCATTTAAAATATTTATGTTCTTAAATTCCCATAAATAAAGTAGGCTTTATATATTGAGGATCCATTGCTCAGGTAGGGTTTGACACAATGCCTGAGCAATGATATTTTACATCTACACCAGAAAGAAAAATCCACTCATGAATGATTTAAAAAGTAGGTTAACCCGAGACACATCATACTCCAGAAAGCTCTTGGCAGTATGTTTTTGCTTTATTGTTTTTTCCTTATCCTGCAATGCCCAAAATACGGCCCAATGGATCCAATATGAGGGAAAATCGGGTCCCGGAAAAGGAAAGCATGTTGTATTGATCAGCGGAGATGATGAATACCGTTCGGAAGAGGGGATGCCCATGCTGGCGAGGATTCTCTCCGAGCGCTATGGTTTCAAGACCACGGTGCTGTTTCCGATCGATCCAGCCACCAATACCATCACACCAAGTTACCCAAAAAATATCCCAGGAATGGAGCATCTTGAGACGGCAGACCTCATGATTATGCTGCTGCGTTTCAGGGAACTGCCGGATGAGCAGATGAAATATTTCGACAAATATATACAATCAGGAAAACCTCTAATCGCCTTGAGGACCTCCACCCACGCCTTTAACTACGGCAAGGATTCCAAAAGCCCCTATGCCAAGTACAGCTGGCAAAGCAAGGAAAAAGGTTGGGAATCCGGGTTTGGACAACAGGTGCTCGGGGAGACATGGGTAGCTCACCACGGACATCATGCGGTGGAAGGAGCGCGCGCCTTGGTGGATGGAGTCAACCAAGAGAATGGCCATCCTATCCTTAAGGGCGTAAAGGATATTTGGGTCCCCTCGGACGTGTATACGGTTAAGAACCTGCCCGAAGGAGCCAATGTATTGTTGTATGGACAATCCACCAAAGGCATGACCGCTGATTCGGAATTAATGTGGGAGAAATCAGTGATGCCCATTGCTTGGACGCTGGAGTACAAAGGTGAAGCAGGGAATACATCCAAAATTTTCACGACTACCATGGGTGCATCCGTGGATTTGGAAAGTGCAGATTTAAGAAGGTTGATCGTCAATGCGGGTTTCTGGGGCTTAGGCATGGAGTCTTCTATCACTGATAGCCTCAATGTGGATTATGTAGGAGATTATAAACCTACCATGTTTGGCTTTGACAAATTTGCACGGGGCTTAAAACCTGCCGATTACAAATAAGAAACCCCGCCCACCCTGATTGGGTTTTCATAAATCGTTTATCATGGATACTGGTTTAAATCGAAGGCAATTTCTCAACGTGATCTCGGTGTCTGGGGCAGCTTTGGCCACAGGATTGCCTGCATTGGCCCTAGCGGGTATGCAGGACAACAAACCCGCCATCCTCGGCGGGCCCAAAGTCCGTCAAACCGCTTTTCCTAATTGGCCGGTGTTGGATCAAACTGAAGAAAAGGCACTCTCTGAGGTTCTAGACAGCAAAGCCTGGGGACGTCTTAACGGGGACGTAGTTGGCGATTTTGAGAAGGCCTACTCGGAAATTATGGGATCCAAACATTGTTTGGGCGTTTCTAGCGGAACTAGTGCCTTGTCCACCATTTTGGGTGCCTTGGACATTGGCCCAGGCGACGAGGTGATCATTCCTGTTTATACTTTCGTGGCGACCTACAATGCCGTGGTATTGAATTATGCCCTTCCGGTGTTTGTGGATACCGATCTGGAAAGCTTCCAGATCGACGCCCATAAAATTGCACCGGCCATTTCCGCACAGACGAAAGTCATAATGCCTGTACATATTGGGGGATCCCCTGCCGCTCTAGACACGGTCATGGAAGTGGCCGATACAGCCGGTATTCCTGTTATAGAGGATGCCTGTCAGGCCCATCTCGCCTCTTGGAAAGGAAAAGCGGTGGGTAATTATGGATTGGCCGGGGCATTCAGTTTCCAATCTTCGAAAAACCTGAATTCGGGAGAAGGGGGAGCCATTATTACCAACGATGATGACTTTGCACAGACCTGCTATCGTTTCCACAATCAGGGACAGGGGGGAAATACTACCTCTTATTTAGCCGGCTCCGGCACCCGGGCCAGCAATATGAGGCTGACGGAATTCCAGGGAGGCCTCCTATTGGCGCAAATGACAAGGCTACAGGCACAAAGTGAACGAAGAAGCCAAAATGCCGACTATTTGACTTCATTGCTCCAGGAGATTCCGGGCATCTACCCCGCCAAGCTTTATGAAGGTACAACAGGCAGTGCCTACCATTTGTATATGTTCCGTTATGACAAACAGCATTTTGCCAATTTGGATCGAGTTAAATTTATACAAGCTTTAAATGCCGAAGGAATACCCTGTTCCTCCGGCTATGGCACCATGAATAAGGATAAATATGTAACGGAACTGGCCAATAACAGGCATTACCTTAAAATATATGGTAAGAACACCATGCAAGAATGGCTGGAACGCAGCCATTGTCCCCAAAATGATATCCTAGCGGGAGAGCAAGGTGTATGGTTTACGCAGACAATGTTATTAGGAACAAAAACCGACATGGAACAAATGGCTGAAGGGATCCTGAAGATCCAAAAGTATGCTGCCCAAGTGGCTAAAATGTGAGCCCTTTGATCATTATTGACTGACACATGACAAGAATCACCGAACAGCCCTCGAGACACAAGCATCTTGAAGCAAAATCGATAGAAGAATTAACCACACTTATCAACCAAGAAGACGTGGCCGTTCCTATAGCCATTGAAAAAGCCCTTCCCGAGATACAGCAACTGATCCGTGTGATCGTTGGGAAGTTGAAGGAAGGGGGCAGGATGTTTTATATTGGAGCTGGGAGTGGCGGAAGATTGTCTGTCTTGGATGTAATTGAGTTGCCCACTACCTATGGCATTGAGCCGGGCACAGTGAACGCCGTGTTGGCAGGGGGCGTGGAAAATCTGGTTCTTGCTTTGGAAGAGAAGGAAGATGATGAGCTGGAGGGCTGGAATGCCTTACAAGCCCAAAACATTTGCAGCAAAGATATGGTCGTGGGAATTTCCGCCAGTGGAACCACCCCCTTTGTATTGGCAGCACTTAAGAAATGTAGGGAGAAGGAGATTACGACAGGCTGTATTGTAAGCAATCCTCTTTCCCCTATAGCCGAACAGGCCGATCTTCCTGTAGAAATAATTACGGGACCGGAATTCATCACCGGCAGTACCCGGATGAAATGCGGCAGCGCACAGAAGATGGTTTTTGACATGATCAGTACGGTTACCATGATCCAGCTGGGAAGAGTCAAGGATAATAAAATGGTCCATGTCAAGCTGATTAACAACAAAATCATTGATAGGGCCGTGCACATCCTGATGGATTTGTCCGGATTGGAAGATTATGAGGAAGCCAAGGATTTGCTGATGGACCACGGCAGTGTAGACAGCGCAGTACGTTATTTGAATAAGATAAACCACAGTATATAACATTCACTTGGCTTTAGCAGAGCGGGTGAAGGAAACAATTAATTGGATAAAAATGAGTAAAATTGGATTTAATGTGTTGGCCTGGTCGGCAGGAATGTCAGAAGAACTCTTTCCTATATTGGAACGGCTAAAAGAAATAGGCTATGATGGGGTGGAATTTTTTGTGGGAAGTCCTGACGAACAGATTTACAAAAAAATAGGCGATCATGCCGCCAATATCGGTTTGGAGGTCACTTCGGTGTTGTTGGTGGGAGCAGAGGAAAACCCTATTGATCCTTCCGCATCGGTGAGGGCCAAAGGATTGGAGAAACTGAAGTGGGGCATCGACCGTTCCCATGCCTTAAGATCTCAGGTAATCTGTGGGCCATTCCATTCTGCATTTACAGTTTTCGCCCAAAGGGCACCCGAAGAAGAGGAATACAAAAGGAGTGCTGAAATCCTCCATCAGGCGGGCGAATATGCCGCACAGGCAGGAATCATCCTTACCCCCGAGGCTGTTAACAGATTTGAGTGCTACCTGTGCAACACCATGGGGCAATTGGCCTACTTGGTCAACAAGGTTGATCATCCGAATGTTAAGGCCATGTTCGACACCCACCACGCCAATATTGAAGAGAAGACCCAAAAAGGTGCAATTCGAACCATTGCTCCAATCTTAGGTCACGTGCACATCAGTGAAAATGACCGTGGCACACCTGGAAGCGGGCATGTGGATTTTGACGAAGTATTCTCCGAACTGGCCGCCGTAAACTACAACGGCTGGCTGACCATCGAAGGCTTTACCCGAAATGACCCTGCTTTTGCCAATTCCATTGGGGTATGGAGGGAGTTCTCGGAACCTTGGGACATGGCCGAGAACGGCTTTAAACTTATCAAAGAAATGTCTGTTAAACATCAACTTTAATTTCAACAATGAATTTACCTTTTCGATTTGGAGCCGAGGTGTACACCTGGTTCATGAACAATAACGGGGAGACCTATAAAGGCCAATTGGGCCATATGATAGAGGTTATTTCCAAAGGAGGCTTTACCGGCATTCAGCCCATATTTTCTTGGATGGGAGAGCTCAGTGACCCTGAGCGGCTGGCGGACAAGCTAAAGGAGCAGAACATTGAACTGGCAGCAGTAGCTCTCGCCCTTGAGTGGAACGGAAAAGAAGAAACAACACAAGAACGGGAAGAGGCAGATAGGGCCATCAGCTTATTGGAGAAATTTCCTGGCGCGGTACTTTGTACGGTACAATATCCCACCGGTAGACATGAAGTAGAAAGCAGGCGATTAAATCTCGTGGACAGGGTCAATGAAGTTTCCCGCAGGGCAGCGGAAAGAGGCGTGGTCTGTAGCTTTCACCCCAACTCTCCCCACTCCTCCATTACCCGGACAGAAGAGGATTATCGGGTAATATTGGATTCCTTGGATAGTGCTGCCACAGGCTGGTGCCCTGATGTAGGACACATCATCAATGGTGGAATGGATCCGCTTGCCAAGATGAAGGAATACGCCTCCCTGATCAATCATGTCCATTATAAGGATTGGGATGGTGCCCCGGAATTTGCGCTGATGGGAAAGGGAAAGGTGGATCTGGTCGGCATCACCCAGTGGCTTAAAGACATAGATTATAAGGGATGGATCATCTGTGAGGATGAGGGAAAAGAAGCCCTCGAAGATCCTGACTTTGTCACCTTACATGATGGCCGCTGGATTTTCGAAGAATTATTACCCCAATTAAAATGAAGCCATTATGCCAATTATAAAGAGCAACGGAATCGATCTCTATTATGAAGAGCAAGGCACCGGAGATCCCCTTTTGCTGATTATGGGAATAACAGCTCCTGGTGCGGCATGGGAGAAGCATGTGGCTGAATGGGCAAAAAGCTTTCGCTGTATATTGGTAGACAACCGGGGAGTGGGACAGTCCTCAAAACCCCCAGGACCTTATTCTTCCGCTCAAATGGCGGACGACTGCGCTGGACTGTTGGAACACCTGGGCTTGGAAAACGTCAGGGTGGTAGGATGTTCTATGGGCAGTATTATTGCGCAGCAATTGGCCTTGAGACATCCGGGCAAGGTCCGTTCCCTGGTCTTGATGTGTCCCTGGGCCAGATGCGACAATATGGCCAAAGCTATATTTGAGCATATGGTGACTTGTAAATCCCGCCTGAGACCCGAAGAATTCAGCCTCTACATCCAAATGCTGATTTACTCCAAAAAATCCTGGGATGATGATGCCTTCTATTCCAGCTTGGCCGAGGAACGAAAAAGTGGGGCAGATAATCCCGCACCACAGCCTATTGTAGGCTTGGAAGGCCAAGCAGCTGCGTGCATTGCCCATGACACCCTCGATCAACTGGGACAAATTACTGTCCCGACCTTGGTAATAGATGGCGAAGATGATGCCTTTACCCCGTCCTGGATGACCCGGGAGGTAGCTTCCGCCATTCCCAATGCAGAACTGTTTTTGTATAAAAATAGCGGGCATGCTTTTCATTGGGAAAATCTGGAAGATTTCAATCCCAGGGTTAACCGATGGCTTTTGTCTCATTAATGCCTGTTGTGTAGAAGAAGCAGGATTTTGATGAGTCCATAAGAGCAAAAAAGTATCTAATGACCTTTGGCTAAGTTTGGTTTTACCGAAGAGGGTACAAAAACAATCAACTCTCAGCCTGCCTCTCCACCGACTGCTTATCTAACACAATATTGAAATAACAAAAAAGGGAAGGCTATACCTTCCTTTTTTGTTATAAAGCCATTCCCTATCTTTGGCCTTTCTTAATAAAATATGGAAATAAAGGATAATCAATATCATATCCAGGGGGTTTCTCTCTTGGAAATCGCCGATACCTATGGTACACCTGTGTATGTTTACGACGGCCAGAAAATTCTAGACCAGATCGCACTGTTGAACCGTGCTTTTTCCGGCGTAAACATGAAAATAAAATACGCTACCAAGGCTCTTTCAAACATCAATATCCTAAAGTTGATGAAGAAAGCGGGAACTGGGGTGGATGCCGTTTCCATTGAGGAGGTACTATTGTGTCTGCATGTGGGTTATGCTCCTGAAGAAATCATGTATACACCCAATTGCGTTTCTTTTGAAGAGATTCAGGAAGCTGTAAAATTGGGCGTGATGATCAATATTGACAACATCCCCATGTTGGAGCAATTCGGTACGCACTATGGCAATACAGTTCCGATCTGCATACGACTAAATCCCCATATTATGGCTGGCGGAAACGCAAAAATCTCTGTAGGCCACATAGACAGTAAATTTGGAATTTCCATACTCCAATTAAAGCATATTCTGAAGATTGTCGCAGCACACCAACTTCACGTTATCGGACTTCATGTCCACACTGGATCTGATATACTGGATGCGGGGGTCTTTCTACAAGGAGCGGAAATACTTTTTGATGCCGCAAAAGAATTCCCGGATCTGCGTTTCATGGATTTTGGGGGAGGATTTAAGGTGGCCTACAAAATGGGCGATATCACCACAGACATTATGGATGTGGGCGAGAAAGTCTCTGCAGCTTTCAAAAGTTTCTGTCAGGAATACGGGAGGGAATTGGAGATCTGGTTTGAGCCTGGAAAGTTTCTTGTGAGCGAATGCGGCTATTTGTTGGTTCGGACGAATGTACTCAAATCCACTCCTGCCTCGACTTTTGTTGGTGTGGATTCCGGACTCAACCACCTGATCCGGCCGATGATGTATGATGCTTATCATGAAGTGGTCAATATTTCCAATTTGCAGGGCCCTGAAAGGGTTTATTCCATGGTGGGATATATCTGTGAGACAGATACAATTGCCGCGGACAGAAAGTTAAAAGAAGTAAAAGTAGGGGATGTAATTGCCATAAAAAATGCGGGAGCTTATGGATTTAGCATGGCATCGAATTACAATTCAAGATTAAAACCTGCAGAAGTACTTGTGCTAAATGGTGACACCCGTTTAATAAGGAATCGGGAAACTTTTGAAGACATTCTTCGGCATCAAATTGATATCGACGTTTAAAAAAGGCTTAGCGAAATGCTAAGCCTTTTTTCTTACAAAAGAAACCTGCCTACTTGCGGGAATAGCAATAACCTTTTTTTGCGACTATTCCGTGCAACGACCCATTGGTCATCAAAAAGCAATTTTTATTGATACCACTATTCATTCTCTAATATTATTATATTTCTATATAATTTTGTTTTTTAGTATATTTATTCATTTATTATAGATTCCTGTCAATAATATTATGTAACATTTTGGTGTATATAAAATGCAGAAAATATTAGCCTAAATCGCAAGATACATAATTAACGGGTCAAAAAACATAATTGTGGCCACCAGTAGCACTTATTCTTAAAGGCTAAGCAAGTTAATCCAGGGGCTTGTCAGGGCCATTTTAAATTGGCTGATAGAGATGAAAAACATGAAAATTAATTCCAAAGCGTTGGGAAACAATAAAGCGATCATGCAGATACCACTGGATCAAAATGATTCGGAAACTATCGTCCAGGATCTTAAAGAATATGCCACTATCTTAAGTGGAAGTTTGGGATTTGACACCGCAGAAGTTATTAACGAGATGACAGTGAGTGATTTTGACCACATGGTCCTCGTTTTTAAGAAATATTTCAGCGACTATATAGAATTTATAGAGACTGATCATGTAATTGTTTCAAAAGAAAAAAGGGCTTAAATCGCCCTTTTTTTATTTTGCTTCCGGAAGGAGTTCGCTATAAGATCCTACCCATCATCTAAAACGATAATTTCAGTCCCTTTATTCCCCTAAAATAGTCGACGGTTTAGCCTGCTTGGATTGTTTGATCCTGTAATTAAGTGTCAAATTAATCTGCCTTATCCGCTGCTGCCCGTCTCCCACGGTATAAAAATCCGGGCCCTCGCTGATGTATCGGTTACGGCGGGAGTTAAACACGTCCATCACATTCAGTATGAGTGTTCCCCTTCCCTTCATCACATCTTTGCTCGCAGAAAGATCCGCATAAGTAAGGGATTTCCTCAATCCTTGGGCGGTTTTTTGGCGTGCTTCATAATTCCCTCTCAATTGTACCTCAAGTCCGTTGGAAAAACTGAACCTGGAGCTGTATCTGGCAAACCAGCTGAACGTTTTGACCTTGTAGGAATCCAGAATATTACTGCCATCTATATTGGCGTGGAACAAATTAACATTCAGATCCATTTTCCACCAATCATTGGGAGTATAGTCTCCGGTAAATTCCACACCCATAGATTTCTCGGAAAGCAGGTTTTGAGTGATTGTCCTCGAATTCCCTTCTGCATCCACTGTCCTAATCCTGTCGATTTTATCCGTCGTACTACGATAGTAGATGCTGGAGAAAACGGAGGCCTGATCAAAATACTTGATATGTCCCATCTCGTAGGCGTTGGTGAATTCCGGCTCCAGATCGGGATTCCCACTGAAGAAATTCCGGGAATCAGAGAAAGTAACAAAAGGACTCAGGTCATTGTAAAAAGGCCTTCTTACCCTTCTGCTATAGCTAAGTTGGAAGGAATTGTCAGGATTGATAGAATAAGTCAGGTGGGCACTTGGGAACAAATTCAGATAATCTCTTGGATTGGTTTCATTTGCCCTGACCAAGGTGGTCTGCACATCGGTCAGCTCTGCCCTAAGACCGCCTTGATAGGAAAATTTATTGGTCTTGTTGCCAAGTATCCCGTATACAGCATGAATATTTTCCTGATACAAGAAAATATCATCCATCCCGGGGAGCGCCACAAATTCACCTGATTCGTTTTGCTCACTGACATTAAAATCGTTTTCCATATTTCGGAAACTGCTCCTCAGGCCCGCTTCAAAATTCCCTTCACTGCCAATAGGCTTGGTATAATCCATTTGGAACAGCCACTGCCGTTCGAATTCATCATTTACAGAGGTCTGTACCACTGCCTCTGCGGGCTGCTCGGTACCGTCAGGCAAAAAAGAAAATTGAGTGTACCTTTGATCGGAATTTTCCCAATAATCCAAATAGGTAATCGCCGCGGTAAATTCCTGCCCCTTCCGCTCAAAGCTCCTTTTGAAGGTCACATTAACTTCCGAATTAGGTTCCTTTTCATCCTCCACCTGTCTTCGCTGGGTATAACCCAACATATTGCTTTCAGTATTAAGATAATCGTTGTATTGGATGTCCAAAACCCTATGGGCATCGCTTCTCCTCAACATATAGGATCCTGTGAGGATGCTCTTTTCATTAAAGTAATAATCCAGACCCGCCCGGACGTTGTTGTTGAGGCTTTCTACGGTTCCGTCATTCTTCTGTCTGAGCAACAAGGTACTGTCCCCATTATGCACCTCCTGATAGAGTGTACTGTTAAAAGGAAGCCGGCGATGGGCCACCCCATAGTTGATAAACCAATTGATCCTATTGTGCCGGTAATTGAGGTTCGCGGCCAGGCCCAAATTGGTAGGGGTTCCCGCTATCACTTCGAACGCTGCGTTAAAACCTTGGCTGTTGTCCTTTTTGAGCACAATATTGATTACGCCGGCCATTCCTTCCGCCTCGTACCGCGCTGACGGATTGGTGATGACTTCTACAGTTTCGACCATGCTAGCCGATAATTGTTGTAACCCACTGCTGCCTTTGAAGCTTACTAGCCCTGAAGGTTTGCCGTCGATCAATATCCGCACATTTTCGCTTCCCCTGAGGCGCACGTTGCCCTCCGGATCCACGGTCACCGAAGGAAGATTCATCAGAATATCCGTGGCTGTTCCCCCGGCGTTAGCCAAATCCTGACCGATATTGAAAATCCGCTTGTCCAGAGACAATTCCATCTTTGTTTTTTCCCCTTGAACCACCACCTCATCAAGATCGGCCGTGGAGGAACTAATTTTTATATTTCCCAGATCATACCTTCTATTTTCCCTGTTGATTTCAAAAACAGGAGTCTGAAATGCTTCGTAGCCCATGAACTCCACGATGGCATAGTAAGAGCCAAAAGGAAGTTCAATCTCAAATTTCCCTTCATCATTAGTGACATTTCCATTGACCAGGTTCTTTTCTGCATCATATATTGCCACTGAGGCAAAACCTATGGCAGCGGAAGAGGAAGCGTCGAGGACGATTCCCTCCAAAGTCCCATTTGGGGTGGATTGCGCGTGACTATCAGCCCAACTTATTGAAAGGGCCAACAACAGCAAAAAGACCTTGGAGGAATAGAGAATGCGGAACAGGTTTTTCATAGTAAAATTTTTAGGAAGTAAGCTAGGTAAGCCGGCTTGTCGCTATTTGTAATTATATAAGTTTCTGCTCTTTCGGATCAGCCAACAACTTCATTAGGTAGATCTGTAGGAGTTATCAATACTTCTTTTGATTAATTCCTTCTAGGACGTATAATGGTTTCCAAAGATATAGAATACAGGGATTTTTGAGCAAAATATTACAGGAATGAAAACAATTTTGTGCAAAACGGCCTTTTTTGCTAATGTAGGCGGATCGGCATCTAATGGAAAAACTCTTTGTACCTTGTATCTTATAACTAAGCCGCATGGAAAACAGCATCCCACTTCCCCTACTAAAAATCAGCCATGACCGACGACACCTGGTCACCGAAGATAACCAACCATTTTTTTGGCTTGGGGATACGGCTTGGGAAATGATCCATCGGTTAAACAATGAAGAAGTGCTGCTCTATCTTCAGGACCGCGTGGCAAAAGGTTTTAACGTAGTCCAAACGGTCCTGCTCGCAGAACTGGATGGATTGGATAGTCCCAATGCCTATGGCCACCAGCCACTGATCGACTATAATCCCGCGCAGCCTAACGAGCCTTACTTCCAGTATGTGGATGAAATCATTAGGTTGGCAGGTGACTTGGGGATCTATATCGCCCTCTTGCCTACATGGGGAGATAAGTTCAACAAAGCCTGGGGCCAGGGCCCGGAAATCTTTAGCCGGGAAAATGCCCGGTTGTACGGGGAGTTTCTAGGCAAACGCTATGCGCAAAGTTCTAATATCGTATGGGTAATGGGGGGAGACCGCACGCCAAGCGCTGACGAACATCACGCTATTCTCCAAGCGATGGCCCAGGGCATTAAAAAAGAAGATCCTAACCACCTGATGACCTACCATCCAAACGGGGGAAAACTTGCGAGTGACTGGGTTGGCACAGAAGATTGGCTGGATGTAGACATGTTCCAAACCCGTCACCAAAGTGGTTTCAAGGAATATAAATTTACCCGAAGGGCCGTGAATGCAGTTCCCCGCAGGCCGGTAATCGATGGAGAACCAGGTTATGAGAATATCCCCAACCTCTTGAACAAATGGAACCTGAAAAGGTTGGATGCCGCAGATGTGAGAAAGTCCGCCTACTGGAATATGTTTGCTGGTGCCGCCGGCCACACTTATGGATGTAATGAGGTTTGGCAAATGCATGATCGTGGTAGAACGCCTCTCTTTGGCGCCTACCTCCTTTGGAAAGAGGCTATCCACCTGCCGGGGAGCAGACAGATGGGACTGATGAAAAAGCTTTTCGAATCCCTCCCCTGGCAACGCCTATACCCCCACCAAGAGCTTGTTGCACCTGGCTTTTTCGCCAGATTCACCAAAACCTTGGCCATGGTCTCCGACCAAAAAAACATGATCCTGGTTTATTCTCCCTATGGGAGGTCTTTCCGGTTAAAGCTTGGCGCCTTAGAGGTCAAAAAAGTGGAGGCGTATTGGTTTGATCCGGTGGATGGGGCAATCAGCGAAGCGGCACAATATAGTACTCACAGAACCATCCGGTTTAAGCCCCCAACAAAAAACCATGGGAAGGATGTAGTTTTGGTGGTATGGGACAGTGAACAATCCCGGAAGTGGATGGAAAAATATAGCAGGATGAGAGAACAAAGGATTTAATGGGGCACCTTTGGTCACAGCTTAAAGCTGGCTTCTGGCCTAAACTCATACTCCTTTAGCATAAGCTTAGGCGAAACATTGGCAAATTCTTTAAAATCCTTGGCCAAATGATTGTAATCTGTGTAACCAAAATCCAGTGCCAATGTCAACCAGTCTACTTCAGGATGGGTATCTTTGAATTGAAAGGCTTGATGAAATCTGCTGATTCGACTGAATAATTTGGGACAAATTCCTATTCGTTCAACAAATTTTCGTTCAAACTGTCGTGAACTCATATTCGCTTGGCTAGATAGCCAATCCAAGGAGAAAGGATGGGGATTCATTAATAGGACTTGGGCAACTTTATCTATGGGGTGGGGGTCTTTTTTTAATCGGCTAAATTTAGACCGCATAAACCCTTCTGTTCTTTCGACCATTACCTCATAGCTGGAGGAATTGGAAATCTGCTCATTAACCTCCTTCAATCCAGCGCATAAAATTTGTTCCGCATCACAAAATTGAGAAGTCAATTCATTGCTGGAGATTCCCAATAGCCTATGCATACCTCCAGGCTGAAAGATAACCATCAGCATTAAAAAGTCGGGAGAGGAAACAGTATTAAAATTAAGCCGAGATACTTGTTGTCCAAAAATCGCATTGCTAGGCACGACAGTGTCCTTATCGGATTGATAGTCATAGGAAATAATATACCCACGGGCAAAGAATACCAAAGCTTGTTCCACGCGTGTCGGATAGGGTTTGATTCGATATTCTTCAGGAAGATTTTCAATATGACATAACAGGTAGTTCCTTACGAACGGACGCAAAGCCAAACAAGGGAGCATCTCCTTAAATATCATGTCTTTATGGATTACTTTGCTAAATTTACTTACAATTCTCCAATAATTCTGCAAGATTTGAGGGCTGATCGCGCATGGGATAGTGGCCGCCTTCCAGTGTAAAGACTTTCCATCCTTTATTCTTTGCTTTTTCAGAGAATGGCCTAAACACCTCATTTCCTTCCCGGGATGTCATCAAAATAAAAATTGTAGGAATACCTATCAGATTCTCTTCATCATACTCAATGGTATCCGTGAAAGTACGCAAGGGTTGGGGAACATCTGTGGGAGGAACAGGAAATGTGGGTCCAAAAAAGTAATCCACAAAGCCACCTTTGGTAAACGGTTCGGTCATTTTATCACCGTTGGGCTCTAAGGAAGTAAAAACACTTTCGCCATCATCAGGTACGAAGGCATCGATATAGACCATCTGCCGGATTCGTTCAGGAACTTTGTTCGCAACTCCAGTGATAACCATTCCCCCGTAGCTGTGCCCAATCAGAATAACATCCGTTAAGTTTTCAAAGAGGATTACATTCACGATATCGGCAATATGGGTCGCTAAGCCAATGTCTGGATCTGCCAAATGCACCCGCTCGCCCAAGCCGGTCATAGTGGGTCGGTAAACAATGTCACCCTTTGCGGTAAGTAAAGCTTCCATTTGCTGGTATTCCCATCCGCCTCCCCAAGCCCCATGTACAAACAAATAAGTTCTTGGCGCAGCTATGGATTCAGTATTGGAAAACAAGACGACTACCAGCATAATACTAAGTGGCAAAAGAAATGGCGTTTTCATGATCCTGAAGGTTAAGTTCACCACTAATTTATTCCTTTACTCTGTCCCTGAACAAGTACAAAAACGACAACCTGCACAGGATCAAGAGTCACCCTATGATTTTGCCTTGAATGAATACGGGTACCGATCCGTCAAAAGCCACCACCGGAATAACTCCCATGGCATCCTTGATCCTCATCCCCTCTGCAAACTGAGCACGCGGACAGCTTAAGGAAAGGGCCAGGGATTCAGACAATAAATCTTCATCGCCAAACGCTTCAATATACTTGAATCGAGCGGATGGATTTTTAGTTAGAAGAGATCCTGGATACAAGGCAAATTTCCCATTTCAGAATAATACAACGGACTGTTGGCTATTTTAGCGCAGTAAGCTGTTGCAAAAAACTCTCAAACCTGTTGGGATTCGAGGTAAATCGTATATTTACCCGATAAGGTGATGATACTTGAAGATCATGGAAAAGGAAAATAAAGTTGAGATCAAAAAAAGGCCGGAGACGGCGGTCGGTTTTCCCGCCATACAGTCCGTTGGCTATTATATTTGGGAGGAAACATACGTGGGCCGGGGATTAAAAACTCTCTTTAAAATCAACCAGACCAAGGGTTTTGACTGTCCCAGCTGCGCCTGGCCCGACCCGGATGCATCCCAAGTGAGCCAAATTGCGGAGTATTGTGAAAACGGGGCAAAAGCAGTCGCCTGGGAAGCTACCAAGAACCGTGTCGAAGCCGAGTTCTTTCAGGAGCACCCCGTTACCAGCCTTCTGCAAAAATCCGATTATTGGCTTGAAAAACAAGGCAGACTAACTCAGCCCCTGGTGATCAGGGAGGGATCAAACCATTATGAGCCCATCTCTTGGGCAGAAGCCTTTGAGCTTGTTGCCCTAAAACTCAAGGAACTGGAAAGCCCGGATCAAGCCATCTTTTACACCTCTGGAAGAACCAGCAATGAGGCGGCCTTCTTGTACCAATGTTTTGTCCGACAGTTTGGCACCAATAATCTGCCCGACTGCTCCAATATGTGCCATGAAGCCAGTGGTAAGGCCTTAAACGAGACCTTGGGAATAGGTAAAGCATCGGTAACATTGACAGATCTCGAGACGACGGACTTGCTGATCAATATCGGCCAAAATGCAGGTACCAATTCTCCCAGAATGCTTTCTTCGTTACAGCGGTTGAAGAAAAACGGCGGGAAAATAATTGCGGTCAATCCACTCCCAGAAGCGGGGTTTATGGGCTTCAGGCATCCTCAAAAACCCTGGGAATGGGTCGGTCAGGCGGATCAGCTCCAGGACCTATATCTTCCAGTCAAAATTAATGGGGATATTGCCTTTTTAAAGGCCTTAATGTACCTCTTGTGGCAGGAAGACCAAAGAAGCGGGGGAAAAGTCTTTGACCATGACTTCATTCAATCAAAGACAACCGGATTTTCGGAGTTTTTGGAAGCATTAAAAAAGGAAAATTTAGAAGAGCTCATCAAAGAAAGCGGATTGGGAGCCGATCTGGTCTATCAAGCTGCTGAAATGGCTCGTGATAAGAAAAAAATCATCGTGGCCTGGGCCATGGGAGTCACCCAACATAAAAATGCTGAAAACACCATTCGGGAAATCGTTAACTTTATTTTGCTAAAAGGTTCCATCGGTAAAAAGGGCGCAGGAACCTTGCCTGTTCGTGGACATAGCAATGTCCAGGGAGACCGCACCATGGGTATTTGGGAAAAGATGCCCGAAACGTTCCTGAAGAAGCTCGAAAAGGAATTTGAATTTCAGGCACCGCGAAAACACGGTTTCTCTACCGTGGATGCCATTAAAGCCATGGCTACAGGAGAAGCCAAAGTGTTTGTAGGCATGGGCGGAAATTTTGCCTTGGCGGCCCCTGATACCCAACTGGTGTTTCAGGGTTTGCGTAACTGTAATCTTACCGTCCATGTCTCCACCAAACTCAACAGGAGCCATTTGATCCACGGAAAGACCGCATTGATCCTACCTTGCCTGGGGAGAACAGAGATTGATAAAACCATGAAAGGGGAACAGATGGTAAGTACTGAAGACACCGCTGGAAGGGTGCGGATGTCCAAGGGCGACTTGGAACCTATTTCATCACACTTGAAAAGCGAAGTGGCCATTGTCTGTGGAATGGCCAAAGCCAGCTTAGAGGGCAGAAGCAAAACCAACTGGACGGCTCTTTCTGAAGATTATGACTTGATCAGAGACAAAATAGAAAGTGTGATCGACGGCTTTGACGGTTACAACACCAGGATAAAAAACGCTGGGGGATTTTATCTGCCCAACTGCAACAGGGAAGGAACGTTCAACACTCCTGACGGCAAGGCCCACTTTACCATCAATCCGCTTCCCCAAAATAGGCTGGAAAAAGACAAGTTTATTTTGATGACGGTGAGAAGCCATGATCAATTCAACACGACGGTATACGGGTTGGATGATCGCTATAGAGGGATCCACAACAGCAGGGATATTATCATGATGCACGAGGAAGATATAAAGGCAATAGATGGCCAGCCAGAAGAGCGGGTAGACATCATAAGCCATTTCAATGGAGAAAAACGCATCTTGAAAGGCATGCAGATTGTTCCCTATGACATTGCCAAGGGCTGTGTAGGGGTTTATTTTCCCGAAGGCAATATTTTGATCGCCATTGACAATAAATCGCCGGAATCTCATTGTCCTTCTTCAAAATTCGTGGAAGTAAGCATAGAAAAATCATCTAGGCCATGAAGACCATATCCCCGGTAGCCTTGGTTCCCATTGATAGTTGGAGTAACGGCTTGTCGGAATCCAAGGAGGATCTATTGGCGGTGGAGGAGCCGCTCCAGATAAAATTGCAATTTGGAGAGGGGAGCAGCTGGCAAGAAAAGTCACTGACGGTAACCATGCGTACTCCAGGGCACGATTTTGATCTGGCATCCGGCTTTTTATTTGCCGAAAACATCATCCAAAAGCAGGAGGATATTATGCTGATGCGCTACTGCCATCGTGTGAAGGAGGGGGAGAAAGGCAATGTGCTGATCGTGAAATTGTCACCTTCTCTTAAATTTAACTCCGGCCGATTGGAAAGGAATTTTTTTACCCATTCGAGTTGTGGGGTCTGTGGAAAGACCGCCTTATCGAGCGTTGTATGTGAGGAAATCCCCCTCGCTCCAAACCATCTCCGAATTTCGGCTTCCCTATTGAAGCAATTGAACCAAATGCTGATGGAAGAGCAGACACTTTTCAAATACACTGGGAGTATCCACGCTTCCGCCGTGTTTCAGGTGAATGGCAAACTGCTATGGGTGCGAGAGGATGTGGGCCGGCACAATGCATTGGACAAAGTCATAGGAGCGGCATTGCAAAATGGAATGACACCACTTTCGGAGAGCGTGTTGATGCTTAGTGGCCGCGTAAGTTTCGAGCTGGTCCAAAAGGCGGTGCGGGCAGGAATCCCGATTGTTGCAGCGGTCGGAGCTCCATCCAGCTTAGCAGTAGATTTGGCCAAAGAAAAAAACATCACCCTGATAGGCTTTTTGAGGAATAACCGGTTCAATATTTATAGCGGGAAAGAACGTGTCATACTAGAGTCCACATAGCCTGACATCAATCCGGCAGTCTGTCTGCGTATTTTTCCGGACTAAAACGGAGAAAAATGCTATTTAATGGGATGGCATGTTAGTAGAAGGAGATGACGGATGGTTAATACCAAGGTTACCACCACGGATTTTGACTACGCTTTACCGATTTTCCTAAGCTAAAATAAAACGAGCTCCAAATTCATTACAGAACTTGGAGCTCGTTATTTTCCTTTCTATAGTAGGAAAGGCAATAGCTGTCTATCACCATGTCGCTTCTAAAACTGAGAAGATCCTTATCCATTTGCTTTGCACCTAGCAGGCCGGAGAGCCATCCTAGCAGTTTTTCCCCATATCAATCAAAGCCAAGGAAGTCCACCTCAAATACCAACACGGAGTTGGCAGGGATTCTTTCACTTTCCTGGTTTTGGTATCCCCAAGGAGAGGGGATAATGATCACGCCCTTTGAGCCGCTTCTCATTCTCATAAATCCAGTGGCAAAGCCGGGAATAGGGCCGCCTTGGTTGCCCTGTACCAATGGGAAAGAGGATATCCTATAGGTCCTTTCCTCATCATAAATATCATTCGCTTTGGCCACCGCCTCTATATTGGTGTCAAATACTGTCCCGTCCAAGAGGCTCCCGGTGTAGTTCGTGTGGACGGTATTACCGGCTTTAGGTCTGGATTGCTCTCCCTCTTCTAGTACGATGATCACTACACCACTGGGATCATGGATACGATACAGGCTGTCATATTCCGCAGTCTGTAGGTATTCTGCGATCTTGGCACTATCAATGGCCAGATTGCCTGCCTGGTCGTAAACTGGGCCGCCAAAATTCATTCCCGAATCACAGGAGCTGAATAGGACGGTTAATATTACTAGAATTCCTGATGCGTATCTGATCATCTTGTTATTGCTAAGGTTTAATTAGTTCCGCTCGTTGATTTGATCACCTCTACCACTTCCAAGTCAAAGGCAAGAACGGTATTTGGCCCGATGCTTCCCTGACCACGAGCTCCATAGGCAAATGCCGATGGGATTAAGGCAGTGGCTTTTTCACCCTCCTTCATCTGGGCCAAAGCATATTGCCAACCATCAATTACCCCCCGATATCCAAATAAAACAGGAAAGGGAACATATGGCCTGGCTTGATTAAAGAGACCGTTGTCCCTTGCGACCTGCTCCACGCTGGTATCAAATACTCTTCCATCAAGGAAATACCCTGTATAATTGACCTTTAACGTATCCCCTACTGCAGGTACCGCTCCGGTAGGGTTCTCCTGGGTAAACAAAAGAACAATGCCGGAATTTCCCACCTCCGTTTGCTTGGAAGATACTATATCCGTATTGTCGATAAAGGATTGAATCTTTTTTAGATCCTCCTGATGGATGGCTTCTACGGATTCATCCTCAGAAACACAGGAAGACAGCAGCCCTAGGAAAAGGACTGCTGTCAATAAAAACAACGGATTGTTCTTCATTTTATTTTTTAACGTCTGTAACCTCTACATCGAAAACCAGGACAGAGTTGGCTTTGATTACTTCACTCGCTTGTCGATCGCCATAAGCCAAGGTGGAAGGAATCAATAACTTTGCTTTTGAGCCCTTTCTCAAATATTGTAGACCTTCGTCCCATCCTGGAATCACCCTTCCGGTGCCTACCTGAAACTCGATAGGCTCATAAGGACGGCCTTCCATAAATGTATTGCTTTGCTTGGCAACTTCCTCAAGGCTGGTATCAAAGACGGTTCCATCCAATACATAACCAGTATAGTTTACCGCCACCGTATTGCCTTGCTCTACTTCAGGACCATCGCCCTCTTCCTCTATGATGTAGAATAGACCCGATTCCGTCTTGGTAGCATTCAAATTATTTTCGGCAATGTAATCCTCAAGCAGCTTGATATCCGTCGCCGTTTGCTTCTCCTGCTTGGCGCTTACAAGATCATTAAAGTAATCCTGAAACACCTGCTCCTCCAGAACGTCAACCACTCCTATGCTGATATTCACATTTTCCTCACTGGTCAGGAAAGGAGGCAGTCCAGGGCCAAAGATCTTTTCTGCAGTTGATTTTATGACGATACTGTCGCCTTTTTTTAGATTAAGGAAAATCTCATCAATACCGCTAACTTCTCCTGTAGAGTCAGAATACTGCATGTAAGCAGGGGTTGGGTGATCATAGCTGGAAATAAAAGTAGAATCGCTTCCAGTTTTTGCCGTAAAGTGGTACACCACAAATTCCCCGTTATTTGGCTTTTCTTTTCCTTCTTTGATATAGGTGTATTCTATGCCGTCCGAAGTGGTTTCGGTTCTTTTCTGACAGGACACCATGCTGACTGATGCTACTAGCACGCCTGCAGATAAAATAAAGCTATTAATTTTTTTCATTGATTAATTCCAATTGATTGAATAATGTTTGTTTGTTTTCTTTTACGAGTTTTTCAAATTTCTCCGTCGTTTCTGCGAGGCTTAGCGTTGATTTTCCTCCCGAAGCATTCTTGTGGCCGCCGCCGTCAAAATATTGCGCAGCGAATTTATTAATAGACACATCTTCGGCCGTACGGAAAGAAATCTTTACACCGTCCTTCCTTTCAGTAAACAATGCAGCCAATTTAATGCCGTCCAAAGATAGAGCATAATTTACCAAACCTTCTGTATCACCGGTCTGGGAATCATACTTTTTTAAGTCTTTTTTACTGATGGCAAAATAGGCTGTTTGCAGCTCTTGGAGGATAACCAGTCTCCTGGTTAGGGCAAAGCCAATAAACTTAAGGCGGTTGATCGAATTGGTATCGTAGATGAGCCGGGAGATTTTTGAATTGTCCGCTCCCAAAGCGATCAATTCAGCGGTGACCAAATGCACGTTCTTGGTCGTATTGGGATGCCTGAATCCCCCGGTATCTGTCATGATCCCGGAATAAAGACAATCCGCAATATCTTTATCAATAAGATGTTTATCGTCCATCTGAACAATAAGATCGTACACCAGTTCACAGGTAGCAGCGGCGGAAGTCGTCCAATAGACGAAATCAGCAAAATCCTCCGGATCCTGATGGTGGTCAATATTCACGACAAATGCCTTGGAAGCCTTTACCATGTCACCCAACTCATGTATCCTGGAAAGACTGGAAAAATCGACGCAAATAATCATATCTGCTTCCGATATCAGCCCCACGACCTTTCCCTGTTGTTCCTTCTCTTCAAAATTAATCACTTCTTCATTGCCTTTCATCCAATGCAGAAAGGAAGGATAATCCGAGGGAGTAACGACGCTTACCTGGTGGTTTTTCTTCTTGAGGTAATTGGCCAAACCCAAAGAGGACCCTAATGCATCCGCATCCGGCTTATGATGAGTGGTAATGACTATTTTTTGAGGGAGGGATAATCGTTCTTTGAATAACTTTATATCTTGCATCTATAGAGTTTTGCGTCTGCACTATTGGTACATAGGGTGCAAAGGTCAATATAATTTTTTAAAATTCCGAATATGGACAACCTGCTTAGGATAAAGAGGGTAGGGCTAAATGTGGCTGGAGATAGTCGCAGTTTGAAGGAAAAAGGCTAATTTTGTCCCAAATTTTATCCAAACTAAAACCAATAAAATGGCAAGTAACAGAACATTTACCATGATCAAGCCTGATGCATTCAGTGCGGGGAATTCAGGGGCAATATTGAAAATGATAGAAGAAGCGGGGTTCAAAGTGGTCGCATTAAAAGCTACCAGGTTGACAGGAGAGTTAGCTGGAAAATTTTATGAAGTGCATCAAGAAAGGCCTTTTTACAAAGACCTTTGTGCCTATATGTCCTCTGGTCCCATCATCGCTGCAATATTGGAAAAAGACAATGCCGTGGAGGATTTCAGAAAACTGATAGGAGCCACCAATCCAGCGGATGCGGCAGAAGGTACTATCCGTAAGCTATTTGCCACTTCGATTGAAGCCAATGCCGTGCATGGTTCTGATTCAGATGAAAATGCCGCCATTGAGGGAAGCTTTTTCTTCAGCCAAACAGAAAGGGTAAGATAAATGGCTTAAGGGGCTGATAGACAGAGGGACGAAGAGTCCCAAAATTCTTTCTCTCAGTCCCTTTGAGTCTAATCCTTAAGTCCCTTTGCGTCCTCTTCATGTTCCTTGTTTCTTTGGTTGTTCAATTGCCGATCCAAGTTGAAGGCGGCAGTGATCAGTCCCAAATGGGTAAATGCTTGGGGGAAATTTCCCAGATGCTCTCCCTGGAAACCCAGCTGTTCGGCATAAAGACCCAGATGGTTGGCATAACCTATCATCTTTTCAAAATATAACCTTGCCTTCTGCAATTGTCCTGCCCGTGACAGGCATTCAATATACCAGAAGGAACACATGGAAAAAGTTCCTTCCGGATGTCCCAAGCCGTCATCGGCTGCTTTTTCATGTCTATAGCGGTACACCAACGAATCCGAAACAAGATCTTCCTCGATCACCTTCAGTGTAGACAACCACATGGGGTCTTTGGGGCTAATGAAACGTACCAGAGGCATCAGCAGCAGTGCGGCATCCACGGAGTCACTTCCCTCAAACTGCACGAATGTCTTCCTCTCTTCGTTCCAAAAGTTCTCATAAATAGAATTGAAGATTACATCCCGTTGGATACGCCATTCAGGGTTAAGGGGGAAAGAACGGGCCTGGCCAATCTTAATGCCCCTGTCCAAAGCCACCCAACACATCAGGCGCGAATGAAGGAATTTTTTTCTTCCCCCTCTTACCTCCCATATGCCTTCATCTTCCTGATCCCAATTATGGCACACCCAGTCTATCTGTTGGGAAAGATCCTTCCAAAAACCATAGGAGATAGGCTCTCCGTACTTGTTGAAGATATAAACGGCATCCAATAATTCGCCATAAATATCCAGTTGTAGCTGCGCATGGGCATTGTTGCCGATTCGGACCGGGGAGGACCCTCGGTAGCCCTCCATATGCTTCAGCACCTGCTCGTCCATTTCCTTATTTCCCGCAACGGTATACATTAATTTTAGGCTACCTCCTTTCTGCATGTTCTGAAAAATCCCTTTTACCCATTGCATGAATTTTTCTGTCTCTTTGATGTAACCCAAGTGCATGAGAGAATATACCGTGAAAGAGGCGTCCCTGATCCAGGTATATCTATAATCCCAGTTTCTTCCCCCTCCTATATGCTCAGGAAGGCTGAAAGTGGGAGCGGCTACTATCGAGCCGTGCTTATGGGAGATCAACAACTTCAACGTCAATGCGGACCTGTTTACGATCTCCCGCCATCTGCCGTTATACTGCGACCTTCCCGCCCAATCCTTCCAATAATCCATCGTCTCCTTTAATTCCCTGTCCACAATCTCAGAGAGAGCAAGTTTTTCATCCTCCCTACGGTGGTCTTGGAGTTCGAAGACAAAATCAGCCGTCTGATTGGGTTCAAGATAAAAATCAGCTATCCCTGTTTTATTTTCGATAATTAGCTCCACTGTACTTCTAAGACGAATGCAAACGCCGTCATCACTACGGAAAAGAAGGGATTTATCATCCAGCACCTCGATGGTGTGGGATGATCTGCCGTAGTTAAACCGCGGATTACAGGTCATCCTGTAGCGGGTGATCCCGCGTACGTTAGTCAATCTTCTGATCAGGACATGTCCCTCATAAAGCTCCTCTGCGGGCATAAAATCCGTCAATTCGCCAACCCCTTCGGACGAAAGAAAGCGCGTGAGCAAGACATTGGTGTCAGGAAGGTAAAGTTGCTTGTTGTGCATCTCCCCAAAAACAGGTGTAATCTGAAAAAATCCCCCATTGTCTTTATCCAGAAGGGAAGCAAAGATAGAAGGTGAGTCAAAATTCGGAAAACACATAAAATCGATGGACCCGTTCAGCCCAACGAGAGCCACCGTGTTCAGATCTCCTACGATTCCATAATCTTCTATTGGTTGATAATCCATTGTTTTTCAATAATTGAGGACTGAGGTATAAAAATTAAGTTAACTTGATTTTCCGGGAGAACAAAAAGAGAAGGTTTTTGGCCTTCTCTTTTTCTGCTATTCTCGGGAGACAAATTTGTGAAAAGTACTCGTCTCTCCGTCGGCTTTTTTGTCCTGATAAAGGAAATCAAGTTTACTATCATCAAATTCTTCAAAGAAGTCATCCCAGCTGATTTCTTCAAAATTATCGCTGTCACTGTGGTCAGGGAAATGGATTCGAAGAACGCCATCCCCTTTGTCTTTTCCCGTTCCTTTTATCTTTGCCGGAATGCCGTTTCTTGCTTCTGCCCATTTCTTGATCTCCTTGTGATCATGTGTTTTTTCTGATGAATTGCTCATATCGTTAAGGGTTAAAGTTAATATTGCCCAATATCAGATTGATACCGGGGCAAAAATCTTGTAACCAATTTCAATATTAATGCCAAAACAGCGATAGTTTAAGCATAAAAACCCGAGCCAATTTTAGGTGCTGTCTTTAATTATAATCCGGAATACACCGGATTGTCTTCCACTATATGATTCATTCTTAAGGAACTGCCGTTTGGAAAAGGGTGACTTTCCCGCTTCTTACATGCTGCCCGCGGCAATGACTGCTATATCCACAGATCTAGCCCCCGAACCCAACAGCGTATTGGCACAGGCCGCCAGCGTGGCTCCAGTGGTCATGACGTCATCCACCAAGAGCAGCTTTTTATCGAAAATGACGTTTCTTTCCGCCACATTAAACACACTTTCTACATTCTCCCAGCGCTGCCATCTGGATTTATTGGTTTGGGTTTCGGTGAACTTCACCCGCTGTAGGCCAGCATGGGTTGGAATTTTTAATACTTCTGCCAATCCCTGCGCAAATCTTTCACTTTGGTTATACCCTCTCTTTTTAAATTTGACAGGATGCAGAGGTACTGGCACCACATAATCCCATTCTCCGGCAAAGGAATCCAGAAGCAGCTGCCCATACATCCGGCCCAATACATTCCCAAGTTCCGGCTGCTGTTTGTACTTCAATTGGTGCAGTATGCGTTGGCTCATACCTTTCTTTGTAAACCGAAGAAAAGAAAATACCCGATTTGCCTGGGTAAGCCCGGTTATTTTGGTTTTTAGGTCATTGGCCTCGGGTCTCAGGTGATAATGGGTAACGGGAAGCTGGGCGATGCATATCTTGCATAGCAGATTTTCAAATCCGAAGAGGCTTCTTTTGCACACACAACAGGTCTTGGGAAAGACCAAAGCCAAGAAATCTTCATAATAAGTGAAACGCATATCACTTAGAGGTTGTTAGTCAGCAATAAATAAGATTGCTTATATTTGTAGGTTAGAACAAATCTTACAATAAGGTAATAAAATTTGTTCATGATCAGAAATTTATAGAAATGTTCAAGAAAGAACTGGATCTGGAAAAAAGGTGGGCAAAGCTCCTTGAAGGATTAAAGGAGTTGATTGGGAAGAAACCAGCTGACATGAATGGCGTGCTATTCATCATTGGCGTACAGGAATTGGGGCAGGGATACAAAAATTTTTCCAAAGAACAAAAACAGGATTTGATGCACATTGCTATCTGCAAGGTGCTCAGCCTTTCCAACTTCTATGAGCTAGATTTCATAGACCAGGACGGATGGCCGCATTGGAAGCTGATAAAAGAACTTCCCCATTTCGATGTCATAGAGCAGGAGAAACTATTGAAACTTCATGTGCTGGAGTATTTTGAGAACGAATTTGACATAAGCATAAAATAACATTGAGATTGGATGGATATTATTTGTAACCAAGGAGATCAACGAGAACAGGAATGATTTTGGAAACCAAAGCAAATCCAATTCCGAAAAAATTCGTATCCTATAATGTAAATGGAATCAGGGCAGCCATCAACCGTGGATTTACCGATTGGTTGGTTGCTGTAAATGCGGATGTAATTGGACTTCAAGAAGTTAAATGTCTTGAGAATCAATTAGATATGGCTATTTTTAGGGATCTTGGATATCATGTATACTGGAACCCTGCTGTCAAAAAAGGTTATAGCGGAGTAGCTATTCTGAGCAAAGTCAAACCTGATCATATTGAATATGGCATGGGTTTGAACCACTACGATGATGAGGGAAGAATGATAAGAGCGGATTTCGGTGGAATATCTTTCTTGAACACTTATTTCCCCTCGGGAACCAGCGGTGATATAAGGCAACTGTTCAAATACCGATTTCTAGACGACGTATATGGATATACACAAGACTTAAGGACGGAACATCCTTCGTTGATCATGAGTGGGGATTTCAATATATGTCATAGACCTATTGATATTCACAATCCAGTCTCCAATAAGAACTCCTCTGGATTCTTACCAGAAGAAAGGGCTTGGATGGAAAAATTTACTACGACTGGATTTGATGACAGCTTCCGATTGCTGAACCCCAACCCGCATCATTATACATGGTGGAGTTACAGGGCCAATGCAAGAAAAAATAACAAGGGATGGCGAATTGACTACCATATGACCACTTTGCCGTTAAGAGCACAAATCAAGCGATCGCTAATTTTACCGGATGCTGTACATTCGGATCATTGTCCCATTTTATTGGAATTAAAATAGAGGAAGAAGACATGGTAGTTAAAGAAAACATTAAACTGAATGAAATCCATTAAAATATCCATCCCTTCGTTGATCGAAAACATCACGATCATTGAAAGTTTTATCGATAATGCCAGGGAAAAATTCAAGATAAATGATGATATCTATGGGAATATCATGATTTCGGTTACAGAGTGTGTCAGTAACGCCATCATTCACGGCAACAAACAAAACAAGAAAAAAATAGTTAACATTGAACTGAAATTTCTGGATGATCAGCTCCGGTTTATCATTGAGGATGAAGGTGAAGGGTTTGATTTTCAAACACTTAAAGATCCAACTGCACCTGATCACCTGCAGGTACCAGGAGGGCGGGGCGTTTTCATTATGAAACATCTGTCTGATGAAGTTCAGTTTACAGACAATGGCAGGACTACGATATTAACTTTTTACATGAATTAAAATGGCTATTCATTTCTTTCAGGAGGATATAAAATATAATTTACCCAATAAGATTCAAGTAAAGAATTGGCTTAAACTACTCGCTGCTTCAGAGTCGTATACCATCAAAGAATTAAATTATATTTTTTGCAGCGATGAGTATCTTTATTCCATCAACGTAGAACATCTACAACACGATACTTATACAGATATAATCACCTTTGATAACAGCGATGAAACGCACTTGCTAGAAGCTGATATTTTTATCAGTATTGAAAGAGTGAAAGAAAATGCGGCAAATCAGACGGAAGAATTTAATGACGAACTTTTGCGGGTATTGAGCCATGGACTCTATCATCTATGTGGTATTGGTGATAAATCTCCTGATGAAATTAAACTGATGAGATCAAAAGAGAACGAAGCGATCTTAAGATTTAAAGAGCTAAGTACAACTACTGTTCCACGTGGAACAGTAGAAAAACATTAAGAATAAAAAACATTAAAGTTCCACGTGGAACACCTGTTAAATATGTTTCCAATATACGATGTAATAGTAGTAGGGGCGGGTCATGCCGGATGTGAGGCGGCTTATGCAGCGGCGAAAATGGGTTCAAAGGTATTGTTGTGTACAATGAACATGAATACTATTGCGCAAATGTCCTGCAATCCAGCGATGGGCGGTGTCGCAAAAGGGCAAATCGTCAGGGAAATTGATGCTTTAGGGGGAATGTCCGGTATAATTTCCGATAAATCCATGCTTCAATTTAGAATGCTTAACCGCTCAAAGGGTCCTGCTATGTGGTCGCCAAGAACCCAGAACGACCGGATGAGGTTTGCTGAAGAGTGGAGATTGGCATTGGAGGGTAACAATAATGTCGATTTTTGGCAGGAAATGGTTACTGGAATTCTTGTAAAAGATAAAAAAGTGCAGGGTGTAAAAACAGGAATGGGTATTGACATCCAAGGTAAATCTGTTATACTGACCAATGGGACATTTCTTAATGGTGTTATTCATATAGGTGAAAAAAAACTTGGCGGGGGAAGGGCCGGGGAGCCTGCTGCCAAAGGGATAACCGGCCAATTGGTAGAATTGGGTTTTGAAGCCGGAAGAATGAAGACGGGGACGCCGCCGCGAGTGGATGGGAGAAGTTTAGATTACTCAAAAATGGAAGTTCAACACGGAGATGAACATCCTGAAAAGTTTTCCTATTCTGATGAAACCACACCTCTAACACAACAGCGGAATTGCTGGATTACCTATACAAATAAAGAAGTACATCAGACGTTAGAGACGGGATTCGATCGTTCGCCAATGTTTAATGGTCGAATTCGGGGTTTGGGACCGAGATATTGCCCTTCTATAGAAGATAAAATCAACCGGTTTGCTGAGAGGGACAGGCATCAAATATTTGTAGAGCCGGAGGGATGGAATACGGTCGAGATATATGTAAACGGTTTTTCTACTTCTTTACCGGAGGATGTACAATATAAAGCTATTCAAAAGATACCCGGATTTGAACAGGCTAAAATGTTTAGGCCGGGCTATGCCATAGAATACGACTATTTTCCTCCAACACAGCTTTCTCTTACGCTCGAGACCCAGCTGATTGAAAACCTTTTTTTTGCAGGGCAAATAAACGGCACAACCGGATATGAAGAAGCTGCTTCACAAGGGTTGATAGCGGGAATCAATGCCCACAACAAAGTCAAAGAAAAAGATCCATTCTTGTTGAAAAGATCAGACGCCTACATTGGTGTTTTAATAGATGATTTAATTAATAAGGGGACGGAGGAGCCCTACCGTATGTTTACCTCAAGAGCAGAATTCCGCTTGTTATTGAGGCAGGACAATGCTGATTTGAGATTGACAAAAATGGGATACGCCATAGGATTAGCTTCAGAAGACCGCTTTCAAAATTTATCCAAAAAAGAAGAGGAGATAGCTCTATTGCTAAAGGAGCTCAAACAGAAAAAACTCGAGCCTAATGTAATTAATGAAAGCTTGGCTGAGCACCAAACTGCTACGCTTAAAGAAAAGATAACCGTAGAAAAACTATTGAAAAGACCGAATCTAGGTATATTTGATATTATGGAAATGGATGGTGATTTGAAGCAGTCTCTGTCTAAATATTCCAACCAAGTAATCGAGCAAGCTGAAATACAAATAAAGTATGAAAGCTATATTGATAAAGAACAGCAGTTGGTGACAAAGATGCATAATATGGAGAATTTCAAGATTCCGACAAGCTTTGACTATTCTTCCATTACTGCATTATCCGCTGAAGGAAAACAAAAACTGGGCAAGATTAGACCTGATACGTTGGGACAAGCTTCGAGAATCAGCGGCGTGACCCCAGCGGATCTTTCTATATTGACAGTGTACTTAGGAAGATAAGATGTACGAAAAACTCAACCAATGCCCGCTGTGTGACAGTGGGTATTTCTTCAACTTCTTAGTCATAAAAGACCACGCAGTCAGCCAAGAGTCCTTTTCGGTATGCAAATGTTCCAATTGTCACCTGTTGTTTACCAATCCGCGGCCCGACAAAGCGCACATCCAACAGTACTATCAATCGGACGATTATATATCCCATCAAGACGCCGCTTCCAATCTTACCAATTTAATCTACAAAATCGTAAGAAAGATTACTTTAAGACAAAAAGTTAATTGGATCAATCTCCATACAAATCAAACAGGAAAATTGTTGGATTTCGGTTGTGGAACAGGTTATTTTTTAAAATCGGCCGAGAAGAAAGGATGGCAGGTAGTGGGAGTAGAACCCAATCCGACCGCCGCATCGATTTCTAAAACAAAGCACAACCTTAAGGTCTATGACACAATGGAAGAATTGGACCAAGAAAAAAAGTTTGATGCTATTACCCTTTTCCATGTATTGGAACATGTCCATGAACTAAAACAAACGCTAGAACTTCTTCTTCAAAAGTTAAAGAAAAGGGGAACCTTGTTTATTGCTGTACCTAATTACAATTCCTATGATTCGAAGCATTATAAGGAAAATTGGGCGGCACTTGATATTCCCCGACATCTTTACCACTTTACCCACCAAACGATGGAAATCTTGGCTAAAGAGTTTAATCTTAAAATTAAAGCCACAGAACCCATGCTGTTCGATAGTTATTACGTTTCCCTTTTATCTCAAGGTTACATTGGCAGTAAAAATAATATAACCGATGCTGTAAAAATTGGATACAAGTCCAATAAAATAGCAAAAAAAGATAATAATTATTCTAGTATCATGTTCGTTCTTAAGAAAATATGAGAACATCGATTATAACGTTACTTATGGTGGCCCTTATCGCCGGGTCATGTGCCAGACAAAGCTCACCAATGGGGGGCCCAAAGGATGAGGAACCACCACAACTCATTTCTTCCAATCCAGGAAATGATAGCCGCAATATAAAGCCTAACCAAATAGAACTTTTTTTTAATGAGTACATTAAAACCGACAATCCCACCTCACAAATTATTATCACCCCTAAAATAAGCTCTGAAAAAGTAGAGTTCACCGCATTAAAAAACCGCCTGCTTATTAAGCTGAACCAAGAACTGGAAGATAGCACTACCTATGTCTTTAATTTTCAGAAAAGCATCAAGGACATTACGGAGAGCAATCCTGCCAACCAATTAAAATTGGTATTTTCCACCGGCAACGAGATTGACAGTTTAAAATTTAGCGGTAGCATATCCTACATCTTTCCCCAAAAAGAAATTGGAGATATATTGGTTGGATTGTATCATTTAAATGATACTACAGATCTTTTCACCGCCAGTCCGTATTACATTGCCCAGGCGGATTCAGCAGGTCGCTTTGAGATCACCAACATCAAAGCTGGTGAATATAGGGCCTATGCCTGGCATGACGACAACAACTCAAATAAGGCAGAGCACAGGAGCGAAGCTTACGGATTCTTGGATGAGCCTGTTCGGCTAGACAGCAATATGACAGCAGTGCATTTTAATTTATTTAAGGGGGATCTGTCCGACTTGAAAGTCAATAGAAGCAGCTCCGTAGGCAATAACTATGACATCATTCTTAATAAATTTCCGGTGGATTTTGATGTCATCCATCCTGACAAGAATGATAAACTTTTCTATAGAATAAAGGAAAAGACCATCCGTCTCTACCATACAGCACCGCAGGAAGACAGCACTGCCGTACGGCTAGTATTAAGAGATTCAGTGGGCTTCAGTCTTGATACCACGCTTTATGCCAAATTCCAACCCAGTGACAGAACCTTGGAAAAGCTAGAATTACAGGCCAATAGCGGTAAAGGCTTCGTGAGAAATATCCAGTCGAAATTGAGTTTCAATAAACCGATCCTATACATCAATTACGATTCGTTGTACATACGCTATGACACCGCCGGCAGGATTCCTATCCTCCCCACCCATATAAGCTTACCCGATAGCCCAGATCGCACCCAATACCTAATCAATATTCCTATTCCTGATTCCATCAATTACAACACTTTCACGGTAGTGGCAACTGATTCCAGCTTTCAAGACGTGGAGAACCAATGGAATGAAGCCAAATTGGAAGCCAATTATAACAAGTTAAAAGAGGAAACCTTATCAGAAGAACTATCAGGTACCGTCGAAACCGACGAGTTGCCCATCATTGTTCAGCTACTCAGCAGCTCAGATGAGGTCATTAAAGAGGCTTTTCTGACGGAATCAAATGCCTTTAAACTTACCAATATAGAGGCGGGACAATATCAATTAAGAGCCGTTATTGATAGAAACAAAAACAGGCGTTGGGATCCCGGCAACATCAAAGACGGGAGGCAACCCGAGCCGGTATATTACTTCTACGACAGCGAGAATCAAACCAACCAAATCTTGCTCAGAGGCGGGTGGACACTCAACGGGATAACGATTGCTAGACCCAAATAGGCTTGTCTGACTGCCTAAACGCGACAGAAGTGCAGCAATTGAGACATATTCCCTGTGGATAACTGTGGTTTTACAGTGAATTGATGTCTATATCTTATGCATAAAAGCAGCACAATCAAGATCGCATTCGGATTATACCCATTAAAAATAAACACCCGAGGATAAGCCCCTTCTTATAAACTGTTATCCACAATTACGAACACAGCTCTTCATCTACACAAGGACAACAAGACTTTATCCCCAAATGCGCGCCCAAATTATTATCCCTTAATTATTAGACATTTAAAAGTGGAAAGGTTGTTGATGGACAAGTTGATTGATGTTAGAAACCTTTCCTTTAGCGGTGGATAAAAACTTTAATTTATTTATCCCCATATCCACACCTTAATAACTGTAATAGTTTTTATTTAAATAAATAATATATAACTAATATAAAGAGGTGGATAAATTTAAAGCCTCAATCACGTTTCCGATTCAAGATTAAGAAATAACTTGCAGTGTAAATCCGGTTGTTTTCTAGGCACAAAATTTGGAGAACAACAGGGACGAAAATTAAAGTTGAAATGAAAAAGATATTGTTGGTTCCTGTCTTCTTTTTTTTGTTCCAAAGCACACTTTTGGCCCAAGAAGAAGTGTCTTTGTTTGACTTTTATATTTCAGCAGGATATAAGAATCAGCCATTTTCAACTCTGAACCAGCGATTGGAAGAAAATGGCTATGAAAGCTTCAACAAACACGTGGGAACTTTGGGAGGAGGTTTTTCTTATGTTCCGAAATCCGGCTGGGGAATATTTGCCGAAACTGAGCTGAATATAAACAAAAAAGGTTTTAGCAATGCTGACGTAAGTTACCGCTATCTGCCTATTCATATTACGGCAGGTCTGCAATACCACTTACTTCATTCCAAAACCACTACGGCAGAATGGAATTTTTATCCCAAAGTGGGGGTCTTTTTTGGTACCACTTCTTTGGATTTGGTCAGCAATAATCCCAACAGAGACTTTGATGAAAACCTCATGGGTGCCATGAATACAAGTTTTTTATATCAGGAGAATTATGGATTGAACCTTAGCTTGAATGCAGATAAACTGATCGGTAGTTTTCTTCAGCCTACTACGCAGGTGGGCATTTATTCCCGGTTGGGGATACAGGTCGGGTACATGCTCAATATAATCAGTAGCCGCACCAAATTGAGAAGAAATTTTAATCCTACCATCAAGGATGATTTTTCAATGAGCAATTCTCCAAAATTTGATCCAAGTGCTTTCTATGTGAAGCTCAATTTTGCCATCGGCAAATTTACCAAGAGGGATTAAGACTAATTTTTTGTTGAAAATAGTATGCATGCCTACTTATTTTCGTTATATTGGTTGTAGTTATTGACAGCCATAATGAAGAGGGAAGAAACTGTAGACTTTCATATCAAATCCACCTGGCATTCTATTGCCAGAATGTACAACCAAAAAGCTGCCCAGGCGGAAAACCTAACCTCTTCGATAGGATTTACCTTGATCAATATCAATACCAGTGAAGGAACACCGGCTACCAAAATAGCCCCCCTGATGGGATTGGAGTCCAGAAGTCTGACAAGGATATTGAAAACAATGGAAGAAAAGGGTCTGATATACAAAAAAGCCGACCCTTTGGACAAAAGGTCGGTGAGGATATTTCTTACAGAAGAAGGGGTTAGATTGAAAATCATGTCGGTAAATACGATCAATGAATTTAATGCCAGAGTGAGGAAATCTTTAACCCAAGAAGAGTTGGAGTCATTTTTCAAGGTTTTTGAGAAGATCAATAAAGTCATTGTAGACTTCCAACATGATGCTATAGCTTCCTCCAACGAGGAGCGGGCAGCTAAAGAAGATCTTTCTTATGGACAATAAAAAAAACGGAAGCCAAAATAATTTATTCATGAAACGGATCATTAGGAAAATTGCAATTTTAGGTTCGGGAGTAATGGGATCCAGGATTGCCTGTCACTTTGCCAATATTGGTGTACAGGTATTGTTGCTGGACATCCTTCCAAAGGAAGTGTCTGAACAGGCAGCAGCCAAGGGGCTTACCATGCAGGATAAGGGAGTACGTGACAGCATTGTCAATGCTGCCTTGGAAAGCACTATAAAATCAAAGCCATCGCCCTTATATGATGAGGATTTTGCGTCCCGGATATCCACTGGAAATTTCGAGGATGACTTGCATCAAATAGAGACCTGTGATTGGGTGATGGAGGTAGTTGTTGAGCGATTGGATATCAAGCAGTCCCTATTCGAAAAAGTGGAAAAACATCGGAAGCCGGGGACTTTGATTACTTCAAATACTTCCGGCATTCCCATGCATCTGATGTGTGAGGGAAGAAGTGAGGATTTCCAGGAGCATTTTGCAGGAACCCATTTTTTTAATCCACCAAGGTACTTGAGATTGTTGGAGATTATTCCTGGTCCAAAGACCCCACCAGAGGTCATCGATTTTCTGATGGAGTACGGTGATCGGTTTTTAGGAAAGGAGACGGTCCTGTGTAAGGATACACCCGCCTTTATTGCCAATAGGATCGGGATCTATGCGATCATGTCCAGTATGCATACTATCGAACGAATGGGTATGGGAGTATCCGAAGTGGATAAACTCACCGGTACGGTCATCGGAAGGGCTAAATCAGCCACCTTTAGAACCATGGATGTAGTAGGATTGGATACCACGGTTAATGTGGCCAACAATCTTTACGAGACTTTGGAGCAAGATGAGTCGCGCGACACCTTCAAACTGCCTAAGATTGTAGAGGAACTTCATAACAGAAAGTGGTTGGGAGACAAGACGGGTCAGGGGTACTTCAAGATGATCCGACATAAGGATGGGAGTAAGGAGCTCAAGGAAATTGATTTTACTACCTGGGAATATAAGGAAGTGGAAAAGCCCAAATTCAAGGCTTTGGAAGGATCCAAAGAGATTGATGATCTAAAGAAGAGAATAAAGTTTCTCGTAAATTTTGACGATCGGGCGGGAGAATTTTACCGATCGACTTTTTACGATCTGTTTCAGTATTGTTCAAACAGAATTCCTGAGATTTCGGATGAGCTTTATCGCATAGACCAAGCAGTAAGTGCGGGATTTGGTTGGGAGTATGGACCTTTCGAAAACTGGGATATTTTAGGTGTAAAAGAAACCGTTGAGAAAATGGAAGGGGCAGGTTATAGGCCTGCCACCTGGGTGAGGGAGATGCTCGATGCCGGCCATTCTTCCTTTTATAAAGTTGAAAATGGGAAAAAGCATTATTTTGATATTCCATCCCAATCTTACAGAGAAGTCCCTGGCATGGAGGAATTTATTTTGTTGGATAATCTCAAAGCCGCCAACAAGAGGATATGGAACAATGCAGGTTCATCCGTTTATGATTTAGGAGATGACGTAATTGGTGTGGAATTTCACACCAAGATGAATTCTTTGGGATCAGAGGTTATTGAGGGCATCAATACGGCCATCACGATGGCGGAGAAAAGCTACAAGGGATTGGTAATAGGCAATGAAGGCGCCAATTTCTCGGCGGGAGCTAATCTTGCACTTGTGTTCATGTACGCAGCCGACCAAGACTTCGATGAAGTGAATATGATGACGTCACAATTTCAGAATACCATGATGCGGATTAGATACAGTGCGGTTCCGGTTGTAGTGGCTCCCCATAACATGGCATTGGGAGGAGGTTGTGAAATTTCCCTTCATGCGGATGCCATACAGGCGCATGCGGAATTGTACATGGGTTTGGTTGAGTTTGGCGTGGGATTGATTCCTGCCGGCGGTGGGAGCAAGGAGATGACACTAAGGTTTTCGGATCAGGTAATTGCCGGGGATGTGGAATTGAACAGGCTGCAGGAATATTTCATGAACCTGGCTACTGCCAAGGTCTCCACTTCAGCAGAAGAGGCAAGAGCCTTGGGATTCCTCCAGGAAAAGGATAGGATTACCCTCAATAAAAAGAGGTTGTTGGCTGATGCCAAACAAAGGGTGTTGGAGTTGCATGCTGCGGGATATACGCAACCCATTCGCCGCGGTGATATAAAGGTTCTGGGAAAAACATCTCTCGCTCTGTTTGAAGCGGGAATAACCAGTATGCAGTACGGAAACTATATATCCGAACATGATGCCAAAATAGCCCGAAAACTGGCTTGGGTGATGAGCGGAGGAGATCTCTCACAGCCTACAGAGGTTACTGAGCAGTATTTACTGGATCTTGAACGGGAAGCATTCCTTAGCTTGACCGGTGAAAGAAAGACGCTGGAAAGGATTCAAAGCATTTTGTTTAAGAACAAGACACTGCGGAATTAGCTCAAAGGGTAGAGGTAGTTGTGAGTCTGAAATTAATTGGTAACAAAGAAACTACATTAAAATGGAAGCATACATAGTCAACGGTTACAGGACGGCAGTAGGAAAGGCAAAAAAAGGGGGGTTTAGGTTTTATAGGCCGGATGATCTGGCAGCAGATGTCATTGCACACCTTCTGGCCAAAACTCCCGAACTTGATCCACTTCGGGTAGATGATCTGATTGTAGGCAATGCCATTCCTGAAGCCGAACAAGGCATGCAGATGGGCAGGATGATTTCCCTGTTGGCTTTGTCAGAGGAAGTGCCTGGGTTCATCGTCAATCGTTATTGTGGTTCCGGATTGGAAGCCATTGCACTCGCTGTTGCCAAGATAAAAAGTGGGATGGCCGACTGCATCATAGCGGGAGGGACGGAATCGATGTCACTCGTGCCGATGATGGGATACAAGACGGCCCTCAACTGGAAGATAGCATCGGAACATCCAGATTACTATTTGAGTATGGGACTTACGGCCGAAGAGCTTGCGAAGGATTATGATATCAGCCGCGAAGATGCCGACCAATTTTCGGTAAGATCACATGAGAAGGCCATGCGGGCCATTTCTGAAGGTAAATTTAAAGAGGAAATCGTGCCGATAGAGGTGGAGGAAACTTACATCGATAAAAAAGGAAAACGTCAAAAAAGAAAATTTATAGTAGACACGGATGAGGGGCCGAGACCTGGTACCACCATGGAGGTGCTCTCCAATCTAAAGCCGGCCTTCAAGCAAGGTGGACAGGTAACAGCCGGGAATTCCTCCCAAACTTCCGATGGGGCAGCCTTTGCATTGGTCATGTCAGAGAGAATGGTCAAAGAACTTAATCTTGAACCGGTGGCCAGGTTGGTTTCCTATGCAGTAGCGGGAGTGGAACCTCGCATTATGGGTATCGGGCCGGTAAAGGCTATTCCCAAGGCCTTAAAAATGGCGGGATTAAATCAAAACGATATTGATCTCATAGAACTTAATGAAGCCTTTGCTACGGTAGGAATTGCAATTACCAAGTCATTGGATCTTAACCCTGAAATCATCAATGTCAACGGGGGTGCCGTTGCTTTGGGACATCCATTAGGATGCACCGGTGCAAAGCTCACGGTACAGCTGATCAATGAGCTAAGAAGAAGAAACGGTAAGTACGGCATCGTCTCCGCCTGCGTTGGGGGAGGACAGGGAGTGGCCGGAGTAATTGAGTTGTTGAAGTAGGGGCTAATCGTTGCATAGGACGAAAGGCCAGGTGTCACCAAGGAACGTACTGTATAGGAGTCTACAGCGGGTGCTTATTACAATACCGCTATACTTTATCTCTTTGAAGAAAGATTGGGTTGACAGCTCAAGCGAGAAGAAGTGCTGTTTCTATCCCTTCAAAGACGTCAAGGTTATTTAGTTTCTCATCATAGATTTAATGTCTGAAATCTTATATCAAACATCTTATGGCTACAAAAGCAATAAACGGAGCAGAATTCTTGATTAGGGAGACTGCAGCTGAGGATATATTTACTCCGGAAGAATTTTCAGAGGAGCAAAGAATGATGGCGCAGGCCTGTCAGGATTTTATTGATATGGAGATTCTTCCCTACTCCGATGAGATTGACAGTATGAAAGACCCGGAAATGGTTCCCCGGATCCTGAAAAAGGCGGGAGAGATGGGTTTATTGGGTATATCAGTTCCCGAAATATACGGTGGAATGGGAATGAATTTTAATACTTCCATGCTGATGGCAGACATTATTGGGAGTGCCGGCTCATTTTCCACTACTTACGGTGCGCACACGGGTATCGGCACCCTTCCTATCCTGTATTATGGCACAGAAGAACAAAAGCAGAAATATTTACCAAAATTAGCCACTGCCGAATGGGCTGCCTGTTACTGTCTTACTGAGCCTGATGCTGGATCTGACGCCAACAGTGGCAAGTCCAAAGCCGTTTTTTCTCCGGATGGTAAACACTACCTGCTGAACGGGCAAAAAATGTGGATCACCAATGCCGGATTTGCCGACGTGTTTATCGTATTTGCCAAAATAGAAGAGGACAAAAACCTGTCTGCGTTTATAGTGGAGCGGAATTTTGGCGGAATTACCATGAATGAGGAAGAGAAGAAGATGGGGATCAAAGGTTCTTCTACCCGTCAGGTGTTCTTCAACGATTGTCCGGTTCCAGTAGAAAACCTGCTCTCAGAAAGAGGGAATGGATTTAAGATAGCAGTGAATATACTGAATATAGGCAGGGTAAAATTAGGTGCAGGTGTATTGGGTGGCTGTCGTAGAGTAATTTCTCATGCGCTTCAATATGCCAACGAACGAAAGCAATTTGGTGTGTCAATAGGAACCTTTGGTGCCATCCAATCAAAGCTTGCCGAAATGGCTATTCAGACATTTACCAGTGAGTCGCTTTGTTATAGGGCTGGACAAGATATCGAAGATAGGATTGAGGCGCTTATCCAGGGAGGGATGGAAGCCAACCAAGCCAAACTAAAAGGGGTGGAACAATTTGCCATAGAATGTGCCATTGCCAAAGTCCATGGTTCGGAGGTTTTAGACTACGTAGTGGATCAAGGGGTACAAGTGTATGGTGGAATGGGATATTCGGCTGACGTTCCTATGGAGAAGGCTTACCGTGATGCCAGGATCTCCAGGATCTATGAAGGCACCAACGAGATCAATAGGATGCTGATGGTGGGGATGTTGTTAAAAAGAGCCATGAAGGGCGAGGTAAATATTTTTGATCCTGCTATGGCAGTTTCTAAGGAGCTTACCTCTGTTCCTTCTTTTGAGACCTTAGATGTTTCCAAACTATTTGCTTCGGAGAAAGAAATACTAATAAGGCTAAAGAAAGTATTTCTCATGGTAGCTGGAAAAGCCGCGCAGGCCTTTCAGGATAAAATAGAAGCCGAACAGGAAATCATGATGAACCTGGCGGATATCATGATAGAAATATATGCTGCTGAATCCGTGCTTCTAAGGGCAGAAAAGTTGGCCTCCGCAAAAAGCGAGGAAGCCAGTAAGATCCAGCTAGCCATGGCTAGGATTTACCTTTCTGAAGCTGTGGACAAAATCAACCTTGCGGCAAAAGAAGCCATTGCTGCCTTTGAAACGGGGGATGAGCAGAAAGTGATGTTAATGGGATTGAAGAGGTTCACCAAAGCCGACTTGGTCAATACCAAACAATTAAGGAGAGAAATTGCGGAATATATGCTGGAAAAGGGGAGATACACCTTCTTTATTTAAGAGATAACCCCGCATCAACCTGAAGAATAAAATGTTGCCCCTCCGGAGGATGCAATGAAAAAATTACCGGAGGAGCATCATCTTTTATCCATCTTCATTTTAAAAATCCCCAAAACCACCTTAAGGGAGAATGGATTACAAAAAATACCCGTTTCTTTTTTTGCCTTACATAGTAAGGCTGAAGTTATAGGCTACTCTTAGACCTAAGGTTCCAAAGCCGGACCCATAGCTTTGATATCTCAATGAAAAATCAAAGTTTTCGTAAAGGTATCCCCCTCCTATGCCTATAGAAGCGTTGGTGGTGGATGCGGAGCCGGAATAGCCGGCGTAGTTAAAACTGCTCTTTACAATGGCAAGACCCACCTGTCCCTCTGCATAGAGTTGGTCAAAATGGTGGCGATAACCGGGCATAATCGGGATGACATTCATACCGGCACTGACCCCGCTTCCTGCGGTGTCAAATCCATACCGGATAAAACCTAGGGTAAAGCCAACCTGACCGGCCTCACCGACCCCATAAAGACCTTTTGCGGTACCCCCAAATCCAATGTTCAAAGAATTACTAACGGAGCCCGTCGGAAGACCGATTTCTGCACCGATACTGGCTTGGTTGTGACCTTTTTGAGCGAATAATGAAGTGGAAATGGCTCCAATGAAAAGTAATAAAAATAATTTTTTCATAATTTTGTTGTTTTTAAATGATTGTACGATATTCCGAAACTGTTGCAAAACAAAAAATAGAAAATGAGTACAAATACCTTATGAATGAGTGGTTGGATATACTCAATGAGTATCGTAAAAATCAATGCTGTTTAGTCAATTCTAATTGAAACCATGGATATACTTGTCCAAGCCATGCCAATCATGAAGTTCAATTGATAGTACCGTTTAGCTTTTATAACTTAGGTAATATTTAATTTTATCATCCTATTGCCATTTCAGGATATGGACAGATTACTTGTTGCCCTCATAATTTTATTTAGCCCTTTGCTACTTTTCGGACAACAGTCCTCCCGGATTGATAGCCTTAGAGGTCAATTGGACAGGGATGTCCATGATACCCTGAAGATCCTTGCGGCCGTAGATTTATCACGCGCCCTGCATGACCAGGGGGAACATGACCAAGATCATTTTTATGCGAGAAATGCCGCCGAGGAGGCTGAGAGGTACATGGACACGTTGTTGTATAGCAGATCCTTGGATAACCTGGGTCTGATCTATCGTTTTCACCAACATTACGCAAAGGCCCTGCCTCTTCATGTGAAAGCCTACGACTTTGTCAAAGACAAAAAAGTATTGCCTCATTATAAGATGCGGTTTGCCAATAATGCCGCCGTGGCCGCTAGATATGACCAATTGTACGACCAGGCGGTGAATTATTTTATCGAAGCCTTAAAGATTGCTGAGCTGGAGCAAGATCTTCGGAATATCGCCATTGCCAGCAACGGCCTCGGCAATACCTTTATCAATATACCAGACAAGGGTGAGGAAGCACTTTTTTATTTTTTGAAAGCTTTGAGGACTGAAGAGCAGCAACAGAACAATAGGGGTATTGCGATCAACTATCTTTCCATTAGTGATTTTTTTACGCAAAATGCGCAATTCGATACCGCCAGGGTGTATCTGGATAAATTGCTGGCCATCAACCAGGACATGAAGGATCAATTTGGTCTAGCGATGACTTATGAATTTTATGGCCACAACTATTTTGCGGAGGGCCGTAACTTGGACCAGGCAAAAACATACTACCTCAGGTCATTGGCCCTGTTCCAACAGATAAACAACCGAAGCAAACAGGCCGATGTGTTTAATTCTTTGGGAAATCTGTTTCTAAAACAGGGGAATCTGGCTTTGGCCAAAGACCATTTTCAACAGTCTTTGGAGATAGCAAGGTCATTAAACCATAAAGAATTGATCAAGGACAATGCAGGACAATTGGCCTATTTATATGAAGAAACCTCCAACCTGGCACAAGCCCTACATTTTTATAAGATGTCCCAAACCTACAAGGACAGCATAAATCTAAGTGAGCAGGAGACCAAGATTGAAGGCATCAAACTGTCCTATGATTTTGAAAAGAAGGAGGGGGAGATTGAATTGTTGAAAAAAGACAAGAACATTCAGGAGGCGGAGCTGTACATACAGTCAGAAGCCTTGAAAAAACAAAAAGCGTTGGTGTCTCTCACCTTAGGAGGCTTTGTGGTTATTCTGATGTTTTTCCTTTTGATTTATAGAAATTTAAACCTGAAGAAGAATGCCAAGCTTTCCTTACAGGAGCAAGAAAAAAGACGGCTTCAGACCGAGTATGAAAACAACCTTTTACAGGCGGAAATCCTTGCTTCAAGAATGCAGATGAATCCCCATTTTCTGTTCAACTGCCTGAATTCCATTAAATATTTAATACAGACAGAAAAGTTTCAGGAGGCGATTAATTATCTGACGGTATTTAGCCGATTTGTCCGTTCGGTCCTTGAAACCGGTAAAAAGAAGGACATACCCTTGAGTGAGGAGTTGGATTTAATCAAGAAATACATAAAGTTGGAGGAAAACCGCTTTGACCAAAACTTCATCTTTAATATAAATTATTTGGGCGTGGATCCTGAAGAGACGGCTTGTATTCGTATACCCCCCATGTTGTTGCAGCCATTTGTGGAAAATGCCATTTGGCATGGCTTGTTGCCGAGTAAAAAGGAAAAGAAGATATTGGATATTGATATCTCTAGAGAAAAAACCACTGGCCGTCTCCTTATAAAAGACAATGGCGTGGGGAGAAACAGAAACAAGGTGGTGCCAACAGTCGATCTACACAAGAGTATGGGCACCCGCATTACCCAAGACAGAATAGACCTATTCAACAAAAACAGTGAGGGAATGATCAGTTTTGACATCATCGACCTTCATGACGACAGCAATCAACCGATGGGGACCCAGGTGATTTTGACCCTTGAAGGAATAATTAAAGAAGAAACCGTAACCAACAATATTGCACCCTATGAAAGTAGCCATTATTGACGACGAAATCCATTGTATAGAAAGTCTGGCTTTGGATCTGAATAGCATAGATGCGGAAATTAAAGTAGTGTACAAGTGCAACCAGCCACAGGAAGCACTTCAGAAGCTCCCCAAGCTGGACATTGACCTTCTTTTTTTGGACGTGGAGATGCCCGGTATCAATGGCTTTGAACTGCTTGAGCAGCTGGATGATTTTTGTTTTGATATTGTGTTTACCACGGCCTATAGCCAATACGCCGTACAGGCATTCAAATTAAAAGCTTTTAATTATCTGCTTAAGCCGATTGATGTGCTGGAACTGAAAGAGGTGTTGCGCCAGTGGAAGATACAGAAAGAGAGCCTTGAACTTGTCGCATCTGAGGATGTCATTAAGCAATTGCTGGATCAGATGAAAAAGGAAGGCCTGCTAAAAAGTAAGATAGCGGTGCCAATAGCTGACGGGTATGAATTTCTTGAAATCAGCCAGATCATTTTTTGTCAAAGTGAAAATAACTATACGAATATATTTCTGGCCAACGGAACAAAATTACTGATCAGTAAGACCTTAAAGGAAGTGGAGAAGACATTGGAGAAGTACCTGTTTATGAGAATCCATCAGTCTTTTCTAATCAATCCCAATTACATGAAAAATTACCATCGAAAGGATGGGGGTTACGTCATGATGGACAATGGTCACAGAATACCTGTCAGTCATCATAAAAAGGAGCTATTGACGGGGCTTTTTGAAGCAGTCAGCAAAAATTGTTAATAAGTGGAACGTTTATATTTCTTTATCCAAACCTTGCATACTAGTCCATTAATCGAGGATATATTGCTATTAGTATTCAACTAAAAAGACTATAAAGAAAGAATCGGAACCTTTTTCTAGTATATAGATCAAAATATTTCCTTTTTCAATTCGACTCCATTATATTTTAGTATTTGAACTAGTGCCGAGACAATTCTTTCCGGAACCTGATCGTATTCCGCACTTGGCTTTAAGGTAATACTAATAAACGGTAAGCTCTCGAAATCCAACGCCGAAAATGGATCTCTTTCAAAATAGTCATTCACGTATTTTCTATCAAATTTGTCTCCAAGAAAATTATATCCAATAACCCCACATATTTTATCGTCTTTAGGAATTAAATCGATTGCAATAAAATCGGCTTCTCTCCGAATTGAAAAGCTTTTAATAAAGTCGATTTTTATCAATTTTTTAACTAAATAGGTCTTCTCCTTGGATCCTCGTCCATCAAAAATGTAAAGCATCTGATTAGGTTCCGAATATTTGACTTTCTGAACCCCATCATCCGAGGGAACGTAGGAATAAATCAACAATTTTTCATTTATCCAACTAATTGCGTCACTGGTGCTTATTTCTTCTTGAGAAGAAGCGGTGTATGGTAAAAAGAAAATGAGTAGTAACAACAAATATTTCATATAAATGCACACATTTATTGGCAGATCAATTGGTATCCTTTATTAGTAAGATAAAGCTTCCCATCTTTCACTCCCGTATCATCTCTTATTTCCAGAACATATAACAAATCTCCACCTTTTTTGCTATAGCCAATCTTATACGAAAACTTTGATATTTGATCATAACGAGATATTCCGAATTTATCTAAAAAAAACTTTGAATTCCATATTTCAACATAGTGTCCATTGTTGTCATAATTTCCACTGATTCTTTTTGAAATTATGGATTCCTTTGATTTCTTTTCCCTATCTATTTTTACTATTGTTTCATAGCTAAATATAAACCCAAAATTTTCTTCTCCGCAAAAACTAGACGAAACAGACTTTGAGTATGATGTATTATAGGTTTGTGCATATATATCTACTTTAAGAACTATAAGTATTAGAAGTATTAAAAGTTTTGTTTTCATACTTTAAAATAAATTAATTGTCGAATGAGCGTTGTCATTCTTCTTTACTAAATATATTTGTACTGTATTGTAACTAGCGAAATTACACGCATGTATAACCATAAATCTGAGTGATTTTAATTTACTATTGCAAAGAAAGATAGGAATATTATTCTATAATCGAAATAATTTATTTGAAAAATTAACCTTCACCGAAGCTGCCAAAGCCACCAATGCGAGGCCCAAGGTCAGTGTATCCACCGTCCGATCAGGCAGACGCCAGTCCATCGTTCGCTGCAGCAAATAACTGATGTAGGAATTAGGCAGTTCGTCATGGCCGAGCCTATACAATACTTCCCAATGCCAATCCGTCAAAGGACAATAGCCCCAACCGTACCAGATACCGAGCAAGCCTCAAGAGGCAAAAGTCAACGAGATCACGATGAGATGCGCTTTTCTCCATGGCTTCCACGCCCATCCAAAAAGGTTGAAGAGGATCAGTGCGGTATGGAAAACCATAAAGAAATAGTCGGCCGATTGAAGGAAATCAGTATTCAATAAATCCTTTGTTAATCTTGTTTATCTTCCGGGTCAACTGAAAAACACCTATACCGTTCCGGTCTCCGTGGGGGTTGCTATTGCCCTCGATGGTATAAATAAATCCGCCATCTACACGTTCGATTATTCCCGTATGTCCCATTCCCCGGCCATGGTCTACTATAAATATCTGCCCAGTCTTGACTACAGCTGGATTTTGCATCGCTGTTTTAGCGGATATCTTTTTGCCCCGGGAATTGTTCCAGTGGGAAAGACAGCCTGCTGTTCGATAGAGCGGATTTGGAAGGTTTAGCATCTCTGCCGCTTCATCGAAACACCAGTAAACAAAACCCGCACACCAATAATTACCTGGCGGACAGTTTACGCTTCTCAGGTATTCATCTACTTCAGGACCTCGGTTGCTACCAATTGGATTTTCCATAATTCCTATTTGGGATCGGGCGACTTTCACCGCTTCGACCAGAAGAATATTCGAGGAGGTATTTTCATTAAAGCCTGTTTCCTCAAGCCCAAAAAGCACTGCCCAAGTGATGGGTCCGATTTTACCGTCCATTTCTAACGGATTTCCGTTTTGATCCCGGTGCAGGGATTGGAACAGCTTTACTGCTGCCGCCGTTTTAGGGCCATAGTTCCCAAAGGTCGAAAATGAACCAACGCCTAATTCCATTAGCCTTTTTTGTATGGCGGTAACCAAAGACTGGTCTGGTTCGCCTTGCTTGATGATATGCCCAGGATAATTCATGGTGATAGGTTTATCAAATAATTATATGTCAACGTTTCACTCTTTATCTTCCTTGATCAAAATACTGTTGGATGGTCTAGGCTCCTCTTCCTCCTATCGAATGAGGTGTTCTCGCCTTTATCAGAAAAATATATTGCACTAAAATCTCGCTCCTATTTACCTGTTAATTATTTTGTATGTGAACATCTATGCCATCAAAAAAATTATCATATGAAGATAATAAAAAATTTATTCATATAACGATATATGTTATTGAGTTCTGCGTGAATTTACCCTCTCTCTAAAGGAGTTATTTTGCTCCTCCCAAAATGATATATTTACACCGCAAGGTGACCCCAATCTTGACTTATCTTCTGAGTCTATGAATTGCGGAACAAATATTGATCCTTTGCCGTTTCCCTATTTCATCCATCAATTACCAAGAATATGTATAAGATTGCCGTTGTACAGCTTAATTTGAACAATACCCCTGAAAACAACCTGCAGAAATGCTTGAGTTGGGTGCGTGATGCCGCTAGTCAGGGAGCTGATGTGATCTGCCTTCCCGAATTATACAGCAGCCACTATTTTTGTCAGAGTGAGGACACCGACATGTTTGCTTTGGCAGAACCGCTTTACGGCGTTTCTTTTAAGGCTTTCAGCGCCGTGGCCAAAGAACTGGGCGTGGTAATCATCGTTCCGTTTTTTGAAAAGCGTATGGCAGGGATCTACCATAACAGTGCCTACATCATCAACTCTGATGGCACCAATGCTGGATTGTACCGCAAAATGCATATTCCTGATGATCCGCATTTCTACGAAAAATTTTATTTCACCCCAGGAGACACTGGTTTCAGAACTTTTCCTACTGAAAAGGGTAAAATCGGAACGCTCATCTGCTGGGATCAATGGTATCCAGAGGCCGCGAGATTGACCGCGCTACAAGGGGCTGAAGTACTGTTTTATCCGACTGCAATTGGATGGCACCCCCAGGAGAAAGAACAATATGGCCCCAACCAGCATGGTGCATGGATGAATGTCATGAAAGGCCATGCCGTAGCCAACGGCGTCTATGTAGCCGCTGCCAATAGGATTGGCTTGGAACAATACGTTCCCGGCACAGCGGGCATTGAATTTTGGGGTTCTTCCTTTATTGCGGGGCCACAAGGGGAAATCCTTGCCCAGGCCTCCCATGATCAAGAAGAAATTCTTATTGCCGAGGTTAACCTGGATTTACAGGAAAATGTCCGTCAGAACTGGCCTTTCTTCAGGGATAGACGAATTGACTTCTACGGCGAAATTACCAAACGTGCACTCGATCAATAATGGCCACAACAGAGAGAAGATTTCCCGCTGAATGGGAGAGACAACAGGGCGTATTGCTTGCTTTTCCCCATAATGGAAATGATTGGCCGGGTAAATATGGTGCGATCCAATGGGCTTTTGTGGAGTTTATCAAAAAAGTGGCTCAGGTAGAAAGCGTGTTTTTAGTGGTAGCCGACCAGAAGCAGGAGGAAAAAGTAAAGTCCAAACTGGAAGATGGCCACGTCAATATGACGAATGTGTCCTTTATTGTTCAGAAAACGAACAGAAGCTGGATGAGGGATTCCGGTCCAATTATCGTCAAAAAGGAAAACGGTGAAAGAGAAGCCTTAAATTTTAACTTCAACGGTTGGGCAAAATACAAGAACTACCAGTTGGATCGCCAAGTGCCAGGAAAGGTAGCCTCATTCCTGGATATCCCGCTAAGCCTGGTTTTGCATCAGGGCAATCCGGTCGTACTGGAGGGAGGAGCCTTGGAGACCAATGGCAAGGGGACGCTGATTACCACAGAGGAGTGTTTGCTGCATCCGGATATACAGGTGAGAAATCCGGGCTTTACACGCTCAGATTATGAAGCGGTTTTTAAGGAATATCTGGGTATTACCAATGTCATCTGGTTGGGAGATGGGGTGGTGGGAGATGATACCCATGGACATATAGATGACTTGGCGCGCTTTGTCAATGAGAATACCATCGTCACCGTGGTGGAAGAAGATCCCGAAGACGCGAATTACCAACCCTTGCAGGATAATTTGGCGAGGTTGAAAAAGGCCAAACTGGAAAACGGGCAATCGCCGAAGATCGTCACGCTGCCGATGCCTGGGCGGCTGGACTTCGAAGGGATCAGAATCCCGGCCAGCTATGCCAACTTCCTGATCATCAACCAGTGTGTTTTGGTGCCTACCTTTAACGATCCAAACGATAGAGTGGCTTTAAATATACTGGCTGACTGTTTCCCTAATAGAAAAATCATCGGGATCAGCGCCATAGATTTGATTTGGGGCTTCGGCACATTGCATTGCCTGAGCCAGCAGATTCCCGAATAAATACTGATCCATGGAAAACCTACTCATCCGAGATTATTTACGGCAATTGCGCCTGATTTACGAAGGAAATCCATGGATTGATGAGTCTTTCGCCAAAAAGCTCAACGGCCTATCAGAGGAAGATGCCTTTCGCCAGCCCGCGCCAGGGGTACACAGTGTGGCGGAAGTGCTTTCTCATTTAATTGAATGGCGCAGGGAACTGATCGAACGGTTTACAACTGGCAGGCCTGCCTTCCCCTTGTTTGACAGCGAAAAGAATTGGTACAGCAATGAAGCATTGAGGACAAGAGGCTGGCAGCAGCTTAGGGAAGATTTTGCCGACACGCAACATCGGCTTACCAAATTATGGGAGGGGCTGGATGACGACTTTCTCAATAAATCGTACCAGGATGAATATCCCTACCATTACATGGTGGAGGGAATTGTCCACCATGATCTTTACCACCTTGGACAGATAGGCTTAATTATCAAGATGGTGACACGTTGATGGGGGCACTTTCGGCTTAGCGACAAGCTGAATGAAATACCCCAAAATTTACGAAAATCGGACTACTCTGCCCTGCTTCCCCTTCATCCTCATCATTCAATGAATTCGATCTTGTCTATCTCCAGCTCGTAAAAGGTGGTGCCGGCAATAGGTGACAATTCCTCAGATTCGCGATATTTACCACTGAAAACCACAGGGAAGCCATCTGGTGATACTGTGGGAAGGGATTTAAGGGTAGGAGCATTACAAATTAAACCTACATCAACGGAGTCATAGGTGTTGGGTTCACTTACAGAGATGGTGTAGCGATTGAAGTGGGTATTGTAATGAAATATTCCTTTCTGCTTGTTCACCTTTTTCACCAGCTTGGAACTGCCACACTTGCCTGTTATAGCCAAGTCCATATCCTGACAAGAGAGACAGAACAGCACACTGAAGAAGAACATCATCAAATTAGGCACCTTTGTTTTCTTCATCATTAAAGGATTAAATATCATTTATTCATGGGTTAAGGATGCGGCTTGTTGCCGAGACGAAGGGACATACAGAACTGCCACAGGCAGACTGCGGTAAGGTATAATAAGAATACATATTTTTTCTAAACTGATTTAGAATAACTTCTTTTTTGGCCTACTTTTGCAGGATCAAAATTTTAAAAACCGTTTTCCCATATCATCATCATTACTCTGTTCTTATTTTTTAGCTACCTGCTTATGGTGCCGTTCCTACTTATAGAGTTCATTCCTATTGGAGGGCTGCAATTATCTCAATAAATGAATACATCCAATGACCTTTATACAACAACTTAAAGCAAAGGGTTTTAATCCTAAAAATGAGATTCTGTCCGGCCTCACGGTGGCCCTCGCTTTGGTACCGGAGGCCATCGCCTTTTCCATCATCGCCAATGTCAGCCCCTTGGTGGGTCTTTACACGGCTTTTATCATAGGACTGGTTACTTCCATCCTAGGAGGCCGTCCTGGAATGATTTCAGGGGCGACGGGAGCCATTTCCGTCGTAGTGGTGGGTTTGGTGGTCGTCCATGGCGCAGAGTACCTGTTTGCTGCGGTAGTATTGATGGGCCTTATCCAGGCGTTGATAGGGGTACTGAAGTTGGGAAAATTGATCCGCCTGGTGCCCCGCCCTGTGATGTTCGGCTTTTTGAACGGGCTCGCTATTGTTATCTTGATGAGTCAGTTTGTACATTTTAAAACCTTGGGGGAAGGCGGGGTACAACAATGGATGAGTGGTTCCCCCCTATACCTGATGGTAGGGTTGGCTTTGGTTACCATGGCCATTATCTATTTCTTACCAAAGATAACCAAAGCTGTTCCTTCGTCTTTGGTGGCTATTCTTGTCATTTCTGCAGTTGTGATCTTAGGAGGATTGGACACCAAAACAGTAGGTGATATTGCTTCCATTGGTGGCGGGCTTCCGGAATTCCATTTGCCTGTGGTTCCCCTGAATTGGGAGACCTTGACAATCATATTTCCTTTTTCTATCGTGATGGCCATCGTCGGTCTACTGGAGAGTCTGCTCACCTTATCGGTGGTGGATGAGATGACCGACTCCAGGGGAAGCGGCAACAAGGAATGTTTTGCCCAAGGAGTCGCCAATATTACTACCGGTTTTTTTGGTGGTATGGGCGGCTGCGCGATGATTGGCCAAAGTATCATCAACGTCAGTTCGGGAGGAAGATTTCGGCTGTCGGGCATTGTTGCTTCCGTCAGTTTATTGATGTTTATCCTGTACGGATCCTCATGGATTGAACAGATTCCCATGGCGGCCTTGGTGGGAGTAATGTTTATGGTAGCTGTCGGAACCTTTGAATGGGCGAGTTTAAGAATTTTCAGAAAGGTGCCTTTGGTAGATGTGCTGGTGATGGTAATCGTCGCTTTGGTGACCGTCATCTACCATAATCTGGCACTTGCTGTTTTGGTTGGCGTGGTGATATCTGCTTTAACTTTTGCCTGGGAAAATGCCAAGCGCATCCGGGCACGTAAGCGTATTGATGAAAATGGCTATAAACATTATGAGATTTTCGGGCCCTTGTTTTTTGCTTCTACCACAGCCTTTGCAGAGAAGTTTGATATTCAAAACGATCCAGAACACGTGGTGATTGATTTTAAGGAGTCAAGGATCATGGACCATAGTGCGATAGAAGCAGTCCATAAAATCACCGAACGCTATGCAAAATCAGGTAAAAAAGCGCATCTGAGGCATTTAAGTGAAGACAGTAGAAGGTTGTTGGACAGAGCCGATGCCATTATAGAGGTCAATCACTTTGAAGACCCTGTCTATAAAGTCGCAGTGGATAAAGCTTGATTGAGGTCTGCTTCTTTACCTTGAGTCTTACCGGTTGCAAGTTGCTTCGAATTTATCACTGGGCGAGTTGCTGCACTTCCTTGTACCTAAAGCAATGCGGCATATGGTCATTGACCAAGCCCGTGGCTTGCATATGGGCATAAATCGTGGTGCTTCCCAAAAATTTGAAGCCCCGTTTTTTAAGGTCTTTGGCCAGCTTGTCGGAAGCCTCGGTAGTGGCTGGGACTTCGGAAGGCGATTGGAAATGGTTTAGGATGGGTTTGCCATCGACAAATCCCCAGATATAGTTAGAGAAGGATCCGAACTCCTGTTGCACTTCCATGAATCGTTCCGCATTGTTAATGGCCGCTTTGATTTTAAGTGCATTGCGGATGATCCCTGCATCCTGCATCAGTTCTTGGACATAATTTTCAGAAAATTCTGCCACTGTTCTATAGTCAAAGTTGGCAAAGGCCTTTCGGTACCCTTCGCGCTTTTTCAATATCGTCGCCCAGCTTAATCCCGCCTGGGCACTTTCCAACACCAAAAATTCAAAATGAACCTCGTCGGAATAAGCAGGTACCCCCCATTCCCGGTCGTGGTATTGGATATATTCCTCAAATCCTAAACACCATTGGCAACGTTGTTTTCCAGCTTCCATAGTTGAATCATATTGGGTATTGAAAAATGGGTATTGAACACTGCATAAACAATGATCAATACCCACTACACAGTTTATAACGAACAGGGACGTAGTCAAGCCGGAGTGTTCCCGCTGCAGACTTCCTACTTCCCGCCATTTCTATTGCACCATAAATACGGCATTGTCCAGGATCAACTTTCCGTTTTCCCAGAAACTTCTGAAAATCGGGTTGTCAGCCATGTAGATGATCTGGCCTCTTCCTAGTTCTTCCACACCAAAAGCCAAGGATTCAGCCACTTTGGCTTTGGCTTTATAGCCCATAAATCCGGTACGGTGAAGATCGGCAGACGGAATGATACCCGCATTGACACCATCTTTCAGGTAGGCGTATCGGCTGGCATTGTTTTTCAAAGCATAAAACTTGCCGCCTGTCCCGAATCCCAAGGCATGGGTAGTATCCATCTGTACTTCAAAGATGGCTCCCGCCGCATAGTTTGAGATGTCAAGTCTCTCCCTTTCCTGGTAAGCTGCGGTTCTTTCGCTGGAAGCAATCTCCTCGTCCATCTTTTCTTGGGCTTTTTTCTCCTCTTCGTTTAAATATTTGGATAAGCCAAAACCATCTTTATCTGCGAAGAAATTTAGCGCCGCATCAATAGCCACCACTTTGCCGCCGGCTCTGATCCAATCCTGTAATTTTTTGGTTTCACTTTCCTTCCAGGAATACCTCCCTGAAGGCAGGATAATCACATTGTATTTGCTAAGATCTGCGTTGCCCAGCTGCGCTTGATCTAAAATGCTGAGCGGATATTTCAGTTCCTGTTCGAAGTGATGCCAAATCTCACCAAAGTTTAGCGACGAAGTACCTTCCCCTCCTATTAAGGCGACTTTAGGCGCGGTAATTGTTCGTACGGAAGAAGAACCGAAGTCTTTCCCGCTGTCTACGTAACCGGTAGTCGTTTGGCCCAAGGTGATTGCCATGTCGTTGGCGATAGTGACGACTTTCTCGTGAAAATCGGTCACATACTGGTTCCCCCCGCGGGTGATGATCAGGGAGCCTGAAGGATAAGCTTCCTCGCCAATAGTGAAAGCATATTCTGCATACCGTACCCGGATGCCTTCATTGATCAAGGCGGCTAGAAAGGCCGCATGTTGGGTGGCATTCCAGGGGGCAATGTAAGCCAGGGTATTGGGATTAGACTGATTGGCAACAAATGCTGCTTTGGAGCATTCCCTTCCCGCATTGATCCTCGCTTCTGAAGCATACGCTTCCAGGCCATAGGCATACGGCATGGCCCAACTGGTGATGTCATAGGTGATACTGTCGTTCAGCGCAGGGTTGGGCTCAAACAGGATCTGGGTCAACACCGATTTGGGCTGGTAGGCGTTGATGACAATGTCCTGATCCGTGGTGGAAAAGGATGCATTTTTACCTGTTCCATAGCTAAAGCCACTGAGATTTCTTCCATTGGAGGCATATCCATAGCGGATGCCGTTTTTATCCAACAGGTTGAGGAGCGCTTGAATTCTCGCAGGAGGATTGTCCCCCTTGATTACAAAGCTTTTATATTTCCCTACAGGATTGCTGCTGCTTTCCCTGAAGTACTTTTCAAATTCATCCACCACTCTTTCCGCGTTCTTGGAAGTGATTTCTATCGCAGAAAGCCCTGTAGTATGATGGTGGATAATCCTGTCCTTCAAGGTCAACGTATCTCCTTCTGCATTGATGACGCCGATCCCGGCACGGCCGGATCCGCCTTGCTCGATCGTCATCCCTATGGCGCCATTATACATGGGGTAGGTATCTCCATAGCTGGGGTACAAGAGGTCGAATGATTCCTTGGTGAAATAGAACCAGTTGTTTTGATCGAAATATTTGGCGGTGTTACGGCCAAACGTCTCCTGAAATTCGTGTTGGAAAGGACTTAATTGATGGTGAAGCGGCTCAGCAGCAGGAGCGAAATAGTACGGGTTATTTACCCCTTGTTCGTGGAAATCCAAGTGAAGCTGCGGCATCCATTGGTTGTAGAGTTTCAATCGCTGCTGGGATTCTTTTTGGGTCTGCCAAGCCCAATCGCGGTTCAGGTCAAACAGATAATGATTGGCTCTTCCCCCTGGCCACGGTTCAAGATGTTCTATGGATTGGGGGTCTGGTTGCAATTGAGCGTTCATTTTTTGGTTGTACCACATGGCATACCGGTCGCGGCCGTCCGGATTGATACAGGGGTCCATGACGACCAGGTTATTCTCCAGCCAGGTCTTCGTTTCCTTGTTGGCCGGATCAACCAAAGCCCAAAGGGTCATCATGGTTGCCTCAGAAGATACCGCCTCATTGCCATGGACGTTGTAGCTCATCCAGGTGATCGGAATTTTGGTAGACGTACTGCCCGAAAGCATCCCGGTGCGGCGCAGGTTGTCCTGACGGATGGTCTCTAGGTTGTCGATATTTCCTTGGGAAGAAACAAAGGCCACCAAAAGGGGGCGAAGTTCATTGGTGGTTCCGTAATACTGGATTTTTACGTTTGTATTGTTTTCTGCCACATGTTCATAATAAGCGACGATCTTGTGGTGAGGGGTAAAACGCTCGCCCAATTCATAACCTAAAAATTCGGCCGGGCTCTTGGTCTGGGCAGCCAACAGACCCGCGGTAAAGAGGAAAATTAAAAGGATAGAAATTTTTTTCATAAGTGATGAATAAATTGATTAACGAAAAGATTACTGGTGTATCGGTTATCTTGGGTAATCCCTCTGTACAATTTCTTTGATACCTTGAGGATAGGGAGTGGGTGGCAGATTGAAATGTGCTTCAAATTTACTGCTGTCAAATTTATAGCTTTTGTTGTACTGGTACATCATTTCCCCCATTTCTTTCATAAAGGGGGAAAAAATGCCCATCAGTTGAACCAGAAAATTCGGAACAACCATCAATTTAGGCTCGACGCCCAGTTCTCCGGCAATGGCCTCCACCCATTCTTTTCCGGTCATCGGATCAGGAGCGGTGGGCAAATGCCAGATTTGATTAAAAGCTTCAGGTGTATTTCCCAGAAGGGCGGTGGCTCTTCCCGCATCGGGTGTATAGGTGAAGGAATGTGGTTGGTCGGCATCACCAAACCAGAATGCTTTTTTCCCTTGGGACAAATTTTTTAACACTGTTTCCGTCAACACACTTGTGTCTTTGATACTGGGGCCGTAAAAATCCGCTGCGCGGGCAATTAGGGCGGTCAAGTCACCAGATTGGACCTCATCCATTAACATGGCAGCGATCTCTGCCCTGATTTCCCCTTTCTTGCTTGGGGGATGGATGGGGGTCTGTTCATTCATTCCATCCAAAAAACCATGATCATACATGTAGATATTATCAAAAAAAACCAGCTTGGCTTGATGTTCCTTACAGGCATCGATGGTGTTGCGCATGGTTTGGGGCCATACCTCTCGCCACACCTTGGCACTATAGGGAAAGCCCACCGTCAAGTAGACGATGGAGGAGCCTTTTACTGCCTTTCGGACTTCTTCTTTTTTCGTTAAGTCAGCCTTATGCAATTCATCTGAAGGATTGATTTTGACGGGATTTCTGCTGACCAGTCTTATCTGATCCGTGTATGGGGTAAGGGCTTGAGCAAGTTCATTGCCGAGGGCTCCCCCTGAACCAAGTATGGTTTGCATGGTGAATGGTTTATAGCTTTTTCACAACTTCTTTCTGCGGAATGGCAATACTCCACATGCCTCGAAGATCGCCTATGGCGTGTCCCTTGGCTTTATCCTCTGGATATAATTTGTCAATTTTTTGAAGCGTTTCCTCATCAATGTCTTCTCCTGGCTCGCCATGGCAATGGAGACACAGTCCCCCGGGAATGGTAATGGCTTTGGTAAAAAGCAATACCGAGCCATCTTCTATTTTTTGCAGATTGGACTCGTGCTTGATATTATTTTGCTCATTGTATTCATAGGCTTGCAAGAGGTTTTTTTCTTCTTCTCTAAGAGCTTGGTCAGCAGGATTGCGATAATCATTGGAAACCCTCCTGATGAGCACTCCGTATTTGTCACCGACTTCCTTTAGGATAGGAAGGGCCTGTACATTGCAAAACTCCACCGCTCCACTGGGTCCCTTTTCCTCTATGGCCTTCTGCAAAGTCTCCATCAGTTCCTGCTGGGCTTCTGTGCTGATCTCCTCGCCCCACCTGAGGGCTTCGTTAAAGATATCCACCTCACTCAGCTTTTTGATTTCATTGGCATTTTGCACCTCTTCAAACACTTCTCGGCTGATTTTTTGTTCGGAATTGCAGGCAAACAGAACACTGCCAAATAGCACGCAGGTAGGAAGCAAAGCAGTTTTCATAATCAGGTAAATTATAGAACCCCTAATTTACACAGGAATGGGGAAAGGCCGCATATTTTGTTAATTTTGCAATCCAAAAGAAATAGTATATGCTTGATAAGCTTGAAGCCATAAAGGAAAGATTTGAGGAGGTGGGCCAATTGATCATTCAGCCGGATGCCATGTCCGACATGAGTAAGTACACCCAACTCTCCAAGGAATACAAGGATTTGGAGAAAGTGGTGCATTCCTACGAGGAATATAAACTGGTGCTGGAAAATATATCCAGTTCAAAAGCCATTTTGGATAAGGAAAAGGACCCTGACTTTAGGGAGATGGCCAAAGCCGAGCTGGAGGATTTGCGGGAGAAGAAGGAGCAGATGGAAACCGACCTGAAGCAGATGTTGATCCCCAAAGATCCCAACGACTCTAAAAACTGTATTCTAGAGATACGCGGCGGAACCGGTGGAGACGAGGCAGCCATTTTTGCGGGAGATTTGTTTCGAATGTATGAGCGTTTTTGCGAAAAGCAGAATTGGGTGCTGACGGTCTTGGATCTTACGTTCGGGTCTTCCGGCGGATACAAGGAGATTATAAGCACCATCACGGGCGCCGATGTCTACGGGATGATGAAGTACGAATCAGGTGTGCATCGGGTACAGCGGGTACCTGCCACAGAAACCCAGGGTAGGGTACACACTTCCGCTGCCTCAGTAGCGGTGCTGCCTGAAGTGGACGATGTGGAGGTAAACATTGACATGAACGAAGTCAGAAAAGACACCTACTGTTCATCCGGTCCCGGAGGACAATCCGTCAACACGACTTATTCTGCTGTCCGGTTAACGCACTTGCCTACCGGCCTGGTGGTGACCTGTCAGGATCAGAAGTCACAGATTAAGAACTTTGAAAAGGCCCTGAAAGTATTACGCTCCAGGCTGTATGAAATAGAACTGGCCAAGCACAATGCAGAGATAGGCGCCCAAAGAAAGTCTATGGTAGGGGGAGGTGACCGTTCCGATAAGATCCGTACCTACAATTACTCCCAAAGTCGCGTCACCGACCATAGAATCAATAAAACGGTATATAATCTACCGGATGTAATGGATGGCAATATTGAGGAATTTATATCCGCATTACGCTTCTCGGAAAATGCCGAACGGCTTAAAGGTGGGGAAAATTGAGTACTTAGTATTGAAATAAAGAATAAAGAATAGAGAACAGCGGGACAGCCGACATCCGATATCTGTCTTCAACAAAAAGCAACTAAAAATAGACCATAGTTCATCACCATGGACTATGGTCTATCAACTATAAACTAACCCCATGAAGCTTCACTCCAACACCGTCTATGCTGTAGTCAATGCCATAGATGAAATATTCAACCGAGATCGCTATGCTGATAAGGTCATCGAAAAGGTTTTGCGGTCCAATCCAAAATGGGGGGCTAGGGATAGGGCCTTCATCGCCGAAAGCGTGTACGAAATGGTGCGTTGGTGGAGGCTGATCTACACCATTAGCCCATCGGACGATTTGTTTCACTTGTTTGGTACCTATTGGCTGATGCAGGGAAATGATCTTCCCGAGTGGAGAGAGTTTCGCGGGATTGACCCCGAAGAGATAAAATACAATTATGGCGCTATTTCCGACAGGGCCACCCTCCAATCCATTCCCGATTGGCTGGACGAAATGGGAGAGTCTTTATTGGGTGACAAATGGGACAAAGAACTGGATACGCTGAACCAACAGGCGAATGTCATCATACGGGTCAATACCTTGAAGGTCACCAGAGAAGAACTGATGAAACGGCTCAAGGATGAAGGAGTCGATACCTACTCACCCAAAGGGTATAAAGACGCATTGGTGTTGGCCAAGCGACAAAACATGTTCCGTTCCCCAACCTTCAAAGAAGGGCTTTTTGAGGTACAGGATGCCTCTTCACAAAGGGTAGCCATGGCCTTGGATGTGGCTCCCGGAATGCGGGTAATTGATGCCTGCGCAGGGGCAGGCGGGAAATCACTCCACCTTGCAGCACTGATGGAAAACAAAGGCCGTATTCTTTCGATGGATGTGGAGGAATGGAAATTGAAGAATACCAAGCTTCGGGCGCGTAGGGCGGGGGTGAGTATCATCGAACCCAAGGTTATCGAAGGGAATAAGACCATCAAAAGACTAAAGGAGTCGGCCGACAGGCTGTTATTGGATGTGCCTTGTTCTGGACTGGGGGTTTTGAAAAGAAATCCTGATACAAAATGGAAAATAAGTCCTGAGTCATTGGAGAGTGTATTGGCGGTACAAAAAGACATCCTCCAGAATTACAATACCTTATTGAAGCCGGGTGGGATCATGGTGTATGCCACCTGTAGCATCCTGCCTATAGAAAACCAAGATCAAGTCGCCACCTTCTTAGCCAGTGAATCAGGAAAGGATTTTGAACTGCTTGAAGATCAAAAAGTACTGGCGCATGAAAGCGGCTTTGATGGCTTTTATATCGCTAAGTTGAAGAAGAAGGGCTGAAGGAAAGATAGGATACGGACGGGTCCATGGCCTTAGGCAATCATCGCTTAAGCTATGGGGAATATTTGGTCCGTCATTAGGAGAAGAGTAGGCAGCGGGCTGTTTTTTTCCTTGAAAAATAAACGGCCGTCCGGGGAGGACGGCCGTTCCAAAAAATTACAAATCTCCTTCGCCAATCCCCGCATTCATCCCCACAATCCCGCCGTTCCAGCCGTTTTTAACATCAAACTTGCCATTAGTAAGCTTCAGGGTTTCTTCCAATGGATTTTCCCCTCCGTCAAAACCTACCATTTCATTGACGGTAAAGGAACCTGATAGTTCCAGATAGCCTTGTCCCAAGTCCTGTCCCAGAAGTTTCTGCTGACCAATTTTGAATTTCTCGATAGAAATCGATCCTACCGGTTTTCCTTCGCCTTCCTTGTCCATGGAAACATATAATACAGATTGGTTGCCGTTAACTTTGTTGAAAACCGCGGCAGCAGGATTTTCTTCATCCATGTAATCAAGGCTAACCATCTTGTAGGTTCCTACCGGATTATTGAACTTGCTTTTTGGAATAGCAATGTAGAACGATAGTGCATCTCCGTTGGGATCCTCCGCAGAAGTGTATTCGCCTGTGGCACCCGTGACAAATACCAAAAAGTGGTCATCTTCCTCTTCATCTAAAGGAGTGGTTATCGTGTAGGCCCATTTGGCGCTCCAGTCGACATCATTAACCTTCATTTTCAAAACTCCCGAAGCGTTGTCATTTTTGTCATCAATAGGAAGTTCTCGGTCTTCTTTTTCTCCACAGGAAAAACACAGGGCTAGAGCCAACATCGAAAAGTTTAGCGCAGTTTTTAAAATTAACTTTTTCATTGGATTTAATATTTGATGGTTGTAAAAGTTTGATTGTTATAAATATGATCCAAAGAGAAGAATTATATTTTGCCACCACAATAGCGGGTTAGTGAAGGAGTTGTTTCAACGATTAATACCGACTTTTGAAAGAGAGGATTTCGGCTCCTTTCGTTTTTTTTCCACCCGAATAAAATTTCCTGCATCTGTAAATGCTGATATTAAATTTCAATTATTTATGTAGCCCACCCATACACATTAAACTTTTGTTCGTATATTTGACGGGCAAATAGGGTTACCTAACCAAATTTGCCATGAACCTCAATACAGATAAATTCCTCTTCGAAGCACTCACCTATGACGACGTGCTTCTGGTACCGGGCTACTCCGAAGTATTGCCCCGCAACACCAACACCTCTACCCAACTCACAAAAAAGATCCGCCTGAATATTCCGCTGGTTTCTGCCGCTATGGATACGGTCACGGAATCAGAATTGGCCATAGCCATCGCCCTTGAAGGCGGGATTGGATTTATTCATAAGAATATGTCCACCGAGCAGCAGGCTGCCCAAGTCAGAAAGGTGAAAAGATCCCAGAGTGGCTTGATCCTCGATCCAGTCACCCTTCAGGTCAATGCCAAAGTCAAAGATGCCCAGGCCATCATGAGCGAATACAGTATCGGAGGTATTCCGGTGGTGGATGAAGAAAGAAATCTAAAAGGCATCATCACCAACCGCGACCTCCGTTTCATCAAGGATCCCAACGTTCTGATCCGGGACATCATGACGAAGGAAAATCTGATCACTGCCAAAGCCGGCATTTCCTTGGAACAGGCAGAGGAAGTCCTACAGGAATATAAGATAGAAAAGCTGCCCATCGTAGATGATGAATATAAGCTGAGCGGCTTGATTACCTACAAAGATATTCTCAAGCGGAAAGATAAACCCAATGCATGCAAGGATGAATATGGCCGCCTTAGGGTAGGAGCTGCGGTAGGGGTGACCGCCGATATCGTCGAAAGAGTGGAAGCCTTAATTGCAGCTGGCGTAGACGTCGTTTCTATCGATACCGCCCATGGTCATTCCAAAGGGGTGATTGATACCTGCAGGCGGATCAAAACCCAGTTCCCCGACCTGGAGGTCATTGTGGGCAATATCGCCACTGCGGAAGCGGCGGTTGCACTGGCAGAGGCCGGTGCCGACGCGGTGAAAGTAGGGGTTGGTCCAGGAAGTATTTGTACCACCCGGGTGATTGCAGGAGTAGGCGTTCCCCAACTTTCTGCCGTTTTTGAATGCGCCAAGGCTTTAAAAGGAACTGATGTCCCTGTCATTGCGGATGGCGGGATCCGATATTCAGGGGATTTGGTAAAGGCAGTTGCGGCAGGAGCAAGCTCCATTATGGTCGGCTCCATTTTGGCGGGCACGGAAGAGGCTCCCGGCGAAATGGTTATTTTCGAAGGTAGAAAGTTCAAAACCTATCGTGGGATGGGTTCATTGGAAGCAATGGAATCAGGCTCCAAAGACCGGTATTTCCAAGATGCAGAAGATAATATCAAAAAACTGGTGCCGGAAGGCATAGTGGGACGGGTTGCGTTTAAAGGCCTAGTTTCTGAAGTTCTTTACCAGCTCGTGGGTGGCCTGCAGGCCGGTATGGGCTATTGTGGTACGCCTACTATTGAGGACTTGCAAGAAAATGGCAAATTTGTAAAAATCACTTCTGCCGGGGTCAGGGAATCCCATCCCCATGATGTGAATATTACCAGCGAAGCACCTAATTACAGTTCTAAAAGATAGGAGCATTTTAATTAGCCACAAAGGCACCAAGTCACCAGAAATTACCTGTGGCTTGGTGCTTTTTTTTATGTCCTATGACTAGACCAAACCATCTAAAAAATGGTGGTAATCTTTTGTTTTTACTATAAATATTTGGTATTGTTTATTATTGGTAAAATATTTTATTCCACTCGATTTAACGCAAGCAACCTGATGGTGTCGTGGTAATTACATGTTTTTAAATGGAAGAGTATGAAAAAATGCCCTTTTATCCTCCTGTTCTTTCTTTCGGTGTTTGTTCTTTCTTATACCTCCAAATCACAGATAGAGATCTTTTCCCTAAAAGAAGAAAATCAGGAACCGATCGTCAATTTGAAGGAATTACAAACTGATTTTGGGAAATGGTGGACTTACTATAGTCATAATATTTCTTTATCTTCAGACTTTGTAGGCCTAAATGAACAGTCAGATACGATAGCGAAAAGGCAATTTTTAGAAAAATTAATTGCTTCCAATTACATCCCGCTAAAGTTAAAGTCAAAAGCACGATTTGACACCTACCAACTTTTTCAGCTTGATTCTTCCGCTAACCCTGGTATTCGAAGCACCATACAAAATGAATCCCGTACCAGTCTCGACCATTTCGAAATGGAAGGATCTGCCTTTCCAAAATTCGACTTTACTGACCTGAATGGCAACCACTACACGAACGAAAACACAGCGGGAAAAACTGTCATTCTGAAGACATGGTTTATTGGCTGCACGGCTTGTATAGCGGAATTTCCAGCGTTAAACGATCTGGTCAATAAATATAAAAAGAGAGAGGATATAATCTTTCTGAGTTTGGCAGATGATCCTCCATCCAGATTAGAGAGTTTCTTAAAGAAAAGACGGTTTGACTATAAAGTAGTCGCTGACCAGAAAGATTTTATTAAGAATGATCTGGAATTAACAATATATCCTACACATATCATTGTGGACGATAAAGGAGTAATATTAAAAGTGGTGAACCATGCCTCAGAAATGATTGCTTTTCTAGAAGGTGAGTAACACCTGATGGATGAAACAGTGCCGTCCACTTCAGGCCATTACGAGATCCACGATCTCTATGGCGAGGGCTATTCACCTCACAAGATGTACCTGGATCAAGGCTTAAACAGCCTTTAGGTTCATTATCCGTTAAGTTTCTGGGGATTTTTACACGAAGATTGCGGATGCTTACAAGGCATCCATATCTATATCTGGAGCCTTGTTGTTTTTTTGCCGCCGAAACTCAAGACCCAGTTCTGTAAAATGATTGAAAAATCCGCCGTTTTGTAAGAAGAAACCTTCCTTTTCCTCCCCGCCGGCAAAATCCTTGCGATATCCCCTTCGGCCAATGTCATCGGCCGAAAATTTTGCTATGTCCAGTTCAACCCATCTTCCGGTAGTATCCCTTAGCCATTGATTGGTATAATATGCCTTTCTTCCTTTGTAGCCATTGGCATCCAGAAAATTTTCCAAAAAGGAATGAGGTCTCTTGTACCAAGTAGCTGTTTGCGGTCGGAGAAAACTGGCGATCAATTGCCACTCACCCAGCTCAGGGGCAAAAAAATAGGCTGTATAGATCGTATTCCCTTTTCCATCCGGGGTGACGGAATTCAAGAACTTATAAGTGTTTCCGGTGATCCATGGGTATCTCAGGAAACTTTGTCCCCCTGAGCCCTCGTTGCCAAATTCTCCCGTGTATACGTCCTTCCCCTTTTTCAGCAGTTTGATGCGTTGGTTTTCCGGGATATCATTCGGGTTATCGGTGGCAAAAGGACTCCAAACGGAAAACAACACCCTTCTTTCGGTGTCGGAGTTGGCCTGCATACCAAAGTAGCCCTCGGCAAAGCCGTTTGCCATATAATACGAACCGTTGGGATCTTCTCCCAGCGGAACGCTAACTTCACTGTAAAACCATTGGAAGTCTCTTTCCTCGGGTACTTCATAGGATAAATGAACTGAAGGCCCTCTTCTTCCCCAATAGAACCGGCTGTCAATATTGTCCCTGACAAAGTTGGCTTCTATTTCCTCCCCATTTATGGGATGGATGAGGATTGCCTCGATATGGCCGAAGTGGCCGCTCCCTCTTTGGATACCTCTAAACTCCACTTGGTTGTAGCCCGCCAAAAGCTGGAATATGCCGGCGTCTAGCGTTGTAGCCTCTCCTCGTGGGATTTTCAGCTTTCTTTTTTGTTGGCCTATTTTTACTTCGATCTCACTGTCATGCTCCTGCTTTCCCAGTTGCAATTTTAATTGTGCTTGCTGTGGATGCCCCAAACGGAAGAAGGTGCTTAATAAGCTTTCCTGCGATTTCCATTCGGTAATCCCCTCAGAGGTTACCTTATCTCCATCTCCAACAACCGTCAGAAAGGTATTTCCCCCTATCGGTATCGCGATGGTTTCAGCGGTAGCGGTTCGGGAGAGGTTTTGCCTATCTGGCAGGGGTGAGAAATGTAGCAGGAGGAGGAGAAAGGGGAATATTTTTGAGATCATTGGTTAATATCTATAAAAGAACTGAAAGTGAAAGATATAAAAATACTTCGAACATCGGGTCAGCGTTTCTGCGCTGCGATAGAACGAAGTATTTATCGGAGTTTGCATTTATTTCCGCAAAATGAATGCTGCAGATTCTCTAGGTTGGACTGCCTTGACGCAGTCGAGTCCGATTTCTTTCCACTTCGTTGTTTCCAATATTAAAACCTCTCTTTAAAAGAAAAAAGCATGTTTAAGAAAGAATAAACCGACGTTAAAAGAGAGAAAATACCGCGAGACAGAGGTTTAAATCCAGTAAAAATAGAAGATGTACTAGTGGAAAAAGAAGTTACGCCTTTAGGAAAAGTAGATGTTAAGATGTGAAAAGAATAGGCAACAGGGAGAAAAGAAGTTGTATCTGTAGAAAAAGAAGATGTAAGGGAGATATGATAGATGTAAAAGGATAAAAAAGGTACATATTCCATAAACAATGAGTAATGCAAATTAAAGACGAAGAAGTGTTCTAAGAAGAATATCAATGAATAAAAAGAAGTGGTTCATTTAATTTTTTGGTAAAGGATATTAATCTGCCGGAAGATCAACAAACCTGTTTTGAAGGGAGATTTCACAATTAAATGGGAATGTTTCAACGGCCGACTAACAGGGAAATAAGCCTATAACTGGTGAAATTGAAGTATATTAGTAAAACTGAACACCATTAACCAAAATAATATGATCATTTATAGATTTGACAGAATGTTTAAAGCAAGAGGAATAGACAAGCCTTTTGCTTTTCTTCAAAAAGCAGGGTTCTCTGACAATTTCTCATCAAAGATTAAAAATAACAGGGTTTCTCGACTGGATTTGAATCGAGAAATTGTGCCTGCTGTTAAAGTGTACCCCCAATGACTTGATGGCATGGATCCCGGACAAGGATGTGCAGTATGAAGACGACCACCCTTTGAATGAGCTGAGAATGTCGGAAAGTGAAATCGACATGGTCAAGATCATCAATTCCATCCCTTTGGGAAAGCTCGAACTGATCGAGAAACTCATCAAAATGGAGTTGGAGAAATAATAAAGGCCCAAATATGGCCAGTAATGACCTTCCTTGGACCTTTATTATCAAGAAAAAAGATTTTTAGTATCCCGGGAATTGCGTCAAGACCTTGTTGCGGTCGATTTCGCTTTGTGGCGCAGGATAGAAATAGAATTTGGGCTGCCATTCTGCATATTTACAATAAACTTACCAAGCCTGATCATCATGGCTGGGCGGGAAACACCTTGCCAGATCATCTGTCCCATTATTGATCAAAGTTTACTGGGATAAAGAATCACAGTCCAGTTGATTTCCTGCTAAGACAACAAGAAGGAGGAACCAGGAAAAAATCATTAAATTTACAACACCACCAACATGCAATTATCACTATGGCTACAAACAACAATATCCCGCAGGAACGTATAAAAGACCTTTTCCAAATTTTAAAGATGCGGTTTGAAAAGAACCAAAACCGTCATGAGGGTCTTGAATGGGCGAAAGTACAGGCCAAATTGGAGGGTTATTTATCCGGAAAATCCGCCAAATCAAAAAGAATATGGTCGCTCAATGAAATGGAGGAAACAGGTGGAGAGCCCGACGTGGTAGGGTATGACAAAGAAACTGACGAGTTCATTTTTTACGACTGTTCCGCGGAAAGCCCAAAAGGAAGAAGGAGTCTTTGCTATGACCAGGATGCACTGGCCTCGAGAAAAGAACATAAACCGAAAAACAGCGCTTTGGGTATGGCATCCGAAATGGGCATTGAGCTATTGACCGGAGAACAGTACCGCGAGTTACAAGAGCTTGGAACATTCGACACCAAAACTTCCAGTTGGGTGGTAACGCCGCCGGAGATTCGAGAACTTGGTGGCGCCCTATTCGGAGATCGGCGCTATGGCCGCGTCTTTATTTACCACAATGGAGCCGAATCCTACTATGGAGCCAGGGGGTTCCGTGGTTCCTTAAGCATCTGAATGTTGGATTATTTCATTCCTTTTTGCTTTATTTAAGGCAAAATTCCCCGTTGTAGAAGATGAAGGTTTATAAGGAAGCCACTATTGTGGACATTGCCCGTGAGTTGAATGTGTCGAAATCCACTGTGTCGAGAGCATTAAAAAACCACCATTCTATCGGGGAAGCTACTAAAAAGGCGGTTCTTGATTTGGCGAAAAAATACAATTACCACCCAAACAATATCGCCTATAGTTTGTCCAAAAAATCCACCAAGACGATTGGGGTGATTGTTCCGATGCTTTCCCACTATTATTTTTCAACGGTAATCTCCGGCATCGAGGAGCTGGCATATAAGGCAGGTTATAAAGTTATCATTTGCCAATCCGCCGAATCCTATAAGCGGGAAGTATTGGTATCCCAGGCTCTTCTTTCCAATAAGGTGGATGGATTGATCGTTTCAATTTCCAGAGAGACGCATGACTCCAGCCATTTTAAAGTATACCAGGATAGAAATGTCCCGATAGTTTTCTTTGACCGTGTGTGTCCCGATATAGAAGCGAGCAGTGTCACGGTGGATGATTATCAGGGAGCCTACACGGCGGTGGAACACCTGATCAAAAAAGGTTATCGGAAGATTGCCCATTTTGCTGGCCCGCCGCTCCTTCAGATCACCCAAAAGAGAATTGAGGGGTATAAAGACGCTTTGTTGAACAACGGTCTTCCGCTAGACGAAAAATTGATCAGAGACTGTGGAGAAGGCTTGGAGCAGGAGAACGGAAGTCAGGCGACACAAAAGATGCTGGATGAGGGGATAAGGCCGGACGCTGTCTTCGCAATATGTGATCCCATAGCCATAGGGGTAATGATCACCCTCAAAAAAAACGCCATCAAAGTTCCCGATGAAGTGGCAGTTGTAGGATTCTGCGATGAGCCAATCGCCAAGGTTATCGAGCCGCAGTTGTCTACCTTGGTACAGCCTGCATTTGAAATAGGGGGGTTGACGGTAGAACTTCTTTTGAATCAGATAGAAAGCAGCGTTCCTTTGGTGGAGAAGCGGGTGTTAAAAGCAGAGCTAATGGTCAGGGGTTCAAGTGGCTCCTCGACAGCGCCGGCATTGGCTTAAAAGAACCAAAGTCAGACTCTATAGAAATAAATGAAATAAGTCTTTTGAAAATAGAAATACATTGTTTTATATTTACGCAACCGGTTGTTCTGTTGGAAAGCCGGCGGAATGCCGAGTGGTTGAGTTAAAAGGTAGCAAGCGTGGAGAGGCAGCCATTTTTTTTTAACTCCTACGCAACCGGTTGTTTACGCTTGGCGGGGCGATGGGGATGGAATGTTGAAATAGTAATAGGATCACTAATAAGGAATATATCGGCGGCAACTTCCTTCAAGGAAGTATGCCGGAGTGGCTTTTTAAAAGCATGGTAACTGGAGCGGTCAGCCTCAGTTTGAGGAAAGAAAAAATAGAAGTTAACATTTACCCAACTTTATCAACATGAAAAAATCTTTATTGATCAAGAGTATTTGGACACTAGGTCTGCTCTGTTGGTGTGCGTTTTTTGCAACCGCTCAGAATAGCAGAACTGTGGAAGGAACTGTCCTCGAAGCTTCTACGGATGAACCCATACCGGGAGCAAGCATTCGGGAGAAAGGTACCACTAATGGGACAATATCTGGACTGGACGGAGAATTCCGTCTTCAATTGACTACCGCAAATCCTGTGCTTGTGATCACCTTTATAGGCTATGCCACTCAGGAACTCACTGTAGGGAATTCCAGCTTTTTTAATGTCTCCCTAGAAAGCGAATTGGGTGACTTGCAAGAGGTCGTCGTCATGGGTTATGGAGAGCAGAAAAAAGAATCCATCACCAGTGCCGTCTCTACTGTACAAAGTAAGGACATCGCCAAAGTGGCCGCACCGACAGTGAGTGCGACCCTTGCCGGCAAATTGCCTGGTGTGGCCTTCCGTCAAGCGGAGGGACGTCCCGGCTCCGGTGCCATGATAAACGTCCGAAACATGGGTAACCCCTTGTTCGTAATCGACGGCATTCAAAAGGATCAAGGTCAGTTTAACAACATTTCTCCCCAGGATATCGAAAGCATCACCGTATTAAAAGATGCTGCGGCCTCTGTATACGGATCCCGGGCAGCCAATGGGGTTATCATCGTCACCACCAAAAGAGGTGCGCGGGGACAGAAACCCACAGTTAACCTGGATGCTTACTATGGAGGGAAATCTTGGACGCGTTTTCCAGAGACAGTCAATGCTTACGAATGGACGAGAGGCAGGGTGGAAGCCGACATGAACGCCATCAACCCATATACGGATGTTACTCCCGAAGAACTGGAAAAATGGAGACAGGGTACCGAGCAAGGTTACAGGAGTTTTGATTGGTATGACTTTATCATCAAGGATATGGCACCCCAGACCCAGATCAACCTCAACACGCAAGGCGGATCGGAAAATATCAATTACTACCTCTCCCTCACCCGCTTTGACGAAAGTTCAGTATTGGGACGAGAATTTACTTTTAACCGGACCAATTTCCAATCTAATGTGGATGCTTCCATCTCTGAGAGGTTAAAAGTGGGAGTATCCATCAACGGGAGAATCGAGACCAGAGACCAACCTGGGGTTCCAGGCGTGGACGATTACTGGTTGCCACGTTTTGCCTTGTTCCGAAATAGGCCTACCGAAAGGCCTTACGCCAACGACAACCCTAATTATCCGGCCCAGATCGGGGAAATCCCTGCCAATTGGGCACTATCCACCAAGGAGATTATGGGATACTGGAGGGAAGATTGGCGGGTATTGCAGACCAACTTCAACCTCGATTACGACTTGCCGATCAAAGGGCTTACCGCCAGAGGCGTATACTCCTATTATTATGCGGATAAGCTGATGAATGGACACGAATATACCTATGATGTCTACACCTATTTTCCGGCCACTGAAAATTCCGCTGAGGAATACCGAAGAACGGCAGGGAGTGATAACCCCTGGAGGGAGAGAGGTGCTGTTAAGACACTTGAATCAGTTATACAGGGGCAGTTAAATTATAATAACGTATTTAACGAAAAGCATACAGTGGGCGGAACATTTGTCTATGAGAGAATAGACAGGAGAACATTGGACACTTGGGTGCACACTGTACCGACCAATAATGCACTTCCTTTGTTGCAGTTTGCTGATATGGATACTTATAACGACGGTGATTTTGAGGAAGCCAGAATCGGATATGTGGGACGGGTAAACTATGGTTATGGTGATAAATATTACCTCGAGGCCTCCGGAAGGTATGATGCTTCCTGGAAATTTTCGCCGGAAGAAAGATGGGGCTTTTTCCCTTCTGCTTCTGCAGGTTGGAGGATTGCCAACGAACCGTTTTTTGCGCCAATAGTAGACAACAGCATATTAAGCGATTTGATGATCCGGGCTTCTTACGGTAAGCTGGGGGACGACAATATAAATTTAAACCTCCAGACCAGTGATCCCAACTACATCCATCCGTTTGATTACTTGGAGGGATATTCCTATGGATCATCCAATATGATCATCGACGGAAAGTTGGTTAGAGGTGCAAGAGACCGTGGAGTACCCATTACCAGCATTTCCTGGTTTACCAGCACCATATTGGACATCGGGTTGGATTATAGCCTATTAAACGGAAAAATAAGCGGTAGCCTGGATTTCTTTAACAGAAAACGAGAAGGCCTTCGCGGACGAAGGTGGGATATCCTTACCCCGGTGGAAATCGGCTATGACCTACCTGATGAAAACGTAAATTCAGATGCCGTAATAGGTGGGGAGGGCTCTGTTCTGTACAGAAATAGATTCGGGGATGTGGATCTTTCCTTAGGTGCCAACTTATCCTACGCCAGGCAGAAAAACATTGCCACTTATATGCCAAGATGGGGTAACTCTTGGGAGCATTACCGCACCTCTACAGAAGACCGTTGGTCAGGAGTCCATTGGGGATATGAGGTATTGGGTCAATTCCGTTCCATGGATGAGATCAGCAACCACCCCGTTAACATCGATGGGGAAGGCAACAGGACCTTATTGCCAGGGGATTATTATTACAATGATGTAAACGGTGACGGGATAATAGACGCGAGGGATGAAAGACCTATCGGCTACTCCAGGTCAGGCACCCCTATTGTCAATTATGGTTTGAACTTCAACGTTTCCTGGAAGAACTTCGATCTTACTGCTGACTTCTCCGGGGGGACCATGTACTCTTATCTTAGGGAGCATGAAATGCGAAACCCATTTCAAAACACAGGTAACTTACTAAGGGATCTGTATGAAGACAGTTGGCAGCGGGAAGATCCCTTCAATGTGGATAGTCCATGGATTGAAGGCCAGTATCCCCCGTTACGTTGGAACCAAGGTAGTCATAGCAACTATAGAACTTCCGACAGGTGGCTGACCAATATGGTTTACCTGAGATTGAGAACACTGGAAGTGGGCTATAGCATTCCTCCGGCGGTTCTGGAGAGAATTGGGATGCAAAGGGTAAGGGCCTTTGTCAACACCTTCAACCTCTTCTCTATTGATCCCATGAAATCCGTTGGTTTGGATCCCGAAGTATTGGACACCAATGGGTTGCAGTACCCACAATCCTTTGTGCTGAACGCAGGGGTAAACCTTTCATTCTAAAATAAAAAAATAACCCAAATGAAGAAATATATTTTTATCGCAGCCGTACTCATCACCGGTTGGGGATGTGACGATGAGGGGTTTTTGAACAGAGACCCGAGAGACATATTGGTAGACGACCAGGTCTTTTCAGATGAAGGTATTGTGTTGTCAGTGGTGGCTGATCTCTATGCCCGCTACCCGGATTACCAGCAGATCAATGGCAATGTCCATGACCATGCTAACTTCAACGAGGCTTTTTCATCCGAGGATTATGGTCGGCACGGCAACCAGGATTTTAATTATGGAGACTGGGGATGGTGGGATTATGCCTTTGTCAGAGAACTCAACCTGTTTTTAGAGAAAATTGCCGTGGCCGATCAATTGGATCCTGCTGCAAGGGCAAGATTTGAAGCTGAAGTAAAATGGTTAAGAGCGGCAGTGTATTTTGACGCCGTGAAAAAGGTAGGCGGCGTACCGCTTATTTTACAGACCATGGAATATGACTTCAGCGGCGATCCTTCCTATCTTAGAACACCCAGAGCGAAAGAGCATGAAATTTATGATTTCATTCTTCAGGAAATGGACGCGATCAAGGACCAGCTTCCTGCCAATGAAAACATCAAAGACCGGGCTACACAGGGACTTGCCCTAGCACTGAAGTCCAGGGCGGCTCTCTACGCGGGTTCCATTGCCAAATACGGGGCGATCAGAACCCCCCAAGTCAACTTACCCGGCGGTGAAGTTGGAATACCCGCTTCCATGGCCAACGACTATTATGCTGCTTCCCTTACTGCTTCCCAAGCGTTGATCTCAGGAAGTGCAGGAGCGTATGGCTTGTATATGAAAAACCCTGACAGCTTATCGGCCAACTTTGCCAATCTTTTTTTGGATAAAAGCTCTAATCCAGAGGCCATTTTTGCGAATGATTTCCTGTTGAAGAGCGGCAAGATCAGTCATTGGACGCTTCAAAATCAGCCAAGATCCATGTCCGAGGACGGGGTAAACGGTGGCAGGGTCAATCCATCACTGAATTTTGTACAGTCTTTTGAATTGCGGGAAAACAATGCTTTCCAACCGATCCAACATAGAGATGCCAAGGGTGATTTTATCGTCTATGATGACCCCTTGAATATTTTTGCGGGCCGGGATGCCAGGTTATATGCCACTGTCATGCTTCCAGGTAGTACCTATCGAGGTGCCAACGACCGGGTGGACATATGGGCCGGTTTATACAGGCCTGGAAACGGGGAAATCGTCAGTGCGGATCAGCCCGGTGTAGTACAGAACGTAGGAGGTGCCGAGGTACAGGTAGTCGGATTCGATGGACCTATCAACGGATTTAACTACACCGCACAAACCGGCTTTTTGATCCGGAAATATATTGACCCCACTCCTGGTGCGGGACAGATCGGAACGCAGAGTGATGTGTGGTATATCCGATACCGATTTGGGGAGATTTTGCTTAATGCAGCAGAGGCGGCTTTTGAATTGGGTGATGCAGGATTGGCCGCGCAATATATGAACCAGATCAGGCAAAGGGCCGGCTTTACGACCGACCTTACTCCAAGCGACATCACTTTTGACAGAATCGTCCATGAAAGAAGAATTGAGTTGGCGTTTGAAGGACATGAGCTTTGGGACATGAAGCGTTGGAGGATTGCCCATCTTATCTTGAACGGTCAGAACATGACTGCGAGTTCATTGGTACAGAATATCGGCGATGCCACCAAAGCCAAGACCCAGGTCTTCGGTCTATGGCCTTATAAAATCTATAATCCAGGCGCTGAAGATCATAATAAATGGATCTTTAACATCGTCCAGCCTACCCGGGTGACTAATTCTGACCGCTTTAGGTTGGGGAATTACTATTCCTTTATCAATGAAGATATCAGGAACAGAAATCCTTTGATCGTTCCGAACCCAAACCAATAAGCCAACTCAAATTATTGACATCATGAAAATCAAATATATTTTCTTTTTAATCATCGGTTGGAGCTTAAGCTCTTGTGAGTTCGACAACTACGACGCACCTCAATCTTCCCTGACCGGAAATGTAGTTTATCAAGGAGAGCCCATCAATGTAGCTTCTAACGAGGTGAATATGGAACTTTGGGAGCCAGGATGGCAGCTAAGAAACCGTATCGACGTGACCATGGATCAAGATGGTAGCTATTCAGCCTCATTGTTTGATGCGGAATACAAGCTGGTATTTAGACAAAATCAGGGTCCCTTCCGGACCATTACTAATCCAGTAACTAATTCTGACACCATAGTGGTCAATGTAAAGGGGGCTACGGTTTTGGACATTGAAGTGATGCCTTACTACATGATCCGTAACCCGCAAATTACCAAGAGCGGGTCTTCGGTGAATGCTACGGCCTCAATAGAGCAAATCATCACTGACGCCAATGCGAGAAACATAGAAAGGGTTTCCTTATACATCAATCAAACCACCTTTGTCGATAATAGAGGCAACTACCATCGGGCGGTACAGCATCTGCAGGCTGCTGATATAGATGATCTCTCTAATGTAAGCCTCAGCCTGCCGATTCCAGATCTTGTCAGGGCACAGAATTATATCTATGCCCGTATCGGTGTCAAGATCGAAGGGGTCGAGCAGATGATTTATTCACCTGTGCAGCAGTTGGAGTTGTAAGTTAAGTCCGGAATATTTAAGGCTGCCTTAAATATTCCGGATATGATAGGGTTTTCCGTCTGCTAAATCCCGATGCCTTCCTTAAAAATTATACGCTTAATACCCAATTTACCCATTTCTTAAATCCAAAATGAAACGTTCAATTAACAAAATTCTCGCATTAGGATTGCTCTTCTTTTGCAGCAACTCCTGGGCGCATGCCCAAACTAGCCGCTCCATTCAGGGGATGGTTATCGAAAAATCCACCAACGAAGCCATCCCAGGGGCCAGTGTCCAAATTCAAGGAACAACTTCGGGTACGGTAACTGACATCGACGGCCAGTTTACCCTCAATTTGACTACGGAAAATCCGGTACTCCTCGTCTCCTTTATCGGCTTCACTACGCAGGAAATTCCAGTAGGTAACAGAAACAATATCACAGTTCATTTGGAAAGTGAATTTAGCAACCTCCAGGAAGTGATAGTTGTAGGATACGGTACGCAGAAGCGGGAAAGGATCACTACTGCGGTAGAGACTGTGGGTTCGGAGGAGTTTGTAAAAGGAGCGGTAAACGATGCCGGCCAGTTGCTCCGGGGGAAAGTGGCAGGCTTAAATGTCATTACACCTGATGGAAACCCTACCGCCACCTCGCAGATTAATCTCCGCGGGATCACCACCTTGATGGCGAGCAGTGCGCCATTGGTTTTGATCAACGGTGTTCCAGGCACGCTCAATACCGTTGCTCCAGAAGATATTGAATCGATTTCGGTTCTTAAGGATGGTTCTGCGGCGGCGATTTACGGCACTAGAGGGACCAACGGGGTAATTCTGATCACCACGAAGCAGGTTTCTGGAGATATGCCGGCAACTGTGGAAGTGAATACTTATTTCACTACCCAAAAGATGACCAACAGGTTGGATTTTATGGATGCAGCCCAATACAGGGAGTTGGTGGCCCAAGGAAAGCCGGGTGCTATGGATTATGGCTACGAAACCAATTGGCTAGACCAGGTGGTCCAAAACCCACTCTCTCAGGTGTACAATGTCAGCGTTAAAGGTGGGAGCAGAAATACGAACTACATCGCTTCTATCAACTACCGAGATGCAGAAGGGATCATAAAGAAGTCCAACAACAAAATGCTTTATCCCAGGCTTGAAATAAACCATAGCATGTTTGATGAAAGGGTAAAATTAAATGCCAACATCAGCGGCTACGAGCAGAAATTCTTCTCGGGGAGCGATGGCGGTAGCTATCGCGGAGACGTCTACAGAAACGGTTTGACCTATAACCCCACCGATAGGCTGAAAGACGATGAGGGAAACTGGATTGAACGTCCGGAAAAAACCGATTATATGAATCCCGTCGCCCTTCTGGAAGAAACAATTGGCCTGAACCAGAACAGCAATCTGAGAACTTACGGTACGCTTACCGTATATCCTACCGATGATTTTACTTTTAACCTTCTCGGTTCCAGGGACATTTTAAACAGTGTTCGGGGTTATTATGAGACCAAAAGCCACTATTCTACTGTAAGAAACGGCCGTAATGGATACGCTTCCAGAGGCACCAGCAAATCACAGGAGGACCTGCTGGAGGCCACCTTGCAGTATGATAAGACGATTGCCAATTCACATGATATCAATGCTTTGGCTGGATATAGCTGGAGGGAAAACAGGTATGAAAATTACTGGATGCAGAACTGGGATTTTCCTACAGATGACTTCTCCTACAACAATATGGGAGCTGGTCTAGCCATCAGAAGAGGAGAAGCCCCTATCAATTCTTCGCAGACCCGTAACAAATTGGTAGGCTACTTCTTCAGGGTAAATTATAGCTATCAGGACAAGTATCTGTTGATGGCCAGTATCCGTCACGAAGGTTCTTCCAAATTTGGGGCCGACCACAAATGGGGTAGTTTCCCCGCTATTTCCGCCGGTTGGAATATTAAGAACGAGGCTTTCCTTCAAAACAATGCGACATTAAGCTCCTTAAAACTACGAGCTGGTTTTGGGGTGACCGGTACAGAGCCTACCAATCCCTACATGTCTCTGAACCGGCTTAACTTCAACACCTACACCTATATGAATGGTGCTTGGATCCAGGTAGTGAACCCATCCAGCAACGCCAACCCAGCGCTACGTTGGGAGAAGAAGGAAGAAGTAAACATCGGACTTGATTTTGGTTTGTTCAATGAGCGCCTGTCGGGAGCGGTGGACGTTTATCAAAGAACCACGAAGGACCTGCTGATGGATTACCCTGTTCCTACCCCGCCTTACTTGTTCAACACCATCACCGCGAATGCCGCATCCATGGAGAACAAGGGGGTTGAAGTACAGATCAACTATGACGCGGTGCGTACCGGCGACTTTAGCTGGACTACTTCTGTCTTGTTCTCTGCTAACCAAAACAAGCTGCTTTCTCTATCCGATAAGAACTTCCAATTAGCCAGTGGTTATTTTGATGCTGGGAATACAGGCGAACCCATTCAGCAAAATACTCACCGTGTGCAAGTTGGACAGCCCATTGGTAACTACTATGGCTTTAAGTCAGTAGACATAGACGACAATGGCTATTGGGTCATTGAAGGTAAAAATGGAGAGGTTAAACCAATTGCCGATCAGCAGGCTGATGACAAGCAGATCCTCGGAAATGGATTGCCAAAATCTTACCTCAGCTGGAACAATACCTTGGCCTATAAAAATTTCGACCTAAACGTGACCATGAGAGGGGCATTCGGATTCCAGATTTTGAACATGAATGAAATGTTCTATAATGCTCCGGTAATGCTTACCAGAGGGAACCTGCTGGCTACCGCTTACGATAACGTCTATGGAAAGCGTCCTTTGGCAGATGACCAGTCTTTGCAGTATGTAAGTTACTATCTGGAACAAGGGGATTATTGGAAAGTCGACAATGTGACAGTAGGCTATAACCGTTCTTTAAATAACAAATACCTCAAGCAATTACGGGTTTATGCCTCAGGAAATAACCTGTTGATTCTGAGTAAGTACAAAGGAATCGATCCCGAGGTCAATATCAGCGGACTGAATCCGGGGATAGATGACAAAAACCGATATCCTTCTACTACTTCGTTTACTATTGGCGCCTTTTTCACCTTTAATTGAGATTTAACATGAAGACTATAAAATATTTAGTTCTTGCAGCTTCCGTAGCCCTGCTTCCTGCTTGTAATAACAATTTGGATGAGGAGGTATTTTCAGAGGTGACGGAGCAGACCTATAACTATCAGAATGCCTATGAGGCCATGGGCATCGTTTATGCCAATATGCGCAGTTTCTTTAGCCATACCAATTACTATATGGCGCAAGAGACTACTGCAGACGCCATCGTCCAGCCTGCCAATGCTTCAGGCTGGGATGATGGGGGGATCTACAAAAGAATGCACCTGCATACCTGGAACTCTGAGAACCCGCAGATGGCAAACATGTGGAACAGTTTTTACAGAGGAGCCTTAAATGCCAACCGGGTAATCCGCCAGTTGGAGACTGATGTACTTCCCATTCCAAGCAATGCGTCTAAAGAATCGTTGCTTGCGGAAATGAAAGTCGCCCGCGCCTTTTTTTATTGGATGATATGTGACAACTTTGGGGATGCGCCTTTGGTGATCGAGCCTACCTCGGAGCTTCCTTCGAAAACTTCAAGGAAAGAGATTTATCAGTTTATCGTAAATGAGATCAATACCGCTTTGCCCCATTTAAGTGAAGAGAAGAACCAAGCCCTGTATGGCAGGTTTAATAAATGGGCAGCAAAAGCGCTATTGGCCAATATCTACCTGAACGCTGAGGTGTACACCGGAGAGTCGAAGTGGAATGAGGTAATTGCGGAATGCAACGATATCATCAATTCGGGAACATATCGTCTTGATGAATACAGAAGCATTTTTAAAACGGTCAATGAGGGGTCACCTGAAATTATTTTCGCAGTGCCGTTTGACGAAAACCTGGCGACAGGATTGTCTACGCACCTTTATTCTTGGCATGGTGCATTGAACAGGAAGGTAAACATGCAATCAACGCCTTGGGGATCAGGTTCCGCACTGGGGATTACGCAGTTTATCGACACCTACGAGGCCGACGACCAGCGGCTTCAAAACACCTGGCTAATGGGGCCGCAATATGCGTTTGATGGGACGACGCCCCTGTTGGGAACTTATGACCAAGCTGGAAAGCACCTTTCTTTTACTAAAGATATTCCCGATGGTATGTACACCGGGGAAGCGGAAGGTTACCGTATGAATAAATTTGAAGTGAAAACCGGTGCAATGGGCAGCCTAAGCAACGATATTCCCATGTTCCGCTATGCTCAGGTACTTCTGATGAAAGCGGAGTCTCTGTTGAGAACGGGAAAACAAGATGAAGCAGCGGTCCTGGTGTCTGAGGTAAGATCCGCACATGGTTTCAACGGTCAGTCTGATAAAGCGACTGTTACCGGTGAGGAGTTACTCCAAAATACAACCTATCAATATGGATATGTTGAAGAATATAAAATAGTAGATTTAGGAGATACCAGTCCTGTCCAATTTGGAAGATTCTTGGATGAACTCGGATGGGAGTTTGCTTGGGAAGGGCATCGTAGAAGGGATTTGATCCGATTTGGGGTATACACGACTAAAAGCTGGTTGTCCCATAAGCCCAACGGGGCACATAGGGCCACCTTCCCTATTCCTCAACAGGCAATAAACTCAAATCCTAACCTCGTGCAGAATGATGGATATTGATAAAAGAATAATAAAATCTATTTTCGTAGAAATAGTTGTTTAATTATATAAAAAGCCAATGTTTAATATAAAAAACGTATGCGCGTTATTAACGCTAGCCGGACTTCTGTTCTCGGGCTGTGCTGAGAAATCACATCTTACCTCCCAGACCGGAAGTCAGGAGACCAAAGAACAAAAACTGGATCCCCGGCGGGCGGAGATCCTCTTTTTAGGTCACGCAAGTGAACACCATCCTTCTAGGAAGTATGCTCCGTGGCTGGCGACAGCGGTTTTTGCCAGCGGCATCAACCTCACTTACACCGAAAACCTGGAAGATCTGAATCCCGAAAATCTCAGCAAGTATGATGGTTTGGTCATTTATGCCAACCACGACCACCTTGCTCCCGAACAGGAAAATGCCCTTAGAGGATTTTTGGCCGACGGTAAGGGTTTGATCCCTCTCCACTCTGCCACGGGATGTTTCAAAAACTCGGAATGGTACATACAAACCATTGGCGGGCAGTTTGCCTCCCATGGCGTGGGTACTTTCACACCCACAATCAAAGAAGCTGCGCATCCTATACTGCAAGGCGTAGGCAGTTTTGAGACTTGGGACGAAACCTATGTCCATAAAAATATCAATCCTGACATCAAGGTTTTAATGGAGCGGGTGGAAAATGGGCATAAAGAACCCTATACCTGGACCAGAGAAGAAGGCGAAGGCAGGGTATTCTATACGGCTTATGGACACAACGACAGTACTTGGACCAATGCCGGCTTCTTGAAGCTGGTGGAGAATGGTATTTTCTGGGCCATGGGGGATCAGGTGAAAGCGCAGGTGGCCGCATTGAACATTCCGAACGTAAGCATCTATGATGAGCCTATCTCTAATTTTACCCAAAGGTATGAGGTGCCTAAGATTCAGGATCCCCTCGAACCCGAGGAGTCAAAGAAGCTGATACAGGCTCCGGTGGATTTTGAAATCCAACTGTTTGCTGAGGAGCCGGACATCATCAATCCGATTGCTATGGCTTGGGACGAAAGAGGAAGGCTTTGGATTGTAGAATCAGTGGATTATCCCAATACATTTAAAGAGACAGACGGATTGGCCAACGACCGCATCAAAATCCTTGAAGACACGGACGGAGACGGCAGAGCGGATAAGTTTACTGTATTTGCGGAAGATTTAAATATTCCTACAAGTATGGTTTTCGCCAACGGTGGCGTTATCGTCTCCATGGCTCCTGATTTTATCTTCCTAAAAGATACTGATGGCGATGACGTGGCAGATGTAAGGGAAGTAATCATGACCGGATGGGGCAAAAATGATACCCATGCCGGCCCTTCCAATTTACAATACGGTTTTGACAACAAAATCTGGGGCGTGCTGGGTTACTCCGGCTTTAATGGAACCATCGATGGCAAATCTTGGCGTTTCCCGCAGGGCGTGTACCATTTTGATCCGGATGGGAAGGATTTCGAGTACCTTGCCGGTACGAGCAACAATACTTGGGGCTTAGGTTTCTCTGAGGATAACCATGTGTTTATCTCTACGGCAAACAACACCCACGCGGCATACTACTCCATTCCCGCCAAATACCTGCAGCGGACGCTACCAAAAGCACCTGAAGGCCAGGCTCCTCCTTTCGAGATTCAGCCTGTGCAAAAAATCGACGGCCATTATGATGCGCATGCCATGACCCCCAACCTTCGACAGGTAGACGTAGTGGGAGGCTTTACCTCTGCAGCGGGAATTAAATTGTACACTGCCAGGAATTACCCACAGGAATACTGGAACAGGGTTGCTTTTGTCAGCGAGCCGACCATTCGACTTACCCACAATGCGATTATTGAACCTAACGGAGCGGGCTTTACAGAAAAAGACGGATGGAACCTCTTGGCAAGTTCAGATGAATGGTTTGGTCCGGTTCAAGCCGAAGTGGGTCCTGACGGAGCGGTTTGGATTGCTGACTGGTACAATTTCATCATCCAGCACAATGTGTTTGTGGAGAGACAAGCTCCCTCTAGAATGGTGTTACCATTCGAGGATCAGCCTCATGGTCAAGGAAATGCCTTTCAAAGCCCCCTACGGGACACCAATCACGGCCGTATCTACAGGGTAGTTTATAAAAATGCCAAAGCATATAAACCCATGCAGTTGTCTAAGGACGATCATCAAGGTTTGATTAAGGCATTGAAAAATGACAACATGTTCTGGAGAATGACTGCCCAGCGGCTGTTGGTGGAGTCAGGAAACAAAAACGTGGCAAAAGAACTGTACGGCATTGTCAAAAACTTTGAAGTTGACGAGATCGGTTTGAACAGTCCTGCCGTTCATGCATTATGGACTTTGCATGGCTTGGGTCTGTTGGATGGAAACAATGAAGAAGCTTTGCAGATTGCCTTCCAGGCTTTGCGTCATCCTGCTGCCGGGGTTAGAAAGGCGGCTGTAGAAGTATTGCCAAAAACTGAAGCGGCTGTCCTGGCGATACGTGGAAATGATTTGATCAAGGATGAAAACCTGAACGTCCGGATGCATACTTTCCTTTCCTTGGCGGAGATGCCTTCTTCGGCTGTAGTTGGAGAAATGCTATACGAAGCCAGCTTGGCCTCTGAAAATGCAAAAGATGATTGGGTTTCCAAAGCGATATTTGCTGCGGCCACACAGCATAAAGATAGCTTCCTTGCGGCTTCCTCTAAAGGAACTGCAACAACCGGGAGCCTGACGGCCAGACTGAAAGAAGCGGTGTCTAAGGAAGTCTATGAGCTGGGCAGAAGAAGTAACCTGCATTTTTCACCTGACGTTTCCAACAAAGAAATCATCATTTCCACTTCTGTTGCCCAGAGAGGCGATCAAGCTGCAAAGGGTATAATTGTCGCCCACGGGAATAAAACCAACGGCTATGCACTGAATATAGAAGATGGCAAACTGAAATTTGTGGTCAACCAAAACGGTAAGGTGTATGAAGCGGCTACCTCTAAGACGCTACCGGAACGATTTGACGTAGTGGCTCAGTTGGGCAAAAATGGCCATATGACCATTAAGATCGACGGGAAGGAAGCTGCAAAAGCCAAAGCCTCCGGATTATTTACGCTTGCTCTAGAGCCGAGCGTTCGTTCAGGTCGGGATTTTGGCGACCAAAGTAATATTGGAAAGTATGATGGGGAAAATGCTTTTGAAGGCAATTTCCAGGACCTGGTACTAGAACTCAAATAACCTCAATCCATACCATGGCGGGACCTTTATTAAATAAGATTTTGCCATGGTATGGAAATTGAATGGCCTGTCAAGCATCGAAAATACGATTGCCTGAGTCATTATTAAAAAAAAAAGCGATGAAAAGAAGTCTGTTAGTGTGTTCGGCCTTGGGTTTATTGATATCCTGCCAAGAAGTAGCTCAAAGAAAATCCAGCAATGGTCAAGAGGCCTTACAAAGTTCTCTGATGGGTGGTGTTACTGCCTCCTTTACAAGCAATGTGCCCCAACAGGATAAGCCGAAGTACATCCTGATGGAAGTTGTTCCTGATCTGATGAAATTCAAACTAGACACCTTTGCTGTGCAGGCGGGACAGAAGATCATTTTAGAACTGGATAATCTGGATGGAATGCAGCACAATTTGGTCATCGGCAAGCCCGGCTCGTTGAACAAAATCGGGGCGGCGGCAGATGCCATGCTTTCGGATCCAAAAGCTTCAGAAAAGCATTACGTGCCGGAGATTCCGGAAGTCCTTTTCTCCACCCCATTGGTCGATCCGGGGGATGTCTATTCGCTTGAGTTCACCGTCCCCAAAGAACCTGGAATATATCCTTTCGTGTGTACTTTTCCGGGACATTGGCGAATGATGAGCGGCATTATGGTCGTGGAGAAAAAAGGTTAAGCCATTGTATTCATTCTCGAAATCTGCCGGGTCTTCCAGCAGAAAACCTTAAACCATTCCAATATGTACAAAAATTTTAGAAAGTATTCCTTCGCAAAAATGATGATGTGGGGAGTTGCAACAAGCTTGGCCTTCAGCCAATGCTCCCAAAAGCCCACAGATACATCCGCCGAAGTGTCAGATGCTGCCGCATCTATTCGCGTTTTAATGGTCGGCGGTGGAGAAAGCCATGATTTTGACACTTGGTTTAAGGGTGCCGATTCGGAAACGTTGGAAAGGGACGGTTTCGCTGCGGTAAACTATATCAGTGATATGGATTCCATTCTCCATTACCTTCCCGCGGTGGATGTACTCTACCTTACCAACAACCAGCCCATCAATGATCCCAATGCCCGGCAGGCCATTGTGGAATTTGCAGAAGCAGGTAAAGGGATGGTCTTGGGTCATGCTGCCCTTTGGTACAATTGGGCCGACTGGCCAGAGTATAACCAAAACATCGTCAGTGGCGGCTCACGTGGCCATGACAAATATGGCGAGTTTGAGGTAAGTATCACCGATGCCAACCATCCGGTAACTCAGGGAGTAGACCAAAAATTTAGCCTCAAGGATGAGCTTTATTACTACAAGGTAGATGAAAATGGACCAGGGATAGAAATATTGGCGGAAGCAACAAGCGAGCAGTCCGGTCCATTTCCTTCCGTTTTTGTAGTGAAGCATCCAAATACAAAGATCGTAGGCATTGCTTTGGGACACGATGGAGAATCCCACGACTTGGAAGCCTACCAGACTTTGCTGAGGAATTCGGTGAAGTGGGTTTCTGAATAAACCTAAATGCGGGGCCACATGGCAGGAGTAGGATGTGGAGGCCCATTCGGGATACCGGATTGATGAGGATATGTTAACACCAATGAATTGCAAGTGTTGGATTCCGGAGAAGGGCTAAAATGAGCTTCTCGTGGCTCGTTTATTTTATTTTACTGAGAAAAATTAACCAAATACAATAATAACATGAGTGAAAAGAAAATTACGGTTGTTATAGTGGGAATGGGATTTGGAAAAGAATTTATCCCTATCTATCAAAGCCATCCCAATATTAAAGCGGTGGGGATCTGTACGAGAAACCAAAAAACATTGGATGAGTTGGCCGCAAAATTCAACTTGGACAAAGACCTTTGCTTTACGAATTATGAGGATGTTCCAAAGAGGGAGGATGTGGATGCTATCCATATTGTAACACCGGTTCCGGAACATGCCAAAATGACTTTAGCTTCTCTTAATGCCAACAAACATACGGCTTGTACTATTCCTATGGCGATGACTGTAGAAGATTGCAAAGCCATAGTGGAGGCCAAAAACAGAGTGGGAAAAGTCTATATGATGATGGAAACCGCACTTTACACAAGGGAATTCCTGTACGGCCTTAATCTTGCAGAAACCGGGCAATTGGGAAGAATACAATTTGTAAGAGGATCTCATATACAAGATATGAGCATGCCGGGCTGGGATGAGTACTGGAAAGGTTATCCCCCCATGTTGAACGGAACCCACGCGATTTCGCCCTTATTGAGAATCAACAACACCAAGGCAGAAACAGTAGTTTGTCATGGTTCAGGTCGTCTTTCCGAAGATTTGGCGAGTAGATATGGATCTCCATTTGCGGTAGAAACTGCCACTTTCACCCTGAAGAATTCTGACGTGGTGGCCGAAGCTACACGCTCATTGTTTGACGTAGTAAGACAGTATAGAGAAAGCTATGATGTCTATGGTACCAAAATGTCCTTCGAATGGGAACAATTGGAAGATGAAAAACACGCTATTTTTGAAGGCGGTGAAAGCGCCCGCAGAATCGATGTTCCCGATACCGACGAACTTTTGATTGAGCCGATCAAACACTTTACCAAAAGAGAAAAAATTGATGATCCCAACCACGTGTCCTTCCTTCAGGGAGCGGGACATGGAGGATCGCATCCCCATTTGGTGCAGGAGTTTGTCGCTGCCATCGTCGAAGGAAGGGATTCCGCCGTTGATGCGGCAATGGCTGCCAATTATACCTGTGCAGGAATCTGCGCCCACGAATCGGCCATGAATGGCGGTAAGAGGATAGATATCCCTCAGTTCGATTAGTAAATATATCTCCCGCAGACCTGCCTGGCGGCAGACAAGCGGTGTAACATTTGCACCTTTGTCTGTTCCCATCAGCAAGATCTGCGGGAGGTTTTTCCCACTGCCCGTAAATATCTTTCTACGGGAACAAAAACCAAAATTATGCAACTCGGAGTAAGTACATTTTTGTGGGTTTCGCCCTTTGACAATAATTCTTTTCATTTGGTGCAGAAGGTCAAAGATATGGGCTTCGACCTTATCGAAATCCCAGTAGAAAAAAAGGAACTCGTCGATTGGGCCAAGCTGAAAGTAGCCATTCAGGAAGCTGGGCTTAAAGTTACCATCAGCGGTGCTTTTGGTGCTGATCGGGATATCTCCAGTGAAGATCCTGCCGTGCGTCAGCAGGGGCTTCAATATATCAAGGACTGTGTGGAAATAGCGGCCTTTATGGGAAGTCCTCTGTTTGGTGGCCCTTTGTATTCGGCAGTAGGTAAAACACGCTCTATTTCTGATGAACAAAAAAAGCAGGAAAGAGAATGGTGTGTCGAAAACCTGCTTGAAGCTTCCCAATTTGCCCAGCAACATGGGATCATCCTTGGTTTGGAACCGCTGAACCGATTTGAAAGCGATATGGTGAACACGGCGGATCAGGCACTTTCCCTCGTCAAGGAAGTCAACCACCCTAACCTTAAAATTGCATTGGACACTTTCCATTGTAATATAGAAGAAAAGAATATTCCGGCGACCATCCGCAAGGTAGGAAAGGATTGGTTGTGCCACGTGCAGGGAAACGAAAGCGACCGCGGCACTCCCGGGACGGGCAATGTCGATTGGCAGGGGATCAAAGAGGCCTTGGAAGAGATCGGCTATGAAGGTGCCGTTGTTATTGAGACTTTCGGTACGGTATCCGAAGAAATTGCCAAAGCCACTTGTATCTGGCGTCCCTTGGCCAATAGCTCAGATGAACTGGCGGAAGAAGGGCTGGCGTTTTATAGGCAGCTGTTTGGGACAAGTAGCAGATGATGAATTGGCATCCAAAAATCAGGGAAACTAAAAATCAATCAATTCAGGCTAGTAATAAGTCAATTCATGGCCCAAAATTGCGACTGCAGCGCGGTTTTATGCGCGTGCAGGCATTGGGATCCCAAATGCTGCTTTAAATAATTCTAAAGCAGCTTAGAAGAATTCTATTACGGTGGGTAGAAATTATATTACAGCCGCAAAAAATCCTATTGCAGCATGTTTTTATGCGACTGCAACCTGTATTTGTCCGAATGTTGTGGCCGACTAGCGGTAGGCAGGCGATACGGAAGCGGCCTAAGTAGATCGCGAAGGCTGTCTAACCACTCTTCTTTGGATCGTCCGGATCCGTTGCGATGCCGTAGAATACCTCATCCTGCCCTCATCTGTCCTCAGGTGTCTTTAAACAAAATCGGGAGATCCCAAACAAAAGAAATAACAGTTTCTGATTAAGACTTATTGAAGACGGAGTGGTATATTAAGGGTTTCAATTATAAACCCTTAAAAACCACCATGAGAAAAACTCTATTTACCGCCATACTGGCGTTTTTCGCCTTTCTGGCCCAAGCCGAAGTCAAACTCCCAAAGATTTTTGCCGACCATATGGTCCTACAGCGGGGTCAGGAAATCCCCGTTTGGGGATCAGCCGACCCGAGGGAGAGTATTGAGGTTACATTTCAAAACCAAACCTATAAAACCCGCGCCGATAGAGCCGGCAAATGGAAGCTCAAAATGGCGGCTTCCGAGGCAGGAGGCCCGTATGTGCTGACCGTTAAGGGCAAAAATACCTTGTCCCTCCAGGATGTGCTGGTCGGGGATGTATGGCTCTTGGGCGGACAATCCAATATGGAGTGGCCACTGAGGCAGACCATCGGCGGCGAAGACAGCATCAAAGCAGCTGATTACCCCCAGATCCGTTTGTTTGAAGTGGGGAAAAATGTCAGCATCTTCCCCATCGAAGAGCTTCCCGAGGCGGGATGGAACCTGACCACACCTGAGACGATCGGCAACTTCTCCGCCATTGGTTACTATTTTGGAAAGAGGATCCATCAGGACCTCGATGTTCCCATCGGCTTGTTGGACATCAACTGGGGCGGAACCGTATCCGAGGCCTGGACCAGCTCAGAAGCCCTGGTAACACATGCTGATTTTAAAGACAGAATTGCAGCTTATCAAAAAAGTGGTAAGACTGATTTTGAAAAGGCGGAAAACAAAGGCCCCAATAGCTGGCCCGCCGGTCTCTATCATGGCATGTTGGAGCCGGTGATTCCATTCGGGATCAAAGGGGCGCTCTGGTACCAAGGTGAATCCAATGCAGGAAGGGCTTATCAATACCGGGAGATTTTCCCTTTGATGATCCAGGATTGGCGCAAGCAATGGGGACAAGGCGATTTCCCGTTTCTCTGGGTACAGCTAGCCAATTTCAAACAACCCGTTCATGAACCGAACGACAGTGACTGGGCGGAACTGCGGGAGGCTCAGTCCATGACGCTTGCCCTGCCAAACACCGCAGAGGCGGTAATCATCGACCGTGGAGAAGCGGATGATATCCATCCCCGCGACAAGTGGACGGTAGGTGAACGTCTTGCTGTAGCCGCAAAAAAGGTAGCTTATGGAATGGACGCCGTACACAGTGGTCCCACCTTCAAAAACATGACAGTGGAAGGCAACAAGGTTAGAATTGTTTTCGACAATCTAGGTTCCGGCTTAAAAATCAACGATAAATACGGCTATGTCAAAGGTTTTTCCGTAGCTGGTTCGGATAAGGTATTTCATTGGGCCAATGCTTATCAGGAGGGCAATGATATTGTCGTCTATTCAGAAGAAGTGTCCCGTCCAGTGGCGGTACGCTATGGCTGGGCCGATAATCCGGATGATGTCAACGTGTACAATGCCGAAGGCCTTCCCGCGTCTCCTTTTAGAACAGATACTTGGGAAGGAATAACATCAGGCAAAAAATAAAGGGATTTCTGTGTCCGATTTCCTGAGTGGATAACTTTAGCGGCCTTTTCCTTTAGCAGGTAAAGGCCGTTATAATTCGAGTAATCGATCCTATTCACGGTGAATACAAAAAAGGCCTTCCGTTGGGAAAGCCTTTTTTGTTTTAAAATGGAAATGATTATGCTTCCGCGGGAACCACGCTTACATAAGATCTGCCATCCAATCTTTTTCTGAAAGACACTTTACCGTCTGTCAATGCGAACAGGGTATGGTCTTTACCAAGGCCAACATTTCCTCCTGGATGATGTTTTGTACCTCTTTGTCTTACAATGATGTTACCAGCGATAACAGCCTCACCGCCAAATTTTTTGACGCCTAATCTTTTACTGTGGGATTCCCTTCCGTTTCTGGAACTACCGACACCTTTCTTGTGAGCCATAATATTTTAAATTTTTGATTATCCTAAGAGAATCTTATAATACAATGTTTTCGATAAGTACTTTGGTGAAATCCTGTCTGTGACCGTTTTTCTTTTTGTACCCTTTTCTCCTTTTCTTTTTGAAGACAATTACTTTGTCTCCTTTTACATGCCCAAGAATTTTTCCTGAGACTTTTGCACCACTCAATAAGGGTGCGCCAATTGATACAGTACCGTTGTCGTCACTCAACAATACCTGATCAAATTCTACGGAAGCGTCAATCTCACCCTGCAACTTTGGTGCATAGATGAATTGATCTTTTGTTACTTTGAACTGCTTTCCGGCTATGTTAACTATTGCGTACATAAATAAAGCGATAAGAACTATTATCAAAATTGAGGTGCAAATATAAATAGAAAATCAGAGATAGGAAAGCATCCCGATAAGTTTTTCCCTATCAAGAAATGCCTAAAACACTTTTAACCAGCACTTTCCCTGCTGGGCTAACATGAAACACGGCGGGAATGTAGCATAAAAATAGCGAAAATATTTTTCCACAAATTAATTTCTTTACAAATAGCATGTTCTAATACATTGATTAACAAAATGATAATGTTTTTTATGATAGAAAAAGTTTGCAAAAAATGAACACATACTTTTGTCATTGAAAATTATCCTCGCCATATTTGCCTTTGAAGGATCCCGTTAGAAATCATCATTCTTTTCTTATCAACTAAACAAAATCACTATGCAAAACACAGAACCCATCTTAGAGCAGGGGGACAGCAGCCGCTTTGTGCTCTTTCCCATTCAACATGATGATATCTGGAATTTTTACAAAAAGGCCGAGGCCAGCTTTTGGACCGCCGAAGAGATTGATCTTGGCCAGGACATGGTGGATTGGAAAAAACTATCCGGGGGGGAGCAGCACTTTATCTCCCATGTATTGGCGTTTTTTGCCGCCAGCGATGGGATCGTCAACGAAAATCTGGCGGAGCATTTTGTATCAGAGGTACAATATACGGAAGCTAAATTCTTTTATGGCTTCCAGATCGCCATGGAAAATATCCATTCTGAAACCTACAGTCTTTTGATTGATACCTATATCAAGAGTCCGGTGGAAAGGGATAAGCTTTTTAACGCCATCGAGCATTTGCCTTGTGTCAAGAAAAAGGCCGATTGGGCCCTAAGGTGGATTGACAAAGGGAATTTTCAGGAGAGGCTTATAGCTTTTGCCGCGGTAGAGGGCATCTTTTTTTCAGGATCCTTTTGTTCCATCTTTTGGCTGAAGAAACGTGGATTGATGCCGGGCCTTACTTTTTCCAACGAATTAATTTCGAGGGATGAGGGGCTCCACTGTGATTTTGCCTGCTATTTATATACCCATCACGTGGTAAACCAATTGCCCAAGGATTTGGTCACCGACATTATCAAAGATGCGGTAGAGATAGAAAAGGAGTTTGTGACCGATGCTTTGCCGGTGAAATTGATCGGGATGAATGCCGGCTTAATGTGTCAGTATATTGAGTTTGTGGCTGACCGCTTGTTGTTGGAACTGGGCTGTGAAAAGGTATGGAACAGCACAAACCCATTCGACTTTATGGACATGATTTCTCTTCAAGGTAAAACCAATTTCTTTGAAAAGCGCGTGGGGGACTACCAGAAAGCGGGAGTCATGAAGGCGAAGGATGCCGTCGAAAGCGCCAAATTCTCTATCGACGAGGATTTTTAATTTTTTTTTTCAATATCAAACCCTTATAAAATGCTTGTAATCAAAAGAGATGGCAGAAGAGAATCGGTAAGGTTCGACAAGATCACCGCCCGCATTGAAAACCTCTGTCAAGGATTGGACGAACAATATATTGATCCAATAGAAGTGGCGAGGAAGGTAATCGATGGCCTTTACGACGGCGTCAGCACCACCGAATTGGATAACCTGGCCGCCGAAGTGTGTGCTTCGCTGACAACCAAACACCCTGACTATGCTTTGTTGGCAGCTAGAATTGCCGTTTCCAATCTCCACAAGACCACCAGCCAGTCCTTTTCTAATACCATGAAGAGGCTGTACACCTATGTCAATGCCAAGACCGGAGAGAATGCTGGCCTCATCGCCACGGATGTTTATCGGATAGTTAAACAACATGCCTCACTGTTGGATGAGAATATTGACTACAGCAGGGATTTTGACTACGATTACTTCGGCTTCAAGACCCTCGAAAAGAGCTACCTGATCCGCTTGGACGGAAAGGTGGTGGAGCGTCCGCAGCACATGTTGATGCGGGTGGCTATCGGGATCCACAAGGAAGACATCGGGGCAGCCATAGAAACCTATCACCTGCTTTCCCAGAAGTGGTTTACCCATGCCACCCCCACCCTGTTTAACGCAGGCACCAGCAAGCCCCAGTTGTCTTCCTGTTTCCTGCTGACGATGAAAGACGACAGCATCGACGGGATTTATGACACCTTGAAGCAGTGCGCCAAAATTTCCCAGTCAGCTGGTGGAATCGGTTTATCCATCCATAACGTACGCGCCAAGGGCACGTTCATCCGGGGGACCAATGGGGTGTCGAATGGAATTGTTCCCATGCTCCGGAATTTCGATATGACGGCAAGGTATGTGGATCAGGGAGGTGGAAAGCGAAAGGGGAGTTTTGCCATTTATCTGGAGCCATGGCATGCGGATGTCAAGGACTTTTTGGAACTGAAAAAGAATCACGGTAAGGACGAAATGCGCGCCCGGGATCTGTTCTATGCCCTGTGGATTCCTGATCTTTTTATGAAAAGGATCGAGGCGAATGGGGATTGGTCACTGTTTTGTCCCCAAGAAGCGCCCGGTCTTTCCGACTGCTTCGGGGAGGAATTCGAAAGGCTTTATGAAAAATACGAAAAGCAAGGGCTCGCACGATCAAGTCGTCCAACCTTTGTACGGAGATAATAGAGTACACCTCTCCGGATGAGGTGGCAGTGTGTAATCTGGCCTCATTGGCACTTCCTAGATTTGTCCGAACAGGGCCTCAGGGAAAGATGATCTTTGATCATCAAAAACTTTATGAAATCACCAAAGTGGCCACCCGGAACCTGAATAAAGTTATTGATGTCAATTATTACCCTATTGAGGAAGCCCAAAGATCCAATTTTCGCCATAGGCCGGTGGGACTTGGCGTTCAGGGATTGGCAGATGCCTTTATCTTATTACGGCTGCCTTTCGACTCGGCTGAGGCAAAGAGGCTAAACGAGGATATTTTTGAGACGATCTACTTTGCCGCCATGGAGACTTCCATGGAACTGGCCACGATAAACGGTACCTACGGTACTTACGAAGGCTCTCCAACTTCCAAAGGAGAATTCCAGTTTGATCTTTGGGGAGTGACGCCTAAATCCGGTCGATGGGATTGGGGAAAACTGAAAGCGAAAGTGAAGGAATTTGGGTTGAGAAATTCCCTGCTGGTGGCTCCAATGCCCACCGCCTCTACTTCACAGATCTTGGGAAACAATGAGTGTTTTGAGCCCTATACCTCAAATATCTATACCCGAAGAACCCTTTCCGGCGAATTTGTCGTGGTCAATAAGCACCTCATGAAGGATTTGATCCACTTGGGGCTGTGGAATGACAACATGAAAAACAGATTGATTGCAGCCAACGGGTCTGTTCAGGACATCCCCGAAATCCCTCAACACCTCAAAGACCTGTACAGGACGGTTTGGGAAATCTCCCAAAGAGTGATTATCGATATGGCTGCCGACAGGGGGGCCTATATCTGCCAATCCCAAAGTATGAATGTGTTCTTGCAGGAGCCCAACTTTGGGAAACTGACCTCCATGCATTTCTACTCCTGGAAGAAGGGCCTGAAAACGGGCATGTATTACTTAAGGTCTAAGGCCGCCAGTAGTGCGATACAATTCACGGTGGACAAATCCAGCCTGCAAAGCAAGGCCCCTCTCTCCGAACCCGCCCAAAACAAGCAGTTCCAACAAGAGGCAATTGCCTGTTCTCTGGAAAGTCCCGAAGATTGTGAAATGTGCGGCAGTTAAAGCGGACATCGAATAGGGCAGGCGCCCAGCTTGGGGCCCTGTTCTCTCCAAACCGTGAATGCTTTGCATAGGCTTCCGGAATATCAAGAGGGTATATTGTAGTGCCTGTTCATGATGGATGAGCTTGACAAAGGTTGTCAATGAGGCATTTGGCTGGTGTGGAGGCATTTCCCAAGTTTAAAACTTTGGAAATGCCCCGCTTAGGAGGCTTAGTCTGTCCGAAGCTGTTGGGTGGCAAGGTATGTTTACCGTCATGCATCTTAGCTAATTTGCGATACAAAAAATTCGGATTTTTGAAGAAAGCCTCTATATTGCAAGGCAGAAGAAGGACATCTATGAGGAAGATACTACAGTGGGGCATATTATTGTCCATGACAATGGGGGCATTTTCCGCCGTGGCGCAGGGAGGGGGCGAAACAAGAAGAATCTTTAAACCCTTCAAAGTGGATGTGGGTATCAATCTTACTTTTCCAGCCAATACTGATCTGACTGTTGGAGGGGGATTTTTTGTGGAGCCTCGCTATGGAATCAATGATCACATCCACGTGGGGCTGAACCTCGGCAGCAACATCATCGGTGAAGGAAAGTCGTTGTTCCAAAATACTGAGGCGGTGACTAGGGCCCAAGCCATTGGCAACATATCGCTTACGGGGGATTACGTGTTTTCTCTGGAGAATGTCAGGCCGTATATCGGGATGGCCGCCGGCATGTACAGGAGGAGCGATTATGAGATCATCGATCAGCGTAGTGGTACCATCATCAATAACCAGGGTAGCCACGTCAACTTTGGAGTGGCTCCTAGGATGGGGATAGTAGCCGGCAAATTTAGAATGGATGCTACTTTTCATTTTACAGGCAAGGGAATTACGGATTTTATCAGCATAGGATTGGGGATACAGTTTGGCGGGGGAAGGATCAACTACAAAACCTTTTTGCCATAAAAAAAAGTAGCCCCTTTCGGAGCCACTTTTGGATTATAGTTGGTGGTTTTTTTCTTAATCATTTGGGGCGAAATCAGGATAAGCATGCATGCCGTGCTCATTGATATCCAGGCCCTCTATTTCTTCTTGTTCCGGTACTCTTATTCCGACAGTTTTCTTCAAAGCGTAAAAAACGATGAATGCGAAGAGTAAGCAGAATACAGCTACTGCGGCCACGCCTATAAGTTGGGACAACAACTGTGGGCCACCGGCCAGGCTTCCGAAGATTCCTATGGCCAAAGTTCCCCAAATACCACATACCAGGTGCACCGAAATAGCACCTACGGGGTCGTCAATTCTGATTTTATCAAAGAAGATCACCGCGTATACGACCAAACCTCCGCCGATAAATCCGATAACGCCAGATTCCCAAACGGCCATTACATCAGCGCCGGCGGTGATACTTACCAATCCGGCCAAGATGCCGTTAAGTACCATCGTAATGTCATAAGCCTTGAATTTTAAATAGGAAAACAGTAATGCACCAAAGGCTCCGGCAGCACCGGCAATGGCTGTGGTAACAAAAACCCGGGAAACATCTGCAGGGGAGGCGCTTAGGACAGATCCTCCGTTAAATCCAAACCAGCCAAACCAAAGCAGGAATACGCCTATGGTAGCCATTGGAATACTGTGGCCGGGGATGGCATTCATGACTCGACCCGTATATTTTCCAATTCTGGGTCCCAACAGATAGGCTCCGACCAAGGCACCCCAGCCGCCGACAGAATGGACGATTGTAGAGCCGGCAAAGTCATAGAAAGGTGTTGCTAGTGCGTCCAAGAATCCGCCGCCCCATTTCCACATACCTACAATTGGATAGCAAATGCTGACATATAAGATGGAAAAGAAGATAAATGCGCCCAATTTTACCCGTTCTGCCACTGCTCCTGAAACGATGGTGGCGGCGGTGGCTGCAAACATTGCCTGGAATATAAAGTCTGTATAAAATGTATATCCCTCGCTGTAAGCAGAGGTGTCACCGCCTTCTGGAAAGTTCAGTCCAAAGCCGCCGAATCCAAAAAAGCTGCCAGCAAAATCCTCTCCAGGATACATCAGGTTAAAACCGACCAGGGCGTAACTCAATAGGCCCATGGCGGGGATGATGGTATTTTTAAAAAGTATGTTGACGGTATTTTTGGACCGGGTCAGTCCGGATTCCAGGGATGCAAATCCCAAATGCATGATAAAGACCAATAAAGCCGCAATCATTACCCAAAGGTTGTTGATGGTAAATATTTCCTGAGTCATTGTGTCGGTATTTTTTAAATGTGTATGTAAGTTTTAAAAGGAAGGGTGGGTTATAAGGCTTCTTCGCCTCGGTCTTCATTTCGGATCCTGTATACTTCAAGGACTTCGGTGACAAAAATCTTCCCATCTCCTACTTCTCCTGTTCGGCCCTCTTTTAGGATGCAATTGATAACGGGATCTACCAGATCATCCGTGGTGATGATCTCCAATTTGGTTCTTGGGATATAGGTGGGCTCGTACAGTACCCCCCGGTACTGTTGGAGCTTGGCCTGCTGTAACCCCATCCCTTTTACTTCATAAAATGTTAAAAATTTCACCCCGAGCTCGGCCACGCAGGAATGGATGACATCAAACCTTGATGTTCTGATTAAAGCTTCTATTTTTTTCATTTGGACAATTTTTTTAGGGTTTCGTTACCAATTTCCCAGTAAACCTGAGAAATTCTTTTCAAATATATAAATACTTGGTTCATATTATCACCATCGAAAGTGTTTTTTTTAAAAAAAAATTGAAAATAGGGCTAAAATCAACCCTGTAGTGTGGAAATATGTGTGATTTGTGGTTAATAAGGTTGGTTATTTAACCTATTACAGGTCAAAATTTATAATTTATCTGACTTACTGGTCAGTTATCCGGAAAAGGCTAAATTTGCCTCTTCAAAAAAACTACACAACAACTATGAATAAACCGACATTATTAATTTTAGCTGCAGGCGTTGGTAGCAGGTATGGGGGAAACAAACAAATTGATGGTTTTGGACCTAAAGGAGAGACCATTATGGACTATTCAATTTTTGATGCTATCAGGGCCGGTTTTGGAAAAGTGGTTTTTATTGTAAGGGAACAAATCCTGGATATGGTTAAGGAGGTTTTTGTGCCACGTCTAGAGGGGAAGATAGAAGTTGACTTCGTAGTTCAGAGCCTGACATCCAATTTGCCTGATGTTTATTTTCATCCGGATCGAAAAAAGCCCTTTGGGACCGCACATGCTGTACTTTGTGCCAAAGAGGTTATTAAGGAACCGTTTGCAGTAATTAATGCGGATGACTTTTATGGTAAAGAAGCATTTGATGCGCTGGGGAAGTTTCTTAGCAGTGAGGTTCAGCCGGCATTACATTGTATGGTAGGCTATGCCTTGAAAAATGTGCTATCTGACAATGGTACCGTGAGCCGAGGCGTATGTGAAGTCAATGAAGCCAACCAATTGGTGGGAATGGTGGAGCGGACTTCCATAGCAAGGGAAGGAGATAAAATCATCAGCCGAGGGGACGGAGAGGTGCTCGAGATACATGCAGATACTCCGGTTTCCATGAACTGTTGGGGATTCCATCCTTCCTTTTTTGAGGCGACAGAAAACCTTTGGTCTGATTTCCTTGCTGCCAACCACGAGGACCTCAAATCTGAATTTTACATTCCGATGGTGGCCAATACACTTATCCAGGAGAAAAAGGCGGCGATAGAAATTCTTGAAGGAGGCAAAGTGTGGTTTGGTGTGACCTATCCTGAGGACAAAGATAGTGTAATAGAAATGCTGCAAAAATTACATGCCTCGGGAGAATACCCTGATAAGCTCTGGCAATAGAAATATTTGCCAATAGCTTTGCCATAGCGATCTATTAAAAAGCAACTTCAGAAGAAGCTAGTTTTTATGTGAATGCAGGGCATTGAAGTGGCTTTGCATGTGGTTGTGTCGTGCTTAAGGTTATCATCGTACGGTTGTAGTACATGTGCGGATAATTTGTTGGAAGGTATATCTTTATCTTTGCTATGGCAATTGGTGCGATAGGCTTACTGTTTTTTTGCGGGTGCAGGAAATACAATGGAATCTTTCCTTTTGAGTTAAAGGTTTTATACGTCTCATGAGATGGCAAGAAGTTGTTGCTGCTGGCCGCTAAGTACCCTTTCTCAAATCTAAACCCAACAAATTACCAATTAAGGCTTGCTCTTGGTATCTTTGTAACTTATGAGCGAATTGGCAGTAACAGAGAAACTTCAGATAGAAAATTTAGATCCTCGGGAGTACATTATCATTAAAAATGCCAGGGTCAACAACCTCAAAAGCCTCAGTGTGGCGATCCCAAGAAATAAATTGGTCGTTGTCACTGGGCTATCCGGTTCCGGCAAATCTTCTCTGGCCTTCGATACCCTGTTTGCCGAAGGCCAGAGAATGTATGTGGAAAGCCTAAATTCCTATGCAAGGCAATTTCTGGGAAGAATGGAAAAGCCCGATGTTGAGTACATCAAGGGTGTGTCCCCTGCCATCGCCATCCAACAGAAGGCGACTTCAAAAAATCCTCGCTCTACCGTCGGCACCACTACCGAAATATACGACTACCTGAAGCTGCTCTATAGCAGGATTGGTAGGACCATTTCTCCCATCAGCGGAGAGGAAGTCAAGCGCAATACCGTCACGGATGTGGTAGATTTTATCAATTCTTTTGAAGAAGGTGATAAGGTGATGATCAGTTGTCCGCTCAAGGTGGCGCCTGAACGGCCGATCGAGAAGGAATTGGAAATACTACTGCAAAAAGGCTTCACAAGAATATTGATCAATGGGGAAGCTTTATTTGTTGAAGATATGATTTCTGAAACAAGCTTCCCCGCTGGAGATATGGAAATCCTAATTGACCGTGCAGTGGTACGCAAAGAGGATGAGGACAACCAGTATCGGATCGCCGACAGTGTCCAAACGGCATTTTTCGAAGGGCATGGTGAGTGCTTCATTTTTGTTCCGGGCAAGGAGAGAAAGGCTTTTACCGACCGTTTCGAATTGGACGGAATGGTCTTTGAGTTGCCTTCCGTAAATTTTTTCAGCTTCAACAATCCTTATGGAGCCTGTAGGACATGCGAGGGATTTGGATCGGTGCTGGGCTTGGATCCCGACCTGGTGATTCCGGACAAAAGTCTTTCCGTCTATGAGGGTGCCATTGCCCCCTGGCGGGGTGAAACCACTGGCAAATGGCTGGAACCCCTTGTGAAAAACGGGATACAGTTTGATTTTCCCATTCACCGGGCTTACGAGGATCTTGACGAAAACCAGAAGTCGCTGTTGTGGACTGGGAATAAATACTTTAAAGGATTGGATGATTTCTTCCAATTCGTGGGAAGCAAAATGCACAAAATCCAATATCGTGTAATGCTTTCTAGATTCCGCGGAAGGACCACCTGTCCAGACTGTAAAGGTACCCGTTTGCGAAAAGACGCTTCTTACGTCAAGATTTCCACCCATTCCATTACGGATATTGTCTTGATGTCCATTGAGAATGCGTTGGCACATTTTAACTCTATTCAGTTGACGGAATCAGAAAGGAAGATTGCTGACCGATTGCTCAAGGAGATCATCAACCGTTTGGAGTATATTGACCGGGTGGGTTTAGGTTATCTCACCCTCAACCGACTAACTTCCAGCCTTTCTGGCGGTGAATACCAAAGGATCAAACTCGCCACTTCTCTGGGAAGCGCATTGGTGGGATCTATGTATATTCTGGATGAACCCAGTATTGGTCTCCATCCCAGGGATACCGACCGGCTTATAATGGTATTGAATTTTCTGCGTGACTTGGGCAATACGGTGATTGTGGTGGAACATGAGGAGAAGATCATGAAAGCCGCAGACCAGATCATTGACATCGGTCCGGATGCCGGAATCCATGGGGGCGAATTGGTGTTTCAGGGAAATCTCCAGCAACTCCTGGAGCATGGAGATACCTATACCGCAAAATATCTTCAAGGTGTAGAAAGAATAAGCCTTAAAGAAACCAGTAGGCCCTGGAAGGACAGTATCCAGATCCGGGGAGCCCGTGAAAACAACCTGAAGAATATCCAAGTCAAGATACCCTTGGGCATACTCACCGTGGTAACCGGCGTCAGTGGATCAGGCAAGTCTTCCCTGATCAAGAAAGTACTGTATCCTGCTTTGGGCAAAATGCTCGGGACAGTGATAGACGAGAAAGGGAAATTTGATAAAATAGAAGGGGACTATAAAGAGATTACGCAGGTCGAATTTGTGGACCAAAATCCCATTGGAAAGTCCTCCCGATCGAATCCCGTCACCTATGTCAAGGCCTATGATGCGATCAGAAACCTTTTTGCGGAACAGGGTCTCGCCAAACAAAGAGGTTACAAGCCCTCGTTTTTTAGCTTCAATGTGGATGGTGGGCGCTGTGAGGCCTGTCAGGGCGAGGGCACGCAGAAGATCGAAATGCAGTTTATGGCGGATATCTTTCTGACATGCGAATCCTGCAAAGGAAAAAGGTTCAAGCAGGAAATACTCGATGTACAGTATAAGGAAAAAAACATAGCGGATGTCCTGGACATGACCATAGACGAGGCTATGGCTTTTTTCGAGGGTAAAGCGCCCATTATACATAAGATTCAGCCTCTTCAGGAAGTGGGGTTAGGTTATATAGGTCTGGGACAATCCTCCAACACCTTGAGTGGTGGGGAAGCCCAAAGGGTTAAGCTGGCTTCCTTCTTGGTAAAAAACAACATGAAGGCCAATGACAAGATCCTCTTTATCTTTGATGAACCCACTACCGGACTACATTTTCATGATATCAGGAAGTTGCTACATTCTATCAATGCGCTCATCGACCAGGGGCATTCGGTTATTATTATCGAGCATAACACCGAGGTGATAAAGTCCGCAGACTGGGTCATCGACATGGGGCCTGAAGGCGGAGACAAGGGGGGCTATATTACTTTTGAAGGAACTCCTGAAGATCTAAAGAAAGTGGAGGGCAACTACACGGCCAAGTATTTGCGTGAATCTTTTATGGCTTGACCGTAAAATTCTTGAAAGGTAGTAAAAGGAGCCTTCTGACATCGATTCCTTCATGCCATAAAACAAAAGTACAGCAGGGCAGAGAGGAAGAAAAGCAGGGTGGACACAAGTCGGATTAAGGTTTTCATGCTGTCGTTTATTTATCCTGCCTGACCAAAAAAATACATCACGGCCCCCGTTGCCAAAACCATAAAGATAGCTTGTAATGCTTTTCTTGTAGCTGGAGAATTGCCTGAACTTAGGACCCTAATCCCCAATGGTAAAAGTGCGAAGCAAAGCCCTGAAGTGGCTAGCACCGATGTCCAGGAACTTCCTTTTAATACGCCGATCATTAAAAAGGACACCGTGGCCAACGATATGGACGAAAACAGACCTAAGGTACGGGAGAGATAGGCTCCCGCCGCCAATGTAATCCACCCAAGCAAAATAAATACTGTGAGGAAGGAAACTACATGAAAGGCACCATATGAATCTGCTAAGGTATCTTTGGCCAATTCCAAATCGTGAATTCTCACCACCTGAAAAGCAAGGTGGTCAACTCCTGCATGGAATGTTCTGGCAAAAAGCCCAAACATAACCATCAGCCCTCCCCAATTTGCCCATATAGGTTTAGACAATCCAATTTGCCTTACAAGGGTTAATATTCCCGGCCACAGCAGGACATTTCCTGCAAGAAATAGCTGATACGACCATGTCATTAAGGAGGAATGGGCTTCATAAGCCCTTAATTGTTCCGGAAAGAAAAAATGGAAACGCAGCAGGAGAAGCACTCCCGCCAAGAGCAGTAACGGCGCTAAAACCAAGGAAAAGCCTCCAATCCACCTGCCTGGAAACCATATATTGTCATTGTCTGTGTTCCTGGACGTCATATTATCGCACAATTTGTCCAAAGGGTCTGCAAAAGAAAAACTAATGGGGCAGAAATGGCTTTTGTGTGATAAAACCCCTTGCTGATGGGCTTATCGCTTTTTGGCCATAGGGAGACGCCAACTCCCGCAGCACCGGAAGCAGGCATCTCGTCTTTTGGCGAACATATTGCGAAAAGAGGTCATCCATTTTTACATTGAAGGAGCGCCAAATAAATTAATGCTCCCAAAATGGCGGTGGCTCAATACCAAGAGATCTGAGGTAAACATAACCCTGGCCCCTGTGGTGAATTTCATTGTCAATAAAATAGAAAAGGGAGGCAAAGATTTTGTTTTCATATTGGCCAAAAGCCACATCAGTTTCCTGGAAACGCTGCGGAGAAATCCGAGGCCAAAATTGATTGATCTTTTCGGTTACTTCATCCCATTTATCCAGGATATCTTGTTTGGTTTTTATTCCGGCCTTCTCCATAGAATGGTCCCATTCCCCAGATGCTCCCCAATTTCCCGTCGCCATTCCTTCTACGCCAGGGCCGGCAATATCAAGAAGTTCCTTGACCATTTCGGCAAACGGTCTCATACCACCGATGCTATAGGAGAAAAATTCCTTTTCCGGAAATGCGTTGATTACACGTCGGGTCAGGCCGCGGTGTCCCTGCCAATGTGCGAGCAGATCTTCCTGGAAAAGGATAGGAGTGGTGTTCTTGTCTTGTTCAGCAACAATTCGTTGATTTTCCATGTCGATGTGGTTTTTGGTTTTTTTGATATCCAAATATCCGCATGGACTGTGACAACCTTATGTCAGTAGGATTTTAAAGATAGAGAATCTTTTTTTGTCAGTATGAATGAAGGCACTACGGGAATCCCGGCGTGGATTGCAAGTCTTGAAGCGACAGATAAATATTGTTAACCACCATGATATATCAGAGGCATTGCCACAGTAAATTCCACAGATACTACTCCCGCTCCGAAGGTTGTCAACTTCATCGTTTTCCGCCGGTTAAGGGCCTCCCAAAAATAATGGCCTAAGCCTTGAGATCATGTGTCTCCGGCTTAGGCCATTATCGGCTTTAATTTTCTACGCGACTTGCAGCTTCCTGCTTTGCGCTATCAGTTGCTCTCCATTGGATGTGCCTTCAAGAGTTCTTCAGGAGAGTAAAAGCCGGTTTTGCCTTTAATGGCTTCCCTTACTTCTTTGACTTTTTCGGGACTTATGGCGGAGGCTTTGTTGCCGAAGGAATTTCGGACAAAGGTAAGCACAGCCGCCATGTCATCATCTTTAAGAAGTCCTCCGAAAGGAGTCATAGGCACCTGTCCAGGATATTTCTGACCCAGCACTTCGATAGGGCCTAAGAGTCCCTGAAGCGTCAACTTGATCAAACGCTCTTCGTCGCCTTGGACCCAACGGGTATTGGCCAAGGGCGGGAATCCAGAGGCTACCAAACCTTTACCGTCAGGTTGGTGACAGGTAGCGCAATAACCTTCTTTGGCATATATTTCTTTCCCTTTGATAAACAATTCACGCTCGACACCTTCGAGATGGGTCTGTACAGCTTGTTCTTTTACCTCTCCCACCGCATGGTTGTTGAGATGCGCAAGAGCAGTAGCATGGGCATGGATCATCCACTCATCCAAAGGATGTTTGCCCGCTTCCTCTATTATTGGCAGGCCTTTCTCGGGCTCAAGCCAAGAGGCGGCCACAATAGCTTCCAGCCTCACACGGCCATTCTCATCAGCCGCTGCTTCCACAAGTAAAGTGGGCTGTTCGGCTACCTGATGGCCTACGTAGCGCAAGACCCTCACGGCAGCAGCCCTCGCTTTTGAATCCTTGGCCTTAAGCAATTGACGGAGCAGGTTTTCATCCACCTTATTGAGTCCCCAGCTTACCCAAAGGGCTTCCAACAAATGGTGCTCATATTGGGGGTCATTTTTGTCCAGATTGGCGGCCCAAGTAGAAAGGTTGGAAAGTACCTCCTTGGTATCCCTTCCCCGGAGTTCCCTTCTGGTGCGGTAACGGCTACGAAATTCCGGAAGTTTAAGGTTATCCAAAAGCACAGGTATGCTGGCTCCATCGATTTTGGCAGGCGTTACCAAAGGACGAGAGGGGTAAGTTACCCGATAAATCCTCCCATGCACGTGATCACGGAACGGATCCCTTGCGTTATGCTGCATATGTCCGATCAACACATTGTGCCAATCAACGATGTAAAGCGAACCATCCGGAGCGAACTCCATATCCACCGGACGGAAATTAGGATCTGAACCAACCACCAAATCCTGACGGTGCTGGCTGGAGTAGCCGGTTCCATTATCGACCATGGTGTGTTGCTTCATCCCCAAAAATCCAATGGTATTGTTGATCAGGAGGTCCCCCTGTACATCATCTGGAAAATGTCGGCTGGAGATGAATTCAAGACCCGAGGTGGGTCGAACACGGTGTTTGTCTTCTATCAGGTTAAAGGATTTGTGGGTAGCTACGCCATACCGCGGTTTGATGGAACCCGGCATCATCCAGCGGACATCGGGGCCTGAGGTTTCAGCGAAGAAATTTTGTCCCCAATCATCGAAAATAATGCCCCAAGGGTTCGGAATGGACAGCTGAGCAGTTCTTTCCAGGTGGTGTCTGCTAGGGTTATATCTATAAAAACCACCATTGGTAGCTCTTACAGGGCCATAGGGTGTTTCGACATTGGTATGCAAAAATACCCCCTCTGCCATATAGATAGCTCCCGATGGATCAGCCTCATAGGCGCTATGGGCATGGTGGGTGTCGTGGTCATCAAAACCACTCAAAAGGACTTCTCTACTATCGGCCACGTCATCGCCGTCTGTATCTTTAAAGAGCATGAAATCCGTGCCTTGGGATACGTAAACGCCTTCAGGTGCGAGCTCGAAGCCCACCGGAAGATGGAGGCCATCAGCGAACACAGTTTGTTTATCGGCCTTGCCGTCCCCGTCAGTATCTTCAAGAATAATGATTTTATCATTCGGTTTCTCATCCCCGGGCTTGTAGTGGGGATAACTTGGCATTGCGGCTATCCAGAGGCGTCCCTTGTTGTCAAATGACATCTGAACAGGATTGGCCAAGTCTTCGAATTCTTCTTCGGAAGCGAAGAGTTCTATTTTATACCCTTCCGGCACCTTGATGGTAGAAAGTGCTTCCTCCCCGTAGAGGTATTTAGGTGGGTTTTTTTCATCAAATTTAAAATTGGTGTCAACAGGAGGGAGCGCGGTGGTTTTCGCATCTTCCGAACGGACATCCATTTTCTCACCTTTCACCGCCTTCCAGATGGCCTCGTCACGGATAGCAGTCATCTCACGGATCTTTTTGATCTCAGCTGGATAGTTGTCAGGCCCAAAGGGGTCATATCGGCGCCCAAATACATGCACTCCATTGGGGATTTTGAAATCATTGTGCCACATCCAATTCTTCTCCTTGACGGCGGCATGTACCAGTTCACGGTGTTCGCCAGCTCTGATTTTGTCTTTCCCAAACAGGTTATCTGCTAGAAAAAGAGAGAATTTCTTATAACCTTCCTCGTTTAACTGAAAGCCGTCTATGGTCAATGGATCGCTACTTGAAGCGTACCAATCTTTAGAGGGGTTGAAGGCATCGATAAAGAGAACATTGTTTCTTTCCGCCACTTCCTTCATCGCCTCGGCATAGAGGGCAAGATTTTCATTTTCTTTTTTTCCGTCAGGAAGATCATACTGACCGGAAAGATCTTCAAAAGCAATGGGAGACACGATCGCCAGCTGGGTAGTGTCGCCGTTGTATTTCTGGCTGAAAGTATGGTGGATAAAAGCCTCCAATTCGCCTTTATAGTTTTCGAGTCCTTCCGGACCCTGAAAAGATTCATTGTACCCAAAGAATGCCACGACAATGTCAGCCTTCAGCCTTTTCAGCCATTCATCCTCTGTTTCCAGATGGCCCTCGCTGCCGGAATTTTTGGCGAGTTCGGTCTGGAATTTTTCCGCACCGGGAAAGGCCCAGGGTGAGTTTCTTCCCGAATGCGGCCTGAAGCCGGGAGTATTTCCCCCGTCGCCCATATTTCTAATAAACAGGAGGCTGTCGGGGTAGCGAAGATGCATTTCTGTCTCAAAATAGCCATAGTTCATCATTCTGGATGGCAGGTTGTTGCCGATCAAGAATATGCGGGAACCTTTGTTGATTTTGAGGGTATTGGAATCTTGGGAACATTGAAACAAACATAATGCAATGAGGACGAGGCCAAAAATGTTCAATCTTTGGGCTCCGGGTTTTCCTTTGGTCGTCATTTTAGTAATAAGGGGTTAGCAAACATTGACTCTGTAAAAATTCTTAACTGAGCCAATGTACAAAAATATGAATTAACTCAAATAATTTCTGCTGTAATATTCTATGGTTGGTAAATTACTTATATCTGGTGGATGCCACGAGTTTAAGATGGAAAATGCAAAAGGTGAAATGCTAGCTTGCTTCTGCCATTTTATTTGCTTAATCTAGCCATGGCTTCCAAGAGCATCAGCCCGCTCAATTGAACGGATGCATCAATAGGTTCTTTTGAAGGGATAATCCAGGAGGGACCGATAAGCATTTCCGGCCGCCGTATGTTACGGTACAGAGCTACAGCATTTTGTCGAAGGAATTCGCGATAGAGCGCTTTTTTTTCATCCGCCAAAGCAGAAGATTGGGTTAGTGCTGCCAGATGCCTGATCAATATTCCCTTGAAAAGCCCCCCATCTCCCTGACCCTCGCTTTTTAAGACTCCTCCAGGAGCCATTCCTCCATCAGAAATCGTAAAGTCAGCTGTCTTAACGGCGTCGTCAAAATATATCTGTTCGCCTGTTTGTTTAAAAAGAGCCATGGAGGCACCGATAAATACCCCTTGATTATAGGTGAATTTCCAGTCCTTGTCGATCTTTTCGTCCCCGTTCCTATTGATCCCGTCCCAGGCCAGTCCACTGTCGCTGTCAACGAGAGAGGATTTCTGCCATTGGTATATCTTTTTAGCCCATTCCAGATCTTCTGGTTTTTGTTGTAATTCATAAAGCCGTGCCGCCAAAATAACCGCAGGCGCATTGGCTGGCGTATTTTTGTAATCCAACTGGGTTTTTCTCCAGGCAATGCCACCGCCCTGATGATCATTCCAACCTTTCTTGATGTCTTCCCAAAGGATCTCGGTGGCTTCCAAAAATTCCGAATTCGCAGTAGCCTTATAGGCCCTTAATGATGACAAAGCAAGCCATTCCATGTCGTCATAATAATCGTTGGGATACTGGCCTCCATTTTTGTTTTTAATGCCCCTGAGGATGGTCAGCATCATCGCTTCTTGATCCTGGTTCCTCAAATGGGCGTCTACCAGCACATCCAGCACATGCGCATTCCACCAGTAATGGAAGGTCTGATTCCCTCGGTTATCCTGGGATATGTAGTCGCCGTCTTCAGAGAGAAAGGCTTGAAAGGTGGCTGTGTGGACACTGTCGGCAATGGCCTCCCAATCTAGCTCTTTTTCCTGATGGGCGACAGGGTTTGCTATATCGTCGGAAATCCTAAAGGAGGTGGAGAGAAGTACGAAGAGAAACAGGAATTTGGGCATGTTGCATCAATTTTTAGTCTACCAATGTACAAAAAAGCACCTGTTCTTCTAATAACGTGGCGGATAATTGATTATTTCCCTTACGAGATCCTCCCATATCCAGTTTATTGACTTCATGCTGTTCCTCCAAAATTTATTTTCTCTACATTTGATGGACAAAATGGCCTTTAAAATAATGGATTTCAATACAACTAAGCTCTTATCTGGCTTCATTCTCTGGACATGCTTTTTTCCTGTTTTTTCGCAAACTGTACTGGATCAGGCTAAAGGGTTGAATGACTTAGAGCTGGGCCAAAACCTTTCGACTTTAAAAGATCAGCTTCAAATGATTACTGGTACTGAGACAGTCTATCAAAACAACCCATGGTTGGCAGAAAGTGTAAGAAGGAATTTGAAAAACGGTATTCGAGAAGGCATAAATACAGGAGAAACCAAACGAATACTCAATGGCAACCGAGCATCCGACCATAGAATTTTATTTTTTAAGGAGGGGGTGTTTAAAATCAGATGGACATTCAACAACAGTGATTTTCCAGATTTGAAGCCGGTTTTAGCCGATTTCGTTGCGTACTTCACCAATAAATTTGGACCGCCTACCGATACCATTCTAGACGACACCTTCATTTGGAACGGACACGTCAATCGACTTCAGGTATTTTTTGATGGAAGATCCATTCAGGTGGAGTTTCGTGATGAGCAGGTGGAAAAAACGATAAAAACATTAACTCCTTAGCGGTGATCAGTAGGCTCTGATAGGCGTATTCCAGCAGGTCGTTGATCTGGAGTTTTATGCGGTGCCAGATAATGAACTTGATCTTCGGTACACTGGCGGAAGCCTAGCGGCAAAAATTTTTGCTTGCCACCTCCTGATCCATTGATATGGGGTGATATCCGCTGGAAGAAAAAATAACCCAAAATAAAAATTTGGAGCCGGTCAACGGCTCCAAATGAAACGTGACTGAATATTCAGCCGCAGGTGGTATTTTCCGCTAGGAAGAATCCAAAAATAGCTCTGGAGATACTGAACAACAGGAAAAACCTTGGCGTCCGTTAAGGGAACTGGAGACTACTCTCCTTCTTAAAAAACCCATAACCATAGCTTACCTTAATGATTTCTCCTCGTTCGGCAGAAAGGCTTTGATTGCCTGATCGAAGGCCTTTTTTTGTGAGGGAAACCGATCCTGTCAGAATATCAGAAAAAGCATTGTCTTCTTCAAGAGTGATGAGCAAGGTGTCCCCTCTAGAATTACTAAGAACCACATCTACAGTTTCCGGTTTTTCCGGATATAGATTAATTGGAGCGGCAAGTTTGATTCTGAAAGATTTTTTGCTTTTTTTCTCGATTGAAATTGAGCTATAGTAGTTCGCCAAATAGGCCATACTGGTATTGAAGGCCGTATTGAACTGTACCCAGCCTTCGGTCCATCCCAAATTGCCCACCTCAGGATGATTGGGATAATGGAAGGATTTAGGGGATCCGTCAAACACAAATTTCACCTCCTCCAAAAGGCCAATGCCTCCTTGGTGCCGGTTGTACCAACCCAGGTCTACACCCTCGATTTCATCTGGCCCCTTATAAGAAAAGTGCCGGCCTACGGGATTCCTGCCAAATGCATTGTCAAGGTGAGACCAAGCCAATATCTCCAATCTCGGGATTGTTTTCGCTTCTTCCAAAATGGACATGGCTGCAAATGCTGCGGCCGGAAAACCAAGGATATTTCCCGTTTCATTCCAACTTGGCGGAGTCCATTCTTCCTCGGAATATTTCCTGAAATCCCAGAAATTATCCGAACGGGAAAGGATCACTTTTACCCACTCCTCCACTTTTTGCTGCAGGCCCGAGGGACCCTGGTCAGGATACTGATGGTGAAAATAAGCAAAGGCCCGCATGGTAATATGCTCAGACATCCGCTGGCCCTTGGTCGTCATGGGGTCATTCCAATCCAGGTTTTTGATCATCCACTCCATCTGTTTGTAAGCGGCCTCGAAATATTTATCAGCATCCGGTTCCTGGATACGCTTTGCCACCTCATACATCATCAAATTGGGAATAACGGAATGCCCGGGAGGCAGCTCACCCTTTGTGGTGCCTAAGCGCGTCTTTATATCCAGCAAATTATGTCCGGGACTTAAGTCATATTGTGTCGTTGAATAGGCTTCTACCGTATTTTTCTCCCATTTGTCTTTTACATATTGGTAAACAATATCAAAATTCTGTTGAGGCAACCACTTTTTGAGATAAGGCCAGGCATACAGAAAATGTGCGAGCTCCGCTTTTTGCATTTCATGATCCAGCTCCTGAGAGATCTTCACATCCACGTCCCAATGGATCAACTGGACTAGATCCGGGCTTTCTGGATGAAAAGGCTCCAATGCTCCCCATAGCCCTTTGTATGCTTCTGGAAAGGATGAATTGGGTACGTGATGTAAAGTCTGTTCCAGTCGTTCAAAAGCAACGGGATTGGCCAGATATAAGGCAACCATGCTCTGCAAGGCCCAATTAAAAAAATCCCCGTCCCGCCATGCCCAGGAGAGGGGCCGGATTTTATCAGTGGTACCCACATAATGTCTGGATCCAGCCATAAAATCCACCATATTGCGATAAGTCACCCGTTCCATCCAGTGTGGCCCGATACGAAAAGGATAAGATACTTCATCATTTGCTTCAATAACGAATTCCTTTGACGTCTCCGGATTGAATTCAGAGAAGTCTCCGATCCCCTTGTGGATTGTCCCCTTATAAATTTCTTTTCCCTCCGCCGACTTGATGGAGAAAGGGGTATTGTCAGCCATCTCTACTGCACTAAATCTTTTAGGCCGTCCCAGGTTGAAGCCGCTTTGGTTAAGGAGAATTGCTTTCGGTCTGGTGGCAGACGAATCCACATATTGCTTGCCATACATTTCCAGCTCCGAAATAGAAACATTTCTGCTCTGGGAAAAAAACCGGATCCTGTCGGACAGGACAGGCTTTTCCAAACCGATCCGAAGCTCCTTCGAAGTATTCTCCTTTACTTCCTTTATGTCTCTCCAGGTTCCGTTCAACATGGTTTGGAGTTTAAACTGGCCGATGGGTTCCTGGTCAAACTTGACTTGGATGGAATAAATCTCAGTGGCTCCCGGTAATTTCACGATCAGCCAGGGAAGGGAATCTGTAGCCTCATTTGTCCAACTGCTGGCTTTCCCGTCGATGGCATGGGCCGCCTCATAGCCTGCAACTTGGCTGCTTGCGGAAGCGGATCCGGAGAGAGAGAGGTTATTTTGGGTTTGGGAATAGCTCTGGAATCTGAGGGCACATAGCGCAACCAGCAAGCTATAGGTAATTATACCACGGATGTTTTTGAGTAGCATTTGATTAGTCTTTAAAATTTATTTTATCATTCTTTCCTGTTTCTATCGGAAAGAAATAAGCTTGAAGCGCTTTGTCCCACTTCGTTTTTATGTTCCCTTTAGCTATCAGTTCCTAAGAAATCCCTTTGTTGGCAGGCAAACGAATACGCCAAAAAGGAAAACCAGCAGTCCCACACGCCCTGACGTCTTTCTTATGAGGGGTTTTCTAATTATTTCCTCCTTGTTATCCTTCATGCTATTTAAAAGTCAACTCCAAAACTGCCAATCCGTAAGGCGGTATCGATACCCTCCAATCCTGGTCCACGGGAAGTTCTTGCAAGACCTTCCCCTCCTGATCCAAAATCCTGACGGATGTGGGTGACAGGTTTTGGTTGAATTTCTCCAGATCCAATTGAAGTTTCCCGCTTTGAATTTCGTGATGTTGGTTCAGTAAGAGTATCAGAAGAGACCCTCCTTCTTCTGTCTCAGTGATAATATGTTCCAAGGAAGGATTGTCCAGGATAATGCCTCCCGGCACAATTTTTAAATTGGCTTTTTTGCCGAAGACCACCCCGGCGTCGAAGCCATAGCTTTGATGTGGCCCCACTTTAGGTGTAATGAAGCCTCTTGGAAAGAATACCTTCCCTTCTGATCTAAACTCAGCTTCTGCCATCAGATAATCCGTGATCCATCCGATTTGCCACCAGGCATGATGGGGGAAAGGGCCGGAACCCGCATCCATATTCCGCCAATAATAAGAAGCAACGCCTGTTTCCTGATTCACAAAGGCGTCTCTGCCAATGGCGGCAGATCGCGCCATGTCGGCAAATATATGTTCTCCGGAGAGGGCATATATCCTAATGAACATGCCCAGATGGCTGGCCAAGAGAATAGGACCATGGCTATTGGCGGATCCTATTGCTCCTCCATGTTCGAAACTCAAACCCACCTGTGAGATTTCCCAATCCTGAAGCGGCTTGTCTTTTACTGTTTTGTTTTCTTCTGTCGAAATAGGATGCGTGTAAATATGCGTGGCGTAAATTTTTGCGGCTTGAATGGCAGCTTCTTTGTATTTTTCAGTTCCTGTAATGTCGTAAAGATCCAGATAGGCTTGGGCGGTCTGTGCGGTCGCGAAGTCGGGAACATAGCGGACATCACCGCAGACCCCTAGGAAACATCCCTTTGCCACTCCGTTTTCCAGGTACCAATCTGCCCCTTTGACCGCTGCATCGAGGTATTTTTCTTCACCCAAAATTCTATAAGCCACGAGCAAACCGTAAAAAGTGGCTCTATAGTCCTTTAGTTCAGGGAACATCTCGTCTCCCTGTCGGTCATAGGCTACCGGCCAGCTGCCTTCCGGTTTTTGCCAGTCCAGCAAGAGGTCCGCGCCCAACTTCAATCTTTCTTTCAGCTCGACATTATCCTTTTCAAATAAAAGAATATTGCCGATGTCCAGCATGATATAATAGGTAAGTGCGATAGGTTCAACCATATCCCCCCATTCCTCGACAAACTGTTTTGATTTGGAGAGATAATATTGTCCTATGGCCGCACCCTGAAAGAAACCCGGTTCTACCTGTTGCTGGGCAAGCTTGAAGTTCAATGCAAAGGGAAGAATGTCATTTTTCAGTTGGGGATCTCCGGTAGCATGGGCCAACATCCACATGGCCCCATAATCGGCATTTTTCATGGCGTCTTTGTCAGATCCTACTACGCCACCCAGATAGGCCTGCGCACCGATCTTTTTTCCTTGAAACTCTTCTACTCTCCATAGGGAGGTAGTCGGGTCTGTCAGATAACCATGCATGGTTTCTACCCTATTGCTAAGAGATTGTTTGTTCTTTCGTAGCTTGAGGCTCTTTTTAAAGTCATAGATATCATAGACCGTATGTTTCAGCGTTTCAAACCAATCCTTGTCCTGCAAACTGAGCCTGAAGGAGAAATTGAGTTGATCCCCCTTGTTCATTTGGGATCCAGGCTCTCCTAACACCGGATAATACAGTGTAGGGCTGAGCTGGCCTTTCCGGTTCATATGGGACAAGCCCAGGTTCCAGTCGGCATGGGTCATCTGGTCTTTTTCCCAAGGATCCCTTCCCAATATGGGATCTGCAATGACCGCGGTAGTAAATCCTTGCTTGGAAGTCACCATAGGACTGAGGGTGCTGGCCGTGTTTTCACTAAAGACAATCGGTCGGCTCGGAATACCGTTCCCATAGGCATAAGCTACCGTAAGATCATCCCCGATATGATTGCCGTGGAAATATCCTGGGACTGTCGCCCATTCCAGTTCGTCAACCGAAACCGTGGTCAAAGTCGGGCTGGAAAAGGAATAGTACCCCGCCTGTTTGATCTGCACCGTCTGGGTAATGAGGATGTCTTGTTGATATTCGGGGTCCAGTTCCCAATCTATTTGGATTTTACCTGAGGGCGTATCTTTTTCGAAGCGGATTTTCTGTTTTCCTAGCCGGGTCACCTTATCGGGGAAAAAGTAAGACGCTTCCCCCGCCGTGTTCAAAGCCACCCCAGTCGTCCGCTTGTCCCAGGTAGAAAGTAGGTATTTGTATTCCTCTCCTGGAAAAGGATCCCCGTGAGCAGTGAACAGCTTTTCCTCGGCTTTTCCTGCGGGCTTTTCCTTTGAGGATAAATAGCTGTACTCTCCGGTAGGATGCGCCACATCCACCCATTGGCCTTCGGAGTTGAAGGAAAGAGCGTAGATCTCATATCCTTTGTCCGTTTTTTTCCATTGAATCTTCAACTGATCATTTTCGAGTAAGATTTGATCCTGGGCTTGGGCCGGACTCCAGGCCCAACAGAGGCTCAACATCAATAATAATAATCGTGTACACATAGGTTTCTATTTTTGTGTGGTTTAATCTTTCCCGTAGCACAGAATACCAAAAAGAGCCGCTGGAATAGTACCGGTAGGATGGTTCAATTCAACGGTCAATTTCTTGGTTTTAATCATTTGATCTAACCGTATGGTACAGATCGTTTGGTGGTTGTCTATTTTGGAAAAAATAATTTTCCCTGATTGATCCTTTACCAGAAAGGACCTTACACAAAAAGGGATTTCTGATTCAGGATGTCCCAACAAGGTAGATTCAAGCGGATGATCAAAATCCGTGTCAAAATAGAGTCTTATCTGGGAGATATTCTGTGCTTCTTCCCACTCCAGTGTGACAAAGGGAGATGTATCGGAGGGACTCGCGACCCAGGCATTGGGCTGAAGATAGGGGCGGAAGAAGCCGTTCATCAGGTTTTCTTTGCGATAGATAGGCAGCGGCCGGTCGAGGCGGAATGCTAGATTATATCCGTCGGGCCTGCGCTCGGGTACCCAAAATTCAAAGCTGTCAATGCCGATATGTGGAGGCGGAGACTGGGTGCTACTGGTAGCGACTGCCTTGTTGTATTTGTTGAAAACCGATATTATACCGGTCACGCGATTGGTGGAACATTGGACCTCGATAAGGTCATTGGCCATCAGACAAACAAAAATGTACTGCGCCTCTTCGATATGGGACGTAAAAGACAATTGATAATCGGCTTCGCCCTTTCGGACCGGGACAGAGATTTTTTCAAGCATCTGATCAGGGGTATAATTTCCTTTTCTTTGACTGCTTTGTAGTTCCACCTCTAGGACGGTATCTGTCGTGGCCTTTACTTTTATGGTAACAGAAGGGAACTTACCCAGAGGCGCCGGAATAAGCTGGGCCATGGAAAATTCCAACCGCTTCCACGGACCGTCGAAAGGCAAGCCGTCTAGCTTATATTCGCTCGATACGGTGAGTGTAGCGCTAGCGCTAAGATTATCTGGATCTTTGAATTTTATTTTGGGAAGAAATTGCCCCTCTCTGATCAATAATGACTGCAATTTTTCCATCCAGTTGCGATGAAGTAGGTCGGCGGGCTTCAATTGATGTTGTAGGCATAAAAGCACCGCTAAAGCCAGGGCTTGGGTATTGTGGCCACAGGTAGCCATCACCCGCGTAGAGCCAAAGGCCACATGACTGGCGCTAATCAATCTGCCTCCTAGAAAAAGGTTCCTGATGTTCCTGCTGTACATCGTCCGGTAGGGAATCTGATAAACGCCTTTGGAATGCCACTGCGTACATCCCGGCTGCTCGCTGTAGACCCCGTCTGCCGGATGAAGGTCCAAGGCCCATCCTCCGAAAGAGATTACATCAGCATGTTCCCTTTGCTCCACCACATCCCTTTGGGTCAACATATAATCCCCCTCAAACCTTCTACTTTCCCTTTTTCCGGGGATGGTGCCTACCCATTCCAAAGTTAGGTTTTCCACATCGCTGTATTCACCGGAGTTTTTGACATGATTCCAGATGCCATAGACAATTTTCCACAGTTCCCATTTGATCTCCTCGCTTTCATGAATGGTATCTTTTCTACCTCCATACTCTACCCACCAAAGCCTGCAGCCATCGTCCTTTAGGTTGAAGGTCTTAAAGCGGGGAAGTTGGGTGATATCCTGATGGGCGAAGGCGGGAGGGGTAAATTTTACTGGCTTCCCCGTATCTTTGCTGTAGAAATAGAGGGAATGGCCCAAGAGGGCGCCATAACCTTGGTCGGGAGCAAACTTTTCATCAAATTCATCAGGTTGCTCAGCGCCCATTCTAAAGGCAGCTCCTGCCAAAAAACCGACAATTCCATCCCCCGATGCATCTACAAAATAAGAAGCAGAAAGGTGGTATTCGGTGGAGTTTTGGCTACAAAATGCCTTCACCATTTTTATCTCTTCCTCACCGCTCTTTTCAATATCATGGGCCGAAGTGTTGAGCAACAAACGGATATTAGATTCTCTGCTGACCATTTCCAAAAGCAGGGTATCGAGGATCAAGGGATTTCCTTCCGGATTTCGGTGGAGATTTTCGAGAAGGATTTCGTCGATCACCCCCCCTTCTCTGGACCAACGGTTATTGTTTCCCATATGGGAGGTAGCTCCTAATATCCAAAGTCTGATTTCCGAAGAGGCGTTTCCTCCCAAAACAGGTCTATCTTGGACCAAGACTACTTTTAATCCAAGCCGCGCGGCCGTAATGGCGCAACAGGTACCTGCCATTCCGCCCCCCACGATAACCAAATCCGATTGTAGTTTCTCTAAATGCAGTTTTCTTGCTCCTAAGTAAGGTCCTTCTTTGTGTATCATTTCCTGAACAGCTATTATTGATATGTTTTCTTAATAATGAATTTATTGGGAATGAGGTATTCTGAGGGAATACCGGTACATAAAGGCGCCCAAGCCCATAATCAATATTCCCATGGTGAGCACATAAATGGCTGCACCAGATGCCCAGGCCGACAAGAGGAAGAAAACCAGGCCTATGGCGACAAAAGCAAGTCCCAATACTTTGATCCCGAAAACATTCTGAACCTGAGCGGTACCCCCTTGGTCTTCCTGGCCCGCTGGATGGTTGCTAATAGGGGGATGGAGCTTTTGGAGGGAGGAGACATATATTTCATAAAGCAGGAGCAAGAAGAAGGGAATTCCCACCCCAACCAACATTTCCATACTGCGGTCCAGTGCAAAGTCCAGCAGCGAAGGAGAAATAAACTTGAAAAATAAGTTGGCGGCCAAACTGATGGCGGTTACCCATAAGATAGACTTTCCATTTTGTCTGCTGGAAAACAAGGCCCAGATGGCAGGCATGTACAAGGCACCACCCGTGACAGCCCCTATACTTAAGACCACCTCCACTATACCTCCTGCCAGAGGGACCATAAAGGCGATTCCTATCGTCCCTATTCCGAACAACAAGGTAGTGAGCCGCGCGACAAACATCAGGTGTTTATCAGAAGAACGGGGTCTCAGAGGTTTATAAATATCATTGGTCAAAACAGCAGCAGCCAAGTTCAGCGAAGTGTTGACCGAACTTGCGGTGGCGAATATCATTCCGCCTAACATCAAACCCATCATGCCCACGGGCAGCACCTTCTGGCACATCATCAGATAAGCACCTTCTGCATCCAATGTGCTTAACCCAGGCTCTATTACCTGATAAATCATTGGGGGCAACATCCAAATGATAGGACTGACCAAGTATAAAAATCCAAAAAGATACCCCACCTTGGACGCGGACCGGCTGTCTTGGGCGGAGGTATATCGCTGTACGTAAGCCCAATTGCCGCCGATAAATACCAGGTTATATATGCCAAATGCGATAATAAACGGCCAGGTAAACTCTCCATTCACCAGTTGAAAAAAGTCATCAGGTGCTTGTGAGATAAAGGTTTCCAGTCCATTCACTTCTTCAATAGAAAGGGGTACAACAATAAACACTGCTGCGGTCAATACCACAAACTGTAGTACATCGGTCACGACTACTGCCCACAATCCCCCTACTGCGGTATACACCATGACAATTCCTCCCAGTAGCAAGATGGAATAATAGATATCGAATCCCGTGGTAACATTGACAATCTTAGCCACGGGATATAAAAAGGCACCCGTATACCCTAAAGAGAGAAACAGGAACAAATAGGTGTAGTAACTTTGGATCTTGATGCCAAATCGGTTGGTCAGGAATTCCGCTACCGTCAAAGCATTGGTCTTGCGCCATTTTGGAGCAATAAAATACCCGATGAGAAAGCCGCTGATACACATGGTCATCTGTATGGTTATCGCCACCATTCCGTATGTATACGCGATAGAACCCCAGACCACAAAGGTACCTGCTGAGAAGAAGCTCATAAAAAGGGAGAGCCCATTGATGGGCCAGGGTACAGCCCCTCCTGCGGCAAAGAAAGATTTCATATCTGCTCCTTGTTTTCCGAAGGACAGACCGGCAACCATGATAATTAAGCTAAATACGATAATGGTCAGAAAATCCAAGTATTGCATGGATAGTTGGTTAACGATTATTGGGTAGAAAAATAAAGGGTTTTGTTAAGCAACCGATGCCGAAATCGGTTGCTTAATTTGAGGCTGATCTGACTATTTATATTCCAACCAAGTAGTGGCGCTACAGGATTTATCCGTGGCAAACCTGATCCAGCGAGCCTGAAACGAATCAGGAAAATCGTAACGAACCGACTCATTGGCTGGCACAGTAACTTCCCGGTACTTCATCCAAGGCCCGTGACCTATAGGTTCTACCTCCAGCGTAAAGGTCACCGCCGTATCGGCATCGTGGGAAAGTGTAAGGCTCCTTTGGTCATAGAAACCAATCAGGTAGGGATCTGAGGACACATTGGCTTTTACCGCTGTATCTTTCCAAGGTCCTCCCTTGCCCACCGGCTTACCCAACTTCCACAAGTCGTCGATGGCTCCGGCCCAGACGCTTGCCTTGCCATCCGCGGAGCGGATAATGTGGTCCTGATCGGCTTTTGCATCAATTCCCGTCATCACCAGCAGCCCCCGGTAAGAGGCATAGTCGTGGATATTTAAATCGTGGGAGGCCACAGGTCTGATTTTGGCAAAGCCGTCGGCATTCTCTGCAGGGAGTTCATAAAATGTTCCGTGTGCATTCAGAAGGTCGCGTTCGGTAGCCACTTCTCGGGCAATTCGCTGAAGGCCGTTTTGAATATACGCACCATGGCTGTGATCGCCAAGCGGTAGCCGCCATCTTCGTCCTTGGTCATCAATGACAAGAACGGAGGAGGGCTCTACGGCAATTACCTCTTTGGGGATGGCGAACTTCGTTCGGATGAAATCTGCAGTTTCAGTATCCTCTTTTTTTTCTAAATTCATCTGTCCATCCAGTTCATAATAACCGCTTTCCGAAAAGCCGTCCGGAGTCACCTCGCCGGCAAGTATTCCCAGCGCCCTTCTGTTGTCGCCAAGGCCGTACATCAAGCCGCCAGTGGATCGTCCTTGGCTTACATTTGCCAAACCTTTAAATATCGGATCGACCTCATTCTGAAACCGGCTTCGGTCGGTATAGGAAAAATGTACGGTGCCTTCGGTGGTTTTGTCGGTACTTACTCTGATCCATTCACCTTTCTCTTCTGGATCGAATTCAAAATATAAGGACGAACCCGCTTTGGCACTCATCTCCTCCAGTTTTTCCCATTCTCCTTTCCCCTGGCGATCTACTTCAAAAGTAAAACGTACGGGATCCTGTCCTTCATTGTCTATCCACACCATCCTCTGGTCCCACCCCGCAAAAAGGAAGGGTTCCGAGGGTTGGCTTTGGAGAATTTCCTCTGAAATATATACCGCACCCTCAGCCGTGTTGGGTCCTAGATGGTCTGGCTGCTCTATGGAGGTAAACCAAAGATTGGAGTTGGACTGTCCTGGCCCTTCAATACCTCCTTTTACGCTTCTTTTATTAAGAAATTCCCGCTGGGCAGAATCGTCGGTACCGAATACCAACTTTCCATTCCAACGGGTATAATCACCTATTACCTTCAGGTAAGCAGATCTTGGCCTGATACCCGCACTGTTGCCCGATGTAAAAGATCCCGGAAAATCCCAGAACATGCCGTGCATGGTCATTAGATAGTCGGGGCTTCCCTCTGTGCCTATATCCCTGATACGTGGCCACTCGGTATTCCATCCATGGGCACCGTCATAGCTGTGGCTGGCTTTGGGCAGACGGTAAAAGGACCAGCTTCCTTGGTCACGCACCCCTAACAATACCGATTTGTGGTCCCATCCGGTAGCCCAGATGGGATCCTTTTCCGAATGGTTGTTTCCATAGATGCCTCCGGGCCCTGTCACTTCCACAAATTGATTTCTCCGCACCACTGTCCATTCTCCATTGGCAAATTCAGCCAGAGCGCCGGCTTCGATATCAAATTTCTTTAAGGCCTCAGGGGTGTCTTCTCCGTTGTTGGAGTAAACAAGCACTCCCTGTCCTGAATAGAAGCCTTTGCCGTGGGATCCTGGCAGTAAGGCACTGTATTGGCCGGTATGTCCTTCTTTCCTCAAAATATTGCCATCCTGGTGGATCGTAGTGGTTTCCAGGGTATGGACATCCACATCATAAAACCCTTCCTCCATGGTCGCGATCATTATCCTATCCTCAGGCTGAGTCAGGTGTCGGGCCAGTCCGGTAAATCTTCCCGGTGCGTTTTCGTAAGGGATTGTCCTCACGTTTCTTTCTGCATCAATCGCATAGGGTCCGATAAAAAGTTGGTTACTTTCTTGGTGTATCATTCGGTTCGCAGGGGTGCCGCCGATGCTTTCCTCCCTTATAATTTGCTCCAGGCCGGGAGTGATCTCATACAGTTTATCTGAAGAGCCAAAAGGCAGGTGGGGACCGTAAGTAATCACCCAAAGTCGATCCGCCCAAGGTACAACGGCACCGGTACCGCATTCTCCCTCCTCATTGTAATAGGCTAAATGGGGATAGATACCGCTAAAATTCGGAAGGTTAGTTTCAATTTCTTTCTCCTCCGTTTTGCAGGAGAGGAGTACAAAGCAAAAAAGGCAAACGTGTAAGAAGGGATTCTTCATCTTCAATAGGTTGTTTTACAGTAGTAAGACTTTTCGTTCCTTAGGTTGTTGTCTAAAGAATGAGGAGAAAAGCACCGATCAAAATAATCGGTGCTACAATTTATCTTAATATCCGGGATTTGGGTCCAGGTTGGGGTTGATCAGGATTTCTTTTGTTGGGATGGGCCACAGATACTGTTTTGGAGCATCAAATTGACGAATCGCCAACCTTTTTACCAAACCGGCCTCAAACATGGGGGATAAGTCTGCTATCCCGTCTTCATCGATTTCCGGCGTCATTGGGAAAAACCATAGTCCGGGTTTTATTACCTTGGCACGGAGTTCTTCCACATCTAACATACCATAGATGTCCTGGTTTAGGGCTTTTTCGGCTATCTGCCAACGGATAAGGTCACTGTACCTTACCCCTTCAAAAGCGAATTCCATTCTTCTTTCCATCTTGATGACCGTTCTCAGGGTTTGCTTGTCAGTGGAGGTTACGGCCGGATAGGCGTCCACATTGGTATACTCTACCTGATAGGCCCTTGCCCTCACTTGGTTGATGGCATCTAGGACAGATTGGTCTATTTCATCCAATTCGATTTTTGCTTCAGCATACATGAGTAAAACATCGGCATAGCGCATCAGAATTTTATCGTTGTCTGCGCTGTAGTTCGTGAGCCAATCTTCGTCTACACCTTTTTTCAGAAGCAACCCATTGAATGAAGCGAAAGGAGCAACCGATCGGGTGTCGTTATTGCTTTGCATGCTGCCCGTATTATAGTTCATCACCTGTAGAGAGTCAGGATGGGGCTGATAAATGAAATTGAGGTGTCGGGATGAAAATTCTACGATGGTGGCCGCACATCTAGGATCCCTGTTCTCAAAGGGATTCTGTGGGTCATAAAGTGGGGATTCATCAATGGGCAAGCCATCGGTGCAAAGAAAGGCACTGAAAAGGTCCCAAGAAGGAGCTTGTGCACCACCCCATCCTCCGGGGTTTCTCGGCAAGAAATCCCGGACATTCCACGTGACGTTCAAGGCACGGGATCTGGGAATAGCAAAGATTACTTCATTCGGATTTCTGGTTTTGGTCAAAAACAAATCATTGAAATCAGGGTGCAATCCATGCTCGCCTAAATCAATACAGGCTTTGGCTGCATCCCGGGCTATGGCCCAGTCTCCCATCTGCAAGGCAAACCGTGCCTTCATGGCATACGCTGCACTTTTTGTTGCCAATTTGTTTTCCGAGGAGCCATATGACAAGGGAAGCAAGGCTGCTGCTTGATCGAAATCTTCGTACACCCCTTCTTTAATGGTATTCTTGGGTGTTTTGGAAAGCGTGAAAGCTTCATTCAGATCCAATATTTCACGAGAGTAGACCACATCACCAAACAAAAACACCAGATCTGCATATTTGGCGGCCCGAACATAGTGCGCGTTGCCGGCAAATTTATTGAGCGTTGCCTCCGGTATTGTTCCTGCCACCTTGTCCAAGTTCAGCAGGACGGTATTGGAGCGGGCGATCACCTTATAAGTATTGCTCCATACATTGTTTACCGTTTCCCACTCGCCGTTGATCGTGGCATTGGTGATGGGAGTAAGCAGTTCCCGATTCGTAAAATCATCGGTCCAGGCATCACTATGGGCTGGCCAAAAGACATCTCTGAAGAGATCATTGACCGACATGCTGATTTCTGTCTCGGTGGAATACCACGCTTCACTGGAGCCTTCGGACAAGGGATTAAGATCCAAATCCGCACAGGCGGTTGCCCCAAGGAACAACCATAAGCAGCTAATGACTTTTATTTTCATTTTTAATGATGATTTAGAATTGAACAGAAACACCTAGAAGGAATGATGAAGTTATCGGATAGCCTGAGGCAGATACTTCAGGATCCCAGCCCTTAGGAAAATTGTCTATCGTGAAGAGATCGCTGGCATTGCCATACACCCGAATGTTATGCATGCCGACCTTTTCGGCGATGGTCACGGGTAGGGTGTAACCTAGGGATATGTTTTTCAACCTGAAATAGCCCCCATTGATCATCCAGAAATCAGACATGGCGAAATTGTTGGATTCGCTGTTTCTCGACAAACGGGGATATTGAGCACTTGAATTTTCCTGCTCCGTATTGTACACACTCCAATATTCACCATCCAGGATCTTTGGTATATGTCCCCAGTTTTCCATAATCGGTTGTACCATCAGCCCAGAGAGGTAAGTATTTTGTTTGCCTACCCCTTGGAGCATGATGCCCATATCAAAATTTCGGTACCCCAACCGGATATTGCCCCCATATAGATATCGAGGCATACTCCCGCCCAGTAATTGACGGTCATATTCAGGGGATATTTTTCCGTCAGGCTCTCCGTTTGGCCCACTAATGTCTTTGTATTTTACATCCCCAGGTCTTACGGAGGCATTCATCACCGCCGAATTATTGACTTCTTCCTGGGACTGGAATAGGCCGTCGGAAACATAGCCGTACCACTCATCAAATTCGCTTCCTTCCATGCGTACCTTGCTCCCCAAAAACTGGATGCCTCCCAAGTCGCCCATCACCGATTTAAAATCTGAAATATTGAAATTGAAGGAATAACTCAGTTCATTGATGTCATCTGCCCATCCAAGATCCAATTCCCAGCCTTCAGTGTGCATTTTGCCCGTATTTTGATCGGGATTGTCAAAGCCGATGTAGTCTGGGATCTCCAAAGGCAACAGCATGTCTTTGGTGGTTTTCTTAAAATATTCCCCCGAGAGATTCAGTCTGTAATTGAAGAAGTTCGCATCCACCCCGATATTGTAGGACTCGGTTTTCTCCCAAGAGATGTCGGGAATGGCATATTGCCATTGGGCTGCGGATTGGGAAGAAACTACATTGGAACCCTGGTGAAACAACACATTGCTAAATCCAATCGTCGATTGGTAGGGGTAGTTGCCGATTCTTTCATTGCCCAAGGTTCCCCATGATGCTCTTAGTTTCAGGAAGGATAAGGGTGTTATATCTTTGAGGAAATTCTCTTCGGACATTACCCACCCCGCAGAAAATGAGGGGAAGGATCCCCAACGGTAATCTTTGGCAAACCTGGAGGAAGCGTCGTAACGTAGATTACCCTGCAAGAGATATTTTCCATCATAATTATAGGAGAAGCGTCCAAACCAAGAATTGTACGCGTTTTCCCAGGCACTTCCACTATTGCCTCTGAATTCCAAAGGGCCTAGATTAAGGTAGGGGTAGGTGTCCAACAAAAACTGATCACGGGAGGCCCCTAAATCTTCTGCAAAAGCTTTGAAGTTTTCGTTTCCGGCCAGCAGATTAATCGTATGCTTCCCGATAATCTTATCGTAATTTGCCAGAAACTGTGTGGTGACCTGATAACTGTCGTTTCTTACCTCGTTCAGTTTCGTCGAATTGGCCCATTGCAAAGTTCCCATATAGGTTGCTGGGTTATCCCAGGCATAGTAGGGCACACGCTTCTGAAAGTTTTTGCCCTTATCAAATCCTAAGTTTGGGGAGACAATAGCCGATAGTTTTAAGCCCTCCACCAAAGTGTAGTTGAGGCCCAATCTTCCCCCAATCTGATTCTCCCAGTTTTGTCTAAAGCCACCATATTTCAGCTGGCCATAAATATTTGCCCCGGTTTTACCCTCCGCTACCCTACCGTCGCTCCATTCTGCAGCATATACAGGCGCTGAGATATTCATGTAATAGATCGGGTCCATGCTGGGCTGGTTCAGGATTTCTCTCCTGAAGAAAATGTCTGCGGTGACCCCCAATTTGTTGGTAATATTCCCGTCAGTATTGATTCTGGTAGTGATCCTTTCAAAAGTTCTTCCCTCATACAAACCATCGAATTTGTCATAAACAATGGAAGCTTTGGTTCTGATGGCATCACCGCCACCAGAAATATCCAGGACATGACGCTGTCTGGGGGCGCTTCTTTTCAAGATCAAATCCACCCAATCCGTGATGGGGTAGACATCGGGATTGGAGGCATTAAGTTCTCGGTAGTTTTCCACTGTTTCTTGCGGATATAGGGGGTATTCATTGCCGTCGTTGCCGTTGTCATTCCATCGAAGTTCATTGACGATCTGCATGTAACGGGTTACATCCACATATTCTGGGATACGCGTAGGGATTTCTGTCCCATACTCAAAATTGTAGTTTAAGCTCAGTTCGCCCTTTTTTGCTCTTTTGGTGGTAACGACAATCACTCCTGCCGCTGCCCTTGATCCATAAATAGACGCGGAAGCCGCGTCTTTCAACACCGAGATGCTTTCAATGTCATTGGGATTGATGTTATCCAGACTGCTTGTAGGTACACCGTCCATAATAATCAGGGGATTACTGTCGCCTATCGTAGTGATTCCCCTAATTCGGATGGTGGCAGAAGAGCCGGGAGCATTGTTGTTTCGGGTGACCATTACGCCTGGTACAGCTCCCTGTAAGGCTTGGGAGATGTTGGGGGTTCTTCTTTCAGCCAAATCCCTTCCTCCCAAAGTGGAAATAGCACCGGTAAGGTCGCTTTTTTTCTGGGTGCCATAACCGACCACCACCACTTCTCCCAGTTCCGAGAGATCAGCTATTAACTGCACATCAATCGTACTTCTATTGTTTACTTCTACTTCCTGGGTAATATAGCCGAGGAATGAGACCACCAATACCGGATTTGTTCCTGAAATGTTTAAGGAGAATTTTCCGTCAATGTCAGTTATGGCTCCGGAGGTAGTGCCTTTGATTAAAATACTTGCGCCAGGCAGTGGCTCATTGTTTTCATCATGCACGGATCCGGTTACGCTGGATGTTTGGCCGATTGCCGGTATTGATCCGATGAGGAACAGTACCAGCAATCCTTGTAATAGTTTTTTCATATTCTGGACGTTTTTTTGGGTTAAATAATCAATACTTATTGTTGTAGCTCACGGTGTTTTTATTGTTGAAATGAAAGCAGGCTGGATGATGGGAATTAACCCGGTGGATATAGCTTTTCTCCCAGCTGTTCTTCAATTAGGTAGGAAAATTGAAAACGCCCATCCTCTGCGGCAGCCCGAAGATTGGAGAGGGTAGTGTCCTCTAATTTCCCTTGCCTGTTCAACACGGATAGAAAGCTGATGAGCTGATTCTTGTTCATCTTTCTGATTTCTCCTGACAATACTTCAAGACTTTTTGGATGTATCTGGTCCAAATCTTTCAGTTTGGCTAAGAGCAGGGTTTTGCTGTTTACGTCAAGATCTGAAAATATCCCGCACAGCTGACTTTGCATTTCCTGCTCTTGCCAAAGCTGGCGGGGCATGTCATTGAGGATAAACTTTCGTAAAAGCGGAATGCCTTCTTTCATGGACTTCAACAGGAAAGCCCGTTGTGCCATAAAATCCTCTTCGGCAAACCTCTCTATAGCGAATAGCTGATAGGCACTCCTGTCGGAGTTTAGGAATTGCTCCTTAAGCGCCTCGTTGTATATCTCTCCTGTTTGTTGGGTTAGCATATTCTTGATGTCACCTTTATAAGCGATGTGCCAAATCGTATAGGAGGTATAGAGGGCTCCTTCCACTACTTCTTCACGTATCTCCAGAGCAGTGGCACCGGTGGTTCCATCCACCACATCAGAGGCCTTTACTTTTTGTTTGTCTATGAGCTCTTCCTTGGTTTTAAATTTCAGAATGGATCCCTCGTTGGACAGTAATTCATGGAGCTTGACATAATCCTCAGAGATAAAAGGCTCATGGTCAAATTTGGTGAGTGCATGTCCGGGGATGGTGTCATATCCCACGTAATTTCCCGTCAAATCCCAGAACAACTGGACGTGCATAATCTCGCAAACCTCATCATCGCAAACCGTTGTCCGGATGCTGGAGGAATAGAATAATGGCTGCCCCGCCGCGCTTATCAAATCCAACTGGAAAGGTTCCATCAAGCCCTCCTCATCATATTCTGCCACAGGTTTGGCATCATAGGAGGCATCTGGATGGTAGTCCATGGTAAAGAAGAGTGGACTCGGTTTTGTCCTCACCCCCCCTTCAAATAGGAGGAATGACATGCCCAACATTAATATGCCCGTGCCGATTTTCACTTTTTCTCGTCCATCAGATCCAAGTACTTTTGGCGTTCGATTAACGCCAGGTATTCATCCAGGTGATCCGTGTACACCTCCCGTGGATTGACTCCGTATTTTTCACAGATTACGGCAGCAAGCCCTACAGCAGCACCCATCTGTCCTGTGGTCCGCATCACCCTTGGCCCGCCCAACCCTATATGCGAACAACTAAAATTTCTGCCCGCCATAAATAGGTTGTCGATGTTTTTGGAATAAAGAGACCGATAGGGAATGTAATACATGGGAGTTTTGTAGAATATGGCTTCGGAAAGGAAGTCCGGCTTGCTTTCATCCATCAGATTTTGCTGGTAATGAACGTCCACCTCCCTATCTTCCATAACCACTGCGTCGGGAAACTTCCGCTGTTCGGTCACATCATTGAAAGTGAATATGTAATCCCCTTCCAACCTTCTTGATTCCCTCTTGCCCACCAAATAAGATATCCATTCAAACCTCAGCTTTTCGGTTCCAGGCTTTTGTTTGGTATTGTAAAAGGATCCATAGATAGCTTTCAGCATATGGTCTCTGATCTCTTCGGCATCTTCAATTTGATGTAAATCCAGACGCGACAATTCCCACTTCCACGTCCCTTCTTTGGCAGCATGCTCCTCCACTATTTCTTTAGACCAAGGCACCTCAGGGAAATCAACAGGCTTTTCATCTTCATAGGTCCGCCAAAGTACTGATGAACCCATCACAAAGTCGTCAGCTTCTTTGGGGGACCACAGTTCTCCCCATTCCTCATAGGCCTCGCCATAGGTGTCTACCGCTTCTCTACCATACATAAACTTCGCCCCGGCCCAGTATCCGATCCAACCGTCGCCAGTAGAATCCACAAACCGCGGGGCTTTAAAGCGGATTCGCTTACCTTCTGAGGTATGCCGGGCATCTACAGACGTGATGATATTTCCTTCCGTATTTGCATCATAAGCTCTCCAGTTGGTGTAGAGGGCGATATTTTTGTATTTCTCCACGTTTTGGTGGCGTTTGATTTCATCCTTGTAAGCTTCAGGAGATCCGTTGGGATAATGCTCCGTATCCAACATTTTTAGAATCCTTTCGAAATGCCCATAGATGCCTAAAGTATGTACCCGGATCTCACTGCTGGCATTGCCGCCTAGCACAGGACGATCATGGATCAAAGCAACTTTCAATCCTTGCTCTGCGGCCGCAATGGCGCTGGCGCATCCGGCAATACCTCCTCCTACCACGACAAGGTCATATTCCTCCACCAATTCCGGGTCTGAAGCTTCATTGGAGATGCTCTTCCTCCATTCAGCCACTTCTTTCATCCCTCTCGGCGGCGCCTCGTTTATCGTGCTGAAGTAGATGGCATCAGCCCGTCCGTTGAATCCGGTAAGATCTTCCAGTTCCAGTTTGATGCTTTTGGACGTAATGCTTACTTCTCCGGCATACTCCCAAGACCAGCCCGGAATGAGACCAAGGGTGTTGTCCAATGCCCTTCCATTTATCTTAATTTTAAACTGCCCCGGGGCGTCCCATTCTCCAGGAGCCCAGTTCTTTGTCCGTACCCATACATGGTATTGGCCTTTATCACTAAATTTAACTTGGGTAAAAGCATTGTTCACCGGTGTGCCCATTCCATGAGCCATCAGGTACGGGGAACCCATTTGCTCTACAAATTGCGGATCCACCACCCATCCCCCTGGCTGGTCAAAACTCTCCGCTTCCACTAAAAACGATTGGGCAGGGGACTGGTAAGCTATACCGGCAACAAATGCAATCCATAGTAAAAGTGTTCTTCTCATTGGGTTTATTGGTTATTTTGGCACCAATCTATTCAATTCCAACCATATAACTTGGGCATATTTCAATAAAAAACGAAAAATTATACCGCAATCGTTACCGATAACGTTTTCATTTAATTTTTTGTTAAACGATCACCTTCTTTTTTGCATATTCGATAATGTCATCTGAGGGTGTATTTTAATAATATGATCAGCAATAGACGCCAGATGATCATTTCTATAACAGGGGCGAATGCCTATATTGCGCGACAAGGAATGGACATCAATGCATCCATGAGTAAGAAAACAATTACGATAAAAGATATTGCTAGAGCACTCAATGTTTCCGTGGCTACCGTCTCCAGGGCACTACGCAACTCGGAAGAAATTAAAAAGGAAACAAAGCTGGCGGTATTGCAGATGGCCAAGGAAATGGACTACCATCCCAATCTTTTGGCCAGTAGCTTAAGCAGCAAAAAATCAAAAATTTTAGGGGTAGTAGTTCCGACCATCAACCGGCAATTTTGGTCTAATGCCATTTCCGGAATAGAAAATATAGCCTATCATGAAGGTTACAAAGTGATGATCTTCCAGTCGGCAGAATCCTATAAAAAGGAAGTTGAAATTGTGGAAATCCTGGCGAACAGTCGCGTGGACGGGATATTGATGGCCTATTCTCAAGAAACGGTCGATTTTTGTCACATCCAGCATGTCATGGATAGAGGCATTCCCGTACATCTGTTCGAAAGGGTTTGCGAGGAACTCCAAACATCCAAAGTGGTAACCGATAATTTTGGGGGAGCCAAACAAATCGTCCAACATCTGGTCGACAGGGGCTACAAAAACATTGCGTATTTGGCAGGGCCATTGTCTTTAAACGTCTGCAAAGAAAGGTATCAGGGCTATCAAAGCGCGCTGGCCGAAAACGGATTGATAGCTAGTGAGGATTTGCTGGTTGAAATTCCCGAGTTTTCTTATGAAAATGCAGCACAGGCATTGATGGGATTGTGGAAGAAAGAGACCCCGCCCGACGCACTGTTCTGTTTCGCCGATATTTTGGCCATTGGCGTATTGCATGCGGCAAGGGAAGGAGGTATTAAGGTACCTGCCCGACTGGCTATCGCTGGTTTTGGCAATGATGACATCGGTAAATTCGTCACCCCGTCCATTACGACCATGGCCCAGCCCTCATTCGAAATGGGCCAGACCGCCGCCCGCATGCTACTCGAAGAGATCAATTCTGAGGAAGAAACTTTTGTCTACCAAACGGAAACTATTCTCCCTCAGCTCGTCGTGAGGGAGAGTAGTTAAAGTTTGATTAGATTTTTTTTCAGCATTCACAGCTTCCTCTTAATAAAATCTGTCATCATATTGTACAGATGCCAAGTGGTATTTCCCCCATAAATACCGTGGTTGCGGTTGGGGTAGTAGAAGGTCTCGAACTGTTTATCCGCACTGATCAAGGCATCTACCAGATCAACGGCATTTTGGTAGTGGACATTATCATCCCCTGTGCCGTGAATCAATAGAAAATTACCTTTCAATTTGTTCACATGGGTGATGGGGCTGTTGTTGTCATAACCGGCTGCATTAAGTTGCGGGGTCTGCAGGTACCTTTCTGTATAAATGGTATCGTAATACCTCCACGTTGTCACGGGCGCCACGGCGATGGCAGCCTTGAACACGTCACTGCCGACCATCAATCCTAAAGAAGACATGTAACCTCCATAAGACCATCCCCAGATCCCGATTCGCTCAGGGTCTACAAATGGCAAGGATCCCAGATATCTTGCTCCTGCAATCTGGTCCTCCGTTTCGATCTTGCCCAAGTTGGCATAAGTCAGATCTTTAAAGGCTTTTCCACGCGCACCTGTCCCGCGATTATCAATAGAGGCCACGATATATCCTTCTGCAGCCAAGTGATGGTGCCAAAAATCCCTACTGCCTCCCCAGGAGTTGGTTACGGTTTGGGAACCCGGTCCTCCGTATACATACATCAGAACGGGGTACTGCTTGTTTTCATCAAAATCTGCAGGCTTCAACAGGTAACCGTTCAACAGGGTGCCGTCTACAGTTTCGAATTCGAAGAATTCCCTTTGGGAAATGGCGAAGTTGGCCAAGTTGTCTTTCAGGTTCTTATTATCCTCCAGCACCTTCACGGTTTTGCCTTTGGAGGTATTCAGGGTAACCGTTAATGGCTCGTTGGCAGTGGTATAATAGTCGATATAGTACTTGAAATCTCCGCTCATATTGACAGCGTGTGTCCCTTTGGACGGGGTAAGCAGCTCCTTCTTTTTGCCGTTTAGTCCTATTGCGTATAGGTTTTTTTCTAAGGGGGAAATCTCCGTGGACAGATAATAAAGCGTATTCGAAGATTCGTCCACGCCGATAAGATCGGTTACTTCCCAATCTCCGGTAGTGATTTGCCGGATCAGTTTTCCGTCCATGTCGTGGTGGTAGATGTGCTTGTAGCCATCCTTTTCGCTGGTGCGGATAATGCCCTTGCCATTTTTCAGGTATTGCAGGTTGTCATTATAGTTGAGATCGACATAAGTGTCTGAGGTTTCCTCCACCACCAACTTGCTTTCTCCGGTAGCCGCATTGGCATGTAAAAGATCCATCTGGTTCTGCAGACGGTTGAGGCGGATAAAAGCCAAAGTTTCCGAATTTCCTGCCCAATAGATCCTAGGGAGGTAGATGTCCTTTTCTTTTCCTGCATCTACCTTGATCGCTTTACCGCCATCAAGGTCATAGATGTGGATGCTTACTTCCGCATTCTTTTCCCCAGCTTTGGGATACTTGAACTTATAATCTTCCGGATAAAGAGAACCCCACAGTTGCATGTTAAATTCAGGTACTTCGCTTTCATCAAATCTGAGATAGGCGATCTTCTTCCCATCGGGGGCCCAATCAAAGGCCTGGGCCATGGAAAATTCCTCCTCGTACACCCAATCGGCTGAGCCATTGATGATGTGGTTCCATTTACCATCATGGGTGATTTGCGTGGCTTTGTTGGTGGCTAGCTCGATATAATATAAATTATTGTCCTTGACAAAGGCCACTTTGCTGTTGTCGGGTGACAGGGTGGCATAGGAGATTTTTTCTCCGTCCATCAATTTTTGGACATCGCCGCTGGCTATATCTAGAACATGATAAATTCCCTTGGAAGATCGTCTATAGATGCTTTCCACTTCAGAACCCAAAAGGGCTTTGGTTTCATCATTGTTAAAGGAATAAGCGGTAAAATTAATCCCCAATTTTCCGCCATCGATCAGTACAGCTTCCTGCTCACCGGTAGCCACATTGATTTTGACTACCTGAGGTTGGCCGTTATTGACCAGAGAACTATAATATTGCCCGTCTTTCATCCAATTGATGCCGTGGACAGATTTTTGGTTGAAGGTCCCCTTCTTAAAGACGTCCTCCAGAGAAACAGCTTTCTTCTGTGCAGACACTGTTACGGCACTACCAATCATTAGGGCCAATAAGGTAAATAGAAATAATCGACTCATCACGTATCATTTTTTTAGCTGCGAAATATACGGAAAACATGGGGAAGGGGAAAATTACCTTATGCCAGCGGGAAGGCTTTTCAGGAAATCCTTACAGGGTTTATCCTGCAGGAAATGGTGGGGACATTATAAAAAAGTTTTGCCTTTAGATAAATTGGCTCGTTGACGCCGAGCATTCCTCAGTGGTGCATATCCGTCGCTAACAAAGTCAGAAAACATGGATTTGTTAAACCGTTGTGTTAGCATGTTGAACAAAGAACAAATTTTTTCTTGGATCTAAAATCCATCTATCGTAATATTGCAATTAAGCAATATGTGCCATGGGAGTAACTAAAACCAACCTATTCACTACCGAACAAAACGAGCTCGCCAGGGTGGCCAAAGCCATTGCCCATCCTGCGCGGGTAGCAATCCTTCAATATCTTTTGAAAACCAATACCTGTATCAACGGCGACCTGGTGCAGGAATTGGGACTTGCCCAGGCGACTATCAGCCAGCATCTGCGGGAGCTGAAAGAGATCGGCATTATCCAAGGCACCATTGAGGGGGTATCCGTTTGTTATTGCATTGACCCCTTTCAATGGGTGAAAATTCAGGGCTTGTTTCACTCGCTGTTCGACCAGTATTCTGATCCCTCGTCCAACTGTTGTTAATCCGAGCATTTCCTTTTACCTCACATAACTAACAATCGATAAAGCACAACGTCATGAAAAATTCAGATAAACTCAAAGAAATCGTCCGAGAGAAGTACACACAGATAGCGAATCAGGATAAAGCCTTGAACCAGTCCTCCTGCTGCGGGGCAGGCGGATGTTCAACCGAAGTCTATAATATCATGACTGATGACTATTCGGAATTAAATGGCTACAACCAAGAAGCAGATTTGGGGCTGGGATGTGGGCTCCCCACGCAATTTGCACAGATCCAAGCAGGTGACACGGTTATTGACTTAGGATCCGGAGCGGGTAATGACTGTTTTGTGGCCCGCCATGAAACCGGGGAAAGCGGAAAGGTCATCGGGATCGATTTTACCGAGGCGATGATCAAAAAAGCAAGGGCCAATGCCGAAAAGCTAGGCTACAATAATGTGGAATTCCGCCAGGGAGATATTGACGACATGCCCGTATCCGACAATATCGCCGATGTAGTGGTGAGCAACTGTGTTCTGAACCTGGTGCCAGACAAGCAAAAGGTGATACGCGAGATTTATAGGGTATTAAAACCTGGCGGTCATTTCAGCATTTCGGATATCGTCCTAGTGGGTGACCTGCCAAAGGCGCTACAGGAAGATGCTGAAATGTACGCCGGCTGTGTCGCAGGAGCTATTCAAAAGGAGGAATATCTCGGCTACATCACCAAAATGGGATTTGACAATATTTCCATCCAAAAAGAAAAAGGCATTGTAATCCCTGATGATATTCTTGCCAAAAACCTTTCCCAAGAAGAAATCCAATCCTTTAGACAGGGAGAGACAGGCATTTACAGCGTCACCGTTTTTGCGCAAAAGCCGGGGGAAAAGAAAAGCAAACCAAAGCTCATTCTTTCGGAAATACAGGGCGAAAGCTGCACACCAGGTTCTGGCTGTTGTTAAATAGAAAAGCATGACCAACCGACTTGTACCGGAAGTTCAGGCCTTTGTGGGAGGGCTTGAGCTTTCTGCTATTCCCCAGGAAAGAAAGCAAATACTATCCAAACTGGCAGCATTTGTCCAAATCAAAGTGGATAGAAAGGAGAAAGTCAATCTCAATTTTATCTGCACGCACAATTCTCGGCGCAGCCAATTGTGCCAAGTCTGGGCGCAGGTAGCAGCGTATTATTTTGGAGTAGAGAATTTGAAAACATTTTCCGGAGGTACCGAAGCGACAGCCTTTCACCCCAATGCCGTCCATGCATTGGCCAGTTCAGGGTTGGATATTACGAAAGAAGATAAAGCTGATAATCCTGTTTACACCGTCCGCTATGCCCAAGGAGCCGATCCGCTAAGGGGCTTTTCTAAAGTTTACGATGATCCATCCAATACATCTCCGTTCATCGCTGTGATGACTTGCTCGGATGCGGAGACCAACTGTCCCTTTATTCGGGAAGCAGAAGCGAGATTTTCTTTGAAGTACGAGGATCCCAAAAAATCGGACGGATCTCCATTACAAGAATCCGTCTACGCTGAACGCAGCCGGCAGATCGCTTCCGAAATGATGTTTCTTTTTTCTCAAATAAAACAATAAATGGCTTCACCAAAAAAATTGGGGTTTTTAAACCAATACCTCACCTTATGGATTTTTCTGGCTATGGTCATTGGGGTGAGTATAGGTAATGCTTTCCCGTCTACCGCTTTGACGATTGATTCTTTTAGCCATGGCTCCACCAATATTCCTATTGCCATCGGCTTGATCCTCATGATGTATCCTCCTTTGGCTAAGGTGAATTATGCCTTATTGCCCAAGGTATTCCGCAATGCTAAGATCCTCAGCATCTCTCTGGTTTTGAACTGGATCATAGGGCCCGTGTTGATGTTTTTCTTAGCTATCCTTTTTCTCCAAGACTATCCGGAGTACATGGTGGGGCTTATCCTAATTGGTTTAGCCAGATGTATTGCCATGGTCTTGGTATGGAACGATCTGGCGGAAGGCAGCAGCGAATATGGAGCAGGATTGGTGGCATTGAACAGCATCTTTCAAGTTTTTGCCTATAGCTTTTATGCTTGGCTGTTTATCACCGTTCTTCCTCCTTACTTTGGATTTGAGGGAGCTATTGTGGATATTTCCATTACCACTATTGCCGAAAGTGTGGCCATTTATCTGGGCATCCCTTTCTTGGCGGGTGTGTTGAGCAGGGTGATTATGGTCAAGATGAAAGGCGAACCATGGTATCAGGACAAATTTATTCCGACGATCTCTCCGCTCACCTTGGTGGCGCTGCTGTTCACCATTCTCGTGATGTTTAGTCTTAAAGGGGAATTGATTGTCCAAATACCTATGGACGTAGTGAGGATCGCTATTCCGCTGCTGATCTACTTCACCTTGATGTTTTTGATTGGTTTTTTTGTCAACAGGGCAATGGGTACCACCTATGACAAAAATGCTGCAATTGCTTTCACGGCTGCTGGCAATAATTTTGAACTGGCCATTGCGGTAGCCATAGCGGTTTTTGGTCTAAACTCCGGACAGGCGTTTGCAGGGGTGGTGGGGCCCTTGGTGGAAGTTCCTGCTCTGATTCTTTTGGTAAGGGTTTCTTTTTGGCTCAGAGATAAATATTACCGTTAAAGCAAATCCCATAGCATGGCTAAAACATACGACTTGATCATCATCGGTGGAGGACAAAGTGCTTTGGCATGCGCTTACTTTCTAAGGCGGTCCGGCTTGGAATACCTGATCCTCGATGATCAGGAACAATGCGGCGGCGCTTGGCGGCATGCCTGGGAATCCCTGACGCTGTTTTCTCCCGCCGAGCATAGTTCCCTGCCCGGCTGGTTGATGCCCACAACCATGCATGATTTTCCTACACGTAATGAGGTGATTGACTACCTGTGCAGGTATGAACAGCGCTATGGCTTCCCTATCGAAAGACCGGTAAAAGTCAGTGCTGTGGTCAAAGAAAAGGAGGTGTTTATTCTAGGCACAGACAAGGGGGAATTCCAAAGTCGGGCGGTGGTTTCAGCAACAGGAACCTGGCAGAAACCTTTTATTCCGCTTATCCCAGGGAGAGAATTATTCAAAGGGGCTCAGCTTCATTCCTCTGAATATCGGAATGCCGCTTCTATGCTAGGCAAAAAGGTGTTGATCGTCGGAGAAGGTAATTCCGGCGCACAGATATTAGCGGAAGTGTCAAAAGTGGCCGAAACCTTATGGGCTACTGCCAAAGCACCTCAATTTCTCCCCGATGAAGTGGATGGCCGGGTGCTGTTTGATGTAGCTTCTGCGAAATACTATGCGGAAAAGAAGGGGAAGACCTTTGATGATGCTAAGTACAATTTGGGAAATATCGTTATGGTCCCTTCCGTGCAAGATGCCCGACGGAGAAAGGTCTTACAGCCTCAAGGAAGGATGGTAGAAATTACAAAAAAAGAGGTAGTTTGGGAAAACGGAAAGGTAGAGGAAATTGACGCCATTATCTGGTGCACAGGTTTTGGATTTGCCACTGATCACTTAAGAGAGTTAGTAAAGCCTGATGGGAAAGGAAAAATACAGACAGAAGGAACCAAGAATGTTCAGGTTCCGGGGCTTTGGCTGGTGGGTTATGGGCAATGGACAGGATTTGCGTCATCCACTTTAATTGGTGTGGGCAGATCCGCCAAGCAGAGCGCTAAAGAAATAGAAGCTTATTTGGGAGATATTGAGGCCTGAAATCTCTCCAGGGGTGAGCTTAATAAATGAACTTATAGAAGTAATAAATGATGAAGAAGTTATTGTTTTTTGGATTAGTCTATGCTACTGGATTGTTGTCCTGCAATCCTAGTAACACCACCACGGAGGAAAGGAATCTCCCATCCACAGAAGATTTGTCCGGTGTACAGGCTGTCGATAGCCGGGGCGCTAAAGCATTAGTGGACGAAGCGGGAGAAATTATCCTTTTGGATGTAAGAACTCCTGAGGAATTTGCAGAAGGACATCTGGAAGGAGCCATCAACATTGATTTTTATGCTGCTGATTTTAAACAGCAGCTGGCTCATTTGAACCCCAACCAAAAATATATGGTTTATTGTGCTGTGGGCGGCAGAAGCGGAAAGACAGGACAGATGATGGAGGAAATGGGTTTCAGGGAAGTGTACAATGTGACGGAGGGTTTCGCAGCATTAAGTAGCAAAGGCATTCCGGTGACAGAAGGGCATAAGGAATAATGTATGTGTTTAATTCTTATGTATCTGGATTCGGAATGGCAGATCATGGACAGCGAGATTTCCGAAGTTGAGCAGCAACGGCATTCCGGTGGTGGGAAAAGGATGAATAGCCTGTAAAAATATATGGAAAAGTATTGGAATCTTTTTGTCTCCTCTTTTCTGGATTATGGGGGATATTTATGGCGTGAAATCCTTCATCCGAGCTGGGGCAATTATTTTTACTGGCTGATAGGCCTCTCGCTGTTCTTCTGGTTGTTGGAGATCTATGTCCCTTGGAGGCAGCATCAGGCCAAAATCCGCAAAGACTTTTGGCTGGATGGTTTCTACATGTTTTTCAATTTCTTTCTTTTTTCTTTGATAGGCTATAATGCCGTTTCCAACATCGGCGTGGAGGCCTTTAATGATTTTTTGGGAGTTTTTGGGGTAGAAAATCTGGTCGCATTTGAAATCCAGTCCTGGCCGGTATGGGCGCAGTTGTTGACCCTGTTTGTTATCCGGGATTTTATACAATGGAATGTACACCGGTTATTACACCGTTCGGAGTTCCTGTGGAAAATCCATAAGGTTCACCATTCTGTCCAGGAGATGGGCTTTGCAGCCCATTTGCGCTTTCATTGGGGAGAAACGATTGTGTACCGCACCATCGAATACATCCCTCTGGCCATGATCGGCTTTGGGATTCAGGACTTCTTCCTAGTACATATATTCGCCACGGCGATTGGCCATTTCAACCATTCCAACATCCGTCTCCCTTTAGGGCCGTTTCGCTATTTATTGAACAATCCGCAAATGCACATCTGGCACCATGCCAAGCAGATGCCTAGACAGTATGGGGCCAATTTTGGCATCAGCCTTAGTGTCTGGGATTACCTCTTTGGGACGGCCTATATGCCCGCAGACGGCAGGGATATCGCGTTGGGTTTTGAGGAGGTGGAACATTATCCGAAGTCCTTTGTGGAGCAGCAGTGGTATCCCTTCCGGGAAGGGAAAAGTTCCGGAACTGTTGGTGTAAAATCGGCACCACCAAAAGAGCCGGAAAAGCCCCCTGTAATTGAGTAGACGGATTCAATGACCCTGTAGCGTCCCCTGGGCCATCGCCTGGGCAGCTAGCCAGCCCGTCGTCCATGCAGCCTGAAAGTTAAAGCCCCCGGTGATGCCATCGATGTCCAACACCTCTCCAGCGAAATGCAGTCCCGGACAAATCTTACTTTCCATGGTTTGAAGGTTGACTTCCGAAAGCGGTATTCCGCCACAGGTGACAAACTCCTCTTTAAAGGTGGTTTTTCCGGAAGCCTGATATTCATCGGCCACGAGGATATTGATTAGCCGGTTGTAGCTTTTTCCATAATAGTTGTTCCAGAGCATCTCTGCTCCTATACCCGCTTTGGCGCAAAGGAATTCCCAGAGTCTTTTGGGAAGCGAAAAAAGCGGATTGCTGATAATCTTTTGCTTCGGATGTTTGGTTTTATAGGCCTCCACGGCCTTCCTGGCCTCGGGTTCTTTGAGCTCCGAAAGCCAGTTGACCAATACCGTATAACTATAATTTTTGTCGTGGAGAATCCTGGCTCCCCAGGCAGATGTTCGGAGCACCACCGGTCCGCTCAAGCCCCAGTGGGTGATCAAAATTGGCCCTTTTTGCTCCAATTTTGTACCGGCAATCTTTACCGTTACTTCCGACACGGACACTCCCGATAATTCGGTAATGGTCTTATCCTTCAGGTTGAAGGTAAATAGGGACGGAACCGGTGGCGCAACGGAATGTCCCAGTTTTTCCAACCAATGATAGGCTTCTGGTTTATTGCCCCCGCCCGTAGCAACGAGCAATTTATCACCCTGCAGGGTCTCGCCCGAAGCCGTAATGAGGGTAAAGCCATTTTCTTCGCGGATGATTATATCCACCCCGGTGCGCGGGAGAATTTTTACGCCGTTTCTTTCACAGGCTGCCAATAGGCAGTCGATGATGGTTTGGGAATTGTCGCTGACAGGGAAAATTCGACCATCAGGTTCGGTTTTAAGCTTCACGCCTCTTTCCTCAAACCAACGTACCGTATCCTCTGTGCCAAATTCGGCAAAGGCTTGGGAGAGTTTTTTGTTGCTGCGGGGATAGTTTTTGATGAGCTGGCGCGGTTCTTTGCAGCTATTGGTAACATTGCATCGGCCGCCGCCGGAAACTTTTACTTTGGACAGGAGTTTGGGCGATTTTTCCAAAACAGTCACCCGGATTTCGGAATGGTGGATAGCCATATTGGCTGCCGCAAAAATCCCCGCCGCCCCGGCTCCTATAATGATGATGTGACTGTTTTCCATTGCTTGCTGCTATACCCTGCCTAAGATGGGGGCAAAGATAAGAAATGTATGGATGGAGGGGGAACATTGGTTTCCATTAAAATTTTTGGTGTATCTGTAAGGAGTATCCTAATAATGTCGGTGATACTATAGTGATGCAATAAAAATGTCCGACTTAAGGTCATTTTATATATTAAACGTGATATTAATTGCTTTTCTTCAAATCCTAAGAAAGATATTGATCTTCCTCCAGATCGTACACAGATCTCGAAAAGGTCAAATGTATATAGTAATTGACGGTGAAATACATACGATCCCACTGGGGCGCACTACTTAGATAGCTTACAGAAAGCTGCAAGCAGTACCTAAATTCCGGCCCCACCTAATAGCTCAAGCTCTTGGCCTTTTTGTGGCAGACCATCCAGTATCGGCATGGCCTTGGATATCAGTGCTTTTACGCCTTCGGCATGCAAAGAGCTATCATGGTCCATTTTGCTTTCCCATATTTCCGTCACCCAGACGGCATTGGTATCGTCATGGTCCCGCCCGATGACATATAATTTACAACCTTTGGCAGTGGATATCAATTCTGCTGCTTGCAAAAGAATGTGGGAGAGCTGTTCAGCTTGCCCGGGTTTGGCGGTCAGCTTTCCATGTAGGCAGTAATGGCCCATGGTATTTTCTTGTTTTGAAATTGAGTGATTAATTATCTGCGTAATACCTTCCCAAACTCCCCACAATGGCCCTTTTGACTTCCAAGGGATCGATAGTGCCTTCCACTTTGTACAGCACCTTTCCCTCTGCATCTACCAGCACTGTGTAAGGAAGTGAGCCCTGCCAGTCTTTGTCCACTAAGTCTATGAGGTCGTAGATATCCTCTCCGGCAAAGATATAATTGGTATTAGAGGCTTCTTTCTTTTGTAGAAATGCCAAGGCTTTATCTTTCTGGCCGAGCTTGTCGGCACTTAAGGAAATAAATTCAAAAGCCCGATCCCGGTACATGCGGTTGATGTCCACAAAGTCAGGAAATTCCACAATGCAGGGTCCGCACCAGGTTGCCCAGATATTGATCAGCCTTAATTTTTCGCCGTCCTTGTTTTTAACCAGATCGGCGACAGCCTCCAGACCGATTTCCTCAAGGGCCACCGGCTCCTCTGCCCATTCTTTTTTCAGCCTTTCGGCGTACTCCCCCTGCCAGGACCATTTCACCGAACAGCCAAAGGTTTTCGTAGTAGCCACTTCGGGATCCCTATTGGACAGCAAGGCTTCCAAAGCGTTTTCCAGATCTTTCTGCTTGGGGGTCACATAGGGGTTTTCGGTATCATCTATCCTACCGCTGTACTTCAGTTTTCTTTCTTTATCAAACAGAAACACATGGGGGGTGGCGGCTGGACCGTAAGCAATGGACGTTTGCTGGCTGTCACCGTCATAGAGGTAGGGGAAGTTGTAGTTTTTGTCCTTTACCCGGATCTTCATTTCTTCCAGCGTATCGTTTAAGTCCGAATAACCCAATTCCGCCAGACTGATGGCCGAGGCATCATTGGGGGAAATGGCCACAAAGCCCACGCCTCTGCCCCGATAGTCCTCCACCATTTGGATGATCCTGTCTTCATAGGCCTGTGCCGTGGGGCAATGGTTGCAGGTGAAAATCACCGCCAAGAGCTCATTCTCCTGAAAGTCTGCCAATGAATAATTTTTGCCGTCTGCGCCGGGTAGATCAAAGTCAGGAGCAGGCGAATCAATGGGCAATAAGACAGGTTTTTTGTCCTGGGAGAAAACTGATGCAGTGGCTAAAAGGAGAAGCAACAAAGAGGGAATAAATTTCATGGCTTTGGGTTTTGGGTGAAATTTACGGTAGATGCTTGACAATGAGATTTAAAGATAAACAAAACCGTTTAAAAAAAATAGCCGGTAAAATCGGTACTCTTTCTCCCTGAATTGTCATGCAAGAACGCGGTTTTATATATTTGCTGGATAAATAAAAAAAGTCAAGATGAATAAAATATTGCTTGCCGGGTTGGTGATGATTCTTTCGTTTACCGCTACCCGGGCACAAAACAGCCCCGAAGACCAGGGGAAGAGTAAACCAAAATTGGTAGTAGGAATTGTCGTGGATCAGATGCGGCAGGAATATTTCTACAAATTCGAAGACCGCTACGTCGAGGGCGGACTGAAGCGTCTGATGTATGAGGGCTTTATGATGAAGAATGGCCATTACAACTATATTCCCACCTATACCGGTCCTGGGCATGCTTCTGTATACACGGGTACAACTCCGGCCACCCATGGTATCATCGGTAATGACTGGTATATCAGAAAATTAAACAAGACCATCTATTGCGCAGGTGACAGCACGGTGACTGCAGTGGGTGGAACTGATAAGAATGGCAAGATTTCTCCCCGTAATATGCTAACCACTACGATTACGGATGAGCTGAGATTTGCCAGCAATAAGCGCTCAAAGGTAGTTGGGGTTGCCATCAAGGATCGAGGAGCGGCCCTTCCGGCTGGGCACCTTGGTGATGCTTACTGGTATGACGGTGCCACAGGGGAGTTTATGACTTCGACTTATTATACTGAAGCGCTTCCCCAATGGGTAAGGGATTTCAACAAAAAGGGCTTGGCCAAAAAATACCTTTCCCAAACTTGGGAAACACTATTTCCATTGGATACTTATAAGCAGAGTATTGCTGATGACAATGACTTCGAAGGACCTTTTGTAGGAAAAGAAACCCCAACCTTTCCCTATAATCTTCCCGCTTTAATGCAAGATAACGGAGGCTTGGGCATGATCAGTTCAACTCCTTTCGGGAATAGCCTGACGCTGGATATGGCTTATGCCGCTTTGGAAGGGGAGCAATTGGGCAAAAGAGGAGAAACGGATTTTTTGGCCGTGAGCTTTTCTTCTCCGGATTATATCGGTCACCGATTTGGTCCGACGTCCATAGAACTGGAAGACAATTACCTGAGGCTTGACCGGGAATTGGCTAAGTTTTTTGACCATCTGGACAAAGAGATAGGCAAAGGCGAATACCTTGTTTTCCTTACTGCAGACCATGGTGTAGCCGATGTGGTGAATTATATGAAGAGCGAGAATGTGCCCGCCGGAAGTTTGGATACCCGTTTTTTACTCACTCAGTTAAAAGGGTTTACCAATCAACATTACGGTGAGGGCGATTGGATATCCAGCTTTAGCAATGAGCAGATTTTCTTGAACAGACAACTAGCCGCGGAAAAAGGCCTTGATCTGACAAAGATGCAGCTTGAAATCGCAGAGTTTCTTTTAAAGTTTGATGGGATCAAAGAAACCTATAGTGCCAGTGACATGAAGCGTGTCGAGTATAATTTTGGAAGGAAGAAGTTACTGCAAATGGGCTATAACCATAAATCTTCGGGAGATGTGATGATTATAATGGAGCCTGCCTGGCTGACCAATGCCTCCAGAGGTACTACCCACGGATCCGGTTTCAAGTATGATACCAATGTTCCCATTGTATTCTATGGTTGGGGCATCAAGGCTGGACAAAGTGCGAATTATGCCACTGTGACCGATATTGCGCCTACTTTGGCCATGCTGCTTAAAACACGTATTCCCAATGGCGCTACCGGCGAGCCTATCTTGGAAGTGCTGGGAGAATAAATTGTAATGGAAAGCCATGCATGAAGGTGCATGGCTTTTTTGTTTGTTTTCACGTGATGCTTTAATTGTTTTCATCGACACCTTTACAATTTTTTGTTTAACTCCACCAGTCTTGTAAAGGGAGAAAGGCCTCTATTTCCAGCTTCACACTCGGGAGGCTATACATATTCAACCTGTCGGGGCGATTGGCTGCCAGCTGTAGATGGGGTCATCCGGCATTCGCCATCAGTCATCCATCTTCCGTCTCCGTCCTCGATCTCCCGTCTTTCCTCCTGCCATTTTGACACAAATTATTCTTTGGAATAACTGTTGTAATGCTCCCTTGTCGAATCATTGTAAAACATAAACTAAACATAGCTATGCAGGAGAAAGGTACGATCTCGATCCATACCGAAAATATTTTCCCGATTATCAAGAAATTTTTATACTCAGACAATGAGATCTTTTTGAGGGAATTGGTGTCCAATGCCGTAGATGCCACACAAAAGATGAAGCGCCTGGCTTCATTGGGTCAATATACCGGAGAGCTTGGAGATACCACTATCGAAGTGGCTTTTGACAAAGACAAGAAGACCATTACCATCTCTGATCGCGGCCTGGGAATGACGGCGGAGGAAATCAAGAAATACATTAACCAGATCGCTTTTTCAGGAGCCACCGAATTTGTAGAAAAATTTAAAGATGCAAAGGATGCCAATGAAATCATCGGCAAGTTTGGTCTTGGCTTTTATTCTGCCTTTATGGTAGCCCATCAGGTGGAGATCCAGTCACTTTCTTATCAGGAAGGCGCAGAGCCCGCACGATGGATCTGTGATGGAAGCACCGAATTTGAGATTTCTGAGGGGACAAGGACAGAACGTGGTACCGACATTATCCTTCATGTCAATGAAGAATCTGAGGAGTTTTTGGACAAATGGAAACTTCAGGGAATCTTGGACAAGTACGCCAAATTCCTTCCCGTTCCCATCAAGTTCGGAACGAAAACAGAAAGCGTTGAAGACGGAGAAGATAAGGAGGGGAAACCACAATATAAGTCTATAGAAGTTGACAACATCATCAATACGACGGCGCCTATTTGGACTAAGTCGCCAAACGATCTGAAGGATGAAGATTATCTAAGTTTCTATAAGGAGCTGTATCCGATGAGCGAGGATCCATTATTCTGGATTCACCTGAATGTGGATTATCCGTTTAACCTTACAGGCATCCTGTACTTCCCCAAAGTCAAAAACGAACTCGAACTCCAAAGGAACAAGATCAAGCTATTTTCCAGACAGGTCTTTATTACCGACGAGGTTAAAGACATTGTTCCAGAATTCCTGATGTTGTTGCATGGGGTGATCGATTCTCCGGATATACCTTTGAACGTTTCCAGAAGCTTCCTTCAAGCTGACGGCAATGTCAAAAAAATCAACTCCTACATCACCAAAAAAGTCGCGGACAAATTGGGTGAGTTATTCAAAAAGGACAGAAAACCTTATGAGGAAAAATGGGATGATATCGGACTGTTTGTGAAATACGGGATGATCAGTGAGGATAAATTTTACGAAAAAGGAAAGGATTTTGCCCTCCTGAAGAATACCCAAGGCGAATATTTCACCATTTCGGAGTACCAAGAAAAAATTAAAGCTGCCCAAACCGATAAGGATGACCAAGTGATCATGCTCTATGCTACAGATGCAAACCAGCAAGATGCCTTTGTCCAGTCTGCCAATAAAAAAGGTTACGATGTTTTGGTGATGGATTCGCCTATCGACAGCCATTTTATCAACCAACTGGAGCAGAAATTGGAAAAAACCTCACTAAAGAGGGTGGACTCCTCCGTGGCGGACAAGTTGATCGACAAGGCAGAAAGCCTTTCTCATGTGCTGACGGAAGATGAAAGCAAAAAAGTGAAGGAAGTGTTCGAGAAAGCCATCAACAACACCGCCATGAGTGTAGAGGTGGAGGGTTTAAATCCCGAGGAACTTCCCGTGACCATCACCATGGAAGAATTTATGCGCCGCATGAAAGACATGGCCAAAAATGGTGGCGGAATGGGCTTCTATGGTGCTTTCCCCGACAGTTACAAAGTGGCCATAAACGGTAACCATCCGGTGATTGACAAGATATTGAAAGCGGAAGACGAGGCAACACAGTTGAAAGTGGCCAAACAGGCATACGATTTGGCCATGTTGTCACAGGGGATGCTTTCAGGTAAGGACTTGACGGAGTTCGTCAAAAGAAGTGTGGAGATGATATAACCTTCTTGCCCCTATAGTTTCGAAATCCCCGTCCTATTGAGGACGGGGATTTTTTCTTCCCAGCTTTTGTTCTTGGGTCTTTCTTTTTTTGAAAGGAAGATCAAAAAGCTTATATTCATAGCCAAATGGCCTATGCCGTCTAAAGTATTAACGCAGGTCGCCTTTCCATTCAACTAACACAAAGCGTAATTTATGAGTATTTTAAGAATCCTATTTGCCATTATTCTCCCGCCTCTGGGTGTTTTTTTGACAGTAGGCTTGGGGAAATCCTTTTGGATCAATATTTTGTTAACCTTGTTGGGCTTTATCCCTGGCATTATCCACGCCGTGTGGGTCATCGCCAAGAACGATAAATGATGTTAATAACTGTCTTATCCGTCCTGCTCGCATCTGTTTCCTTATTGGCTTTCATCGCGTCCCTGCTCAAGCGTGACGAATGGTGGATTAGGATGTTTGATTTTCCCAGGCTGCAGATCACGTTTATCACACTTGCGGCAATGGGGTTGTTTTTTGTGCAGTTTAGGCAGTGGGAGATGTGGCAATGGGTTATGCAGGTGCTGCTCTTGGTCTGTGTATTTTATCAGGTGGCCAAAATATATCCCTACACCTTTCTTTCCAAAAAGCAGGTGCTTCCCTATCATGGAGAGGAGGATGAGAGATCGCTTTCTATTTTGATCAGCAACGTACTGACCACCAATAAGAAGTTTGAGCAATTAATAGGCTTGGTCAAAGAAAACAAGCCCAATATTCTTTTGGCTCTCGAAACCGACCATGCTTGGGAGAAGGCGCTTGAAGTGTTGGAAAAGGATTATCCGTTTACCGTAAAGGTACCCCTGGATAATTTTTACGGCATGCACCTGTATTCCCAGTTGGAGTTGCATGACATGGAAGTAAAATACCTTATAGATCCGGAGATTCCATCCATCCATGGAGATGTCCTGTTGAAATCCGGTGAAAAGGTAAAGATCCACTGTCTTCATCCTATGCCTCCCAGCCCCACAGAGAGTGATACTTCTACCGACCGGGATGCAGAATTGCTCATGGTAGGAAAGTGTATCGATACCGATAAAGGCCCCGAATTGGTTTTTGGGGACTTGAATGACGTGGCATGGTCACGCACTACCCGCCTATTTCAGGAATTGAGCGGGCTGTTGGACCCCCGGATTGGGCGGGGATTTTACAATACCTTTCATGCAGATTATGCCTTGTTGAGATGGCCTTTGGACCACGTTTTTCATTCCAATGACTTTAAAGTTAAAAGAATAACCCGTCTCCGAAATATGGGCTCTGATCACTTTCCCATGTTTATCCAATTGCATCTGGAGCCCAGGGCCAAGATGGAACAAGAAGAACCCGAAGCAGATCAGGAGGAGGAAGAATGGGCAGAAGAAAAGATCCAAGATGCCGAACCCAGGGAGCGTTTGGATTGATTGTGGCTTTGGGGAAACTTATGGCATGGTTTTAAGGGTTCATCCTATATCGTGTTGACAACAAAAATTCCCCGTGGTGTTTCCCGCAGAAATTGTAGGGTGAGCTGGCAATGGTAGACGGATCTGTGCGATTGTCATCACATGTTGAGAGACACGGTATTGATTATCTCAATTTTACTTCATCCCAAGAGCCATGAAAAAAATATTGATCACCGGAGGTTCAGGATTGATAGGAAAGGCGGTTACCTCCTATCTCCAAAAAAATGGCTATGAGGTAGCCTGGCTGAGCAGAAGCCCCAAAAAGAAAAAGCAAAAATCTTTTCGCTGGGATGTCCAAAAGGAAACGCTGGATCAAGAAGCATTGGTCTGGTGTGATGGGATCATCCATCTGGCCGGGGCCGGGGTTGCTGACAAGCGCTGGACGGAAAAGAGAAAGAAGGAAATCCTCGATAGCCGAACCCAGTCCACCCGCTTGCTTTTTGAGGGTTTACAAAAGCTCGAGAAGAAACCTGAAGTCTTTGTCTCGGCCAGCGCGGTTGGATATTATGGTATTGACACTGCGGGAGAACTTATGAAAGAGGAAAGCCCTGTGGGCAGCGGTTTTTTAGCAGAGGTGGTGTCAAGTTGGGAGACAGAAATATCCCCTATCAATACCTTGGGTATCAGGACAGTGATGTTGCGTACAGGGATTGTGTTGGACAGAAGAGGAGGGGCTTTGGCTGAGATGTTGAAGCCACCGGTGGCTACCCCTTTGGGCAGCGGCAAGCAATACATGAGCTGGATACATTTGGAAGACATGGTCGCTTTGTACGCGTATGCCCTGACTCATCCTCTTGAGGGTATTTACAATGCGGTAGCACCCCATCCTGTGAGTAACTTTGACTTGACGAAAGCTGCATCAAAGGCGAAGGGAAAACCATTCTTGCCGATTCCTGTGCCTGCTTTTTTACTCAAAATGGTATTGGGAGAAATGGCCGATATGGTTGTAGGAGGGAATAAGGTGTCTTCAGAAAAAATCGAACAGACAGGGTTTAATTTTAAATATCCGTACATTAAAGATGCTTTATTAGATATCTATAAATAATATTTTCACCATTTAACGACATTTTTTTTGGTTTGAGTTGAAAATAATCATCAATTTGCAGTTTAAAGCTTTGGATATGGATAAAATTAAAAGATTGTTTGTTTTCGCCCTTGTATTTTTAGCTGTACATGCCAAGGGGCAAGGGGGCTTGGAATATTATCTTCCCGAAGGTTATACCTACAATCCATCTATTCCTACCCCCGCATCAGTGTTGGGATATCAAGTGGGTGAATGGCATGCAAGCCATGACCAGGTGGTAATGTATATGAAGGCCTTGGCAGCGGCATCAGATAGGATTCAAATCGAGGAATATGAAAGAACCTATGAAAAGCGGCCCTTGCTGTTATTGACCATTACCGCACCGGGTAATTTCCCCAAAATAGAGCAGATCAAGTCCCAAAGACGCAACTTAAGGAGTGCCGAAGCCGCCGCCCCAATCGAGTCGATGCCTATTGTGATGTATATGGGACATTCTGTCCATGGCAACGAGCCCAGCGGGGTGAATGCCTCTTTGCTGTCCGCCTATCATTTTGCCGCGGCCAATGAGATAGAAGCTGACTTGGAAAACATGGTTATAATTTTCGACCCGGCGATCAATCCTGACGGCATCAACCGCTTCGCATCCTGGGTAAATTCCCACAAAAGCTATCACATGAACGGCGATCCGAACAACAGGGAGCTGAATGAAGCATGGCCAAGAGGAAGGACCAATCATTATTGGTTTGATCTTAACAGGGACTGGCTACCCGTACAACATCCGGAAAGCCGTGGACGGATCGCCAAAATCCAGGAATGGATGCCCAATATCGTTTTGGATTTCCATGAAATGGGCACCAACGCTACCTTCTTCTTTCAACCTGGAGTTCCCAGCAGAAACCATCCCCTTACGCCTAAAAAGAATTTTGAGCTGACGGAAAAGATAGCCACTTACCATGCCAAGCACCTGGACCAAATAGGATCGCTGTATTACACACAGGAGAGTTATGACGATTTTTACTACGGTAAGGGCTCCACCTATCCCGATGTGCAGGGAGCGGTGGGGATTCTATTTGAGCAAGCCTCTTCGAGAGGCCATCTTCAAGAAAACCAATACGGCACCCTGACTTTTCCCTTTACCATCAAAAACCAGTTCACCACTGCCTTGTCTTCCTTCGAAGCGGCGAGAGATATGCGGGTGGAGATGAACCGTTATATGCAGGATTTTTACAAAGAGGCTATGGCGGAAGCCAATGCGGACCCGAACAATGCCTATATCTTTGGTTCCAAAGATGATGCGGCAAAGGTCTTTCATTTGGCTGACGTCATCCTGCAGCACGACATCCAGCTTTTCAAGTTAAAGCAAGATGTGACCTTGAACGGAGTGGAATTCGAAGCAGATGATTCCTATATCGTGCCACTGAACCAACCTCAGTATAGGTTGGTCAAAGGGATGTTTGAGACGCGGACGCAATTTCAAGACAGTTTATTTTATGATGTCTCCGCTTGGACTTTTCCTATGGCCTTTGACGTCGACTATATGGCGCTAAATAGCAAAATCCTTAATTTGGCGGATGTGGAGGAAGTAAAAGGGCCATTAAAGAAACCTACTGGATCCGTGGTGGGGGCAGAGGGTGCTTATAGTTATGCGTTCGAATGGAAAGAATATTACGCCCCGAAGGCCGCATTTAAATTGATGGATAAGGGCTACATGGTTAGGGTAAGCCACCAACCTTTCCAGAGCGGATCCGGCGTTCAGTTTGGCAGAGGCAGTATATTGGTCGTCAAAGGACAGTCTGATGACAGCGACCAAGAGTTCTACCAAAATTTGAAAGAAATAGCGGCGGAATCGGGGATAACTGTTCATGCCTTGGCCAGTGGCTATACCGGCGGCGTCAATCTGGGCTCCCCAAGCATGGAGGTATTGGAAAAGCCGTCCATAGCCCTATTGGTTGAGGGTGGCGTGCAGAGCAGCGAGGCGGGTGAAATATGGCATTTATTGGATCAGAGGTTCGAGATGCCTGTTACGCTGTTGGCGTTAAGCCAGCTCCAAAGGGCCTCCCTGGAAAGGTACAATGTAATTGTCATGCCCAATGGCAATTATAGCGAACTGGGAAAACAGGGGGCGGAAAAGCTGGATGAATGGGTACGACGAGGCGGAACCCTATTGGCGCGCAGCGGAGCGATGAGCTGGTTGTCCCAAAACAAAATGGCTGACTTTACCTTTAAATCAGGATCTGAGCCGGACAGTGCCGTTCAAAAAGATTATTCCACCTTTACCCAAGACAGGGGTTCAAAAGTCACGGGGGGAGCCATCTTCAATGTCAGATTGGACATCTCCCATCCCATAGGGTATGGATACACCAAGCCGGAATTGGCTACCTTCCGGTCGGGGAACCAATTTTTGCAGCCTTCTTCCAATCCTTACTCCAATCCCATGGTGTACACCGATGCGCCTTTGGCCAGTGGCTATGTACATCCTTACAACCTTGAACAACTTAAAAACACGGGTGCCATTCAAGTAGCCGCCTTAGGAAGTGGGAAAATCATAGGCTACGCAGACAACCCAAACTTTCGTGCCTTTTGGTTTGGCACCAATAAACTCTTCATGAACGGGATCTTCTTCGGACAGACCATTGACGGGGGGACAGCACGGTAGGCCTGGTAGTACTACGGTATCAAGAACAAAATGCAGGGAGGTGGGAAGTCGGGAACCGCAGATCCACCTCCTGCTTCCCTTTCAGAAGCTACAGACCATTAAAAAAAGCCCGTCGATAATTTATAATCCAGACTGAAAGTCTTATTTTGCACGCGATTTAAACTTCTATGCTTCAAAAACTTTTCCTATTAGACAAAAATCACATTTTTAGACAGGCGCAATCGCTCCTCGAAGAACGTCTGCTGGATGAAATGGTGGAGGAATTAAAAAGGGCTTACACCTTGTGGTACAACCCCTTGGGCTTGATGGACGATACCTATATCCAAATATTAGGCAATAGCCTATTTCCCAAAAACCGTATCCGAATAATTTACGAGCAGCTAAGCGGGATCTATCGGTACCAGTATGCAAGTAATCAATTGGAGTTCCTTTTTGATGGCCGCAGCCATTTGGAAAAATATCAAGATGACTGGCAGGAACAACTTGTGCTATGGCTGAAAGAATTGGGGAAACACGAATCCTACGTCAAGAGCATGTTACGGATGACCTTGCTATACGACACGGAAAATCGTGCTGAATTTGCAGAAAATCGCTGCAAAAGCTTTATCAATGATTATTTCGGGGTAAAAATAATTAAGCGGAAGGGGCAACTGAAGATCGCCTAATTATCCTGGAATAGGAGATATCTATCACGGCCATAAGAACTGATTATCTCCTGACCTCAAAATCCTTGTAGCCCCTCCATCCACCTTTCTTAATTATTAGCTCTTTTACCTGCGCATCTTCAGGACCGGCGTGGAGCCAATCCTCCATTTGCTGTATGGTCTGGGATGGTCCCTCGATTTCAGTCAATACAGATCCGTCAGGTTCATTTTGGATCCAACCTGTAATGCCTAACTGTTGTGCTTTATCCTGAGTGCTTTTCCTAAAGAACACCCCCTGGACTTTCCCTTTGATTTGGATGCGTTTATTTTCTTTCATTTCTGCTGTGTCTAGTTTAGGTTTAAGAAGTAGCGCCTCATCCCTATTCCCTTTAAGGCCCTCCCTTACCAGGTTGTTTTTAGCCCATCAAAAATAACGCCCTCCAATGGATTTTTATTGTCAATGAAGAGGGATAGACATACTCTTGTCAATTATTACCAACCCTTTATCTGTTTTGATGGGTGTTTTTGCTGCTCTTTCAGCCCTTGATTTTTCCCCTTCAAAGATAAAAACCGCCGTCTCGGCTGTATTAAGCAACGTTTTAGATCCTTCGTGGCTATCACTGTCCCTTACTTTGCCGTTCAAAATGCTAAAAAATTTTATGAAAAAGAGAATCCTAATCACAGTTTTTATGGGTCTTGGCATCTTGGCTTCTGCCCAGGATCCGCCCTTCTTAAAGGAGAGAAAATTCTCCCTGACGGTCAGCATTTTTACTGAATCAGTAAGCATGCCCCGGTTCGGGAGTATTTTCAGAAATCCCCATCTGGGTGTTCGTGTCGGAACAGAAATGTATTATTCCACGCGAGGAAGCCGCAGGCTACTTCAAACTTTTAACCTTGGTTATTACCATCATAAAGATTTTCAGAACGGCTTTTTTGCCAGCTCGCAATTTGGCTACAGGAAATTTATCCACCATTCATTTGTGGATGTAACGGCAGGAATTGGGTATTTGTTGGTTGATTCTGCCCTTCCCAGATATAAAAAGGCTGGCGATGACTACCAGGCGATTGGCGGCACCTTTGGGCGCATTATGCCTACAATAGGTTTGGGTGTAGGACATCAGTTCGATAGGTTCTCTATCTTTAGTCGATATGAACTTTTTGGTGAAGCGCCTTTCGGTTTCAAAGGCGTTCCCGCTTTGCCACACCAGGCCCTTCATTTAGGAACATGTTTTAACTTCAAATAAATTATCCATGAAAATTACACGCTTATTTTTCGTCGGCGCAATACTCTCATTTGCTTGTACCAATGAAATCATGATTCCTGTCCCGGATTTAGGGGAGAACATCACTTACGATTCTCACCCGAAAAACAGAGAATACCAAAGGCAATTAGCGGAGTATAAAAACGGGACTAATTCCCCCGGTGCGGTTCTAGCGCTGTCGCGCCCGGGCGAGGCACTCTGGATAGGATCCGTGGGAACGTCCAATCTCGCGCACCATACTCCAATGAACACGAATAGTCAGTTCCGTACCGGAAGTGTCACCAAAATGCTCACGGCAGTGGTGATCCTGAAGCTTATGGAACAAGATCGGCTCAGTCTTGAGGACAAGCTGGTAGATCATCTCCCCTTTGTAAAAGGAAGGATCCCAGAAGCCCACAAGATTACCATCCGCCATCTGTTGGCCCATTTGAGCGGCATAGTGGATCCACCCAATGAAAGCCTGAGGTACCAGGCCGATCTCATTGATGACCCTGCAGCAATGTTATCCTTAGGGGTGGAAGATGCCCTTGAAGAGTATGTGTTTGGAAAAGATCTTCATTTTGCTCCGGGTACTGGTTATTCCTACAGCAATACCAATTATTGGCTGTTGGGAATGATTGCGGAACGGACGGCCGGTAACACGCTACAGCAACTTATGGAGGAGATGATCTTCACACCTTTACAAATGAACAATTCTTATCTTGAAGCAAGGGAGGACAGTAAGGTGGCAAGGGGTTATGCTGACCTCTATCACAATGGCGTACTGATGGATGTCAGCCTATGGGATAGGGCTGAGGGTGATGGTGGAGCCGACGGAGGCTTGATCAGCAAAGCGGAGGATTTATACCTGTTTATGAACGGTTTGTTCAATGGCGAATTGGTGTCCCCAAACACGTTGGAAGACATGAAAAAAATGCAGTGGCCTTCCTGCGACAGTCCCTATTGTGAATATGGACTTGGATTGGAAATCTGGCGTACAGATGCCGGTATTGCCTATGGACACAACGGAGGATTGATCGGGATTGAAGCCAATGTGTTGTATTTTGAAGGTTCAGGTGGAATTTCCATTCTGTATAAAAACAATGGAAACGGCTCGGAGAAAGCCTGGCTAGGCGAATTGATCAAATAGCCAACTGACGGATCGGAAGGAAAAGGGGTTGGCATTTCCTTGGTATTCATCTTATTCTTCCGATCCAGCTTTTAAATGCCGCCGCTTTTTTCTTGCTCACCGTGACTTCTTCCGGAAAGGATGGTTGAATCTCTAAAATTAACTTGCCGGATTGATCGGTTTTAAATTGCTTGATGGCTTTGATGTTGCCCAGCATTTGTCGGTTGATACGGAAAAATGCGGCTGGGTCAAGCAGAAGCTCCAAATTGTCCAATGAGGAGGAAGAGGTGTACTCTTTACCGTTAGATGTTTTGATAAAACTCAGCTCATTTTGTTTATAGATAAAGGCTATATCATTGGTCTGCACAGGCACGGAGGACGTTCCATAGTTGACCACTAGCAGATCCCGATATCCCGAAGACTTTACCAGGTCAGAAGAACTCGCTACCCCGGCTACTGAGGTCTCCAGTTCCCGTACCCGCTGGTTTAGTTCATCGATGGTGTGGGTGTAATATTGTTTGAAGTACATCCCCGTGTAGATCATGTGGATCAAAAGGGTGAAAATAATGGTGAGGGGAAAATCATATACCAATAAATAACCCGTATCAAAGTTGCCCGGCCGCTCGATCAGCACTTCATTCCATATATAGATCATAGAAGCGACTATCGGCACACTGATCAGCAAGGCTGCAGAGGCTTGTATGACGAATCTTTGAAAGTGCAGCTGTATCCAGGAGTAATGTTGATCCAGATAAAAGATCAATCGTCGGTTCGCCTCCCAAGTCAGGGCCACTAACAGGGTATTCCAAGCAAGATCCCCATAATACAGGGGTTGCTTCATCAGCGTGCCGATGGATTCATATTCGCCAAAATGGCGGATAACAAAGCCCATAAAGGGATAGCCGACGATACGAAGCCACTTGTCTTTGTAGCCAATTTTCATTTCTCTTTCCAATTTAAAAAATTTTTTTACCCATTCAAATTGACCAAGCTGGAATAGCAAGTGGTTGAATATCTTTTCTACCTTAGTCTATGCCGCAATTTCCATTCTTGCCATAGTCTATAGATGGCAACTGTCTTTTGTGTTGTATAATGTAGTTGAAGTATTATTTTTGTCCGTATCGTCTGGTAGCAGGGATTAAGCGAAAGTGGGAAGAGATTGTGGATAGCGGTTTAGAATGAAAATAGACATAGCTCACATGAAGAAATCAACGGTACAAGAGATTAAAGAAAGGTTTGACAAGGACGTGGAACGGTTTTCCGACCTCGAGACTGGCCAGGTTTCCACCATAGATGCGAAAATCTCCCTGGAACTTATCACCGAAGCCTCAAAAAGACTCGTTCCTAATGCCCAGAATTTACTGGATATAGGTTGTGGGGCGGGAAATTTTACCTTGATGATGCTGACAAAAATTCCGGGGCTTAGCTGCACCTTGGTAGATATCAGCCAACCTATGCTGGACAAAGCCATCGAAAGGGTGTCCCAACAGGCTGATAGCGAGGTGGAAGCTTTGCAGGGAGACATCCGGGATGTCGGATTAAAGGAGAATCATTTCGACATTATATTAGCAGGTGCAGTCCTTCATCATTTAAGGAATGACAGGGATTGGGAGAAAACCTTTGGCAAGATCTATGGACTGCTCAGGCCCGGAGGTTGTTTTATGATCTCTGATTTGGTTACCCAGGAAAACGAGTTGCTGAACGGATACACCTGGGAGAGATACGGAGACTACCTCGAAGGGCTGAAGGGAAAGGAGTATCGGGAAAATGTATTGGCGTATGTCGCAAAGGAAGATTCGCCAAGGTCGATAAATTACCAGCTGGACCTTATGAGACGGGTAGGTTTTAAAGAGACGGAAATTCTGCATAAAAACATGTGCTTCGGCGTGTTTGGTGGAATAAAATAATCCATCGATAAACCTCCACATGCCTGTCTTTTCGTCAAAATTCCTGTAATTCGCAGCTGGATTATTTTAAACCTATGAAGAAAAAAATCGCATTGGTAACCGGAGGCTTTACGGGAGAAGCTGTAATCTCTTTGAAAAGTGCCGCAGTGGTAGAAAAAAACCTGAATAGAGACTGCTATGAGGTTTATAAAATTATTATTTCAAAGGAAAAATGGTACCACGAAGATGCGCAGGGAGAGGAATTTCCCGTGGACAAGAACGACTTTTCCCTGATGATCAGAGGAGAAAAGGTGAATTTTGATGGCATATTCAACATTCTTCATGGTTCACCTGGGGAAGATGGCAAGTTGGCGGGATATTTCGATATGCTCCAGCTACCCTACACCACCTGTGATCCACTGACCTCCGCCATGACGATGAACAAAGGGTACACCAAGACCATTGTGGAGGATATAGAACACCTGCATGTGGCCAAATCCGTCCAGCTGTTCGACAACCATCGCGAGCATAGAGACCAAATCTTAAAGAATTTGAAATTGCCCTACTTTGTCAAGCCAAATAACGGAGGAAGCAGTATAGGGATGAGCAAAGTCAAGTCAGCCGATGAACTTGAAGCTGCCTTGGAGATTGCCTTCAAGGAAGACAAGCAGGTATTGGTTGAGGAATTTGTGGTGGGCAGGGAATTTTCAATTGGGGCTTACCGGGTAGGAGGAAAAACCACGGTTCTTCCCGCCACGGAGATCGTCAGCTCCAAGGAGTTTTTTGACTTCGAAGCCAAATACACTCCCGGGATCACGGAAGAGATCACGCCGGGGAGAATGACTGATGAGGAAGTCCTTAGGGTTAACAAAATCGTAGCGGCAGTTTATGAGAAATTGAACTGCAAGGGAGCTGTACGGGTTGATTATTTTCTGGAAGCAGATACTTCTGATTTTTATTTTATAGAAATAAACACCGTACCAGGCCAAACGGAAACCAGCCTCATTTCCCAACAAGTCAGGGCGATAGGCATGACCATAGAGGAATTTTATAGTCAGTTGATTGAGGAAATGTTTTGATGGGGGAGGGAGTTGGAAGAAGTAAGCAGGAAGTCGGAAGACCGAACAAGTCCTGAGGGGTGTCCTCTGTGGTCAGTCGACTGTTGATTTATTGGCTCTTAAGTCCCACATCTCCATCTAACAGCTAATAGGCCCTATTACAAGTATCATGTCCCAATTCTCCAAAGAAAAAAATGCAATCACCATAAAAAAGTGGGCCAAGGATCTCGGCTTTGACTTTTGTGGCATTGCCAAGGCGGAGTTTCTAGAGGAGGAGGCTCCCCGGCTGGAGGCATGGCTCCGGAATAACTACCAAGGAAAAATGGCTTACCTGGAAAACCATTTTGACAAACGGCTGGATCCTACAAAATTGGTCGAAGGGGCGAAGACAGTGGTCAGTTTGGCTTACAATTACTATCCGGAACAAGAACTTCCCCATGAAGCAGGTGACTATAAAATAGCCAAATATGCCTATGGCAAAGATTATCATTTTGTGATCAAAGATAAACTGAATACTTTTTTGCAGTTACTTAAAGATGAGGTAGGCGATGTCGCAGGAAGGGCATTTGTGGATTCAGCGCCGGTGATGGAAAGGCAATGGGCAAAAAAGGCAGGCATAGGTTGGACGGGAAAAAACAGCCTGCTGCTGAACAAAAAGTCAGGAAGTTTTTTCTTTCTTGCAGAACTTATTATTGATCTGGAGGTGGAGCCTGACCTGCCTGCCGCACGGGATTATTGTGGTACCTGTACCCGTTGTATTGATGCCTGTCCGACTGATGCCATTGTCCAGCCGGGGGTGGTGGATGGCTCCAGGTGTATTTCCTATTTTACCATAGAGCTCAAAGAGGAGCTTCCTGCTTCAGTAAAAGGTAAATTTGAGAACTGGGCTTTTGGCTGCGATATCTGCCAGGATGTATGTCCCTGGAACAGATTTGCACAACCGCATTCCGAGCCCGAATTTCATCCCCATCCAGACTTGAAGCTAATGGACAAGAAAGATTGGGAAGAAATCACCGCGGAGACCTTTAACAAAGTATTCCAAAAATCTGCTTTGAAAAGAACCAAGCTGGAAGGCCTCAAAAGGAATATCCGGTTTCTCAAAGACTCCCCTATCTAACGCTTAGGCTGAGATGGGTATTTCCCATGAGATTCATTTCAAGGCCGTTCCCACCATACGGCTTTTTATAAAACCCATGATCTTCTTTCTGAGTTGTGTGGGGTAGTGTCTTTCTCCGCTAAAGATCCCTACAAGGATTTCGCAGCCTGCCTGACCATATTGGTCCAGAAGAAGGTTCCTGATATTCTTATTGTTGTAGAAAAGCTTAGAGGCAAATTGTGCGGTCTTGAGACCAGGCAAAAGATCCTTTTCCAGCGCCGTTTGGTAGCGCTCCATCGCTTCCGTGGGGAGGTCGAAATATTCGGAAATGGTTTTACCTGCCAAAGTACCGCTAAGAATAGCATTGGAAATTCCTTCGGCCGTGAGTGGGTCTGCCAAACCTGCGGCATCCCCTGTGAGAAAAATACCCTTCCGGGCAAGAGAACCTGATCGGGGGGAAATGGGTATTTGATAGCCATGGGCTTCTTCCTTGATGACCTCCGATATCCCCAGTGATTGAAGGTATTCGAGATAGTAAGCCTTCATATTGACCTTTCTTTTTTTGAAAATGCCGACGCCGATGGATAAATGATTGCCTTTGGGAAAGCACCAACCGTAGCCGTTGGGAATTACATCTACATCAAAGCGAACGGATTTAGCCAAAAGATCAAAAGATGCCTGATCTACCTCCACTTCGTATTCCAAGGCGGGGATAAGATTCCTGTCTTCTTTCCAGCCCGCCATTTTAGCGGTAGGGCTGAATACCCCATCAGCAGCAATTACATAGCGGGTCTGGATAAGGCCCTTCGATGTTGTTAAGATCAAGGGAGTGGAAAAGTCAATATCCAGCAATTGACAATCTTCCAATACGGAGACCCCACGTTCCTTTGCTTTCTGCACTAAAAATTGGTCGAATTTATCCCGCATTACCATCGATACAATTGGGTAAGGCCGGGTGGATTCAAAACGATAGGGGTGGTTGTTAAAAGCTACTTCTACTGACTGAAACTCACAGTCCACCACTGATGAAATGTCAAACGGCAACATTTTTCTGCCCCGGTATACCAAACCGCCTCCACAGGTCTTGTATCGTGGCAAGGTTTCCTTTTCCAGGATGGCTACCGAATGACCATTCTTCGCCGCTTCGTAGGCGGCCATGGCGCCAGATGGGCCGGAGCCCACCACGATAACATCATAATATTTCATTGGACAGATGAACCAAAATAAAAACCATATTTACACTCCATTAATCGGGGGAAATTTCATTAATCATCAAAAATCTAATGAAGCTTTCTTAAATCCTAATGTTGGTCTTAAAAAAAACGGTAGAGGATGCACCTATAGGCGCTGTAGTGAATGGCTTGGAAAGCGATATATATTTGATATTTCGCCACGAGGCCATGAGCAAAATGACACCTGCCGGTCCTCGCGGACTTCGGATACTGAAGAAGTATAAGCTTACAAATCCTTGTGGATGATTAACTTTGGAAGCGAAATTATCTGAGCGCGCAGACTTTTAACGCGTCGGGTTGTTTCTTCGTTGCCCCGGATCCACGTTCTGGCCATAGGAGGATTCAATGAAAGTACAATAGACCTCAGTACAAGGGAAATCTTTTCCGGCAGAAATTATCTCTGAGAAAAATGCGGACCAGATGGTGTAATAAAGCGATGTTGGTCACCGGCGGTCCCTGTTGTCTATAAAAAAGCCCCTTGTCGGGGCTTCGTTCTTCTCAGACCGGTACCTGTAAAAAATGTTTGTTGAGTACCGACTCGTATGATTTTGCAAATGTCTTGTAACACCAATCCTTAAATTCCTGGACTTCTGAGGGAATCAATAGATTCAATCCTTTCTGGAGCTCTTTCTCGAAAAGCTTTTTGTCAAAACTCACCTTAAGTAGAATGACTTTAACATATTCCATCATAGCTGTTGTTGTTTAAGTTGGTTAAAAATATTAAGTAAAAGATTAAACGCCGCCGCCCTACATTTGTTGCGTTTAAAATATCCTTGTTAATTTGCAGTTATTAAGTAGTGAACCTATTCATGAAAAAAACGGAAATCACCTGTCTCCTAGTATCACTCTTGTCTTTTTTATCCTCCTGGGCCATGGCCCAAGACGTACGGATAGAACTGGGACCTGATGAGGTGGCCCTGAACGAGACCTTTAATATTAAGGTCACAGTTTCAGATGAGAAGATAAAGTCTTACGACCAATTCCCGGAGATTCCCGGCTTTCAGAAACAGGGCCTTTCCCAGAGTTCGTCCATGAATGTCATCAATGGACAGATGAGCAGCACCAACAGCATCATCCAATATTACAAGCCTTTGAGGAAGGGCCAATATACCTTGGGGAATTTCTCCCTTGACATCAACGGCAATTCGGTGAGCTCCCCGGGTAAGACCATCACCGTAGTGGATAACCGGCAAAGCCAAAGAAGCAGAAGCAACGATCCTTTTGATGATTTTTTTGGCGGGGTTGAGGAAGAGCCAGAGTATGTGGAAATCGAAGATGATGCCTTCTTTTCTCTGACCGTGGATAAGGAAGAAGTTTATGTAGGAGAAGGTTTCAACGTTGTTTTGGCCTTTTACATGTCTGAAGACAACCAAGCGCCATTCAATTTTCATGAGCCGGGTCGGCAACTGGAAAACATCATCAAAAAGATAAAGCCTACCAATGCCTGGGAGGAGAATTTCAATATTACCAATATCCAACCGGAGAGAGTAGAAATCAATGGCAAGGGCTGGACGCGGTTCAAAGTGTACGAATCGACTTTTTATCCTTTTTCGGAGGGAAGCGTCAACATCCCCAGCATTCCCTGGGAAATGATCAAGTATAGGATAGCGAAGAATCCCACGTTCTTTGGCAACAACAGACAGGAGGATTTCAAGACATTTTATTCGGCGGCCCGTAATATCGCCGTCAAGCCCCTTCCTCCCCATCCTTTGAAAAGTGAGGTCAGCGTTGGGGAATACGAGCTAAGGGAAAACTTTGATCAAAAAGATGTTGCGACCGGTGAGGGGATTTCCTATAGCTTTGGGATCGTAGGGGAAGGCAACATCAACTCCATCAAACCTCCCAGGAGAATGGCTGAGCAGAAGCTGAATTCTTTTAACCCGAATGAAAGACAGCAGATTAATAGGGGAAGGGGCAAAGTAACTGGACTGAAGGAATACAATTACTACATTACGGTCAACGAGCCTGGACAGGTAAATCTAAAGGATCATTTTGAGTGGATATTTTTCAATCCAAAATTGGCGGTGTACGATACACTCCGTCCCCAGGCAGTTTTGAATGTGGTCGGGGAGAACAAAGTAAACCAAGCCATATCCTCTTCCCGGTTAGGCGGAATCTATGATTTAATAGAAGTAGAGGATAATACGCTTTTAAACGAGCGATATAAGTATTATTTTTCCGCCTTCATAAATATCCTGCTATTGGGCAGTGTTATTTTGCTGGGCATTTTGATGATTAAAAGGAGGTAATGGGTAATTCATTTGGTAGAGTATTTAGAATAAGCACCTTTGGCGAGTCACATGGCAGAGGATTGGGAGTAATAATAGATGGTTGCCCGGCAGGATTGGCTATTGATGAAGAATTTATAAGGAAAGAACTTCAAAGAAGGAAGCCAGGCCAGTCCAAGATCACTACCCAAAGAAAGGAAGAAGATGAATTCCAGATACTTTCGGGAATTTTTGAAGGTAAAAGCACCGGAACACCTATTGCCCTGGTCATTTTAAACACCGACCAAAAGAGCAAGGATTACACCCATATTGCGGATAAATTCCGTCCATCCCACGCCGACTACACCTATTTTGAAAAATACGGCATCCGGGATTACCGTGGAGGGGGAAGGAGCAGCGCTAGGGAAACCGCCGCACGCGTGGCGGCAGGCGCCATTGCCAAGATGCTGCTGGCCCATTATGGCATCCGTATCAATGCCTACGTAAGCCAGGTAGGCGATCTTTCTTTGAACAAGCCCTATCAGGAGTTGGATTTCGAAGAAACGGAAAAAAATATCGTCAGGTGTCCCGATCCTGTCATGGCAGAGCAGATGATCGATTTCATCGATGAAGTGCGCAAAGACCGTGACACCGTCGGTGGGATCGTCAGTTGCGTGGCCCAGCATGTACCTCCGGGGTTGGGAGAGCCGGTTTTTGATAAGCTTCACGCGGATCTCGGGAAGGCGATGCTCAGCATCAATGCCGTCAAAGGATTTGAATACGGAAGTGGCTTTGAGGGAGTAGCCATGAGGGGATCCGAGCACAACGACCTCTTTTATCAGGAAGAGGGGAAGATAAAAACCAAAACCAACTATTCCGGCGGTATTCAGGGGGGGATCTCCAACGGCGAAGACATATACTTCAGGGTAGCCTTCAAGCCGGTAGCCACGATCATGCAGGATCAGGAAAGTATCAATGAAGCGGGGGAAACGACTACGGTATCCGGCAAAGGCCGACATGATCCCTGCGTAGTGCCGCGGGCGGTCCCTATCGTCGAAGCCATGTGTGCCTTGGTTTTGGCGGACTATCTGCTCTTGAGCCGCCTCAGCAAACTATAACTTACACTTTAACCACTACCCTATGTTGAAAAGAATACCCCTGCACACACAAATCATTGTTGGCCTGGTGCTTGGGCTGATATTTGGTTTGGTGGTAATCAAAACCAATATTTCTCCTGATTTTACCGTTAACTATATTAAACCTATAGGCACCATCTTTATTAATTCCTTAAAGATGATTGCTGTTCCTCTGGTACTTGCGTCCCTGATCGTGGGGGTGTCAAATCTGGGAGATATTTCAAAACTGAGTAGGATAGGGGGAAAGACGATCATTGCCTATATGGTTACCACCGTTATTGCGGTGACAGTGGGGTTGTTTTTGGTTAATATTTTTAAACCTGGGAAAAGTCTTCCTGCAGAAACGCGGGAAAATTTGATGGCCTTATATGATGATGCTGCAGGATCCACGGCTTCACAGGCAGAAATCCTTCAGCAACAGAGCCCTCTACAACCTGTGGTGGACATGGTTCCTGAAAATGTTTTCCTTGCTGCCAGCCAAAACAGCAGCATGCTTCAAGTCGTGTTTTTTGCTATTCTGGTAGGTATTGCACTTTTGCAAATTCCGAAAGAAAAAGCTTCCCCCGTAGTAGCTTTTTTCGATGGGTTAAATGATGTGATCATCCAAATCGTCGGATACATCATGCTTATTGCCCCCTACGGTGTTTTTGCTTTAATGGCTTCTTTGATAGTGGAAATCGCAGGGGATAATCCTGACAATGCAGTTACTTTGCTACTGGCCTTGTTGAAATATAGTTTGGTGGTGTTAGGGGGATTGATTTTTATTACTGTAGCTATTTATCCCTCCATTTTGAAATTATTCACTAAGATAAGATATGTGGATTTTTTCGCCGCCATCAGGCCTGCCCAGCTGTTGGCCTTCACCACAAGTTCAAGTTCCGCCACCCTTCCCGTTACCATGAAGCAGGTAGAAGAGGAGTTGGGGGTTTCAGAAGAGGTCAGCAGTTTTGTACTTCCCCTAGGGGCCACCATTAATATGGATGGAACAAGCTTGTATCAGGGTGTAGCAGCGGTGTTTATTGCTCAGGCATTGGGGATGGAACTTACTCTCACGCAGCAATTGACTATTGTATTGACGGCAACTTTGGCATCTATAGGATCTGCCGGGGTACCGGGAGCCGGCCTGATCATGTTGATTATCGTATTGGAATCAATAGGCGTACCTGCTACGGGGATTGCCTTGATCATCGCACCGGATAGGATTCTGGATATGTTTAGGACAGTGGTGAATGTGACGGGTGACGCCACAGTATGCGCCGTCGTGGCTTCTACTGAAGGCGAACTCCCTGATGGCCTGATCAGAAAATCCAATCCCCTTACTCCCAATGATTAAGCAACAGCAACATGAAATACGTAGGTTTTTTCCTTCTGTTCTTTCTTGCCACCACTTTGGGTGTTCTCTCCCAAGAAACAAATGACTGGACATGGGGAGGCCCTATAGATCCTTTGCAGGAAAAAATAACCATTAAACATTACCAACTCGACCTCGAATTCACTCCTGAAAAACAATGGATTCAAGGTTCCGTCAAAGTGAGCTTCGACTGCGGGCAAAAACTTGACACGCTTCGATTGAACCTTATCGCTTCCTATGAGGTGACGAAAGTGGAAATCTACCAGGATGAACCTGTGGAGTTCAGACATTTTGGAGATACCTTGGATATATTTGTCCCCAATGGTTGCGCCGAACAGGCTACCATTTATTATCAGGGAAAAACACCAATTGCCAGCAACCCGCCTTGGACAGGAGGCTTTACCTGGACCACGGACAGTAGGGGCAACCATTGGATGGGACTTTCCTCCCAAAATGAAGGCGCAAAAATTTTTATGCCCTGCCTTGATCATCCTTCCAGCGAGCCGTACGAAGGTATCGACCTGTATCTGACCGCTCCTTCACCTTATTTTGTGGCAGCTAATGGTGTTTTGGCTGGGGAAAAAAAGGAGGGCGATAAGACTACCTACCATTGGACTACCGATTATCCCATCAACAATTACAACATCAATTTCACCTTGGGGATCTTTCATGAAGAAAAAAAAATGTTCAGATCCGTTTCCGGGGACGACATACCTATGGTGGTGTATGTGTTAGCCGAAAATAAAGATAAAGCACCTATGCTATTGTCCGTGCTGGAGAACAGCACCAGGACACACGAAAAATATTTTGGCGCCTTTCCCTTTCCCAAAGACAAAGTGGCGGTGGTCGAAACGCCTTATCTGGGAATGGAGCACCAGACCATTAACGGCTATGGCAACAACTACCAATTTGTGCGCATGGGGAAAGTGCAGCATGATTGGCTGCTTCACCACGAACTGGGGCACGAGTGGTGGGGAAATAAAGTATCGGTCGCTGATTGGGCGGATTTTTGGATCCATGAAGGGATTTGCACCTATGGGGACTGGCTCTTTTATCTGGAGCATGGCGGGGAAGAGGCTTATAGGGAAAAAGTACAAAGCATGCAAAAGACCATTCAGAACAAAAGCCCCATTGCATTGGCCAAAGACGCTACCTCCGATGAAGCTTATCATCTGGACATTTACTACAAAGGGGCTTATATCATGCATTCTTTAAGGTTTATCCTTGGTGATGAAGTCTTGTTCCCGCTGCTCAAAGCTTTCTTGTCAGATGAAAAGTACATTTACAGCAACTTGGTGAAGACTAAAGACTTTACGGACTTTGTCCAGCAGTACAGCTCTACCAATTTGGATGGCTTTTTCCAGCTTTACCTGTACACAGCGGAGCTTCCTAAGGTCAAAATCCAGAAAAAGAGAGGCAACCGTTATGCCGTAAGCATCAAAAACATCGACTTTGCCCTTCCCATGAACATACACACTTCGGAAGGCATCCAAAGGCTGGAGATTTCCTCCCAACCAATCCTTGTCCAAAGCACGTCTCCCATCCAGGTGGATCCGGAGGATTGGTACCTTAAACAACCATAATATATAGCCGTGACTGCTCTACTGATCCATATTGTTGCCGCCATTTTATGGATTGTCATCGGTACCTCCCGGTTAAAAATCAACCCCCTGATCTGCTTGGTCTCCGCGTCAATTTGGGTGGGCTTGGCGGCAGGATTAGATTTTTTAGAAGCTTTGGGAGAATTTAGCAAAGGCTTTGGCACCCTTATCGGCCAGATCGGCTTAATTATTATTTTAGGATGCGTGTTGGGAGTGGTTTTGGAAAGGAGCCGGGCGGCATTTGTTCTGGCGCAGGTCATCTGGCAGTATCTGGGTCGAAAAATCCCCGCCGTAAGCACCGCTCTGATGGGATACCTGGTGGGTATTCCTGTTTTCTGTGATTCGGGATTTATCCTTCTCAATCCTATTGGAAAGAACCTGGCCAAAACCTCAGGTATTTCCCCTTTGACCTTTAGCCTTTCGCTGGCAGGAGGGCTTTATTTATCCCATATCCTGATTCCTCCTACCCCGGGACCGTTGGCAGTAGCAGGGATATTCAAGATGGAGCAGCACCTGGGGCTGATCCTTCTGATTGGATTGTTGGTCTCTTTCCCTGTTTTTTTTGTTGTTGCTTGGTGGGCCAACCGGTTCAAAGGACAATTTCCTTCGGAAGCGAGCAAAGAGGAGGAAATAACCGTGAAGGAGGGAAAAAGTCCTTCGGCGCTGATCCCGGCCTTGGTGATTTTGCTGCCCTTGATATTGATCACTTTAGGCAACCTCACCCGCTTTGTGGATCAGCCCCAAGTAGTCCAGTTACTGCAGGTATTGGGCAATCCGGTGGTTGCCATTTCTATAGGTTTATCCATTGGCCTGTTGTTTTTGAAAGATTGGCAGACAGGTGACTATTTAGCCGGCACCGCTTTTAAATCCGGAATCGAATCCGCAGGTCCGATTTTGATCTTAACGGGAGCGGGAGCAGGGTTTGGGGCAATTTTACGGCAGGCCAATCTTGAACAAATATTTCAGGATCGGGGCATAGCAGAAGGGGCAGGCGGGGTTTATTGGATCCTGCTGGGTTTTGCCTTGACAGCGTTTCTAAAAACCGCCCAGGGTAGCAGTACATCAGCCATGATTATCGGTGCCTCGATTGTCTTGTCCGTCATTCCTGTTGGGTTGTTGGACAAGACCCTATTTGGCGTATTGATTATATCCTCCATTGGTGCGGGAGCGATGGCGGTGTCCCATGCCAATGATTCCTATTTTTGGATCATCAAGGAATTCACCGGGCTTACCGTAAAGGAAGCCCTAAAAAGCTTCAGCTTGCTTAGCGTTTTGATGTCCATCACCGCGCTGTTGACTATTTTACTGATTTATTGGGTGGCAGTTTGAGGTGGGATTTAGCGGCTTGATTAGGAAGTTGTTGGGGTGGAGTGCAATTAATGTTCGTTCGGCCGGCCTTCTCTGAAATATTTGTATTATTTTTGATCTATAAAACGAAGTTTTTGTGGTTTTCTGAACTATAAACAACAGTCCTATGGGTCGTGTATTTTTAATTAGCGTACTGCTTTTGATCTCCAACTTGTCGATAGGCCAAACAAAAAGCTTTTTGGACAAACCCTATTTAGAAACCACCGCCAGTGCTGACACCCTTGTCCAGCCCGATGTCATTTATTTGGCCATTTTAATCCGGGAAAAAGACGAGCGAAACAAAACTTCTGTAGAGGCGATGGAAGCTAAAATGATTGAAAAGTTGGTGTCTCTCGGAATAGACCTAAAAGAACAACTGACTTTATCGGACTTGGCCAGCAATTTCAAAAAGTACCTCTTGAAGCAACAGGACATTTTAAAAGACAAGGCTTACAGTTTAAAGGTATATGATTCGAAAACTGCGGGTAGGGTGTTGGTGGAGTTGGAGCAGGTCGGTATATCTAATGTCAGTCTGGACAAAACAGAATATCTAAAGATGGATGATCTGAAACTACGGCTAAAATCGATGGCGGTGGAGAAGGCCAAATTGCAGGCTGAATTTTTGGTGAAACCCTTGGGCCAGAAAATAGGCAAGGCAATTCTTATTACAGATACTTACTATGGACATTTTGATGGCTTTAGTGGCAGTTTGAACGAGGTGGTTGTCGTTGGATATTCCGATAAAGCGAAACAGGAGTACGAGCCGCCGGCCATTGAATTTAAACCCATTAGGGTTCAAAGTGAAGTTTCCATCAAATTTGAAATTGAATAAGCAGCGCCTATTAAAATTTTTATAGAGCTTGTCTTATCCTAAATCGTAGATAAAATGACTGTTAAGGCATACAATAGCGACTATCACTTAATTTTAAAGCGCTATCAATACCTGATCGGTTACTCGCTCCTCAAACTCTCCACCGGATTCGCCACCGCCGCCCTGATCGCCTGAAAGCTCACCGTCAGTAGAGCGATTGCCACAGCGACCACCCCTGCCATTCCAAACATCCACCACTCGATATCGATGCGGTAGGCAAAGTCGGCGAGCCAGCGGTTCATGGCATACCAGGCAATGGGAGAGGCGATGAGAACAGCCAACAGCACCAGTTTTATATAATCTTTCGATAATAATCCTACGATGACTGCCCCCGAAGCTCCCATTACTTTTCGGATACCGATTTCTTTCGTGCGTTGTAGAACAGAGACAGTGACCATTCCCAAAAGACCTAAGCAGGAAAGCAGCATACTGAGTCCCCCAAAAGTCATACTTAGCATCAAAGCCTTCCGGTCATCTTTATATAACCGGTCGAATTCCTCATTTAAAAAAGTATATTCAAAGGGGTGACCGGGAGTAAGTTCCTGCCATATTTCCCTAGCGTGATCCAGGGCCTGGGGCACCCTGCCCGCATTAACCTTAACCAAATAGGAAGAAGCTCCAAAATGGTCAATACTAAACACTATTGGGTCAATTGTTTCATGTAAACTCTTGTGATGGTAGTCCTTGACCACCCCGATAACATTACCTCTTTGCTCAGACCCTGTCTGATTAGAAACAGTAGAAAATGAGGTTCCCACTACAGGCTCCTGAAGTCCGAAAATCTTAACAGCGGTCTCATTAATAATAAAATTGTAACTGTCTGCTTCATTTTCCTTATCAAACCACCGACCCGATACCAGTGTCAGGTTTGCTAATTCAGCATAATCTTCATCCGCCCAAATCATGACTGCATCAATAGGTTCTTGTGGGTCGGGGTAACCTGACCAGGAAATACTGACAGGCTGTTTCCTTTTGTCATCCAATATAGAGACGCCGTTAACTTGAGAAACAGCTTGGATGGCACTACTTGAAAGCAAACTTGTTTTGACGCTATTCACCCTGGACCTGTAGCTGTGTTTTGCCTCTTCATCGTTCCAATCAAACCCAATTGGAAGGGGAACATGTAATCCAAATACCTGATTCTTTTGGTAACTTTGGGTTTGTTGCTGTATAAAGGCAAATTGATGGTGGATCGTAACGACTCCCACAAGCATTACAACCGTAAAAACAAGTTGGGCTGTTACTAAGGCCTTCCGGAAACCCTGGCGACTGATGCCTGTCAACATCTGGTTTTTTAGCAACCCAATCGGTTTTAACGCCGTCAAGACCAATGCCGGATAGATACCTGTCAAGACGAGTACCAGTGCTACTACCCCAAAGATTAGTGCGATAAATTGACTATCAAGCAGGTTAAATATAAGATTTCTTTCTACAAACACATTGAAATCCGGAAGAATCAACAGCACCAACAGTAAAGTTACCGCAGTGGTCATCATGATGGACAGGAATGTTTCCACCATTACTTGGACAAATAATTGATACTTTGAGGCACCTACAATTTTGCGAATCCCGATTTCCTTTATTCGGGAACCGATATTGGCTATTGACAAGTTGACGAAGTTGACGCTGGCTACCGCAAGCAGATAAACAGCAAGAATTGTGAAAACCCAAAGATTACGGATATTTCCATGCTGAATGATTTGATCCAGGAGTTCCGTTTCAAAATGTAAATCGGTCAGGGCAGCCAACTGGGTTTTTCTGGGCGAAGTTGCCATCCATTTCGGGCGATTACTGGCAATGATTTGATCTATTTTTTTTTCCGCTTCCTCAATGGATGCGCCTGTGTATAGTTTTACAAACAAAAGTTGGGTGTAAGAACCCCAATGTTTTGTTGAACCTTCGTTCTCTTCCTTTTTTTCGTTGTAAATGGAATTTGAAATTAGGACATCCTGATGGAAAGAGGAGTTGGCCGGAATGTCCTCAATGATTGCAGCTATAACATAGGAAATAGAATCGATATAGAGTGTTTGTTCCAAGTGGTGGGCATCTCCAAAATACTTGTTTGCTTTGGACCGTGTTAGGACAACAGAACGGGGATTATTAAAGAAATAGTCCAAGCTTCCCTGATGAACTTTATAATCGAACATGTCGATCCAGTCTTTTCCTACAATTAAGGCATTCGATTCTTTGAATTGGTGACCATTGATTTCGAAAACCATTCTCCCAGAGTTGATTCCGGCCATTGCCAATTGTTCTACTTCAGGAACCTTGTCTTGGATGGCCTCAAAAGCTGGGTAGGACGAAAACCCTTTAAATAAGTATTCAGCTTTAACCGTGTCGTAATCGGTTCTTAAATAAATCCGATCCGCATCTGGATAGTAATTATCATAGCGTAGCTCATTTTGACTCCAAAGAAGAATAAGAATAGCCGCTGTCATGGCAATGGACATTCCTCCTAGCTGTATCCATGCGCTTCCCTTTTTTTGCCAAAGATTCCTCCAGGCGATTTTTAGGTAATTTTTCCACATCGTGTAGGTATATAGATTTGAATAAGAGATATGAAATTTGACACATTTCTATTTAGCATTTATTTGACAGCTCTTCTTCTGTTTCTTTCTTACCACTTCAGTAATTTTAAATCTTACCACTTCAGTAATTTTAAACCTTGACCAAAGGAAATTCTTGATGATCCAGTTTGGGCTTAAAGTTTCAACTTTAGGGGCTAAGTCTTGAAGTTTGGTATAACGGAGCCTTTCCAGATTCCAGTGGAGACTTGTATAAAACCGAACTCCTTCCAGCTTCAGACTCCCCAGCTTCCAACTTTCTAATTCATATATGAAACCTCTCCCGAATATTCTCCGTCACCACCTTGCCGTCAAAGAGGTTGATGATGCGATGGGCATAATTGGCGTCATGGGGAGAGTGGGTCACCATGACGATGGTCGTTCCTTCGTTGTTGAGTTCTTCCAAGAGGCGCATGACTTCTTCCCCATTGGCGGAATCCAGGTTACCGGTAGGCTCATCGGCCAAGATCACCGAAGGCTTCGCGACGATGGCACGGGCAATGGCCACCCGTTGTTGCTGTCCGCCGGAGAGCTGCTGGGGGAAGTGGTCCTTCCGGTGCATGATGTTCATGCGGGTCAGGACGGCTTCTACCTTTTTCTTCCGCTCATCGGCCGGAACTTTCAGGTACAGAAGCGGCAGTTCCACATTTTCGTAACAGGTGAGCTCGTCGATCAGGTTAAAACTTTGGAAGACGAAACCGATATTCCCTTTTCGCAGCTGCGACCTTTGTCTTTCGGAAAATTTGGCCACTTCTTTTTCCAAGAAGTAGTATTCCCCTCCATCGGGATTGTCCAGCAATCCGATAATATTAAGTAGGGTGGACTTCCCGCATCCTGAAGGGCCCATGATGGCCACAAATTCTCCCTGCTGGATTTCGATGTGGATATCGTCCAAAGCAGTGGTTTCCACTTCTTCGGTGGTGTAGAGTTTTTTGAGATTGACGGTTTTGATGATGGGGGGCATGGCGAGTTGGTGTTTTGTGTATGTTTATTAAAAGACGGAAGACCGGAGACCGGAGATGGCAAATAGTGAGACTTGGTTTCAGGTACTCCGGCTGTTGTACCTCAGCTTGTTTTCATTGGTCAGTTACTTTGTTTTTAAACGCGATCGTCGTGCTCATCAAGTCAATTTCTTCTTTTTTGCATAAACAGGTGTTCATTGAAGGACGGATGATCGAAGACTGGAGACCGAAGTCCTGTCGATGAGCCAATCTGATCAATTAGCGTAGCGGTCATTTTATGTTATTTTTAAAGGCGATCATCATATTCATTAGGTTAAAAGCTTCGTCGTATTGCTTTATGAATTCTTTTTCCGGTATATAATTTCATCTCTTTGCCTTATGAAGACATGTCAGCACTTCTGCTAATGATCTTATCGCATAGCCGACAAACTTCTTTTGTTCTAAATTGGATTGCGCAATGGCTCCTTCAGAGATATTTAGCGCAATAGAGTCCGCAGCTCTCCGGATTTGAGACGACAGATTATAGATTTCCTCCTTTGGAAATTTATGAGCAATAACATTAACGTCCTCTCCGAAGGCCATGGCCCTTTGCCAAATAGCCAGTTTTTCGAACTTAAATTTCATGAGCCGTTGGTTCTCCATATTCTTTAATTCCCGAAAAATCCATGACTCTTCAATAATGCGATCCTCTATATTTCAAGATTACGATACTTTCCTCCAGAAAGATCCGCAAATATCTTTTCCCGCGTCCATTAGGGTTGCTTACTTAAAATGCTCACTCCCGTCATGGGGCTTCTGGCATCCGACATCCGACCCTCTCCTGTGCCTCCAGCCATCATCTTAGGGCCGCACTTCTGTCTCCGGTCTTCTGTCTCACATCCGTCATCCAACATCTCCCCTCTCTACCTCACCACCAACACTTCGTTCTTTCCGAAATTCTCGTAGCCGGAGACTATCACCCGGTCACCGGGTTCAAGGCCTTCGAGTACTTCGTAGAATTCAGGGTTTTTGCGGCCCAGGCGGATCTCCCGTTTATAGGCTTTGTCGCCTGCCTCATTGAGGACAAACACCCAGTTCCCGCCGGTATCTTTATAGAAGCCTCCGGTCGGCAACAACAAGGTCTGCTCGCTATCGCCCAACTCCAGACGGATCCTAACCGTCTGCCCGCGCCGCGCACCGGACGGGGCTTCAGAGACAAATACCATATCCACCTCAAACCGCCCATTGGCAATATTGGGATAGATTTTATCCACCTCTACCTCGTAACTGTTGCCGGATAAGCTGAAAGTGCCTTTCAGCCCAATGCCCACCCTCGGAAGATAAAGTTCATCAATGGGCACCCGAACTTTGAACCTGTCCAAAATATCGATTTGGCCGTAGCGCTCCCCGCCGTTGATGGATTGGCCGATTTCAATCTTCTCCATGGCCAACTGTCCCCTGATCGGAGCCCGAATCACAAGATTATCCAAGATACGGCCTACGCCGTCAAGGGACAGCTGCATGCGTTGCTCGGACTGATAAAGCTGGTTCATCTGAATGGATCTGGCAATGGAGTCGTTTCTGTAGGAGGCATAAGTAAGCTGCTTCCGCTTGAGGTTGTAGTCGTATTCCTCTTTGATCTCCTCCAATTCCCGATCGGAAACCAGCTTCTTATCGTGTAACTCTTTATACCGGGAATACTGCGGTTTTAACAGGCTGATTTGGTATTCAATTTCCGCCAGCTGCCCCTGCTGGCTCAGGTCATTTTGATCCAGCAACAGGCGGGTTTGCCGAAGGTTGTTGATCTGCTCGTAAAGCATGGTTTCTCTTTGCATTACATCCAATTGGAGGTTGGAGTTGGTCAAGATAAGCAAGGTGTCTCCTTTTTCTACCAACGCCCCTGATTCCCGTACGACTTCCTGAATAATCCCACCTTCGATGGCATCCAGATAAAAGGTCTCCGCAGGCTCCATATTGCCAGACACGGGGATATAATCCGTGAATTCCCCTTGATTTACGGTGGCGACAGAAATTCTTTCTTTATCCACATTTAAGGAAGAGCGGTTGTCGGCGAATAAAAACTGGAAGGCCACAAAGCTGAGCAAGGCGATACCGCCCGTCAGCAGGACGATGAATTTGGGGGTCCAGGTTTTCTTTTCTAATTTTCTATCCATGATTGAAATGCAAATACCCCTTTTTTGGGGTAGGTTGGGTTTTGCCAATAATATGCCACCAAAAAAGCCCTTTCTACTCCCAGTACAGGCATTTTTAAAATGTTTGAGCGGATCATGCGAACGATTTCGTCCGCAGGCGGTCAAAACAATGCCAATTTTTTCGTTATTTTTATTTGATTCAATGGAGGGAGAAAAACAAAAATAGCCGTTGCTAAGTCTAAAACAGCCATTAAAGCACTAGATTCGCGCCAATCAGAAATTGGGTATATTGTTTGGATTGGAACATCCGGCATCGGTCATCCGGCATCCGACCCCAAACCTCGGTCTCCCGTCTCCGGTCTCCTAACCTAAAAAACTATGCGTAAAACCAACAGCGGCAAAATTCTTTTCATTGATGACAACGAGGACCTACTCAAAGCGGCCAAGATATTTTTAAGGCGGCACTTCGACAAGGTCGATACAGAGACCAACCCCAACCTCCTCCCCATTCTGCTTCACAACGAGCAATATGATGTGGTGATGCTGGATATGAACTTTACTAAAGAAGTCAACAGCGGGCAGGAGGGTTTTTACTGGCTGGACAGGATTTTACAGCTGGATTCTTCGGCGGTAGTCGTGTTGGTGACCGCCTATGGCGACATTAATCTAGCCGTAAAAGCCATTAAGGAAGGGGCCACGGATTTTGTCCTTAAGCCTTGGGATAATGACAAATTGCTGGCCACCCTCCATGCGGCTTTACAGCTGCGGCAATCCAAGCTCGAGGTCCAGGATCTAAAAAACCACCAGAAACTGCTTTACGATGATTTGGACAGCCATTTCAAAAACATTATCGGCCAAAGTCCCTCGATGTTAAAGGTGTTTGAAACCATACAAAAAGTAGCCAAGACAGACGCCAATATTCTCATCCTTGGTGAAAATGGTACGGGAAAAGAACTGATCGCCCGCGCCATCCACCGAAGTTCCAAACGGCATAGGGAGGCATTTGTCAGCGTGGACCTCGGCGCCATTACCCCCACCTTGTTTGAAAGTGAGTTGTTTGGCCATAAGAAGGGGGCCTTTACCGATGCCAGGGCCGACAGAACTGGGCGCTTCGAGCAAGCCAACAAAGGCACTTTGTTCTTGGACGAAATCGGTAATATCTCTCCCGCCTCCCAAGCCAAATTGCTTACCGTCTTGCAAAACCGTAGGGTCACGCCAGTGGGCGGCAGTCAGGAGAAAGACATCAACATCCGCCTAATCTCCGCCACCAATATGCCGCTGTCCAAGATGGTGAGTGAGAATGCTTTCCGACAGGACCTGCTTTACCGGCTCAATACCATAGAAATCCAGCTCCCGGCCCTGCGGGAGAGGCTAGAAGATATTCCTTTGCTCGCTGATCACTTTATCCGCCTCTATGCCACCAAATACCACAAGGACATTCGAAAAGCCAGTGAACCCCTGATCAAGAGAATGCAAAAGTACAGCTGGCCCGGGAATATCCGGGAACTGCAGCATGGTATCGAAAGGGCCGTGATCATGAGCAACCAGAACGTGCTGCAGCCCGAGGACATGTTTTTCCAAAGCAGCCCTGAAAGGTCTGAACAATCGGTGAGCCTGGATCATCTCAACATAGAGGATGTGGAAAGGATCCTGATCCGGAAAGCCTTGGAAAAGCACCATGGCCACATCACCAATGCCGCGCAGGAACTGGGCCTGACCCGTTCTTCCCTCTATAGAAGACTGGAGAAATATGGGCTTTAAATCCGCCATCTGGAAAATCACCTATCGGGTGCTGCTCATCGTGCTGACGGCAACGGCAGGTATTTATCTGTGCTTGTCGCAGGGCAGCTGGCTGTTTTTACTTATTTTTGGGGCATTACTGCTGGCTCAAACCATAGAGTTGATCCGGTTCAATACCCGCACCAATGAGAAACTGACCCGGTTTTTTGATGCCATCCAATATGCGGATTTTTCATCCAGCTTTACGGCCGATCATAAGCTGGGCAAATCCTATTTTGAATTGAACCAGTCACTAAACAAGGTGCTGGGGGAATTCAAAAAAGCCCGGCTGGAAAAAGAAGAGCAAGTGCTCTTTCTTCAGATTATCCTCCGCCACATCCAAACAGGTATTGTCTCCTATGATGAAAAGGGCAAAATCGGCCTGATCAACAATGCCGCCAAGCAATTGCTCAGGATCCCTCAGTTAAAAGACATTGCTGACCTTTCGAGGCATTCTGAGCTGCTGCTTCAGGAGGTATTGAAGTTAAAAGCCGGCAAAGGCATCTCCTTAAAGATCGATGCGCTGGTCCATCTGACCGTCCGTTCCACGGAAGTGAAGGTCGGCGGCAAAAAGTGGACCGTCTTGTCCTTGCAGGATATCCATGCAGAGCTCAAGCAAAACGAACTGGAAGCATGGCAGAACCTGACCAAGGTACTCCGTCATGAAATCATGAATTCTATCGCACCTATCGCCTCATTGGCCAATTCCTTGCAGACAGTGCTGAAAGAGGATATTTTTGAAGCGCAAGGGGAGTTGCTGATTGAAAAGGAAGGTTACGATGATTTGAAGATGGGATTGGAAACCATAGAAAGCCGAAGCAAAGGGCTGATCAACTTCGTGCAGGTTTATAGGGAGTACACCAGTATACCTGCGCCGTTCCTGAGCGATTTTCCCGTCAGTAGTTTGATTGAGGATGTACTGACCCTGCTCAAGGAGGATCTGATGCATCACCGGATCGAAATGGAAAGTGCGGTGCATCCGGCAGACCTTCAGCTCACCGCGGATCAGGAGCAGATCCAGATGATCCTGATCAATTTGATCAAAAATGCCAAAGAGGCCTTATCGCTCTCCCCGAACAAGCGGATTTCCATACAAGCAGGGATTGGCCTCGACCAATATAAATACATCCAAGTAACCGACAGAGGCCCTGGGATTCCCGCTGCCTCCATTGAAGATATTTTTGTGCCCTTCTACACGACCAAAAAGGAGGGAAACGGTATCGGTTTGGCCATTTCCCGACAGATTATGAACCTGCACAAAGGTAGCTTGGACGTGCAATCCATACCGAATGAGGCTACTGCATTTACGTTGAAGTTTCCGCTGTGATGGAGGACACGTGGCTGCTTGTGGCAAGCTAAATACACCAGATTTTAGTGTCAGAATACCTGTGCAATTCCACCCTTATTTCACCCCTCAGGGCTTTTAGAAACGATGCACTTCCCACAGCTTAGAACCGCTTGCTTCCACTAAACTCCCTGGCTTCTCCTTTACCAAATCCGTAGCCCAGGCCAAAAGTCACAATCAGATCAACAAAATCAGTGGCAACCAAATCTACCTGATGAACACTACTGTGTTGCCAATCGGGAGGGCGTACCGGGATGAATTTATGCAGGGGTTTTTGGAGCAATAAGAAGAAGCTGCGCTATTTATCTTGTAAATTGTTGCTATGGAGTTAATAAAAACGCATTGGCCGAGGCTTGTCAATGTCTGGCCCCGGCAAGAAATAAACTTTTTGTCGCCATGCTCAATGTGGCCATGAACGGTGAATACAAGGATCGTGATAATTTTTTTGATCTGGGAAACCGTCTTTTAATGGCCAAACCACAAAACCTAAATATTTTTTTGCCACTGATCAAAATCAATTGTCCATTTATAAATTAAATCTCTAAATTGGGAGCCAAATTTATTATACATGAACACATTCAAATACAAAATTCAATTTTTCGTTTTTTTGGGATGCTTGTTTCTTTTTGCTGCCTGCTCGCAAAGGTCGGGAACACCCAAAATCCTTGTCTTTAGTAAAACGGCAGGGTTTTACCATGAATCCATTCCCCAGGGAGTGGCGGCTATCCAAAAGCTTGGCCAGGAAAATGGCTTCGAAGTGGACACCTCCACCAATGCCGGGATGTTCAATGAAGAAAATCTTGAGCAATACAGTGCTGTCGTTTTTCTAAGCACGACGGGTGATGTATTGGACCAATACCAAGAAGCAGACTTCGAACGGTATATTCAAGCCGGTGGAGGCTATGTGGGCATCCACGCCGCTGCCGATACGGAGTACGATTGGGCTTGGTATGGGAAAATGGTTGGGGGTTACTTCAGCGACCATCCTGGTATACAGGATCCCCATCCCAATGTTCAGAAAGGATCAATAGATATTGTGGATACGAAGCACTCAACTACCGAGTTTCTACCGTCTCCCTGGGAAAGAACCGATGAATGGTACAGCTACAAGGACTTCAATGAGGAAGTCAATGTCTTGATGACCTTGGACGAAGACAGTTATCAAGGAGGCTTGGATATGGGAGAACATCCTATTGCCTGGTACCATGATTACGATGGGGGCAGGGCTTTCTATACAGGGGGTGGGCATACCGCTGCATCTTTTCAGGAAGAACTGTTTCTGAAGCATTTAGCGGAAGGCATTAAATATGCCATTGGCTCCAACAAGCCGTTGGACTTTTCCAAAGCCACGTCCCAACGGGTTCCCGAGGAAAACCGCTTTAAAAAGACAACTTTGGCAGTAGGGGAATTTACAGAACCTACGGAACTTGCTGTATTGCCCAATCTTGATGTTTTGGTTGCCCAGCGTCGAGGAGAAATACTGTTGTACAAAAACGGGGATTCCGTAATCAATGAGATTGCCAAGCTGGATGTTTATTGGAAAACAGAGGTGAAGGGAGTTAATGCGGAAGAGGGCCTGATGGGTCTTCAGGTGGATCCGAATTTTGCACAAAACAATTATGTGTATCTTTTTTACAGCCCTACTGATACCAGTACCAATCGGCTCTCGCGTTTCAAATTCCAGAACGATCAGCTTGATCTTTCATCCGAACAAATGATCCTCGAATTTTATTCCCAAAGAGACATCTGCTGCCATACAGGAGGATCCATTGCCTTTGGCCCAGATGGTCTACTGTATGTATCTGCAGGGGACAACTCCACGCCTTTTAACCAACAAAATTCGAAATTTACGCTGCAGGGTTATGCTCCTTTGGATGACAGACCTGGATTTGAACAATATGATGCTGCCCGTTCTTCTGGAAATACCAATGACCTTAGAGGGAAAATATTGCGAATCCGGGTACTGGAAGACGGAAGTTATGAAATACCAGAGGGCAACCTTTATTCAGAAGGAACAGAAGGAACCAGGCCAGAGATCTATGTCCAAGGCAACAGGAATCCCTATAGGATATCTGTCGATCAGAAGAACAGCTTTCTCTATTGGGGTGAGGTAGGGCCTGATGCTCGGGCAGACAGTATGGATGTCCGTGGGCCGAGGGGATATGATGAGGTTAATCAGGCGCGTACAGCGGGTTTCTTCGGCTGGCCGTTTTTTATTGGGGATAACAAACCTTACCGACAATTCGACTATGGTACAGGGGAAATAGGAGCGGCTTTCGATCCAGCCAAGCCCATCAATCCCTCTAGAAACAATACAGGTCTCAGGGACCTGCCCCCCGCGCAGTCGGCCTTTATCTGGTATCCATATGATGTTTCCCCGGAATTCCCACAGGTGGGAACAGGAGGAAGAAATGCCATGGCTGGTCCCGTGTATTATACGGATCTTTATCCCGAAGAAACCCGCCTGCCCGAATACTACAACGGCAAGTTGTTCATCTATGAATGGATTCGAGGCTGGATCAAGGTGGTTACAATGAATGAACAAGGAGACTTTATCAAAATGGATCCTTTTATGGAGAATACCAAGTTTAATTCTCTCATAGACATGGAGGCTGGACCTGATGGCAAGCTGTATCTATTGGAATATGGGAGCGGATGGTTCTCCAAAAACGAAAATGCAACGTTGTCCCGAATTGATTACAATGCGGGTAACCGTTCACCCAATGTAGTGGACATTGCTGTTGATAAGACTTCCGGTATGGCTCCCCTGGCTATAGAAATCACTGCAGAGGCTACTGACCCTGAGAATGACCCATTGATTTATGTCTGGGATTTGGGGAACGGAACCACTAAAGAAACCAAAGAGCCTACCTTACAGCATAGCTATGACCAGAACGGCGATTACAGCATTTCTGTAGAAGTGAGGGATCCCTCCGGACTTAAGGCAAGGAGCAAGATGGTGGACGTCTATGTAGGAAATGTGGCCCCTGAAATCGCCATTAACCTCAAAGGAAATAAGAGTTTCTATTTTCCCAATAAGGAAGTCGCATACGCGGTAGTGGTTAAGGATGAAAATCATCCTGATGCGGCGGAGGATCTCTCTTCTCTAGTAGTTTCGGCTGACTATATTGAGGGTCTGGACCAGGCGGAAGCTTCCATGGGCCACTTGATCATGACTGATGCCATGATGGGAAAGGCGCTGGTTGAATCCCTCACATGTAAATCATGCCATAAAGTAGATGAAGTTTCCATAGGCCCTGCTTACACAGCCGTAGCCGAAAAATATCAGGGAAATCCACAGGCAGAAACCCATCTGATCAACAAGATCCTCAAAGGAGGATCAGGAGTTTGGGGTGAGGTCATGATGCCTGCTAATCCCGACATGAAAGAAGCCGATGCCGATAAAATCGTCACTTGGGTGCTTTCGCTTGCAGGAGATCAAAAGGGTAACCAAAGCCTTCCTGCCTCAGGATCTTTGGATCCCACAGTGGGCAAACCGCTTTCAGCCAATGGCGTGTTTATTCTTTCAGCAAGTTATACGGACAAAGGAGGGGAGAATATCAAGCCATTGATAGGAACCCAAGCAGTGACCTTGCAAAACAGTGTTTTGGACCTCAGCCAGGCATCCAATCTCCAAGGCTTCAGCTCCTTCAATATGGATGGAAGAAACCTGTTGATCGCACCAGCAAGCTTAGCCCATTTTGGATTTACCCAGATTGATCTAACGGATATCACGGCCATAAATATGATGGCTGGAAGCCAGCAACCATTGAAAAAAGGGTACAAGGTCGTCGTCAAGCTCGATGGTCCGGAAGGGACTACCATAGGCGAAGGCACCATAGAACCTAAAAACAATGCGGGACAAGGCCCCTTCAATTCTGTTTCGGCTGCTATAAAGGTTAATCCGGTAACGGATGGAAAACTCCACGACCTTTATATAACCACAGAGCCATTAGGTGAAGATGAGACAACCATGGCTGTGCTTTCTATAGAGGTGAAGGCGGAATAAAATTAGGATAGGATAGAAAAAGCAGGGAGCTAACCATAGGCTCCCTGCTTTTTTTGTGCCTATGCATGGCTTGCATAATATGGTCCTCCGACCGTACATTAGACAAAGGCTAGCCTAGCAGATCGCCATAGGTCTTAATCCCTGCCTTCTCCGCTCGTTTAAGCAATTTCAACAAAAGTTGTGCAGTCAAGAACGCGTCCCCTGAGGCCGTGTGCCGATCATCGAGGGAAATGAGGTACCGCTCACACAAGTTATCCAGCGAGTAGTCCAGCCCGTTTACCATCCTTGGGTGGTAATTCTTACCGATTTCCAACCTCATCGCAAGGGCAAAGGTGTCGATGGTGGGATTGAGGATTTTTTTCAATCCAAATGGCCGTCCCGCTTTCTCGAGCATCGCTTTGTCGAAGCCGGCGTGATGGGCCACCAGAATATGGTTTCCAATATCGGCCAGAAAGCTCTCCGCGAAATCTCGGGGAGAAATAAAACCTTCGGCCTTTACAATCCCGTGGATTTTAATCGCCTCGATATTTTCTTTGGACGGCTTTAAGTAGAATTCCTTTACGCTGTTTACGAGGATGCGACAGTTCTTCACCTGGATCGAACCGTAAGATACAATTTCGTCCGTCTTGGTGTTTAACCCGGTGGTTTCTGTGTCCAATACATGGAAAATCAATTGTGAAAGGGGCTTGTCTTTGTGGATCCTATCCTTAAACAGATTTTCGTATTCCAACACAAAGGCGAGTGGTTCAACTGTTTTTTTTCCAAAAAAATCAAACCATCCCATCAGCCGAGAAGATTTAATTGAAAACGTACAGCAATGATATTCTGAAGTTCATCGATAGGCACGAAAGCATTTTTGAGCAGTTGCCTTTGAAGTTTGCCGAGATTATCGGGCTGTACATACCTTCCCGAATCCCCTTCTCTAATTCCTTCCCTGGCCCTGATGCGCATAAAGATTTCGTACGCCTTACCTGCTTCCTTGAATATTTCACGGTGTTGAGGCTCTAATTCCGCCAATTTTTCAAACCTCTTAAAGGTGTTATTAATGCCCACCACCTGATGGCTCAGTACCAAAAGCCGGGCTGCATCCACCAGAGGCATCATCGCCCGAAGCTTGATATCGAACTTGTCTTGGTGCTGCCCCGACTTTTCCACCAAAAAATTTCTAAAAAAACCCAATGGGGCAGGGTTCATCAGCGCATTTTTGGCCATAAAATTCAAGAAGCTCTTCCTTTCCCCAACCAAATTATAGATGTAACTCGTTATTTCTTCCGCCAATTCTTTTGCTCCATACACGGGACGATAGTCAAAGAACACGGCCACTTTTAGCAAAGCTTCGGGAACTGGATTCAGAATCCAACGCTCAAAGTAGCTTTTCCACATCGAAAGCGGCTGACACCAATCAGGATTGTTGGCCATGATTCCCGCAGGACAAGGCTCAAAACCGCAGGCCGTTAATATTTCCACCACTTCATTACCGATTTTTAGAAGATACTCCTGAGCCCGTCCCCGGTCTTGACCCTCCACATCTTCATACACTATCGCATGATCTATATCCGTTCTCAGCAATTGCTCCTCCCTGCCCTCGCTTCCCAAAGCCAGGAAGCAAAATCGTATCTGGCAAACGTCCTTATAGTGAACATCATGCGTGTTTTTTGCAATAAAGATGGCCCTTTGTATCAGTACATCATTAATTTCAGAAATGATCCTAGACAAAAAATTAATGGACAATTCATTGTCAAGATAGGACGTTAGGACTGATTCAGCCTGGTTTCGCAGTCTCGCCAGCTCTCCCACCTCCAAGCTTTTCATCATGGTGTGGAGGATCACGGCGGGGCTGTGACCTTGGGACAGCAGAATATCATGGTCAGAAGCAATTCCTGTAATGCGGCTTTCCGGTGTACCATCTTCTGTAATGATCAGGTGATGGATGCGGTTTTTAATCATGGCGAGGTATGCGGAGGAAAAGTCGCAGCTTCTATCAATAGTAATGACAGGCTGTGACATGATCTCCGCGACAGGGATGTCGGTCGGTTTTTCAGCAGCAAGGATGCGGTTGCGCAAGTCCTTGTCAGTAATTATCCCTAAGGGATATTGGCGCTCGTCCACCACCACAATAGATCCGACTCCTCTTTCACTCATTTTCTTGGCAGCTTGGTTGACTGTCTCTTCTTTGAGGCAGGTCAAAACATCCGGTGAGTAGCGGAATGGGGATTGATCCGTAAAAATGGTAACCTTGTTTTCCTGGGATTGTTGTTTAAAAAATCGACCCGCCATCTGGGACTGCGTCAGGTCTGGTCTTACCACTACTTTACCAGAAGCAAACCCAGCGGCAAAATAGAGACTTACTTGGGTATTTTCCTCCAATATTTTTTCAAAAATACCTACCGGGACAGCATAGAGCAAAGTGTCCTCAGCCGCAAAGGCATTAAGGACATAAGGGCGCTTTCCCAATAAGGCCAAGACACCGAATACATCTCCCTCATCACAAAATTCCATGATATGGGTGATGCTGTTGCGGTCTTCGGTGAGATTGACAAAACCCTCTTTGACAATAAAAAAGTAGTTCTTTGCGGGTTCTCCCTGATAAAACAGATATTCCCCCTTTGCGTAGTACATCAATTCTACTTCCTGGGCCACATGCTGTAACATCTCCGCCGACAAAAAGCTGAAAGGGGGATATTTCTTCAAAAATTCTTTTACCCTATTGACAACGACATTGGCCATGAACTGGATATTTACTCGTGTTGAGGGAAGGGATGGCTGAGAGACTAAGAGACGAAGAGACTGAGAAGAGCATTTCTTTATCACTTCGTCCCTCAGTCCCTTCGTCTCTCTTTCTCCCTTTGTCCCTCAGTCCTTATTATCACTTTACCCTGCCTGCTATGATCTGGTCTACAACTTCCGGATCCAACAAGGTAGAGGTGTCGCCCATGTTGTCCAGACTCCCTTCTGCTATCTTGCGAAGGATTCTCCTCATGATCTTTCCGGATCTGGTTTTGGGAAGTCCAGGCACAATTTGGATTTTATCGGGTCTGGCAATAGGCCCTATGCTATTGGTGACCGTCAATTTAATTTCATTGATGAGGTTAGCTTCGGTCCTGTCTTCCATATCACAGATGATAAAGGCGTAGATTCCCTGACCTTTCACCTCGTGGGGATAACCGACAATGGCAGATTCTATGACTCTTGGATGTTCGTTGATGGCGTTTTCCACTTCGGCAGTACCCATTCTATGGCCGGACACGTTGATCACATCATCCACACGACCCAATATCCTGTAGTAGCCATCATGGTCCCTTTTCACTCCGTCACCTGTGAAGTACATGCCCTTATAAGTGTCAAAATAGGTTTGTCTACACCTTTCATGATCGCCATAAGTTGTCCGAATCATTCCAGGCCAGGGAAATTTGATACAGAGGTTGCCTTCAACAGAATTTCCTGTCAGCTCCTTGCCTTCCGGATCAACGATTACCAACTGCACGCCGGGAAGAGGCAAGGTGGCGTAAGCGGGCTTGGTCGGAGTAATTCCCGCAATGGGAGACACCATGATCCCTCCGGTTTCGGTTTGCCACCAAGTATCGACGATCGGACATCTGGTTTTGCCGATATGGGTATAATACCAATGCCAGGCCTCTTCGTTGATGGGTTCTCCTACCGAACCCAATACTTTCAATGAATCCAAACTAAAGGGAGCAATGGGTTCGGTCCCTAAGGCCTGGAGCGAACGGATGGCCGTAGGAGCGGTATAGAATTGGTTGACTTTATATTTATCGATAATAGACCAAAATCTTCCTGCATCAGGAAAAGTAGGCACACCTTCAAACATCAGTGTGGTGGCACCCGCTAGAAGGGGGCCATAAACGATATAAGAATGGCCCGTCACCCATCCGATGTCCGCCGTACACCAGTAGACATCACCCGGAGAGTATTGAAAGACATTTTCGAAAGTATATTTGGTGTACACCATATAGCCTCCACAGGTATGCACTACCCCTTTGGGCTTGCCTGTGGAACCAGAGGTATAGAGGATGTAAAGCATGTCTTCGCTGTCCATTTCTTCTGCCTGGCATACATCCTCTTGGTTAACTATTTCATCATGCCACCAGGTGTCTCTCCCCTCCTTCATGCTCACCTCTTGCTGGGTTCTCTGGTAAACAATAACTGACTCCACGCCCGTGGATTTTTCCAAGGCTTCATCCACTACTGCTTTGACAGGGATTTTTTTGGCCCCTCTGTAATTTCCGTCGGACGTTAGGATAACTTTTGCCTGACAATCGTCGATTCTCCCAGCGAGAGCATTGCTCGAGAATCCCGCAAAAACCACTGAATGGACCGCCCCGATCCGGGCGCAGGCCAGCATGGCAATAGCTGCCTCGGGTACCATCGGCATATAGATAATCACTCTGTCCCCCTTTTGGACTCCTTTACGCTTCAATACCCCACCAAAACGACAGACCTCACGGTAGAGCTCTCTATAAGTAAATGTTCTCCCTTCTTCCGTTGGATCATTAGGCTCCCAGATAATGGCAGGGCGGTCACCTAGGGTAAATAGATGCTTTTCAAAAATGTTCTCGGTGATGTTGAGCTTGCCATTGACAAACCACTTGACGTCCGGTTCATCAAAATTCCATTCCAACACCTTGTCCCATCTTTTTCTCCAATGAAATGAATCCGCTATCCTGGACCAGAAGTTATGGGGCTCAGTAACGCTTTTTTGGTATTCATGAAAGTATCCGCTCAGGGTTTGTATTTTATCACTCATGGTGTTTTCTTTTTGAGTATTGCAATTGACATTTTACAGAAATTTGCCATTCCATGGCGACCAAAAATCCAGTGATGAACATCGGAATCAATGGTAATATTCCAAAAATCCTTCGTTACATTATTTTTTCTTGGGCATTACAAATAAACAAAAATATTTTCAATAAGGGGCGGTCTCAACACATCCAATTTTGCAATACAAGGCTTCTTCCATAGGGATATTCAAAGGCCTGACAAATTAAGAGGAAGCACGTATGGTTGTGGTAGAAGAAAAAAATGGCCCCGTATGTACGAACCACATACGAGGCAGAAGAAATCCTGAACATTCAAGGTTGGCATTCCTTAATCGCTGGTAATAAATGCTGGCAGGGAATTCCTCGACAGCACCTTCATCATCAATGCTCCTGTGCCTTTCCAGCCCCTCTTGGGATGCGGATTTCCTGGATAATCTCTTGGACATGCTGCGGGGGCGGAGGGGTCATTTTGGACACTACATAGCACACCACGATATTGATGACCATTCCCAGTGAGCCTATCCCCTCAGGGGAAATTCCAAACCACCAATTGGCTGAACTGACAGCTTCATCGGTCAGTCCCAGCAGACCTGAACCGAATTTGAAGTAAACAATATAACCCAAGGTAAATACCAATCCTGACAACATACCTGAAATAGCGCCTTCCTTGTTCATCCGAGTGGAAAATATTCCCATGATAATTACAGGGAAAAAGGAGGCAGCAGCGAGTCCAAAGGCAAAAGCTACGACCTCTGCAACAAAACCTGGAGGGTTAACACCAAAATATCCCGCAATCCCCACCGCAGCGGCTGCGGCAATCCTGGCAATCCATAATTCCCTTTTTTCAGTCATAGTGGGAATGAAGGTTCTGCACAGGTCTCGGGATACAGAGGTGGAGATCACCAACAGAAGACCAGCTGCAGTGGATAAGGCAGCTGCCAATCCGCCTGCTGCAACCAAGCCAACCACCCAGTTGGGCAACTGTGCGATCTCAGGAGCGGCCAATACCATGATATCCTTGTCTATCACCATTTCATTGGTCTCCTGATCGGGCGTGTATTGGACGAAGCCGTCTTGGTTTTTATCATTGATGGCGATCAGGTTGGTCTGTTGCCAATTGCCCACCCATTCCGGCATTTGATCGACAGGCTTATTTGCCACCGTCTCCAGGGCATTGTAGATCCCAAAGGCCGCCACAGCGGGAGCCGTTGTATAAAGAATGGCGATAAACACCAAAGCATAACCTGCGGAAAGGCGCGCATCCTTTACCCTTGGTACAGTGAAGAACCTGACAATCACATGGGGTAAACCCGCTGTACCAACCATCAGCGCCAGAGTAATGGCAAAAATATCCGTGGTGGACTTCTGGCCACTGGTATATTCGTGAAAGCCCAAATCGGTCAGTATACCATCCAATTTATCCAGAAGATAAGTGCCGTCTTCAACCGTGCCTCCCAGTCCTAGTTGTGGAACGGGATTCCCTGTTAGTTGCATGGAGACAAAAATAGCCGGAACCATAAAGGCAAAGATCAACACGCAATATTGAGCCACTTGGGTATAGGTAATTCCTTTCATGCCGCCCAGTACGGCATAAAAAAACACGATGCACATCCCGATGATGACCCCTGTGTTAATGTCTACCTCCAGGTAACGCGAAAAGACAATACCCACGCCTCTCATCTGTCCCGCGACATAAGTAAAAGAAACAAATAGGGCGCAAAAGACGGCGACAACCCGGGCCTTATTGGAATAGTACCGGTCACCCACAAAATCAGGCACGGTGAATTTTCCGAACTTTCTTAAATAGGGGGCTAAAAGAAGCGCCAACAGAACATAGCCTCCGGTCCAGCCCATGATGTATACCGAGCCATCATAGCCGGAAAAGGCGATAATGCCTGCCATGGAAAGGAAGGAGGCGGCAGACATCCAGTCCGCGGCAGTCGCCATTCCGTTGGCAAGAGGAGAAACCCCTCCACCTGCAGTATAAAATTCCTTGGTAGATCCGGCTCTTGTATAAATGGCTATTCCTATATACAGCGTAAATGATAAACCTACCAGAATGTAGGTCCAGGTTAAAATATCCATTGGTATTTCGGGTTATTGATTATTCCTCGTTGACGTTAAATTCTTTGTCCAGCATATTCATACGAACGACGTAGATAAAAATGAGCACGACGAAAAAATAAATTGCGCCCTGCTGCGCAAACCAAAATCCTAATTTAAAACCTCCCACTTTGATCTGATTAAGCTGCTCCACCAGCAGAATGCCGAAGCCAAAGGAAACGATAAACCAGACAGTCAGTAAAGTCAATAAAATCCGGATGTTTTTCTTCCAATAATTTCGTCTTGATAGCTTATCCATAGGATGTAAGGTGAGTTGATGGCATTGAACTTTATATGATAAAGAAATTAAATCCTGACAGCAAAAACGAATGTGGGAATAAGATTTCACAATCAAAAAATAAAAATGCTTTTTTTGCCGGAGACCCGCCTATCTAATCCTCCTAAAAAAGGATCGCTGTTTGTGCTTATGGGAGAAGGGATGTTAGAGAAGCATGTCGGTGTACAAGGTCCCAAGTAGTGGGCGTCTGTTGTTTTTTCTTTACTTCCTTGGAGCACCAGGAGCCATTCCTCGATTAAATCACATATTCCGACATTATTGCCAAACCTGCAGCCAATAGAATGATTAGCAGCTTGTGGAACTGAAATTTGTGTTGGGGACTGCTTTCAAAAAAAATCATGGTGGAGATATGAAGAAATCCTCCTGCCACCAATCCAAACAAGATATTGGTGAACTCCCGGCCTATGATGTTTTGATGGTACAACAACTCGGTAGAAACCATTCCCAAAGGGGAGGCCAGGGCAAAGACAAGCAACAGAAAAAATGTCTTCCCTCTATTCAGGCGTGTCAACAGCACCGCCACCAAAGCAAAAGATTCCGGGATCTTGTGTAAAATGATTCCTATGAGGAGGGTTTCGCTCCCATGATGGTGACCGGTAAGCGAAGGTTCCTTGGAAAGTAAAGTACCCTCCAAAAATGCATGCAATACCAGTCCCGCCATTAGCGTCCACACACTGTTGCCCATTCCATGACTGGAATGCTGGTGGATGTGTCCATGCTCAATGCCCGAAGACATAAAGACCAAGACTTGCTGCAGCAAAAATCCCAACAGGATATACAGGCCCATGGAATAGGCAGAGCCTTTGTCGGCAAACAATTCCGGAAGAATATGCAGGATGGTAATAGAAAAAAGATAAGACCCGGCAAAAACGAGTACCAACTTAAAATCTTTTTCCCTCCACTTGGTTGTCATCAGGGCAATCATCCCCGTGAGGAACGCAGCAAAAAACAAAACGAGAAAACTTGCCATATTAATTTAAGAGCCAAGAATAAAAGCCAACACGAGATTCAACGAACCGACATCAATGATTTACCTAAGTCATTGGGAACGCTCAGGATATCAATCGTTGACATTGGATAGGTAAGGTTTCAGGCTTTCACTGACATAGGTCTGTATCGTGCCTGATTCGTCGTTATAGATTAGAAATGCTTCAAGTTCCCGGGTCTTTTCCAATAATTCAATAGACCTTTCCAGACCCATCACCATCATAGCGGTAGCAAAGGCATCGGCTGTCATGCAGTCCCTAGCCAAAACAGTGGCACTCAAAAGGCCATGCTGAACCGGATAGCCTGTCAGCGGATCGATGGTGTGGGAATATCTCACGCTGTCCACGATATAATAATTACGGTAATTGCCGGAGGTGGCCAGAGCTTTGTCATCCAAAGCCACTATACTGAACAATTCATTGGTAACACCCTTTTCATCCGGCTGATTGATTCCTACCTTCCAAATTTCTCCTTTGTCATTGACGCCCCTAGCTACTAGTTCACCGCCTATTTCGACCAGCATATCGGAGATCCCCCGTTCTTCCAGCAATGAAGTCACCACGTCTACAGCATAGCCTTTGGCAATCGCACTGAAGTCCAGGTAGACGCCGGGCTGGGATTTTTGGACCATTTTGTCGTCAAAAATAATTTTGCCGAATCCCACGAGTGGCAGAAGCTTATTGAGGTCGATACTGTCTTTTTGTTGTGCGCCATCAGGGCCAAATCCCCAAGCATTGACCAAAGGACCAACGGTCGGATCAAATGCTCCGCCGGAGCTTTCGTACACTTCCTGGCTTTTTTGCAATACCGGCAACATATAGGGCAATTCAAAAACAAGTGAGTCTGTTTGATTGAAACGGCTGAGTTCGGAATCCGGAATATAGGTGGATAAAGATTGGTTAAATACCGTCAAAATCGAATCTATGGAAGCTTTAAAATCCCTCCTCCCGCCATCCAGATAAACTACCCTATAGGTGGTTCCCATGGTCTTTCCGGTGACGGTAATCCTGTCACTTTCCGTGGTTTCTTCCACGGGCGGTTCCTGATTTTGCCTGTACAGAAAAACCCCAAAGACGATCAACAGCAAGATGATGGAATAGATAATGTTTTTTCTCGCGTTGTTTTGCATGGTGTTGAAATAAAATTTGGCGAAAGTTAAATCTATTTTTTCAAAAGCTGCGAAAGCAAGGGCTGAAAATCAACATGAAGCCAAAAACCAATGGCCGCTCAACTTTTTCTATGAAACGTTTTTAGAATTTCTTTTTAGCGAACGGAAATAATAAACAACAGCCCCAACCAGCAAAGCCAAGGTTCCTGCGACCAGGTTGGCCACCGTTGCGCTTACCAGAAAAATACCACATAAGCCCAAGGCAATAAAGGGGATACTATTGCCGCCGGGGAGTCTAAAGGCTTTTTCTCGGTGTCCGAATCGTTTTCTAAGGAGGGGAAGGGCAGCGACAGTACCTACATAAGTCACCAAACGGGCAATGATAGAAAGCATGGCCAATTCCACAAATGATCCCGATAGCGCCAAAACCAAGGCAATCGCCGATTGCACCACAATCGCAATAGCCGGAGTATGGTAACGGGGATGGACGCGCGCCAGCGCCTTATGGCCAAATCCATCCTGAGCGAGAGCGTAGAGGTACCTTGGCCCCACCAAAGTCGAATTGCCGACATTACCGAAAATAGAAACCATGGCACCGATGGTCATGACGACGGCAATGGCAGGTCCCGCAAATTGCGCGGCAGATTCGGCCAAGGGGGAGTCAGACTGGGCGAGGCCCGGCAGGGTTCCTACGGCCACCAGTTGTGCCAAGGTATAGATCAGTGTCACCAAAGCAACCATGGTCAGTAGGGCAAAAGGAATGTCCCGCTGCGGATTCTTGAACTCACCGGCTGCGCCAGGGGTGTTTTCAAAACCACAGTAGGCAAACAACAAAAGCAGTACGGCTTCTGAAAGTGAAGTAAAAGAAATTTCCGGCATGTCTCCTGCCAACAGCCTCCCATCAATAAAAAATAGGCCAATGGCAATAAACAGTAAGAGGGGAAGGGATTTGGCAATGGTAAGCAATACCGCCATCTTAGCACCTTCCTTTACTCCAATAACATTGATCCAAGTTAGGATGCCCAAAGAGCCTGTAATCACTGCTGCTCTTCCCCATCCTTCCGTAGCCCCAGGCCAAAGATAGCCCAAAGCTAGGGCAAAGCCTACGGACAGCGATGCCACCGAAGTCACCCGTGCAAGCCAGGTCATCCAACCCACCTCAAATCCGATAAAATCCCCAAATGCCTCTCTCGTATAGAGGTAAGCACCTCCCGGCTCATCAAAATAACTGGAGGCTTCCGCAAAACAGAGAATCAACACAGCCACCGCCAAACCGGCCAGCAAAACTGCCCATATACTCATCGGGCCGAGCAAGAAGGCTGCTGCCGCCGGCAATAGGTAAACTCCGCTGCCGATCACATCATTGATGGAAAGTCCTACCACCTGCCATCTGGATACAGCACGGATTAACTTGGGGGAGGATTCATTTTTGTTGCTCATGTGTCGGATTTTTTAGGTGAGAAGAGCCCACCAGGGGCGTGAAAATTTCCGCAAAGAAGAAACCTGGGATAACAAACTTAAAAAAAATCGAAGGGGATGCAAGAGAACCAGGCGACTAATTGGGAATAGACGGGGGTAATGCCAGACTCTGGCGCGACTAAAGGAATGGTGCCATGATTTGTTTATATTTGTAGGGCAGAATCGGGTTATTTATGAGAGAAGATTATTTAAACGGGGAAAACGGACACCTCAATTCCTCTGACCGGGAAATAGAAAAGGCGCTAAGGCCATTGAGCTTCAGTGACTTCACTGGGCAGTATAAGATTGTGGATAACATCAAGATTTTCGTACTGGCTGCCAAGAGAAGGGGTGAGCCTTTAGATCACGTCTTGTTGCATGGACCTCCGGGTTTGGGCAAGACTACCTTGAGCCATATCATTGCCAATGAATTGGAAGCGGCGATTAAGATTACTTCTGGCCCTGTGCTGGATAAACCCTCTGATCTGGCCGGCCTGCTGACCAATCTTGAAGACGGTGATGTACTCTTTATTGATGAGATACATCGTTTAAACCCGGTAGTGGAGGAATACCTCTATTCTGCCATGGAGGATTTCCGCATCGATATTATGTTGGATTCGGGACCCAATGCACGCTCCGTACAGATATCCTTAAGCCCCTTCACCCTTATTGGTGCCACTACCCGATCGGGTTTATTGACCTCTCCCCTTCGTGCCAGATTCGGGATCAATGCCCGGTTGGAATATTACGATGCCAAATTACTGACGACAATCGTCATGAGATCGGCGCATATTTTAAATACACCAATCGATGAGATTGCTGCCTTTGAGATTGCCCGAAGGAGCAGGGGAACCCCTCGGATAGCCAATATGCTGTTGCGTAGGACGCGGGATTTTGCTGAAATCAAGGGTAACGGCACCATTACACTGGAGATTGCGAAGATCGCGCTTCAGGCTCTGGATGTGGATGAAAATGGTTTGGATGAAATGGATAACAGAATACTGACCACCATCATCGAAAAATTCAAGGGCGGGCCAGTTGGTCTATCCACCATTGCTACCGCTTGTAGCGAGGAAGCAGAAACTATAGAAGAGGTATATGAGCCTTTTCTGATCCAGGAAGGATACCTCAAACGGACCAGCCGCGGAAGAATGGCTACTGAAATGGCCTACCAACACCTGAAGTTGAAGCCGGATTTTGGTGGTAGAACGGGATCTTTGTTTTAATAGGAGCCACTGGGTCAAATACCTCAAGCCTCCTTTCTTACGACATTGCCCTCCCTCACCTCAAAGTAGGTGGTGTGGGAGGAGACTCCCGCCAAAATCTCCATAGAGCGTTCCGGCCGCGCATCCGTAATAAACAGTTGCCCAAATTCTTTATCGGCCACCAGATTGATCATCTTTTTGATCCGAAAGTCGTCCAGCTTGTCGAAAATATCGTCTAAGAGCAAAATGGGTTTCGTTTGCTTTAATTCCTTAAATATTTGGAACTGGGCAAGTTTGAGGGCGATAAGAAATGATTTTTGTTGGCCCTGAGAACCAAATTTCTTGATGGGAAAACCACTGATCTGAAAGTCGAAATCATCCTTGTGAATTCCTCTAGTGGTTCTTTTTAGAAAAAGGTCTTTTCTAAGGGAAGACTTGAAGTGAGTGGGGAACGACGGTTCCAGAACCTCGCTCTCATAAGAAACCTGAATTTCCTCCCTTTTCCCCGATATTTCTGCATAATGTTGATGCAGCAGGGGAGTATACAGGGTCAGGAATTCTTTTCTTTTTGTGGAGATCCACTGTGAAAGTGCTATCAGTTCTTTGTCATAGGGCTCCAGAAGTACCGTATCGATTTGGTTGCTTTCGGAAAATCTTTTGATCAAGGCGTTCCTTTGCTTCAGGAAGTGCTGATAACGGATGATTTTTTCCAAATAAAGGGAATCAACTTGGGAGATTAGGGAGTCAAAAAACCTTCTTCTGTCTTCGCTTCCGCCTTTGATGAGCTGGGTGTCGTCGGGTGCTATCAGGACGATGGGCAGTAAGCCGATGTGCTCACTCATTTTTGTATAGGCCTTTCCGTTATTGAAGACCTGCTTTTTTTTCCCTTCTTCCAGTAGACAATGGATCTCTGGTATTTTTTCTTCTTTTTGGAATTCCCCTTTTACCGAAAAGAAATGATGTCCATGGAGAATGCTTTGCGTATCTACTGAGTTAAAGGCACTTTTGGTGAGGCAAAGGTAATGGATAGCATCAAGTAAATTGGTCTTGCCACTCCCGTTGAGACCCAAGAAGCAATTGATTTCAGATGAAAAGGAGAGTTGCACCTTTGAAAAATTCTTGAATTGTACCAATTGGATATTTTTCAGGTGCATATGTAAAAACTGTACTGATTTTGACTAATTTCGCACAAAGGGGTAAAATCCGGCTGATTTACTTATATTTGAAGCCCAAAGTTAGCATATTTTATACAAAGTGATATGGCAAAGAAGAGTTCGAAGACAACGAAAGTAAAAGTTAAATATTCAAAGGAAACCTATTCCTTCTGGTTTGAGAGCATGTTGCTCATGAGGAGGTTCGAGGAAAAAGCAGGCCAACTCTATGGGCAACAAAAAATAAGGGGATTCTGTCATTTATATATAGGACAAGAGGCATGTGCTTCCGGGGCAATTTCCGCCTTGGAAAAAGACGATAAATGGATCACTGCCTATAGGTGTCATGCCCATCCTTTGGGCTTGGGGACTGATCCTGGGGCCATCATGGCTGAGCTCTTTGGCAAAGCTACAGGGACCACCAAAGGTAAAGGTGGATCCATGCACATCTTTGACAAAGAAGTCAACTTTATGGGTGGCCACGGAATCGTGGGTGCACAGGTGCCCATGGGTTTGGGCATCGGTTTTGCTGAAAAATACCAAGGTACCAAAAACCTGTGTATCTGTTACATGGGTGACGGAGCAGTAAGACAGGGCGCCGTTCATGAAGCAATGAACCTGGCGACGCTTTACAAGACTCCGGTGATTTTTGTGATTGAGAACAACGGTTATGCCATGGGGACTTCCGTCAAGAGGTCTTCTGTGGTGGAAGATTTATCTACCCTGGGCGAAGCTTATGGCATGCCTTCTTTTGCCGTTGATGCCATGAATGTGGAGGATGTGCATGAGGCTGTGTCAGAAGCAGCCGAGCGTGCAAGGAGCGGCAATGGCCCAACACTTTTGGAATTCAGGACTTACCGTTACAAGGGGCATTCCATGTCTGATCCCCAAAAATACCGTACCAAGGAGGAAGTGGAAGAATATAAGCTAAAGGATCCCATTGAATTGGTAAGGAAGACCATTATAGACAACAACATCCTTTCTGATGAGGAAATCGATGCGATCACCCAAAAAGTTAAGGCACAGGTGACTGAAGCCGTGAAATTTGCGGAGGAATCCCCCTGGCCTGATGGACAGGATGCCTTCAAAGATGTTTACATGCAGGAGGATTATCCATTTGTGACTGAATAATATCATAGAGACCAGCGACGTAGGGACAAATTTTTCTGCCTTCCCTGCGTCGCTAGTCGCTGAATCTCCTTTATTCTTGACGAATGGGCAAATAGGATTAGGGAACGGGAGCCACTTTCCCCTAATCACTTACTCACTTTTATGAAGGGTTTTGTATTAAATAAAACATATCTATATTTGTGGCTGAAATTTTGGAATCAATGACTAAAAAAATCAAAACAGGACGTGGTAAACAAGAACACGTCAATGATCTTCTGGAAAATCCAGAAGCAATCGCCAGTAGTCTAAGTAGAGGGGAGTCTTTTCTTAAAGAAAATACAAAGGTTGTTGCAGGATTGATAGGATTAATGGTATTGGTCATCGCAGGTATACTGTTTTTTCAAATCCATAAAGCCAACCAAAATGAGACAGCGCAAAGTGAGATGTTCCAGGCTGTATACTATTTCGAGCAGGACAGCGTAGAGCTGGCTTTGAACGGTGATGGCGTAAATCCAGGTTTTTTGTCGATTATTGATGATTACAGTGGGACGGATGCTGCTAACTTATCCCATTTCTATACCGGCTCCATCTATCTATCTCAAGCCGATTTTCAGAAGGCTGTTGACCACTTGGAAGAATTTTCATCCGATGACTTTTTCGTTCAATCCAAAGCCTACGCTTTGGTAGGCGATGCCTATATGGAGCTTGGAAATTTCAACGAAGCTATTAAATCCTATACCAAGGCTGCCAACCACAAGGAAAACAAATATTTTACACCGATGTATCTGAACAAGTTGGCCATAGCCTATGAAGAAGCTGGGCAATTGGACAAAGCCATCGAAACCTATGGTAGGATTGAGAACGAATATTTTGAATCCTATGAATTTACCGCGGCACGAAAGCATAAAGCACGACTGGAAGGTCTTGCTGCCAATTAATGCATGGTAATTTACCAACATTTTGAAGAGTAAGGCCACCTGGTCTTACTCTTTTTATATTTGTAGCGTTTACTCTTTAAAAAAAACTCAATATGGCAAGCTCCACCAAAAACCTCAGCCACCACTCCGAAAAGAATATCCAGAATATGGCGGATAAGACATTTGCTGTTATCGTCTCAGAATGGAACGAGGAAGTGACAGAGTCCCTCTACCATGGTGCATTGGAGACCTTACTCAAGCATGGTGTAAGCAAAGAAAATATCATAAGGAAAAATGTCCCCGGCTCTTTTGAATTATCATTGGCCGCCCAATGGATGGCAGAGAAAACTGAGATAGATGCTGTCATCTGCTTGGGATGCGTCATACAAGGTGAAACGAAGCATTTCGATTTCATCTGTGATGCTGTGGCTCACGGACTCACACAGGTAGCGTTGAAATACAACAAACCCGTCATTTTCGGCGTATTGACTCCGAACACCCACCAACAGGCTTTAGATAGGGCCGGAGGAATCCATGGCAACAAGGGAGACGAGGCGGCCATTACAGCGGTAAAAATGCTTGGATTTTAAAATTATTGTTTGATTCATTCACCATAGAAATACAGCAGATAAATGAAAATCATGAAGTTTGGGGGAACCTCCGTGGGGAGGCCCGATAGAATGCGGCAGGTAAAGCGCCTTATCTTGAGTGATGACCAGAGAAAGATTGTGGTGCTTTCCGCACTTTCCGGTACAACCAATGCCCTGGTTCAAATCGGGGAGGCCATGTCAAAGGGAGACAAGGAACTTGCCAAACAACATATAGATACACTAGAGTCACATTACTTCAATTTTTACGAGGAATTGCTGCATTCGGAGGAAGGACGAAAGGAAGCCGTAGCCATCATAAAGGAGCATTTTGAATTCCTCAACATCATCTTGAAGATTTCCTTCAATGAAGCCATCAACAGGGATATACTCGCTCAAGGTGAATTGCTTTCCACCAAGCTGTTTTATACTTTGCTCAAAGAATCGGGAGTAAAGGCTGTATTCTTACCTGCTTTGGAATTCATGAGCATTGATGAAAATCAGGATCCTGAACTCTTGAAGATCAGTGAAAAACTCCAATCTATCCTGGCTCAGCATCCTGAAGATACTTTGTTTATCACCCAAGGGTACATTTGTAAAAACCACAGGAACGAAGTAGATAATCTCAAACGAGGAGGAAGTGATTATACCGCTTCATTGATCGGTGCAGCCACTGCTTCGGAAGTGATAGAAATATGGACTGACATAGACGGGATGCACAACAATGACCCACGAATTGTAGATAAGACCAAGCCGATTGCGCAGTTGTCCTTCGACGAAGCTGCCGAGCTTGCTTATTTTGGAGCTAAGATTCTCCATCCGGCTTCCATCTGGCCTGCGCAAATGTACAATGTACCTGTGAAGCTACTTAATACCATGGATCCCGATGCCTTGGGCACGACGATTACTGCGGAGGAGATCGGTCAAGGGGTAAAAGCCATTGCCGCAAAAGACGGAATCACGGCGATCAAAATCAAATCCAGTAGAATGCTATTGGCGTATGGATTCTTGAGGCGTGTCTTTGAGGTTTTTGAAAAATATAAGACACCCATCGATATGATCACCACCTCAGAGGTGGCGATCTCCCTGACCATTGATGATGTCAGCCATCTGAAGGAAATAGTAGAGGAACTGCAGAACTTCGGAACAGTTGAGGTAGACCACAATCTATGTATTGTGTGCGTCGTCGGCAACCAGATCGCGGAAAGCAAGGGCGTTATAAAGAGCGTCATTGATGCTGTAGTTGATTTCCCTTTGAGGATGGTGTCCTACGGTGGAAGCAGACACAATGTGTCTCTTCTAATAGATGAAAAATACAAAAACGAAGCATTGACTAGGTTAAATTCCGGACTATTTAACTTTATTGATTGATGAAAATCGAGTATTAACGGTCAGGGGGTCTGGAAGCTGCTCCGCCGCGGGCGGCGGATCCCTGACTGCTTAGCTAAATGGTTTTCGATATAAAATTAAAGATGGTAAGCGACAAAGAGGAGGGAAAGGGATTTCTTATAAAACTTCAAAACAAGTGGGGATTAAAAAGCCTCTGGCAGGTAGTGCTGGTACTGGTGGTTTTCGCTTGCACCGGCTTGACGGTTTTATATATCAAAGAGCCTATCTTTGCCTTTTTGGGCATTAGCCTGGAAAAAGGAGGTTTTTGGAAAACGGTTCTCTACTTCCTTTTGGTCTTGCCTATCTATCAGGCCTTTCTGTTGGTATATGGATTTATATTTGGCCAGTTTCATTTCTTTTGGGAAAAGGAGAAACAATTTATCCGCAGGATAGGCAGGGCATTTTCTAGAAATTAGAGTCTGATCAAGGACGGGATCTGGCAGGACGGCTACTAAATAGGAAGGTAGGTGGTCATTGCTGTCATTTCTGGTTCAAAAGACTTACATTTGCGCCACAGGCATCATTAGGAGTAAGTTTACATGGCGAAAAAACGAGGTGGCTTGTCACTGGAAGAGAGTGAAAAGCGAAAATTAGACAAACAAAATTTAGGCAAGCTAGGGGGGATTTTCAATTTCATGCTTCCCTATAAAGGAGCATTTATTTTGGGAATGGTTTTTTTATTATTCTCCAGCCTGTTGCTACTTACTTTTCCATTTGTTGCGGGAAAACTTATTGATACGGCTTCCGGGGAATCCTGGATTTTTACCGATGTCAATTCTATCGCGTTAATCCTTGTTGGGATTCTTTTTATCCAAAGTATTTTTTCCTTTTTCCGTGTCTGGTTTTTTGCGAAAGTGAGCGAGAGATCCATGAGAGATATCCGTTTGGCCCTCTACGGCAGATTGGTAAACCTGCCGATGACGTTTTATGACAAACGTAGAACAGGAGAACTGATCAGCAGAATCACCTCCGATGTTTCTTTACTTCAGGATACCTTTTCCGTTACCTTGGCCGAATTGTTCCGGCAGGTAATTACATTATTGGCAGGAACAGTATTCTTGATCTACACTACTCCCAAGCTGACCTTGTTTATGCTGGCAACCTTCCCGGTTTTGGTGGTCATTGCCATGGTATTTGGAAAATATATCCGGAAACTTTCAAAAGCCACCCAAGACGAACTGGCTGCGGCCAATGTCATCGTGGAAGAGACTTTGCAGTCAATTATGACCGTGAAGTCCTTTACTGGGGAGGAGTACGAGTCCACCCGTTATGGCAAGGGGCTTAACCGCGTGGTCGCTGTGGCGCTTAAAACTGCTGGATTCCGTGGGGCATTTATTTCCTTCATCATATTTGCTCTTTTTGGAGGCATTGTCGCAGTGATGTGGTATGGAGCCACCCTGGTGAGTTCAGGCGATATGAGTATTGGTGATCTTGTATCATTTGTATTGTACACCACTTTTATTGGGGCGTCCATAGCAGGATTGGGAGACATCTATAGCCAGATCCAAAAAGCCATAGGCTCCTCCGAACGGGTTTTAGAGATCCTTGATGAAGAACCTGAGGAATCTTTATCCGCCAAAAGCAGTAAAAAGGTCCAAGGTAATGTAGTTTTTAGGAATGTTGCTTTCCAATACCCCACCCGTCCAGAGGTGAGGGTCTTAAAGAATATTAATTTTGAAGTTAAAGCTGGAGATAAAATAGCCCTTGCCGGCCATAGCGGTGCCGGAAAATCCACCATCATCCAACTGCTCATGAGATTCTATGATCTTGAGGTCGGGAATATTCAAATAGATGGTGAGCCGATAAAAAATTGGAACCTCAAGCAGCTACGTTCCAACATGGGTGTGGTGCCGCAGGAGGTGTTGCTGTTCGGGGGAAGTATAAGGGAGAATATTGCCTATGCCAAGCCCAATGCTACAGAGGAGGAGATAATCTCGGCCTCCAAAAAGGCCAATGCCTGGCAATTTATCAAAAAGTTTCCCGAAGGTTTGGATACATTGGTAGGAGAAAGAGGTATAAAATTGTCGGGGGGGCAGAGACAGAGGATTGCGATAGCACGGGCAATTCTAAAGGACCCTGCCATTCTCATACTGGATGAAGCGACTTCATCACTTGATGCAGAATCAGAAGCTTTGGTTCAGGATGCCTTGAACAAGCTGATGAAAGACAGGACCACTATTATCATTGCCCACCGGCTGGCCACCATAAGGAAGGTGGACCGGATCTATGTGCTGCGGGACGGAGAAATTGTAGAAGAGGGTACGCACCATGATCTAGCGCTTCAGGAAGGGGGATTTTATGCCAATCTTGTAAGGTTACAAATGACAGAGTAGAGGTTCTTCATGGGCTCGTCGCAGAGGGACAAAATTTTCTTGAAAAGCAGGAATTAGCTTTTTTTTAACCGTCTCTGCGATAAATTAAATTCCCCTCTTTATCCCATTCTGCGCGGATATAGGGGCGAAAGTTTTTGCTAAAGGGTTGCTCCTGGTATTGGATTTCGCGTTTACGAATGGTTTTGTCCCCCGTGTTATCCCAATATTCCGTCCACAGGCCTACTTTTTCTCCGTATTTGTATTCCCCAAGAACAGCCACTTTACCGTTGTCGTAGAAATGGTAGAAGTTGCCTTCTTCCAGATCATATTCAACCGGTGTCACCTTTTCTATCTGCCGTTCGGATCTGTTGTAATAAGTCACGCGGGAAGCCTTTGGCCATCCTTCGTAATAATTGGATTTGTCCAATAGGATGTTTTTAGCATCAAAGCTTAACCACCTGCCATGTTTGGTGCCAAAATAAAACATCCCCCTTTCGACAACAACATCGTCCAGTCGTTTTTCGTAGGGGCCGTGGAGTAAATACCCGCGGGAGGGATCAAATCCTTTGGTTCGGATCATTCGGTCTTTTTGGTCATACCAGTAGATGTCCCGAATATAGGGATCAACCTCTTGGTTTCGCTGCGTATAGTGAAAATATTCGCTGTGGATTTGATTCCTAAATGACTGCTTAATGAGGTTTCTCTTGGTCTTCTCGCCAAAATAGATGTTTTTGTTCTTCTTTTTCTTCTTTTTCTTGGTTTCTTCTTTGTCTTCCACCGCTGTAAATAAAAGAACCGGTGTGGACACAGGCAATAGGGCATTGCTGACCACGCCCGAGGAATCAGGATCTTCTATTTCTTCTTTTTGGGCCAAAGCAAGCTGCCCAAGAGACAAAAAAAGCAACAAGTAGAGCAATATTTTTCGAGACATCTGAACAGTAAAATTCATATAATATTGATTTGGGCACACCACTGAAGTCAGTACCAAGAGTTCTGCTGAATAAAGAATAAACGTCGATGGTATTTTTATAGTTTCTATGCAATTTAATATTGTATCCTCTGAAAAAAAGGAAAGGTTTAGAATTAACAAGCATTATCCCTATTTTTGCCCAAATAGTTAAAACAGTATATCTATGAACCATATCCTATCTGACCGAATAAACGCTATGGAAGAGTCAGCTACGCTGGCCATGGCAAAAAAAGCAAGGGAGCTGAAAACCCAAGGTATTGACATCATCAGTCTTAGCCTGGGGGAACCTGACTTTAAAACTCCCCAACATATACAAGATGCTGCAAAGGATGCCATTGACGAGGGTAAATATTTTTCATATTCTCCTGTGCCTGGGTATCAGGACTTAAGGGAGGCCATTGCAAAAAAACTGAGAGAGGTGAACCATATCCAGGAAGCCAAGGCGGAGAACATCGTCGTGTCTACAGGGGCAAAGCACTCTATCGCCAATATTTTTATGTGCCTTCTAAATGAAGGGGATGAAGTGGTGATCTTTTCCCCTTACTGGGTGAGCTATGCGGAGATCATCAAATTGGCCGGTGGTGTCCCAGTTTTGATTGAGGGTACCTTGGAGAATAATTTTAAGGCGACAGCAGCCCAATTGGAAGAAGCATTGACGGATAAGACGAAAGCCGTCATTTACTCCTCACCCTGTAATCCTACAGGATCTGTATTCAGTGAAGAAGAGCTTCGGGCCATCGCCGAGGTGGTGAAAAAGCGTAAAGAGCTTTTTGTGGTAGCCGATGAGATCTATGAATTGATCAATTTCACAGGAAAGCATGCCAGCATTGGCGCCTTTGAAGGAATGTTTGACCGGACCATTACTGTCAATGGCTTTTCTAAAGGGTATGCCATGACAGGATGGCGTGTAGGTTATATCTGTGCTCCTCTTTTTATCGCCAAAGCTTGCGAGAAGATGCAGGGCCAATTCACCTCTGGGGGAACGGGTATAGCCCAACGGGCTGCATTGGCTGCAATCGTAGGTGACCAAGGTCCTACGGAAGAAATGGCCGCCGCCTATTTGAGAAGAAGGGATTTGGTGCTGGGCTTGTTGGAAAATATTCCGGGTATCAAAACCCACGTCCCCGAAGGTGCGTTCTACTTCTTTCCGGACGTCTCTTCCTTCTTTGGCAAGTCAGCCGGAGATCAACAAATAGCCGACGCAGATGACTTTTGCTTATATATACTGAATGAAGCCAATGTGTCGTTAGTAACAGGAGCTGCTTTTGGCTCTCCAAATTGTGTCCGTCTTTCCTATGCTGCTTCCGATGAGGAATTGGTCGAAGCCTTGAAACGGATAAAGGAAGCGGTAGAAAAAATAAAATAGTAGAAAACAGCCGATGCAGGAAGTCTCTTCATTCAATGACATTTTTGATCAGGTGATTTTGGATTATCATCTTCAGGATGATGTTGATCAACCATGCGTTAATCCTATGGAGCCTGGGAAATTAGACTACTTGCTTTACCGCAAATGCTGGATTGATAGCGTGCAGTGGCACTTGGAAGATATCATTCGGGATCCATTGATCGATCCGGCCAAAGCACTGGCGATTAAGAGGCGGATAGACGCATCCAATCAGGACCGGACTGATTTGGTAGAGAAAATTGATGACTTCTTTTTGCATAGGTATGCCAGTATAGTCTATCATAAGGATGCGAGAATCAATACTGAAAGTCCAGCATGGGCCATTGACAGACTGTCTATTCTGGCGCTAAAGCTCTATCATATGGAAGAGCAGATCCGCAGAAATGATGTGGAGGAAGCCCACGTTGGAAAGGTTCGGCAAAAACTTGCTGTATTGACGGAACAGCGACAGGATCTTAGCCAGGCTATCTCAGAGCTGTTGGAGGACATCCGGGCTGGACGGCGGATCATGAAAGTGTACAGGCAAATGAAAATGTATAATGACCCTTCCCTGAATCCGATTTTATATGGGGAGGTAAAATGAAGCATCTCCTCGTCATAAGAAATTCTGCGATGGGTGATGTAGCCTTGGCCGTTCCTGCGGTCAAGGCTGCACTTGATGCCTACCCGGATACAAAAATCACCCTTGTTTCGCATGCGGAATTTGCCCCTTTTTTTGAGGGAATGGAAAGGTTGCGTTTTTTTGGGGCTGACTACAAGGCGGCACACAAAGGAGTGTATGGCATATTTAGGCTGACAAGACAATTGGTAAAGCTCGGACCGTTCGATGCGGTATTAGACCTGCATTCGGTGATTAGGAGTTGGCTCATTACGGCCCATTTTTCCGCCATGGGTATTCCGGTATTCAGGATTGATAAGGGCCGGACAGATAAAAAGGCCATTACCCGTTTGAACGGAAAAATCTTTAAGCGACTGAAGCCTTCCTATGAAAGGTATGCAGACGTATTCAGGAAAGCCGGTTTTCCGTTGGCAGTAGATGAGGGTCCTTGGATCCATGAGCCACAGTTTCCACATACATTCTTCAATGAAAAGTTACTTTTGCCCAAGAAGGGGAAATGGATCGGTATAGCTCCTTTTTCGAAGCACATGGGTAAAAATTGGCCAGAAAATAAAGCCAACCAGCTGGTCCAGGATCTGGCGGAAAATGGCTATACGGTTTTCCTCTTTGGTGGAATCCAAGAAGAGGCCAAGCTGAATGAATGGGCATTGAGGATTCCCAATGTGTATTCTCTTGCCGAGAAGTTTTCCTTGAGCAGCGAGCTGGGAGTGATGCAAAACATGGATCTGATGGTAACCATGGACAGCTCTAACCTTCATATGGCATCGCTTGTCGGAACTCCCGTGGTCTCCATTTGGGGATCCACCCATTCCTTCGCAGGGTTTGAGCCTCTGGGTAAAAACAAGCACCTTAAAGTAGAAATTGATCCGAGTGATTTAACCTGCAGGCCCTGTTCCGTATTTGGCAATAAACCTTGTTTCAGGGGTGACTATGCCTGCCTGCAATGGATCGAAGTGAAAGATGTCAGGTTGAAGATAAACGAAGTTTTAGAGGAAGCGAAATGAGAAAGTTAAATTAAGAATTATTTCCCCCATCTTCTGGTTTCTTATTCCCAAATTTCAGTAAATTACCTAACCATATTCCATGGGTAATTATTTTTTATTCCTTTAATTGAGCGTTTAATAGTTGATATGACAGAAGTTTTAGTAATCACCCCGGTCAAAAATTCAATTGCCACCACGCTGGAGACGGCAACTGCCATTGGTAGATCCGGCGTTTCGCTCAGGCATGTCATTTTCAATGATTTTAGCGAACAAGAAACCCGACTATCCCTAGAGGAGCATGCGGCATGCATAGGATACGAGTTGATCCATTTAGAAGATATTACCACTACCCCTTCTCCCAACTACAAACTGGTGTTGCAGATGGCTCAAAGACAAGCCTTGGAAAAAGGGCTGCCTCTTCTAATTGTGGAATCGGATGTGGTGGTAGAGAGAGACACGGTGGAGGGGATGTTAAGGTTTTATGAAGAACATCCACAGGCAGGGCTGATCGGTGCTGTAACGCATGATGAGTCAGGGCGTGTCAATTTTCCCTATCTCAAATTTAAAGACAATAAGGAGGACGTAATCCAAACCACCCGAAGTTTAAGTTTTTGCTGTACGCTTGTATCCAAGGAGTTTTTAAGAAACTTCAGTTTTATGGAATTGAATAACGGAAAAGACTGGTATGACACTTTTATCTCAAAAAAGGCGGTGGAAATGGGATACAAAAATTATGTACTGATGAACCTACCGGTGATTCACAAGCCTCATGGAAGTAGGCCCTGGAAGCAGCTGAAATATAAGAATCCCTTTAAATATTATTTTATCAAGTACTTGAAGGGTCTGGATAAGATTTGATAGATATTGCTATCCGTCAGATTTTCCCGATCGCATTTAGGAATATGTTACAGGGTTTAGAAAGTGATCTTTGAAACCTGAGGGGTCCTTTCAGCATTTTGTAGATAAAATCCCGGTGTTTGAGATTGATATAGGCAATCAATTTTTTCTTTTTCCATTTGTTCATGCTTTTCCTTCTGGAATGCGGAGATATACGGTAAAAGAAGCCCACTATAGGCAGTTTCACCACTTCTCCTCCTTCTTTTAACATGGATATCCAGAATTCCCAATCTTCCCTGCCCCACACAAAATTTTCATCGTAACCACCACAGGCTTCCCAATCAGACTTCCGATACATGGCACTGACAAATATCATATTGTTTTTGGCCAATAAATCCAAGCTGAACGGCTTCAGTTGCCATGGTTCATTTTTAGAACCGAACTTTTCGGCTTCGCAATAGACCACCTTTACTTCCGGTCGAAGGATGAGAACCTGGACCGCTTTGTCTATATAATCAGATGAGATCAGATCGTCAGCATCCAATGGGAGAATGTAATTCCCCTTGGCCTTTTTGATGCCATGGTTCCTGGCTACGGAGGGGCCTGAATTGTCTTGTGAGAGATAACGGATGTTTGGATTTTCCAGCGCCAACTTTTCACCTACCTCGGGAGTGTCGTCGGTAGAGCCATCATTGACAATGACGATTTCCAATGCTTTATGGGTGGAATCCAAGACAGACTTAACTGTCTCTGCTAGGTATCTTCCTTGGTTATAACAGGGGATAATTATGCTAACCGTATTATTTAGTATCTCCATTTTAACAATTCTAAAGTGTGGCAAATAAAGATAAGGCTTTTTTGAGACCATCAAAAAAATGAGTCCCAATCAAGGGCGGTTTTGGGAGCAGTAAACTGCCTCAAAGTAGCAGATGTTGATTTATGAAAGGCCGCTGACCAAGTGAAAATTTCGTAAGTTTCGAATCACACCCTACAGGAATAGGCTCTCGATTGCCTCTGGACGGTCTATTCAGTGATTATGGCTTGATTTAAATCATTTATGACGATTAAAGTCTCGCTTATTTCAATTGTTATTATTTTAATATTAAACCAAAAAATACCCAGTTCAGGGTATTGGTTTATACTTCCAAAGTTTTGTACCTTTGTCGAGGGTGATTAAGCAACTTTTTACGCTAAAAATTTTTAGGTGTGTGTAAGTAGAAAACGGAGGTTATTTGAAATTATTTTTACTAGCCTCCTTTTTTTAAAATTGATTAAATAAATACTTGGATTTTAAGAAATCCTTACAAAAACTTGTGATAAAGTAAATTTGTCATTAAGATTGCTCTTTCAAAACCAATCCACATGGGTGACGCAGTGTTAAATGATTATCTCTATCCGACTACTGAAATAGTTCATGAAGGTTCCTGTGTATTTTTTTTGTTGGAAACCACCTCTATTTTTATCAATACCATTACGGGTTAGTCCCGTTCTATCCATTATATTACCCCTTGCTGATAATTCCATTTTGGAATTTACTCCCTGTTTTAATTATGTAATCCATCGCATTTATGAAAATATTGAAATTTGGCGGATCATCGATAGCTGATATAGAAGCAATAAACCAGACCATTTCCATAATCAAAAAGAGGTCGGAAGACGATGAAGTAGCAGTCGTTTTTTCTGCTTTTGGCGGAGTGACTGAAAGTCTGTTGACTTGTGCCCAGCTGGCCAAACGAAATGACAAGAGCTACCAATCCATTTTGCTGGATTTGGAGAAAAGGCACCTTTCCTTGGCCAAACAACTGATCCCTGTCCAAAAGCAATCCCACACCCTGACTTATGTGAAGGTAAGGTTTAACGAATTGGAGGACCTTCTTCACGGCATTTTTCTCATCAGGGAATGTACCGCCCAAACGTCTGATTATGTAGTGAGTTTTGGGGAAAGGATATCTGCCTATATCTTATCAGAAGCTTTAAAGGAAAACGGGTCCATCTATTTGGATGCGAGAGAAGTAATTCGTACCAATGATCGCTTTGGCCATGCCAAGGTGGATTTTGCTGCAACCAATGCCTTAATTGTGGACTATTTCAAAAATGTCTCCGGCTTAAAGGTAATCACCGGTTTTGTCGGGGCCACTGCTATGGGCGAGACGACCACTTTGGGGCGAAGCGGTTCGGACTATACGGCAGCGATATTTGCGGCGGCACTGGATGCTGAATTGCTGGAGATCTGGACCGACGTTCCCGGCGTCATGACGGCAGATCCCAAGTTGGTTTATTCTGCCATTACTATTCCACAACTCAGTTACAATGAGGCAATGGAATTGTCCCATTTTGGTGCCAAGGTGGTGTTTCCCGCTACCATGCAGCCCGCCATGAGGAAGAAAATCCCGATCTATATCAAGAATACCTTTGAACCAAGCCATCCGGGAACCCTTATTTGTGAAACTTCCGGGGAAGGCAAATTGATCAAAGGCATTTCTTCTTTGAGTGACATTTCCCTGTTGAACATCCAAGGCCCAGGATTGGTGGAGGTGATCGGTGTCAGTGGAAGGGTCTTTGGCGCTTTGGCCAATGCGGAAGTCAATGTCATACTGATCAGCCAAGCTTCTTCCGAGCACAGCATTTGCATAGCGATCAAAACGGCGGAAGTAATCAGGGCAAAAGAAGCCATCAAGCAGGAATTCATCCATGAAATCAAGGGGGGGGAAATGGACGAAGTGGTGGTGTTGGCAGACATGTCCATCATCGCCATCGTAGGGGAAAACATGAAGCATTTTCCTGGAGCCAGTGGCAGATTGTTCCAATCATTCGGTCGGAACAATATCAACGTTTCTGCCATAGCCCAAGGCAGCTCTGAATTGAACATTTCTGCTGTAATTTCAAAAGCAGACCTTCAGAAAGGCCTTAATGCCCTTCATGAAGCGTTCTTTTTGTCAGATCACCGTGTCCTCCATATTTTCCTTATAGGCGTAGGCCTGATTGGAAAGACTTTGGTAAAAATGATGAGAAGCCAGTTGCAAAAGCTTCAGGACGACAGCATGCTGGATATTAAAATCCATGGTATGGCCAACTCCAGGTATATGGCATTTGACGAAGATGGTTTTGATTTGGACAATTTCGTGCCCCCGTCAGAGGCAGATCAGCCCATGGATCTGCAGAAGTTTTTGGACACCATGTCCAGCATGAATTTTTCCAATTCCGTATTGGTGGATTGTACTGCGAGCCAGGAAGTCTCTGAGGTATACCAGCAGGTTTTAGAAGCGAAGATCGCCATTGTTACCCCTAATAAAAAAGCCAACTCCGGATCCTTGGCCAAATATCAACAGCTTAAAAAGCTATCCAGCCAGCGAAATATCAAGTTTTTGTACGAGACAAATGTCGCGGCCGGCCTACCTGTGATCAATACCTTGCAGGACCTTATCCTGAGCGGTGACAAGGTCATCCGGATCGAAGGGGTGTTAAGCGGCTCTATGAATTATATTTTTAGTGAACTGGAGAAGGGATTGCCTTTTAGTGAAGTAGTAGCACAGGCAAAGGAAAAGGGATACACAGAACCTGATCCAAGGGATGATTTAAGCGGGATGGATGTGGCTAGAAAGATATTAATCCTAGGACGGGAAGCAGAACAGGAACTTCATTTTGAAGATGTCTCCATTCAAAGCATGGTGCCGGAAGACTGTGCCGATGCGGGTTCTGTCAGTGAGTTTTTTGAGAAATTAAAATCACATGACGGCTATTTTCAGAAGTTATTGGAAGATGCCGAAAGTAAAGGCCAGAAATTACGTTTCATGGCGGTATTGGAACATGGAAAGGCCAAGGTAGGCCTAAACTCTGTAGACAGTAAACATCCGTTTTTCTCCCTCAGCGGAAGTGACAACATGATTTTATTTACCACCGAACGTTATCACGAGTTCCCGATGATCATTAGGGGTCCGGGAGCTGGTGCAGACGTAACCGCAGCGGGGGTGTTTGCGGATATTATTCGATTAGGACATTACTCAAGATGAAAAAAGTAACCGCATTTGCTCCGGCCACAGTAGCCAATGTCTCCTGTGGATTTGATATTCTGGGTTTCGCAGTAAATGATTTAGGGGATAAAGTGACTGTGAGCCTATCCGATGAAATAGGCTTGAGGGTGAAAAATATCACCGGGGATCAAGGCAGATTACCCTATCATGTGGAGAAGAATACCTGTACGGTCGCCATTCAGGCCATGCTTCGGCAATTGGGATTTCAAGGCGGCTTGGAGGTTGAATTGGAAAAGGGACTTCCTTTGGGAAGCGGTATGGGGTCCAGCGCTGCCAGTGCTGTCGCCGCACTTGTAGCAGCCAACCATTTGTTGGGAAGCACCTTTTCCAAACAAGAATTGTTGCCTTTTGCTATGGAAGCTGAGGCCATTGCCTGTGGTGCAGGCCATGCGGATAATGTTGCCCCGGCCTTGTTGGGCGGATTTGTTCTGATCCGGGGGTATGAACCTTTGGATGTCATCCGCCTGCATGTACCCTCGGGGTTATATTGCACGCTTCTTCATCCCCATCTTGAGCTGAACACCGCCGATTCGCGCAGTGTGCTGAAGAAAAATGTATCCCTTAAAGATGCCATCATCCAGTCGGGGAACATTGCCGGTTTGGTGGCAGGCCTCTTTCAGGAGGATATGGGTTTGATAAGCCGTTCTCTCAACGATGTCATCGCCGAGCCATCGCGGTCCGTTCTTATCCCTGGATTTGATGAAGTAAAAGCTGGAATCAGAGAAGTGGGTGCATTGGGCTGTGGTATTTCCGGTTCCGGGCCTACCATGTTTATCTTGTCGCCTAATGCGTCCATCGCATGGGAAGCCAGCAGGGTGGGGCAAAACATTTATGATCAGATAGGTCTTTCTGTCGATGTCCACGTCCCCGCTATCAATACCCGGGGTGCCCATGTAGTCGAGGAAAATTGATGAGGAAATAACTGTCTTTAAAACATATCACTTCGACGCCGAAAAGATAAAGTCCTCCTGAATTTGTAGCGATGACTCAAGCCTTAGGCCTCAGTGATTTGAATGGTTGACAGCTAAATAGCAAATGGAATGAAATTCTATAGTACAAATGATAAAAGCCAAATAGTTTCTTTAAAAGAAGCGGTTGTCAAGGGATTGGCACCAGACCAAGGTCTCTATATGCCGGTTCAAATCCCCAGGATGAGCAAGGAATTTTTAGATGGGATCCACGGGCTTTCTTTTAGGGAGATAGGGTATGAAGTCATCCATTCATTTTTTAGGGAAGACTTGTCTAAAGAGGAGATGATTGATTTGGTAGATCATACCCTTCAATTTGACGCACCTCTCGTGGAAATCGAGAAGGATGTTTTTGCCCTGGAATTGTTTCATGGTCCTACCTTGGCTTTCAAGGATTTTGGGGCCAGGTTTTGTTCCAAATTGATGAGTCTTTTATTGGACGGTCAGAAATTGAAGGTATTGGTGGCAACTTCGGGTGATACCGGGAGTGCGGTTGCCAATGGCTTTTTTAATGTGCCGGGCGTGGAAGTCATTATTCTCTATCCCGAAGGGAAGGTCAGCGAATTACAGGAAAAGCAGTTTACTACACTTGGGGGAAATGTCACAGCCCTGGAGATAGATGGAGTGTTTGATGATTGCCAGAGGTTGGTCAAAGAAGCCTTTTTGGACCAGGAACTAAACAGGCAAATGTTGCTGACCTCGGCTAATTCCATCAACATTGCAAGATGGATACCCCAATGTCTGTATTACTTTTATGCCTATTCCAGGTTGCCTAAAAGTGATAAAAAGGTTGTCTTTTCTGTTCCAAGTGGAAATTTTGGAAATCTGGCTGCCGGGATTCTGGCTGCACGAATGGGTTTGGATATAGCCTGTTTTGTGGCATCTACCAATGTGAACGACGTGGTGCCCCGTTACCTTAAAGGGAATCCCTTTTTGGCGAAGCCATCCATACAGACCCTTAGTAACAGCATGGATGTGGGAAATCCGAGTAACTTTTACCGCTTGTTGGCCTTATTTGACGGGGATGAGGAGCAATTGAAGGACATGGTCAAGGGGTATGCCTACACGGATGAAGAGACCATCTCCTGTTTGAAACAAGTGAAGCAGAAGACAGGATACACCATGGATCCCCACGGGGCAGTGGCCTATTTAGGTTTGACTGATTTCCTGGCCGACAACGCCGGTCATTGTGGCGTATTCCTTGAAACCGCCCATCCCGGAAAGTTCGGTAAGGTGGTGGAAGAAGCCTTAGGTAGGGAGGTGGATTTGCCTGAGCGGCTGGCGGCGTTTCTCCATGGGGAAAAACAGGTGACTAGGATGAAAAATGATTTTGCCCTATTTAAGAACTATTTAATGGATAACCCATAAAAAAAGCAGCCTTCAATCGAAGCTGCTTTTTGTGCGGTGATCATATAGTAGTTAAGTATCAGTCAGGATACCGCAGGGGCTTGGCCCTGGCTGGCTTTCTGCCGTGTCAATCAGCAGGTTAAATTTTTCTCAGCTGGAAGATATTTTTTGAAATGGTTAAAGGAATGGGTATTGATGGGTTTTTTGTTTTCGAAACTCCCTCCATTCTCCTCCATCCAAATTTCCATTTTCTCCTCATACTCCTTTAGTTTAGGGGCATTTTCTTTTTCCCAATCCTTCATTTTTTCTTCAAATTCCTTCATTTTAGGCGCAAAAGAAGACTCCCACTCTTTTTGGTGCTTTTGCATCTTTTCTTCCCATACTTTCATGTCCTCTTCAAACTTGTCGAACAACAGGCCGTTTTTGTCTTGCCAATGGCTCATTTTCTCTGCAAATGACTGTGCAATCGCTTCAATGTTTTCTTGTACTTTTTCCATTGAAGCTTGTAATTTTTCCTTTCTTTTTTGGGCTTCTGGGGAATTGTCATTTTCCAATTTTTGCAATTCCAGAGCCATCTTTGTAAGACTGTCAGTCTGATCTTTAATATCAAGCGGAGGAAAATTGAACTGGTCTATGGGGGCAGGGGGTGCTGGGGGAATTCCATGGAAAGCGGGAACCTGAACATCCAATTGGGGGGCAGGTGTCAGTTGCAGTTGCGGCATGCCTTCCTTCTCTTTAGCGGGCTTTTTGGAGGGTATTGTATCTTGGTTGTACCTCGTTATCCGCGTCTCGTTGACAGAAAGATGGGCGAACTCCAGGTCTTTCGGTACATCTGCCCGTACGGTGTAATTTGGGAGTGAGGTCAAGAGAACAGGATCCACCCTGTCTTCTTGAACCTGGGCGTCTACCAATAAGACGGAGCTGATGATTAGGGCAAATAGCATGGTAAGGGGAAATAAAGGTGATAATTTGGGAGAGGCAGTCTTCTTTCCGAGAATCCTTTTGATTCTTTGAAGCGTGGAGTTTTTGTCTTCAGAGGCAGCCAATGCCATCTCTGGGGTTGGGGAATTCGACAGGTTGGCAACTTCAGCTAGGCCATGTGCCAATGCGGAAGGGGCTATTCCAATAGATATCGCCAGGTCATCCGTCGCGTTTTCACGCTCTTCTTTTATTATGTAATTGATCCACCAGAAGCAGGGATGGAAGAAAAAGAGTACCTCCATGACCGACTGAATGAAGTTGAATAAATAGTCATTACGTTTAATATGTGCCAGTTCATGCGCAATAATAGCCTCCAGTTGCTCTGGGCTTATGGAGAAGATTAAGCTGGTCGGAAGCAGGATTACCGGCTTGACCAGGCCGTAGGTAACCGGAGAATGAACGAGGGAGCTTTTAAGTACTTCCACCTTTCTGAAAATGCCCAAGGAGGCAGATAGGTTATTTATTTTTTTAAGAAGGGTGTTGTTCACTGCCTCATGGTGTTTTTTATGAAGCTTTTCGAGGTCGTAGAGGCTGCCAGCCAATCGGATCATATAAAACATCGCTCCCAATATCCACAGATTTACCAGATAAGGAAGGTAATGTTCCAATTGGGCTGAAATATAAGGGAGGAGGGACTTTTGGTTCGAAAAATCTCCCCTGCTTATGACGCTTGCGGAAATGATACCAGTCTGTGCCGTCACTTCTATATCAGCAGAGAAGGCAAGGGGGGGATTGCTCTCCGCAGATTCCAATTCGTAAAGGAATGTCCATGCTCCGGCCACAAAGACCAGTAACAGCGCGGAAAAAGCCATATTATACCTCCAAGCTGCTGCTTTTTTCTGCATCATGGCCAATAGGAGCCATAACAGCATACTGATCAAAGCGATCTGCCAGATGGAATGAACCAACGTCCAACCGATGGCTTCCAAGTATCTCTCTTCAATAAATAAATGGGTAAAATTCATTGTTTTTCTTTTTCAAGTTGATCTAAAAATTCCCTGATTTCATTGATTTCCTCTTTGGAAGGTTGGCCCTGACCCAAAGCCTGCATCACCAGGTTTTTGGCAGAACCTCCGAATGCTGTAGACAAAAATCCCTTCACAAGAGATTTTTGGGTGGCCTTCTGTGTAATGGCAGGGGCGTAGATATGGCTTCTGTTTTGCTCGTCCCTGATCACCAGTCCTTTGGCATGCATGATCTGCATGGTTTTTAGAGTAGTCGTATAACCCGTAGCTTTAGTTTCCGCCAATTTTTCGTGGATTTGGCGCACACTGGCTTTCTTTAGTGTCCATAAGAATGATAAAATTTCCAATTCTGACTCTGTAGGCTTGACATCCATTTTCATTATACGATTAATTTCGTAGTAAAGGTATACGATGGGTTTCGTACAATCAAGCTGCGGCGCGTTTTTTTTTTAATATATTTTTTAGCAGATATTTACAGTCTTCAAAAAAGTCTTAATATTTGATCCTGTATGTGTTTAATTTCATTCAACTGGAAGGCCCATCCTGTCTATCAATTAATTCTCGTGGGCAATAGGGACGAATTTTATAACAGGCCGACCTCATCTCTTCATTTGTGGGAAAGCGGGTTTTATGCGGGGAAAGACCTGAAGGGTGGGGGAACATGGATGGGCTTTCATCCTAATGGAAAATTCGCAGCCTTGACCAATTTCCGTGACTTTCGGCATTCTATATCGGACCCTGTGACGAGGGGACATCTTGTTAAAGATTTTTTAGAGAACAACCATGACCCGGTTCAATACCTCAAGTCGATCAAAAAAGAGATGGGAAGGTATGAAGGCTTTAATCTTCTGGTGGCAGAGGGAGACCAAATGGCTTATCTATCCAATCGACGTCAGGAAATCGAGATTGTTTCGCCCGGCATCCATGGGATCAGCAATGCTTTTCTGGATACTCCCTGGCCAAAGGTAGAACAGGCCAAACTTGAGCTGCAAAGAGGGATAGAAAGTAAATTAGTAGATGAAAGTTCCATATTAAGTCTTTTGCAATCTGAAGAGTATGCCTCCGATACATCCCTTCCCACCACAGGTGTGCCTTATGAAATGGAACGCGTTTTGTCAGCGCAGTTTGTAAAAATGGGAAAGGAATATGGCACAGTAAATACGTCAGCTGTCTTGTGGAGGCATGATGGGGAAGTCATTATTAAGGAAAGAAGAACCATTCCTTCCGAGGAAAATACCGTGAAATTCCAAATACGTCCGGATTTTTAAAGCAGAAATTAAAGGCCTGAGATGGTCGGATGAAGTGCCTTCTGTTTTGGCGGATTTTCCACGTCACTTTGTTCTACTAACTCATGCATTAACTAATGAGGAGGTATTTTTGGAGAAGTTCGAACTGAAAGAAATGAAAAATGTTTTAGAGATATGCAAAAGCTAGACGTATTGATTATTGGTGCGGGACCTATCGGATTGGCCTGTGGTATTGAGGCGGGAAAAAACAAACTGGACTACCGGATTATAGAGAAAGGTACCCTGACGAACTCTTTATTCAATTATCCAGTCAATATGACTTTTTTTTCTACTTCAGAGAAACTGGAAATGGGTGGCATTCCCTTTATGTCCATCAACAAACAGCCTACTCGTCCGGAGGCATTGGAATACTATAGGAGGGTGGCCAAGCATTATGATTTAAAGGTCAATCTTTATGAAGAAGTTTTACAAATGCAGAAAGGGGCCGAGGGATTTGTAATTAAAACGACCAACGCCATTTACGAAGTTGAAAAAGTAATTCTTGCCACGGGTTTTTACGATTTGCCCAACAAAATGAACGTTCCTGGGGAAGCTTTGCCCAAGGTAACGCATTACTATAAGGAGCCATGGCCCTATATCGGGCAGAACATCATTGTGGTGGGAGGGGGGAATTCTGCCGTGGATGTGGCGCTGGAAACATGGAGGAAGGGAGCCAATGTAACCATGGTCGTAAAGGAAGGGGAGGTAGACCGGACGGTCAAATACTGGGTACTTCCCGACATTGAGAACCGAATCAAAGAGGGCTCCATCAAGGCTTTCTTCAACTCGACAATCGCTGAGATAAAGGAGAAAGAAGTGGTTTTGAATACACCTGATGGAGAAAAAACGCTTTCTAACGATTTTGTGTTGGCGATGACCGGTTACAGGCCCAATTATAAGTTGTTGGATCAGTTGGGTGTGACGTTGACCTTGGATGAAAAAAGAAGGCCCTGTTTCGATGATCAGAGCCAGGAGTCGAATGTGCCCGGCCTATACCTGGCAGGAGTGGTTTGTGGGGGCTTGAACACCAGAGAGTTTTTTATAGAAAATACAATAGACCATGCAAGGGCGATTTTTGAGGATATCGCTGCCAAAAGAAAAGTTACAGAAGCCTAAAAAGATCAAATTGCCTCCTGCCGCCCTAGTTGAAAGGGACGGAATGGGAACGGGTCTCCAGGGCCAAGGGTAAAGTCAGCGTGAAGGTTGAACCCCTGCCCTCTTCGCTTTGAATGGAGATGTCAGCATTTATTTTTTTGGCACTTTCCCGAGAGAGGTATAAGCCCAGTCCGGTTCCTTTTTCCTTCTCAGTCCCATACGTGGGTTTTATATCCAAGAGGAAGACGTTTTCCAAATTCTCCTTTGAGAAACCGATTCCGGTATCAGAAATCGAGATCTGCACTTCATCACCCAGTTGTTGAACCACAAAACTGATCTCTCCTCCCTTAGGCGTAAATTTGATGGCATTTTGAACGAGGTTCCTGACAATAAGTATGACCCGTCCCATGTCGGTTTTTATAACGGGATTGTCTTTATATTTTGTTATAAAGCGAATATTCTTGTTCGAGGCCAATATTTCATATATGGCGAGAACATTTTCACATGCGCTCTTGATGTCACTTTGGGTGATGTGGATTTCCTTCTCCTGTATTTCAGAAGATGCCCATTCTAATATATTATCGAGCATTCTCTTGGTATTAGAAGTCATTGTCAATAGCTCATTCTGGACAACTTCTCTTTCATCCTCATCAAGTTCCCCTGCCTGCATGAATTCAAGGATACTCAAGATAGAGTTTAACGGAGACCTAAGGTCATGGGAAATCAAGGCAATGATTTTGTTTTTTTGCTCATTGCTTCTTTGCAGCCGATGGTTAACTTCCAGCAGCTCCCTGCTTTTGGCTTCACTCTCCCATTTTTCTAAGCGGTAATATCTTTTAATGGTGGAGATGACGGCGACGATACCAATTAGCGAAACCATATACGTGATCAAATGATCCCCAAATTGATGCTCTACGCTCAAATATACAGAAGGGATCAGTTGAGGGTGAAAAATGTCGATAGAGATCAATACCGAGAATATTAAAAAATTGTAGACGATCCAGAAGACATAATGTTTTTTGGGAGAGAGCGTCATCATGATGAGGTGAAACATCAACAAGACATAGGAGCTCGGCCCCTCAATTCCATCGTTGAGGTAAAAATTTAACGCGATGATGGGATAACACAACAATCCAAACATCAAATAACTCGACATGAAGTGTCCCAGGAAGCGGGAATTAATGTAGATGGCAATCAGTACGACCGATGCTCCCAACAAGAAGATTCCCAAAAAATCCTGCTCATAGATGAAATTAAAGGTGGACATCGCCAGCAGGTAAACGAAAATGATAAAGGAAATACCATGAAAAATCACGTTCTCCATCTCCAAACCTGGCTGATGGCTGAGGAGAAATTTATAGGCCTTTTTTGTTCTTTGAACCACGATAGTATATTGAGGGCTTTGTTCTATATATGGCAGAGATCCCTAATGGACTCATCCAAATTTCGCAAAAATAATTTATCTTAATGCCTTATCCTATTAAACGCCATCCTGTTCCAAGAATAAATCCCTAAATTTAAAGGACTTGCCGTCAAACAAGCCTTTGTCGCTTAACTTCAGGTCTGGGATGACCAACAAGGCCATAAAACTCAGCGTCATAAATGGCGATTGAAGCCGGGATCCCATTTGTTTGGCGATTTGGTCAATTTCAGTATAACGCTCTGCCACTTTATATCCGTCTTCGGTAGACATAATTCCTGCTACCGGCAGTGGGAGTAATTTTTCATTTGCTCCCCAAGCCGCGGCGATGCCTCCTTTTGTTCCGATTACCAGGTTAACTGCCTTTGCAATAGCGTCATCATCGACTCCCACAGCGATAATGTTGTGGCTGTCATGCCCGACGGAGGACGCAATCGCTCCTGTCTTAAGACCAAAATTTTTGATAAAGGCTACTGCAGGTATAGCGTCCTGATAACGGTTAACCACTGTAATTTTTAAAATGTCCTGATCCGGATTAGAGACGGCCATTCCCGAATCGATTTTTATTTCATTTATTGTTTGCGGAGTTATCAATTGTCCGTCCAAAGCCTCTATCACCCGTACTTTGTCGCCTTTTGCCCTAATTTGGAAGTCTGCCGGTGCTTTGTTCGATGTGTTAAAATTGTTGATGGTCTCGTTCCTTGTGGGAAGGATCAATGTGCGACCCTCCTCTGCCACCAATTCACCATTGATATAGGTTTGCGCTACGTCAAAATCCACCAGGTCTTTTACTACTACAAAATCCGCCCAATCTCCCATCCTCAACTGCCCCACATCCAGGCGATAATGTTGGATTGGATTGACGCAAGCTGCTTTTAATACCTTGAACAGATCTTTCCCTCTGGCAACAGCACGTGCCACTAATTGGTTGATATGCCCTAGGGCTAAGTTATCGGGATGTTTATCGTCAGAACAAAACATCATCTGATCGAAATGGCCATCTATCAGGTCGATAAGTGCTTCAAAATTTTTGGCCGCGCTTCCTTCTCGGATGAGGATTTTCATTCCCAATTTTAATTTTCCCAAGGCCTCTTCTGCCGTGAAACACTCATGGTCTGTGGAAATTCCTGCAGATACGTATTTCTCCGCCAATTCGCCCTGAAGTCCGGGCGCATGGCCATCCACTGGTTTGCCATATTTTTGGGCGATGGCTATTTTTTTCATGACCGAGGGGTCTCTGCCGACTGTTCCGGGCCAATTCATCATTTCGGCAAGGTATAGTATTTCTTTTCGCTGCAGCAAGGTGTCGATGTCTTCCGAGGTGATTTCTCCTCCCGCTGTTTCAAAAGGCGTTGCCGGAACGCAGGAGGGAGCTCCGAAATAAAACTTGAAATTGACCTGTTTGCCGTTATCAATCATATATTCTACGCCCTGCATGCCACATACATTGGCGATTTCGTGGGGGTCGGACACCGTCGCGACAGTACCATGAACCACCGCCAACCTGGCAAATTCCGACGGCACCAGCATGGAAGATTCCACATGCACATGAGCATCAATGAAGCCGGGCAGCAAAAATTGTTGGGGAGCCTCATCAACTCTTTGAACAGCGGCAATGCGTCTGTTTTCCACCGTGATCCGCGCGGGATAAATTTCGCGTTGGAGAATATCCACGTATTGTCCTGTTACAAAAAAGGCTTTTGTGTTATGCATACTTCATCAGCAAATTCAAGTATTTCTTATCTAACTTTTCCCCATACCAGTCTTCATATGGCACGTCTTCTCTTCGGGAATTCAGTATTCCGAAAGTACCTGAAAACTCCCATATGCCAAACCCAATACCGTTGTCATGGAGGATGTCCAGCACATCTTCAAACCAAGCCAAAAACACCTGGTGGGGGATCAGATTATAAGCTCCACACTCTCCGCAATGGACGCCTACGCCTTTCTTAATCAGTTCCACCCAAGGCTGATAATGTTGTTCCAAAGCACTTTTGTCATAATGCCTGCCATTGCTTTCTCCTGGCCATGACGGTTCGGGAAGGTTGATTGGATCTTTGTAAACCCAAGGTGCCTTGTAATGGGAGATAAAGTGCGGGAAATATCCCCTACAGCTTTGGGCAAGATCAAGGTCAGCAAATTCGGGAAGTGCTATGCTCCCCCCGCCGTTGCCGTCGGCGATCACCAGCCGGTTTTTTTTGACCGATTTAATTGTTTTTAAAGCAGCTTCTGCCACCCTCCGGTAATCTTCTATGGGTACAGGACCTCCGGGAGAATGTTGGTCATTCACGTCTTCGCGCATAAAAGGCTCGTTGACCAGGTCAAAGCTGAGTTTTTTAGAGGAGATGTTCTTATACCTTTTCGCCCACATTTCCCAATGGGCACAGAAGGCGTCCAAGGCTTCCTGGTCTCTCCACAGGCTGTAAGGCTCCACAAATCCAGCATTGATACAAAAGCCGGGGGCGCGGTGGAGATTGAGGCTTACGTGGAGGCCTTGTTGATGGGCCTGGTCTACAAGCCGGTCAATTTCCTCCAGCCTTTGCTCGTCAAAATCCAGCACCTCATCTTTTTGTATCGGGCGGGATCGGTCGAATTTTAAATAGCTGGGATAGGAAATAGGGACCCTCACGAAGTAAAAGCCCCAATCGGCCATCCATTTAAAATATTCCGGCTTGTTTTTTCTTCCTTGAGTAGGATCCGGGGAAAAGAAATCCAAGAGGTTGAATCCCCGCCAAGCGGGTAGAGGATTTTTGGGCAGAGCGCTGCCGCTTGAAAAAGCCTGGGGTCCGGCTAGGCCAACACCGGCCGTGACAAGTGCAGAGGTTTTCAAAAAGCTTCTTCTGGAATTGGGCTGTTTTACTATCATTGCCTTGAAATGCATTTGTAATGTAATAAGTAAGGTACGGATTTTTCAATGTTTTGATCCATAAATAATCCTTTTTGTCTATTGCTAAAGCCTTCACCTCACCCGTCATGGCTGGGGAGCAGGGCGATTTTTTTAATCCAAGCAAAGATGTAGTATATTCGCAACCTGAAAGGGGTTTGCAAATTTTTATGAAAAAAATAGTCATAGCTATTGATGGTTTTTCCGGTTGCGGCAAGAGTACAACGGCCAAGGAGGTAGCCAAACTGTTGGGTTATACTTATATCGATTCGGGTGCCATGTACCGGGCAGCCACGCTACATTTTTTGAACCGCTTTACCAACCTCACCAACCCAAAGGATATTGAAAAATCTTTGGAAACCTTCAAAGTCGAGTTTCATAAAGATCCAGAAACAGGCGATCAGTTTACCTTCTTAAATGGCCTGAATGTAGAGCGGGAAATCCGATCCATGAAGGTCTCCAATATGGTAAGCGAAGTAAGTAAGATTAAGGCGGTTAGAAAGGAATTAGTTGCGCAGCAAAAACGTTTGGGAAGGCATAAAGCAGTGGTGATGGATGGCCGCGACATAGGCACGGTGGTTTTTCCGGAGGCGGAGCTCAAGGTTTTCATGACCGCTGATTTAAATATTAGGGCACAGCGCCGGCAGAGGGAGATTCTTGAGAAGGGGCAGCTTATAGCGCTCGATGAGGTTGTCCACAATCTGAGTGAAAGAGACCGTATAGACAGTACCCGGGAAGAAAGCCCATTGATCAAGGCCGAAGACGCGGTGGATGTGGATACCAGTTTTCTGGATTTCACGGAGCAGGTGTCCACTATTGTGGGTATGGCCAAAGAAAGGATTGCAGCTAAAACTTAGTAAATATGGAAGTTTCAATTGATAAAAATTCAGGATACTGTTTTGGTGTTGAGTTTGCCATTAAGATGGCGGAAGATGAGATGGAGGACGCCAATCAGCTGTATTGCCTTGGTGATATTGTCCATAATGACATGGAGGTAAAGCGCCTCGGTAAAAAGGGATTGGTGGTGATCAGCCGGGAAGATCTTCAAAATCTCAAGGACTGCAAGGTGTTGATCAGGGCGCATGGGGAGCCTCCGGAAACCTATAGAACGGCGATTGAAAACAACATAGAACTTATCGATGCCTCCTGCCCAGTGGTGCTGAAGTTGCAGCATCGGGTAAAAAACGCCTTTGATAAAATGGAGAAGGAAGAGGGCCAAATTGTCATCTACGGCAAAAAAGGACATGCCGAAGTGATTGGACTTACTGGACAAACCATGGAAAAGGCAATCGTTGTCATGGAAGACAAGGATTTAGACCAAATTGATTTTTCGAGACCGGTGACACTTTTTAGCCAGACCACCAAGAGCACCAAAGGGTTCTATGATTTAAAGCAAAAGATAGAAGAACGGATCACAGCTGCCAAAGGAAGCGTGGAAGCAGTTGACTTTAACGCCAATGACTCTATCTGCCGCCAGGTCTCCAATCGGGAGCCTCAACTCAAAAAGTTTGCTTCTGAAAATGATGTAATCATTTTTGTCTCAGGAAAGAAAAGCTCCAATGGCAAGGCGCTTTACGAAGTGTGTAAGCAGGAGAACCAGCAAAGCTATTTCGTAGAGAACGAGCAAGAAATTCAAGATGATTGGTTTAAGCCGTTATTCAAGGTGGGAATCTGCGGTGCGACATCTACCCCGATGTGGTTAATGGAACAGGTACAGGATTATATTAAAGCGATGGAAAAAAACCAAATAAATGTTTCTTTGCCAAAATGATTTGGTCAATATGCGTTATTAACTTCTTTCATTTGCAACAAATATTAGTAGAAATATCTTCTTATAATTAATGTATTTTATTAGATTTGAGGCGTTTTTCAAAGGTCCATACAGTTTCAAAATTAAAATATGTCAAAAATAGTTAAGCTTAAGAAAGGGTTTGATATTAAGCTCGTTGGGAAGGCGGAAAAGCAACTGGTTGATTTCCAGCAGGCCCAAACCTTTGCAGTAAAGCCGACCGACTTTATAGGAATGGGACGTCCAAAAGTGCTTGTCGCTGAGGGTGATCTTGTGAAGGCAGGTACTCCTATTTTATTTGATAGAAAATCTGAAAAGGTCATGTACGTTTCTCCTGTTTCCGGCGAAGTAGTGGAAATCAAAAGAGGGGAGAAGAGGAAATTGCTAGAGATCAAAATCCTTGCTGATAGCCAGATCGCTTACGAACAATTCAATAAATTTTCAGACGCTGATATCCTTTCTGCCTCCAGAGGACAGATTGTTGAGCAACTTACCAAGGGCGGCGCCTGGCCGCAGCTTATCCAAAGGCCTTACGGCATCGTAGCGGATCCCGCCGATGAACCTAAGGCTATTTTTATATCAGGTTTTGACACCCACCCATTGGCTCCCGATCTTGGCTTTACACTTCAAGGGCAGGAAAGGTTTTTCCAAGCGGGTATTGACATTTTGAAAAAGCTAACCTCAGGAAAGGTCCATTTGAATTTGAAGGACGCTGCTGAAAATGCTCCCCTATTTACCAATGCCAAAGGTGTACAGATCAATAAATTTTCCGGTGCGCATCCTGCAGGCAATGTAGGTGTTCAGATCCACCATATTGATCCCATCAACAAAGGTGATATCGCCTGGACCATCACCCCTTATGGGGTAAGCCAAATCGGAAAACTGTTTTTGGAGGGTGTTTTTGACGCTTCAAAAATTATTGCCGTAACCGGCTCTGAGGCAAAAAGGACAGGCTATGTAAAAACCTATAGTGGTGCCTGCGTGGACAAATTAGTAGCTGGAAATACCCAATCGGATAATGTTCGGGTGGTTTCTGGTAACGTCCTGACGGGCGAAAAGATCCTTAGGGATGGGTACCTTGGTTATTACCACAACCAGATCACCATTTTGCCGGAAGGAGACTATTTTGAGTTTATGGGCTGGGCGAAGCCGACTGCTGACAAGTTAAGTTACCACCGCGCATTGGGGCTGTTTTCCTTCTTGTCTCCCAATAAGGAATTTGCTTTGGACACCAACACCAGGGGTGAAGAAAGGGCTTTTGTCCAAACCGGCATCTTTGAGAGCGTGACCCCTATGGATATCTATCCAGTCTATTTGTTAAAAGCCATTATGGCGGAGGACTATGATGAAATGGAAGAATTAGGGATTTTTGAAGTGATTGAAGAGGATTTAGCTCTTTGTGAATTCGTGGATGTCTCCAAACATCCCGTTCAGCAAATACTCAGAAAAGGAATTGAACTAATTCAATATAGTTAATACATATGAAATTTCTACGTGATCTGTTAGATAAGCAAAAGCCACTTTTTCAAAAAGGTGGAAAGTTTGAAAGCTTATATTATTTATATGAAGCGGGAGAGACTTTTATGTTTTCCCCCAATCATACTACCAGTATAAAAGGTGCGCAGGTAAAGGATGCCATCGATTTGAAGCGATTGATGATCACCGTGGTGATCGCTATGATTCCCTGCTTGTTGTTCGGGATTTACAATACCGGGCACCAACATTTCTTGGCTGTCGGTGAGGCTGCTACTTTCGGGGACAAGTTCCTCCTAGGTTTGCAACTTGTGTTGCCTATTGTTATTGTAGCTTATGCAGCAGGTGGGATTGTAGAGGCAGTATTTGCCGTCATCAGAAAACACCCAATCAATGAAGGCTTTTTGGTAACAGGGATGCTGATCCCGTTGATTGTTCCTCCTACTATACCGTTATGGCAGGTGGCTTTGGCCACCATATTCGCTGTGGTGATTGCCAAGGAAGTATTTGGAGGCACTGGGATGAACGTACTTAACGTGGCAATGACAGCAAGGGCGTTTTTGTATTTTGCTTACCCTGCGCAAATTTCTGGCGATCAGGTATGGACATACCTGGGAGACAAAACTCCGGTGGATGGTTTTTCAGGAGCTACCGCACTTGGTGTGGCTTACCAGTCCAGCGTGGATGGTGAAGTAATTACCACTGCCTTGGCTTCCCACAACGCATCAATAGGTGATAATCTGTATAGTTTTGCCAATATGTTCTTCGGTTTTATTCCAGGTTCAATTGGAGAGACTTCGACATTAATGGTGTTGATCGGAGCGGCCATTTTGATCCTTACCGGGGTTGGTAGTTGGAAGATCATGGCAAGCGCATTTGCAGGAACTTATGTGATGGGTCTTGTGATGAATTTATTGTCTACCAATGACTACATGGCATTGCCCGCACACTATCATTTGATCTTAGGAGGCGTTGCATTCGGGATCGTCTTCATGGCCACGGATCCGGTGACTGCCTCGCAGACCGAAACCGGCAAATGGATTTACGGTTTTCTTATTGGGGTGCTTACGGTGATTATCAGGGTCACTAACCCTGCCTATCCTGAAGGTATAATGCTGGCCGTTTTGTTTATGAACGTCTTCGCCCCGCTTATTGATTTCTATGTAGTAAAAGCAAACAAGAAAAGGAGGTTACAACGTGCAACAGTCTAACACATACATAATTATATTCTCGGTCGTCCTAACTGTCATCTGTGGATTTTTGTTGTCTGGGTCTTCTCAGTTATTGGGACCCATTCAGCAGGAGGCAATTGCATTGGACACCAAAAAGCAGATTTTGGGAGCTGTAATTAGTTCCGATGAAATCGGTGCCATGTCTCCGGAGGAAATCACAGCCTTTTATGAGAACCACATTGCTTCCACCGTAGTCGATATTGAGGGTGAAGAAGTGACGGAGGTGGAAGGCACAGCTATTACCGCAGAGTCGGTTGATATTGGAAGTAACTATAAAAAGGCACCAGAAGAAAGACTATACCCAGTGTTCATTTACCATGAGGAAGGTAATCCGGACAATATTTCTGCTTATATCCTGCCTTTGTATGGAGCAGGGCTGTGGAACGCCATCTGGGGATATATGGCACTTCAGTCCGACCTTAATACCATAGAAGGGGTCACTTTCTCCCATGCAGGCGAAACACCTGGGTTGGGGGCGCGAATCACCGAAGAAGGTGTGCAGCAAAGATATCAAGGCAAGGAAATTTGGGGTGAAGGCGGTGAGCTTGAGTCCGTCTATATGCAAAAAGGAGAAGGAAGAGATTATACCAATGATCCCCATAAAGTGGACGGCATGTCCGGTGCTACCATTACAGCGGTGGGAGTCAACAATATGCTGAAGAACTATTTAGGCTACTACGAAGCTTTCCTTAACAAGATCAAGGAAAGTTCACCCGCAAAAATGGCGGTAAACAACTAAAGTATCACGTTTCAAATCTGATTATAATGAGTACAGAAACAGCAGAAAAAGTGATAAATAAGCCTGCTGAGGCACTTTTATCCAAAAGAAGAAAAAGTATAGTAACAGATCCCTTGATAGACAATAATCCAATCACTATCCAGGTGTTGGGAATCTGTTCTGCCTTGGCCGTGACCACCCAGTTACAGCCTACCTTGGTTATGGCATTGTCTGTAATATTCGTAATGGCCTTGTCGAATTTGGCGATCTCTATTTTGAGAAACACCATTCCTTCTCGGATTAGGATTATCGCCCAACTAGCAATAGTTGCTACCTTGGTTTCCTTGGTGAGCGAAGTGTTGAAGGCATTTTCTTACGATATGTACAAGCAATTGTCTGTATTTATTGGTTTGATCGTTACCAACTGTATTGTGATGGGACGGTTGGAAGCCTTTGCCATGGGCAACAAACCCTATGATTCTGTTTTGGATGGCTTTGGACAAGCTATGGGCTACTCATGGATCATTTTAGCAGTAGCATTCTTCAGGGAGATATGGGGATCTGGATCTTTTTTCGGCATACCTGTATTGGATCCACTGGCCGGCTTTATCGGAATGGAGAACTTGGCTACCAATGGACTGATGGTGACCCCAGTAGGAGCATTTATGATTCTGGGTTTGATTATATGGGTCCAGAGGTCTATGACTAAATATGTTGAACAATAAAATCTTTCGATAAATGGACTTAATTAACCTTGGAATAAAATCCATCTTTATAGAAAACATGATTTTCGCTTACTTTTTGGGTATGTGTTCCTTTTTGGCTGTATCTAAAAAAGTAAGTACGGCTATGGGGCTTGGCGCAGCTGTAATATTTGTGCTTGGTCTTACTGTGCCTTTGAATTGGCTTTTGAATGAATATGTGTTGAAGGAAGGCGCATTAACATGGATCAGCGCTGATTTTGAAACGATCAATTTGAGTTTCCTTCAGCTGATAATGTTTATCGCTGTTATCGCTGCTTCCGTCCAACTGGTGGAAATGGTGGTGGAAAAGTTCTCTCCAGCGCTTTATGGTGCATTGGGGATCTTCCTTCCGTTGATTGCTGTAAACTGTGCAATTCTAGGGGGCGGATTATTTATGGCTCAACGTGATTACACCCTTTCGGAGGCAGCCGTGTATGGCGTGTCTTCAGGGATAGGTTGGCTGTTGGCCATCGTAGCTTTGGCGGCCATACGTGAAAAATTGAAGTATTCCAACGTGCCTGACGGCTTGAAAGGCTTGGGAATTACCATGTTGATCACGGGTTTGATGGGAATTGCTTTCATGAGTTTTATGGGAATAGAGTTGTAATCATCGATTACATACTATTGAATAGAAAGCCTTGTCCCTTAAAGACAGGGCTTTTTTTGTCTTATAACATCCTGATGAACCTAAACTCCCAGTGCTATGTCGTTTACTTATAAAAATATAATCAACTATTTTCTTCGCGGCCTGCTCTTCGTTGCCCCATTGGCCATTACTTTTTACATCTTGATTCTTGTTGTCCAGTTTTTGGACAGCTTGATTCCTTTGCCTATACCGGGATTGGGGATCCTTATCGTCTTTGGGTTCATTACCTTCATCGGCTACACCGCAAGTATGTTCATTACCAAGCCTCTTTATGAAATGTTGGAGGCTTGGCTGGTTAAAATTCCTTTGGTGAATATCATATATACCAGCATCAAGGACTTGATGTCAGCATTTGTGGGGGACAAGAAGAAGTTCAATATGCCTATTATCGTCAAGTTGTCGGAAAACATGTACCGCTTGGGCTTCATGACACAGGATGACTTGTCCGTTTTGGGTGAAGCTGGCTTGGTGGCGGTTTATTTCCCCCATTCCTACAACTTCAGTGGTAATTCCTATTTGGTTCCCAGGGAAAACGTTAGGACTCTGAAAAATGTAAACAGTACAGAAGTAATGAAATTTATTGTCTCAGGCGGGGTATCGGATCTCCATTTTTATGAGAAGGTACAAAAGGAGGCCCCTTAAAAAGCAAAAACACCAAAGATTGTGAATTTATCTTTGGTGTTTCTTATCAGGTAGAAGAAGGTTACAACTGCGCATCCAATTTTTGGGCAAGTACAGCTTTTGGAACGGCACCTACTTGCTTGTCCACAATTTCACCGCCTTTGAAGAACAACAAAGTCGGTATGCTTCTTATTCCGAATTTTGCAGCCACTTCAGGGTTGGAATCCACATCCACTTTTCCGATGACCGCTTTGCCGTCATATTCGCCCGCTATCTCTTCCACCAGCGGCCCTATCATTTTACATGGTCCACACCACTCAGCCCAAAAATCCACGAGTATAGGTTTATCGGATTTTATAATCTCTTCAAAATTTTCGTCAGTAATTTCTATTGCTTTTGCCATTATATATTTGTTTTGGTTTTTTTCAAATCTACTATTAAAGTGGTTTACGCTTCTTTTAGTTCCTGTTGCAAGGTATATTTTATACCATAGCGCCCTAGATAGCTGCCATTCTTTTTGGGAATGCTTTAGCTCATCAAGTCACTGCTGTGTGATTTGTTGCCGTTATGGATGCGGCTCTTGTCCTTCCCGCGTCGTCCGCATACCATTGTACGATGTAGTGAAAACAGCATTTTGGGGTTCATAAACAAGGTAGGCAGTTTTAGGTGATTTTATAGATGACTTCTGGCAGTGTTTCCAGTTCCTTAATCATATCATTGCTCGGGTCGACAAAATACCGTGTAGACATCAGGTCAAGCGTGATGTTTTCTTTCTTGTCGATTACGTTGATGTAGAGTTTTGCCTCCCCCTTGTACTTCTGCGTAATTTCCTCGAGCTTCTCCATGAGATCAAGTGTAAGGTCATCCAAATCGATATGGACGCGTAGCCCCTTGACCATTTTGGAACGTACATCACTAAGCAGCATGATCTGGTTGATTTTAAACTCAAACTCCCCTTCTTTCCACTTGTTGGGATGTACGGATCCGGTAAGGTATAAAAACCACCCGGTCATAAAATACTCTTTGTACTTGACGTAATCCTCGCCGAATATGAAAAAGGTATGGCCACCCTGGTAATCTTCCATCGTGAGTGTGCCAAAAGGTTTACCGGTCTTCGTTGTTCTATGGGCAAAGGAAGTGACAATCCCCGCCGCCTTGATATTGTCCCCTTTTGTACGCAATGCTTCCATATTCGCAAATTCCGGCATGGGCGTATTGGTAAAGGCATCAAATTCTACTTTGAATTGATCTAAGGGGTGGCCGGAGATATAGAGTCCCACCACTTCTTTTTCGATGTTCAACTGTTGTAACTGGCTAAACGGTTCGATATTCTGTATGCTGGGAACAGGTACCTCCATTCCGGATCCATTTCCGAATAAGGAGACTTGGGAGCTTTCTGCCTCCTGAATTACCTTCTGGGCATATTTCACCGCTTTCTCCAATAGGGTGATATCTCCTTCTGGTGCCTCTAAGTATTGCCTTCTATGGTGCTCTTTGAAGCAGTCAAAGCCGCCAGCCATGGCCAGGGCCTCGAGGGTCTTTTTATTGACTGCCCGGTTGACTCTTTTGGTAAAGTCAAAAATGTTGTTAAAATCCCCGGCTTTTTCTCTTTCGGCGATGATGGCCTGAACCGCTGCATTTCCGGCTCCTTTGATGGCTACTAAGCCAAACCTGACCTGACCTTCCTTGTTAACGGTAAAACTTTCCTTCGATTCGTTGACATCAGGACCCAATACCTCCACTCCCATTCTTTTACATTCTTCCATGAAGAAGGTCACCTGGGCAATGTCGTTCATGTTGTTGCTCAGTACAGAAGCCATGTATTCTGCCGGATAATGGGCTTTCAAATAGGCCGTCTGGTAGGCAATCCAAGCATAGCAGGTCGAGTGCGATTTGTTGAAGGCGTAGGAGGCAAAAGCTTCCCAGTCTTTCCAGATTTTCTCCAGTTTGCCTTTATCATGCCCCTTGGCGCCGGCCTGATCCACAAATTTCGGCTTCATCTTATCGAGTACGTCCTTTTGCTTTTTCCCCATGGCCTTACGCAAAACGTCCGCCTCACCCTTGGTAAATCCTGCCAGTTGTTGAGAGAGCAACATCACCTGTTCCTGATAGACAGTGATGCCGTAGGTTTCCTTGAGCTGACTTTCCATTTCCGGCAAGTCATAGGTAATAGGCTCCAAGCCATGTTTCCTCCTGATAAAGCTGGGGATATATTCCAAAGGCCCGGGTCGGTACAAGGCATTCATGGCAATAAGATCCGCAAATACCGTAGGTTTCAGCTCCCTCATGTATTTCTGCATGCCCGCAGATTCATATTGGAAGATCCCTACAGTCTCCCCCCGCTGGAAAAGCTCATAAGTAGGTTCATCATCTATGGGGAATTCATCGGGGTTGAGAAGAATGCCATGTCTCTCCTGAACTATCTTCACCGCATCCTTGATCAGCGTCAGCGTTTTTAATCCCAAAAAGTCCATTTTGAGCAATCCTGCCGACTCTACCACCGCATTGTCGAATTGGGTGCAGTACATGTCGGAATCCTTTGCCAAGGCCACCGGTACAAAATCGGTAATATCCGATGGGGTAATAATCACGCCACAGGCATGAATTCCGGTATTTCTAACAGAACCCTCCAATACCTGGGCTTGGTTGATCGTCTTCGACAAATCATCATTGCCCTTGGAAATGCGAATCAGCTCGTTGGCTTTCTCTACGTTTTCGGAATTGTTTTTCAGCTTTCCAGCCAACTTAGATCGGTCATTGGCCAAGCTAAACAAGGCTTTTAGCTTGATGTCTGGTACCAGTTTGGCCAGCCTGTCCGCATCGGATAAGGGGAGGTTCAAGGCCCGTGCGGTATCCCTAATGGCAGATTTGGCGGCCATGGTGCCGTAGGTAATGATTTGGGCCACTTGGTTGGCGCCATATTTATCAATCACGTAATCGATTACCTTCTGCCTTCCACGGTCATCAAAGTCAATATCAATATCGGGAAGGGATACCCTGTCCGGATTTAGGAATCTCTCGAACAGGAGATCATATTTAATGGGATCAATATCGGTGATTCTGATACAGTAGGCCACTGCTGAGCCTGCCGCCGAACCCCGCCCCGGGCCTACCGCCACGCCCATTTCCCGGGCCGCACCAGTGAAATCTTGAACAATCAAAAAGTAACCGGGATAGCCAGTTCTCTCAATGGTGGCCAGTTCAAAGTCCAGACGCTCTTTGATTTCGTCGGTAAGTTCGCCGTAGCGCTTCTTGGCGCCTTCATAGGTGAGGTAGCGGAGGTAGGCATTTTCCCCTCTTTTGCCACCATCTTCTTCATCCCTGCTATCTACAAATTCGGCGGGAATCTTGAACTTCGGCAAGAGCACATCCCGGGTCAATTTGTATACCTCCACTTTGTCCACGATCTCATTGGTCACCTCTATAGCTTCTGGAAGATCATGAAAAAGCTTTTTCATTTCATCCTGGCTCTTGATATAGAACTCCTCATTGGGAAAACCATACCTGTACTCTCTGCCCAGTTTCCCTACGTATCTTTTTGGTTTTGCTTCTGGTCCCTGTATTTTCTCTCCATCCTTGACGCACAAGAGAATGTCATGGGCCTTGGCATCTTCCCTTTCATTGTAGTACGTATTGTTTGCCGCAAAATACTTTACTTGGTATTTTCTGGCGAACCGCAGGAGAACTTCATTGACTTTCTCTTCTTCCGGCACGCCATGACGGTTTAATTCCACGTAAAAATCCTCTCCAAATTGCTCTTTCCACCATACAAAAGCCTCTTCTGCCTGCGTTTCCCCCACATTCAAGATCAAATAGGGTACCTCTCCCCATAGACCTCCCGTGGTGGCGATCAGATTGCTTTTATATTGGACCAAAACTTCCTTGTCTATCCGAGGCAAATAGTAGAAACCTTCAATATTGGCGTACGACGCCAGTTTAGCCAAATTATGGTACCCCAGCTTATTTTTGGCTAATAAGACCGCCTGAAATCCGTCGTCTTTCCGAGACTTGTTTCTCCGGTCTTGGCATACGTTGAATTCACAGCCTACAATCGGTTTGATGTCATTGGCTATGGCCTCCTTTACAAAATTGAAGGCCGCCATCATATTACCATGATCGGTCATGGCTATGGCCGGCATATTTAATCCTTTAGCCCTAGCAATTAAAGCGGGAATTTCAGAGGTAGCTTGTAGTATGGAATACTGGGTGTGCACGTGGAGGTGAGAAAAGGGGATCCCGGCCATATCTGCAATATCAGCTCCCCGGGCCTGTTGTATGACCTCTTTGGCGGCAGCTTTTTGCGTGTCTTTGGCATGGATGAAATTGGCCGTGTCTAGCTTGGGAGCTTCGTAGATTACTTCTTCGGGTTTCACCCCCTCTTCCGGAGCTAAAACTCTTTGTTTTATAAGTCCAAAAAAGCATTTAGCCGTCGCCGACACGTCATAGGCTGCATCATGGGCATCTTCGAAACCGATGCCAAAAAGCTTATGGTGCAATTCCGTGAGGGTGGGCCATTTGAATTTCCCACCTTTTCCCCCAGCAATGGCGCAAAAATCTGTAGAAAGATCTTTGGTATCCAAGCTCTTTCTTTCCAGGAGATCTGAAGGTTCTTGTTTGCGTAAAAACTCTGCCCCAGATACCTTTATATCAAAATCAATATTATGGCCGACAAGGTAATGCGACTTGGCCACATCCTGTTGAAATGCTCGGAGGACTTCTACCAAGTCATGTCCTTCTTTTAAAGCCCTTTCAGTAGAAATTCCGTGGACTTTCTCCGCATTGTAAGGAATGGTAAAGCCCTCAGGTTTGACAATAAAACTTTTGTTGGAAAGCAACTTGCCCTTTTCATCGTGAAGCTGCCATGCCAACTGCACCAGCCGGGGCCAGTTGTCCAAGTCGGTGATGGGAGCGTCATAATTTCGGGGAAGGCCGGTGGTTTCGGTGTCAAAAATGATGTACATGGAATGCTTAATTTAATTAGCAAAATTAGAATTCTTTTGCAACAAGACTACTGTTTGTGAGAGCTAAAATATCCCCCGACTGGCTATCAGTTGATTATGAGGATGCGGCTAACAACCCTATGAAGATAAGAATTTTCACAGACAATGATGCTACCAATACGTGGATGAACAGCGTCGTAATTGCTCTATGTACAGCCTGATGTAGCCCTAACAAAATCGGCTTTTAAGCGTTATTTCTTAATCACCAAGTGATCCTTCACCTCACCCTCCAGACCATAGCTGGTATAGCGCAGGCTATTGCCATTGATTTCTACGTGTTGGAATAAATGATCCACGCCAAACTGAATCTCGGCATAATCAGCAGGCTCCAGGTCTTTGTTTTTGCCGGTGGTACCCACAGACATCAGATATATGGTGCCCTCAGCAGGACTATTAACGATTGAGCCATCGTGGATCGGCTTTGTCCTCAGGTAATAGTGGAAATGTCCGCTGAATACCATATCCACATGATATTGGTCAAAAAGCGGCCCCCACGAGTCAATGATATCCTGATAAAATTCAATGCCGTTATAGGGAGGGAAATGAAACACAGCAAATTTCCAATCCGCCTTTGAACGCTTGAGTTGTTCCTCGATCCAACCCCTCTGAGAGGCGACGGAAATCGTCGCGTCTATCATCAGAAACAAGGCATTTTGGTAGTTAAAGGAATAGGTACGCTCCACCGTCTCCTCAGCCGGTCCATTGTCGGGATAACTAAACATCTCTTGGTACATCCATGCGCCCAGTCCATCCTGGCTGTCATGATTCCCCGGGACGGCCATGAAGGGAATATGGGCGAACACATTTCTAGGATAACTCATCAGCTCATCCCAATCATCCCGATGGAGACCTGTATTGACCAGATCTCCCGCTGCAATATAGAAGGCGCTTTCCGGATGGTCTTTGTGCGCCTGTTGCATCATAGTGCCCCACATCTGCGAATTGTGTACATCTCCCGTCCACAAAAAACTAAAGGCAGCAGGCCCTGCTTTGCTGGTTGTAAAGGTATAGGGGTCGGAGAAGTGGACTCCGTCACTGCTGACCTGGTACCCATAGGAGGTGCCGGGCTGAAGCTGAGTTAACCTTGCTGTAAAACGGTTCACAAACCGGTCGTTCTGAAGCAGACGGTCGTCCATAGAAGATTTTTCTGCCTTGGCGGTAAGGGTGTCTTGCGTACCGGATATCCAGTAAGCCACTGTTCCGGTGTCCACTGAAGGGGAGGTACGCCACTGTATATCCATCGTAGTTTTAGGATCCCCACTCCAGGTTAGAAGTACCTGATCAGGTATTTCGGACGAAGGAAATGAAGTATTTCGGAACGCCCCAATCAAATGGGCTTCTCTAGCCCTTCCCCTGATGGTGGTGAAAAGAGTCTGGCCCTCCATCTCGGTAGGAACTTCTGTAAGCGTCAATCCATCCCAGTCATGATAGGTAAAGGCCCCTACCTCGAGCGTTTCGAAATGTTGCTCGACCGGGAAAATAGGGCTGATCTGCAACTCAGCTCCAGTATCCTGGGCTCCGACACTAATAAAATAAACAGGTCGGTGTTTGTCGAAGCCGTTGATCCCGAGGTTAATTTTTCCTGCTTCATAATCTTTTTGCCATACCTCGTATACCGAATGCGAATTCTTTACTCTAAGGTCGGTTTTTTGAAATCCTATTTCTTCCAGCCAAAATGGGACGGTTTCTTGGGCAGAGTCCCGCATAACCGAAACGGTAACCGGTACATTTACTTCAAAATTCCAATATTTTGAGCCCAATATGGCTTTTTCTTCTTTTGATAAATATTGCAGAATAAACGCATTGCTTATGGTATCAAGCTCGCTTTTGTCAAAGTCACGGTAGAACCGGGCGACCACGCCGTCCATGGTCTCTTTTAAGGAGGCTGGTAATTCCGTGCTTGAAGAACAGGAAAATCCTATTAACTGAATTATTAAGATAGAACGGTAAAAGTATTTCATGGTGACGGTTTAGCTATTCCAACCATATTACCCAATTTTATCCCTAAGGACTATAGAAAGATCGGGAATATTGGTTTTTACCCCTGAATTTTCTTGGACTCGTTTATTGCAAATGAATTTGGATTTGCCCGCTTTCACAAATAGTGATGTTTAATTCACATCATTGGGTTCTGCAGAAATTTATTATGGATAATGGCCCTTTTTTCAAATAGTCAGTATGATAATTAACCATAGGCAGAACCTGAATAAAAAATTCATTGAAACTAGAACGACCCTAAAAAAACAGCTGCCAAGTTAAAGGAGGATGGGTCGATCCAAAAATGTGTCAGGAGATTTTTTAAATCAATTCCTGAATTACTTAAACAAACAGTACGGACGAGTTTCTTCCTACCACAATTGGCGGGAGGGAGTTGTTTATTATTTCAACAAAAAATGAAAACCTAGAATAACTAATACCTAAACAATTTCTCATATGAAAAAAACAAAATCAGAGTGGATTATCCGAGGCTTGGCAGTTGTTCTCCTAGTGACAATTCCGAGGCTGACTATGGCAGAGACCAGCGTGGGGGAGCGCTATTTGAACCATCCCATTCCAGTGGGAGCAGCTATGGCTGATTACTCCTTTGAAGTACAAGCGGCGGTTCAAGTCAAGGGACGGGTTGTTTTGGAAGGAGAGAGTATGGGATTACCGGGCGTAACCATTGTAGAAAAAGGTACAAATAATGGAACGGTTACTAATTTGGAGGGAAATTATTCCCTGGTGGTAAAGGATGCTAATTCGGTTTTGGTTTTTTCATATGTGGGATTCGACACCCAAGATGTTGTCGTGGGGTCTAGGGCTGAAATTAATATATCGATGATGGAAAGCATGGATACCATGAATGAAGTCGTGGTGACAGCGTTGGGGATTGAGCGGGAGAAAAGATCATTGGGCTATGCTATTGGGGAAGTAGGGGGTGATGACATGGTAGATGTTGCGCAGGAGAACATGTTGAATGCTTTGGCGGGTAAAGTGTCCGGGGTGACGATCAATCAGACAAGTGGCCCTGGCTCTTCAGTAAGTGTAGTAATTCGTGGTGCAACGTCTTTGAGCAATGACAATCAACCACTTTTTGTAGTGGATGGTGTGCCTATGGTAAATCAATTGAACAACGTGAAAAGGCAGGGAGATCGAAATGAGGTGGATTATGGAAATGTAATATCGGATATCAATCCGGAAGATATCGAAAGTGTATCGATACTTAAAGGGCCCAGTGCAGCTGCATTGTATGGTTCAAGGGCTGGGAATGGCGTAATCCTCATTACGACAAAGTCAGGAAAGAAAGGCGAAGGCTTGGGAATCTCTTTTTCTACAAGTAACGTGATAGAAACCCCCTATAGGTATTTGGACCTTCATTACAAATACGCCAATGGCAATCGACAAGATCGGTATGATGAAGGGTCTGCCTACTGGGGAGGACCCGAATTGGACAAGGGCATCCTAGCTCCTCAATGGAACAGTCCTCTTGATGAAAACGGCAACAAAATTCCCACGGAGTTGAAATCCTATCCGGACAACATGAAAAATTTTCTTGAGCCAGGGATTACCTCCAATAACAATCTGGCAGTATCTGGCTCCTCAACGTTAGGTACCTTTCGCGTGGCTTATGACCGAATGGATCACAACGGGATGATACCGAATACTGACCTGAAAAGAAACGCCATCAATACCTCTGCCTCCTATCAACTGGCACAGAACTTAAGCATAAGTACCAACCTGAATTTTTTAAGATCGCAATCGGGAAACCGGGCAAGTACCGGCAGGGGAACAAACCCTTTGGCCGCGGCATACCAGTGGTCTAACATAGATATCCGGGAGTTAAAAGATTACTGGACGGATGGAGGAGAACATATCCAACAGCTTACTCCGAATATCAATGCAGACAACCCCTACTTTTTGGCCTACGGTATCACCAATGCTTACGTGAGAGACCACGCATATGGGAATATAAGGGTAGACTGGACCATTGCCCCGGGGCTCACTGCCTTTGGAAGGGTAGCACATGATGCGTCTACTGAAAACAGAGAATCTAAACTTCCGTGGAGTTATACCCGGGAAACCAAAGGGGCCTATTACATGGATGATTTTAGCAATCGCGAGACCAATATAGATGCCCTCTTGACGTACCATAAAAAGATTCAGGATTTCGATCTTAGCGTATCGGCTGGCGGCAATAGTATGTACCGTTCTGGAAACAGCTTTTCGATGGGAGGAAGGGTGCTTTCTGTTCCTGGCCTATACCGTATTTCCAACATAGCCACCTCTGCACGGGTAACTTCCAATTATACCGATGAGAAGAGAGTTTATAGTATCTACGGTTTGGCTTCTGTAGGATATAAAAATATGCTATACCTGGATCTTACCGGACGAAATGATTGGTCAAGTACCTTGCCTATAGCCAACCGGTCCTATTTCTACCCCTCTGTATCCCTCAGTTGGCTGGCCAATTACACCTTTAATATGCCTTCGAATATCACCTTGTTAAAACTTCGAGGAGGTTTTGCCCAGGTTGGGAACGATACCCACCCCTATCAGTTAAACAACGCCTTGGGAACGGGAAGCTGGGGTGATCTGATCACGACCAATATGCCAGGAACCCTGCTCAGCCCCACATTGAAGCCAGAGATAGCTACCTCGCAGGAATTCGGCTTGGATTTAGAATTATATGAAAGCCGAATCAAATTTGAAGGGACCTACTTTTATGTGGAAAACAGCAACCAGATATTAAACATCAACACTGCTCCTTCTTCGGGATTTTCGGCATCCAAAATCAATGCGGGTTTACTGGCCAGCAAGGGTTATGAACTCACTTTGGGTGGCAGCCCTATTCGTGACCAGAACGGTTGGAATCTTGACCTTAGTGTGAATTGGACCCGCACCCGGACTACTATTAAAGAGCTGGTGGGAGATATGCAGTATTTCCAATTCTGGTCGGACAATGGTGGCGGTGCCTACACTTGGGTAGGCGAAGAAATTGGAGATTTATATAGCCGAGGTTATATGAAGGTAACCGACCCTGCATCAGAATATTATAATTGGCCTATTTTGGACAAAAATGGCGAATGGCAACCCAATAATGGCATAGAAAACATGGAAAAGGTCGGCAATTACAACCCTAAATTTTTAATGGGTGCCCAAACGACTTTGTCCTACAGAAGGTTCCGTTTGTCGGCCAGTTTTGATTGGCGGAATGGTGGCGATTTCATGTCATGGACATACCGGTATGGGGAATCTAGCTGGTTGTCACAACGACAGTTGGATAATATGATACCTCGGGGAGATATGTCAGATGATGAGTTTGCTGCGATGTTGGCGGCAAATCCCGATAAGTACATCATACCCAAAAATGGTAATTTCCCACGCGTAGGAAACCATACCAAGGAAGCAGGGGGAATGCTCACGGCAGAAGGAATATATGACGGAGGTTTCACCCCTGGTGTAAGGGTTGACGAAGAAACGGGAGAGCTGGTTCCCCATCTAGGGCTCAATCCGGGATTTGATGAAACTGCCGGTACGGTGATCATTCCCATTACAGATATGTACTCTTGGAGTTACAGTAAATCAGCCACCTTTGACGCCTCTTATGTCAAATTACGCGAGCTTTCATTAGGATATCGTTTTTCTGATGTAGGTGCTTTTAAGAACATCAATCTGTCGGTATATACCAGAAATGTCATCTTGTGGACAAAGGCCAACATCGGTATTGATCCAGAAAGGGCTTTTAGAAATGACAATGGGTCCTTCTTCCAGGGTATTGAACACAATAATGTGCTTCCTTGGACGATCCCGGTAGGTTTCAAGCTTAACTTTAATATTTAAATATCTCGCCTTATGACTTTTGAACCATATAAAAATTATATGCTTGTTTTGGCCCTACTACTGACGATGTCTTGTAGTGATGTTTTGACAGAAACAAACGAAAGCCCCAACGTGGTAGATCCCTCCACTTCCAATCCGAATATGATCATGCCGTCCATCATGGCGCCTGCCGCCTCGGATTATTTAAATAAAGGCTGGGGCAACATGGGCGGCGTGGTACAGCATATCCAGCATGATGGCTGGTTTGGCGGGGTAAACCATTACGAATGGGGGCCGGAGAATTGGAACAATTATTACGATATGCTTCGGAACAATGAGTACCTTTTGAAAAGCAACAGTAAATTCCATCAAGGGGTTGCCCTCACCATGAGGGGGTATATATTTGGTATGATTACCGATCTATGGGGTGATGCTCCATATACGGAGGCGCTTCAAGGAGATCAGGGGCTTTTAGAACCCCAGTTTGACAGTCAGGAAACCATTTACAAAGGGATCATAGAAGAGTTGAAGGCCGCCTCCTCCATCTTCGCCCTCAACGACAATACGGGGTACCTTTCTGGCTATGATACTTATTATGGGGGAGATCCCCAGAAGTGGCAGAAATTTTCCAACAGTTTACTGCTTCGCTATTATATGCGTATATCCGAAAAGCTCCCTGATTTGGCAAAAAGCGGAATTGAAGCGGTATACCAATCGGGAATCTATATCAAGGATCCCAGCGATGAGGCATCCATTACTTACGTGGGCACTGTTGCCGACAATAGCTGGCCATTCAATTATCAGGTAGATCAATCTGCACAGTCAGATTTCAGGCGGAAGAAGCCTGCCCAGACCCTTATCGACCAGCTTCTTGCCACCGAGGATCCACGCCTCGAGTTATGGTTTGCCCCGGTGCATGTCCAATGGGTAGCAGATACCTCTCTGCCTACGGAAGTAGACCCTTTTATAAGGAAAAATGGTGAAGTGATGGTCGGGGTGGAATACCTAACCGATGTGGAACTAAAAAAGGAGATTGAGGCGGGCCATGTATTTACAAGGCATTATAATCCCGATACCTATCAAGGCGCGGCCCTGGATACCAATCGGTTCGTAGGCATACCTCCGGGTTTGACTCAGCCTGATTATTATAACGGAAATCCCACTCCTGGACAAACCGTGGAAAACCAACATGTCTCTCAGCTTTCAGATCTTTATAGGTATTCAAGCAATAGCAGGATACTTAAAGGACGAATCATAACATCGGCAGAAGTCCATTTCATTCTAGCTGAAGCCGCCCTAAAAGGATGGGCGGTAGGATCTGCTGAATCCCATTACAATAATGCCATTAAAGCCTCTCTGGATACTTGGGAGTTGGGCGCAAGTTATGGGGAATTTCTAGCCCAAGATGGCGTGGCATATAATGGAACTCTCGAACAGCTTCTTACCCAGAAATGGGTGGCAAGCTGGAGTTCCAGTACCGAAGCGTGGATGGACTACAGAAGGACAGGAATTCCCAATTTTCAGGCCGGCCCTGCAGCGCCTAAAGCCGCCTTGCCGATTCGCTTTATCTATGGAGATTCGGAAACCTTCAATAACCAAAAGAATTCTGCCGAGGCCATCGATCGGTTGGAAGAAACCAATTTTTCTATCGGAAAAAACAGCTTGTGGTCCAAACCTTGGCTACTACAGGGCACCGGGAAGCCTTGGTAGGGGTTAAAATTTAAATGCTAAATTCAATTTCAGGAAATGGTTTTTCTGGACAGGGCGAGTCCCTATCCTGGAGAACCATTTTTTGTTTAGCGGAATTTCACAAATTGCCGCCATCAACCGTCGGTGTTTTTTCTTAGGCTCGGCCTTTTGTTTTTGGTAGGCCAGAAGTGCCCAATTGTTTAATAAGACCTTATGAGAGAGGAAAATAAATTTTGGGTTAAACTTTTAGTCGACCGCTAAATCTTAAAGTTTCGAAATAAAAAAAACAACAATTTCGGAATAGTCTGTTATGGCGTTCAATAGTATATATGATTGGAGGGAAAAAATATGAAAAGGAAAAAATCGGGTGATTTAATTAAACGGCTAATTAATAATCAAATCTCCAGGGAAGAGTTGGATACACTGCTGGAAGAATTGGACGACGAGGAGACAGCTATGGTTTACGAACTGTACCTGAAAGATCATTTTGATAAGATTATGGTAGAACACACATTAAATAAGGAGAAGGAAAAAAAGAAAAAAGTATGAGTAAATGGAAGGGTGGAGGTTCGCCACCTCATTAGCTATAGGGATTGGAACTCAGTGTCCAAATAATAATCAGTTTGCCTCAAATAACAAATTAAAAAAAAATCTTTATGAAAAAATGTCATACCAAATTCAAAATAAAGTGGTTAATCCCGCTCTTGGCTGTGGTATTTATGGCGCCGGCCAATACCTGGGCGGAATCCGGTGCCAAAATCAACCAACTTCATGAATCCGAGCTGGCTATCCCCATCCGGGGAAGGGTGGTTTCGGAAGGAGATAATACCGGCTTGCCTGGCGTTACTGTAGTAGAGAAAGGCACGAACAACGGAACAGTAACTAACCTGAATGGTGAATATACCCTTGAAGTGGCTAATGCCAACTCCATTTTGGTTTTCTCTTACGTGGGTTTTGTCTCTCAGGAAATCACAGTCGGCTCTAGGAATGAGATCAATGTGTCCCTGGCCGAAAGTGTGGACACGATGAATGAAGTAGTGGTGACGGCCTTGGGGATCGAGAGGGAACAACGGTCATTGGGTTATGACGTGGCCAATGTAAGAGGCGAGGAATTGACACAGGTTTCACAGGAAAACCTGCTGAGCTCATTGGCCGGTAGGGTTCCCGGGCTGACCATCAACCAAACCAGTGGTGCAGGCTCTTCTATGAGTGTAATCATCAGGGGTGCTACTTCATTGACTACGGATAACCAGCCGCTGTTTGTGGTAGATGGTGTTCCTATGTCCAACTCCCTGAACAATATCCAGGAAAGAGGAGATGGTAACCAAGTGGATTATGGAAATGCCATTTCCGACATCAACCCTGACGATATTGCCAGTATAAGTGTTCTTAAAGGCCCCAGTGCAGCGGCGCTTTATGGCACCCGTGCCGGTAACGGCGTAATCATTATCACCACCAAATCCGGTTCGGCATCAAAAAATATTGGCGTCTCTTTTTCCACCAGTAACGTATTTGAGCAAGCCTCTAGGCTATTGGATTTTCACTATAAGTTTGCCAATGGGGATCGGGAAGGCGTATTTGAAGCTGGATCCGCTTATTGGGGAGGACCTCAACTAGACGCAGGAAATACAGCCATCCAGTGGAATAGTCCCTTGGATGGAAATGGCAATCCCATCCCTACGGAACTGAGATCCTATCCCAATGCCATGAAGGATTTCTTACAAACAGGGGTAACTTCAACTAACAACATTGCCATAAGCGGAGGGAATGAAAACGGTTCATTCCGGGTGTCCTATTCCAATATGTTGCACAAGGGAATGATCCCAGATTCCGACCTGTATAGAAACGGTTTAGCTACCTCGGTGAACTACAAAATATTGGATAAACTTACTTTCAGCTCCAATATAAATTACTCCAATAGTTTATCAAACAATCGACCAAGTACAGGAGACAGAAGGGCAAACGCCCTTGAAGCTGTATATACTTCTTCCTATATCGACTACGAAGAAATGAAAGGAATATGGGAGGAAGGCCAAGAAAACATCCAACAGGTCCGTACCTCCGCAGGTGACAATCCCTACTTTATCGCCTACGGGATCAAAAACAGTTTTGTAAGGGATAGAATTTACGGGAATCTCTCCTTGGACTATCAGATCAACGACGATTTTTCTCTCATGGCTCGCTATTCTCTGGACAGGTCCAATGAAAGCCGAGAAACAAAAATTCCCTATAGCTACAGTAGGATGGAAAAAGGGGGCTATTATGTGACCGATCTCACGTCCCAAGAATCAAACGCTGATTTCCTTGCTTCCTACAAAAAGGACATGGGGTTGTTGGATTTTAACGCATCAGTGGGAGGAAATATCATGCACCGTTTTGGATCAAGCAATGCTGTGGGCGTAGGTGGTAATCGAAACAACGGTTTGGTGGTGCCTGGTATTTATAATATCGCCAATATACCCGCAGATAACAGGAGCCTGGGGACGGGCTACTCCGAGAAGGGAATATACAGTATCTATGCATTGGCCTCTTTTGGCTATAATGACCAGTTATATCTGGATTTGACCGGAAGAAATGACTGGTCCAGTACGCTACCAAGAGACAACCGATCTTATTTCTATCCATCGGCTTCTGTAAGCTGGCTAGCCAATTATACCTTTAACTTACCCGCGAATATAGACATGTTGAAAGCTAGGTTCGGCTGGGCACAGGTGGGTAATGATACCGATCCATACCGGTTGGATCCGACCTTGTCTACAGGCACTTATAATTCGTTGAACATAGCAAGTGTCAACTCAGGGCTATTAAACCCCAACCTAAAGCCCGAGCAGGCAACTTCCATTGAAGGGGGAATCGACCTTAACCTGTTCAACAACAGATTGAGATTCACAGGAACTTATTATACCTTGGACAATGAAAACCAGATTTTTGCCGTGAACCTGCCTCGGTCTTCCGGCTACAGCAGCAGGCTGATCAATGCGGGTCTTATCCGCAGCCAAGGCTACGAGTTTACTTTGGGAGGCACTCCGGTGAATAGCAACGGGTGGACTTGGGATGTTAATTTGAATTGGAGTAAGAACAAAACCACGGTAGAAGAGCTGAGTGAAAATCTGGAGAAGTTGATTTTTTGGGAAGAAAACGGTGGAGGCGCAATAACGTTTCTTGGCGAAGAAATCGGAAACATGTACAGCAGAGGGTTTGCTTCTGTACAGGATCCTAATTCACCCTATTACCAATGGCCGGTTTTAAGTCCTACAGGGGAATGGGAGGAGCTTTCTGGCGACGAGAATATGCGTCATGTAGGGAATTTTAATCCTGATTTTACCATGGGACTTCAAACTGCCCTTACCTTTAAACGATTTGTATTGAACGCAAGCTTTGACTGGCGTCAGGGCGGGGAGTTTATGTCCTTTACCTACCGATACGGCGAGTCAGATTGGAAATCGCAAAGACAGCTGGATAATCTGATTCCTGGAGGACTTTATTCTGCTGACCAACTGGTAGATCTGTTGAGATCCAATCCCGACCAATACATCATTCCGAAAGCAGGAAATTTCCCCCGCGTAGGAGGACATACACAAGAAACTGGCGGCCTTCCTTTTGATGAAAATGGACATGATGGCGCCTTCATCCCAGGCGTGATCCAAACTGCTGGTGCCGATACGCCTAATAACTTCTCCGATGACGTTTACGTAGAGCATTTGGGAGGGCCGGGCACCAACATCTATAACATAACCAACACTTATCCTTGGGGATTTAATGAGCAAGTTACCTTTGACGCCTCTTTCATAAAGTTAAGGGAGCTATCCTTGGGTTATCAAATACCTAATTTTGGGGTCTTCAAAAATGCGACTTTTGCGGTTTATACCCGAAACATTATGCTATGGACCAAGGCGGATATCGGAATTGATCCGGAACGTGCATTCCTGGCCGGCGGAGGAACTCAGGGCAATACCTCAACCCAATTCAGGCAGGGTATAGAAAGACAGAACGTTATGCCTTGGAGTATACCTTTTGGTTTCAAACTTAATTTTAATCTGTAAGGGCTCTAAAAATTTCAACCATGAAGAATTTATTGAAAAAAAATAAAATAGGCCTGTTTGTCGTCGGTTTATTCCTCATATCCGCTTGTGAGGAAAACCTCAACAAGATGAACGTCAATCCGTACGCGATCGATCCCAGTAACGCAAACCCTAACATGCTGATGCCTTCGGTACTGGCACCTGCTGCCAAAAGTTACGTCGATCTTGGCTATAATGATCTTGCCGGGGCAGTGCAACACACGCAAAAAAGCGGCTGGTTTGACCAACACAATCAATACAAGTGGGGCGAACGGGATTGGACGGGCTGGTATGATATCCTACGCACAAACGACTTGATGATGCAGAGAGGTGAGGAAATGGGTTATGATTTCTTTGTCGGCGTGGGCCATGTGATGAGAGCCTTCGTGTTTGGTAATATCGCCGATCTTTGGGGCGATGCTCCTTATAAAAGTGCGTTGAAAGGCAATCAGGGAAGCGCGGAATTTCAATACCCTGCGTTTGACAGCCAAGAAGTTATCTATGATGGCGTGATTGAAAATTTGCAGCAGGCTGCACAGATATTTGCTTCGGGATCCACCGAGGGTGTAACTGGGGCGAATGACCTGTATTTTTCAGGAAACGCAGCCTCGTGGCACCGCTTTACCAATTCCCTGTTGTTGCGGTATTACATGCGAATCTCCGAAAAAAAGCCTGAAGTGGCAAAAGCAGGCATCGAAGCCATTTACAACAGTGGCATCTATATGCAGAGTCCGGGTGAGGATGCTGCGCTGGATTTTACCGGCGGCTCCGATGATGTCTGGCTTTCTAGGCATACTTTGCAAAGCCCCGACGATTTTCAGCGGTATCAAGCCGGCGAAACCTTGGTCGAGCAATTGAAAAGCACCAATGATCCAAGGCTGACTGTTTGGTTCGATTCGGTGAGGGTACAGTGGGTAGCCGATCCAACTTTGTCCACTGCTGTGGAAGGTTTTATCCGGGCTGATGGGACACCGCGTGATGTCCTGTCCTATTCTTTTGATCATTTTGTTCTGGAAGAGCCCAACGTAAAATTCACCCGACGATTTAATCCCAACATGGTAAGTTACGACACGGATTTGTATGTCGGTCTTCCCCCTGGAATTGCAGCCCCAGCCGCCTTTAATGGGAATCCGTCTCCGGGACAGGGAACGCAAAACCAGCACATTTCCCAGCTTGCACCGATTTACGCCACCGCCGGTAGTGCCGGTGATCTATTAAAGGCAAGGATTATATCATCTGCCGAGGTAAGCTTTATTCTTGCTGAAGCTGCGCTTAAGGGATGGGCCGTCGGAACTGCGGAGACCCACTATAATAATGCCATCAAAAATTCCCTGGAAACTTGGGGTAAAGGGGACGCTTACAGCACGTTTATCTCACATCCAGAAATACAGTTCAACAACACCTTGGAGCAGATTATCACCCAGAAGTGGGTGGCCAGCTGGACGTCCGCTACCGAATCTTTTCTGGATTATAGAAGGACAGGATTACCAGAGTTTGAGACTGGACCAGCTTCAGACCGACCGGTGGTTTCGTTGAGGTTCAGGTATGGCAATGACGAATACAGCAACAATGCAAGCAACTTAAATGCTGCCATCGAAAGGCTTGAAACTACCCCCCATTCAGGTAATTTAGGTGCTGACAGTCCCTGGTCCAAACCTTGGGTCCTTCAAGGGACAGGCAAGCCCTGGTAAAAAAGGCAGAACATATTTTTGGGTTACTTTTTGAGAAATTGGGTTCTTCGGGTAGTCATCCCGAAGAACCATTTTTTTTTGCGGTTCATGAGCGACGACTTATTCCTTCTGTCAACCTCTATCCAATATTGGTAAAAAAAATCCACTATCTCCTGCATTGATGCATGGACTGATTAACTTTGGTTCGCTTTCATAAAAATTAAATATTATGCTTAGAACAAGTCTTTTCCTCCTATTGCTTGCTTTGGCAATGGCATGCAGTAAAAATACGGAAACCTGCCTGCCGCAAGAAAGAAGTGAGTCACTGGCCTTTATCGATTCCTTGGCCCCGAGCCTGAACTGGCCGAAGGATTTGGAAATTACTGGATTTGCGGGCCCGGATCTGGTACCCAGCCCGGCGACATTGGCTGTCGCCCCATCTGGCGAAGTATATGTAGGGGTGGATATGATTGGTTCTTTGGGCAAGGATCCCGGTAAGGGGAGCGTCGTCCGGCTGGTGGACTGCAACAACGACGGGATAATGGATAGCTACACAGAATTCGCCAAAGTGGATAACCCCAGAGGCATTGTGGTCGTGGGGGATCAGGTATTTGTGCTCCATACTGTATTTGGTGATGATGGTCTTGCGTCCGGGATGGATCTGGTAGTATTTGAAGACAAAGACCAGGATGGTGTGGCCGATGGGGCTTCCAAACCTCTGATACAGCATATTAGTAATGTCAATTACATTCAGGAAAGGGGCACTGACCATGCCACCAATGGTATCCGTCTTGGAATCGACGGATGGATTTATATAGCCGTAGGAGATTTTGGCTTTCATAAAGCGATAGACCGAGAAGGTACGGAATTGACGATGTTGGGTGGAGGTATTGTGCGGGTAAGGCCTGACGGGACTGAGATGGAAATCTATAACCACGGAACCCGGAATGTGTATGATCTGGCAATTGATCCGTTTATGAATATTTTTGCCCGGGGCAATACCAATGACGGCGGTGGCTGGAACATCCGTTTTAGCCATCAGATCCAATCGGCCGAGTATGGCTATCCCGTACTCTTCAAACACTTCACAGAAGAAATTCTTCCTGCCATGGTTGATTTGGGGGGTGGTTCGGGCACTGGTGCCTTGTTTATAAATGACGGTACCTGGCCAGAGCGATACAATAACGTGCCCATGATGGCGGATTGGGGGAGAAGCCAGCTATATATCCATCGGGTACACTCCTCAGGAGCAAGCTATACCCAAGAGGAAGAAGAATTTCTGAAATTGCCCCAGATCACGGATTTGGACATAGATGCGTCCGGGAGACTTTATCTTTCAGCTTGGGACGGAGCGGGATATTCAGGAGATTCCAGCAAAGGCTTTGTCGTTCGGGCTATTCCCAAAGATTGGGAATATAAATCCTTTCCTGACCTTGCAGATGCGTCTATTGGTACGCTCCAAGAGTTGCTTGGCGCTGAGAGTGCGGTGGCCAGGTTGTATGCCCAACAAGAACTTATCACACGACCGGCTAAAAAAGCTGCGGAAGCCGCCTGGGAGGTTGCGTCCGATAGAAGCTTGGCCCTCGAGTCCCGTATAGCAGGTATGTATGCGTACGCTCAGGTAGCAGGCAAGGAAGGCATTTCAAACTTGATACAACTGGCATCTGAGGACGATATGAGGGAACATTCATTGCGGGCGCTGTCTGATAGGAAACCATTGGTGGATAAGGTCCCTTTAGCGCCCTTCATTGAAGGATTGCAGGATCCATCTGCAAGAGTGCAGGCGGCCGCTATAATCGGTTTGGGGAGATTGGGTAAGCCTGAAGCAGCAGAGGCTTTGTTGAAAACGACTGTTCCGGATTCATTTGTCTCTCCCCCAAAAGGCAAGGAAGGGCCTCATGCCACAGCAAATCCGGAAATTATTCCCGCGCACTTGACGGTACAATCACTGGTAAAACTGAATGCCGTAGAACCGCTCATAGCGGCAGTGACATCTGGGAATTCGGATTTGGCACTCTGGGCACTTCGTTATATGCATGATCCCAAAGCCGTAGACGGCCTGATTGCTGCTTATCAGGAGACAACAACGAAAGAAACAAATGATAAAGGTTTACAACAAAAGATTCTTGCGACGCTCGCCCGGCTTTATCAAAAGGAAGCGGACTATGATGCTTCTTGGTGGTGGGGAACCCGTCCTGACACCCATGGTCCTTATTATAAGCCTGTGCGATGGGGATCTTCTGACAAGATAAGGACTATATTGATGGAAGAATGGAAACAGGCGACGACAGCGGACAAAGAATTCTTTGCCGATCTAAACGGAAAACTTCGCTTAGGAATACAGGAATTTGGCGGCGGGGAAGCACCTTTGATTGTGGAGGAGACCAAAGTGGACTTAGAGAAAATCAAGAACAAAAAAGGGCAGGTTGGGGAGAGTTCCATTGAAGATGTGATGTTGGCCATGGCGGAGATAAAAGGAGATCCTATTGCCGGGAAGAGCATCTTCCTCCAACAAGGCTGCAACGCCTGCCATAGTATTGAAAAAGGAGAAGCGCTCAAAGGACCCTATATGGGACAGATCGGTTCGATCATGAGCCGCCAACAAATTGCGGAGTCCATTTTAAAACCAAATGCCTCTATTTCCCAAGGCTTTGCGTCCGTCCTTGTCTCCACCAAAGACGGGAAAAGTTACATGGGCTTCGTAACGGCAGAATCAGCAGACCGGCTTGTCCTGAGGGATATCACCGGAGCCGCCCATACCATCAATGTGGACAATATCCAAAAGAGGGAAGAATTAGAGACTTCAATGATGCCGGCTGGATTGGCCAATTCTCTTTCTTATGAAGAATTTGCCTCTCTGATCACTTACCTGTCTCAACAGAAAGAATAGTGACATTAGCTCGTTGCCGCGGATAGCGCTGACGGAACATAAAAAGGGGCTGCCTCTGCTCGGATCGTTGAAATCTACGGGAACCGAATGGTTTTGTTTTGGTTAGGAAAATTATTCGTAATTTTGTGCCAATGGAAACGGTGGAAAAAAAGGACATCAGAAAAATGACGCTGGCACAGCTGGAGGAGTTTTTTCTGTCAGCAGGGGAAAAGAAATTCAGGGCAAAGCAGGTTTATGAATGGTTATGGAACAAGTCGTTGAAGAATTTTGACGATATGACGAATATCTCCAAGCCTATCAGGGAACTTCTTAAAGCCAATTTCACCATAGACCACATCCATGTTGACCTGATGCAGCACAGCGCGGATGGTACCATCAAAAATGCGGTCAAACTTTATGACGGCAAGGTGGTGGAATCCGTTCTGATTCCTACCTCCAAAAGAATCACTGCCTGTATTTCCTCCCAAGTAGGATGCAGTTTGGACTGCAACTTCTGTGCTACCGCCAGGCTGAAGCGCATGCGTAACCTGAATGCTGCTGAAATCTATGACCAAGTGGTGGCTATTAAGGAAGAAGCCGATACCTATTTCCAACGGCCCCTCACCAATATCGTTTTTATGGGAATGGGTGAACCCCTGCTCAATTACAACAACGTGATGGAGGCCATTGAAAAAATCACTTCCCCTGAAGGATTGGGTATGGCGCCCAAGAGGATTACCTTATCCACCGTGGGGATTGCCAAGATGATCAGAAAGCTCGCTGACGATGAGGTGAAATTTAACCTGGCCCTCTCGCTTCATTCCGCGATCAATGAGACCCGCAGCCGACTGATGCCCATCAATGAGTTTAACCCTATTGAGGATTTGGCCGAGGCCTTGAAATACTGGTACGCCAAAACCAAAAGAAAGGTAACCTATGAGTATGTGATCTGGGACGGCATCAATGATGATGAGGAACATGCGAGGGCATTGGCCAGATTTTGTAAGCACATCCCGTCCAAAGTCAATATCATCCAGTATAACCCTATTGATGAAGGGGAATTCCGGCAGGCTTCCCAAGAATGTGTGGAATTATACATCCGTATTTTGGAGCAAAACGGTATTGTTGCGAAAGTCCGGAAATCCCGGGGCCAGGATATCGATGCGGCCTGTGGCCAGTTGGCCAATAAAAACGAGGTGGAGGTTTAAATATAATAGCGCTTCTTTAGAGGCTATTTTTGTGTTTATGATTGAGGTGCTTTCCGAAAAGCTAAAAGACGAAACTAAGACTTCGCACCAGGAATTGGAGAAGTTGTTGGTGGAAAAAATCAAAAGAATTCGTGTTGCTGAAGATTATTTGACCCTATTAGGTTATTTTTATGGCTTCTATGCTCCCTTGGAAAAGGAAATAGCATATCAGCTGAAAGATAGCCTGCCTGATGTCCAAAAAAGGCGGAAAGTAGCACTTATTGTGGACGACTTCGCCTATTTTGGAGTTGATCTCCCGCACGTTCCTTCCCTCTCCGAACTGCCCGCAATTGACAATTATTTAAAAGCTATTGGAACATTATATGTGATAGAGGGATCGACTTTGGGTGGTCAGATTATTTGTAATATGGTCTCCCGGCAATTGGAGATTATTCCTGAAGGGGGTTTCGATTTTTTTTCAGGTTATGGGAAAGATACGCATGGAATGTGGGCGGACTTTAAAAAGTTTTTGAACAGCAACAATTTGACTCGGGAGGAGGAAAAGGAAGTTGTAAAAGCGGCTAACCGTACTTTCGTCTTATTCAAAACGTACATTTTACGAAATGAAAGCTGCTGTTGACCCTCTTGTGTTTTTGTATTCCATTGGTTTTTTTTTATCATTACATACGTTTTTCTATTTAAGAAGTCATCGCTGATTGCCACCATCTTTCGCTGCCATTTATGAAAAATTACCAGCATTTTAAAGTCGATCTTACCAACTGTGACAAGGAACCTATCCATATTATTGGAAGGATCCAACCTCACGGTTTTCTTTTGGTGATTGACCAAGAGAGTTTTCTCATAGAACAGATTACTGGGAATATTGATCAATTAGTACCTGATACAGTATCTGAGGATTGGCTAAAAAGGTCGATTTTTGATTTTCTTCCTACAGCGGCAAAAGAATGGTTCGTGAACGCTTTTTTGACAAAGGGCCATGATGTAATTGAACTGGGGGGACAACAATTTTACGGCTTCAACCATCGTTCGGGCGACAAAATCGTTGTTGAGTGCGAGCCTTACACCGATATCTCCTCTAGCGAGAAACTACAACAGCTTGACCGATTATCTCTCCTAAAGACAAAGCTCGGTGGATTGGATGACCCGATTGAGATGGCAAACATGGTTGCGAAGGAGATGCAGGAATACCTGGATTATGACAGAATCAATGTGATCCGCTTCGATAGAAACTGGAATTCTGAAGTTATTGGTGAAAGCCTCAAAGGCAACTCGGATGCTTTTTTTGGCCACCGCTTTCCGGCCAGTGATATTCCTTCTCCTGCGAGGAATTTACTGCTACGTAAAACGGTCCGCCAAATCCCCGATGTCAAAGCCCAAGCCGTGGATATCGTTCCTTACGTCAACCCGTCAAGTGGCGCTCCTACGGATATTTTGCGATCAGAGCTGCGGAATCCCTCTCAAATCCATCTTGAATACTTGAACAATATGGAAGTGAGGTCAACCATATCCTTTTCCATTATATCGAAGAACAAGTTGTGGGGACTTATTACTTGTCATAATTATCAACCCGTTTTTATTGATGCCTGGAAACGGAAAATGTCTTTTTTGGTAACACAGGCGCTGGCCAGTGAAATTTCCTCCAACCAAAAATCGGTGGACCTAAAAGCCTTTAAGCAGCTTACGCAACGAAGGTTGTCCATCGTAGAGTCGCTTGAGAAACATGAAAATCTAGCGGAGGGACTTGGGCAAAAAGACCTTGACATGTTGTTGGCCAAAGAGGGGGGTGCTGCTATATTGCTAGACCAGAAGCTTTATAGCTATGGAGCGGTGCCATCTGAGACCGACATCGAGGCGATTGTAGAATGGTTGGCTTTTCAAAACAACCGGAAGACGGTATGTACGAGGAATCTTTGGAAGGAATTCCCTGAAGCCGAGCGGTTTAAGGATAGGGCTTGCGGACTGCTGGCTTTAGAGATTTCCAAGTACAATAAAGAATACCTACTGTTCTTCAAACCTGAAATTCCCCGCGTCCGCATATGGGCTGGTAATCCAGAGAAACCAGAATTGAAGGACGGCAATTATATCCATCCCCGAAAATCCTTCGAAAAATGGGAGGAGATCGTCAGGGGAAAATCCCACAAGTGGAGCAAAAATGAATTGGACGTCGCCAAGAGTTTTGTAAAGGACCTTACCGCTTTCCAACTTAGAGACCAGGCGGCATGTTTAACAAGGTTAAATTTGCAGCTGGAAAAGTCAGCACAGCAGCTACAGGCTAAGAATACCCAACTGGAAGACTTTAGCCTTATTATGGCGCATAATCTCCGGGGTCCGATGAACAATGTTCTCATGCTTCACCAATATTATCAAGATGAGCCTACTGAGGCCAACTCACAGTTTCTTCTTCAGAAGATACCTTCCATCGTGGAGAATATGATCACCACGATGAATGATTTGAACAAGATCATTGATACCCGTTTGGAAGATGAATTGCCTTCGGAACAAGTTGATCTCGTTGAGCTGGTGGATAGGGAGTGGGAAAACCTACAGACAGAAGAGATTCGCGCTGTTGGGGCACGCTTGAGTTTTGATTTGGAAGTGCCTTATGTCTACTTGCCTAAAGCCTATGCGGAGAGCATCTTGCACAATTTTATTTCGAACGCCTTGAAGTACCGTGCAGCGGATCGTCAGCCGCATATAGAAATTAAATCTTGGGAAGAGGAAGAGCAGATTTGTTTATCAGTATCCGACAACGGTTTGGGGATGGACCTGAAGAAGGTAGGCGATAAGCTTTTCGGTTTGTACAAAACCTTCCATTTTCACAAGCAGGCGAAGGGGATGGGATTATATCTCACCAAGATGCAGACCGAGGCTTTGGGCGGGCAAATATCAGTGAACAGTGAATCGGACAAAGGATCTACCTTCACCGTATGTCTCCCCAAATCACGGATGGTGGTTAAAGAAGTAGGCTAAAATTTTAAGCTATTCTTTGCTTGACTTGCCCGAGATAAACATGCCGCCAACCCTTAACAGCAAAGCAAAGATGGCGGCCAAAGAACCTAACAAGGCATTGACGTCCTCCAGAATATTTATTTTTCCCAACGATATAAACACGATCAAACTAATAATTACCAACATCAATATGGCTGATGCTGTACTCCAATTTCCCCGTTTGGTGTAAGCCAGTTCTCTTTCCAGTGCCTCCTCACTATCTACCTTTGTGAGGATGAAGTTGGTAAAGCTTTCGTTCATCAGGTGCAGGGAATGGTCATACACCAATATTCCTTTGTGCAAAAGATCTATAATGCCGTCCACGTTATTGGTATTCACAAACTGGTCATGGGCGATGTCGTAGATAATATAACGTTCTTGTGAGGTAAGGGAATTCCAGATGGCGAAATAATAGGTGTAGGACGTTTCCTGCACGTTGAGGATATAATTGTCGTTGCTCTTAAATCCGCCATAGAGAGCGAGATATTTGTTGTTGATCCGATTGAGGTATTGCCCGTACTTTAGTTCATTGGGCATATTTTCCTCCCCATTTGAATCGAAAGGAACAGTGATCCGATAGAAACCTCCCAAAAGATGCTGCCATTGCTTGTAGACAGATTTTAGGGCGTTGATCTTTTCATTGTTTTCCAATGATTTTTCTGAACCACTGCTACTGATAGCCGCTGCTTTTTTGATGCTGTCTTCATAAAACTCATAAATTTTTGTAGGACTGATTTCGGAGGATATCACCACCCGGATGGACGGGTTGCTGGCCAGCCGCTGAAGGATGGATAATTTTATCCTATTCAGTAGTTCATTGTCATAGGCATATTCGAAGTGTTCAATGAAGATCATGATAGGCGCAGAATCCATTCTGATGTGCTTGTCGTTCAAAGCCTCGAGTAAGGGCTCGTGATTGTTACTGGAGCTTTTGAGCAAGGCAGGGATCGGGATTTGGAAGTTAAGATGGCTGTTACCAAAATAGTTTTGCAGATCATAATCCTTGTTGAATCCTTGTATGAGGTTCGGCAGGTCCAAAAATTCAATGCTATAAAAACACGCGGTCCTCCACTCTCTGAGTGAATGGAAAATATTGTACACATGGCTCGCATTGATGCCTACGATAAAAGAATTGTTGTAGGCGTCTTTCCTTAGGTCTGCGTTTGTATACACTTCAATAAGTTTTTCAGCTATCTTGTCATAGTCTTGGGGTAAGACCATTTTTTCTGCATACTCTTTAAAGTCGAGTCCAAATACCTTGTGTACGATTGAAGAGATAAGGCCATAGATAATCACGAGCAGAAGGATGAAGAAAAGCGCTACAGATACCCAATTCTGAAGAAAAAGCGTCCAGAGATTTCCGATGTTTCCCGTGATATATTGCGCAGGATCTGATGCGGGAAAAACTACTTCCTTTCCATTGAAGCGCCAAGAATGGGTGCTGTCAGCATCCCTTATAAAGCCTCTTGAATTTATGCCATATCGCTCAAACTCTATCCTGCTGTCATGATAGAACTTGGAGTAGTTACTGGGATTTCTCTGATGACTTTTTTCAGGCTTCTTGTCCACCAGATGCAGGGACAGCGAATTGACGGATTCCTTTTGGGTAGCCATATGCCCGATAAATCCGTCCAAGGGATCAGTGGTCGGTTGCTTGATCCCATTCCTTTCTTTATAAAATTGAGCTGCTTTTAACCCCCGCCAATTATCCTCTCTCGCTTTTAGAGTGACAGCCTTCTGCTTAAAAAGGATTTCCCTTTCCATCCTGTAATTGATGCCAAAAAAGATGAAGGTGGGAACAACGGATAAAAGGACGACCAGGGAAGTGGTGTAAAGTTTGTAACTGATATAGCTATGGCTTCCAAAAGATCCTAGGTTAAGAATTTTTATTGTCCTGGTGGATTTTAAATTTTCGAGGCTCCAGCCATAGCGCTTATACAGCCAGAGAATGATGAATATAAAAAGAGCGATATCCCAAAGCTGCATAGGATGGAAATTCTCCCACATGATCATCAACCTTCCTATTATTAGAAAAGCACCATATATTCCCACAAGAACCCATATCGAGGTAGGGTTGGCGTTGTCCTCGAACAACGTGTAAGTCCGTTCTTTTTTCGGCAGGGCGCGGGATAAGAGAATAAAGTTGACGATAAGGAGAAATAAACCCGAACACCAAATCGCATGTATAAGAAGTTCAGGAGAGTAAATGCAGCAACTATATATAATTACTGCTGATAGGAGATACAGCAGAACCAACAAATTGATGGAAAGCAGTTTGTCATAAAGGGAATGGTTATCGTGGGAAAAGACCATCGGACGCAGCCAGTAAAAGACAAAGATTTTTTGTTTCAATTTTTTCTTTTTGCAAACGGCAAAAAATAAGGGCAGATAAGCAAGAAATAAAAGCAGGAGGTAAGCCGATTGCATCTCAGCAGTCTGGTTGAGCGCAATGGCGTTGGGGGAGTAGATATAAGCCTTATCCGAAAAGGTCGCTAAATAATACCCTTCAAGTTCCGGTATCTTGCGGAGATACATAAAATGGTTCTTCCCCATATAGCGGACGGAGGTGAAATGGTCAAGACCACTTAAAAGGTAAGGATTAAAGACATCTCCGGTTTCTTTTAGAAAATCTTCATTCAGGTTTCTTTTGGTCTCGGAATGCAGAAGGGTCTGTCCTTCTGAATTGAACAAACAAAAGCCATAACCTTCTTCCAATATGGGATCCATTAATGATACCATTGAAAAACTCGTGGCCAAAACCGGGAAATCGGGATTGCCGCTAGGGATTCCGAGTCCCAACTCATAGTTGCCGTCACTGACCGACCGAATGGATTCAAAAGCTATTGAGTTGCTTTTGTATCGGATTCCTTTACCCATGACGATATCCATGATATATTTTCGGTGCTTCAAAGAGCCAATCCTTGGGGGATTGTATTCACTCGAGAAATAGATTTTAATATTGCCCAAAGCATCCGTCCAAAAGATGGAGTTGAAATATTGAAAGTTGCTATTCCAAATGTCACTGTTCCATGCGTTAGTGAACACAAGCTGGTCAATTTTGCCATCTTGGTCATAGTATTGCTGACGAAGGGATTCTTCTTGAAGCCCCCGCATTTCGGACAAGCTAGGTTGAAATGAATTTTTTGCCCGCTCTAATTGTGAAAGTGCATTGTTCAGCTCATTTTCAAAAGCTGAAGATAGCTGCTCATTAAGTGCCATTAACTTCCCCTCCTCCTCCTGTTTGTCGGAAAATATATTGGTAGTGAAGAGGAGGAAAAATAGGATCAACACCATAGCGCCAACGACCAGTGCAATACCTGCCAAAAATACATCCCTTGACCCCAGCCGTTCGGCATTGCTCATCACCCGAAGCTTTAGGAGGGGCAATCCCAAAATCATCAGCGTAACCAGAATAATGGCTATGGTGATCACAAAGACAGAGACCTCCCTTTTTTCTTCATTGTACTGGGATTTGTTGACAAAGCCCGTAAGGTATACCTGGCTATCCTCCTGCTCCACGAGCAGTGAGTTGAAAACAAGATATTGGCCAAAGCCAAAATCGATCTCAAAAATATTCTTTGAGGTAAAATTCGTGAGTGTGGAATCCTTGGGGAAATTAATTCTTCCCAAGGGAAAGTTGGAATAAAGTGCCTTGACATCTTCCTCTTCAAAAAAAGTAAGAGAGATAAACTCGAAGACATCTTTTCGTTCTATCAATTCCTTTCCTAGGAGATCCGGATAAGCTTTTTTATAAACTAAATTATTGATTAACCAAGTGAGGCTGTCTTCTCCCCAAGAAAAATCCGGAATAGGAAGCTTTTTATTAAATGTCCAACCTGAAAATTCCGATCTTAAAATTTCGTTGACAGATTGACGTAATCTATCCCTTTCTAACCCTCCCGGGTTTTCTACTATTGAATCCTTTGAAAAGTTGATTTTTAGGTCCTCTAGCGGTCCTGTTTTTACTTTGGCCGTCATGCGGTTTCTCTGTACATTCCCAACCCGGGGACCGGATAAGTCAGAAGCTGTCTCCTTTATCCTAAATTCAACCTCTTTTTCCAATCCACTTCTCTCATTCTCCCTGATTTTTCCCTCATTGTCGATCAGTAGGTTAATGTTTCCTTTGATCTGGGTCAGTACCCGCATTTTATTGTCGATGATTTGGCTTTCTTTGTCTTTGACATAGACCAAGAAGTAAAAGGCAAAAATCAATGCGATCACAACGAGGGTGGTCAAGATCATCCAACCTTTCTTAGAGAGCCGCATAGGAGTAAAAATTTAATTGTCGGATCTTTGCAAACCGCCGCGCAATCCATGTGAAAATGGGTGAAATAATTCACTTCACCCGGTTTACGTAAAACTAAAAAATGGGCAATGGCAAGTAAATACCAAAACTTTGGTATTTGAAAAAGTAATTATTATAAGCGCGGATATGACTTCAAAGCACCGATATCTCCAGTGTAGGCTGTCGGGCAGGATAATGAGGTATGGATGAGGCTGAATTATGTCGTTTATCTCACTTTTGATGAAGCGTCTAGAGATACCTTTTCAACAACTTGATCGTATTCCGTATTCCTTCATCTTCCGGTTGGTTGAAACCTTCATATTCAATGCCTATGTAGCCACTGAATCCCGAGTCCTTTACCATGCCGATCAATTTTTTATAGTCCATCTTTGGCTGCTCCCCTGCACTGTCAAAATCATAAGTTTTGGCGCTTACCCCCTTTGCATACGGTAACATTTCCGCTACTCCCTTATAACGGTCATATTGTTCTTCACATTCCGCCTGGGTAGTGCCCCAAGGATGGCTGATGCAAAAGTTGCCAAAGTCCGGCAAGGTGCCGACGTTGTCCAGTCCCACGGCTACCATAATGGATCTCAGCCAAAAACCCTTAGAGGAGTCCCCGCCATGGTTTTCTACCACGATATTGACACCCATCTTTCCGGCAAACTCCCCCAGTCTTGACAAAGAATCAATGGATGCTTCTTTTTTTCTTTCCGGATCCCCCTCCCCGTGAAGGTTTACGCGGACGGGTTTGCATTCTAGAAACTTGGCCGCTTCTATCCATTTTTTATGGTTGTCCACAGCCAGGAGTCGTTCCTTCTCGTTTACACCGGCCAGATGGCCCTCTTCGTCCACCATGATCAGGTGGTTGGTCACCCCGACATCCTTGCTTCTGACCAGCATTTCTTTGAGGTAGGCCGGGTTTTGGCCCGCTTCCCTGAAATCCGTCCTGGAATTTCCAAACAAGCCATTGACATATTCTACCGTGTTGATCCCGTATTCCTGCTTAGCTTTAGCCGCAAAATCAAGGTGGGTAAACTTCCCTTCCCGAATGGAACGCTGTAGCGACCATTCAGCCAATGAAATTTCGATGTTTCCTTTTTTTGTTTGCGTCGCCTGTATCAATGGATGCAAGATAACCGTACTGCTTGCCAAAAGTGTTTTTGCCAAAAATTCTCTCCTGTTATCCATAATGATGTCTCTAGGTGTGTTTTAATAGGTTGATCAAAGATCAGGTATGTCATTGTTTGGAAAATTATCCGACATACAATATAGAAAAAAATGGTAGCCGCTGAAAGTTTAATTGTTGCCTGTGTTTGTAGGTTTGTGCGATTGTAGTAGGATACTGTGTTTACAAGTCCTAATCCCAATTACTGATACTTTACCGGTAGCATGTCCAGCTTGAGCAAAACCAAGAGTAAAAGCATTAGCAGCGTTCCTATTGTAGCAGCTATATTGAGAATTTTTTGGGTTTTAATCCTATTGTTAAGGACAATTTGAATGGCATTATAAAGACCCAAGCCAATCACTCCGCCTGAAGTATTCGTGATTATATCCGTAACATCAAAAGCACCGATGCGGAGGATATATTGAAGTACTTCAATTGTTGCACTAAATAAGAAAAAGAAGCCGAGCTTTCTAACAAAGGGCCATTTCTCAAATAGAAGGCCTGCGTATACCCCAGGCGGAATAAAAACTATCGCATTCATGATGTTCTCGCCGGTTAAGAAGGCTCGATCAAAGGGGATTAAATTCACCTGCCTGTTTCCCATGTAAGAAAAACTGATGCCTAACTTAAACAGTAGAATCCAGCATAAGGCAATTAAGTAAATTATCAATAGCAAAACCGTCCACCTGTGGGCTACACTTTTTATCATCGGATGGTTTATCATTCGTTTTTTCTATTCTTATAAATAGAAGTAAGGTCGCTATTATTCACTTCGTCTACTAATTTATTATTGTAATTGTGGTGACGGGCTTCAAGGGATTGTCCGAAACATCCTTTATCTACATCTGGCCAGCAGAGCTGGTAGAGTATCCGGATGTAATCGGGAGGGACTTGGGATTAGATCCCTGCCGGATCACCTGGTGATACTGTCCGATGGTGTGTACTGGACGCCATGTGTTAAATTCATCCATCAAATAATGAAGTTCATCGGAAAAATCGTCTGACTTCTATAAGATTTCAAGAGGTAAATTTTACTTTTGGTGAATGGCGCTATTGGAAAAAATCAATGTAAAGACTCTCTTCATCTTTTTCTGCTCCACGCTGATATACGCTTTATGTCAGATGTTTTTCAGCATTATTTTGATGAAGGAAGATTTATGGAGCAATCTTCCTGCCCAGGTGGTATCGCATTATGTAGTTATTGTTACCATGTGTATAGCGGATTACCTTCTGCTAAGGTTCCTCAATAAGCATTTACCTTATTCCAAAAACATACTTTACCGCATATTGGCCGATATTGCCGGTCTGATCATTATATGCCTGATCATATTATGGATGTTCAATTACCTCATTTATGACGTCTTGCTGATTTCTGAAGAAGGATTGCCTCCTTTCCTGGTCAAGCTCGTCTTTGCGATGACAAACAATATTCCGATTCTGCTGGCATTCGAGCTGATTCATTATTTTCAATCAGAGCAAAAAGCCATTGCCGATTCCGAAAAAGCTAAGCGAAAAGTCCTTTTGTTCCAACACGAGACGTTAAGGTCGCAGATCAATCCCCATTTCCTTTTCAATTCGTTGAATGTATTGTCTTCTTTGATCTATATCAATCCGGAAAACGCCAACAAGTTTACAAAAGCGCTTTCCAAGACTTATAGGTATGTGCTGTCCCTTACCCGACAGCCCATAGTATCTGTTGCAGAAGAATTGGATGCATTGGATTCGTACATCTTTCTCATGAGAATGAGATTTGAAGACTCCTTTACTTTTGGGATAATTAGGACCGCTCCTTATGAACAGGCTAAGATTGTCCCCCTTACCCTTCAATTGCTTATTGAGAACGCATTTAAGCACAATATCGCCACCGAAGAGTCCCCGCTGGAGATTAGCATCACTATGGATAGCGGTTATATCCAGGTTGAAAATAACCTCCAACCTTCAAGTGATGTAGAGAAGGGAGGGGTCGGGCTGAAATACCTTACACAGCAGTATAAGCAGTATGGTAAAGAGGTCATCATTGACCATGCGGCCCATAGATTTATAGTAAAAATCCCTTATATACAACCATGAAGTACCTGATAGTAGAAGATGAAAGGTTTGCCTACGAGGAGTTGAAGCGTATGATGGTGAAGTTACGGCCCGGCTATCAGTTAGAAGGGCATACAAAAACAGTCGTAGATACCATCAATTTCCTGAAAGCAGCTGCGGTTGATTTAATTCTTATGGATATTCGTCTGGCAGACGGCAATTGCTTCGAGATTTTTAACCATGTCCACGTCACTACCCCTGTAATATTCACCACCGCGTATGATGAACATGCGATCAAGGCCTTTAAGCTGAACAGCATCGATTACCTGTTAAAGCCGTTTGATGAGGGAGAATTAGAAGCAGCACTAGGCAAATTTGAGCATCTCTTTCATCATCATTCCCATCAGACCAGCCCCAAGAGTATTGAGCAGCTATTGTCACTTAAAACAAAAAACCGCTTCCTGATATCCAGGGGGGAGAGTTATCATTATATTGAAACCCAAGACATTGCCCATTTTTACAGTGAAGACGGAGTAGTCTTCCTCCATACATTCAAGGACAGGAGGTATATCATAAACTATACGCTCGACCAGTTGGAGCAAATGCTCGATATCCGGTTGTTTTTTCGTGTATCACGCAATTGTATAGGGAATGTGAAGGCTATTGAAAATGTTTCCAAACACTTCAACAGCCGCCTGAAGCTTTCCTTTTTGCCTGAATGTCCCCATGAGGTTTTGGTAAGCCGTGTACGTGTACCGGACTTCTTGAGATGGATGGATGGGATCGTGGAATAGTCAGGTTCTGATAAATTCATACCCTGAATGCTGCATTTCATTCAGTAGATTCTAAAGCCTATCAATTACAGATTTCGGAATCGCTCCCTTTGCCGTTCTTTTGTTCAGAATTTATAAAACACATAAAATTTAGAACGATGAAAAAGAACGTAGTAATCTTGGCTGTCGCAGTATTTACAGTAATCTTCTCCACCCAACTGTCGGCACAGGACCAGCCTGTGTCCGTCGGTATCAAAGCCGGCACAAACCTGTCTAACTACCGCTTAGGCGGGGGCATGAACAGTTCCACAAGCAGAATGGGCATAGGCGGCACATTGGGCGGTGTCATCAAATACGAACTGAGCAAAAACTTTGCGCTCCAATCGGGGGCCGATGTGTATTATAGGACCTCTCAATCCGGATCATCCAGTGATAACGCCGGCGGCAAATTCATATCTATTGGCGTGGAGATCCCCCTTTACGGCATTGTTCAGGGAGCGATAGGGAGCGGAAGAGCCTTTATAGGAGCAGGTCCGTATGTAGGCTATGGCATCAGTGCGAAATCCCAGGGTGTAAGCCTGTTCAAAAACGACCGAGAAACCGGCAGACCCGCCATGAACCGTTTCGATTATGGCGCCGGAGGCATTGTAGGTTATGACTTTAATAAAAACTGGCAAATCAATGCCAGCTATCAATTTGGAATGGCCGTTTTGCTGAAATCTAAAGGAGGCGATATGAAAAGCCAAAGTGCATCAATCGGAATTGCGTTTAAATTCTGAGATCAAGCAGGTCTTCAGAACCCATTGCGTGCAGAGGAGTATGCTTCTGGCCAAAGCCAAATGCGGGGATTTTCGTACGCAATGGATTTTATTTTTTAAACCATATCCCAATCAATAAAATCCAATACACATGAAGTTATTAGCAATAGGTTTAGCAGCCTTGATAGCGCTGCTATTTGTTGAAGCACGGGCGCAGCAAGTGTCCTTCAAAACAGAATACATTGGCAATTCGGGCTACTATTACTTGCCACCGGGTGAGCAACCCAGGGAAAAAATAGGTGATGGTAAAGGCTCCGCCATGGTTTATCAGGGAGCGTTTAATATTCCCTTATCAACGAGATTAAATAAGAACAACCGCCCGACTGCTTGGGGAATTGGTTTTGGCGGAACTTACGTTTCGATGAAAAACCAACACTTTTCGGATCCTATGGTGTCCGAGATCATGAACTTACAGCTAGGCGTATATCATCTACGTCCATTGAACGATAAGTGGTCGCTAAGGGCAAGTGCAGGAATAGGGATATTTACTCCCTCTACCGATTTTTCTACAGTCAGTTTTAAAAATGTGCTCGCAAGCGGAGGGATTGTTTTTATCCGGCACCTGAAGCCCAACCTTGATATTGGTGGAGGTGTGGCTATAAATAGCTCCCTTGGCTACCCGATGATTTTTCCAGCCGTATATGTGAATTGGAGACACAATGGGAAGTACGATGTAACCATTGAGCTCGTGGAAGGTTTGGATATATCGGCAGGCTATGGCTTCAATGACAGACTGAAATTGTCTTACGCCCTCGAAATGAACGGGCAGGTTGCCCTCTTGGAAAGGGACGGCAAAGATCAGATATTCTCCCATCAATATATTGTCACCGGCTTTCGTCCTGAGCTAAAGCTTGGGGAAGGGGGGGTGTCTGTTACGGGAATGGCAGGAATTAACCTTTACCGACCGGCATCTTTTAGCGATAGAACACTTAAAGGTGTGTTTGCAGGTGATAATGATTATTATTTCTCTGTCTCGCCGTACGCCTCAGTTGGGCTAAAGATGAAATTTTAAGCCATGAAATCGAGTATGTCTTAAGCGACCCATGGAAGAGTGATTCTCCGCTATGCAAGATTTCCTTTGACCATAAAAATATTAATTATACACAGATGAAGTTACGGCAATCCTATCAGACTGTTGCCTATAGAGGAGTTTATTGGTTGATCTACGTCCTTAGCCTGACACCTATGGGGTTCCTATATGCTTTGGCCTCTTTCACTTTTTTTCTTACTTATTACCTCATTGGGTACAGGAAAGAAGTAGTCATTCAAAACATCGCCCGGTCTTTTCCTACTAAGCAATATGGGGAGATCCGTGCCATTGAAAAAAAATTCTACTCTTGTTTTGTCTCCTATTTTGCCGAAATCATAAAAGCTGTTTCCGCGCCGGTCGAAGTACTGGATAAGAAAATAAGCTTTGAGAACCTGGAGTTAATAGACGGCTATATTAAGTCGAATCGACCCGTGATAGCCTGTTTGGGGCATTGTGGCAACTGGGAGATGTTAAATTTTATGCCTTACAAGATGCCTCACGAAACCTATGCGGTGTATCAGCCACTTAGGTCTGGGATAATGAACAGGCTGATGATTAAAATTCGGTCTCGCTTTGGCATGAAGCTATTGTCTGACAATGCAGTTGTACGCCATATCCTATCCAAAAAATCCGGTTCTTCGGTTTATCTTTTCCTTGCTGACCAGTGCCCGAGGTTAAAGGAGGAAAAATACAGGCTTACCTTATTAAACCAGGAAACGTATGTTTTTTCGGGAATGGAGAAATTGGCCCGGGCAGGTCAAACGGCAGTAGTTTATCTGCATATCACGCAGCAGTCAAAGGGGAATTACAAAATCGTCTGCTTACCGATATGCGCCAATGCCGGATCGATGAAGGATGGTGAAATAACCCAAACGTACATCGATTTGTTGACGGAGAATATCAGGGAAGAACCATACGGTTGGCTGTGGACGCATAAACGATGGAAAAGATGAAGATGGATCCTCCAGCGATCCCCGGAGGCTACTGTAGACCCTAGGCCATCCCTCTAGCATAAAGTTTATGTGCTCTTTATTTTCCTTCTGTGCAGCAGCCCAAATTCAAGCAAGGCATTTATGACAGGCACGGTATGAGCGGCATGCGCGGTAATGGCATAGGAGACAGTAACAGGTTTGGTGTTATTGACAGTTCTTGTAATCAACCTATTTTGTTCCAGATCCTGTAATTCTTTGGACAAGACTTTAGGGGAAATTCCAATCACCGTTTCCTGCAGATCCTTGAACCGCATCTCTCCGAAGGATAGATTCCTGAGAATGCAAATTCTCCATTTCCCACCGAGCAATTCTTTCGTATCTCTCAGGGCCAGCGTGCTTTCTTTTGATGGCGCTTTTTCTGTGCATTGCATAGACATGATCAATTAATAGTTACTTACCTGAAGGTAATCCATAGCAAATATAAAGTAAATATCAAATAGGTTTGTGGGAATAGAATAAAGCATTCAATGATGAAAGTAACCATTATAGCCAATATTTCGGCCAACGGAAAAGTCCTTTTATCGGACAACCCACACCACCAACTTCCCAAGGAAGCGATGGATTTCTACATTAGCCCGTCAAGCAGGAAATTTGGTCATTGGAGCCAAAACCTACAAGAGCTTTCTGAAGTTTCCCGATGAGGTAAAAGCATTATTTAAAGGGATTGAAATTATCGTGCTTTCCGACGGATTGGTTGCGGCAGATTCCCATGAAGTTGTACGAAAGCCTGAAGAGGCCATAGATTTGCTGTGTGTTGCGAAGTAAATGGTGACTATGCTCAGTTGCATTTGGCTAAGGCCTGAGAAATTTTCTTTCGGATATCAAAAGGATACAGAGCGCGTTCGGCATCAATGGCCTCTTTAGCAAGGCAGTATTAAAAGGCTTTAAAGGCGGCCGTTTTTAGAGGAGATTTGGTACAGCTCTGTTATAGGGGATCAAGATGAAGCGCCCCTCTCTGGACAATTTACAAAATAGATGGCGACAAGGGGGAATAGGGTAGTAGAACGGGTGAAGCAGCAGAAAACGGGGAGACTTTTGATGGCGATCTTCTTCACGGGACTGTACCGCTCTGGCTTTTTCCCCGGCATTGATTTTTAAGGGCTGGGTATTGACGGAATGTCTCTGTGAGAAATCCTACTATGTTATAAACGAAGAGTTAAAAAAATGGCTGATTCCTGCTAAAGAGGATTTGGGTTTTATGCCTTTTTTGTGAGGTAAAAACACGCCTGATCACCTTTTTTGGCTTGATTGAGTTCCCTAGCTCGTTTGTTATACTGCTTAAGCTCTTTTCTTGTGAGCTGGTCCTTAGCCTTCGTGGAAGGGATATCATTTCTTATAGCCTCACTCGCCCAAAACTGATAGGCGTCACTGTCGAAAACGATCTGCGTGATCTCAAAGCCTGTCTGCTCTGCCAATAATTGGATAGATCTAATTGAATGAATGAAGATATGTCTAGGAGCATCTAATTGCGCCCAATGAATTCCATAAGTTTTCCATGCTTCCCCGTCCGAAATGGGGATACGGATCAACAACTGTTTCCCAGGATTTAAAAGTACATTCGCTTTCTGCAACACCCTCTGTGGTTCATCCATATGCTCAAAGGAATGGTGCATCATCATAAAATCAAACTTATCTTCTATTTCAAAAATACTTTTTTTAAGCAAAGAGAGGGAAGGATTTACATGTTCACTCTTTTCTATAAAGGGGTCTGCCCCTACTAAACTTGTAAAACCTGATGCATACATTTCATAAAGAAGCTGCCCATTCCCACAGCCAATATCAGCAATTTTGTCATCCACTTTAATATTTGCCCTCTTTAACCAATCTCCATACAACGGCCGGAAGGGCTTGGTATCAAAATAGCCGTATAACTTCCAACGTATTCTTTTAAGGGTTTTCCTAAAATTACTGGATTTGTTTAAGCCGGTATATGCATAGTAGTCCGCAGGATAATAAGCACTTAAATTATCTGGTAGGGTTATTATCTGAATTGTCCCGCACTTATAACATTCTAGGTAGTCAAATAAATGTCTGGTACCAAACATCATTTCTTTGAGGGTATAAATTGAATTGTTGTGGGCGTTGAGACAAATCTTGCAGCTTTCTGACATTGTTTGATTTTCTGAATTAAATTTATCGGCAAAAGCATTACTTTATGGGAACGAAATTATATGTGCGAAGAATAGAAGATATCCGCTGAATTCAAGAGCCGCTTACAATACGAAGAAGTTTCCCATCAGGTGAACAGGCGATCTCCTCCCTGATTCAATTGCTTTCTGTTCTGTTTCTGCCTATCCTAACATCCTGTTCCGGTTGCCTTTTTCTCGTTTTCCACAGCTCGCCCGAAAATTTGATCAGCTAAATATATGTTGAATTTATCCCCTTTTCAAGAGAAGCCCCTAAATCCATCTAATATTGAATGAGGACCGACTCGAAGTTCTGGATAGACTTTTTTATTTAAAAAGTGCCGGAAAGGTGCCTGAATCAGCCAAAGCCCTCACTAAAGAGGTGTTGGGTGGGAACTGTGGCTGATTCACGTTCTGATAGATGCAATCCGTGGTTGATTCATTTCTTTTTATGAAAGACGCCACGTGATTATTACAGGATCCAGCTTTCGCCGATCTGGGTAGCGATCCATACCAGTCTGCCGGAATTATGCCCGCAAAAAATAAAAACGCCACTTATTATCAGTGGCTTAAGTGGGTTTTTGTCGGGGTGGCAGGAAACTGCGTGGCTGACTAATAACCAACTGGTCGAGTTATTTGATTCCAGCAAAGCAAATGTCAGCGAACATATCGAACACATTTTTCAGTCTAAAGAATTAGAAGAGAGTTCAACTCTTCGGAATTTCCGAAGAGTTCAAAAAGAGGGAGAACGTCAGGTGACCAGACAAAGGGAGGACTATAATAATGATGAAATTATAGCAGTCGGTTGCCGCAATGATTTCTGGTTTTCAAAACAAGGTTCTTCATTCCGACACTGAATTCCATGTTAAATTGGAAGTAGAGGAAATGTCCTTTCCCAAAAAATATTTAAGAAGCATCCTGTTGAATCTGATAAGAGTGAGCTGTAGTACATGGGCTGTAGTATATGAAAAGAATTCACTCTCTGGATACATGTCACTGCCCTTTTTCGATTTCGTTCCTTATTCCCTCTCCATCCTCACTATATGTCTTTTCCAAATCCCTTGATTTATCCTGCCCGGTTCGTAATTAAGGGGAATTAGTATCGGGAAATCATCAGATCCAATGCTTCGCAGTTTTTAAGGCTTATCAATCCAAAGTCTTTGAGTATAATATGTGGTCCAGTGGATGTCGGAAAAGAGGACAAAAACGCTATAGGTATTATTCAGGCCCCTGCCCCGGCGTGGATCCACCAATTGGCTATAATTTCGGAAAAGTTTTGATGTCCTTGACCATCCTACATCATTCAAATTCCCGGCTACAATGGCCGGTGTAGAACTCTCGCGGACTTTCTTCCCAATGATAAGGAGTTCGGTGTCCTTCTCCTAGGTATCCGAACCAGGTTTTGGAGGTTCCGGATGTACGCCATAAAAATCAAATTTACCCCCGGACGGCAGGGGAATTTCTGTATAAATAGACGGGATGTCATCTTCTATCAGGAAGTTGACAACGCTTTTGCTGAGGGAGAATTTTGATAACAACATCATCCGATAAGTATTGTTAAGGGTTTCTTGATGCTTTAACAAAAATCCGTATCCAACTCTTTGAATGCATTTTCCACTCTTCGTTAGACTCGTTGATCAAGAGAATATCCGGATCATAATCCCTTACCAAGGTCATAAACTTTTCTTTATCCTCATTGTCCATATGCAGATTACTCATTAAAAGAGAGAAATTCTTATCATCCGCCATAGAATTGCTAATGTTTACCTCACTAGTACCCGTTTTTTCAAAAACATGTATTGCCTCCTTAAAACCTAAGTAAACGTCAGATAACCAGTAAGTTGTAGCTGAAAGAGGAGATGGCAAGATCCGATATAGAGAAACATGAAAATAATTATTACTTCTTAAAACCTTGGCGATAAAGCGCATCCGGTAGGTCTCGAACCCATATCCCACTGGAAATCGACTAAGTATTCGGATGCACCAGTGCAATCGCCTCAAAAGGTTATAGTACAATACGGACTCACGAAAATTGTGTACTTCAAATAGTGTTTATAAACTCTCAGCAGGATAGAAGAGAGGCTCCCTTCAGTCCCTGAGTCATGGAAATAGGGTGACGATTTCCATAGAGCTCCCTCAACTGCATCAATCATCGGAGCAGGGTGATCAATGCAAATCCTTAAACCCTCGGTTTAAGCCTTTGCCCAATTAAAATGATCATTATGGAAAATTTTCGACCGGTCCACAAGAAGAAAATTAATCATAAGGGTACCCCTAATATTTGGATCGTTATCATTCATCCTCCTACAGTTTTATTTCTCGATATATGGAAAAGTTTGACAAGAGAATCAACTATGCAAACCCCTCCTTACAAGACCTATCACTGAAAAATCTGCGTCCGCCTCAGCTATGTTGTAGCGGATGAGGACAAAAGACAAAACGAAAGCGTGTCCCTGATCAACTATGACGCGCTAGCCAAAAGATCCAAGAGAACTTCACGCTTAATGAATAGGACTGCGAGAGGCGCAGGCAACGAAGCGATACTCTCCTTGTAGGTGATTCCGCATGAGTGAAAGAAGTAAATGGAACGGCCCCTCGGTCAACCGAAGGGAACCTACAACACCTTGCAGAAGCACATCCGCTCATCAGCTAAGATACAAGGTTTCTATGCTTCAACATACCCAAAAGACCTTAAACTTCAAGGTAAAATTGCTTCTCATGGTCGTCTCAGTAAATTTAAGAATTAAATTGTCTCTGAAGTTACTGTCCCGTACTTTGGGGGATGCTCAGGATGAAATTTGTTGCATAATACCGTTTTAATCCTTTAACATCGACACTAAATTCTTAATGTTGTTTCGATCGGTCTGGTAGAGTGTATATAATTTATAACCCTATGCCCAAATATATCTGACCCACCCCGTTTTTGGAATTTTCCGTCAAACTGCCGGCAATCCCACTTTTTCCTATTTCACGAAGGCCGTGGTTGTACCGTGCCCCAATGGTTACGCCCTGCACGTCAAAACCGATACCAAACATCAACCCATAATCCATCCGGTTAAAGTCATCAGTATCCAGACCTGTAACATCAGTGGAACTCAGGTCTGAGGATTTTAGATCTTTGATGTTGGCTGAAAGCAGATAAGAGAAATAAGGTCCTGCATGAACGTTCAAAGGTCCAAGATTGGCCGCCAGTCCTATAGGCACCTGTATGTAGTTCAAATTGAACCGTACTTCTCCTGGTTCTATTCCCAATAGATTTTCAAGACCGGAACCCCCGTAGGTTATCTTCGAACCAACACTGGAATAGAGCACTTCCGGCTGTAAGGCAAGAAAATCGTTAATGGGCATTTTTCCAAACACCCCCATATTGAATCCGACCTTCATATTTTCATCTTCCGCATTGGGTTGTTCTACATAAAGCTGAGAGAGGTTTAGCCCGGCTTTTATCCCCAGTTTTGGTCCAGGATTGTTGTTTTGGCCGTTTACCTGGCCGGCACCGAACATCAGCATCATGCTGCACCCTATTATTGTTAAATATGTAAAGTATCTTTTGATCATGATTTTGGGCAATTTTTTTTAAATTGAAAATTATATATAGCTAATAAGGTTATACGTATGCTGAATAATTACAGAGATAAAATAAAATATTATTTATTGAATATTTCATATTTACCCATAATTCAGGTAAACCATGAGGGATATTGAAAGTTAATATTCTGTTTAACCAAAGAGATAGCTGTTCCTAAAATAATAGTAATCGGAATATTGGGGACATGTATTTGCTAAATTTAAAGTTCCGAGGGGGGAGATCCGGGGTCAACAGCAAATACAGACAGGAGTCAGCATTTTTGGGTGTATGATATCCGGAGACGGGGTTTAACACACTCCTCAAAATAGCATCGGCTTAAGAATAAAAGTTGTCGGTCCTTTCCTCTCAAATTATAATTCCTATGTTGGATTGATGACATTCTGGAACTATTTAACCGTCCTATCATATTTGTTCCGTTAGGTTAACCATTGGGCTATTGCCGTAATCAATAACTTGGACTCCCTCCATCTCCTATACAACATTACGTGTGCAGATTTAATATAGCTTGTATGTCCTTAATATGGCCAAATAACAAAAGAATATCCCCCTCTTCTATCCTAGTGTCTGGGGCAACCACTCCTGAAACCTCTTTAATTTTTGATTTGATACCAAAAATGTTCGGCTTCTCTTTGATTTTAATGAGTGTAAGAATGTTGATGTTATAATTTTGCCTCACCCTGGTTTCTGCGATGGTAAGGCCAACATGAAACAAAACAGCGATAGCCGGAAAAATCACAAATTGCAGGATTCTCCCGTTGACTAAGATATTTTTTTTTTAAAAGCTTCTGCTTTTGGTCCGGACCATACCCTACGTCCGGCACGCTGTTCCACGATTGCAAGTTTCTCTTTTAAGGCCTTCAACATTGTCTACTATTTTTCCACGAGCAAAAGCGGCACCAGCAGCACAAAACTCAGCAGGAAGCTGGAGCTGAGGCAGAAGACCTGCTGGATGTTCAAGCAGAGGGTAATATAGGCAGCAAAGGCGTTTCACTGATTTATGACCGCATCTTGGAGACTGCTGCGGGGATGCACCTAAAGCTGTTTATCCTCTTCCAGGCCATCCGCCATTAATGCTCCAGTTTCAGCCTTACATGGATAAGTACCTTTACCGCTTCGATAGGCATAAGACGAAGGAAGGGATCCTGAAAACCCGGTAAACAGGATGGCAGACAACGCACCATATCGATACAAAAAGTTCTATTTATTAAGCGACTATCTTGAAAAAATCACTTAGGACTGAAAATGTGGTCTTCTTCGTTTAGTTATCCGAAGATAATAAAACACGGAGGATAAGCTGAAGAATATCAGGACAAAAATTCTTAAAAGAAAGATATTCTAGGGAAATATCAATCATTGTTCCGCATCCTGAAATTGATTTTCGGATATTAACCCCTCTCGTTCCTGATAATTGACTCTACTCTATGTTTATTCAAAGAATTTTTTCGGTTTTTCTGGCTTAGTGGTAATATCGGCCTCAATTGCCTTACCTTGCTGTTATATCTCCATCCGTTCACAAAAAAAACCTTTTGGAGCAAGGGAGAATAAAACAAACATATGAGAATACCAATCGATCGGCAGACGGCCAAAGTCAATCCAGATTCAAAACGTGTCATTGCCCGATTTTTCTTTAACGGGGAAGAGCGTGCCAAAGAGCTGATAATTAGAGTAATGGTACTTAATGAAGAGGAAGTTTTCAGAATTGTTTCTCCCATTTTACAAGAATATTCCAAACGTCACCGGAATATTTCTAAAATATTGGAAAGGCATTTTGAAAAAATCCATAAACTAATTAAATCTCCTAACATCGACATTAAAGGAATTTCCGATTTTAGAAAATTACTCATAGGTTCTTATTTTACCCATGAATATTCTATCGAATCCGCTGCATTTTTCAACCCTTCAATAGTAGAAGACCCTGACCAATCAGAGTTGGAGGATGGTGAGAAGCGCATAATCATAAGCTTTCGTGCTGTTGGAGAAGGTCATATTTCTTCCATTGCATTTAGGAGGGCATTGATTGATAAGGAAAACAACGTTCACGTTATTCCTTCAGGGAATTACGTAGACGAGGCTGAAATTGTCCGTAACGCCAAATATGAAAGGAAACTCTTCTTTGAAAAGGCTACTGTTGAACAGATTGATGTGGATGTACTGAAAGAAATTGAGGGTAAAATAGGCGAGACTTTCGAATATTCCGATTTGAAGAAGGTCATTCTTGATTCACAAAAACTTGAAGAGAACGATTTTAAGCGGCTTAACTATGAGAAAATACTATGGCTTTCCGATACTTATCATGAGCTAAGTTTTTCCTTGGACACCGATATTTCAGATCGGGTGATTTTTCCGATTTCAGAATTGGAACGAAAAGGTATTGAAGATGCAAGGTTTGTGAAATTCAGGGAAGATAATGGTGAAACAACTTATTACGCTACTTACACTGCATTTGACGGGTCTATGATTATGCCCAAGCTGCTCCAGACCAAAGATTTTTATAATTTCACCATTAAACCTTTGCATGGCAAGGGTGCTCAGAATAAAAATCTAGCACTTTTTCCCCGCCAAATCAATGGTAAATACGCCATGTTGTCCAGGATTGATGGATGGAACAATTACATCATGTATTCCAAAAATATCAACCTCTGGGAAGATCCAATCCAATTGCAAAGCCCGCTTCACTTCTGGGAATTTACCCAGATTGGCAATTGCGGTTCACCCATAGAAACGGAGCAGGGATGGCTTGTCATAACACACGGTGTAGGGGCCATGCGGAGATACTGCCTTGGGGCTTGTCTTTTAAAATTGGATGATCCATCTGTTGAAATTGGACGCCTAAGAGAGCCCTTATTGGTTCCCAATCAAAATGAAAGAGAAGGGTATGTGCCCAATGTCGTATATTCTTGCGGATCTATAGTCAACAATGGAAAATTAATCATTCCATACGGACTTTCAGATTATTCTTCTTCTTTTGCTACGGTCGACTTGAACACATTGCTGGACCGGATTATATCCGATTCAAGGAATCAATGATTAACTGATAGGCCTCGTAGTAATCCTGAACCATTTTTTCTTGGGAGAACTGGCTCTTTGCCCATAGATGGCAATCCTTCCGATGAATGCCGACCACTTGTTGAAGCACCTCTACTGCTTCATCAACGTTATTAACCAAAAATCCGGTTTTTCCGGGGAGGATGAGTTCTGGCATCGAACCTTTATCAAAAGCTATTACAGGTGTTCCACATAACATGGCTTCAGCCACACTCAAGCCAAATGGCTCATGAAAATTAATCGGATGCAGCAAAGCAGCCGCATTTCCTAACAGCTTGTTTCTGTGTTCCGGCCCGACATGTCCCACAAATTGTATTTCCTCATTCAAATGAGGCGCAACCTTCTCATCAAAGTAGTTCTGATCCTGGATGATTCCGGCTATAAGCAAACGACTCATGCTTTTTTGGGCAATCATTATGGCCTCTGCTGTCCCTTTATCGGGATGAATTCTGCCTAAAAACAGCAAGTAATCATCGGGCTCATCCTGATAAATGAAATCAGAAGTTCGCAATCCATTATAAACTGTTGTTATGTAGTCTAGTTCAGGGCTCCTATCGCTATTGCTTATGGAAATATAGGAGCTGGTCATATTGTATTTTTTGTAGACCGGAACAATTTTCGGAGAAGAAAAACCATGGATTGTAGTGACCATCGGGGTCTTGACCAGTCTCGAATATGTAAGCGGAAGGAAATCGAAGTGATTGTGAATGATATCAAAATCCGCTGATTTTTCCATCAGGTGGCTGATGTGCAGGCATTCCACCACTTTGGCATCCTGGTATTTGTCTTCTTCATACCCCATATCAATCACCGCATCCAGCTTTCCTGAAGTGATCGAATCCCCAGTGGCAAATAAAGTAACCTCAATCCCTAAATCAGTCAAGCCCTCTGCGACATTAGAAGCAACTTGCTCCCATGGGCCGTAATGTCGCGGAGGTGTTCTCCAGGCAACAGGAGATAAGACTGCTACTTTCATTTTGTTAAAACGGTTTCCAGATTTTCCTGATTTTTCCCCGCCTCATGATCATGGTCAAAGGCTTTTAATACCGCTAAATGCGATATCAGATACGCCAAGGTACTTTCCGCCCCTTGATTCCGATTAATGCCGGAGAGTTGTAAACCATCACAACAACCTTTGGTTTCATAATCATATAAGGGTACTCTTAGAGAGTTTTCTCCCAAGAACCACATATAGCCGGAAAACATCCTTTTTAAATAGCTGGCCTGATTCGTGACCTTAGAGGCCTGATGATACATCAATACCATGGCCATGGTTTCTATGGCTTGTTGATCGTGGAGGGGCATTATACCATCTCTTAAATACCAGCCATCATTTCCTACAGGATTAAGATAATCCGTATTTACAGTGAGTTTCTCAAGGAAATGCAACGACTCCAGGGAGATGGCCTTGACCTGTTTGTTGCCCGTTATTTCGGCGGAATGAAGTAGGGCTAAAGGTAATATGGCGTTATCGTAAGTCAACTTGTTTTCGAACCAATGCCACTTTTCTCCTTTGGTGCTGTGGTAAGCATTGACAAGTTTATCGGTTAATGCCACCAGTTCATGCATTATGTACTTATCTGAACTGTAGGCTTTTAAATAATAAGAAATGCCAATGATGGAGTTTCCTATCCCCCTTAAATGTGTGAGATTTTTAAAATGAGCCACTGCTTTGCCAAATAATTCCTGTCCAAATTCCTTAAATGAATTATTGGGTGCAGTATCAATGAGATAACCCAATGCCCAAATGGTTCTTCCAAAGGAGTCTTCCGATCCTTCCTCCTCCAAAAACTGCCGGCTATAACTTAAAAAGTTGCGGAACTTGCCGTCTTCACGTTGCATGTGATGAATATAGCTCAAATATGTCGGCAGTAAATTCAACGCTTCCTGGTTCCTGTCTATCTGATAAGCCATTAAAGTCATAATCAAGGCACGGGCGTTATCATCCAGGCAGTATCCTTCATTCCTGTTGGGAATTCCGTATTTTGCATGCTGGATAATACCGGTATCATCCGTCAGTCGCTTAATATAATCCAGGCTGAACTCAGGCATTACTTCTAAATCGGTGATTTGGTTCAGGATTTTCTCTCCATAATCAGGATGATTAACGGCTTTTTCCACAACGGAAATATATTCCAGCCCAATTTTTGGCCAACGTAACTTCAAACCGTATGTGTAAGCCTTTTTCTTCAATGCATTCAGCTTATCCGGTTTTGCCAGCAGTTGGTTGACAATTATGGCTAGGCGCTGATCATCTTTAAAATCAAACAAACGGCCTCTATTGTCAGCCAGCAATTCCTGTGCGTGCCAATAAGGCGTGGATACGATTGCTGCGCCTGCCCCAACTGCATACGACAGCGTGCCACTGGTGATCTGTGCTTCGTTGAAATACGGCGTAATATAAATATCCGCAGCGGTCAAGTAATTAATCAGCTCTTTTTCTTCCACAAACTGCTTAATGAAAACAAGATAATCCTCCACTTTCAATTCAGTCGCGAGCCGCTTTAAATGATCCCGATATGCTTCTCCCTCGCCTTTTAATATTCCTGGATGAGTATTTCCCAAAATAACATACCTCACCTCGGGATGTTGCTTTACTATTTCAGGAAGGGCACGAATGACAGTTTCCAACCCTTTGTTACTACTCAAAAGCCCAAACGTCAGCAGTATACGTTTGTTTTGTAGAGCAGGGAGTTTCCTGACGGGGTTAATCATCGGAGCTTCTAAATCTGGAACTCCATGTTGGATAAACTGTATTTTCTCTCTAGGAATATCATATATCTCTGTAAGGAAGCCTATGGCTTTTTTACTCATTACCACCACTTTTGCTGATCGCTTGGCGACTTCCCGGATAATGGAATGTTGCAAAAAAGTGGGTGATTTTAATACCGTATGTAATATGGTAATAAGCGGTTTGCTGAGCCGATTCAAAAATGGCAAAATGTATATTCCGTTTTCTCCGCCAAATATTCCAAATTCATGTTGAAGAATGCAGGCGTCCGATGGTCCTTCGTTGATAAAGTCAGCAGCGTCCAGATAATCTGCGGTTTCATTTTGCCTGATGACAAAATTTACTTCCTTAGGATAATCATAATAATGTAAATCATCTGAGTCATTAATGGCTACCACCACAGAAGTCTCCATTGAAGAAGGATTTTCAAAATTGGAATTGATGGCTTTAATCAGGTTGTGACTAAAGGTGGCAAGTCCGCATTCTCTAGGTGGATAAGTGGATATATAGGCGATTTTCGTGTTCATAAACTTTAGGAATAAGTAAAGATTCAAAATACGTCGTTTTAATCTAGCTGCTTAAGGGATGGATGCTATTTTGCCTGCTCGTGACCTGGGCTCTCGTTAAGAAGCCATTTTTAACACTATTAGTTTGATATTAAATTTATTATCAGACCATTTACCCCCTAGAGCTTGCAAACCCACTTTATATCCAAATTATTTTTTGAAATAACTTCCGCCTTTTATTCAATATCTTTAAATTCTGTCACAGAAAGCAACATTGATCTGTTTCAATTCAAAATTCAGTCCAAGATAAATCGCCGTTTTAGGGACCGAATTCACGAAGATATTCGTACTATATTGAATTGAAATTTAGGATTAACTGAAGATAATATAATCGCGTGGGGATAATCTTTAATACAAGCTGTGGCGTAAGAGCAATTTGGTGCATTCTTGCGAGGGTTGCTCATGGTTCAGTGCCAACAGTTAAGAGCATATAGTCAAAAGGAATTCAAATGCCTAGATCCGGCGGGCGACAAAAAAAATGTTTGAGCATGGACAAAGTAGCAGATTATAAACATGTGATTGAGGTTTCAGCCATTGTGGCGATTACCGACCAAAAAGGCATCCTTATTCATGTTCACCACAATTGTTTCAAATACAGCCCCGCGGAACTGATCGGGCAGGACCACCGCATCATCAATTCGGTTTGCCAAAATTGAAGTCCAACTTTTTCGAGATAGTGCCGATTTTCTATAAAACGTTTCATGAGGAAAGTACTCGTTAAATTTCCTTTATTTCTACTAATTTCCATCTAACCTTCTTTCCCTTTTCATCTTCTTTTTTGAATTCCACAATTAAGCCACCTTTAGAGGATAATTTTCTACAATCAATTTCTGTGGGCTGAGAGCCATAAGGCTTCTCAAGGACTACAGGAATAAAAATATAATCTTCATTCCACCCCAAGGGATCGGGAAGCTCCGACATTGCAGAGGCCAAGATTTTTTCAACAAGGCTTGGGTGTATTGGATCCATTATACTCTTCGATAAATAGCCTGTTACCACAAAATAGGAGCCATTAAATTGATAATTTTACCTATACTTCTTAATAAGTAAAGCTCTGGCATATGGGGAGGATGCAATCGTGAAACCATGTTAAATACGAGTAAGAGGCGGGCAAAGAGGATCCCGAAATGTAATCGGATCGTGTTGCTAGATTTGGTTTTATGAAATTCCTGCATATATATCCATCAATTAATCGTATTATTAGGAATATATAAACCATCTGATGGTGAACAGAGTAAAAACCTGTGCCGTAATTGTTGCTCATCCCGATGATGAAACATTGTGGTCCGGTGGAACTATTTTAGGCCATCCTCAATGGCAATGGTTCGTGGTGTCATTATGTCGAAAGAGCGATAAAGAAAGAGAAGCCAAATTTTATCAAGCAATTGCAAGACTTGATGCAGATGGTACGATGGGGGATCTGGATGACGGGCCTGCCCAATCTCCCCAAAATATACAAGAAGTTGCACAAACTGTCTTGGATCTTCTACCAGAGCCATCGTTCGATCTCATCATCACCCATTCCCCTCAAGGAGAATACACAAGACACCTCAGGCATGAAGAAACCAGCTTGGCTGTTCTAAACCTCTTGGAATCAAGGAAAATAAGGGCAAAGGAACTGTGGCTTTTTGCGTACGAAGACCATCAACGAAAGCATTATCCCATCCCCATCCAAAAAGGGACGTATTACAAAACCTTAAGCCCTAAAATCTGGGCTGAAAAGTACAAAATCATTACAGATACATACGGGTTTGGGCCTGAGAGTTGGGAGGCGCAGACCACTCCAAAATCAGAAGCATTTTGGAGACTAAATAGTCTACTGGAAGCAAGAAATTGGATCAAATATAAACGATCACGATGAAGGTATTGGTATTATATGACTATCCTCCTTCACCAGGCGGGCTGGCTACCCAAGGAGATCTCTTGTATAAAGGATTGCTCGGATTGGGAGTCGATGCCCATGCAGTCCATTTTGAATCCGCTCAGGAAAAAGAATGGTATTACCGATGGTTCTGTCCTGATATTGTAGTAGGGGTAGGCTATTGGGGGCATATCCCACATCTGGTTCTTCACCCAAAGAGATACGGCATTCGGGCTGTACCCTGGTTAGTGGCAGATGGGTATATCGCTAATTATCAGGAAGTCCTTAATACCCTTCCACTAATTTTGGTCACCTCTAATTGGGTAAAAGAAATGTACGTCCGTGATGGAATTAACGCAGATAACATTGAAGTATTGCCAGTGGGTTGTGATACGGACCAATTCAAGCCGTTACCCAGGAATGATCCAAAAATCAACGCGGTAAGGGAATCATTAGGTATTTCCCCTGATCAGTTAATGATACTTACAGTAGGTGGGGATGCGGCCTCTAAAGGAGCACAGGAGATGATGCAGGCGTTGGCGATTATTGATTCCCAAGCGCCTGACTGGAAATACGTTTGTAAGGTTTGGCCGCAGCTTAGAACCAAACTGCAAAACCTGGCTGACCTGGAAATGGCTACGGCGTTGGGAATAGAAAAAAATGTAACTTATGCTACCAATACCATTTCAAGAAATTTCATGCCCTATTTAATAGCCGCTTGTGATATCTACGCTGCTCCTTCCCGTCTTGAAGGATTCGGGATGCCACAGGTAGAAGCAGGTGCATGTGAAAAGCCGGTGATTGGGATCAACGCAATGGGCATGCTGGATACGCTGGTTCATGGAGAAACGGCACTATTGGCAAGGGTTGCTAAAAAGATCATAGTCAATGAAGTTACGCTGGGAGATGAATCCGGATTTGAAGACAACCATAAGGTGATTTTTGAGGTTCCTCGGACAGTGGACTACCGGGCGAATGTGCAAGACATTGCCGATCATCTGTTAACACTTATGCCAGATGCTGTACTTAGGGAACAAATGGGGAAAGCCGCAAGGACACGTGTCGTAAAGCATTTTGATTACAGAATCGTTGCCCAACGATTTGTCTCGCTTATTCAGAACAAACTCGGAATCGATTAATCACCGCATATGACCGTAAGAAACCAACAAAGGATCAATGAGGCAAAAAGGGCTGCACTGGAAGTTTTATTGCATAATGCCCAAGGCCCGTTTTCGGGACTTCCACGTACCGCCGGTTGGGGTTATCCGGAACCCTATACCCGCGATCTAATGATTTCTATTTTGGGATTTGCAGCCACTGACAACAAGATACTTTTAGAGAGCACCAGGAAAGTGCTGGAGACTCTTGCGCTAAACCAAACGCAAAGAGGACTGATCCCTTCCATAGTACACGATAAGAATGATCTTGGGGCGAGTGACACCACTCCCTTGTTTTTATTGGGTTTGGGGATTTTTAGGCTCAAGATGAAAGAACCGGTTTTCCTGCAGGAGGCGGCCGAAAAAGCGATGAAATGGATGGAATACCAAAGCCCCGAGGATCGGTTTTTAGTTGCACAGCAACCTACAAGTGACTGGCGGGACGAGCAATGGGTTTTGGGATATGGTTTATATGTCAACACGTTAGTCCATGGCTATTTATGTCTTTATGGCCAAGCGGAAAGAGCGACAGGGCTAAAGAAGGAGATGAGCGGCTTTACTGTTACCTCAAGACATCTACAAAAACATATCCATGAAGGGCTGGTCGTAAGACACAAACCATATTATGCCTGCTGGTCTTACAAGGTGTTAAGCAGTGAACGCTTTGACCTGCTTGGTAACAGCCTCGCTATTCTGACCGGAATAGCCTCACCAAGCCGTTCGGCGGCTATTATAGCATGGGTTGAAAAGGAGTGTCGCGCAATGATGCATAGTGGATTACTTTCTTTAGATCTCCCTCCAAATTTCTTCCCCTTTATCCAGCCAACGGACAAAGACTGGCATGAAAGGTATTGCGTTTTTAACCAGCCGGGACATTATCACAACGGGGGAATATGGCCTTTTGTATGTGCAATTTATATCGCAGCCTTGGTAGCCGCTAAGAAATATAGATTGGCTAAAAGGAAACTTTTAGTTCTAACTCAAGTCAATGAGCAGTCCCGATCAAGTCAAGTCTCTTTTGGATTCAATGAGTGGGTCACACCACAACATGGAAAGCCCATGGGCCAAGATTGGCAAACTTGGAGCGCATCACTCTATCTCTATGCCTGTCAATGTGTGGAAGAGAAAAAGACACCGTACTTTGATGCCATCCGACAAAATTCAGGTAAAGGATAGCAGCATATAAATTGTTTTTTGCTCTTAATACCTTGTGATTACTTGGTTTAAAATTGGTTAATTAAAAACTGCCACCGGCTACCACTGTGAAAAAAAGTCCAGAAAATGCTGTATTTTGGTATAAGAAAGAACAGATACGCTACTTAATATCCCGGATGGAAATCGAGTCGGATTTTCAATCACATTGATGGTGGTTTGTCCACGGATGTGAATATAAAATTAGAACATGAACCTACAGTTGACCCCGTTGATGGGGTTCAAAGTATACATCTAGCTATTAAGACTTAAAATGAAGATAAGCCACATTAGCAAACAGGAAATTCAGAGAGGTGAAGATGTAAAAGGTCAGGACATTAGGGAAGGAATTTTTAATTTAATCAAATCCGACTTTCCTGACTTTGATGGAGAAGACTTTATCACAATACTTGAACTAAATAAGTACAGGCGGCTCTATTTAACATCTTTGATAATCCAGGAAAAAGGAGAAATCGCTTCAATTGACAGGGAAGTAATGGAAGCAATTAAAAACAATTCCATTCTTTCTGAAAACATTCATGACGAAACAGAAGCAGAGCTTACTTTCGGGCAAAGACTTGCCGACATGGTGGCCTCATTTGGGGGTAGTTGGACATTCATCATCACCTTCTTTTCCTTCATTTTAATTTGGATGATTATTAATGTTGTGTTTTTAGCTACGAAACCATTTGACCCGTTTCCCTTTATACTGCTTAACCTTATCCTTTCTTGTTTGGCGGCTATCCAGGCCCCCATCATAATGATGAGCCAAAACAGACAAGAACAAAAAGACAGACAAAGGAGCGAACACGATTACAAAATTAATTTAAAAGCTGAACTTGAAATTGAACTCTTAAGCGAAAAAATTGATCACTTATTGGCCCACCAAAACAAAAAGTTATTAGAAATTCAAGAAGTTCAAACAGATTATCTGGAGGACCTATTGAAAGAACTTAAAAAGAAATGATAAGATAAAATCCATTTGCCAAAATGATAAAGAAGATCAGCCCTACTACAAGAAATACTTTCCCTGACTCTAGGCCTTGGTTTAATGGTACCCAGTTCGTGCCTGTAGTTTCCGCTACTGGCCATTGCCCTCATCACCTTCTGCTTAAACAGCCAGCAGGTCTTCTGCCTCAGTTCCAGCTTCCTGCTCAGCTCGGTGTTTTCGCCTGTGGACACATAGTAAACATTGTAGAAAGCCTTTAAAAGGGGGAGCCTACAATGGTGGACAGCGTGCCAGAGGTCGGCGACTCAAGACAATTAAATTTGGTGCACTGCCTGTCGTAGTTCTCTCAATAATATCGTTTTTCACGCCTGCTTTCCGGCTGGCAGGCAAAAAAGAAAAAACTCTATGAACATCAAAGAGCGTTGAAAAATCGTGAAGGTCTCTGCTTCAACTTTGCGGCTTTGGAGTATTATCTTATGCTTCTCCCCGGTAATTTCGCTTGATCCGGAAAATGTTCTTTTTTGGTTTCCACAAAAGTTGTCCTACTTAACTTACTTTATTAGACCAACAAATTAAAGGAAAAATTGTCCGCATTATGTCCGCAAAAAAGAAAAGCCACTGATAATCAGTGGCTTAAGAGGGTTTTTGTCGGGGTGGCAGGATTCGAACCTGCGGCCTCCTGCTCCCAAAGCAGGCGCGATACCGGGCTACGCTACACCCCGAACGGTATCATTGTATGAGGATGCAAAAGTAAAGAATAAAAACGCTTTTCAAAATGTTTTGGAAATATTTTTTCGACGAAGAGCTTCATCTACTTGAATAAGACCGGCTTATATTTTTCAGGTTCTTTCAGGATGGTGATCATGCCTTTGGATACCGACAGCAATGCTTCGGGGTCCTGATGCACGGGTAACTTTACTTTAGCGCTGATTCTTTCTTTTAATCCTCTAAGGGACGATGCCCCGCCGGTAAGGTGGATGCCATTGGCATAAATGTCGCCCGCAAGTTCCGGGGGACACTCTTCCAAGGTTTGGAGGATCGCCTGTTCGATCTTCGATATGGAATTGTCCAAGGCAAAAGCAATTTCGGAAAAGCCGATCTGGATTCCCCTTGGGATCCCGCTTACAGAATCCTTGCCTACAACAGCAAAGGGTGTCGGAGGATTTTCCAATATATCCAAAGCTGATCCCACCTGTATCTTTATTTGTTCAGCCATATGGATCCCAATATCCATATTGTACTCCTTCTTGACGTATTTTTGTATATCATCATCAAAGGTATCCCCAGCTATTTTGAGTGCCCGGTGGGTTACAATCCCTGACAGGGAGAGCACTGCAGCCTCAGTTATACCCCCTCCTATATCAATGATAAATTTTCCGTCCGGCTCACTGATATTTAAGCCCATTCCAATGGCAGCGGCTATCGGCTCGAAAATCAAAAAAGTTTTAGAGGAACTGAATTGCTCCAGAGAATCTCTGAGCGCCCTTCGCTCTACTTCCGTGGAAGCATAAGGAACCCCTGAGATGATATAATCAAAACCGGACAATACACTGCTTTTGGGATACGCACTTCCTACCAAAGCCTTCAGCATTTCACGGGTAGAATTAAAATCAGAAATCAACCCTTCTTTCAGTGGTTTTACGACCTTGAAGTTGTCCTGCACTTTCCCCAGCATCTCAAAGGCTTCTTTGCCTACAGCCTTGACAGAATTGTCGTTTTTGTTTAATACTACTAGAGAAGGATGAGATTGGGAATGGTCTACTTTTGACAAAATGGTATTGCTATTCCCAAGATCAATGGCAAAATTGTTCCCTCTTCTTATACTAAAAATCTGCATAAATGTTTATAATAATCACAATTGGGGAAGGTTGAACTACTCGCAATAATAAGGAAATTAGCTTAATTTACATTAATCCAAGGAATTTTTAAATTTTTCCCTGCGTCTTATTCCCGATCTTCTTGAAAGGTTAAAAATAGAGGCTAAGAATGGCCGCATCATGCCGCTTTTCCCGCCTCTATTCAAAGGCCGCATTATTTTACTTTGACCATGGTAGGGCTGTTTTCCACATTGACAATCTTCAATGTCCTTTTCCCAGCAGGCATTTGCCATTCGACCAGTTGGTCTTTCTTGAAGCCGATGAGGGCTATACCTATGGGAGCCAGTATGGATATTTTGTTCTCCTTTAAGTTGGCTTGGGAGGGAAGAACGATTTGAAAATCCATCAGTTTATTTGAGGATTGATCCTCTATCTGTACGGTACTGTTCAACTGGACCACATCGCTTCCTATTTTATTATCTTTCACTACTTTAGCCTTTTTTAACTCATCGGCCAAATACCTTATTTCTTTCGTTTGTTGGACAGCAGATTGATTTTTGATCAGGTCGTGGATTAGCTGAAAATCTTTTTCTGAAAGTATCGGTTTCATAGCATGTTGGATTAATGGTGGTGTTATTTTCCGACAATTCTATGAAGACATAGAATTGTCCGATTGTAAGATGAATTTTAACTGATATGGTATGGTCTCTACCGAGAGACCCGCTTTTTAATGTTTGATAAGATTAGAATAAATTGTTCCCGGAAAAAATTAGTATGGGAAAGGGAAAATAAAGGCCTTACTGTTGCTACCCAGCAAGGTTTTCCACCTCTTCTTGAAGAAAGGCAAGGGCGGACATGATCGATATGTGCAACAACAATTCATTAATAACTACAATATACACTAATTTTTATGAAGAGTAGAAAAAAACACTGGGAATTTATTCCTGTCAAACCTCTCTCACAAATCACATATATACAGACTATAGCTATTTACGTTCCAAACATCCGTTTGGTTCCATTGCCCCTCGTTATTATTTTTTTCCCTCTGATGAAACCGATACCTTTGCAGACAATGAGCCTGAAAAGAGAAAGAAAAATTATCGCCATAAGAAATCAATTAAAAGAACCCTTAAAGCTAAATCCCTTTTTGTTTAGCCGTCTATTTTTTCTTTGGGTTTTTATCGGTCTGATAGGAGGCGTGATCGCTGGGATTTATTGGATTATCTTGGAGCACCTCACCCATTCCCTGGCCTTTTTTGAGGGATTTTATGTCATCCCAGTCATGGCGATCGCCGGGCTGTTGGCAGGATTGGTAATTCATTTTATCGGTGACCCGGGAGAAATCCAACTGATTGTCAACAATATCAGGTTTAAGGGAGGGAGGTTGGAGCCCAAAAATAATCCTTCCATGGTATTGTCTTCTTTACTTTGTATTGCCTCGGGTGGAAGCTTGGGGCCGGAAGCACCATTGGTGCAGGTGACGGGGTCGACAGGTTCCTGGATTGCCAAAAAATTGAAGTTCAAGGGAGAAGACATGAGGTCACTAAGTATTGCGGGGATGGCATCCGGATTCACCGCCTTGTTTGGGGCTCCTTTGGGTGGCAGTTTATTTTCTTTGGAAATCCTCCATCACAAATATGTGGTGGAATATTATCAAGCTTTAATTCCGGCTTTTGTGGCCAGTTGTGCCAGTTATGTTATTTTTATCCTTATCACTGAGTTAGGCATTGGCCCCACCTGGGATTTTCCCACCTATCAGTCAGAAGGAGTAATGGACTTTTTTTATGCCATACTCTACGGGGGAGTGGCGGCGGCATTTGGTTGGATTTTTATTGCTCTGGTGAAAGTTCTGAAGCAGGGACTGGGCAAATGGGTCGTTCCTATTTATGTGAAAATGTGCGCGGGAGGTATCATCTTAGGAATTATTGCTTTCTATTTTCCCGTTACGAGGTATTTCGGACACCACGAAATCAATATCCTGTTGGAAAGTACTTTTACACTTCCCGTATTAATAGCTATTTTGTTGTTTAAAATCCTAGCCATTGCTGTCACCGTAACCTCTGGATGGCGCGGTGGTTTTATCATTCCGCTTTTCTTTGTGGGTACCACTTTAGGATTAATCATCCACCAGCTTTATCCAGGGCAAAATCTCGCCTTAATTGCTATCTGTTGTATGGCTGCGATCAATTCCTGTGTCACCAGGACACCCATCAGTACCATAATTCTGCTATCCACACTTACGGGTTTTGCCTACTTCGTTCCCATTATGTTTGCCAGCCTGACGGGATTCTTTCTAGCCCCTAAGACACCCTTTATAGGTTCCCAGTTGGAGAAAGAGTAAATCCATTGCGGTGCTTGTCCCTACCACCGTCGATATTTAAGACCTCTTCATGCTGCTGAAGGCCAGCGATAGGTATTAATGGAGAACTTCTTCTAATGGAATGATCTGAAAGGTCATGTTCGCTTGGCTACTTTCGTAAAGTATACCAAGGTGCTTTTCGTCGATCACGCTAAGACACGAATATCCCCAACCTGTTCCCGAATCGAGCAAAACTTGGTGATCATCAGGCCAGGAGCCTCCCTGATCAGCGCTGGCTTTAATGGTGATGTTCTTACGGGCGTCGGTGGCAGAAGGATTGGAGAAGAAAAGCCAGGAGGCGTCTTGGCTTGTCCTGTTTTCAGGGTAGGTGATGAGGCTTCCCATACAGATCGGCTCTATCAAAGTCGATCTGGAGGAAGCATGTTCTGTCCAGGTTTTTCCCATATCGGAAGTGGTGGCGACAGATCTGGAACCGCCCCTATTGTCGCGCATATTGAGCATCAAGCTTCCATCGTTCAGTTCGACCACTTGGGCCTCGGTGGTGTTGGACTTGGCGCCAGCGCTGATTTCCCAAGTTTCCCCTTTGTCCCGGCTATAGATGATGGTGCTATGTGGCATATCGTTCTCATCTTTGTATTGTCCCGCAAAAACCAAGGTGCCGTCCCTCATGGTGATCCCCTTTCCCGGTCCGTTAAACATCAGTTTCCATTTCGGGTTTTTGATCTGGGAGGTAATATTTATGGGCCGTGACCAGGTGACGCCATCATCTTCGCTTTTCACCAGCATCAACTGCCCCGTCTCTTCCGGGCTCATTCCTGATTCAGAACTGTTCCAGAGCATCTGTCCGGGTTTCCCATGTGCCCATAAAGCCATTACCCATACCGTGTTCGTAAAAGGATCCACCAAAATGGAGGGATCACCAATGCCGTTTTCAGCCTCAGACTTATCTCCCCATTCTTTCATGTCCATGATGATTTTCATTCGCTCCCAGGATTTGCCGCCATCGGTACTTCTGCTCAACCCCACGTCGATATCGCCTTGCAGGTCTACGGAACTTTCCCGTCTTACATCATAAATAGCCAAAAGGGTCCCATAGGTGGTGGTCGCCAATCCTGGGATTCTATAAGAATGAACCCCATCATCTCCATGGTGTCTTACTTTTTGGGCCAGTCTCAATGGCTTTATTTCCTGGGGAGCAGTTGGCGTGATGCGGCGATTCTCCATAAGGATTTCCGGGATCCCCACTTCCAGTTTGTCAAGTAGCGATGCCCCTTCTTTGGGAACAACAGATATTAAAAATCGATGCCTGCCTGCCGGTAAGGTGCGGTTGATTTGGATGGTGTTGAATTCCGTTACCTCCATCATTGCCGCTAGGGGCACTTGCTTTTCTTCTTTTCCTTCCCCAAGAAGCTGGCGCACCTGAATGCTTTCCATGGCTTCATTTCCCGCTAAGGAAACTTGGATGTGTTTTAATTCTTGTTCAGTCTCGGTTTCAAAAGCCACCTCCAATACAGGATTGTCTAACCCTATCACCACCGGAATATAATGCTGGATAAGACTCCCTTCAGTGGTTTGGAGGACAGCTTTGTGGCTAGAGCACTGCAGGAACAACAGCGAAGCCCCCACGGTGACTAGGCGGAGAAGCGAACCGGAATAAATTTTCATTTTAGATGACAAATTTTAACGATTGAAGGGACTCAATCAGGAAGATAACAGCAAATTCCTAATTATACAAATCAATATAGAAGGATAGCCTGTAGATCGGTAGGAAGCGCATGAATGCTGTACCACCGCAAAGGGTACGTCAAGGGAAAACGGCTGTAAATTCCGTTGGAAATTATATAATAGAGTGGACCAGGTTTCTTAACTCAGGCAATACCTCTTCTCCAAACCACTCGTTTTTCCTTTGCCAGATGTTGTTCCGGGGAGAGGGATGGGGCAACGGCAAATACTGGGGAAGGTATTCTTTGAAATTCCGTACGGTTTCTGTCAGTGTTGGCTTTGCGGCTCTCCCCAGATAATATTGCTGTGCATAATTTCCAATTAATAATATCAGCTTTACTTCCTTCATTTGAGACCACAGCCTAAGGTGCCAGAGCGGGGCACATTCCGGGCGGGGGGGCAAGTCCCCCGATTTCCCCTTGCCGGGATAACAAAAGCCCATGGGGATTAAGCCTAATTTTTCCGCGTCATAGAAGGTCTCCTTGTCCACGCCCAGCCAATTCCTCAGGTTCTCCCCGCTTTTGTCATCCCAAGGCACGCCCGACTGATGGACCTTGCGGCCCGGCGCCTGCCCTATGATGACAATCTTACTTCTCTTGCTTGCCGCGATGACTGGGTTCACACCTGCCTCAAGGAAGCTTTCACAGGCCCTACAGTTTTTGATTTCTTGAAACAATTGATCCATTATCCTTAATCTCCCTGTCATCCCAACAGGTTAAAGTCGCTTTTCATTCCCCAAGAATTCCAAAGTTTCTAAAGATCAGTGGCAGGGTTGTGGCTGTTTTCGAGAATAAAAGATAAAAAGGGCATTTATTTTGAAACAAGATTTTTTCAGGCGTATCTTTACATTGTCATGAAGCCAGGCAAAATCCACAGGGTCAAAAACAAGAGCATGCTTTTATTGGCAACAGTCATGTTGTTTAAGGCATTTTTAGCCCCTGCTGTTTTTATTGATTTTAAGCTGAATCAAGACTATATCTCTAAAGTTCTTTGCATCAACCGCGACAGGCCACAGCTGGACTGTGATGGGCAGTGTATCCTGATGCAAAAAATGAAAAGCACCCAAGATGCCGATCATCCGGAACAAAGCCAAAGTTCTAAAACGCAGCTTTTGGAGATATTTTCAGAACTGACAGCGCTTTTCCTCCCTATGTCATTTCCTTCTGTCCAAGAAGAATTTTTTCCTTACAATGAAAGTGTTTCTGTAGAAAACTTCTCAAGTATATTCCATCCTCCTAAAATTTCCTAACGGTAATCGTTTATCTGATCAATGATTGACCATAGCCCCTGTCGGGTATGGCCCATGCTTGGTTATCTTATGTCCTCCTGGGCATGTTTATCAATTCATTTTTATTACGATTTATCATGTGTGGAAAAATAAAAAAACTCACACTTGTGCTGATCGTGTGCTGGGTAAGCCTAGACACGATGGCTCAGGTATTGGTGAGCGGCAAAGTACTGGATCAACAGTCCGGTGAAGCGCTCCCCGGCGTCAATATTTCTGTCAGCAACGCGATTAAAGGAGCCGTCTCCGATCTCAATGGAGAATTTTCTATAGATGTACAAGATTATTCAACCGTACTTACGTTTTCTTCTGTAGGTTTTATGACGGAAAGGAAACAAGCGGCTGATAGCCCAATGACTGTTTCATTACAGCCTTCTCTGCTTGATCTTGCCCAAGTAGTCGTTTCTGCCGGAGGTGGAAGCCAACTGAGGACCGATGCTCCGATTGCGATCAGCAAGATCAGTCCAAAAATGCTGGAAGAGGCCAAAGCGGCCAGTCTTGAACAGGTCATCAACAAAGTCAACGGCGTTTATATGGTCAACCTGGGCAACGAACAGCACAGCATGGGCATACGCCAGCCGCTGACTGTGAAAAGCCTCTTTCTCTACCTGGAAGATGGGATCCCTCTCCGCCCAACAGGGATTTATAACCACAATGCCCTGATTGAAATGAACATGACCGCACTCCGATCCATTGAAGTAATCAAAGGTCCGGCCTCCTCCATCTATGGCAGTGAAGCCATCGGTGGCTCTATCAATTTTATCACCAACATTCCCCCCGAACTTGGTTCCGCTAAATTTGGTGTCCAAGGAGACAACCTGGGCTACAAACGAGTGGATTTTGAAGCCGGGGACACCCATGGCAAAAGTGGGGTCTACGCCGCGGGATATTACGCCAATCGACATAATGGTTACCGCGAGCACAGCGATTTTCATAAGCTGGCGTTCAATATAGGAGCAAACTATGACCTAGGAAACCAGGACAAAATCACCGCTGCACTTGCTTTGACGGATTATAAGACGGATATGACCGGGAGCATCGACAGTGTGGATTTCTACAGCAAAAGTTATCCCAGCATGCATACTTTTACTTATAGAGAAGTAAAGGCCCTTCGAATGCGAACGACTTGGGATCATTTCTGGAACGATAAAAGCAAAACCAGCTTTAACCTGATCTACCGGGACAACCTTATGGGCCAGAATCCCGCCTACCGGGTTCGGAACAATCCCAAAAATGCAAGTCAGGCCTCAGGAGAGATCAATGAGCAGACCTTTCAAAGTTACGGCGCCATCATCCGTCATATGCAGGAAATGGGTTGGATGTCGTCAAGGCTGGTAGGGGGGGTGAGTGTGGATTACAGTCCAAGCGAATTTATGGCTGAGTTTATTTCCGTGGATAGGGATGAGCAGGGCCATTATTCTGCTTATCAAAGGATGGACTCTCTATTGACGCATTATAAGGTAAATCTGTTAAATACTGCTGCTTTCGCCCAATTTGAGTTTTCCCCGGTCCAAAAGCTCAAGCTGATCTTAGCGGCTCGGTACGATCATTTTCAATATGACTATCAGAATTACCTTACTCCGGATGCCTTCTCAGGAGCTCCGGATGCCGTTAATTCTTTTAATTACCTCAGCCCCAAAGTCGGCTTTACCTATGATGTTTTGCAGGGCAAAGGCTTTTATGGAAATTATAGCGTGGGTTTTGCCCCGCCGCAGGTGTCCGAGTTGTACCGCGGCGTCAAAGTGCCGGTGCTGGAGCCATCCCTATACTATAACTACGAATTAGGCGGCTGGTGGAATTTTGGAAAGCATATCGCGCTGGACATTAGTCTCTACCAATTAGATGGAACCAACGAAATTCTCAACGTATACTTGGATGATGGCACCACCGAAAACAGAAATGCAGGCAAAACGCTTCATCGGGGGATAGAATACAGTATCAGTTACAGCCCTGTGACTGCGTTGAAATTCCGCTTTGGCGGCACCAATGCCCATCATGAATACGTGGATTATGTGGAAAGTGGCAACAGCTACAACGGCAAAAAGATGGAGTCGGCACCGGCCTGGATTGCCAACTCGGAGGTATTCTACTATCCCCAATTCTTAAAGGGTCTCCGTATCGGCTTGGAGTGGCAAAGGATGTCAAGCTATTATATGGATCCCGCCAATACCGACAAGTACGAAGGCTTCAATGTGTTTAACGTGCGCTTTGGGTATGACCGAAAACGATGGGATACCTGGGTCAACGTGTTGAATGTGGCCGATGAACTTTATGCCACCAATGCCAGTAAGTCAAGGTTTGGAAAAAGCTTTTCCCCAGGCGATCCACGCACGGTTAGTCTAGGCCTGGCCTTCCGGTTTACAAAGTAACCCATAAACAATCCTTTTAAGAAACATAGAACAATGACCAGTATGAAAATCAATCGCCTACTCGCAATACTTATTTTTATCAGCTCCTGTAATTCTTCCAAAAAGCAATCAGTCGAGACTTTGGAGCAAAAGACAGCCGGATTGGTTTCCTCTTTGGGCTCCAATGCTTCCAATCCCTTCCTTTCCAAAAACCACTTGGGCCATCCTGTCCTTTGTTGGACGGAGGAACTGTCCGACGGAGATGGATTTGTAGTAAAATATACAGTTTTTGATCCGGAGAAAGCCAGCTTCGGAGACATTGTAACCGTGGCACCTTCTAGAGGTACGGCTGCACATCCCGAAAATATGAACAAAGTAGCATTTAAGTCGGATGGTACTGCAGTCGCAATTTACTCCAGAAAGCACCCGACGGAAGAAAACCGTTTTGCCGGATCGCTCCTGTATACCCAATCTTTTGATCAAGGGAAGACTTGGACACCCGAAAAGTTTTTACATTCGGATACCTCCCGCAATGTGGGCCGGGGATATTTCGACATGGCCATTTTGCCGGACGGTGAGATAGGAGCCGTCTGGTTGGATGGCCGATATGGAAAGGAATCAAGTGGATCAGCCCTGTTTTTTGCCAAGACGAGGGATAAAGAGGGTTTTGGGGAGGACAAAGACATCGGGGAAAGCACCTGTGAATGTTGCAGAACGGATTTATATGTGGATTTAGAAGGTAGGCTCAATATTGTCTACCGGGACATTCTGAATGACAGTATCCGGGACATCGTTCATCAATACTCCGTTGACAATGGAGCGACTTTTTCTGCTTCCAGAAGGATCAGCCATGACAATTGGATCATTAATGGCTGTCCGCACACAGGTCCATCATTGGCCAGCACTTCTTCGGGTCTTCATGCCGTTTGGTTCACTGCGGGGGGAGCGCCCGGAGTTTATTTTACCAGTACTGAAGATCAAGGCCGAACGTTCAGTTTGAGACATAAGATTAGTGATAGCGCTAGACATCCACAGATGGCATCTTTACCGGACGGCCGACTCGTCTTGGTCTGGGATGAGATGCAGGGAGTAGTAGCGGAGCCTATGCATGCAGGTATGCATCAAGGGGGAGCTCATGGTGCGCCTGCCGGAGGTTCAAAAATCGTCCTGCAAATCCGAAAGGGCACAACGGTTTTAGGAACCCTCCACCTCAGCAGTCCTGGCGCCAATGCTTCTTTTCCAGTGCTGGACACGGTGGAAGGAAAGACTTTGGTGGCCTGGTCGCAGGAAACTGATGGGAAATCCTCCATATTTTATCAATGGATGGATTAACTCTGGGTGAAGAAGGATTAGGCAGATCTCAGGGGTCATGAGTCCGATATACGAAGTAGAAAGGAGAAATCTTCAGCGCTATCGGCGAGTCCGAGAAAAGACTTCTTCTTGAGATTGTCAAATCCACTATAGAGCATCAATAATTTACGAAGGCAGTGGGTATTCGGGTTTTTGGTTGTTATCTTTAGAGTATAATTTTATCTCCATGGAAGATCTACTTGCTGCCAGATTACAAATGGCAGTTTCCCTCGGCTTTCATATCATTTTTGCCTGCATTGGTATGGCCATGCCATTTTTTATGGCTATTTCGGGATACAAATACCTTAAAAGCGGTAAGGAAGTCTATAAAGACCTAACCAAAGCTTGGTCTATTGGAGTAGCCATATTTTTTGCTGTGGGCGCGGTCTCGGGCACAGCCTTATCGTTTGAATTAGGTTTGTTATGGCCTACTTTTATGGAACATGCGGGGCCCATCTTCGGAATGCCTTTTAGCTGGGAGGGAACGGCTTTCTTTATTGAAGCCATTGCTCTTGGTTTGTTCCTTTACGGCTGGGACCGACTTCATCCTTGGGTACATTGGGGATCTGGGGTCGTTGTCGGGATTTCAGGGGTGGCATCCGGCATTTTCGTCGTAGCCGCCAATGCCTGGATGAACGCTCCCGCCGGATTTGACTGGATAGACGGTCAAGCTCACAATGTGGATCCTGTGGCGGCAATGTTCAACGAAGCTTGGTTCTCCCAGGCTTTGCATATGACCATTGCAGCCTTTGTGGCTACGGGCTTTGCAGTATCAGGGCTTCATGCTTTGTTGTTGCTTAAGGACAAAAACAATCTCTTTCATAGAAAGGCCTTAAGAATATCGCTTACCGTCGGCGCGATTGCCGCCATCCTGCAACCCCTTAGTGGTGATATTTCGGCCAAAGATGTTGCCGAAAGGCAGCCCCTTAAACTAGCGGCTATGGAAGCACTTTTCGAAACCAGCCAGCCAGCAGATTTTATAATAGGAGGGATACCGGATGAGGAAGCCAAGCAGGTAAATTATGCCATTCATATTCCGAAGCTATTGAGTTTCCTTGCCCATGGGGATTTCAATGCAGAAGTTCAGGGCCTGGATGCCTTTCCCGAAGAACATCCGCCGGTATTGATTACCCATATCGCGTTTCAGATCATGATTTTTTGCGGGATGCTGATGGCGGCCATCGGGCTTCTGTTTTTGCTATTCAATTGGCGCTGGAAACACCTGCTTGACCGACCTTGGTTTTTATGGATGATTACTTTGGCCATGCCTTTGGGATTTATCGCCGTGGAAGCCGGCTGGACGGTGACGGAGGTGGGGCGTCAGCCTTGGATCATTTATGGAATAATGCGCACGGAGGACGCGGTGTCTCCTATGCCGGGGCTGGATGTCACCTTTTATATCTTTACCGGGCTATATTTGATGCTTAGCTTTATCCTGGTGTGGCTAATGAGGCGGCAAATTATGACCCTTTCGGATAAATACAGTTCTGCACGAATACATCAACCTAGAGGGAATAACTGATATGTTGTACGTAGTAATTGTTTTTCTCGGCCTTTCCTTGCTCGCCTATGCGCTGCTTGGAGGAGCGGATTTCGGGGCGGGAATTATTGAGATCTTTTCGGGAAAGGTGACTAAAAAGACCATTACCCATGCCATAGCCCCGGTGTGGGAGGCCAACCATATGTGGTTGATCTTGATGGTGGTGATCCTTTTTGTGGGCTTCCCCTTGATCTATGCACAGATGTCGTTGTACCTGCATATCCCTTTATTGGTGTTGTTGGTAGGGATCATTCTGCGGGGTACTGCTTTTACCTTCCGACATTATGATGCCGTCATTGACAAGTCACAAGATCATTATACTTTTATCTTCAAGCTTTCCAGTGTGATTGCTCCCTTGTTTTTGGGGGTTATCACCGGGGCGATGATCTTGGGCAACATCAATCCAAATCCGGCCTCTTTCTATGAGGGTTTTATCGACCCATGGCTGAACAGTTTTTGTTTTATGCTGGGGATTTTTACCTGTTGCCTTTTTGCCTTTTTGGCGGCGGTGTATCTGATCGGAGAAGCCGAAAGCATTTTAATTAGAAACCGTTTCCTGAAGTTTGCCCGAAACGCCAATATAGCCACCGTGTTGAGTGGTGGATTGGTTTTTGTATTTGCAGAAGCCAACGGCTTGTCTCTTGCCCGGATGTTTCTGAATTCTCCAGGGGCCTTGACTGCCGTGATTTTAGCCACCCTTTCCCTGCCGATATTGTGGTGGAGCCTGGTGCAGGGCAAAGTTGTTCTACCCCGTATTTTGGCGGGCTTTCAGACCATGATGGTCCTTGGAGCTTGGTTTTGGGATCAATATCCCGCTGTTTTGCGCTATTCCAATGGGGATTATCTAAGCCTTTTCAATTCCGCTGCACCGGAAGCTACCATGCGCCAATTGGCTCTGGCGCTATTGGTCGGTTCGTTGTTGATCTTGCCAGCACTTTTTTTCCTGATGAGAACGTTTAAAGGAAGTACTTTTACCGAAGATGCAGAGTAATATTCAATGACTGTTAACGAGTTGATAGGCATCCCGCCTTTTCCACCGTTAAAAAAAACAGGGACATCTACATAGCCTTCTTCAACACTTTCCGCCGCTGGAACGAAACGGTAAAATTGATGAGCATCTTCTTTGCCTTCAATGTTTTTTTTCGGTAAAAAAATGCTTTTACAGCCTCCGTAAGGGGATCCCGCCTATCAGCAAGCCCAGGTTTTATTGTAGCAGAAATGCAAACTTTAAGCATTCATATCGTGTTAGGAATAAGTACCTTTGTGGCACAAATTTGTAACACAAAGATTTTAATAAAAAACAATAAGATGGGATTAGGAAAGGGTTCGAAATTATACAGCATTGCGACATGTAGATGTCCCAAATGTCATGAGGGAAAAATGTTTCCATCGGGGACTTTGTTTCATCCTGCCAAATTCAGCAAAATGAACGACTATTGCCCCGTGTGTGGACAATCGTTTGAACCGGAACCAGGCTTCTACTTTGGCTCCATGTTCGTGAGTTATGCGATCAATACGGCCCTTTTCATCGCTTTTTGGATCATCACCAGCTTTCTGGTGGAGGATATGTCCTTGACCATGATTTTAGGGATCCTGTTTGGCGTGGTCATCGGGCTTCTACCTATTATTTTCAGGGTGAGCAGATCCATTTGGATCAACTGCTTTGTCCACTATGACCCTAAGGCGGTCAAGGTATAGTCTTTAGACCCAGCTTTCCTCCCTGCTCTCCACTTCATACAATACCTGGTCGATCAAGGCCGTGGCCACCGCTAAACGGACGTAGGGAAGACTTACTTTTCCACCTGCGGTAACAAAAATAACCGTGGCCAGCTGTCGATTTCTCTGATAAAGATTTTGATGGAGATGTACCTGTTGGACTTTTTTCCAGTTTAATAAGGTAAATTTTCTGCCAAAAACTCCTGAAAGCCTTTGTAGGCCTGTATCATTTGTATGCCAACGGAAGTTTTGATGCCATTTATACTCATTCCAGACCACGAGGGGATAGATCAATAGCAATATAAGAGCTTGCCAACCGATCCAAAAGGAGAAGCCGAGGAGAGGGATAAAGGTGATCAGCACGGCACTTCTCCATAGACTCCTTTTCCAATAATCGGACTCAATTCTCAGGCTTTTTTCCTCGTGTATGCCTTGGAAGCTTTGGTAACTGCTTGCCAGTTGGCTTACCTTCCCAAAGGAAACCACCGGAATGCGTATGTTGGTCTCTTTGTTTTCCTTATGTCCTACCGATTGCACATGGATCGTCCAATAATCGATTTTCCTTCTTAGCCAGTTGGCCTTCCAGCTGAGTATCTGAATTTTATTTAAGGGGACTATTTTTTTTGTTTTGTCAAAGAGGCCATAGGAGATGATCCATCGGCCATCGGCATCCATGAGCTGGAATCCATAATACTTGACCATGGTGCGGACAATGGAAAACAGCATGGAAAGTACAATAACTGCAACCACCAAGCTGCTCATAAATAGAACCGTTTGACCCATTAGATCCCTCCCATAAGTGTCCATGTAGTCATTGCCTCCAAGGATTTGCCTCAATTCATCGAAGACATTGATGAGCAAGGCCAATAAAATGAAAAAAGCTTCAAGATGGTTGGCGGTCAAACTTAGTTTCAGGAGATCAGGAAAGTCCAGGGAGTAGGTAAGCGTTTTTTGCTCCTGCTCTGTCTCACCCGGGTCAGGAGGCGGAGTCGCTTTTTTTTCCATCAACAGGTGCCTTAATTGCTCTGCTTTTCCAGTGGCCAGGGCATCCAGCTTGGCTTCAATATCATCACTGCCTACACTGTCAAAAGATACCTTGGCTACGCCAAAAGCCTGTTGCCAGACGTTTTGTTCTAAATGAACAGCTTGGATGGAATGTATGGGGATGCTTAAGGTTTTCTTCTTAAGCCAGCCGGATTGTATGACTAAAGTGTCTTCCTTGAGGTGAAATTTTTTAAACCAATAGCCGATCACTGCCCCACCAATGGTCAGGAAGCTAAACCCTGCAATGCCCCACAACAAAGTAAGGGAGTCACTGTCTTTTTCACCCCTAAAAAAGTACACCGCCAATATTGGCCATAAACCCTTGAGCAGGTTGATGGCGGTGCTCCACAACAAAATAAAAATGGCGGCAGGAGATTGCCTCTGGGGTTCCTGCCAATGGTTTATCGGACTATTGTTCTCCATCTCCCTTGGCTTCGAAGCTTATCCACGCTTTGATTTTCTGGGCGGTATCTTCTGTAATGCCGGTGATGGTAAAATCTGCTGCTGAAGAGCCCGCAGTAAATACAGATACCGAAGATAAACCAAATCTTCTTTCCAAAGGACCAGATTGTACGCTCACGTGCTGAATTCTGTTAAGCATCACTATTCTGGTTTTGCGGGTGAGCCAACCAGTCCTGAACAATAGATCTTTTTCCCGTAGGGCATAGCCACTGTATTTATAACTGATATTGATCGCTAGCAGTCTGAAAATTCCCATTAGGGCTAAGACGGTAACTGCAACCGAAATGATGACAGGATTCTGCAGGTTGTCAATAAAGTAAATGAGTGCTATGCCTATGGCCGACAAGATGCCCATGGAAAACAACAGAGACATCCGTTCTACCACTAGAAAATCTTTTTCCAAAGATTGAAAGCTGACCTCTTCTATGCTTGGAAGTTGTTCGGGAGCAATAAGACTATTGGAAAAATTCATGCTTAAAGTTAACTGCATTTTTGTTTAGCGCAAGCAACATTTTTTAATAAGGTATATCCTTTTCGCCCTTTTTAGGGAAACTCCGCCCACAGCCCGTCTGCTAGTACTGGCATCCCTTTTGATAAGAATTTCAAGAGGTTATGCATTTTTCAGTACATCACAATCTTAAACAGACATACCATGAAAAATTTACAATTGTCCCAGCTTCTTGTCTTTGTTCTTTTGGCCACCACTTTGACAGGCTGTGAATTAGTAGGGGATATTTTTGAAGCCGGTGTGTGGGTAGGGGTGGTTGTGGTGGTTTTGGTGATCGTTTTCATTTTTTGGATCTTCCGAAAATTGATGGGCTAACATCATATGTTCTGGCGTAAATGCCTAGGGATCAATATCCGCTCTATCCCTTCAAAGAGCAGTTCTATTAAGACAGCCAGAACTGCTGAAGGAATGGCTCCCTTCAGGATCAGATTGGTATTATTTAGCGCCAGGCCAGTCACGATAAATTCGCCTAAGCCTCCAGCCCCAATAAAGGCTGCCAAAGTAGCCGTTCCCACCGTAATCACCGCTGCTGTACGGATTCCCGCCAGAATAGAGGGCATGGCCAAGGGGAGCTCGACCTGCTTCAATCGTTGCCAATCATTCAGTCCAATGGCCGAGGCTACTTTCTTTAGCTGGGGGTCTACACTCACCAGCCCTATGACGGTATTTCTTAAGATAGGGAGCAAGGCATAGAGAAACAAGGCAATAAGTGCGGGAAGCATGCCTATCCCCAGCAAAGGAATCATCAAGGCCAATAGGGCGATGGAGGGAATGGTTTGCATTATTCCTGCGGCGTACAAGATAGAGTTTGAAAACTTGGGGTTGCGGTACAGGAAAGTTCCCAAAGGAAGAGCTAACAGCATAGCCGCCAAAAGGGACAGTGAAGTCAATTTAAGATGCTCCCAGGTTTTGTCCCAAATTTCCCCCCATTCAGAACCGCCAACCACGGCTATTTCACTGATGATTTTTTTGTTCACAAGAAAATCATGGGCAATTTGTCTATGGCCTTTCTTCTCGAACAAAGCTAAAGCATTAAGTTCCTGCATTTCCACGGCAGATAGGGCTCCGCTAAGTTTGGCCAATGCTTTTTTTGCTTCGGGCGGAAGGGAGGACTGATAAAAAGATACCGCTTGGTAATCTGGAAAGAAATTCCTGTCATCCTCAAGAAGGAGAAGGTCATAGCGGTTTATTTCCCCATCGGTGGAATACGCATCCATTACGTCAATGTTATCTTCCAAAATAGCCTGGTAGGCTAGGCCGTGTTCGAGGGCGGTCGGCTTTTGAAGCAGTCCATAAAATGCAGAGAGGATTCCCCACCCATCCTGACGCTTCAGGAATTCGTGGCTTAAGCCTAACCTAAGTGCGGGATGACTTTTAAGATCTGAGATGTTGGATATACTTAATTGCTTTGCCTTTTCTTTTTTTATCAACAAAGCATAGGTGTTATTGAAGCCGTAAGGATCTGATATTTCTAAGTTGAATCTACTTTTACCCACTTCCTTTGTTGGTCAAGAGAAAGGGTGTCTTTCATTTTTAATATTTCTGCGGAAATGGTGCCGCTGTATTCCGGATAAATATCTATTGCCCCATTCCTTAATCCTTCAAAGATCACAGCGGTGCCTCCAAGGTTGAACCTTTTGTCGACTTCAAAACCCGCATCTTCCAACACGAGGGCGATCATTTCTCCCAACAAGTACCCTTCATTGAAATGTTTTGCCCCAACGGTGATTTTTTCACCGACCTGGGCCCCCAATCCAAAGGGGATCCCCATTAGAAGCCACAAAAAGCCATAGCTGATTTTGTTCCTCATGATCCGGATAAATAAGTATTTTTTAACCCTTCCAATTTGGCTTTGTCACCTGAAGCCTTAATGGTGCCATCAGCAACCCATACAAAATCATCTGCCAATTTGATAGCTTCTTCCCAATCATGGGTCACAATGATGATAGTCCTGCTTTCTGTTGTTTGTATCTCCAATAAGTGGCGATAGATACCTTGTTTGGTAACATAATCAAGGGAGGCAAAGGGCTCGTCCATCAGTAACAGAGCAGGCTGAAGAAGCATGGCACGGCAGAGTCCCGCACGTTGTTGTTCCCCGCCAGACAACTGGTAAGGATACTTGTCCAGATAGGAGGCCGGAAGCCGAACCATGTCCATCAAGGTCTTCATTCTTTGGGTTATTTGGGCAGAGGGCTTTCTACTGATCTTCCCCAACAAACCGATATTGTCCCTGACAGTCATATGGGGAAACAATCCAACATGCTGGACCACATAACCTATCTGTAACCTCAGTTGATGGATGTCATCATAGTCTATGGGTTTTCCGTCAAGAATAACCTCCCCTTCGTGGGGTCGGATCATTCCATTGATCAGCTGCAAAAGGGTCGATTTCCCACTTCCACTCTTGCCCAAGATGACGATGATGCTATCTTTTTTAAAGGAAAGTGTCACATTGGACAATACCGTGTGGTCGCCATAAGCATGTGTGATATGATGAAGCTCGACAAGATTGACGTCAGTATTTAAGGGAATGGGTTTATTGGTAGCGTCAATTGTCATGCATGTAAAAGAATATGTTCGTATTTCCAAAAATGATCCTTCTCCAGTTATATCTAAAATGGCGGCTCACTTTGGTGATTATCTCATCTAAGATAGTGATTCTTAAGCTTCCACCAAACAAGTAAGCTAAGCCGGATATAATCCCACCAGCCACAAAAACATCAAAGTATACTATGGGCATTAATAAAGAGGACTGGTCTGGCATCTCTTTGGGCAAGGCTGATCCAATAAGAATCATCCGACAAGAAGCTTTTGATGCGCCAATCGTCTTCCGTACGAAGATTCGGTGGGATAGACTGAAATCCATCCAGACAGCTAAAATCGGTCAAGTAGTCGTCCAGCCCTAAAGAAGTTGCTTTTAACAAAGCTTCTTTTCTCGTCCAGAACTGGAAAAAGCGCGATAGGGGTAGTGGAGAAGAAGTGATGACTTGAATCTCCGTTTCCATAAAACAATTCGCCAGCAACAAGGGATAGTCGAATCCTGGACAAATGTATTCAATATCTACTCCAATGACGTCTTTCGATACGGCAATAAGGATACAACCGTGGGAATAGGAAACATTAAAATGAACGCGGAGGGATGAATGGAGGCAGGGCTTGTTGTTTATTCCTTTGTGAAATTCGATATCCGAAGGATTACATTCCAAATAACGGGCAAGAATCTGCCTTAAGACCCCCTTTCCTATCACAAACCTCTCCTTGTCTTTTTGCTGGTGATATTTTGACGTTCGTATCGACTCCTCCTCCGATAATAATGGAGAGAGCCGGTGGATTTGATCACGGAAATCGTGTATAGCTATTTTCCAAAGATGAGTTGATAGTAAAGATAGATCAGGAATGCCATTCCAGTTAGGCGGTGAAATGTCTTCGCAATGTATCCGGTTCTCATTGTGCATTGGCGCTGCTCAGTATTTTTTGTAAGATCTCTACAAATTGTTGGTCATGAGGGGGTTCAAACATGGTGGTGTGCTCTCCTTCCATTTCAATCACATTCACTTTCTTGACAAAAGGTTTCCAGCCGAAGTATTTAAAATCCCTTTCATAACTGGTCCGTATTTTGGCTCGGAAGAGATGGATTTCCCCGTCATAGGGCTGGAGTTTATAGTTGTTGGCAGCGCTGACGTGGATGTCCTTGATCCTGTCGATGGTCTTTAGAATTTCTGGCTGGATCTCCTCTTTAATGTATAGTTTACTCTTGATTCTGCTTGCTTTATTGAGAAAGGAATCTTTTTTCAGCCTCTTTAACAATCTGGGATTAGTAAACAACAATTCTAGATCAAACCATCGTTTTCCCATTTCCGTCCTCATTAAGCTCGCCATTCTCCATAGGAGGGAACGTTTTTGAGGGCTCCTAGCTGCATAAGTGTCAAACATGATCAGTGCGGCTATTTTTTTACCCCTGCTTTTAAACTGTTGGGCCATTTCATAGGCAACAATTCCGCCCAAAGAGTAGCCGGCCAAAGCATACGGCCCGTTGGGGTTTTGTGTGATTATCTCATTTACATATTGGGTAGCAATGTCTTCTATGGTGTAGGGAGATTCATCTTTGCCGTTCAACCCAATGGCCTGCAGACCATACAGCGGCTGATCAGGATCCAAATGTTTGGCAATAGAGTAAAAGGGCATGACATTCAGCCCCCTGCCGTGTACGATGTATAGGGGTGTTTTGACTCCCAAGGGCTTAATGGGAACAAGGGCTTTCCACTTCTGGCTTACTTCTTTGGATTCCAAAAGCGTGGAAAACTGTCTTATGGTGGGATATTCGAAGAGAATCGACAGCGGCAACTTAACCCCCGACGCTTTGTCCATTTTGGTCATCACTTCTACAGCAATCAATGAATGTCCCCCCATTTCGAAAAAATCATCATCCAGACCAATGCTGTCGACTCCCAAGGATTGGCTCCAAATCCGCGCGACAAGTTCTTCATTTGGTGAAAAGGATGTTTGGTCGTGGACAGTTTTGCTGTCAGTAGGTGTCTCAGGTTTGGGAAATGATTTACGGTCGATTTTATTGTTTGACGTCAAGGGGAAGCGCTCCAATATTGCCCAATCATTGGGTATCATATAAAAAGGCAACGTTTGTTGGAGCTCCCGCTTCCATTCGGAAATTTGTTCCTGGGAAATTTCAGGATCAGCTTGGGGAACGTTCATTATCAAATAGGCGGCCAACCGTTGCTGTCCAGGGCTGTCTTCACGGGCTAACACAACAGCTTCCTTGATTTCTTTGATCCTTACTAGATGCTGTTCTATCTCCCCAAGTTCAATTCTGTGTCCTCTTATTTTGACTTGTTGATCTACTCGCCCTAAGCAAACTATTTCCCCGTTGGGAAGAAATTTACCCAAATCGCCTGTCCGATACATTCTTGCATGGGGACTTTTGGTAAAGGGATCATCAAAAAAACGTTCCAAAGTAAGATCTTCACGATGCAGATAACCTCTTGCCACTCCCATACCGCCGATGTATATTTCTCCGACCTGTCCTTCGGGCACGAGCTCTTTGTCCTCATTCAGCAGGTACACCTGGGTGTTTGCAATGGGCCTGCCGATAGTAATGACTCTCTCATTCGGATGTAGTTCTTTTGCAGTAGACCAGATAGTGGTCTCCGTAGGGCCGTAGACATTCCAAACAGAATCACATTTCTTTAAAAGTTGGTTTTTGAGGTCTTCGGGTAATCCCTCGCCCCCACACAATGCTTTAATTGGGAAAGGCTTGTTCCACCCCGCATTTTTGAGCATACGCCAGGTAGAAGGTGTTGCCTGCATAAACGTAATCTCGTTTTCCTGCATGCTCTGTAACAGCAGCCTTCCATCTCTCGCCATTTCAGTATCGGCCATGACTATGGTCGCACCAGTGATCAATGGGAGGAACAGTTCCAATCCCGCAATATCAAAAGATATGGTTGTTATGGCCAAAAGCCGGTCTTCCGAGCTTATTCCTGGAGCAATTTGCATGCTCAGTAAAAAATTGGTCAAATTACGGTGTTCTATTTGAACACCCTTGGGGTTTCCGGTGGAGCCGGAAGTATAAAGGATATAGGCGAGGGAATCTCCGTTCAAGGCTATATCTGGATAATGGTTACTTAAGGAAGGCAGTTTAACTAGAATGTCTTCAATGGCTTCCTGTTTGACACCAAGGTCAAGATTGCCGCTTAAATGTCTATGGGTAATAACGTATTTGGCCTTTGAGTCCGTAAGCATATAGCTGATCCTTTCTTGGGGGTATTCCGGATCCAAGGGGAGGTAAGTACCCCCTGCCTTGCTTATACCCAACAAAACGACCACCAGTGTGGGACAACGTTCCATGAAAACGCCGATTATATCTTCGGTTTGGATACCGTTGGCAATGAGGTAGGCTGCGAACTGGTTGGATTGCTCATTCAACTCCTTATAGGTTATGCTTCGATCGAAAAATTCAATGGCAGTCTTTTTCGGGAATTTTAAAGCAGTTTCATGAATGAGCTTCACAAAAGGCGTGTCCGTAGGAAGGTCTTTGGCAGTGTCGTTCCACCGAGCCAAATTGTTATGTAATTGGCTATGAGTTAGCGGAAATTCCCGGAGTTTCATCTCTGGATTCTTCACCATTTGTTGCAGTAGATGGGTGAAATCGTCCATCATTTTCCTCATGGTTTCAGAAGTGAAGAGTTGGTTATTGTAAGTCCATTCCAACACCACAGAATCTTCGGACCCGTTGACGTTCAAGAACAGCTCAAAGTTGAGAAAGGCTTTAGGATTGCTGATCATCTCGTAGTCAAGGCCGTGGAAATCTACCCCTTCATCCTTACCAAAATCAACATTAAACATCACGGGTACTAAGGGGATACGGGACGAATCGCGGGCGATTTTTAGCTTTTTGAGCAGCGAGCCAAAGGTTAACCGCTGATGTTCATAGGCATCGAGGATTTGTGGCTTTCTTGAGGTCAAATAGGCTGCGAAAGTCAATTGACCATTCAATTTACTCCTTATGGGAAGGAGGTTAACACAATGGCCGACCAAGTCGTAGTATCCCAAGGCGGCTTGGCCGGAGGAGGGTAGTCCAATAATCACGTCATTGTCGCCCGTAATACGATATAGAAATACCTCGAAGGCCGTCATTAAGGTGTTTACAAAGGTGCCTCCCAATCCGACACCCAGTTTCCTCAAAGATGTCACAAGGGATGGATCCAAGTTGTCTACCAACCGACTGCTTTTATAGGTTTTGGTTTGCGGACGGGGCTGGTCGGTAGGGAGACTCAGGACTGGAACGCTTTCTTTAAACTGGGTCAGCCAAAACCTTTCGATGTCCTGATAAGCTTTGGTTTCTAGGAACTGCTTTTGTTCAATGGCAAACTCGCTGTAGGGTTTCGGGAGCGGTAGCATAGGATCCTCTCCCCGGACAAAGGCGGAATATAAATGCCCCAATTCCTGCATGACCACGCCTATAGACCAACCATCAATAACCAAATGGTGGCCGGTAAATATAAAATGATATTCTTGCTCGTCGAGCTTCAACAATGTTGCCCTAAATAGAGGGCCATCTATTAAGTTGAATGCATGAACAGCATCTTCCTGTAGTACTTCTTCCAAAGCCGTCTTTTTTACCGGTTCGGGACAGCCCGAGAGGTCTCTATACCGCAACGGATTGGGAAGTTCGGTATAGATGATCATGTACTTTCCATTTCCACTGAAGGAAGATCTTAAAGATTCGTGACGGGCTATTAAATGTGCTAAAGCTCGTTCAAGTGCAGTAACGTCGACTACCCCTGTGAAATGCAAAGAATTGGATTCATTGTAGGCCATATTGGCTTGGTCTCCTCCAAGAGTACAAGACAGCCAAATTTCCAATTGGGGCTCCGTGATTGGAATAACGCTGGAAATGGGTGTGGCAAAAGGATTAAAAGTCATTGTACGTGTGAAGTTAAAAATAGATGCCCATTGTGATTATTCGATAAATATAGTCACCTTTTAGGTATTATTCAATATTCCCTGCAAGGTGTGGGCTAATTTTTGTTCAATTGGGGGGGCAAATATCCTCGTATGGCAACCTTCCGTTTCTACCCTATTTACTTTTCTTACAATACGTCTCCACCCAAAATATTGGAATCCCAAAAACAACTGGGTCGTATTTTGGCGAGAAGCAAATAAATCTTTCCTTCATATGGCGTTATTTCATAATTATTCCTAGCCTATATATGGATTTTTCTAATCCTATTGATGGTTTTTAAGATTTGGATTCCGAACTAGGCCAATAACATGGGAGTCATCCGCCTGTAAGTGCTGTTGTATCTTCTGCTTTTGCTCTAGTTCATCAAAATGGGAACCAACCGTAATATAACGGGGAATCCGGTAATCCATATAGATGATCATGCTCTTCCTGTCTCCATTAAAGGAGCATGTAAAGACTCATGCCGTTTTACAAGGCATCAACTGCCAATTAAATTGCCCGTCTATCCCATTCTCCCCTTAACCCCAATCAGTGTCAGTCATGTTATTTTTCCACTCCTGTAGAATCGCCAAATCATCGAATCTTCCTACAGATTTTGGCCGATGCCCTTACGTTATTTGCAAATAGCCTCCTTCTTCGTCGGGATTAGTCACAAACCAACCTGGATTGCCCTGTTGGTCTTTTCCTAATTTTGCTCCTGGCACAGGAGGAAAGGTAAAATAGTCTCCATAGGGGTGGTTTTCCAGATTTTCTTTGAAGGATGGCTCCTCGTTCTCTCGGCTTTGGCTTGATTTTCCTTTCTTCGGAGATTGACCAGGGGATGAAGGGGTGTCTATTTCCTGGGGCCGATGAAGCGGAGCAGTGTTGTTATTCAACGAAACCCCGTTTTGGGTGATCAACTGCTGGATATGAAGGAGTTGAGCCGATAGCTGTTGTATATGAATGTTGATGGATTCTACGGCTTTGGAGAGATCGGTAGAGCCATTTAGTTGTGCAACTTTTTCTACCGTTGAAGAAACGTCAGGAAGTAGGATTGCCTCCTCTTGAAGAAAATCTTCTGGTAGATTTTTATCGAGGTATTGGGTTAACAGTAAAGGTGTAGGATATTCCTCATTGAGTTTTCTAAAAGTAATCGGCAAATTGAACTCCTTTCTTAAGTTGAGCGCCACTTGCGTCAATAGAAGCGAATCGAGCCCTATTTCCAGAAAGCTTTGGGAGGGATGGTATTCTTCTATTCCTGAAACTTTAAGAACCTCCTTCACCGATTTTTCTATCTGCTGGGTTCTGCTGTCCTGAATGCTGACAGTAGCCGCTTGGGAGGCTGGTTTGTCGGTAATCCTCGCCGATTCCACTGAGAAAATCGGAGCCGGAATCGAAGAAGGGGGATCAACCCAGCAACGGGTTTTGTTATAGGCGTAATTGGGAAGCTCTATCTTGTTTATTTTTCGTTCTCCATAAAAGGCATTCCAATGAGGTTCTACTCCATGCAACCAGACCCGACCCACTGCTTTCAGTAGAGACTTAATTTCAGATTGGCCCTGGATTTTTTCCATTGACGTCACGATTCCACTTCTTTTGGGGTCAAGCTGCTTCATCGCCAATGTAGAGGTAACTTTACCTGGTCCGATTTCAATAAGCAGAGGGTTTTCTAATGAGTTTATGGTATCTAAAGCATCAGCAAACCGTACGGTATGTCTAACATGTTCTGACCAATAAGAGGCGTCCGTCGCCTGTTCATCCGTTAACCAGGTTCCGGTTACTGTTGATACTATTGGTTTTTGTGGTTTTTTAAGCTGAACAGATTGAAGGACGTTTTTAAAATCCTGGATAATCGGTTCCATCATGGAAGAATGGAAGGCATGGCTGGTAGATAACAATTGATAGGGTATTTCATGTTGATCCAGCACTTTGGCAAACATGGCAATATGTTCGTCCTCGCCTGATACCACGCATAACTCTTTACCGTTGACCGCTGCGATGGAAAGTTCGGCTGGCAACAATCGCTCGATTTTTTGTTCGGATACCCTGATGGAAAGCATATTTCCCCTAGGAAGAGCACTAATGAGAGCGCCCCGGGCAGAGATAACTTTTAAGGCATCTTCAAGGCTGAAAATTCCCGCTAAATGAGCCGCCACATATTCTCCTAAGCTATGGCCACACAAGATGGAAGGTTGTACCCCCCAACTCATCCAAAGTTGTGCAAGAGCATATTCGGTAACAAAAAGAGCGGGTTGTGTATAGCGGGTATCCTTTAGCTTTTCTTCTGCTAACTGATGATTGACGGCGGGAAAGATCACCTGCCGGATATCCTCAGCATCAAGGTGTTCTTTCAGGACTTCAGCACATCGATCCACAGCTTCTTTATAAACAGGCTCTTCTTCATAAAGCTCTTTGCCCATATTGATGTACTGCGAACCTTGTCCTGGAAAGGAGAAAACCACTTCTCCAGGGGTTTCGGAGAGGCTAAAGCTTTTGGCCGGTTGATTAACGTCTGTGAGCTCCTGCCAAAATTCCTCCAGAGAGGCTGCCACTACGAACCTTCTGTGGTTAAAGGCCGCACGGGTAGTTTGAAGGGTGAAGGCTACCTCTTCCAGTGATATTGCTGGATTGTTTTTTACAAGTTCCTGCAGTCGGTTCGCATAGGCATCCCTACTTTTAACTGATTTAGCTGACCAGGTAATAAGTTGGTATTTTCTACCCTTCTCCACAGGTAAGGGCTCCACCTTATATTCTTCCAATATAGCATGGACATTGGTTCCCCCTACGCCGAATGAACTTACCCCTGCCCGTCGGGTACCACTGCTTTCCCATTTCCTCAACTTGTCATTGACAAAAAAAGGACTGTTGGCGAAATCGATATGCGGGTTAGGGATTTTAAATCCAAGGGACGGGGGAATCTGTTGATGTTTGAGGCTAAGCACTGCCTTGATAAAACCAGCGACACCTGCAGCAGCGGTCAAATGGCCAATATTGCTTTTTATAGAACCGATGGCACAATATTGCTTATGTTTTTGTTGGCCAAACGCTATGCCTAATCCTTCCATTTCTATGGGATCCCCCAGCGGTGTTCCTGTGCCATGTGCTTCCACATAGCTGATGGATGAGGGCTCCACCTGTGCGTCTTGAAAAGCCATATGAATGGCACCAGCTTGGCCTGTAGCACTTGGCGCGGTAAAACTTCCTTTTTCGCCGCCATCGTTGTTGACACCCACTCCTTTTATCACCGCATAAATGGTGTCCCCATCTTCTTTTGCTTTTTCAAGTTTCTTCAACAAGACCACACCGGCCCCATCGCTGAAGAGTGTCCCAGTGGAGTCTGCATCAAAGGGACTACAATGGCCATTTGCGCTCAACATAGCGCCCTCCTGATATAAATGGCCGCTGTTGATGGGAGAGTTAATGCTGGCTCCACCGGCAAGAGCCAATTCACACTGCCCTTTCCTCAAGCTTTCCACAGCTTGAATTATCGCCAATAAAGACGTAGAGCAAGCGGAATAAACGCTGACAGCCGGGCCTTTTAAATTGAGATGGTAAGCGGTGCGGGAGGCGATATAATCTTTTTCGTTGGCAGACATCACCTGAAACTCACCTATTCTATCCACCAAGTCCTTGTTGTGCTGGACATTGTTCAAATAATAGGTGTTGTTGTAGCTTCCGGCAAAGACGCCAATATCGCTGTGTCCGTTTTGAGGGAAGTAGCCCGCATCTTCTAAAGCTTCCCAGCATATTTCCATGAAGATCCGCTGTTGGGGATCCATCAACTCCGCCAATTTGGGATTGATGCCAAAAAATTCAGGTTCAAATTGATCCGCCTGTCTCACTATTCCCCTAGCTTTCACATACATGGGGTCTTTTTTTAGCGACTTGGGGATGAACGGATCCAAACTCCCTTCGTCAAAAAAGGTGATGGTTTCTTCCCCGTTTTTCAAGACTTCCCATAGCTCTTCAATGGAATCCGCGCCGGGAAAACGGCCCGACATGGCGATGACTGCAATGTCATTATTTTGAGAGGACGAAGGCTTATGCTGCTTATTAAATGACTCTAGCCGCTTGGACTGATTGGGGAATTGGTGGCTATTGATATAAGTCGCCATTCCCGCAATGGTCGGAAACTGATATAACTTGGTGATGGGAAGAATATATCCGAATTGATGCTTAATTTCCGATATGGCTTTTTGTGCCAACAAGGAATTCCCTCCTAACTCGAAGAAATTGTCATCAACCCCTACCTTATCGAATTGAAGGAGGTTAATGAGGATATTGGCAATGTTAGCTTCAATTTCTGTGGAGGGTTTTCTATAAAGAATTCCAAAATCCGGACGTTTGGCTTCCGGTTTAGGCAAGCTTTTTCTGTCCACCTTTCCACTGGGGGTCTTGGGCACATCTTCCAACTGTATGAAATAGGAAGGGATCATATAGTCCGGCAGAAGCGTTATCAGCTGGTTGCGGAGCTGTTTGATGTCGATTTCGGCTTCCCTGTTTACTAAGTAGGCAGCAAGATATTTTTTACCGGGCGTGTCTTCCCTAGCGATTACCACAGCTTGCTGTACGCCTGCCTGTTGAATAAGTGCAACTTCGATGTCTGCCAGTTCTATTCTATTACCCCGAATCTTCACTTGCCCGTCCCTACGTCCGTGAAACTCAATGTTTCCGTCCGGAAGCACCCTACCCAAATCCCCGGTTTTGTACAGCCTTAACGTTTCATTGTTCTGATTTTTCCAGTGGATGAATGCATTGGCTGTGAGAACAGGTTCATTCAAATAGCCATTTGCAGTACATATTCCCTGGATACATATTTCTCCCACTTCACCTTGCGGCAACAGTTCCAATTGATCATTGAGGATATAGATGGTGGTATTGGCAAAAGGTTTTCCTATGGTGGGTATCTCAGGCCATTCATCGGCATCGCCGTTCAGTTCCAATTCTGTCACCCATATGCAGGCCTCCGTAGGCCCGTATTTATTCTTTAAGGGGCATGCTTTTAAAGAATTAAAAAGCGTGGATATATGCGGTGTTATTTTGAGCAACTCTCCTCCGGTAATGACCTCCAATAAGCTTTTGGGGAAAAGATTTTCTTTAATTGCTTCTTCGGCAAAGTACTGCAACTCCACATAGGGAAGATACATACGGTGAATGTTGTGGTCTTCAACGAAGTTCAACAGATTCCCCGAATCCAATCGGTAGTTATCATTAATTAAGTAGAGGGTCCCGCCGGTTATCAAAGGCACGAATATTTCTTCAATAGAGACATCAAAACTCAAATGGCAGAACTGCAGGGTTTTTAGATAAGGGGCTGCCTTAGAATGTTCTTTTTGCCAGAGCAAAAAATTCACCAGACCTTGATGGGGTACACAGACACCTTTTGGTTTTCCGGTCGATCCTGATGTGTAGAGTACGCAGGCATTGCTGTTTTGTTGTTCCACGGCCTCTCCCGAATATAGTTGCTCTGCATCTGAGGGAATAACCCGAAGTCCTAGGTTTTGAAAAGTGGCTGTTTCAGAAGAGATTGACACGCAGACCTTAATCTGAGAACTTGACAGAACCTGTTCAAGCCGGCTTTCGGGAAAATTCGGGTCCAGCGGAAGGTAAGCTTTGCCGGACTTTAAAATGGCCAAAATGCCCACGATCATTTCCAAGGATCGTGTAGTACTCAACCCGATGATTTCTTGGTCCTTTGCAAAATGAAGCAGGGCTTGGCATAAGCTATCCGAACGACGGTTTAATTCCCCATAGTTGATTTGCTGTTCTCTAAAAACAACAGCGGTATCATTCACAAAATGAGGTACCGTATCTTCAAACAAACGGTGGAGGAGGGCTGGGGAGGGTAGATTTGAATTCATAATGTAGCTATTCAGCTAATTGATATTTCTTAAACGGTATTCCAAAAGGAATTTAGGGACTTTAAAAGTAACTCACTTAACTTGGTTGAAATCTATTATTAAAATCGGACAATAACGATTTTTAAATTTAGTAATTTGTAGTATGAATTAAAAAAGTTTTAATTCATAAAAAAGGAAGATACAAACGTTTTCTTACAAATGTAAGGGATTGTTATAATTTCCATATTCTTGCATTCTTTTCGTACCTTTGCCCCTGATTAAAAGTAGCAGAAGAAGGCTACCAAGTAAAACTATTCCATTATCATGACCAGAGAAGTACGTGTACGATTTGCCCCCTCACCTACGGGAGCTTTGCACATAGGCGGTGTCCGAACCGCTTTGTATAATTACCTTTTCGCAAAGAAACACCAAGGCAAATTTTTACTCAGGATAGAAGATACCGACCAAAACCGTTTTGTGCCGGGTGCAGAAGAGTACATCAAGAATTCCTTAGAATGGCTAGGCATTATCCCGGACGAAAGTCCTTGGATAAGTGGACCTCATGGCCCCTATCGCCAATCCGAGAGAAAGCCTATGTACAAACAGTATGCCTTGGACCTTATAGAAAAAGGCCATGCCTACTATGCTTTTGACACCCCTGAGGAACTGGATGCGATGCGGGAAAGGCTTACTGCCGCAAGGGTGGTCTCTCCCCAATACAATTCCATCACCAGAACCCAGATGAAGAATTCGCTGACCTTGCCCGAGGATGAGGTTAAAGCAAGGTTGGCCTCTGGCGAGCCTTATGTGATCCGCGTCAAAATACCCCGAAAGGAAGAGGTAAGGTTGAATGACATGATCAGGGGCTGGGTGCTGGTGCATTCCAATACCCTTGATGACAAAGTATTGATGAAGTCAGATGGTATGCCGACCTACCATCTTGCCAATATCGTGGATGATCATCTGATGGGGATCACCCATGTGATCAGGGGCGAGGAGTGGTTGCCTTCTGCACCACTACATGTGTTGTTGTACAGGTATTTTGGATGGGAGGATACCATGCCTGAATTTGCGCATCTGCCGCTTTTGTTGAAGCCCGACGGCAATGGCAAACTTTCCAAAAGGGATGCTGACAAACAAGGTTTCCCGATCTTTCCGCTGAATTGGACAGACCCTGCTACAGGTGACCGGGCAGTGGGTTTTAGGGAGTCAGGTTATTTGCCTGAGGCCTTTCTTAACTTTTTGGCTTTCTTGGGCTGGAACCCCGGCGATCAAAAGGAAATCTTTAGTATGGAGGAGCTTGTAGACGCATTTTCGGTGGAAAGGATCGGCAAGTCAGGTACAAAATTTGATATCAATAAGGCCAAATGGTACAATGAGCAATATTTAAAAGCCAAGTCCGATAAAGAATTGGCTTCCTATCTTTTGCAGGATATTCAAAAGGAGGGACTTGAGCTGGATCAGGAACAAGCAGTTCAAATCGTCGCACTCGTAAAAGAAAGGGCAACTTTCCCTTCCGATCTAATAAAAGAAGGGCGATTTCTAATACAAACTCCTGAAAAATTCGATGAGACCGTTGCCTCAAAAAAATGGAATCAGGATGCGGTCACCGTACTGTCTGCCTTCAGAAGCAAATTGATTTCCTCCCAAGAAGAATTTTCTCCCCTAGCTGCCAAATCTCTGTTGGAAGCAGCAGCCGAGGAAGAGGAAGTCAAACTGGGCAAGGTCATGCAAGCCGTGAGGTTGGCAGTAACAGGGGTAGGTGCTGGCCCGGATTTATCGGAGATATTCGGAATTCTCGGCAAAGAGGAACTGGTCAAAAGAATAACTTTTGCGTTAGATACTTTAGTGGTTTGAGTGGAAACATAAAGAAAATGGTCATGGCAAAAAAATCCAAAAAAGACGATAATCCAAGGGTAAATGCGGAACTGGAGGGCTTTAAAATGAATATCAATACCTTTGGAGAGATCTCCAGCTCATTTTCGATCGACAAGATCAACGAATTTCTCAACAACAATGTAGATGACAAAAAATTGAGGGACAGGGAAGATGTTGAAGACGTAAAGAAGAAAAAAAAATAAGTGCCTTAAATAGTGGTTCGCTAAACCGTTGGATTGAACGTCCAACGGTTTAGTTCTAAAAAAGAGTAACTGGTGTTAAACTTTAAAATGAGCTGGGTAAAAAATTCGGCGATTCTTACGTTTTTGATATTTTCGGCTTTTTTGGAAGTCCAAGCCCAGACCAGTGTGGGATTCAGAGGAGGATTTACCCAATCAGGTGTCTCTTACCGTCCTGAAATAGCTTCCGTAGCTTATAAGGTTCCAGGAATTTCAGCACCCACTTATGCATTGGTGATAGAGCAATTTTTTGCAAAAAATGCCGGAGCCCAGATAGAATTCCAATATATCACCACCGGGTATGTAGGCACCGATACCTTAAATACCGGTAACGAAACCCGCTTTGAATATATCAAGGTCCCCCTGCTTTCCAACTTCTACCTGGGGAACTCGGGCAGGTTCCATATCAAAATGGGCCCCCATTTTGGTTATTTATTGGGCGCAAAGGACATTTCCCGGGTCATCGAAGGGAGATTGGTTATTCCGACCTATGGACAAGCAGGCGATGATCCGAAGAAATTTATGTATGGACTTACCGCAGGTGTGGGACTTTCAAAACTTTTTGGAAAAAGCACCCTCCAAGCCGAAGTGCGTTATTCCTATGAATTCGGAAGGCCTGAATCGCAGGACAGGATATTTGACATTAACTTTACCAACTTGGAATTTACTTTGGCGTATCTGTTTCAGGTGCTCAAATAAGCAACTTTTCCTTTCCTAAGAAAACCATCATAGCATTTTGTGTCAACTTTAGCCATTGATTTATAAAAAAACCACACGTTATGGAGATCAATAAGTTGAACAAACTTCTGGGGAATGTGGACATTTACCTTTTGGATCAGATACTGAAGGCAAGATTCTCAACGTCAATGAGGATCCTGGATGTGGGTTGTGGGGAAGGTAGAAATACCGTTTATTTTCTCCATGCAGGTTACCAGATTTTTGGTGTGGACCGCAATTCTGTGGCTATACAGATGGCAAGGATACAGGCTAGAACAATCAAGCCAGATTATGATATTCATCGATTTCAAAATGCTTTAGTGGAAGATATGCCTTTTCACCACGCCGCTGTTGATGCCATTATTTGTTCTGCGGTGTTGCATTTTGCCCGCAGTACCGATCATTTTTTTAAGATGATGGACGAAATGATGCGGATACTGAAGCCCGATGGGATGATATTTCTACGGATGGCTACAGGGTTTGGGGGCATATCCGGGCAATCTACCGCTAAAGGGGAAGGTGTCTTTCTACTGCCTGACGGTTCCGAGAGATTTATCCTGACCGAAGAGCTGTTGGCTGAAATCACCATTAAATATCGCCTTCACCATCTTGAAGCGCCCAAGTCGGTCTTAGTGCATGGACAGCGGGCCATGGGAGTTTTTGTTATGCAAAAGGGTTAAATTCAAGTTATTCATCGATGGATCTGCAGTATACATTAGAATTGATAGGGACTTTTGTTTTTGCCATATCGGGAGCCTTGGCCATAGAGGAACGCGAGCATGATCTGTTTGGGGCGGGCTTTACCGGGTTTATCACCGCCATCGGCGGGGGTAGCCTTAGGGATATTCTAATGGGTTCGTATCCTTTGGTATGGATCGGGAATGTATGGTTTCTATATGCCATTTTTGCAGGGATATTGACGACATTTTTGTTTTACAAGACGGTATCCAAACTGAGGAGGACCCTGTTCCTGTTCGATACGGTAGGTATTGCTTTCTTTACCGTGTTAGGAGTAGAAAAAGCTTTAAATTTGGGCTTTAGTGTGGAAGTGGCAGCCATTATGGGCATGTTTTCCGCCGTTATGGGTGGGGTTATCAGGGATACTCTGACCAACGAAATGCCGGTTCTTTTCAGGAAGGAGATTTATGCCTCTGCTTGCCTTACCGGTGCGATCATCTATTGCATTTTTAATCACTGGAACCTAGACAGGGACATCAATCTGCTCATTTCCCTGAGTATTATTATTATTATCCGGTTGCTTGCGGTGAGGTTTAACCTCAGCCTTCCGCGTCTCAAATGACAGGGATGTAGGCCTCGAGCCTTATTGTCCTCCACTCGGAGTGGCTAACGATAGATAACCATTCAAATATATTCTTGGATTATTATTTTGCTCCATTGTCTTTTTTATTAATTTCAGGCCATGTACACAATAAGGGAGGGAAAAAAAGAGGATTTGAAGGCGGTCTTCGCCTTGATCCAAGAGTTAGCTGTCTATGAAAAAGCCTCCGACCAGGTCACCAATACATTGGAGAAAATGGAGGAGGACGGTTTCGGTAATAATCCGGCCTATCACTTTTATGTTTTGTCGAAGGAGGATTCTGGAAGGATCATAGGGACGGCCATCTATTATTATCGTTACAGTACCTGGAAGGGGAAGAGGCTCTACCTCGAAGATTATATCGTCACTGAATCCGAAAGGGGCAAGGGCGCGGGGAAATTGTTGTTTTTAAAAGTGATGGAAAAAGCCCTTGCTGACAACTGTACCGGTATGATGTGGCAGGTACTGGATTGGAATGATCCAGCCATAAATTTTTACAAGAAATTCAATGCAAGTATTGAAAGCGGCTGGTACAACTGCCATCTCCAATCCAAAGAGATAAAGTTGATGGTGGAGAACGGAGTAATGGATTAAATACTCTAGCCAGGCGCAGGGCATCGGAAAATGTTATGGCTGTTAAAACTATTCTACCAGCTGTAACAGAGAGCGGAAAGCCACATAATGGTTGCCGAATTGGAGTTTTAGTTTTTGCTGAAGTTCTGGGGCATGGGAGGCCTGATATTCTTGGATTTCTTCCAGGCTCTCGGCATAATATTGGGCCGAATAATTAACCCCTTCTTCCACTTCGTGCAATAATTTGAAAAATTTACTCTCGGTGAACAATCCTGTCGCCATGACCTCTGGGATGTGGATTTGCTTCATCCATTCTACGAACTCTTTTTCCTTCTCCAGGTCTATGTTGACGGTCACACTGTATAATATCATGGTATGTCGTTTTCTTCAGCCCCAAATATAAGTCTATCCGATAAATCCTTCTATATCTTTATTGTATCTTTGGCAAATTTATGAAGCGCCTATTTACCCTTATTTTATTTTTTGCCATACAATTTTCTTGGGCGCAGCAAGCGGTGGAAAAGGACAGCTTTAACATGCCCGGGATTGTCGAAAAACTGTTTGACACGGCTGATCGCATGGTGGATAGGTTTAGTGGAAAAAGCTGGATTTTTATACCTGCGTTGACCTATTCTCCTGAGACAAGTCTAGGCATAGGGGCGAGAGCAATCAAGGTTTTTAAACCAAAGGAGGATATCAACGGTAGACCATCCACCATTCCTATTACTTTGCTTTACACCTTGAACGAGCAGGTGATCTTTACTTCAGCGCTCGACTTATGGATGAACGGAAATGCAGATCATCTTTATGCCCGCTTGGAACTTTCGGATTATCCGTTTAAATTTTATGGTATAGGTGATGATCCGGGAGCAAAAAGTGAAGAAGATTATGCCTCCCGCTCTGTGCAGGTACAATTTGGTTATCAGAAACGCCTTGCATCGGCATTATACTTGGGCCCTCAATATAAGTTTACAGCAGGAGATATTTACAGAAAGGAAGTGGGAGGGCTATTGGATTCAGGGCGACTGTTGGGAAGCAATGGCCAAAGGACTTCAGGAATAGGCTTGGTGGTTAATTTTGATACCCGGGATAATATTTTCCAACCCGGCAGAGGATCCTTTCACCAGGCCAGCTTCATGAGTTTCCAATCTTTTTTAGGGAGTGAATTTACATTTAGCCAATACCAATTGGATCTTAGAAAATACAAAACAATTTATGACAGGCAGGTATTGGCCGTACAGGCTTGGTTTAGCGTTACCACGGGAAATGCACCTTTTCAACAGCTTTCCCTGCTTGGTGGAAGTGATTTGATGCGAGGATATTTCGAAGGGCGATATCGGGACCGGAATGCCATGGTATATCAGGCTGAATACCGGGTTCCTGTATATAGAAAGCTTGGACTGGTGTTTTTTGGAAGTGCAGGACAGGTGGCGGCTAAGCTTTCCACATTTTCATTTAACAGGTTAAGATACGGTGGCGGCTTAGGTTTCCGCTACCAATTGACCGAAGACGGGCTAAACTTGCGGCTTGACCTTGCTTATGGGAACCAGCGTGCTTTTTATTTTGGTCTCAATGAAGTGCTTTGAGCGTCGGAAAGTTTGAGCTAGTCAAACCGATAGACCTTTCTCTTGTTCAATCCCTCCGTCGATCATCCTGTTTAGTGCCCAAGCCTTATCTACTGGACTTAATAGGAGGCATCTTTCGTTTTATTTAAAAATATAAGTCACTCCGACATTGGCCACAAAATTTTTCTTATCATAGCCGGGAACCCAATACTCGTCAGGACTATTGATGATAAACCATTTATAGTTTAAGGAATTGACGAACTGGAATTTTGAATAAACCAAAATATTCCCAAAACGCCAGTCAGCCACCAAGGAAGGAACGATGTCGATATATTTCACCCGCCAGTCCTTAATATCCTCAAACCTTTTGTAATAAAAGTCATTGTTGTAAACGATTCTTTCAACATGGAATCCTATTCTGTTAAAATCCTTTACCCAGGCACCTTCCAGAAAAAGGACATTGCTCCCAGGATCATTTCCTGCCCCTAACACCTGCCCCCGATGTGTGTAACCATGCCTAACGTGCGGATGGGTGTACCAACTGTTTTTGTCGAAGATGGTTTCCCTTACCGTCTGGCCGGTTTGGGTCATTTCTGCGCCTAATTGTATATATTGATGCTGTTTACCTATGGGGATCAAGTTGGAGAAACCAAATGTAAAGGCTCTTGTCAAGTCGGGATTGGTGATAAAGTCACTGAATTTCCTATTGTTGCCGTTGCTGCCATATTCCCCATAAAATTCAAAATGGCCCCGGGTGTCCATCCACCTGAAAAATCCTGAACTCAGTTGATTTCTTTTTGCTACAGCGGTATTGAGTATGGATGCACTTCCTTTTCCACCATTGAAAATGGGCAGATAATCGGCGAAGGTATGCATGTCATTGTGGTACATTTGAGACACACTGCTGTATCCCACAGACAAACCGGGTACCCACTTGGGCTGATAGGCTAACACCAGTCCTGCAAGGTACCGCCAGTCATTGTCTCGCTTAGGGACATAGAGTGGATGCTGGCGATAGACATAATCCGAATGGGGCGGTGTGTAACCAGAATTCTGCAGCTGCCCAGCGATCAACTGACCCTCAAAACTACCGATTCTGGTGGCCACTGGTTTCCTCGTATTAATCGTCGCGTGTAAAAATCCAGGTGCATTGTTGCTCATGACCAACGAATTCCTCCTGGCTGGCCCCCACCAGATATTTTCGGTGGATAGGCCCATGGAGATAGAACCAAGATTATAGCGGATACTGGATTGGCCGGGGAGTAGGTTGTTGTAATTCCTTTGTCCAAACCGCTCCGGAATATCCATAAAATTCAACCATTCGTAATATTCCCTCCAGGTACTCCCGTCATGGGCTATGGGAAAACCTTCGAAGTCTTTGTTTTGTGCCAATAGCACTTCCGGTTGGAACTGTATACTCAAATTGTCAAATTCGTAATAGATGCCTCCCGTTAGAACACTCTGCAGGCCCACATTCGGGATCATCAAACCGTTATTTATTCCAAAAGGCAGTTTAGAATTGTATTGCATCCGGATACTGGTCGGCATTATCCTGAAAGTCTCTCTGCCGTTTTTCGTGACTACGGTGGTTGTGGACTGTTCTAAATCGGTAAAGGTGCCGTCTACATCTACGCCATTTTTCTTATCAAAGGCGATTGCAGGAAAGATAGGCCGAACCGAAAAGCTGAAGCTGGAATCGACCTTGCCCAACAATTGCTGTCTTCTGAGATAATCTTCCAAAACAGGGCTGCCCACTGGCAATGATTGAGCCTCAGACCATAAGGGCTTTAGGCAGGTTATGCACAGAAAGATTGAAAACAGAATTTTTGTATTCATAGGTTTGAAAGTATATAAATAGTACCCATGTATGGCTGTTTTATTTGACGGTGAGGGTATTCACTTCAATTTTAGAAATCGACCAACTTTCATCACAAGCCGGATCCGGGGCATTTTCCTGCCTTAGTCTATCTCCGATGAGAATAGCGAGATGGTCGTCATTGTGATTAATACGCCGGGTAATGGTATACTTGCTAGTCCATCCAGGTACATTTTTATACTGACAGCGCCCGGGTAAGTTCTTGTCGAATGCCCCGGTCTTTGGCTCAAAGGTTCGGGGGTAATTTTCTGGGAAAGATTGGTATATGCAGTAATTGGATCCGCAGGGAGAGCTGGAAAAAGTGGTATGGATAATCTCCTCCCCATCTAAGTGCAAATACCAGTAATCGGGTCCTCCGACATTATCGGGATTGCCGTCCCAACTGTCATGGACCAATAATTCTATGGTGACTTCTACTGTGTTGTGCTTGGGTAGGTTGGGCAGGCTTAAAGCAATTTCTTCGTTATGAAACCAGCCAAGAACGGTGTCCCCGTTAAATTCGTGCCATTTGGCATTGGTTATTGGGCTGTTTTCATCACTCTTGGAAAAGTTACTTGAATAGACGGTAACGCTTTCCATCAATCTATCTTCGCAGGAAGTGAGGGCTACAGCGAGAAAAAAACAGCCCATTACCGTCAAAAAGACCTTCCACTGGATATAATGCTTCATATATGTTTCACCGCTTGTTGCAATAAAAATTTTGAAATTAAAGGTGCTTGTTCTTCCTGTGTTTTGTGTTCGTTTTAAGAAACTAAAGGAGAGAAATGTCTCACAAAGAAAACAAAATATTTTAATAGTAGCTAGCTTACAGTGGGAAGACGGCAGTGATGGCTTTGGGGCTACAGGTTACAACAATCCGTTAGCTTCTTTATCCTATCACAAGTTGGCAACCCTCAATCCATATAGTAAACCCTTTTTACTCTATCGCTGATATTGGTAAGCAACTCGTAGGGAATGGTTCCTATAGTTTCGGCAAGATCAATCACCGAAGGATATTTGCCGAATATTACCACTTCGTCCCCCACGCGAGCGTCTATCCCTGAAATATCGACCATACACATGTCCATGCATACGTTGCCTATAATGGGAGCCTTTTTGCCATGGATTGACACATATCCCTTTCCATTGCCGAATCTTCTGTCATACCCGTCCGCATAACCGATAGGAACAGTGGCGATTTGGCCATCCTCCTGCATTTTCCCCATTCTTCCATATCCGATGCTTTGCCCTTTGGCAAGGTGCTTGATTTGGGAAATCGAAGTTTTTAAGGTACTTATAGGAAGTAGGGCTTGGGTAAACGTCCCGGTTACCTCAATTCCATACAGGCCAATCCCCAGCCGGACCATGTCCAATTGATGTTCGGAATAATGCAATATACCCGCTGAGTTCAGCGCATGCAGCAATACGGGATAGTTTAAAAAGGACTTTACCTGTTCACCCATTTCCAGGAAATCCTTTAGCTGGGTCAAGGTATATTCCTCGTGCACTGCGTCGTCTGCTCCCACCAAATGGGTATATATACTGCTGATCCTCAATTCCGGATACTGCCGTATCAGCTGGCCCAACTGCTCGATGTCCCCTTCCTCAAAGCCCAATCTATGCATCCCCGTATCCATATCCAGGTGGATGTCAAGGCTGGTTGCGTTGGCTTGGCAAAACTTCCCCACTTGGCTAAAAAAATCCAAACTATATACCACCGGATCCAAACGGTACTTGAGCAGATTGTGGAAGCCTTCCCTATCCGGATTGAGGACCATGATGGGCAGGTGAATGCCGTGGTTACGAAGATAAACCCCTTCATCCGTATAAGCCACTGCAAGGTAATCGGCCTTAAGTTGCTGCAGTTGGTTGGCGATCTCCAGTGATCCGCCTCCATAGGCAAAGGCCTTTACCATCCCCATTATTTTGGTCCGTGGCTTGAGCCTGTTTTTGTAGAAATTGTAGTTGTGGCTTAAGGCATTGAGGTTGATTTCCAGCGTAGTGCCATGGATTCTTTCCTGCAGGTAATTCACGATGTCTTCAAACCCAAATTTTCTAGCTCCCTTGATCAAGACCAAATCATTGGCGAAATCCTGGGGATTGACTTCCCTGATGAGGCTGGCCGTGTCCTCAAAAAAGAGGGAGTCGCCCGTGAAATAATGACGGACTTGCTGGATCTCTCGACCTACGCCATACAGAAAATCAATTTGATAGTGTTGGATGAGCTGGCCGACCTGTTCATATACCCTTGAACTTTCCCCTGCTTGGGGCAGGTCAGAAAGGATAAGGATATTTCTGGTTTTGGGCCTTTGGTTTTGAAGGAATTCCAGGGCAATTCCCAGGCCTGCGACATCATTGTTATAGGTGTCGTCTATTAATGTGCTGTTATGCACCCCGTGTTTTACGGTAAGCCTCATCTCAACCGGCTTAAGTTCCTTTATACCTTCATTGATGTCTTTCGGCGCCATTCCTAAGGTGAGACAGGTGATGATTACATGTCTTAGGTTTTCCAAAGAGGCCTCATCCGTAAATCCTGTATGGAAGGTGTAAAGGCTAAGGTCTGGCTGTAAGAGGATGATTTTTGCATGGTCGGCATTTTTCTTGACAGAGAGCGTATAATCAGCCCCCGGCGAAGCGGACCAACAGACCAGTCTCTCTGATGGGAAATGATTTTCAAGGAATTGGGCAACTTCAATCTGGTCTTTTCTATAGATGATAAAACGCGTGTGGGTGAACAGTTTTAGTTTCTCTTCCAGTTTCTGGCTGTTGTTGATAAATCCTTCGTCATGGGCGGTACCCAAATTGGTAAATAGGCCTATCGATGGTTGAATCATTTTTTCCAGCTTCTCCATTTCCCCCACAGTAGAGATCCCTGCTTCCAAAACAGCGATCTTGTGGTAAGGCTCTATTCCTAGGAGGGAAAGAGGTACGCCTATCTGGCTGTTGTAGCTTTTTGGGCTTTTGGCCACATTGTGCATGGTCCCGATCAGGAGGCCTAGCCATTCCTTGACGATGGTCTTCCCATTGCTCCCTGTGATCCCCACTACCGGTCCGTGGAAGAGGGAGCGGTTCCGTTGGGCTATGGATTGAAGCGCCACCAAAGTGTCCGAAACAGCAACTACGTTTGCGTCGGGGAGTTCAACTTCTAGCTGAAAACCATTGTCTACGATGAAATTGCGAATCCCCAAGCCGTAAGCGGAAGCAACGAATGCATGTCCATTAAAATTAGGTCCCTGTAATGCGATAAAAAGACTGTGCGAGCCAATGATGATTTTACGGGAGTCTGTGACGATATGGTCTACTGAATCTGAGGATCCGCTTTGGATCAAATTTCCAGAAACGATCTTCAAAAGTTCTTTTAAGGTTATTGTATTTATCATCTTACTTCTTAACTTGTTTTTCGATCGACAGCTTTAAGGTCAAAAGGATTTTGTCAGGACAATCACAACCTTTTAATCGTTTCATTAATAGTTGCTTCTTTAATTTTTGCATTTCGTCAGCAATAAAAACCTTTCTTTTTGGATAATATAATATAATTTGTATATTTGAAAACCTTATTTTAAAAACAACGAGACAAAGACACCAAACGACATGCTTCTGTTGCTAAGACGAAATAAAATTTTATTTTCATGTAGAAAAGCAGGGATCCTAGGATTTTTATTTTGTGTAGCTGTCTCATTTAATGCCTTGGGTCAAGAGGAGAGAATAAGGGCAATTTCAGATTCTCCCACCACCTATGAAAGAACGGATGACCGTGCAGATTCATACCCTTCAAGTGTTGAGAAGAATAACGGGGAAACGGAGCAAAAGGTGCCCTTGCAAAAGAAAGAGAACAAAGAACATATATATAAGCAAAAAGGCGAGAAGGATGTAAAGAATGAAGGTTTGTCGACGCTGTCATTCAATCTTTTCCTCTATGTCGTAGATAGGTTCAAAGAAGACAATTAATCCAATTACCAATAATCCCAGAAACAGAGGGGGCATTTAATGCCCCTTTCTTTTTTTAAGGTTCAGCCAGAAAGGCATCAATATCCTGAATAGAGATTTTGTTTTCATAGAACGCGCTTCCAAAAACTACTCCATTCAGTCCCATTAGTTTGAGTGTCCTAAAATCGTCTACATTTCTTACCCCGCCGCTTGCGACCAGGCAGATGTCTGGATACCTTTCCGAGATGGTTCTATACAGTTCAAAATTGGGACCGTCCATCACGCCGTCCCTCGAGATGTCCGAACATTTGAGATATTTCAAACCCCTTTCAAAAAAGTAGTCAATATGGTCAAATAAATCGATTTCTGTCTTCCTGATCCAACCCTGGGTTTTGATTTTGTTATCTACGGGATTGATATCTGCCGCGAGTTTGATTTTCTCTCTGCCATAGGATATGATCCATTGGGTGAATTTATCGGGATTCTGGACAGCGATAGAAGAAGCGGTAATGGTCTGTGCCCCGTATTCAAAAGCCTTGTTGACATCTCCATCTGTGGTGATCCCCCCGGTAAAGTCAATCCTTAAGCGGGTATGGCTGGCGATCGTCTCCAAGATATGGTAGTTTTTTGGCTCTCCTCTCTGAGCACCGTCCAAGTCGACCAAGTGGAGTTGGGACATGCCGTGATCTTCAAAGGACTGTGCCAGCTTCAAGGGATTATCGGAGATAATTTCTTGAGTGGAAAAATCCCCCCGTATTAGGCGGACACATTTGCCCTTATAGATCCAAATAGCAGGTATAATTTCAAACATATTTTTTTATTTGTTAAAGTTCCGGGTAAATCCATCCCGATTTTTCTATTCTTAAAGGCTATCTCTTACACCTGATGTCTCATCTGGCTCTGGAGTTTCCTGTTCACCTCCACCAATATACGACGGTTGTTATAAAGGCATGAAGGAGCAATCGACCTCAATATACTTCTTCTACCCCAAATTTATCAATGGTGAAAAACACCCGGTCTTTTTCGTTAAACTTTTTTCTTGGATTGGCTCGGATGCTGACCCTACGGCCTTCATCATCTGCCAGCTGGATCATCTGGTGGTCTCCCAGATACGCGACGCTAAAGAGTTTTCCACTGAGATGCTGTACATCGCTCCGCAATATTTTTGCATGTTGCGGCCTGAAGTACAGCCGCACCTTGTTGTTGTATTCTGCTGATCGTGCATCTTTTATAAAACCGAAGGGGGTGTAGAAGCCCTCCAGCGTAGGGGTAGCAATGATTTCATTCCTTTTCCCGAAAAAATTCGCCACATAGGGGTTGGCGGGATTTTCATACAAATTCTCAGGGCTGTCGATCTGTTGCAGATATCCTTTGTGTAAAATGGCAATCCGATCTGCCGTCGACAGGGCATCTCTGGTGTCATGGGTTACAAAGATAGCAGTGATCCCGGTGTGCTTGATGATCTGCCGAATATCTTCCCGGACCTGATCCTTAAGGAGGGCATCCAGATTACTGAAGGGTTCATCTAAAAGAAGAATTTTGGGATTGGGCGCCATGGCCCTTGCAAGTGCTACGCGCTGTTGCTGGCCACCCGATAGCTGATGTGGATAATTGTTATAATTTTCTTTGAGATCCACCATCTTCAAGGTTTCTTTGGCGATCTTTTCCGGATCACCGTCGACATCATGAAGGCCAAAACAGACATTTTCAAGGATAGTAAGGTGGGGGAACAGCGCATAATCCTGAAAGACCATTCCTACCTTTCTTTTATGGGCAGGAACGGATAGTCTTCCATCGACAATTTTTTCTCCGGAAAGAAAGATGCACCCGGATTCGGGATGTTCTAATCCTGCTATTAAACGCAACAAGGTGGTTTTTCCCGATCCGCTTTCACCCACCAAAGCAAGAATTTCTCCTTCGCTGACTTTAAAAGACACCTCTTGTACCGCAAAATTTTCAGCTTGATGGTATTTTTTACTAAGTTTTTGAAGCTCTAGAATCGTCATTGGATAAACCTTTGTCTTTAAATGTTCCTTACTCTTATCAACCTGTTCAAGAATATAATCGGTATTATTCCGGTAAGAATTATCACCAGCGCCGCATTGGCAGATTCGGCTATCATTTCATTGGTGGCCATGTCAAAGGCTTTAGTGGCCAAGGTGTGGTAATTAAAAGGCCTAAGAATCAAAGTTAGGGGTAATTCCTTTAATACATCGACAAAGACGAGCAATATACCAGCAAACAAACTCGGTTTTATCAGTGGAAGATCAATTTTGAAGAGCGTTTTGTTCGTTCCGGCACCCAGGAGCCTGCTGGCTTCATTTACATGGATGCCGACTTTCTGGAATCCTGACTCGATTGGATGGAAGCCTACAGCCATAAACCTGACCACATAAGCAAAAACTACCAAAAAAAGAGATCCTGTAATCCATAGACCGCGCCCATCCGAGGAGAAGTGGCTCGCCAGATATTTGTCCAACTCCAAGACCGGGACCATGATCCCGATGGCAATGACCGCACCTGGCACAGCATATCCGAGAATGGCTACTTTAGTGGCATTTTTGACCCACTTGATGGGGTTGAGACGTAGGGCGTACAAGAGAATGACGGATAGCAGGACGATGACTATCCCTGAACTGATAGCCAAGGCAAAGCTTCTATAAATTAAGAGAAAAAACTCCCGATCGATCACTTTTTGATAAGTAAGGAATACCCAGTTCAGCACCTGCATAAACGGTATGAAAAAGCTCACAAGAAAGATGAAGGTACAGATCCCGGACATCAAATACCGGAGGGGTTTCGAAAGGTTGCTTTTTTCAGCGGGTTTGTTGGTTGGATTGGAGGATACATACCGGCTGTTCCCACGATGTAAATTCTCCAAAAAGAGGAGGGCAAAGACAAAGCACATCAGCGCAACAGCCAGATGGATGGCAGTGGAGATATCGCCCATAGAAAACCATGACCGGAAAATCCCAGTCGTAAAAGTGTTCACACCGAAATATTTAACCACCCCATAGTCGTTGAGCACTTCCATCGAAGCCAAGGCAATCCCACCGACAATCGCAGGTCTTGCCATCGGCAAAGCCACCTTAAAGAAGGTTCTGGACCTGCTGCTCTTCAAGAGGGAAGCGGCTTCCTGCAGCGTCTTCGACTGTTGGGAAAAAGACGCTCTGGAGAGAAGATATATGTAAGGATAAAGGGTGATGGACAGGATGAAAATCGCCCCGGGGAGGTTCATGATATCGATGATGCCCCCATTTACCTGAATGTCCAGGCTGTTCCTCATAAAAGACTGGATGGGCCCTGCGTAGTCCAACAATCCGGTATAGGTATAGGCCATGATATAGCCCGGAAATCCCAACGGTAGGATCAATAGCCACTCAAAGTATCTGCGGCCGGGGAAATTGTAGCTGGATACGATCCATGCGGAACTTACCCCCAAAAAAAAGGTACACAAAGCTACCCCAATCAATAGCAACAGGGTATTGATGAAATAATCGTAAAGCAGATTTTCCTTTAGATGGCTCCAGCTTTCTCCCGGCGGGTCGAAAATGTTAAAAAAAAGGGTGAGGATAGGAATGGTAATTACCAAGACAACAAGTAATGCCAATCCTATCCATTTATTCCACCAATAGTACTTCAGTTTTGTTAGTTCCAAAATAGTCGCTTCCTGACTTCATTATTTCCAGCCTACACGGTCAAAAATCATGACGGCATCACTGTTTTTTTCACCCAATATGGATAGGTTAATATCGTCGGCTTTGAAATCGCCCCAAGACTTGTGCAAAGATGCCGTTTCCACTTTAGAATTAATGGGATATTCGAAATTAAGATTGGCCAAAACCGACTGAGCTTCTTCTTCTGAAAGATATTCGATTAGCCTGATCGCATTTTCTTTATTGGGAGCATATTTGGTGACGCCAATGCCCGAAATATTGATATGGGTACCCCTATCGGCTTGGTTGGGAAAGAAGATCGCGATTTGCTCTGCCGCCTTTCGCTCCTCCTGGTTTTCATCATTTAACATGAGGCCAATGTAATAGGTGTTGACGATGGCTATGTCCCCTTCCCCTCCCGCTACGGCTTTTACCTGGTCACGATCACTTCCTTTTGGATCCCTGGCCATATTGCCCAGAACGGCAGCGGCCCACTGTTCTGCGGCTTCCGTGCCATTGGCGGCGATGATAGAGGCCAAAAGAGACTGGTTGTAAATATTTTCCGAGGAGCGGGTTAAAATTCTTCCTTTCCACTTGTCAGACGCCAGGTCTTCATAGGTGCTCAAATCCTCGGGATTGACGCGGTCTTTGCTATAGGCGATGATTCTGGCGCGATAAGTTAATCCGGTCCAAAAACCGTCAGGGTCACGGAATTTTGCGGGAATGTTTCGGTTGACAATATCCGATTGGAAGGATTGAAAAAGTCCCTTTTCCTCCGCACGGTACAATCGTCCTGCATCCACGGTGATCAATATGTCTGCCGGAGAGTTGGCACCTTCCAGTTCGAGTTTTTGGATGAGCTCGTCGGCACTGGCATTGACTACGTTGACCTTAATACCGGTCTGCTCCGTAAACCGGGCAAAGAGTTCTTGGTCGGCCGCATAGTGACGGTGGGTATAAATATTGACGACTTCATCAGAATCGCCAGCGCAGGACCACATGGAGAGGGATAACACGCTTACACAAATAACTCGGAAGAATGATTGGTTCATCACTGATTGTTTATTAAGAAAATCAAAAATAACCATTATTTATACTAAATCTAAATAAAGAAAAAAAGTTTTTATATTTGGGGAGATTTTCACGCAACAACAATTTATTGATTCTTATTCTTTTTGGCCTCAAATGACGATTCAACAACTAGAGTATATCCTTGCCATTGACAAATACCGGCATTTTGGACATGCCGCAGAGGCTTGTTTTGTCACCCAGCCCACCCTGAGTGCGCAGGTAAACAAGTTGGAAAGGGAACTTGATATCCTAATTTTTGACCGTTCCAAGATGCCGGTGATCCCCACGGAGATCGGAGTTCAACTATTGGAGCAGGCGAAGCGGGTAGTTTCTGAAAGCAAAGGAATCTATGAAACCATTGCCCAGTTGAAAGGAGAAATTGGGGGAATGATCAAAATCGGCATAATACCCACCCTGGCACCGTACCTGTTACATTTGTTTGTAGGAAAATTTCTTGAAAAATATCCTAAGGTTCAGCTTCAGGTAGAGGAGGTGATCACTGAAGAAGTGGTCAAAAGGCTAAAGAATGACGATTTGGATCTTGGGATTGTGTCCACGCCTCTAGATGAGCCGGGTATAGTGGAAAAGCCCATGTTTTATGAAAAATTCTACGCCTATTTTTCCAAAGGCCACCCTTTGTTGGGGAAGCCCTCTATTGAGGCCGGTGAACTCTTGGGCAAGGATCTGTGGGTGTTGCAGCAGGGCCATTGTTTAAGGGAACAGGTGTTGAGCATCTGTGACCAAAGTAAGTTTCAAAGAATGAATTTCCATTACGAAAGCGGCTCATTGGAGGGGCTGAAAAATATGGTGGACCGTTACAAGGGCGTGACCTTATTGCCTGAACTTGCTACGTTGAATCTGAATCCGGAGGAAAAATCGAGGCTTCGTCCGTTCAGCGGCAATCAGCCCAGCCGGGAGGTAAGCATCATTTTGACGAGGTCCTTTTTAAAGAAAAAACTCGTTGAGCTGTTGTATCAGGAGATTGTCAGTGCCATACCTGAAGGGATGTCCAACAAGGTGCAGGGGCGGGTCGACTGAAGGCTTATTCTTTTAAAATCCGTGGAATTGCCTTTTTTAAAATGTAATTTTGCCATGATCAATAAAAATTCAGCGATGTCAGTAAAGCAATATATTCAAGAGAACAAGGATAAGTTTATTAATGAGCTTTTGGACCTCCTCCGGATCCCATCCGTCAGCGCCGACACAAAGTTTAAAGCAGAGGTGTTAAAAGCAGCGGACTTTGTAAAGGAAAGCCTGATAAAGGCCGGTGCCGATAAGGCAGAAATCTGTGAGACAGCAGGATACCCCATTGTATACGGAGAAAAGATGGTCGATCCTTCAGCTCCTACGGTATTGGTATATGGCCACTACGATGTGCAGCCGGCGGATCCCTATGAATTGTGGGATTCACCGCCTTTTGAGCCGGTCATCAAAAATACGACACTGCATCCTGAGGGGGCGATTTTCGCCCGTGGATCTGCCGATGATAAGGGGCAGTTTTATATGCATATCAAAGCCTTTGAGGCCATGATGAAAACCGACGGGCTGGCCTGTAATGTGAAGTTCATGATCGAAGGCGAAGAAGAGGTGGGATCCAGCAATTTGGAGACTTTTGTCAAAGAAAATAAAGCCCTTCTTAAGGCTGATGCGGTCCTGATATCCGATACCCATATGATTTCATTGGACCATCCTTCGGTGACGGTAGGACTCCGGGGGCTGGCGTATATGGAGGTTGAAGTGACCGGTCCAAACAAGGATCTTCACAGCGGTACGTTTGGGGGAGCGGTGGCCAATCCGCTCAATGTACTTTGTCGCATGATTGCTTCCCTGCAAGATGACCAGGGGAGAATTACCATACCGGGATTCTATGATAAGGTAGAAGAACTTTCGGCTGCCTATCGGGAAGAATTGAACAAAGCTCCCTTTGATGAGGAAGCATACAGAAGAAAATTGGACGTCGTGGAAACGTCCGGCGAAGCGGGCTATACCACAATCGAACGTACAGGCATCCGACCTACGCTGGATGTAAATGGCATTTGGGGAGGTTACACTGGGGAAGGTGCGAAAACCGTGCTCCCTTCAAAGGCTTATGCTAAAATATCCATGCGACTGGTTCCAAACCAAGATTTCTCCGAGATCTCCGATTTGTTTGAGAAACATTTCAAATCCTTGGCCCCTGCCTCGGTTAAGGTAAAAGTAAAACCCCACCACGGAGGACATCCCGCTGTAGTGTCGACCGACTCTAAAGCGTACCGGGCGGCGGAAGCGGCCATTATGGAAGTGTTTGGTAAGAAGGCGATCCCGACGAGAGAAGGCGGTTCCATTCCCATCACTTCTTTGTTCCAAAAAGAGCTAGGGGTTGATCCCATCTTGATGGGCTTTGGATTGGATACTGATGACATCCACTCTCCCAACGAGCACTACGGAGTGAAAAATTACCTATTGGGTATTGAAACCATTGCCTTGTTCTTTAAACATCTGAAGGAACAATAAGCCCAATCCGTTGATTATCCGGTAGAGGAGAGGAACTTATATCCAGTTTTCAGGCTTAAATAATCGTGGCCTAGCTGTCATTTCCGCAGATTTTGCAGTAGTTGCAGGATCTGCGGAATTCGCAGGTTGCGACGCCTACCCTAAATTCATAGCAAAACCAATCTCGATCCATGCCAAAAACGGTGAAACTTCTTTTGAGCCTGATTTTTTCTATCCTGCTGGCTTCTTCTTCCTTTGCACAGATCATTTCCCCCCCCAAATGGGACATTCAAATTTCTGATAAAGAAGCTAAGGTGGGGGATGAGATTGAGCTGGTATTTAAGGCCAAAATCCCTCTCAACTGGTACATTTATTCCAATGACTTTGACCCTGACCTAGGACCTTTGTTGACTGAGCTAAGTCTTGAAGACTCTCTTGGGGTAAAAAGGGCAGGGAAGCTGAAGGCCATTGGGCCAAAGACCAAATTTGAAGAAATATGGGAGGGCGAGGTTACTTATTTTGATGGCGAGGGAGAGTTTCGGCAGCGTTTTACGGTTACCGCCGAAAGTGCTAAGATAGGAGGCCATCTCTTCTACCAAATGTGCTCGGACGTTACCGGCCAATGTATCAATTATGAAGAAGATTTTACGGTACAGCTAAACGCCCAAGCCGATCCCGCTGCTGTCGAGGCTCCTGGAGAAGTACTTGATGAAAATGAAAATGTTGTAGCAGAGGAAGATTTGACGAAAAAGCCATTGGTAGGCACAGACCAGGATGTGGTGGATGCTCCTGAAAAAGAAGCGGAAAAGGAAACCGTCTTAACCCAAGCAAACCCCTTAGGAGCCGAAGCGTCCACCGAGGAGAAGGAAAATTCGTCCATGATCGCCTTTATGATCCTGGCATTTCTGGGTGGACTGGCGGCATTATTGACTCCCTGTGTATTCCCAATGATTCCTATGACGGTGACTTTCTTTACCGGAAGGGCCAAATCCCGAACACAGGGGATTAGAAACGCACTCATCTATGGCTTTTCTATTATTGCGATCTATACCTTGGCGGGAACACTGGTAGCCGCCACACAGGGTCCAGAATTTGCGAATTGGCTCTCCACCCATTGGATCCCGAACGTCTTCTTTTTCCTCGTGTTTATCTTTTTCGCCCTAGCTTTTCTTGGATTATTTGAAATTACCTTGCCTGCGGGTCTGGTCAATAAGGTGGATGCCAAAGGAGACAAAGGTGGATTGACGGGAATTTTCTTTATGGCTTTCACTTTGGTATTGGTGTCCTTTTCCTGTACCGGGCCTATTGTAGGCTCTATTCTGATAGCATCGGCTGGCGGAGAGATTATTCAACCTATTTTGGGGATGTTTGCTTTTTCGCTGGCGTTCGCCATCCCTTTTGCGCTTTTTGCTATTTTCCCCGAATGGCTCAATAGCCTACCCAAGTCGGGGGGTTGGCTTAATTCTGTTAAGGTAGTGTTGGGGTTTCTGGAACTGGCTTTGGCCTTCAAGTTCTTAAGTATAGCGGACCAAGTGTATCATTGGGGTTTATTGGATCGGGATATGTATCTCGCCATATGGATCGTCATTTTCGGCCTGCTGGGTTTTTATTTGTTGGGCAAAATCAGATTGCCACACGACTCTCCCATGGAAAGCATCGGTGTTCCGAGGCTCATGCTGGCCATTACCACTTTTGTATTTGTCATCTATATGATTCCGGGACTCTGGGGCGCCCCTCTAAAAGCGCTCAGTGGGTATTTGCCACCCATGAGCGGCCACGACTTTAACCTGGTGAAAATGATCCGGGAAAACCAAGGCGGAGCAACCGTTTCTTCGCTCGAGGAGACTCCCAAGTACGGCGATTTCCTGCATCTGCCACACGGCCTCCAGGGCTATTTTGATTATCAACAGGCTTTAGAAGTGGCGAGGAAAGTCAATAAGCCGCTTTTTATTGATTTCACCGGCCATGGCTGCGTCAATTGTAGGGAAATGGAAGCTAGGGTGTGGATAGAACCTGAGGTGTTGAACCGCTTTAAGGAAGACTTCATCATGGTGGCCCTGTATATCGATGAACGTTACGAACTTCCAGAGCAAGAATGGTACACCTCGGAATACGATGGAAAGGTAAAAAAGACTGTCGGTAAACAAAATGCTGACTTTCAGATCAAAAGGTTCAACAACAATGCCCAACCTTACTATGTCATTCTTGGACACGATGAAGAAGTATTGGTTCCCCCGATTGCCTATGAGACCAATGTCAGCAGATTTGTGGATTTTTTGGATAGGGGTAAGGCGGAATTTGAGAAGAGAAAATGAGTAGCAAGCTTTTAGATGCTATCCACTAAACAGGGTGGAGCTTTGATGATCCTATACATTAATAGCTCCGATTGTATGTTCTAATGGATACAAATCCATCAACTGATCGGCTAACTCCCTCCATTTGATCTTAAAGCTGCTGAAACCAGGTGCTTCTTTTCAATAGAAGGCATCCTGAAAATGCTTAAATGCCATTTGCCCGTTTTTATCTTTGTAGACTCCCACAATATCGAAACGGATGTCTTTGTGCCAGTCGGTCTCATAGATGTAGTTGTCTGCGGCACGGATGATCAATTGGCGCTTTTTGTAATCTACAAATTCTTCCGCATAGCCATAGCCCGTCCCGCTGCGGAATTTGACCTCGACAAAAACCAATAGACCCTTATGCTTCATGATAAGGTCGATCTCTGCATGTTTGTACCGATAGTTGGCCTGTACAAATTCATATCCATGACTTTGTAGCCATTCAGAGGCCAGCCTTTCAGAAAGGTTACCTAAGTCGTTGTGTTCGGCCATAGGGAGTAATTTGCCTGAGTTTAATCAACGGGATAGTAGATAGCATGGGAGAAGAAATCTGTTACTGCCTTCATAGAGAACCGGAACATCAAAATCATTGTTTCACCAACTACACAACGGAAGGAAGCAGTGAATCAAATTACCAATAAAAAAGTAAAATTTATAGATCTTGGTCTAAAAGATTACAAAGAAGCTTGGGATCTACAGGAAGAATTGTTTGCCCAATCAGTCTCCAGGAAAATTGCCAACAGGAATTTAGCACCCGAAGATCAAGTGCCTACGGACAACTACCTTCTTTTCGTAGAGCATCCTCACGTATATACCTTGGGCAAGAGCGGCCAAGCCTCTCATTTGCTTTTGGATGAAAAGGGCTTGGAAACAAAAAATGCCAGTTTTTACAAGATCAATAGAGGCGGGGATATCACCTATCATGGGCCGGGTCAGCTGGTAGGCTATCCGATCCTGGATCTGGATAATTTCTTTACCGATATCCACAAATATCTCCGGCTGCTGGAAGAGGCGGTGATATTGACTTTGGCTGAATATAGAATTGAAGCTGGAAGGATAGAGGGGCTTACCGGGGTGTGGCTAGACCATCTAGAACAAAGGAACCCGAGGAAAATCTGCGCCTTGGGAGTGAAGACCAGCCGATGGATTACCATGCATGGCTTTGCTTTCAACGTCAATTCGGACGTGAATTATTTTGGCAACATAGTTCCTTGTGGGATTGCGGACAAATCCGTAACTTCTCTCCATCTGGAACTGGGAAGGAAGATAGATGAGGCGGAGGCCAAAGAAAAGGTGAAGAGGCATATCGTGGAATTATTTGAAATGGAATTGGAATAACTGCTATAAATGAAAAAAGACATTAATTTTCATCCAGTCACCGGCGTTAAACTTGCCATTGCTAAAGAAGAAAACCACGGCAATGAGGAATGGGGTGTTTACATCATCAATCAAAACTTGATCGAATTGAATACCTTAATGATTACCTCGAAGGGGTATGGGATGGTAGCGGGAGCAAGAAAGGAAACTTCCGTTCTTAGGCACATGATCCAGGAATTGGGTTCTCAATGTACTGCCAAGGTAGAACCCATCGACCCGGATTTATTTGCCTTAAACAATGAATTTTGGGTAAGTTATTTTATATTGGATCAGGTATTCGACAAGAAATTCGTCTTTGTGAAGGGGAGCATGAGTAAGGAGAATATTTCCTTTATTCCAGAGATCAACTTGTACGGCGTTTTACACACATAACAAGACAGCCTATGGCAGAGTTTTTCAGTGACCTGAAGAATATCCTTTTTTTGGATATTGAAACTGCATCTGCCGTAGAAAGATTCAAGGATCTGAGCCCCAGGTTTCAGGCTGAATGGATAAAGAAAGCCCAGCACTTCAAGTCTGAGGAAGAAACCTCTGTGGATGAATGGTTCTTTCAAAAAGCGGGCATATTTGCTGAGTTCGGCAAGGTAATCTGCATCGGAGTGGGGTATTTTATCTACAACCCAGAGGAAGACAAGCTTCAGTACCGGACAAAATCCTTTGCCGCAGAGCAGGAACATGATATGCTGGTTGAATTTCACCAGCTTCTGGAAAAGAAAATATGGACTCTGTGTGCCCATAATGGTAAGGAATTTGATTTCCCATACTTATGCCGCAGGATGCTCGCCAATAGGATCGCCTTGCCGGAAGTGTTGCAACTGGCTGGAAGAAAACCTTGGGAAATCCGGCACCTGGACACCTTGGAACTCTGGAAGTTTGGTGATCACAAGCACTACACAAGATTGGAACTGCTGGCCACGCTATTTGATATTCCCAGTTCCAAAGGGGATATAGACGGGAGCCAGGTCAATGAGGCCTATTATATCAAGCGTGATCTGGAGAACATCAGGAGGTATTGTCTTCGCGATGTGGAAGTAACGGCCAGACTGTATCTGTGTTTCCAGGGTTTGCCTTCAGATATGGAGATAGAGGTTATGGATTTGGACCAAGAAATTTAATGCAATCCGAGATTTAGGGCGCCATACACCAAGAAGAATAATGCAATATGGGAGATGTATGGGCTTATTTTGCTAATTTTAATGCGTAATAAATATTTTTATGGGAAGAAAACCTGAAAAAGATAGAAAAGGTAGACGTAGAGAGGGTAAACCAATGGATGCCGCCAAGTTGGCACAGAAGGTTCTCAGCTTTTTAGATAACCACTTTGGCGATGCTTATACTGAAAAGAAATTGATAAAAAAACTGGAGTTAAGGGATTCCTTCTCCAAAGAAAACATAGTTCCCGTTTTGAAGCGACTGGAAGAGGCCGGTTCCTTGGCCAAAAACTCCAGGAATGAATATTATTCCAGCCGAGAACCGGAATATATGATAGGGCATGTGGATTATGTCAATTCCCGGTTTGCCTTCATGATCCCCGAAAACCAACAAAAGTCCGCAGAGGATGTCATGGTCAAGGATTCGGATATGAAAAATGCCTTGGATGGGGATAAGGTCAAAGTAATGATATTTCCCGACAAGGGAAGATCAGCAAGGAAAGAGGGGCGGGTAGTTGAAGTGGTGGAACGCTCTCGGGATGAATTTGTCGGAAGAGTGGAAATTTCACCCAGGTTTGCCTTTGTCGTGGCGGACTTCAAAAAAATGCACCATGATATCTTTATCAAGAAAGGGGATCTGATGGATGTCCAGCATAACCAGAAGGTTGTGGTAAAAATCACTGAATGGAGGGATGAGGACAAAAATCCTACCGGCAAAGTGATCAGGGTCTTGGGCACGGCAGGCGAGCATGAAGTTGAAATCCATTCTATTATGGCAGAATTCGGATTGCCCTTTGAATACCCTGAGGCGGTAGAGCAGGAAGCCGAAGCCATCTCTGATCAGATTTCCAAGGAGGAAATTAAGGCGCGAAGGGATTTCAGAAGCATTTCTACCTTTACCATAGATCCCGCTGATGCCAAGGATTTTGACGATGCTATTTCTTATCAAAAACTACCCAATGGAAACTTGGAGGTAGGGGTGCATATTGCCGATGTGACACATTATGTAAAGTTGCAGACCCTCCTGGAGAAGGAAGCTTATGACAGGGCCACGTCTGTCTATCTGGTGGACAGGACGATTCCCATGCTTCCCGAAAGATTGAGCAACGGATTGTGCTCCCTGCGTCCAAACGAAGACAAACTGACTTTTTCCTGTGTATTTGAAATGGACGAGAACGGGGATGTTCTGAAGCATTGGATCGGCAGGACGGTAATTCATTCGGACCGCAGGTTTTCCTATGAAGAAGCCCAAGAAAATATAGATAAACAAGAAGGAGATTTTTACCAAGAACTGACTTTACTGAATGACTTGGCTAAGAAGCTGAGAGAAAGGAGATTCAAACGGGGAGCCGTTAATTTTGAGACAGTAGAAGTAAAATTCAAACTGGACGAAAAAGGCGTTCCACTGGGCTTGGTGATCAAGGAAAGAAAGGATATCCATAAGTTGATCGAAGAGTTTATGCTTTTGGCCAACAGGACAGTGGCGGAATTCATTTATCATAAGAATAAAGGAAAGGACACTTTTGTTTACAGAATCCACGATCATCCGGATTTAGACCGGCTGACCACTTTTGCCAATTTCGCCAAAAAGTTTGGACATGAAATTACCATTGACGAGGAAACAAACGTCTCACATACACTAAACAGGCTGTTGGAGGAAATCCAAGGCAAGCCGGAGCAAAATGTCCTGGAGCAACTTGCTATCAGGAGTATGGCCAAGGCGAAATATACGACGCTTCCGAAGGGCCATTTTGGGTTGGCATTTCCTCATTATACGCACTTTACCTCCCCTATCAGGAGGTATCCTGATATGATGGTTCACCGGCTCTTGCAGCACTACCTGGACGGAGGGAAATCTCCTGAGAGCGAGCCTTGGGAGGAGAAGTCCCTTCATTCTTCAGAGCGTGAGAAAAGGGCTGCCGATGCGGAACGGGCATCCATTAAATACAAGCAGGTGGAATACATGATGCTAGCAGAAGACAAGGATTACGATGGCATCGTCACAGGCGTGACCGAGTGGGGGGTTTTTGTGGAAATTACTGAAACCAAATGTGAGGGGATGGTACGTCTGCAGGACATCAAGGATGATTATTATGAATTTGATGATAAAAATATGCGGCTGATAGGCTCTAAAAATAAAAAGATGATCACCTTGGGTGACAAAGTCGCTGTAAAAGTGGTTAAAACGGATATAGATAGAAGAACCATCGACCTGGAATTTGTAAATAAATGATTGAAGCCTATCGTTCCCAAATTAAGGAACTGCAAACTGACCTGGAAAACCATATCCAAAACCTGACTTTTGGGGAAGATCCTAAAGAACTTTATGAGCCCATTGCTTACCTGATGAGTTTGGGAGGCAAGAGAATCCGCCCTTTGTTGACTTTGATGGCTTATGGTCTTTACAAGAAGGACTATAAAACCATTTTGTCCCCCGCTTTGGCCGTTGAGATTTTCCACAACTTCACCTTGATGCACGATGATATCATGGATGATGCCCCGTTGAGAAGGGGAGAAGCTACTGTGCATGAAAAGTGGAATCCCAACACGGCCATACTGTCTGGCGATGTTATGATGGTGAGGGCTTATGATATGCTCCTAGAGGTTCCTTCGGAAAAGCTTACCCTCTGTATGAAACATTTTAACCGCACGGCTGCGGAAGTTTGTGAGGGGCAACAGTTTGATATGATCTTTGAAAACCGCAAACAGGTCTCCGAAAAGGAATACCTGGAAATGATCCGGCTAAAGACCGCCGTGTTGTTGGGTTTTTCCCTCCAGTATGGAGCGATGTTGGCAGGGGCCCCTGCTGACGATGTACAGCGTCTTTATGATTTTGGGGTGAATATTGGTATCGGCTTTCAGTTGAAAGATGATGTGTTGGATGTATATGCGGATAAAGCAAAGTTCGGGAAGCAGGTAGGGGGCGATATTATTTCCAACAAAAAGACTTATTTGCTCATCAAAGCCATTGAATTGGCTAAGGGTAGAGAGGCGGACGAGCTAGTATATTGGGGAAGTGCCAAGGAGTTTGATAAGGCGGAAAAAGTATTGGCTGTAACTTCCATTTACGATTCCTTAGGAATAAAAGACTTGGCTGAGGCAAAAATCGAAGCCTATTTTGAAAAAGGTTTTGAACAGCTGAGACATATAAAGCCCGTGTATAAAGAAGCCTTGCAAGGACTAACATTTTTGGCACAAGACCTGATCAGTAGGGAGAATTAATCAGGAATAGAGCCCAATCGATTTTACATGGAAATTTCTTTGACCGTAATTCTTATTGCAATCACCTGCATCAGTTCCTATTATGCGTGGAAAAGCCCCGTATATATGGGGCAGAGCATATTTACGCCCTATAGGATCAGCCATTATGGAGAATATCGACGGTTTGTTTTGTCCGGGTTTATCCACAAGGACGGGACACACTTGTTGTTCAACATGTTCACCTTTTATTTCTTTGGCAATGTGGTAGAACAGTTCCTTGCATATCGGTTTGGCCTTATCACAGGAGCTGTGATATATGTGTTTTTTTATGTATTTGCCATCATAATAGCGGATGTACCGACTTATCTCAAACGCAAAGACGACCCTTCGTACCACGCATTGGGGGCATCTGGAGGGACTTCAGCTGCGGTGTTTGCCAGCATCATGCTGGTGCCCCTGGCCGACATTTGCATCTTTGGCATTTTCTGTTTACCGGGCTTTATCTTAGGGCTTTTGTTTTTGGGTTATTCGATCTACCAAGGCAAACAGGAGAAAGGCACCGTGAACCACGATGCCCATCTTTACGGTGCGTTGTTTGGGATAGTGTTTATTTTGCTGCTTTCGCCAAGTACTGGCTTAGACTTCATTAACCAAATAAAAGACTATAGACCTTTTTGAGAAGGCGGCGTTATTTTTTCTGTAGTTGTCTGATTAATTTGTCCACCACAGCTTTTAACAGAGAAACCCAGTTGTCTCCATTTTCTTCTGCAAAAACATCTGGACCGGGAATTCCCAGTCTAATGCCCACACTGCTCGATGAGGTATTGGTACTCCCGTCGGTTTTAAAGTAGAAATCGGCTGCGTTAATTTTGGTGGTGAACCTGGACAATTTATCGATAGATGCCCTTACTTCTTCCTGTACCGCATCGCTTAAATCCACGTGTGGACTTTGAACATCGATCTTGATTCCTTTGTAATTTTCTGTGTAATTCATAGAGGTATTGTTTTGGTCTTATATTGTGGCCTCGCCCTAAGGCAAGGTTTTTGTTTATTTTAAGTCAAACCACTGGGGATTATTTCATCCACACCATAAACAGAGATATATGAAAACCTTAAATGAAGATCAATTTAAAGAACTTTCAAACAAGACTGGGAATCTTGTTATTTCTATTTACAGTCCTACAAGCAAACAAAGTACCGATAATTATCAAGCTGATAAAACCCAATTCAAAAACAAACTAAGGGAGATCGGAAAGGAACTGGGAACCGTCCAGAAGCTTGAGGAGATTGAAATAAAAAAAGCTCTTGCGCCAGCCTATGCCTTATTGGACAATTTGGATTTCTGGCAAAATAACGACAAAATGCTGGCTACCTTTATTATAGATGGAGAGATTGAACAGTACCGATTGCCCAAATACCTCGACAAGCCGATCCATTTGGTGGGCAAAAGGCCCTTTTTGCTTCCGATGGTCAGCGAGCTGAACAACGACGGAGATTTTTACCTTTTGCATCTGGATATGGAGAGGATACAGCTATTCGAAGGGTCTAGGAATACCTTTAAGGAAGTGGAGTTAGATGGTGAGGAAATACCTATTTCCTACGCGGAAGAAGAGGCTAATACTGAGTTTCAGGGCATCCGAAAGCGTCAAGGGAGCGTTGGCAGTGGTGGTGAGTTTGCCGCCCATGGGGAAGGTCCTGGAGAAGAAAGGAAGCAACTGGTCCAAAATTACATCCACCGTATGGCCAATAAGTTGGATAAAAAGCTGAACGAAAATCCCCTGCCCCTTTATCTGGCGGGATTGGATTATTTGATTCCCATGTTCCAGCAGGCAAGCAAGTACCAGTATCTAAAAGCGAACCATATGGGGCGGCTGAACGGAACCAGCATCAATGAAATCCATAAGAAGGCATGGGCACTGGCGGAGAACCATTTCCTTGAGGAGAAAAATAGGCGAAGGGAGGATTTTGGATTTAAGGCTTCTAGAAATCTGGCGATTTCACAAGATCATGAAAAACTCATCAAAGCCGCCCTTACCGGCGGAGTAGACACTTTGTTGGTCAATACAAACCATCAGCATTTTTGGGGCAGTTTTGACGAAGATGAATTCAAAATCAAGTTTGACCAAGGGCCTACTGGAGAGAACCACTGCCTGGTGGATGAAGCCGCCATGAAAGTAATCGATGCAGGGGGTAAAGTGTATATGGTGGCTACGGAAGATATGCCGAATGAGTCACTGGTAGCAGGCACTTTGAGGTATGAAGTGCATTAGGCTGGGATTGCTCCCAATCATATGGAATTTCAGTGAAAAGGGCAGTAAATCTGCCCTTTTTTTAGTCCGTATAAGAAATTCTTCTGGAGGCTTTTCTCATCAAAATATTGATAAGATCTTCTGTCGAACTACCTACAGAGCCTGAGACGGCTTTGTTATAATTTACCAACACTTCGCCTTGCGCGGCATTATAGATGGACAGATTAATCACCGCTTTGTTGGTGGATCCGTAGAATCCCACAAGCATCCCCAGCGCGAGGGAGGCTCCTTCGGACATAGGCTTGTTGGTTTCGAAGGTTCCCATTATAACCGCGTCGACGCCAAGAATCTCTGCCAGTTCATGGGGTAGGTAATCCGCCATGGTGGATGGCGAGATGTTGTTTCTTCTGAGTAGTGCGTTGGTGTTGCTTGGATCTTGGACATTGACCTTCAACTTCTCCCGTTTTTGACGTTTGAGAAACCACGAGTACATGGCGGATTGAATACTCAACCCTTCCGATTCTTCCATCTTATTCAACTGCTCAGGAGTAATGTCCTTCATTTGCTTAGGTCTTAAAGTTACCTTGGCATTAAAGGGAAGAATCGCTATCAGTTCATGACTTGCCGTCAGTTGATCAAACTCAGGGTTTTCATAAAGATGGGTTTGGGAAAAGCCCATGAAAGGCATAGACAGGAAAGCCAGTAAGGCAAAAATTTTGCGCATCGGTTTTTTTAATTTAGATAAACAAATAATTGGTGAAAATGCCCTCAGGCTACCGTTAAAAATCCACAGCTTCTTGATTGATCTGTAAGATGAAATTTTTATGCAATGTTATTCTTTTTTTCATCAAAACAAATAGTGTAAAGAGAGGTGTTCTTAATTTGTTTAAAAAAATATTTAAAAAAAAGCGAGACCTATTCGGCCTCGCTTTTTAAAGTTATTTCTATAGTTTCTCCTGCTTCATCCAGGAATTTGTACTCCGTCACCGGCAGTGAAGAATCCTGTACCAATTTTACCCACTTGTAATATTTAAAAAACCATTTAACCCTTTTTGAAATTATGCCGTGTGTGAAGTAGGCATAAAGATAGGGGTGGAGGCCAATCTTGATCTTCGATTCGTTTTGGTTTACAGCAATATGTTCAAGGTCTTTCTCAAGTTTATCCGCCACCAATATCGAAGCTTGTATTTTTCCGGTTCCGTTGCAGGAAGGGCAAGTTTCTTTGGTGACAATGTTCATTTCAGGTCTCACCCGTTGTCTTGTGATCTGCATCAGCCCAAATTTGGTGAGCGGCAGGACGGTGTTCTTAGACCTATCACCTCTCATCTCCTCTTTCATTGCTTCGTAAACGGCCCTTTTATTGTCGGCCTTTTTCATATCAATGAAGTCGATGACGATGATGCCTCCCATATCACGGAGACGAAGTTGTCTGGCAATTTCTTTAACAGCTACCAGGTTGGTTTTTAATGCTGTTGTTTCCTGGTCACTTTCTTGATTGGACTTGTTGCCGCTATTGACGTCTACCACATGCAGTGCTTCGGTATGTTCGATAATGACATACCCGCCCTGTGGCAGACTTACAGCTTGTCCGAATAGACTTTTGATCTGCTTTTCTATTCCAAAACTTTCAAAGAGCTTGGCTTTTCCGTTGTAAAGCTTAACAATTTTTTCTTTTTCTGGGGCAATGGATCTTATATAAGATCGCATCTGGTCATAAATTACTTCATCCTCCACCGTGATTGCGTCGAATGATTCGTTGAGCAGGTCCCTGATAATAGAGGATGCCATACTCATTTCTCCAATAACCTTGTCCTTACTTTTGGACTTGGCCAGCTTTTTCATCCCGTCTTCCCAAGACTTTACCAGATTACTTAGATCTTTGTCTAATTCGGTAACTGACTGTCCCTCTGCCACTGTTCTGATGATTACACCAAAATTGGCGGGTTTAATGGAAGTGATAAGGCGGGCTAGCCTTTTTCTTTCTTCTGCGCTTCTGATCTTTTTGGAAACATTGACAGAATTGGAAAAAGGCACCAATACTAAGTATCGACCGGCTAAGGAGAGCTCACAGGATAGTCGGGGGCCTTTCGTAGAGATCGGCTCTTTTACAACCTGAACCAAAATTTGATTGTTCTTAGAAAGGACTGAGGAAATCTTTCCCAGCTTTTCTATGTCAGGTTCTTGATCGAACCCTTTTAAATTAAAATTAGATCCATTGTTCTTGAGCAGTTTAATGTATTTGATAAGGCTATTGATCTGGGATCCCAAATCCTGATAATGCAGGAAGGCGTCTTTCTCATAACCCACGTCGATAAAGGCTGCGTTGAGCCCATTGACTATCTTACGAACTGTCCCTAAATAGATGTCACCAACTTTGAACTTGCTGTCGTCTTCCTCCGTGTGAAGTTCGACCAAGCTTTTGTCTTTTAAAAGGGCGATTCGACTACCGTTTTGAGAAGAATCGATTAATAATTCCGTACTCAAATCGTGTCTCCTTTTCTATGTTAATGAACGTTTTTGTTTAAGGTAAGCCAAGAATTATTTCTTGTTCTTATGTCTGTTTTTTCTAAGTCTTTTCTTACGCTTGTGCGTAGCGATCTTATGTCTTTTTCTTTTTTTACCGCAAGGCATAGTAGTATGTTTTTAAGGTTTAAAATAATATTAAAGTCTCTCCAGATAGTTGTCAATTCCGGCGATGATCTGGGGATCATCGGTCATTTCACGCACCATTTGAAGCTGTTTTTTTGCTTTGTTTTCTTGCTTTGATTCGAAATAACTCACACCAAGGAAAAATTGTCCTTCGATATTCCCCGGATGGTTTGCCACCAGATCTTCAAAACGCTGCGCTGCCATTTTGTACTGCCCCGATTGCATGGAAAGTACCCCCATGTTGAATAGCGCCAATTCATTTTTAGGATCCTCTTCCAACACTTCCCTCAGCAAGGTAATGCCCTGCATAGGGTTGGAGGAAGAAACGTGGGTCATGGCAATCTTTGTCTTTACGTCAAGCCGGCTTGGATCTTTTTCCAAGACCTGGCCCAGGTATTCCCTGGTTTTGCTTGCCAAATAGGAGGTTTTTTCGGGGCTCATCGCAAAACCATAAGCCTCATAATAAGTGTTGCCGGCTTTTTCTATGTGTTTAATATCGGAAAACCTGTCGGCCAACAATGCATAAAAATAAGCCGCACTGTCCAATTTGCCGGAGGCTTGAAATACCTTCCCAATAGAATCTGCTAAGATAGCATATTTTTCCCTATCTTCCTCATCCTCCAGCTCCGCCCTAAGGCTGTCAACCTGCTCTCTTGCCGAAGAAGACAGTGCGGTCTCATGTGAATCTGAAATAGAGGGGGCAACACCCGCCGCATCAGTTTCTTCCATCACTACGTCTTGATCGGAGTTGTCCACTACTATGGTGGGGAGCGAGAACAGCGTTCCGATTAAAATAATGCCGATGACAAGAAAAATGATTTGCGATTTTTTCATAAGGTATATGGTTCAGGACTAGTCCTGAGGGGCAAGCTCTTTAACTTTTTTGCTGTTCTTGATTTTGTCGATAAAAACCTTAGAAGGTTTGAAGGCCGGAACATAATGCTCATCGATTACTATGGCGGTATTCTTTGAGATGTTGCGGGCGATCTTCTTGGCTCTTTTCTTGTTGATAAAACTGCCAAAACCCCTAACGTAAATATTCTCTCCTTCGGACATGGAATCTTTAACTACTTTGAAGAATGCTTCAATAGTCTGGGTAACATCATCCTTTTGAATACCTGTCTTTTCCGAAATCTTTGCGATCACCTCTGCTTTAGTCACTGTTGTTTATTTTTAATGTTTACTTTAAATAAGGCTAACCACCTACTAACCAATTATTTTTGGGACTGCAAATTTATACTTATCCATCCAATATAAAAACAAAATGAACAAAATTAGCTTCTTTTGTTTGACAATGATTAAAGCTGCTGAATCCCAAAAATTTTGAATACTTTATATTTTACAAATATCCTGCTTCATTGGTATCCGCAAAACAAGCGGGAACTGCCTTGGAGAAACACCAAAGATCCATATATCATTTGGCTATCCGAAATCATGCTACAACAGACGCGAGTGGCGCAGGGATTGCCTTATTTCGAAAAATTTCTGGCGCGGTTTCCTACTGTTGAGGAACTGGCTTCGGCCCCCATAGAGGAAGTAATGCGGCTGTGGCAGGGCTTGGGTTATTATAGCCGGGCCCGAAATCTCCATGCCTGTGCACAGGATATAGCCTTCAATAGGGATGGACGATTTCCCGGGAGTTACAGGGAGCTGCTCCAATTGAAAGGAGTGGGAAGCTATACAGCTGCTGCCGTCGCCTCCTTCTCTTGGGGCGAGAAGGTAGCCGTGGTGGACGGTAATGTGTTCCGGGTGCTTGCCAGATACTTTGGGGTAGCCACAGACATTGGGAGCACCCAAGGCAAAAAAGAGTTTGAAAAGCTGGCCAACGAGATCATCCCCCAATCTCTTTCGGATGAGTATAACCAGGCCATCATGGAATTTGGCGCCCTACAGTGTGTGCCGAAAAGTCCAAACTGTGAAGATTGTCCACTGAATAAGGGCTGTTTTGCCTATCGAGAGGGCATGGTTAAAGAATTGCCAGTCAAAGAAAAAAAGGTCAGGATCAGTCATAGGGCCTTTCTTTACTTCCATATCAAGTGCGGGAATGAGATCCTGGTAAAGGAAAGGCGGGCCAATGACATCTGGCAGGGCTTGGTTGATTTTCCTATGGAGGAATTGCCTAGCTTGGAAAGCGTTAATTTAAATGTTTCCCCGCTCCTTACTGAGTTGCAAGCCTTTGAACCCGACATTCAATTTGATCCTGAAAAGAACTATAAACATATACTTACCCATCAGAAAATTTTTTCAAACTTTGTAAAAATTAACATAGCCCCTGGGCATCAGAACGGGATGGCAATTTGGGCGGAAGAAAAAGGTTATTTCCCTTTGAATGAGCACCAACTGGAGCGGCTGGGAAAGCCAAGTCTTATTGTAAAGTATTTGGCTGACCAAAAATAATGATTAAATTTAATAGGAACTTTTTATCAACATAAACTAACAAAATTATGGCAGGAGTTAATAAGGTTATTTTAGTAGGAAATTTGGGCCAAGATCCTGAAGTCAAGCATTTGGAAGGTGATAAAGTGGTTGCCAATTTAAGATTGGCAACTACCGAAGCTTATAAAGACAGAAGTGGAAACCGGGTAGAAAATACAGAATGGCATGACCTGGAACTATGGGATGGATTGGCTCGGATTGCGGAACAATACCTGAGAAAGGGCAGCCAGATTTATGTGGAGGGAAGGATCAAATCTGACACCTGGCAGGATGAGCAAGGCAATAGCCGAAAAAAGGTAAGAATAAGGGTGAATAACCTGACCATGCTTGGATCAAAGGGAGGCGAGAGCTCCGGTGCTCCCAGCCCAATGAGCCAGCCGCAGAATTATTCCACCTCTGCCCCGCAATCCAACAATGCAATGGACCAAGAGGAGGACGATCTGCCCTTCTAAAATGATTTATTTAAACTATTGAAGATAAATCATTATTTTTGCATAAATATAAATGATTAATGGACGACGATCCCTTTTCGAGTATTTTGCTATTGGCTGAAATCCCTGAGGTTTCAGCCGGTTTTTGGCTGATAAATGGTCTTATTTTTATCGCTCTATTGGGTTTTTCCGCCCTGATTTCGGGAGCTGAAGTGGCTTTTTTCTCCCTTACCCAAGAGGATCTTCGAAGTCTTCAGAATGAGAAGGACGAAAAATCGGACTTAGTCATCAAACTGGTTGAGGCGCCACGTAAGTTGTTAAGCACCATTATTATTTTAAATAACTTACTTAATATTTCCCTGATCACCTTAGGCATATCCATGACATGGACTTTTTTCGAGAACCGTACGCTGGGGCTCGGGATTGTTTTGGCGCAGATTGTGGTCGTGAGCCTGCTTCTTGTATTTGTAGGAGAGGTCGTGCCAAGGGCGTACGCCAATAGTTTCAGACGTGACTTTTCCAAAATGATGGCGCAGACCCTTTATGTTTTTTCCATTGTCTTAAGCCCACTTTCGACATTTCTTATGGGCATCAGCAACGTCATCGAAAGAAGGATTGAAAGGAAAGGGTATTCCCTTTCTGTCGATGAACTCCATCAGGCGCTTGAGATAACCTCCGAAAACACGACTATGGAGGAAAAAGATATTCTCAGAGGAATCGTGAATTTCGGAACCCTTACGGTGAAGCAGGTGATGCAGTCGCGGATGGATCTTATGGCCGTTGATATTACAATGGATTTCCATGAGCTGATGGATAAAATCAACAAAAGCGGCTATTCAAGGATACCGGTTTACCGGGAGACGGTGGATCATATTGAAGGTATTCTGTATATCAAGGATCTATTGGATCATATTGATAAGGAAGAGGATTTTGAGTGGCAAAAGCTTATCCGAAATGCCTTATTCGTCCCGGAGTACAAAAAAGTCGACAGCTTGCTCAAGGATTTCAAAAACAAAAGGGTTCACATGGCCATCGTGGTAGATGAATATGGGGGCACGTCTGGCTTGGTGACGCTCGAGGATTTGATCGAGGAAATCATCGGGGAAATCAACGATGAGTTTGATGATATCGAAGATGTGAGTTTCAGGCAGGTAGATGCCAATACATTTATTTTTGAAGGCAAGGTTTCGTTGAATGACTTTTGCAAAAGGTTGGAAGTGGAGCCTCAGGTCTTTGATGAGGTAAGGGGAGAGAATGAATCCCTAGGGGGATTGTTGCTGGAGTTAAATGCCAAACTTCCTAAAAGCGGGACCAAAATAGTTTTTGATCGGTTTGAGTTTACCGTGATGGCCGTTGACACCAAAAAAATTAAAAAGGTCAAAGTCGTCGTGCAACCTGATGCCCAAAAAAATATCCACCACAATATGGATTGAGTTAATTCCTTGATCTTGGGCGAGATATTTTTTAGCCCCGTGTGAAATGAAAGATCCCATTATGGTATCTGTTTTTCCTTCTAGGTGTAATAATCGAAAAAATCCATAATTTTTTTTAAAATTTCCGATTTTACAAAAAACCAAACAAATTTTACAATTCGTTCGGGGTATTTTCAATAGTTGGTTTTTCCTTAACCCAACTATTTTTATTTTCCCACAAAAATTCGAGAATTTGGTTCAAATTTTGACCTTCAATTGTTTTTCCTTTCCGGTAATTTTTTGCCATAATATTGACTTTGTTTCATTTTTATCATTCTTTTGTTGAGGAAAGTTTAATAAATGATTTTTTATTTGTAAATTATTCATTAGTACAGGAAGAAACGCTAAAATATTTAAATACAATGAATCAAGGACTATATCGTTCAGAATTTGAGCATGATGCCTGCGGCATTGGAGCTGTTGTGAATGTGAAGGGCAACAAGAGCCATGAAACGATAAGCGATGCGCTGTTGATGCTTAGCAATATGGAACATCGTGGAGGTCGGGGGAGTGATCCCAAGACTGGAGATGGAGCGGGGATTTTGATTCAGCTTCCCCACAATTTTTTGAAGGACGTCGCTTTAAGGGCCGGTTTTTCTCTCCCCGAGGAAGGAAGCTATGGTGTTGGAATGACATTTTTCCCCAGAAACAGACAGTTGTACAAGAAGTCAAAAACTCTCTTGAATACCATTCTTGATGAATTGGATTTTGAACTGATCGGGTATAGGGAAGTTCCTGTAGACGAAACGGTTCCCGGTTCGGGAGCTTTGGAGGTTATGCCGGTGATTGAACAGCTTTTTGTAAGACATAAGGCAGGATTACAGGGAATAGAACTGGAGCGGAAGCTTTATGTTTTAAGGAACTACGCTTCTAGACAGATCAATACTACCGTTCCTGGGGTGAACTTGTCCTTTTATTTTGCCAGCCTTAGTGCCTTCACTATTATCTATAAGGGTCAGCTTCGAACAGATCAGGTTCTTGCATTCTATAAGGATCTTCAGAACAACAAGCTTACCTCAGCACTGGCAATCGTCCATTCAAGATTTTCAACTAACACATTCCCCAATTGGCGGTTGGCCCAGCCCTTCCGCTATATCTCCCATAACGGGGAAATCAATACTATCCGGGGCAATCTCAACAAAATGAGATCCAAGGAGAGTTTGATGAAATCCGCATTTTTCACTGATGATGAGTTGAAGAAATTAATGCCGATCACGGACGGTAAATTCTCCGACTCTGCCAATCTTGATTTCATGGTGGAGCTGCTTACGCTGACAGGAAGATCGCTTCCGCATGTGATGATGATGCTCGTGCCCGAAGCTTGGCAGGATAATGCTACGATGGACAAAGCGAGAAAATCCTTCTACAAGTTCCATGCTTCATTGGTGGAGCCTTGGGACGGACCGGCTGCCCTCCTCTTTACAAATGGGAAGACACTGGGAGCCACTTTGGATAGAAATGGCTTGCGTCCACTGAGGTATTTCATCACATCCGATGACCGGCTTATCCTATCTTCTGAGGCAGGAGCCTTGCCGATAAGAGAAGCAACGGTAACAGAAAAAGGGAGGATCAGCCCAGGAAGAATGCTTTTGGCGGATCTTGAAAAAGGAAAAATCTTGTTTGATGAGGAAGTTAAAGCTACGGTATGTGAATCGAAGCCCTATGGGGATTGGATCCGAAATGAAAGGCTTAAGCTGCGGCTGATTGCGCCACCCAAGAAGTTGGCCGTCCCTTACAGCACCGAGAACATCAAAAAGAGACAAACTATTTTTGGCTACACCAGCGAGGATGTCAAAGTAATCTTGGCACCGATGGGGGATACCGGATACGAGGCATTGGGCTCCATGGGGGCAGATACCCCACTGGCCGTGCTTTCCAAACAAAGCCAGCATATTTCCAACTACTTCAAGCAGTTGTTTGCTCAGGTTTCCAATCCTCCAATTGACCCGATCAGGGAAAGGATGGTGATGTCCTTATTCACCCGGATAGGAGAAGGTTCCAACATTCTGGAAGAAAGCCCTCAGCACACACGACAGATTCATATTTCCCAACCCGTTCTTCTAAATGAGGATATGGAGAAAATCAAAAATCTGGAATCAAAAGGCTATTTCTCCCATACCCTCCATGCTAATTTCGTATCGGACCATAAGCCCGGCAGATTGCTCGAGGCCTTGGACAGAATCTGTCAGGAGGCGGTAGAGGCTATCCAGAACGGGAAGAATATTTTGATTATATCTGACCGCATGTGTCAGGAAGGGACTGCACCGATACCCTCGCTCCTGGCCGTGGGAGCGGTCCACCACCACTTGGTAAACGAGAAGAAGAGGACCAAAGCCGGGATTATTGTTGAGGCAGGGGATATCCGGGAGACGCATCATTTTGCTACTGTCATAGGCTATGGTGCCAGCGCTATCAACCCCTATCTGGCGCTGGAAACCCTACTTGAACTGAATGAAAAAGGTAAATTGAGCAAGGTGCTCTCCCAAAAGCAGTTGTTCGAAAACTATAAGGCAGCCATTGGCAAAGGCCTCTTGAAGGTGCTTTCCAAAATGGGAATCAGTACCCTGCAGTCCTACCAAGCCGCACAGATATTTGAGGCATTGGGCTTGGGGCCTGAAGTTATCGAAAGATGTTTTAAAGGCACAATCAGTCGTATCAGTGGGATTTCATTTGATGAGCTTGCAGAAGAGGTGTTGGTAAGACATCATGCGGCTTACGAAACAGAGAACAACACCCTAGAGACCGGAGGCGTCTACCAGTGGAAAAGAAGGGGAGAAACCCATATGTTCAATCCCGAGACTATCCACCTTCTCCAAAAATCCACCAAGAACAACGACTATCAACTTTACAAAAAATTTGCCGAAAAAATCAATAATCAGACCCGGGACGCTTTAACCATACGGGGACTTTTTGAATTTAAGAAGAGCATTTCCATTCCGTTGGAGGAAGTAGAGCCGGTAGAAAACATCCTTAAAAGATTTGCCACCGGAGCTATGTCTTTTGGTTCAATTTCTCATGAGGCGCACTCTACCTTGGCCATTGCCATGAACCGCATTGGAGCAAAAAGCAATTGTGGGGAAGGAGGAGAAGATGAAATTAGATTTGCCAGAAAGGAAAATGGTGATTGGGAAAGGTCAGCCATCAAACAAGTGGCCTCAGGGAGGTTTGGCGTTACAAGCAATTACCTTACCCACGCCGAGGAATTACAGATCAAAATGGCACAAGGAGCCAAGCCAGGCGAGGGAGGCCAGCTACCGGGACATAAAGTAGATGATTGGATAGGAAGGGTGCGTCATTCCACGCCAGGCGTGGGGTTGATCTCACCACCGCCCCACCATGATATCTATTCTATCGAAGACCTTGCCCAGCTTATATACGATCTTAAAAATGCCAACCGAAAAGCCAGAATCAATGTTAAGCTGGTTTCCCAGGCCGGTGTAGGGACCGTCGCGGCGGGTGTCGCCAAGGCACAGTCAGATGTGATCCTTATTTCGGGAGCCGACGGGGGCACAGGTGCCTCTCCCTTAAGTTCCATCCGCCATGCCGGACTTCCATGGGAGCTTGGGCTTTCGGAAGCTCACCAGACGCTGGTAAAGAACAACCTGAGAAATAGAGTGACTTTGCAGACCGATGGGCAATTGCGAACCGGACGAGATCTGGCCATAGCCGCCCTTTTGGGAGCGGAGGAGTGGGGGATTTCCACTGGTGCTCTTGTTGTTGAGGGCTGTATTATGATGAGAAAATGCCATTTGAACACTTGTCCGGTGGGAATCGCAACGCAGGATCCCGAGCTAAGGAAGCTGTTCACGGGGAATCCCGATCACGTGGTTAATTTCTTTAGGTTCCTGGCACAGGACCTTCGGGAGATTATGGCGTCTTTAGGCTTTAGAACAGTCGATGAAATGGTAGGCCAAAGCAATGTCTTAAAATCTACCGGGCATCTGAACCATTGGAAATGGGATAAATTGGACTTGAGTCCGATTTTCCATAAAGTAGTGGCACCGGATCATGTAGGAGTCCACAAACAGATTGACCAAGACTTCAGACTGAAAAAAGTACTTGACAGGAAGCTGATCAAAGACGCCCATCCTGCACTTGAACAAGTAAGTAATGTTAAAGGGAACTTTGAAATCCGGAACACGGACAGAACAGTGGGGGCCATGCTTTCCAATGAAGTTTCAAAAATATTTGGAAGCGTGGGATTGCCTGACGGAACCATCCAGTACAAATTCAACGGATCTGCTGGGCAGACCTTTGGAGGATTTTTGGCCAGAGGCATCACCTTTGAATTGGAGGGAGAAGCCAACGATTACTTTGGAAAGGGACTTTCGGGCGGCAAGCTTGTCATCTACCCAAGCCGCAATGCCAATTTCTTGGCTGAAGACAATATTATCGTTGGTAACGTGGCTTTCTACGGGGCTACATCAGGACAAGCTTATATCAATGGCAAAGCAGGGGAAAGGTTCTGTGTACGAAATTCCGGTGTGGAAGCAGTCGTTGAAGGTATCGGAGACCACGGTTGTGAGTATATGACAGGTGGGCAAGTAATTGTCCTAGGAGAAATCGGAAGAAACTTTGCTGCCGGAATGAGTGGCGGGATTGCTTATATTCTTGAATACAATGTGGGAAATATCAATAAGGAAATGGTGGATATTGATCCATTAAACGAAGATGATTACTTGGTCATCAAAAATTCACTTAAAAAGCATGTGGCCCTCACCAAAAGCAACTTGGCCGAATCCATGCTTCAAAATTGGAATTCAGCCAAGACTCATTTTATCAAAGTTATCCCTGTGGAATACAAAGAAGTGTTGAGAAAAAGAGCTTTGGAACAAACAAAATCATTAATCTAAGATGGGAGAGAAAGAAGGATTTATCAAATATAAAAGGGAGATGCCTGCCAGTCGTTCTCCTAAGGATCGGCTGAATGACTACAAAGAAGTCTATCATCCCGTCAATGAGGAAGCGCTTAACCGACAGGCGGCAAGGTGTATGGATTGTGGCGTTCCTTTCTGCCATCAGGGATGCCCTCTCGGGAACATTATTCCAGAATTCAATGACCGCGTCTATAACCATGAATGGGAAGAGGCATTTCATATATTAAGGAGCACCAACAATTTCCCAGAGTTTACAGGAAGGATCTGTCCGGCGCCTTGTGAGGCAAGCTGCGTTTTGGGGATCAATAAAGATCCTGTCACTATCGAATTGATAGAGAAGGAAATCGGCGACAGGGCCTATGACATGGGCTTCGTAAAGCCGAGGACGAATATCCAGAGAACAGGAAAAAGAGTAGCGGTGATAGGTTCAGGGCCTGCAGGCCTTGCTGCAGCTGATCAGCTCAACCTGGCCGGCCACAAAGTTACCTTGTTTGAAAAGGACAATAAAGTAGGCGGACTTTTGAGGTATGGCATTCCGGACTTTAAATTGGAGAAATGGGTGATTGATCGTAGAGTGGCGGTGATGGAGGAAGAGGGGGTGATTTTTGCTACAGGTACCGAAATTGGATCCAGCATTCGAGCAGAAGAAATTCTCCGTCAATTTGATGCAGTGGTGTTGGCCACTGGGGCGCAGCAGCCTAGGGATTTAAAGATTCCGGGAAGAGAGGCTAAAGGGGTTCATTTTGCCATGGAGTTCCTAGGCCGACAGAATCAGGTGATCTCAGGGGAATTATCAGAGAACATCATCAATGCAAAAGGCAAGCATGTACTGGTGATCGGTGGCGGTGATACGGGAAGTGATTGTATCGGCACTTCCAATCGGCACGGTGCCGCTTCGGTTATACAGCTTGAATTGTTGCCCAAGCCTCCCCAGCAAAGAACACAATTGAATCCATGGCCTGAATGGCCCATGACACTGAGGACCTCCTCTTCCCATGAAGAGGGAGCAGAGAGAATGTGGTCAGTATTGACCAAGGAATTTACCCGTGATGAACAGGGGAATGTTACCGGTCTGAAAATCGTAGAGATTGAATGGAAAGAGGAAAACGGTAGAATGCAGTTTTTTGAGCTGGCAGGAACAGAACGAACTTTGCCCTGTGATTTGGCCTTATTGGCCATCGGCTATACCGGACCGAAGCAAAATGGACTATTGGAATCTTTTGGTGTAGGGTTATTGGAAAACTCCCTCCCGAAATCCAAGCAATACCAAAGTACCGAGCCGGGAGTATTCCTCGCAGGAGATATGAGAAGAGGCCAATCACTGGTGGTTTGGGCCATCGCCGAAGGCCGCGAGTGTGCGGTTCAGGTGGATCTGTTCCTTCAGGGAAAATCTTCCCTGCCTCAACGGGATCGGTCGCATTTCAACAATACGGAGGTCGCCGAATTCAACAGTTAGCATCAAAAAGCCGCTCTTCAAGAGCGGCTTTTTTCCTTGTGTTAATCCGATTTAAGTGGTGTCTAGAGCCTTCAAGCATCCCTCACCGGATATCGAACTTAATTTTTAGCCAATCATTCAGATCCTCATAAACATCCACATCGGAGAGTTCTTTCAGTAGCTGAATAGTTAAGTCCAACCGTTTTGCCTCCGCCAATGTTTCGGCTAAAACCAAAGAACTGCTCCAAGGCTTGTTGTCAAATAGCGTTTTATGCATCTTCTTCATTCCAATCAAGTAATAGCCCCCATCTTTGGCAGGGCCAACTACCAGATTATGGAAATCCAGGGAAGAAAATGCTTTTTGAATGGTGCCAGCTGTCAGATCAAGACAGTCGGAGCCGATTATAAGAACCTTTTTAAAGCCGTTAGCGAAGACTTCCTCAAAGGCTAGTTTCATCTTCTCGCCCAAATCCTCCCCTTTTTGGACGGCGGTGACATAGTTTTTTTTTGAGCCAAAATCTTGGTCCGCTTTCTTGTCCAGGTAGATGTACACAGGAATTCGCAGTAAATCCACTTGCTGATGGGTATAATCAAGCAAATATCGGTAAACCTCCACCGCTTTTTCCTCCCCGATCCGCTGAGCCAGACGGGTCTTTACTTTTCCTCTTTCAGGAATTTTTTGGAAGACAATAAGCGCAGCTTCTTTCATGTAGTGCTACCCCCACAGCTGCTCCCCGCACCTGCCGTGCAACCAAAGCAGTGCTTTCCGGTGACGATTTCTCTATTCAACAAGGCTTCTCTATCAAAGTCCTTGATATGCACCGAGGCGCAGGAAACTTGGAGGTCCAGCATTTGGTTGAAGTCACAGTCATACAGATAGCCATCCCACCCCACAGATAGGGTATTTCTGCACATGACATTTAATGCTGCTGAGGGGTTAAAGCTGCTGATCAGTTTTTCCATATAGCCTTCATAGTTTCCGCTTTGGATAAGGTAATCCAAGAAGCGGCTAATCGGTAGATTGGTGATGGTCAACAGCTCGTTAAATTCTATCCCATAGAGATCTTTTAGTTTCTTTTGGAATTGTACCTGTAGCGATTGCTGGTCTGCAGGTAAAAATGCACCCGACGGGTTGTACACCAAGCTAAGTTTCAATCCTGTTCCTTCTTGTCCGTAGCCTTCCCCGTTCAGCATTTTCAGCGCCTTAATTGACTTTTCAAAAACCCCGGATCCTCTCTGGGCATCGGTCCGAAGGGCGGTAAAATAAGGCAAAGATGACACTACTTCACAGCCATGGGCCTTGTAGAATGCAGGAAGGTCATAGAAGCGGGGATTGGAGACGATAATGGTTAGGTTACACCGGACGATAATATGCTTGCCCAAGGAGGACAGTTCCTGCACCAACCAGCGGAAGTGGGGATTCATCTCTGGGGCTCCTCCAGTGAGATCTATAGTATGGACACCGCTTTTTTTTATAGCCTCCAAGCATGCCTCCATGATTTCCCGATTCATAATTTCTTTACGGTCGGGACCGGCATCGACGTGGCAATGTTTACAGACCTGGTTACACATTTTTCCCAGGTTCATCTGGAAGACACCCACCTCTTTGGGTCTCAGGGGAAACGCTCCAATTTCATTTAACTTATTGCCGAAAGTTTGATGCTTGAAGCCGTTGATCGGGGTGCTTTCCAAGAAGGCAATCTGGGTCTCGCTCTTGGCCATTAGCTGGCCTTGTGCGGCTAGGGATTTCAAATTATTATTTCTTTTAACGCCAAAATTCTATTTCGAGGTACAGCTGCTACAGAAAAGGATTCACTATCCTCCCACTCTAAGGAGTTCCTTTTCCCAAAGGGCGCAAGGATCGTGCTACATAGAGAGTCCCTTCACCTTGTTCATCATTTGGACACCGTGGACCAAACTTGCCCCGCCACGTATGGCCGCGGCTACATGGACAGCTTCCATCATCTGTTCCTCATCGCAGCCTTTCTCAAGAGAGTCCATAGTGTAGGCATCAATGCAATAGGGGCATTGGATGGTGTGTGAGACTGCCAAGGCGATAAGGGATTTTTCCCTGGCGGTCAAGGCCCCTTCCTTAAAAACTTCCCCATAGTAGTCAAAGAACTTGTCCGCCAACTTTTGTTGGAACTCGCCTATCTGGCCAAATTTTTTCAAATCCTCAGGATTGTAATAGCTTTCCATGTGTTCTATATTTAAAATAAGTCCCAAGTTACCGTTATTTTTTCTTTGCCCTACAAAAAAGGGAGGTCCAATGAACCTCCCCTTAACTAATTAACAACCAAACCTTATCTATCAACGTCTACTTTTTTTTTGCTGAACGCTATCGTTTCTTTCAAAATTCTTTTTGCCTTCACGAGGCTGTTTTCTTTTTTCCCTTAGCTCTGCTTTCTTGGCTTCCCATAGTGCTTTTTGTTCAGGAGTAAGGATAGCCTCAAGCTTCTCTTGCTGGGCTTCCTGGTTAGCTTTCATTTTTTCCCATTGTGCCTTCATTTCCTCGGCTCTCTTTGTTGCATTTTCAAGCTGTAGCGCATATACCTCTTTCTTTTGCTCTTCAGATAGGTCAAGTTCCTTGGTCATCCTTTCGGTCATTTTTTCCGCCACTTTTTCCGGCGTCATCCTTTCACGGGCTTTCCTTTCCTGTTGGGCTTCTGCCCCCAGGTGGATAAAGGAAAAGGCTGCAATGATCAACAATAACTTTTTCATAGCTTCTATCGGTTTATATACTTCTTAGACCCTGCCTCCTGGCCTAGGTTTAATGGGAATTTGAGATTAAATGTTAATAAACCTTAAAGGGACTGCCGCTGCTTTGGGAGGAAGTGGGTTAAAAGGCAAGCTGATGGAGAACTCATCCTGATTTCACCGTGGATTGGTGGCCTTTCATCACAAACCCTATAAGTGCAAAAATTTCCTTAGATTTGCAGCAAAATAGAAGAGATTGAAAGCAAGAACATTAAAAAAGGACAAGGTCAATATTGTGACCATGGGCTGCTCCAAAAATCTGGTTGATTCCCAAGTGTTGCTGACCCAGTTAAAGGGCAATGGAATCGCGGCTTCGCACGAAGCAGCAGATGCCCATGACCACAACATCGTCATCATCAATACCTGTGGTTTTATCGATAACGCCAAGCAGGAGTCCATTGATACCATACTGCAATATGTCGATGCCAAGGAGCAGGGCTTGATCGATAAGGTGTATGTCACTGGCTGCCTTTCCCAAAGGTATAAGGATGACCTTGAAGTGGAAATCCCACAAGTGGATGCTTATTTCGGAACCCGGGATCTTCCCGCGTTATTGAAAAGGTTTAAGGCTGATTATAAGCATGAATTGGTGGGAGAGCGTCTGCTTTCGCATCCTTCGCATTATGCCTATATGAAAATTTCAGAAGGCTGCGACCGTCCCTGCTCTTTTTGTGCCATCCCTTTGATGCGGGGAAACCACATTTCCAAACCCATAGAAGAGCTCGTACGGGAAGCTGAAATTAAAGCTGCCAACGGCACCAGGGAATTGTTGTTGATCGCGCAGGATTCCACCTATTATGGATTGGATTTGTATAAGAAACGAAGATTGGCAGATTTAATGGCCGCTCTTGCTGATGTGAACGGCATCGACTGGATCAGGTTACATTATGCCTACCCCACGGGATTCCCCATGGATATCTTGGACATTATGGCCGAAAGGCCCAATATCTGCAAATACCTAGACATCCCCCTTCAACATGGTTCATCAGAGGTATTGAAGGCCATGCGAAGGGGAACTTCAAGGGAAAAGCAAGAAGAGTTGATCCATCGGATCAGAGAGAGAATACCGGGGATCGCTATAAGAACCACAATGATCGCGGGTCATCCGGGAGAAGGGGAAAAAGAATTCCAGGAAATGGTGGATTTTGTGCAGCGGATGAAGTTCGAGCGTCTGGGCGTCTTCACCTATTCCCATGAGGAGGATACTCATGCGCACACGATGGAAGACCTGCTTTCGCAAGATGAAAAGCAAGCCAGAGCGAATCATCTGATGGAAGTGCAGGAGCAAATCTCTTACGATCTTAACCAAGTAAAAATAGGAAAGACTTTCAAAGTCTTAATCGATAAGAAAGAAAATGGCCAGTTTGTGGGAAGAACAGAGTTCGATTCGGTGGATGTGGACAATGAAGTTTTGATTGATGCGAGACAACAATACTGCAGAATAGGTGATTTTGTAAACGTAAAGATCACCGATGCCACGGAGTTTGATCTCTATGGCGAAGTTGTGGAGTAGGTAGTATTGCCATGCCATCCAAAAATCAATAATAAAAGAAACAAGGAGCAGGAACCTAATTCGGGCCTCATCCGCGTAGATCGTCGACAGGGTCCAATCAAACCTTATGTCTCAAATCCAAAAAAAAGGCGCTAATGAAACTACTGGAAGTCAATAGTCCAGCCCATCAGAGGGAATTTTTCGAAATGGCCGTAAGGCTTTATAAAGGCGAGAAGAACTGGATTCGGCCCTTGGATAAGGATATTGAGGATCTATTTCATCCGGAAACCAATAAACTCTTCCGCCACAAGGCAGAGGCCATCCGCTGGTTGTTAATAGATGATCAAGGACAGACCATTGGTAGGATTGCCGCTTTTATCAATCCCAAATGGAAGGAGAAGCAGCCTACAGGTGGAATGGGTTTTTTTGAATGCATCAATGACCAAGATGCTGCCTTCCTGTTATTTGATGCAGCAAAGGAATGGTTGGCCAGTAAGGGAATGGAAGCGATGGATGGTCCGGTTAATTTTGGTGAAAGGGACAAGTGGTGGGGACTGTTGGTGGAGGGATTTTCACCGCCTAACTACAATATGCCCTGGAATTTTGCTTACTATAAGGATTTCTTTGAAGCTTATGGTTTTCAGATATATTTCAAACAATACACCTACATGCGGCCGGTTAAAGGAGTGGGTTTTGATCAAAAATTTCATGAAAGAGCCGATATCACTTTAAATCACCCGGACTATAACTATCGGTACCTGAGAGGCAAGGAATTGTCACACAAGGCTCCTGAATACTTCATGACCGTGTACAACAAGGCATGGGCAAGACATCTGGGCAAAAGCATGACCCTAAAGGAGGCGCAACTGATGTTTGGGAAAATGAAACCCGTTATTGATCCGCAATTGATTTATTTTGGATTTTACAAAGGAGAGCCTGTTTCCTTTTTCATCTCCATACCCGAACTAAACCAATTGTTCAAGTATGTCAACGGAAAAATGGATTTAATGGGTAAATTGAAATTTCTGTATAATAAAATTTTCAATCCTCCCAACAAAATGCTGGGATTGGTCTTTGGCGTTGTCCCCGAACATCAGGGCAAAGGAGTAGAAAGTGCCATGGTCAAACGCTACAATGAAATGAGTAGCAAGAGCTCTTTCCCTTACGAATCCATAGAAATGAACTGGATAGGAGACTTCAATCCTAAAATGATGCGGGTATGCGAACAAATCAATGCAAGCATCTACAAAACCCATCACACCTACCGCTATTTATTTGACAGGGAAAAACCGTTTGAAAGACATCGTATCTTTCAGTAAGGCGGAGAGGCATAGACGCTTGCATTGGTTAAGAATTTCCGACACCTGATGTTTTATTTCAGGTACCTATTGTCTCTTTGCTAGACTTAATTGCCAGTTCCAGCTGTCCCGCAAGGATTCCTCTAAATTGTATTGAGGGAACCACTTCAACTCTTGGTTGATTTTCGATGTATCGGCCCAGACTTTTTCAATATCTCCGGGTCTTCTGGGGCCAATTTGGTAGTTTAAAGGCTTTTCGCTGACTTTCTCAAAGGCCTGGATTACTTCCATCACGGTATTGCCATTTCCGGTACCTACATTGAAGAGATCATAAAAATTCTCAGGCTTGTCTTCCAAATATTGTATCGACTTGACATGGGCATCGGCCAGATCCATGACGTGGATATAATCCCTGATGCAGGTTCCGTCGGGAGTATCATAATCATCCCCAAACACCGTGATTTTTTCTCGGATGCCTACCCCTGTTTGGGTGACAAAGGGTACAAGATTGGCAGGGACACCAATGGGAAGCTCTCCAATGAGAGCGGAATGATGGGCACCGATGGGGTTAAAATAACGTAAAGCTATGGCTCTGATCTGTTCGCCGCTTTTTACGTAATCCACTAAAATATCCTCACCTATTCTTTTTGTGTTGCCATAGGGGCTTTCGGCATCTTTCCTTGGCGTGGATTCCTTAACGGGCAGCTCATCCGGTTGGCCGTACACCGTGCAAGAGGAGGAGAAAACAATGTTTTTAACCCCGAATTTCTTCATAGTGTCCAACAGGACCAAAAGTGAGCCGATATTGTTGCGGTAGTACTTCAGGGGGAGCTGAGTGCTTTCCCCTACTGCTTTATGGGCAGCAAAATGGATAATTCCATTGATCTCATGGCTGCCAAAAATCCTTTCCATAAAAGCACTATCATTGCAATCCCCTTCATAGCATTTGATTTCCCTACCCAATATTTGTTGCAGGCCTTGCAAAACCTTTTTCTCGGAATTGGAAAAATCATCAACAATTATGGGTTCGAAACCGGCATGGACCAATGCCACTGCGGTATGGGAACCGATGTATCCGGCACCTCCAGTGATAAGTATTTTCTTCATGTTAAAAATCCAATAAGATAATGTAGGTTAAGACGTAACGGCCCAGAGGCTGGCACATGATTGATTTATCCCAAACCAAAAATAGTTTTTCTTCTTCCATTATCTAAACAAAACCCGAGCTTTATATTCTTGGGCTCCCGTTTTAGTTTCTCGGCTTAGGCGGAACTTCTCCATGTAATGGAATATGAAGGCAAACAGGAATAAACAACAAAGGAGATCCATTGATGAATCTCCTTTGTTGTTTATTTAATCTACTGCTTTTTTGCCCTGATTTTTTCTCTAATCCTGGCTGACTTGCCATGACGTCCTCTCAGGTAGAACAATCGGGCTCTTCTAACCCTACCTTCTCTCAAAAGTTCGATTTTTTCGATCGCGGGGCTGATGATTGGGAAAATCCTCTCTACGCCAATACCGTTAGAAATTTTCCTTACAGTAAAAGTTTCCCCATTACTGCTTGGATTTCTTCTTTGTATTACCGTTCCCTGAAACTGCTGGACACGTTCCTTGTTGCCTTCCGTAATTCTTACGTGGACGTTGATCGTATCACCTGCCTTGAAAGAAGGGAACTTGGATCTCGCCTCTGCGTATTCCTCTTCTACAAATTTAAGTAGTTCGCTCATATCTTTTGTATTATGTGCTTATCGCAAAATTATGCAATATCTTTTTCTAATGTAATTAAATCAATTCTTTATATAATCGCCTACAGAAGGTTTTTGCCTTCCAATAAGTCAGGCCTTCTTTTCTGGGTACGGCGAACCGATTCTTCAAACCTCCAATTGTCAATATGGGCATTATGTCCAGAAAGCAGGATGTCGGGAACCTTCATTCCCTCATATTCCGCCGGTCTGGTAAACACTGGAGGAGCCAAAAGGCCGTCCTGAAAGGAGTCTGTCAGTGCCGATGTCTCATCATTCAATACACCCGGGATCAACCTTATAACCGCATCTGCAATTACCGCTGCAGCTAGCTCTCCTCCAGACAAAACATAATCACCGATACTTATTTCTTTGGTGATAAAATGCTGCCTGATCCTTTCGTCCACTCCCTTGTAGTGTCCACAGAGAATGATGAGGTTGCCCTTTAAAGATAAAGTATTGGCCATTTTCTGGTCAAAAACCTCTCCGTCGGGTGTTACATAAATCACTTCATCATAGGTCCGCTCAGCCTTCAATGCAGTTAAGCAACGAAGAATAGGCTCCACCATTAAGACCATGCCGGCACCGCCCCCAAAAGCGTAATCATCGACCTGCTTTTGTTTTCCGGTGGCATAATCCCTCAGGTTATGAACCTTGACTTTTGCAAGACCTTTGTCCTCTGCCCTTTGCAGGATAGAATGGGAAAAGGGACCTTCCAGCAATCCGGGAACTACTGTAATGATGTCAATATGCATGGATTAATCCTCCAGGTAAATTTCAAGTAAGCCATCAGGCAATTGGCAGAAAACTTTCTTTTCTGCCTTGTCTACTTTAAGGATGATCTCATCCTTGATAGGTATCAAGACTTCTCGTCCCTTGTACTCCAGGCCGATCAAATCCTGGGTTTGAAGATCATATATGTGCTTAACTTCTCCTAGCTCTCCATGCAACTTATCATGCACGGCAAACCCAATCAATTCATGAAAATAAAACTGGTCCTCTTTAAGCTCCGGCAGATCTTTCAGGGGAAGGTATAATTCCGATCCCACCAAAACTGCTGCCTCGTCGATACTGTCAAATCCTTCAAACTTCGCCAGAGCCTTTTGATTGGGCTGAAGCACAAAGTGTTCAAGAAAGTAAGGGACTAACCGAGAATCCTGAGTGACGAATACATGTTCGATATTCTCATAATCTTCCGGAAAATCCACATCCAGCACAACGGTCAACTCTCCATGAAGTCCATGAACCTTAGCAATATAGCCCAATTGGAAACAGCTATCCTTGTTCATGGAAAGGGTTTTTTGTTAAGCTTGGTTTTCTTCGTTAGCTTCAGGAGTTTCAGCATCTGGAGCCGCTTCAGTAGAAGCTTCTTCTTCAGCTGGAGCTTCAGCAGCTTGTGCTGCAGCGATGGCCTCCTCTTCTTTTTTCTTCAATGACTCCGCACGGGCGGTGTTTTTGGCTGTTTCAGCATCCAGTGCTTTTTGACGGGCATCGGATTTTTCTTGAGAAAGTTTCTCTACTTTTCCGCTTATTGTCGCGTCTTTGCCAGCTTTCCAATCTTCGAAGCGCTTGTCTGCATCTTCTTGGGTTACGGCACCTTTCAGTACGCCGATCTGAAGGTGTTTTCTTAGCAATACACCACGATAGGATAACATTGCCTTTACGGTATCCGTAGGCTGGGCACCGTTCAACAACCATTTAAGTGCACGGTCATTGTTGATGTTGATCGATGCGGGGTCAGTATTGGGATTATAAGTCCCGATTTTCTCGATAAAGCGTCCATCACGTGGAGCTCTTGCATCAGCTACTACAACGTCATAGATGGCCATTTTTTTTCTGCCTCTACGCGCTAATCTGATTTTTACTGCCATATTATATTGATATTAAGTGAATTGATGGATCCCGTCCATCATAATTTTGGACTGCAAAGATAGCTGTTTTATCTTTAAAAGAACAAGTTGGCTTTGGAATATTTGTAGAAATGGAAAAATATGTCTTAAATTGCGGAGCGAAACGGCAAGGTCTGGGATCAATCCTCAACGACTCTTGTGGTGGCCATGGCCTCGTAGTTCAATGGATAGAATAGAAGTTTCCTAAACTTTAGATACAGGTTCGATTCCTGTCGAGGCTACAAAAAACCTCTTATACATTGAGTATTGGAGGTTTTTCGTTTTTAGTAGGCTGTATAGTAGGCCACTAAAGTTTTAGTGATTAATTTTTTGGCTCTTAGCTTCCAATTTCTTTAGCTTGCTTGTGAAAGGGCAATTACTACAATGGATGCAATGCCCAAAAAAGTGAAAATGGTTACTACAGTAACAATAAAATTTGTGTCATCCGCAATTTTGGCCAAATAGCTGTTTATTTGTTCCTGTAGTTCTCTATCTGAAAGATTCTTAACGTTTACTTTTTTCTTTATTCCAAACATATTATTTGCTTTTATTGTTATTATATGTACTGTTTTATTTGCAGAAAGGGCTATAGGTGGCTTATAATTTGCTTCAAGTTCTGTATTCTTGCTAATGTTTCTCGTTTCTTCAAAAATTATTTTTAAATTTAATAACACTTTTAATCTTCTTAGACTATGCCCGTAACATGTCCAAAATGTAAATCTGATCAGATTTCAGCCCAAAAGAAAGGGTTTAGCGGTGGAAAAGCTTTGGCAGGTGCAGTTATAGCTGGGCCTGTTGGGGCTTTAGCTGGAACGCATGGGAGCGGTAAAGTAATTGTTACATGCCTAAATTGTGGCCATAATTGGAATCCTATTTCAAGGAAAAAGCAAGAAGTATTTGAAAACCAAGTATCAGAATTAACTTGGAAGAATCAGATATATTCTCTTTATAAACAAGGTAAAAAAGAGGAAGCAGAGAACCTTTTTCTTTCTAAATCTGAATACTCCCCCAAGTTACCCGATTTTCAAGCGGTGGTTAAAGACGCTGAAAACGAACAAAACTCCCAATACATTCTAGGGGTTTTTATGGTTATCGGTATTATTTTGGCTGTGATTTTTCTAGTGTGGTTAATTAATTAAACAAAGAAGGGTTTTAACTCCTCGATTATTTTTAGCCAATGTAAATTAAACCGGATCTTTTGGTAACTCACCCTTAAAAGCTTCTTGCATTTGTTCAAAGGTGGGATAATTGACTACTATAGAACCAATCATTGGGGGCAACCCTTCTATACGTGGCATTGGTTCGGGGCTATCCTTCGGATTTACCTTGGTTCCATCTTGCTGGTAAAGCTGGCTTTCCCCATAGACCTGATAATAGACAGGTATTTCCCCGCTATCCTTGGCAAGCTTTTTAATTGCCTTTAAAGTTTCAATGTCACCTGATTTAATGGCTTCTATTGCGGTTTTTCTTAGTTCTGGCTTCATGTCGTTTCTTCCTGTAAAATGTTGTCGATCAGTCTATTTAATTGCTCATCCGATAAGGTATCTAATTTTTGTGTCAATTCAATGGTTTGATCCACTGATTTTAGCCGTGGGAGGGAATAGGACAATAATTTTTCGTACATTATAACACGGTCTTTTGGTTCTAATGCCTTTATGTCCTTTTCAATCTTTGGCCATTGCTTTTCCAAAAACAGAGAAATACTTGTTTTAAGATCTTTATTAACTTTGCTTATCGCTCCCTTTGGTTTTCCGTTAGGGTTGTTTGTCCTTCCTTTTGGTAGTCCCATAATTTTTTGTAAGTTTTGTTCTTTTCAAAAACAGGAGGGGCTTTAATTTCCCTCCCGTATGATTTTGGCCTCATTTAAAGCACCTTCTAGCTACTAATTATAATTTAAAGTACTCTAGGCGGTCTTTTCAATTCAAAGCTTTAGAGGCCTTAAAAACGCCTCCTTAAATTTGCTGGTCTGGACTATTGTTTGATTTTCCTCTATGGATGTGGCCATTAATAAATCTAGGAACGAATCAACTAGAAAAAATTCTTTGTTCTCAACAGCCTGTAATTCCTCCATCATATTTAAATCATAGTCAATAATAGCCTTCGCCTTCAATTCTCTTAATTCTTCGCTTTTTGGTTTTATAACCTTCATAATTGGATATTTTTCGGCTGCAGAGGAAAGAAGAAAGGGTTTATTTCTACTTTGTCCACTATAGTTTGATTCACTAATCCAAACAGTTGATTGAAATTTGTTGGGGCAAACACTCCTAACTCATTGGCATATTCTTGAAAACCATTGTACGCCTCCGAAAGGGCTTTATAGCGATTCCAAAGTTCTATTTCCTGTGGTGTAGTTGCATAAACATCAAATAGCGGTTTAATTTCATCCTTCCATATATCAGTAATATCAATTTTCCCGTCTTTCCAAGGTAGGTTCTTAACTTCCTTTAGTTTGCTTGGGATATGGTGCGAAGCTGTCAGGCCATTTGGCCAATGTTGTACCGTTGAAATAAAAGGATCTACCTTTTTAAGGTTCCCGTAGTAGTTCTCCCTATAGTACTTATGCAAGGGTTTATCCTTGGTAAGGACAACCTTGTCAATTTTAACCTCTAGGATTTTTCTTCCATAATGAATTAAATCTTGCAGTAAGGAAGAATTAAACGGTTCATCTAAGCCTATCTCGTTCGCAAATTGGCTGTAAACCTCCCCTAACTTATTTGCCTCTCTAGCAAAGCTTAAAACCTGTCTAAAGGTGCTTTGATGGGCTTCTTTTCGGTAATTGATTAATATTTGTTTCATGGTTTCAGTTATTTCTTAACGCATCAAATCAGCAACTACACGTTTAGTTGTTTCTTCTATTTGTTCCGGTGATAATTCTGATAGCTTTGATTTTTCTTTTTTTAATAATTCGGGCTTCTGTTGTTTTAAGGCCTCTAAGGCTTCTAATCTACTGTTTAAAACTTTGATAGCCTCCGTTGATGCTTTTGCTAATGTTTGCATTTGTTCTTCTAGTGTCATAATGATGTTAGTTTATTAGTCTGATAATAGTTGTCTTGATTTATTTCTTTTTTTCTTTTGCTGTTAAGTGTAATTGTCATTATCAATGTTTCCGCTTATCCTTTATCCTTTTTTCATTCAAACAAAAACAGTAAAAACGCTTTATTGTTAATATTTGTAAAGAACCTAAATAGAATATATTATTAGAATACATTATTATAGGTCGTGTAAATGTTGAACAGTAATAAAACAGGACTAAAACAGATATAGAAATTTCCTTTATATAGGTCGTGTCATGGTCTTGCTATGGTGGTTTTCTTATCCCTAATTCTGCTAACGCTTCCTTTAAAGCCTCTTCCTGTTCCATTTTAGCTTTCAACAGCCTAGTAGACTTTCTTCTTTTTTCTGCTTCAAGTATTAGTTCTTTCAATGGCAACTTAAAAGAAACATAAAACCCTCTCGTGTATCTGGAATATGTGACTAGTCCCCAAAACTCTGATAATTCAGATTTTAACTTTTTTGTCTGGTATTCATTGGCATATTTAAATATTTCCGGTGGCAAGCAATGTACAGGAATTGAATGGGTTTCCCCTGCCATTCTACTAAGCCAATATTTATTGTCCATTTTTAAATATGGCTTATTACCTACAATGCTTTTCATGGCAAGGAATGCCAATAGAATTGCCTTATCCCATTCTGTTTTTTGCTGTCCATAGTATTTCCAAAATACCGAAGTTGTTATTCCTGTCATAGGTGAATTACTTGAAAATTTTTCAACCAATTCACTACCTATTTCATTTACTTGACTTAGGTTTCCCAATGTCACTCTAAAGTATTCCGCACTTTCTTTTATTCTTTGGTTTTGGTTTCCGCTTAACTTTAAACCATAAGCATATAAGGAATAATATAGAACCTTTTGCAAGCATTGTTGGTGATCTAACAATAATCCAGAAAGTAACTGTACAGGAAAATTGAAATATCTCTCATTCATGTAACCTCCTTCCCAATTCCAGAATAAAAGTCTCATAGGAATGGGCAACAAAATAAAAACCTCCACTTGCTTTTATCCTTTCCTCATATTTCTTTTGGGCTTCTGAAAGTTTATCCTTACCTACTTTGACTTCTATTTTTATGGATCTTCCTGCTATGATTGCGCTTACATCGGCTGTCCCATTTGTTCCGGTGCCGGGTATCCATTTTACACTTCCAATGGTTTTGGTTCTCCCAATGGCATCCATATAGGTAAATGAATTATCTAGGGTTCGCCCTGTGTTGCTTATGCGCTCTGCGAAACCTCCACAAAGATTAATACAATCTATAATGCATCGTGTCAGGCCGTTTGCAGTCTTATCGGTGTATGGCTTTCCCTTGCGTATCGCATGGCTTGGAACGGTAGGATATTTAGCCTTTAGATAATGGGCTTTTAGCTCTCCTAAAGCTTTCAAGTTATGAGGAAGTTTCTTAACTTTGATCTTGCGCCCTTCTTCAACCGAAACGTGAGTGTTTGAGAGCCTCCCAACGCCATTGGGGGCTTCTTTTTTTAATTTTTCTCCCATCCTTTTTTAATATTTAACAGTCTTAACTGCGTGAAGGGAAGATTCAATTTCATTTGCCTTGTATAGTATTCGGCCTCCGATTGAATAGGATTTTAATAGCCCTCTTTTGCTCCAATCGTGTAATGTTGGAAGGGAGATTTTCAGCTTTTCCGCTGTTTCTTTACGGGTTAGAAAAAAATCACTTTCCGATTCAGGAACTGTTTGGTGTGTAGTCTTAAGCACGTCGTTCATGGCCGTACTGACTAAGTTATAAAGCTGTTCTGGGGTGTAGAATGTCATTATTACCTTTTCCATCTTATCTTATTTTATTTGATAAGTCAAAATTGGTAAGTATGCTTAACTCCAATCCCGCCAAATAATCCGGCGTATAAAAAATAATTAAGTGAGAATATAAAAAGCTGATTATCAGCTGGATTAAATTGTATTAATTTTTACTTTATTTATCTCATCTATAAAAGGCTTCCTGTAGAGTTCTGCACTGGTAGACGTTTTATTGTTAAATAGGTATTTTCCAATGCCCTTAAATTTGTTCGCTAAAATTAAATTTTTTTTATCTCTTTTAGAAAACGTTGTTTCTATGATTCCACAAACTTCTAGGCACTCCCAAAAAACCCTTGCCACGCTATCCAGCCTTTTCCCTATCCACTCCCCCTCATCATTTAAAACCCTTTCCAAATCATCCTCCCATTTTGAATTTATTTTATCCGTTTTAAGAATATCAACAAAATCATTTATCCGGTCTTTATATTCAGCCTTAAAAAGATCTTCAAAGGTGCTTATTGAGCTAGGTAGTTCTTTCACCTTAGCTTTGGTCTTGTTTGATTCTCTAAAGGTCTCAATTTTTGCGTCAATGTAAATAATGCTTTTGTCAAGTTGTTCAAGATATCTTTTAAGTGTACCTTCAATTTGTGTAATGTAAGGCTTATAACGAAACCCTAAATGTATTTCTTTCTGTACAATCAATGTTTCTAATTTGTCTTTACGGGCTAAACAGTTGCCTTTTATCTCCTGTAGCTCCTGTAAAGTGGTAGCATTACTGGTTTGATGGAAAAATTTCGTTTTGGTGACTTTTAAATCTTTCCGATACCATTCCAATATGGCAAATTCCTTTTCTTTTAATTGTTCGCTAAGTTCTCCCAATGAAATATATTTCTCTTCCATATTATACTACCTTTAAAACTGATTGCCTCCAATGTTCCATTAACTTTTGTGCGGTGTCCTCCGGTGTGACCTTAATATATTTCAAGAATGCCTGTTCTGTTCGGTGGCCTGTAATCTTCATTATACTAATAGCAGGGAAGCCACTTTTATAAAGGTTGGTAGCAAAAGACCTACGGGCTGTATGGGTCGTGGTCAATTCCCATTTTTGCCTGTTTTCCTCCACTTTTAGACCTCCTTTAATATGTTCAGTGGTTACTTCCTTTTTTAAGCTTATAACCTCCTTAGCAACGTCTTTAATGTATTCATTCATCTTTTGGTTACTAATGGCTGGGGGCAAACTGTTTGGATATTTGCCCTCATATTTTTCCATTATTTCCTTTACGATTGGATGAATGGGGATAATTACCGTGGTGCCTGTCTTTTTTGTTTTGACCTTAAAAAATCCCCCTTCAATATTGTCGGGCTTTAGATTGGAAAAATCTGAAAACCTTAATCCTGTCCAGCAGGCCACAATGAATAAATCCCGTACCCGTTCTAAATGTGGGGTGTTGCTTAGATCCGTTTTGTATAGATCCGTTATTTCATCTTCATTCAAGTAAACAGAAAAACCCGTAACATTATGGGCTTTGAACATATTGGATTTAAAATACATATTGGTATTATATCCGTTCTCTGTGGCATAGGTTAAGAAGGCTTTCAGGACTTGGATATATTTTCCCACGGTGTTTAGCTTATACCCGTCTTTATTCAGGCTTTGCACGAACTTGGAATAAAAATTCTTATCAATGGTTTCAAAAGTCAGGTTGTATTTTATGCCAAATTTGGCAAGCCTGTCATAAGTGGTGCTATATTTTTGGATTGTCCTTTTGTCGTAATTGGTGCCTTTGCTAGTTTGCCTTATTCCGGTTTCCGATTCCTGTATAAACCTTTTGAATAACTCTAAAAATGTCAGTATCGTATCAGCTGTGGAGGCTTCATTATCTTGGTTTTTTATAACGGTGTCCAGCCTTCCTTTTAGTTCCTGTACTGTGGGGGTTCTTTGGAGTTGGTCTTTAAGTTTTAAAAGTTCCGCTTCGGCTGTTCTTTCAATGAATTTTAAATTGTTGTTAAGGCGGGTTGCCAAAGGAAGATCCTTTGTTTGTCTGTATTTTTTGTCTTTTAGGTTCCAAAATTTGGGATTGATGGATTTACCTATAGAATAAACTAGCCTTTTTCCTTCATACCGTACATACAAATGGATGGGAGTTTCCTTATCTGCTAATTTGTCTTTGAGGTAAAAATTCAACTTTGCCATTTTCAGTCATTTGATAGGATGAATAAAGATAAGCAAAATTATTTTCGGTAGGCTGTTTAGTAGGCTGTTTTCTTTTATCTTTTTTTATTTCCTCTTATCTTGTTTAATTAGACTAAGCTGTAAATACTTGTAAATCAATATTTATAGATAATATGATGTTATAAGGAATAAACAGGTATGTAGCCCTGTCGAGGCTACAAAAAACCTGCAATACTTTAAGTAATGCAGGTTTTTTTGTTTTAAGGCAAGATCTTCAGAGGGTCGGCTAAAAAGCAAAGGCCCACGCTGATTTTCCTGTAAAGGTTATTTGTTGCTAAAATCAAAAAGCTTTCTTTTCTCTTCCTTGCTCAGGTTGTCGTATCCCTTTTCTGCGATCTTGTCCAGGATTTTGTCAATTTCTTCCTGCGTGCTGACATCGACAGTCCTTTTCGGTTCGGCGGAGTGGCTTTCACCGGTGTATTTCTTCCTATAGGTGACCTTCACTTTGGGTTTCTTGGCCATCAAATTCTCGAAAAGCCCGCCTACCCACTGCACCGGGCGGCCAACGTCCCTTCCTTTTTGCAATTGGCGGATATACAAAAATCCTAAGGCCGCTCCGCCCAAATGAGCCAATTCGCCACCTGCATTGGAGCCGCTGGAATTGGCAAAAGCCACCAGCACATAAAAAATAGCAATATATTTGATTTTCACCGGTCCCAGGAGGATGAGGTGAAATTCTGTATTGGGCGTCAAAGTAGCGGCGCCTACTACTATAGCATAGACTCCCGCACTGGCGCCAAGCATCAAGGCAGTGTCAATTTGATTGCTAAAAAGCGGAGCTAGGTTATAAATCAAAAGATAGAACAATCCGCCGGCTAATCCCCCGAGAATGTACAGGTTTACCAATTTCCTGCTTCCCAGGTATTCATTGATCAAGAGGCCGAACCAATACAGGAACAGCATATTGAAGAGGATATGGAAGAAGCCTTCATGAAGAAACATGTAGGTAAATATCGTCCAGGGCTGCGAGGCAAAATAGGGGATGGAAGCGGGCATCATCAAATAGGACAACAACTGTCTATAGATGCCTTCCGCTCCACCCAAAGTCATCAAAACCCCCGATACCATGACTACCAAATACAAAAGGATATTGATAGCCAACAGCTTGTAAAGGCCGTTTTCCTTATGGTTAAAGGCGTTTTTTAAATTAAACCAGAATCCTCCGTACATGTCAATAAAAATTAGTCCTGCTTTTCTTCCAAAATAATATCAATGCGGCACCAATGATCAATCCGCTCAAATGGGCAAAATGGGCCACATTGTCCCCTGGATTACTGACAAAAATATTATAAACGGTGTACAAGCCATAGAACAATACCAAATATTTTGCCTTGATAGGCATGGGAGGAAAAAGGAGAAACAATTGGGTGTTGGGAAACAGCATTCCAAAGGCAATCAGAATCCCGAACAAGGCACCCGAAGCCCCTACCATGGGTATGTTGGATTTGAGTTCCCATACGCCCATCATGTTCGACTGCGCTCTTTCCCTAAGGCTGTCGTTGTCGGGGTCTCTGCTGTAATCATCGATGAGGTCATATATTCCGGGGCCAAACATATACCTGTTTTCAGAAACAAAACGGTTGAATTCTTCCGGATCGGGATTTTCGGCAAACTGTTCTATTTTGTTTTCCAATGACTTCATCTGGTAAGCGGTATATCCGGAATAAAGTACACCCGAACCCACGCCACATACCATCCACAGGATCAACAACTTTTTAGGCCCCAGAAACTGCTCCAACAACGGACCGAAGATAAACAGCCCCAGCATATTGCTGAATAGATGCCAAAAGTCCGCATGCATAAACATATAGGTCAGCAATTGAAAGGGCATGAAAAAATCACTTTCGATATAATACAAGGCAAACATCCTCTCCAGGTGGGGAAGGAAATATGAGGTGATAATGAAACATCCTACGGTGATCAGCAACAAGTTCTTTACTACCGGAGTAAGCGATCTAAACATAAATTATTGGTTGAAAAAACTAAGTATTTTATTTGTATCCAATTTAATGAAAGTCTTGTTGCCCGATAGCCCGTAATTGGGGTTTTGGCAGGCAAACAATTGACCCACAAGGGTTTCCATTTCCTGGTTGTTTAACTTTGCCCCTTTTTTTAGAGAAGCCTTTCGTGCCAATGATCGGGCCAAGTTTTCTTTTTTATCGAGCGAAAGCTCCGATTTGAAGTTTTTAAATTGTTCGAGCAGCCCCTCAAACAAAGCCTTTTCGTTGGTGATGGTTATATCCGCAGGGACACCATTAATGACAATGGTGTTATTGCCAAATTCAACCACCAAGAAACCCAAGTTAGTCAACTCTTCTTTTAAATCCATCACCAAAGCAAAATCAGGAGGGCTTAAATCAATGCTTTGGGGGAAAAGGCACTGCTGCGAAGCCCCCGACGAGTTTTGTAGCTGCCGTTTGTATTTTTCGTACAATATGCGCTCATGGCTGGCCTGTTGGTCTAGAAGCAGCATTCCCGTCGACATCTGTACCACTACGTAGGCTAAGCCGAGTTGAAAAGTAACCCCTGTATTCTCGCTTTCCAACACAGGTTCAACTACCTCTCTTTTATCGGAGGGATTTGCCTTGCTTGAAAAGGTAAGCAGCTCTTTTTCATTTTCCTCATTCTGCAATTTGGAAGTTTCAAAGTCTACCCTGGAACCGTTGCTTTCAAACATTTTTTCCCAACCGGATACCTCCTGTCTTTTGAAGCTTGGGGTACTGAACGTCTTGTAGTTATTTTCCCTGCTGACTTCAATATTCTTTGATGTATCGTTTTTCCAGTTTTCGGCAAAGTTGACGTCAAAGCTGAAATCCAAAGTAGGAACCACATTATGGGCGCCCAATGCCTGTTTGACTGCAGACCGTATCACGCCATAGATAGTCCTTTCATCATCAAATTTGATCTCAGTCTTGGTGGGATGTACATTGATATCTATATGGACAGGATCAATCTCAAGGAAGAGTACATAAAAGGGGTGTTGGTCGGCTGATATTAATCCCTCGTAGGCGTTGCTGACAGCGTGGTGGAGGTAGTTACTCTTGATGTAGCGGTTATTGACGAAGAAGAACTGCTCTCCACGGGTTTTTTTAGCGTTCTGTGGCTTTCCGATATAACCTTTGATCCCCATATGGGGCGTATCTTCTTTACAGGTGACCAGTTGACCCTGGTAGGCTTTCCCTAATATCCCTACTATTCGTTGGCTGAGTTTTCCCGAGGGGAGATTGAATAATTCCATGTCATTCTGTAGCAGGCTAAAGCCAACCTCGGGATAGGACAGGGCCACCCTTTGGAATTCTTCGACGATATGCTTCATTTCCACAGCATTTGACTTCAGGAAATTCCTTCTGGCAGGCACGTTGAAAAATAGATTTTTTACCGCTATAGAGGTACCTATCGGACAGGTGGCAGGCTCCTGTTTTTTTACTTCAGAGCCTTCGATGCAGAGATGGGTTCCCAATTCTTCCCCTCTCAGGCGCGTTTTTAATTCTACTTGGGCTACGGCGGCTATTGACGCCAAGGCTTCCCCTCTAAATCCAAAAGTCCGGATGGCGAAGAGATCTGCCGAGGTTCTTATTTTTGAGGTGGCGTGCCTTTCAAAACTCATCCTGGCATCCGTCATTGACATGCCCTTTCCATCGTCAATCACCTGAATGAGCATCTTTCCCGCTTCCTTCACTAGCACCTGAATTTTGGAGGCCCCGGCATCCACGGCATTTTCCAACAATTCCTTTAAGGCTGAAGCCGGTCGCTGCACCACCTCACCTGCGGCGATCTGGTTGGCAATGGCATCGGGTAGCAGCTGGATAATATCACTCATTTTTGTGCCTTCCCTTTAACCTTTTGAGGAGGATCAACATCCCAATCCCCATGGATAGATAAGCCAGGTAATACAGGACTCCATTTCCAAGATACAGATATCCGCCCAGTCCCCCGAGGAGGACAACAAAGATAAGAAGGCGGAGCAGACCCGAACTCTCAAATAAAGAGGAGCTTTTGGCCCTGGTTTTTTTTCTAAAAGCACCCTTTATGGAAGACTGATATCCTGTCGAAAGGACGGTGGATCCATTTTCGGGAGAGAGAATTCCCTCTTCTTCGAGTTCTTTTTTTATAGCTGAAGTGCGTTGTTCTATCTCGTCCTTTATGGGGTCGTAATGTCGGGGAGTAACGCTGAATCTCTTTGGGTTTGCTATTCTTACAATGGATGGAAGTTTCATTTTTTATATCTTGTTTTTACAATAGCCAATCTTTAATCTTCAATGGAACGTCGGCTTTATCAGCGACCAGGTAGGAATTTTTCCAATCAGATCATAACATTTATCCTCTTGGCTGGTTGCTTCGAATAAACATGCATCAATTTATCCTTTTTGGTAAGAAGAAAAGAAGGTTTTTGTGTATGTTTGATTTTAATGAAGATACCTACAAAGGTATTTTAATTATTTTGCAATAAAAATTTAACGGTTTCATGGTTCAAAAAGTTTTAATAGCCCTTTTTGCCCTTCTTTTTTGTTTAAACTTTTTGATTGCCAAGGAAGAGGCCCCCGTTCAAAAAGAAGATCCTTTGACCAGTGATGATGTCATGAGGCAGGTCTACTGGGTGGACAGTGTTTTCAATAGCCTCAGCTTTGAGGAGCGACTGGGGCAGTTGTTTATGGTGGCCGCTTATTCCAACAAAGACAACAGGCATAAAGAAGAAATTTCAAAACTTGTCCGGGAGGAAAACATTGGCGGACTGATATTTTTTCAGGGCGGCCCGGTTAGGCAGGCCCACTTGACCAACCATTTTCAGTCCATTACCAAGGCGCCACTCTTTATCGCCATGGATGCCGAATGGGGAGTAGGCATGCGTTTGGACAGTGTGGTCCAGTTTCCCAAACAAATGACACTGGGAGCCATACAGGGCACGCAATTAATTTACCAGATGGGAAAAGAGATTGCAGGGCAGTTTAAGGAGTTGGGCATGCATATCAATTTTGCTCCAGTGGTGGATGTCAATTCAAATCCCGACAACCCGGTCATTGGCTACCGATCTTTCGGAGAGGAAAAAACATTGGTTGCAAAAAATTCGATGGCCTATATGAAGGGTTTGCAGGACCATGGTATTATGGCCAACGCCAAGCATTTTCCTGGGCATGGCGACACCGATTTGGATTCTCATTATGCTACTCCGGTGATCAACAATTCCCGTAGCCAGATCCTAGATGTTGATCTTTTCCCTTATAGACAGCTTATCGATGAGGGACTGATGAGCGTGATGGTGGCCCATCTTCATGTCCCAAGTCTTGGAAGCCAGGCGAGCCTCCCAACGACTTTGTCCAAGAGCGTAGTGACGGACCTTCTTCAGAAGGAGATGGGTTTCAATGGGCTTATCTTCACGGATGCCTTAAATATGAAGGGCGTAAGCAATCTATACAAGCCTGGAGAGGTGGATCTGATGGCGCTGTTGGCCGGGAATGATGTCCTAGTTTTTTCGGAAGATGTTCCCAAAGCAAAAAAACTGATCTTAGAGGCCGTTAGGGAAGGACGGATTACGGAAAAGGAAATCGACCGCAGGGTACGTAAAGTCTTAAAAGCCAAATATTGGTCCGGTCTGAGCCGTCCCCAAAAGGTAGATGTCCACAGGCTGGCGGAGCGAATTAGCAACCATGAAACCAAAGCCTTAATTGAGGAACTTTATGCGGCTGCAGTCACCGTAGCTACCAACGAAAATAATTTCTTGCCACTTAAAAATATAGAACTCCTGCAGATGGCTACAGTCACCATTGGAGGCCAAGGCGACGTTTTTCGGAAACAGTTGGACAAGTATGGGAAAGTTGACCATTTTAAGCTAGGGAAAACAAATGCAGCAGGGGAGTATGCCGCCTTGGAAGAAAAGCTTAAAGATTACAATACTGTGGTGGTGGGCGTCACGGGTTTGACCAACAACCCTAAACGTGATTTTGGAATGGATCAAAAGAACATTGATTTTATCAAAAGACTCAGTGAAACCCATTCAGTGATAACGGTGCTTTTTGGCAATCCCTATGCAGCCAAATTTTTGGATGGACTACCCCACTTGGTGGTGGCTTATGAGGGAAATGATATTACAGAGAAAATTGCGCCGCAGATCATCTTTGGTGGAAGATCCGCTTATGGGGTGCTTCCTGTCAGCGTGAGCAAGAATCTTTCTGTCGGAAGTGGCGGTTATATGAAAGGGATAGATCGATTGGGATATTCCTCACCTGAAAGCAATGGTATGAGCAGCTACGCCTTGCAGGAAATAGATCGTTTAATGGCCAATGCCATCGCCAAAAAATCTACTCCTGGAGGGACGGTATTGGTGGCTAAGGATGGAAAGGTCGTGTTTGAAAAGGCTTATGGTTACTATGACTATGATAAAACCGTGCCTGTTACCACCGAGACCATATATGATCTGGCTTCCATAACGAAGGTGGTGGCGACCACCCAAGTGATGATGTTTTTGGATAGCCGACAGCTTATAGATATGGGACGGACGGTAGGGGATTACCTCCCTGAGTTAAAAGCGACGAACAAGGGAAAGCTGCAGATCAAGGACATCATGGCCCATGAGGCAGGACTGTTGCCTTATATTCCCCATTTTGCCAAAACCATTGAATCCGGCAGGTGGAAGGATGGCTACTATAATGCTACACCCGGGAGAGGTTATACGGTGCCTGTGGCAGAAAATATGTACGCCATGGATGCTTTGCCTGATAGCGTATGGAAATGGACGGTCGAGTCAGATCTAAGAAAACTGCCAAGTGGGAGCAAGAAGTATGGCTATCTTTATTCCGATCTTGGTATGTTGATATTACAAAAAATAGTGGAGCGGGTGGTGAATCAGCCCCTGGATCTATTTTTGGAGCAAAATTTTTATGATCCGCTTGGGATTTATAGCCTGACCTATCACCCCTTGGACAAATTTACCAAAGAAAGGATTGCGCCCACCGAGCTTGATCGCGCCTTCCGTAAAGGCCTGGTCCAAGGTTATGTCCATGATCAGGGAGCGGCCATGTTGGGTGGAGTGGCCGGACATGCGGGTTTGTTTGGAACCGCCAACGATTTGGCCATCATCATGCAGATGATGTTGCAAAAGGGCAAGTATGGGGGAAGGGATTTGTTGGAGAGCCATACCGTCAAGCAGTTTACAGAAAGACAATCCACCCAAAGCCGCAGGGCCTGGGGATGGGATAAGCCCGCTTTGGAAAAGGATAAAGGGGGGAATGCGGGAGTATTGGCACCGAAGAGTTCTTTCGGCCATACAGGTTTCACGGGTACAGCAGTATGGGCGGATCCCGAGAACAATCTTATTTATGTTTTTTTAGCTAACCGCGTATACCCCAGTTCTACCAACAACGGATTGTTTAAAGATAAGGTAAGAGCAGAAATACACGATGTAATTTACAGATCTCTGGATCGGGGAAATAAAAATATTTTCCTAAGTGAACAAAATTAAAGCATAACCGTGTTTATAGTAGATTATCGAAAAGATTGATTTATAAACACAAATATGAAAATCGGAATTGTCTGTTATCCCACCTTCGGGGGGAGTGGAGTCGTGGCCACTGAATTGGGGAAAGCTCTTGCAAGGGAAGGACATCAGATCCACTTTATCACTTACAGACAGCCTACCAGATTGGATTTTTTTAGTGAAAACCTGTTTTACCATGAAGTTGATATAAAAAGCTATCCGTTATTTGACCATATGCCCTATGAATTGGCTTTAGCCAGTAAAATGGTAAATGTGGTCAAATATGAAAAACTGGACTTGCTGCATGTACATTATGCGATTCCGCACGCTTCGGCTGCTTACATGGCCAAGCAGATTTTGAAAAGCCAAAATATACATATACCCGTGGTGACCACCCTGCATGGAACGGATATCACCTTGGTGGGCAAGGATCCCAGTTATGAACCCGTCGTAACCTTCAGCATCAATGAGTCAGATGGGGTCACTGCGGTTTCTGAAGATTTAAGAAAAGCCACGTATGAGCATTTTGATATCCGAACCGAAATTGAAGTTATACCCAATTTCATCGACATGGATAGATTTAAAAAGCAGAAGAAGGAGCATTTTAAATTGGCTATATGTCCCGCCGGCGAAAAACTCTTGGTGCATACCTCCAATTTTCGGAAGGTGAAGCGGGTGGATGATGTAATCAAGGTTTTTAATGAGGTACGTAAAGTTGTTCCTGCCAAGCTCCTGCTAGTTGGAGACGGGCCGGAGAGAGATAAAATGGAACGGCTTTGCCGTGATTTTAACATTTTCGATGATGTAAGGTTCCTGGGGAAATTGGAAGCGGTGGAGGAAGTGTTGTCTGTAGCTGATCTTTTTCTCATGCCTTCCGAAAAGGAAAGTTTTGGCTTGGCTGCACTGGAGGCTATGGCTTGCGAAGTGCCGCTACTTTCTTCTGATGCTGGAGGTATCCCAGAACTTAACATTGATGGGGTGACTGGCTTTGTCTGTAAGGTAGGAGATGTGGAGACGATGACAAAAAAAGCATTGGAAATACTTTCTGATGACAACCTGCAAGGTTTTAAAGATAGGGCTTTGGAGCGGGCAAAACAATTCGACGTTTGCAATGTACTTCCTTTATATGAGGCCTATTACCTGAAAACAATAGAAAAGACGCTTTTAAATGCTAAAGCGAGTTTGATATAGAATAATTATTGCAATCATTATTTGCTTCAATATCGTAGTAATTAAGCTAACTTTGCAAGATTTCTTGGTCATTGACCTCGATTAAAAAAACAGAAAACCTTTACATAGGTTCTTATTAACGCAGTAAACAGTTCTCAAATGAAAAAGATTGGAAGATTGGATAAGCCGGATAATCATGGTTCTGCACATATGTTCAAGAATCCGGTGTTGGAAAAATTGAGCAGGACACATATCAGTATCCCTATCATAATTTTTATTGTCGTGGGTGGCTTTTCATTGTATTATGGCATCACGACAACTCCCATTTCCTTACTAGTGGCCAGTGCTTTGGTATTCGGTGGCTTTTTAGCCTTTACTTTTGTCGAATATATGATGCATAGGTATCTCTATCATATGTTGCCGACCAATAAAGTCAAGGATAAAATCCAGTACACGATCCATGGCGTTCACCACGACTATCCCAAGGATAAGGACAGGCTGGCCATGCCCCCATTTATTTCAGGTTTGTATGCGGTAATTTTATATTATCTCTTTACCTTTTTGATGGGTGATTACGCCTTCTATTTTCTTCCGGGATTTCTGGTCGGGTATGCTTTGTATTTGGGAGTACATTTTGTGGTGCATGCCTATCAGCCGCCCAAGAATTTCTTGAAAATACTTTGGGTGAACCATGCCATACACCACTATAAAGATCCTGATGTGGCCTTCGGAGTGAGTGTGCCCATATGGGATTATGTTTTTAGAACTGCACCGAGGAAATAGGTGAAAATCGGGATTATCGGTTTGGGATGGTTAGGAGAGCCGCTTGGCGAGTTTCTTCTGGAGAAAGGCTTTGATGTTCTTGGAAGTACCACATCTATCGAGAAGGCAAAATTGTTGAATGAAAAAGGGATAAATGCTTATCCCTTTTTTTTAAATCCTACACCGGAAGAAGTGCAGGAGGCAATATTTGATGTAGAGGTGCTGGTCATTAATATTCCGCCTCAGGTAAGAACCAAACCAGAAGGCTTTCATTTGCTTCAAATCAAAGCCCTGAGGAACCTAATAGGGGCAGCCAAAATCCCCAAAGTTATTTTTATCAGCGCCACATCCGTATATCCGGATCTTAATCAGGTGGTGTCGGAGTCGGATGAGCTTTCGTTGCTAAATACTGGTAATCGAACACTTTTAGAGGCAGAATGGATCTTGTGGAAAGAGAAGACCTATGATTTTACGGTAATCCGGCTAGGGGGATTGTTGGGGGATGACCGAATTCCCGGGATTCACGTGTCCAACAAAGAGAGGGTGGTTGGACATGCTCCGGTCAATTATATCTACCGCCAGGACGCCATAAGGTTGATATATTGGATCGTCCAAAATGATCTTTGGAATGAAACCTACAATGGCGTGGCTCCTTTTCATCCCCTGCGGAAGGAGGTCTATGAAAAAAATGCCCGGACGGTGGGATTTCTTCCGCCTTTAAGTTATGAATATCCCGCTATCAGCCCTGGGAAACGCGTCACTTCCGACAAAATCCTGGGGACGGGTTTTACCTTTTTCCACCATCCACTTCATTTCCCCTATATTTTCAATAGATCGTACAGCAGGTCCTGATCGCTGGCATGGGCTTTGAGTGACTTTCACATTAATTTTAGAAATAAAATATTGTCAATTCGACCTTTAACTCAATCGGACAAATTAAAAATGGTTCTCGCCTAATCCGGTTCTGTCGCGAGAAATTGAATATATTTGCTTATACGAATATAAGGTTTTTGTACCTAGTTTTATTGATTTACCTTTACGATAGAATACTACAATCATGGATAAATTTTCATATATCTCTAATGCCCACGTGGCTTACATTGATGAGCTTTATCAGGACTATAAGAAAGATCCTGAATCAGTTGAACCCAGCTGGAAAAGCTTCTTCGACGGCTTTGATTTCGCCATCGCCAAGTTTGGGGAGGAGGAGAATGGAACCGTTGTCACCACAGCGTCAGCGCAACCGGCTCCGGCTGAAAATGGCCACTTGTCTACCAAAGGCACCATTATGGACATGGAGCAACTGCCCAAAGAAATTAAAGTCAGGGCGCTTATCCATGCCTATCGCTCCAGGGGACACCTCAAATCCAAAACCAATCCTGTAAGGGAACGGGTGGACAGGAAGGCGCTGATCGGTATCGAGAATTTCGGATTGGACAAAAATGATTTAAATACAGAGTTCCAAGCCGGGAAAGAAATCGGTATTGGTACAGCCAAATTGAGCAGTATACTGGAGGCCTTACAAAAGATATATGTAGGTCCTATGGGATTTGAATATCTCTATATCAGGAATCCGGAAATGCTGGATTGGCTAAGGATAAAAATTGAGAAGGAAGCCTTGGCCTTTTCACCCTCTTTGGAGATTAAGAAGAGGATCCTTTCCAAGCTCAACGAAGCCGTTGTCTTTGAAAATTTCCTCCACACCAAATATATCGGCCAAAAACGTTTCTCTCTCGAAGGCGGGGAAAGCACCATACCGTTTCTGGATGCGGTGATCAACATTGGTGCAGATCTAGGCGTAGAGGAATGCATGATTGGGATGGCCCATCGCGGCCGTCTGAACGTGTTGGCAAATATTATGGGCAAGACCTATGAGCAGATCTTTTCCGAGTTTGAAGGTACCGCGAAGCCTGATCTCACCATGGGAGATGGGGACGTGAAGTACCATTTGGGCTTTGCCAGTGATGTAGTCAGCATCAACAATAAAAAGGTACATTTAAAGCTCGCCCCTAACCCTTCCCACCTGGAGGCGGTAAATCCGGTAGTAGAGGGATTTATCCGCGCGAAAATTGATTCCCAACATGATGGGGATAAAAACAAAGCGGTTCCCATCTTGATCCACGGAGACGCGGCGATAGCGGGTCAGGGTATCGTGTATGAGGTGACCCAGATGGCCAACCTTAAAGGTTTCAATACAGGAGGAACGATCCACTTTGTGATCAACAACCAAGTAGGATTTACTACTGACTTTGATGACGGTAGATCTTCCATATATTGTACGGATGTCGCTAAGATCATCGATGCCCCCGTGATCCACGTGAACGGGGATAATGCGGAAGCGGTAGTGTTCGCCGCCAAATTGGCTATCGAATTCAGGCAAAAATTCAACCAGGACATTTTTGTCGACATGGTCTGTTATAGGAGGCATGGGCACAACGAGGCGGACGAGCCGAAGTTCACCCAACCAGAGCTATATAATGTCATTTCCAAACACCCCAATCCGAGAGAGATCTATGCCAAGAAGCTGATGGAAAACGGGGATATCGATGCGGAAATTGCCAAGCAACTGGATCAGGAATTCAGACAACTTTTACAGGACCGTCTGAATCTTGTAAAAGAAAAACCCCTGCCTTACCAGTTTACCAAATTCGAGCAGGAATGGAAGCAGTTGAGATGGGCTACACCGGAGGATTTTGAGCAATCCCCGGAAACAGGAATAAGCGCAGAGAGCATCAACAAAGTTGCAGAATGTCTTACCAGCTTGCCAAAAGGCTTTAAGCCGCTAAAGCAGATCGAGGCGCAGCTTAAGCAGAGGAAGGACATGTTCTACAATTCCAAGAGCCTCAACTGGGCGGCCGCCGAACTTCTTGCGTACGGCTCGCTTTTGCTGGACGGCAAAACAGTCCGGATTACCGGACAGGATTGTCAGCGGGGGACCTTCTCTCACCGACATGCCGTTCTACACGATGCCAACACCAACAAGCCGTATAATTCACTGAAAAATCTTGAAGACAGGAAAGGGAAGTTCTATATCTATAATTCCCTTTTGTCAGAATATGCGGTTTTGGGTTTTGAGTACGGTTACGCTATGGCCAATCCTCGTGCACTATGTGTGTGGGAGGCTCAGTTTGGTGACTTTGCCAATGGGGCCCAAACGATGATTGATCAGTTTATATCTTCTGCAGAGTCCAAGTGGCAAAGAATGAACGGCTTGGTCATGCTTTTGCCTCACGGCTACGAGGGACAGGGACCGGAGCACTCCAACGCCAGACCTGAGCGCTTTCTTCAGCTTTCTGCGGAATACAATATGGTGGTCGCAAACATCACCGAACCTTCCAATTTCTTTCACTTATTGAGAAGGCAGCTTACCTGGGAATTTAGAAAGCCTTGTGTGGTCATGTCGCCCAAGTCTTTATTACGTCATCCCAAAGTAGTTTCTCCCATTGAGGAATTCACCAATGGAAGATTCAGAGAGCTGATCTTGGATGAGGAAACCGATCCTAAGAAGGTCACCAGGGTATTGCTATGTTCTGGTAAAATCTACTACGATCTGGCTGAGGCAAGGGAGAAAGAAAAAATCGATGATGTGGCCATATTTAGGGTGGAACAACTTCATCCGCTTCCAAAGAATAAAATAATTGAAGCTTTGAAAGCGTATAAAGGAGCGGAGATTGTATGGGTACAAGAGGAGCCAGAAAATATGGGTTATTGGACTTATATCGTCCGCATGCTGTACAAGTACCTCAAAATGGATGTCATTGCCAGAAAACACAGCGCCTCTCCGGCGACCGGTTACATGAAGGTCCATCTGGAAGAGCAAAAAGGCATTATTAACAAAGCGTTAAGGATCAAATAAATACCCCCAATATTTGTTGTAGCAAGCAGAAACTGGGTTTAATTTTATAATTTTAGAAATGTGAAATTAACCTTAGGCATTGGCCTGGGGGTAAAACGAAAAACATGAGCATAGAAATCAAAGTCCCAACGGTAGGAGAATCCATAACAGAAGTCACTATTGGCCAGTGGTTTAAGAATGATGGCGATTATGTAGAAATGGATGAGGTCATCTGCGAATTGGAATCTGATAAGGCTACTTTTGAATTGACCGCTGAGGCGGCAGGAGTATTGAAGACAAACGCCAAGGAAGGTGACAGCCTTGAAATAGGTGCTGTAATCTGTACCATTGATCCTGATGGCGTCCCAGGAGAAGTTTCTTCGGACAAGCCGGCCGGTATGGCCACAGAAATCACGAAAAAAGCTGAGGATGCGGCTCCTTCCGCAACCTCTAAACCCCAACAGTCCGGAGAGGTCAAAGAAATGATTGTCCCCACAGTAGGAGAATCTATTACGGAAGTGACTTTGGCTACCTGGCTAAAGGAAGATGGGGATTTTGTAAAGTTGGATGAAATCATTGCGGAAGTAGATTCAGATAAAGCCACTTTTGAATTGCCTGCCGAGGCCAACGGGATTTTGAGACATGTTGCCAAAGAAGGTGATACCATCGAAATCGGCGGTCTTATATGCAGAATTGAAGTTACCGAAGGCGAAACGGGAGCCGCTTCTTCAGGTGAAAAGACTTCTTCAGAGGAAGATACCCGCACAGCTGCTTCGGACAAAACAAGCTACGCCACCGGCCATGCTTCTCCGGCAGCTGCCAAAATATTGGCAGAAAAAGGAATCGATCCATCCGGAGTCAAAGGAACAGGCAAAGACGGAAGAGTCACTAAAGAGGATGCGGAGAATGCCAAGAAAATAGAAAAGCCTGTTGCTCAGCCGGCCGCCAAACCAGCCGCCAAGGTAGAAAATAACACCAAGGAGGCGGAAGCTCCGAAGGTAGCCGGGGCAAGGGAAACACGAAGGGAGAAAATGACCTCTCTGCGCAGAACCATCGCCAGACGTTTGGTCAGTGTGAAGAATGAAACGGCTATGTTGACCACTTTTAACGAAGTCAACATGCAGCCGGTGATGGATCTTCGTAAGAAATACAAAGAGTTGTTTAAAGAGAAGCACAATACCAATTTGGGCTTTATGTCCTTCTTTACCAAGGCAGCTTGCATGGCTCTGCAAGAGTGGCCTGCGGTCAATGCCCAATTGGACGGAAACGAAATTGTATTTAACGATTTCTGCGATATATCTATTGCAGTATCTTCCCCCAAAGGCTTGGTTGTTCCCGTTATCCGAAATGCTGAGAGCTTGAGTTTTGACCAGATAGAGAAAGAGGTGGTAAGGTTAGCTGTCAAAGCCAGAGATGGCAAGTTGACGATCGACGAAATGACAGGGGGAACCTTTACGCTCACCAACGGAGGGATATTCGGTTCTATGATGTCTACACCTATTATCAATGCTCCCCAGGCGGCTATTTTGGGCATGCACAATATAGTAGACAGAGCCGTGGTCGAAAACGGCCAGGTGGTAGTTAGGCCCATGATGTACTTGGCGCTGTCCTATGACCATAGGCTGATCGATGGCCGAGAATCAGTAAGCTTCCTCGTACGAATCAAGCAGCTGCTGGAAGATCCCGCAAGGCTGTTATTGGGGGTTTAAGTCCTAAGCGTGGAGTGGTACAAAGGATGGAGTATCGCATAAGCCTGTAAGATCAATTGATCTCAAAGCGCCCGTGTCTCTCATCACCTATCACCTACCCCATACTGATACCGTAATCCGAAGAATTCAACTTAAGTAAAACAGAAAACCTTTCAAATATGAAATACGATCTCATCATCATTGGATCAGGGCCTGGAGGATACGTGGCGGCCATTCGTGCTGGGCAGCTGGGTATGAAAACCGCAATCATTGAAAAATACGCTACTTTGGGTGGTACCTGTCTGAACGTGGGATGTATTCCCTCCAAAGCACTGCTGGATTCCTCAGAGCATTATCACAATGCCGCGCACTTTTTCGGCAACCACGGCATCGAACTCAATGATCTGAAGGTGGATTTGACAAAGATGGTGAGCCGTAAAGAGGAGGTGGTCAAGCAAAACGTGGATGGGATCCAGTACCTGATGAAGAAGAATAAGGTAGATGTACTTCATGGAAAGGGCTCTTTTGTAGATAAGAATACCGTTAAAGTTACCAAAGATGATGGCAGTGCTGAGGAGATAACCGGAACCAATATTATCATTGCCACCGGTTCGAAACCTGCTTCATTGCCCTTTATAGATCTGGACAAGAACAGAGTTATCACTTCAACCGAAGCATTGAATCTCAAAGAAATACCCAAACATCTGGTGGTGATAGGTGGAGGGGTTATCGGCTTGGAGTTGGGATCCGTGTTTGCGAGATTGGGTGCCAAGGTATCCGTAGTGGAATTCATGGACTCGATCATACCCACCATGGACAAAACCATGGGTAAAGAACTGCAAAAATCACTTAAGAAGCTCGGCTTCGAGTTCTATTTGAAGCATAAAGTGACCGCGGTAGAGAATACCGGCAATGATGCACTGGTCAAAGCAGAAAATAGTAAGGGGGAGGAAATTACGCTGAACGGCGACTATGTTCTGGTTTCTATAGGAAGAAAACCCTATACAGAAGGTTTGAATGCAGAAGCTGCCGGTGTGGTGATCAATAGCCGCGGCCAAATAGAGGTGAACGAGCATCTTCAGACTAATGTGGAAAACATTTATGCCATAGGCGATGTGGTGAAAGGAGCCATGTTGGCGCATAAAGCCGAGGAAGAAGGGGTGCTGGTAGTAGAGCAGCTGGCGGGACAGAAGCCGCATATTAACTATCTTTTGATTCCTGGGGTAGTTTATACTTGGCCTGAGGTTGCGTCGGTCGGATATACGGAGGAACAACTGAAGGAGAAGGGCATGGCCTACAAGACCGGAAAATTTCCCTTCATGGCGTCAGGCCGGGCAAGGGCCTCAGGGGATACCGACGGTTTGGTTAAAGTACTTGCTGACCAAAAAACGGATGAAATCTTGGGCGTGCATATGATCGGGCCCAGGACGGCAGACATGATAGCCGAAGCTGTGGTAGCCATGGAATACCGTGCCTCTGCAGAAGACATTGCCAGAATGTCACATGCGCATCCTACTTATACCGAAGCGTTCAAAGAAGCGTGCCTTGCGGCTACTGAAAATAGAGCTTTACATGTCTAATACATGGTATTAAGCTTCACAGTTTAATAGAAATAAAAAAAATGCCGCTGGTTGATCCAGCGGCATTTTTTTATGGGATAAATCCGGAAGTATGATTTATTTTTTCTCGAATTCCACCGAAGCGGCGAGGTTATTTTTGATCACGTTATAAATGGATCCGTTGGCGTCTGCGTTATTGGGTCCGATTTCGATAGTGCCATCTTTGTTAAAGTCGGTGGCGTTATCAAAATTGACATTGGCCAAGATCTTGTCCAGATTGAATTTCATCAAAAATAAAGTCTGACCATCTATTTCATATCCCTCCGATGATTTAGCGGGAGCAGAAATAGTCTCTTCACTTTCGAACCAAATATGAACCGGTTTGTCATTCACCGATCCTGCCAAAAGCAAAGATTTGCCTGAGGCAGCCTCGTGCCCTTGGGTCTCAGTAATTTTATTCAGGTTGAACTTTATTTCATTATAAATTCCTCGGGGTGTCTCACCTGTTCCCAAGGAAGTGTTTTGGATACCCTCAGTTGTCAAAAGGACAAGATGTTGCGCCTTCATACTGGCCTTGCCAAGCGGTGAATCCGCATTCGATTTTAAGGTGCCGTTTTCCAGTGTGACGCCTGCGGCTACGGCATCGTGATGCAAAAACATCAAATCAAGATTCCGTACACCAACGCTAAAATGATCGACAGAAAAATCTCCGATGGTGACCGGGGAAGTCGATGAGTTTGAAGTAGCCGTCGCCTGTATTTCAGCTCTGGCAAATCCCTGTCTCGGCATATCGTCATCGGTACAGGAAGTCATGGCCATTATCAAGCCTAGGGGAAGCAGGGTGCTAGAAAGTTTCGTTATCGATTTTCTCATAAAATATTACTGTTGTGGATTTTTGTCTTTTCCCCTAATTTTCAAATAGTATGCCAGATTTACTAAAGAGAGCTGCTGTGCAAGCGAGTTTCCGTAACCGCCTGATTTATGGAGAGATTATGTTTTTTATTTTTTTCGAACAAGGAAGGAGGATACAGCATCTTTTTCCCCTCATCCCATAATGGCAGCGTATTGCCAAAAAGAAAAGCAAGGATTCGAATCATTTTGGAATGGTATTCGTATAGGCACTAACCAGAAATGTGGGGCGAAAATTATTTCCTCTCCCAAACAACCTTTTGCCATTCTTAATTATTTATGATTAATATGTTTTTAAAGCAATTTTCTTTACTGATTGTATTGTGGGCGGTCGTAGGGCCTGCTTTCGCTCAGGAGCGGTTTACCGTCAGCGGCAATATTACGGATGGAGAAAACGGAGAAGGACTCATCGGGGCCACCGTGCTGGTGGAGGAGTTAAAGACCGGAGGCGTCACCAACGAATATGGCTTCTATTCCCTAACCTTGCCCCAGGGAAAATACACGCTTGCGATCAGTTACGTGGGTTATGAAACGTTTACACAATCCATCATTCTTGACCAGAACCTCAGGCTTAACCACGAACTCGCCTCCCAGTCAAGCAATCTTGAGGAGGTAGTGGTCACAAGTGATCGTCCGGATGCCAACGTAAGATCCACTTCTATTGGCGTAAATAAATTAGATGTAAGGGAAATCGAAGTTGTGCCAGTGATCTTTGGAGAGAAAGATGTGATCAAGACCATTCAGTTGCTCCCGGGGATCAAATCTTCCGAGGGGGGTGGCGGTTTCTTTGTTCGTGGGGGAAGTGCTGACCAAAACCTGATCCTGTTGGATGAGGCACCCGTTTATAATGCCTCCCATTTGCTTGGGTTCTTTTCCGTTTTTAATTCGGATGCCATTAAAGACCTGTCCATTTATAAAGGGCATATTCCCGCAGAATATGGTGGAAGGGCCTCTTCGGTTTTGGACATTAGGATGAAAGACGGCAATTCCAAGAAATTCAATGCTTCTGGGGGCATCGGCCTAATTTCCTCAAGGCTTGCCGTTGAGGCACCTTTGGTCAAGGACAAAGGCTCTTTTATCGTCTCGGGAAGAAGAACCTATGCGGATGTGTTCCTCAAGCTTTCCAACAATGAAGATTTATCAAACTCGATTTTGTACTTCTATGATCTCAATGCCAAGGCAAATTACCAGCTGAATCCCAACAGCCGCATTTACCTTTCCGGCTACTTTGGAAGGGATAAATTTGGTTTTGCCGACGTATTCGGCTTTGATTGGGGCAACACGACGGCTACTTTGAGGTGGAACCATCTTTTCAACGACAAGCTATTTCTTAACTCCACCGTATTGTTTAGTGATTACAACTACAGGGTCAAAATAGGCGGGGATGAAGGGGAGAATAACGGATTTCAGATCAACTCTGCCATTAGGGATTTTAGCATAAAAGAAGATTTTGATTATTTTATCAATACCGCCAATACGCTAAAGTTTGGCGCCAATCTCATACGCCATTCCTTCATGCCGGGAGCCATTACCACGGATTTGAATTCAGACGTCAACGCGTCTAGGCTGCAGGAGAAGTATGCTTGGGAAGGAGCAGTATATGTATCCAATGACACGGAGTTTTCGGATAAGTTTATGGCGAATTATGGCCTGAGGTACTCCTATTTTGCCCAAGTAGGGCCGGGTGATATTTTTACCTATGATGAAGAAGGGGAAATCACTGATATCAACAGTTATGGTTCGGGAGACGTCGTCCAAACTTACGGAGGATTGGAACCCAGGATAGGTTTGACCTACATTTTGGACGACGAAAGTTCTGTGAAGACTTCCTTTGGGAGAAACCGACAGTACCTTCATTTGCTGTCCAACAGCTCTTCCGGTACCCCGATCGATTTGTGGATTCCCAGCAGCAACAATGTCAAGCCGCAGTTTGTCGATCAATATGCGGCGGGCTACTACAGGAATTTCAAGGACAATACCTATGAAAGTTCCGTCGAAGTCTACTACAAAGACATGAACAATCAAGTGGATTATAAAACTGGGGCCGAGCTGGTTTATAATGAAAATGTAGAGTCACAGCTGCTTTTTGGCAGAGGCTGGTCTTATGGGGCGGAATTTTTACTCAAGAAAAACACAGGTGACTTTACCGGATGGATCAGTTACACCTGGTCCAAGACAAAAAGACAATTTGACGGAGTGGATCAGGGACAGGTTTATCCGGCCAATCAGGATAGAAGACATGATCTTTCTGTGGTGGGGATTTACCAGCTGAATAGAAAATGGAGCTTGTCCGCCTCTTTTGTTTATTATACAGGCAATGCGGTAACTTTCCCTATAGGCAAATACCAAGTGGAGGGAAAGGTGATCAACTTGTATGACAAGCGAAACGCCAACAGGTATCCGGATTATCACCGACTGGATTTGGGCGCCACCTTAAAGTTAAAGGAGAAAGCAAACTTCTCCTCGGATATCAATTTCTCCATTTACAATGCTTACGCACGGAAAAATGCCTATAGCATTAATTTCAGAGAAGTAGCGGCAGATCCTACACGAACTGAGGCGGTCAAGTTGTCGCTGTTCAATATCCTGCCCTCCGTCACCTACAATTTTAAATTTAAATAGTCATGAAGCTTACAGTTAAGTCGATTTTTGTTAGTATAGCCTCTTTGGTATTAATTTCTTGCGAAGAAGTGATTGATCTGGATCTGGGTAAGAGTGAGCCACGGATCGTTATAGAAGGGACGATTACCACTGGCCAGGGTCCACATAAGGTGAAGATCAACCAATCTGTAGATTATGGAGAAGTGAATGAATTTCCCCCGGTCTCGGGCGCCACCGTCACCCTTACAGATCAAGCGGGGGCGACAGAGATTTTGGAAGAAGTAGAGGAAGGTGTGTATCTTATCCAGACCCTGCAGGGGAAAAACGGTGAAACCTACCGTATGGAGGTAAATCACGGAAGCGATACCTATCAGGCATCAAGTAACTTGCCGGTAACCACCATTCCCCTTCAATCCCTGGAATATGTATTTGAGGAAGAAACGCTTTTTATAGAAGAAGGATACTATTTGACCGCCTATTTTGCCGATCCTATAGAGGAGGTCAATTATTACCGCCTCAAGATATTTGTGAATGGGGAACCGTATTATTTTGAGCGGGACGAGAATCTCGTGAAGGATGATAATTTTTGGCTGATCAACGACAAGTTTTTCAATGGTAAACTTATGGATTACGAGTTTCCCCACAAACTAAAAGCGGGTGACAAAGTAGATGTTGAGCTGCATCAGGTAGACCGTGCTACTTATGATTACTATCGGACCCTCGTAGACTTGATGGGCTTTGGCGGTGTGGCGCCTGCCAATCCTTTGAGCAACTGGAGCAACGGGGCTTTGGGTTATTTTGGGGCAATCTCTGTGACCCAGGCTTCGATAGTGATAGAGGAGGATCAGACCAACGGGCAATAGTTGTTAACCCAGAACCCCTAGCTTTTTAGAGGCCTTTCGTTGCCTAGCCCATTAATCCTCCCGAATGGAGGTGTGGTTCTATTGTCAGCATTGCTTTTTAGGTCAGTCGGTTCATAGATAATCGTTTGTGCGATCTACTTTGGACAGGGGGTTGTGAATCTGGGTCCCTGATCACAAAGATCAGCCATTCCGTCATAAACTATGACAAGATGCTTACTTTTGCTGGACAAAACACCTTGGATTGATTTTTGCCAATTGGCATTACCCCAAGAGGAAGCATATGGAAATGGAATTTTACAAATACCAGGGAACGGGCAACGATTTTATCATGATCGATAGCCGTAACCAACATTTTGATGAGACAGCGATCCAGTTGGTTACACGACTTTGTGACCGCAAATTTGGCATAGGAGCGGATGGGCTGATCATGATCAAAGACAAAGAGGGCTATGATTTTGAGATGGTCTACTATAACGCGGATGGCAGCCAAAGCATGTGCGGCAATGGAGCGCGTTGTGCCGTTGCTTTCTCCAGCTTCCTAGGCATTATTGATAAACAATGCCATTTTTATGCCATCGACGGTCCCCATGACGCAGGATATCATCAGGGAAAGGTAGAGCTGGGGATGCGTGCCGTGAAGGAGATTCTACCCATAAGGGATGATTTTTTTGTTAATACCGGTTCTCCCCATCATGTCAGGTTCGTCGATGAAGTCAAGAACTACCCGGTGGTAGAAGAGGGGGCTCGGATCCGCTACAGCGATGGTTATCATCCTGAGGGAACCAATGTGAATTTTGTTTCCGTTATTTCCGATGATGAAATATTTGTCAGAACCTATGAACGTGGCGTGGAAGACGAAACCTTGTCCTGTGGAACGGGAGTTACCGGCTGTGCGTTGGTATTTGGGAGCATCAGAGGGAAGACGGAGGTAAAAATCCAAACCTTGGGAGGAAGCCTTCAGGTAAGCTTTACTACCAACCCGGATGGAAGCTTTCAGGATATCGTTCTTATAGGACCCGCGGAGCAGGTCTTTAGCGGTAAAATCACCATTTAGTGAAGATTAATAAGTGAAACAAAACCTCATTTGAGCAAATCCGCTATCTTCTACCCCCTGTCAAATCTAAAAGAATCATTATCATTTGTCCTAAAAAGAAAGTAATTTTAGCACCATAATACATTAAGGTAAATATGTTGGATTTTATAATAAAAGGGCTTGGGAAAGTTTTCGGTACCAAGTCAGCCAGAGATATAAAGACGCTTCTTCCTGTTGTAGAGCAGGTTAAAGCAGAATATAATAAATTGCAGCAGTTGAGCGATGATGCACTGCGGGCACAAACCCTTGAGCTCAAAGATCTCTTAAAGGCCGATTTGAAGAGTTTTGATGATCAAATCCAAAAGCTTAAGGAGGAGATCGATTCTTTGGCTCCGGATAAGGTTCATGCCAAGGATGCTTTGTTCAATGAGATAGACAAAGTAGAGAAAAGCCGAAACGAGGCGATGGAGACTTCATTGGAGAAGATTCTTCCCCGGGCTTTTGCTGTGGTAAAGGAGACAGCAAGAAGGTTAAAAGAAAACGAAAAATTGGTCGTTACAGCCTCTCCTAGGGATCTTGAATTGGCCGCGTTGAAATCCAATGTGGTAATAGAAGGCGACCAGGCGATATGGCTGAACAAATGGAATGCCGCCGGTACAGAAGTGACCTGGGATATGTTGCATTACGATGTACAGCTTTTGGGAGGGGTAGTCCTTCACCGGGGCAATATCGCGGAGATGGCCACCGGGGAAGGTAAAACCCTCGTCTCCACCTTGCCAGCCTATCTCAATGCTTTGTCAGGGAAGGGCGTTCACATCGTTACGGTAAATGATTATCTCGCGAAAAGGGACTCCGAATGGAATGCCCCCATTTTTGAATTCCACGGACTGACAGTAGATTGTATTGACAAATACCAGCCCAATTCCCCGGGACGGAAAAAAGCCTATGCTTCTGATATTGTCTATGGTACGAACAATGAGTTTGGCTTTGACTATTTGAGGGATAATATGGCCCGTGATGCCGGCGACTTGGTTCAGGGCAAACATCATTTTGCCATGATTGATGAGGTCGATTCCGTATTGATCGATGATGCCAGGACGCCGTTGATTATCTCTGGGCCTATTCCGCGAGGGGATGAACATGAGTTTTATGACATGAAGCCCAGGGTGGCCACCTTGGTGGAAGAGCAAAGGAAATTGGTACAGGGATACCTGTCAGATGCCAAAAGATTAATCAAAGAAGGCGATCAGAAGGAAGGGGGATTAGCACTTTTCAGGGCGTTTAGAGGGATGCCCAAATACAAGCCATTGATCAAATACCTCTCCGAACCAGGAATGCGGGTGGTACTCCAAAAAACCGAGAACCATTACCTGCAGGACAACAAGCGCATGATGCCTGAAGCGGATGAACCGCTGTTGTTCACCATCGACGAGAAATCCAATACCGTAGACCTTACCGACAACGGTATCGAGGTGATCACCAAGAAAAACGAGAATGCGGATTTCTTTATCCTTCCGGATATCGGGGTGGAGATTGCCGAAATGGAGAAGAACCCTGATCTGGATGACAAGGAAAAACTGATCAGGAAGGAAGAACTGATCAAGGATTATGGCGTTAAGGCACAACGCATACATACCGTCAACCAGTTGCTGAAGGCTTACTGTATGTTTGAAAAGGATACAGAATACATCCTGGTAGACCAAAAGGTAAAGATCGTAGATGAGCAGACCGGCCGGGTGATGGAAGGCCGCCGGTATTCTGACGGATTACACCAGGCTATTGAGGCCAAAGAAAATGTAAAGGTAGAAGATGCCACCCAGACTTACGCTACGGTCACGCTGCAGAATTATTTCAGGATGTACCACAAGCTCTCGGGTATGACCGGTACCGCCGAGACAGAAGCGGGTGAGTTTTGGGAAATTTATAAACTGGACGTTGTGGTCATCCCAACAAATAGACCGATTCAAAGGGATGACAGGCAGGACAAAGTCTACAAGACCGTCCGGGAAAAATTCAATGCGGTAGTGGATGAGATCAATGAACTTACAGATGCCGGACGACCGGTGTTGGTAGGTACTACTTCTGTGGAGATTTCGGAGCTGTTGAGCAGGATGCTTACGTTGAGAAAAATCAAGCATCAAGTATTGAATGCCAAGCAGCACGCCCGTGAGGCGGACGTCGTAGCCGAGGCGGGGAAACCCGGAACCGTAACGATCGCTACCAACATGGCAGGCCGGGGAACGGATATCAAACTGACGCCCGAATCAAGGGCTGCCGGGGGCTTGGCGATTGTCGGTACCGAACGCCATGAATCCAGAAGGGTGGATAGGCAATTGAGGGGACGTTCTGGACGACAGGGAGATCCGGGATCCTCCCAGTTCTTCGTTTCCCTGGAAGATAGCTTGATGAGGCTTTTTGGCTCCGAGAGGATTGCCAAACTTATGGACAGGATGGGATTGGAAGAAGGAGAAGTGATCCAACATTCCATGATCACCAAATCAATCGAAAGGGCCCAGCGAAAAGTAGAAGAGAACAACTTTGGCGTCAGAAAAAGACTTTTGGAGTATGATGATGTCATGAACTCCCAGCGGGAGGTTGTTTACAAAAGAAGAAGAAATGCCCTTATGGGCGAAAGGCTTGAGCTGGACATCCTGAACATCATGTACGACGTATCCTCAGATTTGGTGGATATGGCCAAATCCACAGAGGATGTGGAGAATGCAAGGATGAATATTTACAGCTCCTTGGGCATAGACTTCAAGCTCGCTGTGGAGGATCTGAAAACAAAGGATAACACTATCCTGACCAAGCAGCTATTTGACGCTTCTTATCAGCATTACGTGTCAAAAAACCAGGCCATGCTCGAAAAGGCCATGCCGATATTGTTGGATGTATATGCCAAGAGAGGCGCAACGATAAAGGAAATCATGGTGCCGATAACCGATGGCCTCAAACAAATTGGCGTGGTGATCAATCTGGATTCAACCATCAACAATGAAGGAAGGGGACTGATAAGGGCTATTGAGAAGAATGTCACCTTGGCCATTATCGACCAAAACTGGAAGGAGCATCTTAGGGATATGGATGATTTGAAGCAATCGGTCCAAAATGCGGTTTATGAGCAGAAAGACCCCTTGTTGATCTATAAGTTCGAAGCCTTTGAGATGTTCAAGCGATTTATAGGGAAATTGAATGAAGATGTGATTTCCTTCCTGGCCAAATCGGAATTGCCGAGACAGGATCCCGAGCAAGTCCGTGCAGCGCAAGCCCAACAGGCGCAGGAGCCCAAAGTCCAGGCATCCAAAGAGGAAGCAGGAAGCACTTTAGGCGGAGGAAACAGAACGACGGTAGCCCCAAGAAGGCCCGCTCCACAGGCAGTAGCACCCCGCAAATCCGATAAAGTGTATGGCAGAAATGATAAAGTTTCTGTGAGATACACGGACGGAAAAGTGGTCAAAGACGTAAAATACAAAAGCGTGGAGCAAGATGTTGCTTCCTCAAAATGTATAGTGATTGAAGATTAATAGGAAAGCCATGTTTAGAAAAGGATCCCTTTGGATAGCGGTTTTGTTGTTTTCTGCAGGATGTGGAATTATAAATATCAGCAAGAGTGGAAATTCAACAGATAGGTTCTCCAACTATAGCGAGGATCTTTCTAGCAGTAGGATCACCTATGCCGAATTGCCGGAAGCCAAAGCCCCTACCACAAGTACGGGTACGGCGTCTGCTGGCTCAGGTAGTGCCGTGGACCAAGATCTGGAAGAAGCCCTGTCTAACTTTGTAAAGGCAAAAAGTGAGGAACCTTATTTCAGTGGCTTTACGATATTGGTGTACAGCGGGGTGGATCGTGATCTTGCTTTTCAGACAAGGAACAATTTATACACATCCTATCCTGACATCAAGGCAGAAATGCAATACCAGCAGCCCAGATACCTGGTCAAAGTGGGTAAATACATCAATAGGATAGAAGCGCTGTTTCTATACGAAAAAATAAAGGGGAAATTTCCTTCTGCACGGATTATACAGGACAGGTTCCAAAGAGATGTAGCGGGAAATGAACAAGATTTGGACAATGTTGAAAGAGAAAATTAAAGGTCTTGCCGGCGACTATAAGGGCCAGACGATCGAATTCAGAAAACACCTTCATTCCCATCCAGAATTATCTTTTAAGGAATACGAGACGGTTGCATTTGTTGAGAAACAGCTGCGTTCCTTTGGTATCACGCAAATAGAAGCCAAGGCTGACACGGGCTTGGTTGCAATAATAGAGGGAAGGAATCCTTCAAAAAAAGTAATCGCCCTTCGCGGCGATATGGACGCTCTACCCATCCAGGAAGCCAATGATGTCCCCTATAAATCCCAAAATGACGGGGTGATGCACGCCTGTGGCCATGATGTCCATACGTCTGCCCTGCTGGGTGCCGCAAGGATCTTAAATGAGATAAAGGGGGAATTCGAAGGTACTATTAAATTGATTTTTCAACCGGGAGAAGAAGTTATCCCTGGCGGGGCATCTTTGATGATCAAGGACAAGGTGCTGGAAAATCCCCGTCCCAGCGCCATTATAGGACAACATGTGATGCCTTTAATTCCCGTGGGAAAGGTGGGCTTCCGTAAAGGGATGTACATGGCGAGTGCCGATGAGCTGTATATGACCGTTCGCGGTAAAGGAGGACATGGCGCAATGCCTGAAACGTTGGTAGATCCCGTCTTGATTACCGCACATATTATCGTGGCTTTGCAGCAGATTGTCAGTAGAAATGCCAATCCGAAGATTCCTTCGGTTCTTTCCTTCGGGAAGATCATTGCCAACGGTGCGACCAACATCATCCCTAATGAAGTCAAAGTGGAGGGAACCTTCCGCACGCTGAATGAAGAATGGAGGAGCAAGGCCAACAAGCAGATGGTGAAATTGGCAGAGGGTATCGCTGAAGCCATGGGAGGATCGGTGGAATTCGAAGTAAGGCGTGGATATCCATTTTTACAAAATGCTCCCGAGCTCACCGATAGGGCACTTCATGCCGCAAAGGATTATCTTGGGGAGGAAAATGTGGTCGACCTGGATATTTGGATGGCGGCGGAGGATTTTTCCTATTATACCCAAGAAATTGACGGTTGCTTCTATCGCTTGGGCACCAGAAATGAAGAGAAGGGCATTACCTCAGGGGTGCATACGCCCACCTTTGATATTGACGAAAATGCCTTGGAAATCGGCTCCGGGCTGATGGCCTGGTTGGCTGTCAGTGAATTGGATGCCTAACTGTAACCTTCTTTTATATTACCAATGAAAAAATTTCTCACGCTGTTGGTGTTTTTGACATCAGCCGCTTTCCAATCCTTTGGTTGGGGACAAAACGGACACAGGGTCGTAGGCCAATTGGCAGAATGGCATTTGAGCAAGAAAGCCAGAAAGAACATCGAGGCAATTCTTGGACATGAATCCCTGCCCATGGTAGCCAATTGGATGGATGAAATCCGCTCAGACAGGAAGTACAACTATACCGCCCCATGGCATTATTTGACTGTGGAGGACGGAAAGGGCTATGATCCAGCCATCCAGGAAAAAGGTGGTAATGCCTACGAAAAAGCTCTAGAAATTATTGCTGCGCTAAAGTCCGGCAGCTTGGAGGAAGCCCAAGAAATAGAATACCTTAAAATGTTGGTGCATCTGGTGGGGGACCTTCACCAGCCTCTTCATGTGGGCCGGGGAGATGACAAAGGCGGAAATGATATTGATGTGTTTTATTTCAACCAAAAGACAAATCTGCACAGCGTCTGGGATACTAAAATGATTGAAGGCCAAAACCTGAGCTTTACCGAATTGGCCCGTCACCTGAATGAAAGAGCGGACAAGGATACAATAAGCAAATTACAGTCCGCTGATCTTGCTGACTGGCTTAAAGAAGCCCAGAGCTTCCGGCCGATGGTGTATGATATCCCGGAGAATAAGCGGCTCTTTTATGACTACGGTTACAAGTATTTCTATGTGGTGGAAGATCGACTTTTTGCTGCTGGAATCAGACTGGCCGGGATCCTGAATGATATTTATGGGTAACTAGCGGAGGCGGCTTTAAAATGTTAAAAAAAAGAAACAGGTAACCGAAGATACTCGGTTACCTGTTTCTTTTTTCGTATTGGGACTGCCCGAAAGTTTGCCTAATATCGATATTTAGGGGTTTTCAGTACCCGAACTGTCTCGTTGTCGACGGTTTTGCCCCACCTATTTGCAATGCTACATTTTCAATTAGATTTTTTAAATATCCCACTCTCTCTGCGATCCAAAATCAAGTTCTTCGATCGTTTACCTTGTAGAACTCTGGCGGAGTATGCCATTTCCGACAGCGATTTCGATGTTTTGAGCAGGTGCCAAATCAACTATCCGATAATGTAATACTGGAAGCATTTAACGACAATGTATTGAAGAATTTTTTCAAGAAAACCCTCGGGGTGAAGGTTGAAACCTCAGATAGTTTTTTTCTTATATTTGGTTATGGATCAAGTTCTCGATAAAGTATTGAATATTCAAGCGCTTAATTCTCACCGAAAGGAGCTAGCCGATTTTGGGGTAGAGAAAATAGGCTTGTTTGGGTCTTGTTACAAGTATGAAACACATCTGGAGAGTGCCATTGAGGCCTATTAGGATTGCGAATTAGCCACACGATGGATGGATGATAAACTAGATACTCAAATTCGATGATATGATTTACGGATTTATTGGCATGAGTTTACTTTTTGTTGCTATTGGGCTTGCTGTAACAGAGAAGAATTCAAAATATATTCTTTCAGGATACAACACCATGAGCGAAGAAAACAGGATGAAAGTCGATATCAGAGCATACATCCCCTTTTTCCGAAAATTTCATATTTTTTTAGGAGTATCGCTTCTCCTGATAGGCAGCCCTTTAACCTATTTAATCAGCGAAGGAGTCGGGGGTATTTTCTTGTCCGTTTATCCAATCCTCGCTTACATCTATTTTTTTGTTACAAGTAGAAAATATTCCAAAGGGATTAGTACCAAGGGAAATACTGCAGCTATTGTCATTATGGTGGGAACGCTTCTATTTGTGATGGGAATGATAGGATATGGATTAAAGGAAGATAAACTCATTTTCGAATCTCAGGCGCTCGTATTTGAAGGACATTACGCGGAAACTTTAGTTCCATCCGAAATACAAAGCATTGAGTTGGTTGATCAATTACCGCAAATTACTTTCAAGATTAACGGGTTTGGAATGGGAACAGTGAGAAAAGGCTATTTCCGCACCAAGGATAGAGAGGTCGTAAAGTTGATCATAAATGCTGATCAAAAACCCATTATTCTGGTTACAAAGATGGACGGTGGGAAAATATTCTATTCAGCGAGAAGCAACACCAATGGAAAAGTGATAAAGGAATTGAAGGAAGCACTGCCTAAAGTGACTTATAAGCAGTAGATAAAGAAACAATAGGTAAAACTGCAATAGCTTATGGTGGTTGAAGTGGTGATTTAGATTCTTCTGTTCACCAATTTCGGGCTGCCCGCCGCCGATAAGCAGAGAACCGAAAAAGTAAAATAATCATCCAGTGGCCGTTTTAATAGATCTCAGGAATTCCGTGGCATATCTTTTATTCTTCTCCTGCAACTATAAAAACAAGTCCGTTGCATTAAAAATACAATTGTAAGGCTTTTTTAATCCTATGTAAGTGCGGAAAATAGGTCTGTAACAGAAAATAATCCTATTGTAAGGCTTTTTAATTATAATGTAATACCCAGGGAAGCACATGTAAGACCGGAGAATCCTAATGTAAGATAAATAAATCTTATTGTAAGAGGTAGGAATTATAATGTAGGCCGAAAAAATCCTATTGCAATAGAAAAAAATGCTCCTGTAAGTGCTTTTTGACCCGGTGAAAGTACTTTTTGGCCTTCTGTAAGTGTTTATTAAAGCCCTGCAAGTGTTTTGGGATTCTCTGCAAGTACTTCTGGAGTCCCGACACGTGTTTTTTGGGTTTGGGTATCCTCTTCCGGACAAGAAACCACTCCTTACAACTTTGATGGCAACGATAGTTTTTGCCCTGAGGTGATGTCTTAGTGTCGCGTACCTTGGTGGCCACACACCAACTGATTTTTTTACCTTGGGCTTTTCCTTTAAATTAAGGGCATGGAAAATAAAATCGCATTGGTGACCGGCACAACCTCGGGCATCGGCAGGGCTACTGCCGTTGCATTGGCCAAGCAGGGGTTTGACATCATAGGCTGCGGCAGGAGGAAGGAGAGACTTGAAGCACTGAAGGACGATCTACCGCAAAATGTCAAGTATACCTATTTGGTTTTTGATGTGCGGGATAAGCATGCCGTGGATCAGGCCATTGATTCCCTTCCCCAAGAATGGTCGGACATAGACGTATTGATCAATAACGCGGGCAATGCCCATGGTTTGGATCCCATACAAACGGGTGATACCGACGACTGGGACGCCATGATGGACATCAATGTCAAGGGTCTTTTATATGTTTCCCGAAAGATAATTCCCGGAATGGTCGAACGCAAAAGTGGACAGGTGGTCAACATTGGGTCTATAGCCGGCAAAGAAGTTTATCCCAACGGGAACGTGTATTGTGCCTCAAAACATGCCGTCGATGCCTTGACCAAGGGCATGCGGCTGGATCTAAATCCCTTTGGGATCAAGGTGATTGGAATCCATCCCGGCGCTGTAGATACAGAGTTTTCGAATGTCAGGTTCAAAGGGGATGACACACGGGCGAGTGCGGTCTATCATGGTTTCCAGCCCTTGGTAGCCGAAGACATCGCCAACATTATAGCCTTTGCGGTAACCCAACCTGCTCATGTGGTGATGGCAGATATAGTCATCCTGCCGACCGCCCAAGGCAGCGCTACGACCATCCATAAAACCAACCCGTGAAAAACTTCATCATAGCCATTTCTCTCGTCTTCGCTGCCTGCGGCTCTTCCAGCAATGAGGCTGCTCTTTTGGATTCACTTCAACAAGAAGGGTATGGTTTTGGAAAAGAAGATAGCAGCTCTTTCGACTTTTCCAGTCCTGATCCCATACCGGGAGAGTTAGAACAGGTATTCATTGATGCCGGACTTGTTGATATCGGGACCGTCCTTCCTGAAGTTTATGTGGAGCTAAAGTATTCTACGGGGGATAATTTTTTTGGCAAGGACGTATATGGTGAACTCGAGAACTGCTATTTACAACCTGCGGTCGCAGACATGATTGCCAAGGCTTATGATTTCCTCCAACAGAATAATCCCGACCTGACCTTCAAAATCTATGATGGGGTGAGGCCTTTACGCGTCCAGCAGATCCTGTGGGATGAGCTGAAAAAGCCGGACAGCATCAAACCTTTATACGTGGCAGATCCCCAAAAGGGAAGCCTACACAATTTTGGTGTGGCGGTAGATCTGACCTTGGCCGATGCTGCAACGGGGGAGGAACTGGACATGGGAACCGGATATGACTTCTTTGGCTATCCGGCTTATCCAGACATGGAAAGCCAAATGCTGCGGGAAGGGAAAATTACCCGACAGCAAGTGGAGAATCGGGAAATACTGAGAAAGGCCATGATGTCTGCGGGGTTTAGCGGGATTGGCTCTGAGTGGTGGCATTTTAACGCCTTCAGCCGAAAAGTGGCTGGAGAGAAATTTGAAATCGTTAAATAATCTGTTTACTTTACACCGAAAGAATCATCGGTTCACTCAATTAAAGGTCTAAAGCACCAATTACTTAACAAATTCACTTTATTTTCTCCTCTCCATGAACCCAAAGAAGAAATTTTACTCCATCCTTTTTGTATTGCTATTTGCAGGGATTTTCGTCGTTCCCTCTGTTTCTTTTGGCCAGCAATTTAAAGCCCTGGTCTTTAGTAAGACCCAGGGATTTCGCCACCAGTCGGTACCGGAAGGCGTAGCTGCCATCAAAAAACTGGCCTCGAAGCACCGTTTTCAAGTCTACGCCACTGAGGATGCTTCAGTGTTCACGAAGGAAGGCTTGGCCGGATATGACCTGATCATTATGATGAGCACCACCGGGAATATCTTTAACGATGAGCAGAAGGCCGCCTTCCAAGAATTTGTGAGAAGCGGTAAAGGTGTAGTAGGTGTCCACAGCGCCGCCGATACCGAATACAGCTGGGAATGGTACAACAAAATGATGGGCGGACAGTTTAACCACCATCCACACCAACAAACTGCCCGCTTGAAGGTAGTCGACCAAAACCATCCCTCTACCTACCATCTAAATGAAAAATGGATATTTACGGACGAATGGTATGAGTACAAGAATTTCAATACCGACGTTAATATACTGGTACAATTGGATGAGACAAGCTATGATGTAGGGTCCATAAGCGGAAAGAAAGCGGGAATGGGTGACGTTCATCCTATTGCTTGGTACCATGAGTTTGAATCAGGAAGGGTTTTTTACACCGGCCTGGGACACGTAGAAGAAGCTTTTGAAGACGATGCTTTCCTGAACCACCTGTACGGGGGGATTTGGTATGCCGCTATGGGCAAGCCTTTGTAATATCTCCTGGAGGATGTTAGTCCAAGAAATCTTTAAAACCCCGAAGGTCAAATTTGACCTTTGGGGTTTTCTTTTTTAGAAGTCAGTGAATTTGAAGGGAAGCAAGTCGTCAATTCCTGATGCTTTCAATACCTCTCCATTGGGAACCAACATATAAATTTCAATGGCTTTGTTGAATTTTGTCTCATACTCACAGATTGTTTGTCGGCATGTCCCACAGGGAGTGACGAACGAATAGCTTTCTTGCTCTCTTTTTCTTGCCACAACGGCTATTTTGGTCGGGCTGAGGTGCGGGTAATTTGCATGGGCATAACCTAGAACGACTCTTTCTGCGCAAATACCAACGGGAAAGGCCGCATTTTCCTGGTTGTTGCCTGTCAAGATTTCTCCGTTTTCCAATAACAGCGCGGCTCCGACCAAAAAGTTCGAATGGGGGGCATAAGCTTTTTCCGCAGCTTGTTTGGCCTTATCCATCAGGAATTGTAGATCTTCAGAAAGTTCTTCCCAAGAAAGGGACTCCAAAGTGACTGTCTTTTCTATTTTTTTAGACATTGATATTCAATTAAGCAGACAAGAATGAAGAAAAAACCTCCCTATGTCTGACATAGAGAGGTTTGAATAAATATAGGCAATTTTTTGCAAACGGATAGCGGGTAGAGATCCTTTCTGAATAGACTACCAGTGGGGGTGTTTCTTCATGTATTCATCAGCAGAAAATTTACCGGATCCGTAGAACAAAAAGACGACTAACAAAACCAGCACGAGCAGAGAGATCTCGAATTCTAGGTTGTTGGCAACAGAAAAGAAGCCCATATTGATATTGACCATAAATACCGCCACCAGCAATATAGGGAGCTGGAATAGGATAGCCATCCGCGTCATCAATCCAAGGGTAATAAGAATCCCGCCAAACAAATGGGCAAAAGCCACATAATGTACCATCGCCATATTAAAAAGGACAGTATCTACATGGTTCATCATGTCCATCAAAGCCTCTCTATGGGAGATAAACATAAATCCCTTGTAGAAAATAAAGATGCCCAAACCAATACGGACGAAATCAATCCATCTGGGATGGTGGGTATCCGCCCAACGTTCAATGTTGTGTAAAGTATCCATGGGTTTATTTGTTTTGTGATTAACCCATTAAACGGGGGATGGCCACTGCGTGGACACTTATTGGACATTTAAAATATGGGAGATAATAGGTTATTGTTGTTTCCAGTGCTCAAGTTTTTCGGAGGAGGGGCCCAAGGTTAACCGGTAATGCTTAAAATAGATTTCCCCTGACGAAGGCAGTTCAATAACCAATGTTCTCCCGCTTCTTAAAACCGTCAGCCTCAATACGGCACCCGCACTGCTATCCTTAAACTCGCTGCTTTGCACTACATCTCCCACCATGAGTTGGGTGTAGGCAGGGCTATTCGGATGTATGGATTTAATGGTAGAACCTTCGTCCAAAAGCAGTCCATGATCGTTTTCAAGATTTCCCCTGCTGTTTTCTGCCATTGAAATTCCCACCGTCTGCAGTTGAGATTGGATAACGGGAAGTAGATCCTCTGTGCCGTAAACATACTGCTCAAAAAACCTTCCTGCTCCATCTCCGTCCTGGAGTTGTTGTCCCACCAAGTTCTGAAAATCCGTCAAAGAATAGCCGATTTCTTGTTGCCCAAAATTTACCCACATCATTTGCATTACTTGTGAGAGGGAGCTTCCTCGATCCAACAGCATAAGATCCAGGCAAAGGGATATTAATGCACCCCGGTTATAGATGCTGACTTTTCTGTTGGGAACGCCTGCTTTATAGCCATCCAGCCAAAGATCAAAGCTTGATGCGACAATGGACTGGTTTATCCAGCCGAACTGTTCAAATTCCCGATTGATCAATTTCTCCAAAACCCCAAGGTAATCTTGGGTAGAATAGTATCCAGATTTCCAGAGAAATCGATCGCCCATATACGTAGTGACGCCTTCCGCCACCAAGCCGGTATCGAAATAAGCTTCTTTCGAAAAGTTATAAGGCAGCAGCTCCTCAGGGCGGATCCTACATACATTCCAAAAATGATACAGTTCGTGAGAGCTCACTCCCATAAGCTTGTTCATGAAGGCCTTGTGGGCAAAGTCCGTAGCTGGTCCGAGCGTGATTACGGTGGAGAATTGGTGCTCTACCCCATGATAGTGTTCGTAAGGCAGCAATTGGAAAAGAAAATGGTAATCCTTGGCGGGGAAACTCCCAAATGCCGCTATTTGCTGCTGGCTGAAGTTGTAGAAATGCTTTTTGAGTTCCTCCCTATCAAAATGGATCTCCCCTCGGAACCAAAGGTGAAAAGCATGTTCTTGGATTTGATACTGCTCATGTGTCAGGCTAGGAGAGGCAATCAAAGGGCTGTCCACCAGATGATAAAATCCTTCGGCTTCCAATAGGGACGGACCGGATAATGGCAATGCGGTAGCTAACCGGTAATCCTGTGGGACATCGAGTTGGACCCTGATGCTTTCTTGTTCTCTTCCTTTGACTTGGAACGCCAAATTGATGAAGTTGATATAGAGTTGCTCATCATCTGACCAGCTTCCCCCCGCATCCATCTGTGCGGCATGGTATTGATATTGGAGGAGAACGGATCCAGTGTGCGGGGAAGCAAATTGCCATTGGTCTTTGGTGATTTTGGAAAGGGGAAATTCCTTTCCATCCACCAAAAACTTTAGGTGCCGTATTCTCTGCGCATAGTTAGCCAATTCATACCTTCCCGGTCTCCAGGAGGGAAGTTGTAGTACGATGACCTCGTTCTTTGTACATTCGAAGGTCAGTTCTAGGTCAATGTATTGGGAAGGGATGTTTTTTCTGGAGATCAGGTAGTGCATAGAATTAATACTTTGTCCTTAAACAAATGTAATGTACTGGTTTGTAAATAAAAAAAACCTCCCTATCTTTGCAATCCTTTTAGGGAGAACCCATAGGGTGCAACAAAGTTCAGCATTAAGTTAGAAAATAAAGCATTACATAATCATGAAAAGAACATTTCAACCTTCCCGTAGAAAAAGAAGAAACAAGCATGGCTTCAGGGAAAGAATGTCTACACCTAATGGTAGAAGGGTATTGAGAGCAAGAAGAGCAAAAGGAAGGAAAAAAATATCCGTTTCTTCGGAAAAGACTGTGAAGAAATAATTCATTGTGCGTTTTTGCGTATTTTTAGTACGTTAAAAAAAACACTTATGGATTATAGACTTCAAAAAAATGAAAGGCTACATTCTAAAAAGTCTATAAAGGAGCTTTTTGATAAAGGTTCCTCTTTTTTTTTATACCCATTCAAAGTCCTTCACTTGGCTTTGGATGGGCAGCATGCTGAAACTAATCAGGTGCTTTTTTCTGTTTCTAAGAGGAAGGTTAAAAAGGCGGTTCACCGGAATTACATCAAAAGGAGAATCAAGGAGGCTTATCGCCTGAACAAAACCCTCATCGCCTCCCCAGAAGGCAAAAACCGGATAGCTTTTATTTACGTATCATCGGAACTGGAAGATTTTCAAACCATTCAGAACAAGGTTCAGAGGATCCTGAAAAAAATAGAAACCCTCAATCATTCATCCCATATTGAACAAAATGATAAATAGAAAATATAGAATTATTGGCGTGATAATTTCCTTGTTTGTCGTAGGGACTTTGCTTTTTTCTTTTAATCCCAAAAACGACAAGCTTTTTTCCATTGCCAAGAACCTGGATATTTTTGCCTCTTTGGTGAGGGAGCTGGATTCTTATTACGTAGACGAGATTGACCCGGATGAACTGGTATCGGTCGGGATAAACGCGATGCTGGAAGAGTTGGATCCCTATACCGAATATATTCCCGAGGAAAATTCTGATGACTTCAGGATGATGACCACCGGAGAATATGGGGGAGTGGGGGCTTTGATCGGCAACAGAACAGGCACTAATATGATCCTTATGCCTTACAAGGGCTTCCCAGCCCAAGTAGGTGGCCTCAGGATCGGCGATCAAATATTGAAAATCGACTCGACAGTAGTGGTGGAGGAAGAAACGGCCGAGATATCCAAGCTCTTGAAGGGGCCGGCCAATACCCCTGTGCAGGTGACGGTGAAGCGGGGCGAGGATACCCTCAGGATGGACTTGACTAGAAAGAAGATTGTTATTAGTAACGTGCCTTATTATGGTATGGTCAATGAAAACACAGGGTATATTAAACTTACGGATTTTACCACCAATGCGTCCTCGGATGTAAGGCAGGCGTTGATTGCCTTAAAAGCTGAAGGGGCACAGAAGCTGATTTTGGATGTAAGGGACAATCCGGGAGGAGTTTTGAAGGAAGCCGTGGAAATCGTGAACTTGTTTATTCCCAAGGGTAGGGAAGTGGTTCGTACAATAGGGAAGCTCCAGAGTGTCAATTCTGTTTATAAAACTGAGCGTTCTCCTTTAGATAAAGACATTCCTTTGGTGGTATTGATCAACGAAAGAAGTGCTTCTGCCGCAGAGATTGTCGCCGGAGCTCTACAGGATTATGATAGGGCGGTATTGATCGGAAGAAAAACCTTTGGAAAAGGTCTTGTTCAAAGTACCATCCCCCTTTCTTATAATTCCCAGGTGAAGGTGACCACGGCCAAATATTATATCCCTAGTGGGAGATGTATTCAGGCCATAGATTACAGCGACCGTGACGAAGAGGGCAACGCCAGGACAATTCCGGATTCTCTAAGGAAGGAATTTAAAACCAGCAATGGCAGAATTGTACTTGACGGAGCGGGGATAGAGCCAGATGAGAAAGTGGAGTCAAAGGCTTATGCCCCTATAACGTATAGCCTGGTGGCCAGAAGTCTCATATTTGAATATGCCAACGAATTTTTCCTCAAGCATGATACAATAGTCTGCCCTAGACAATTTAAGATTTCAGATGAATTGTATCAGGATTTTGTGCACTGGCTGGGGGATAAGGAATATGACTATACGACACAGGTGGAAAAGGCGATAGAGGATCTGGTAAAGTTTTCAGAAAAGGAAAAATATTTCGAGGATATCAAGAATGAAATTGCTTCCCTGAAGAAGAGCGTAAGCCATAGTAAGGAGCAGGATTTGATTACGTTTAAAGAGGAAATAAAGGAGGCCTTGAAGGATGAAATTGTTTCCCGCTATTATTATGAGCAGGGGATGGTTGAAACTTCCCTCGACGAAGACATCGAAATTAACAAATCCATTCAGGTGCTCAATGATGGGGAACAGTTTGCTTCCATGCTGAAGCCTGATAAGAAACGCAATGGATAAGGGACGACCGTATCAAAACCGCCCATCAATTAACGGATAAAGAATATTATGGGATTAATCCTTTCAATAGAGACGGCTACTTCAGTTTGTTCTGTTGCACTCCATGAGCACAGCGGGGCATTGGTAGGGATCATTGAACTGTTTCAGGACAATGTTCATGGTCAAAAGCTGATGCCCGTTATCGAGGCCTTGCTACGGCAGCTTGGCGTAGATAAGGATGAACTGGATGCAGTGGCGGTCTCTAAGGGACCGGGCTCTTATACCGGCTTGAGAATCGGAGTTTCAACGGCCAAGGGGTTGGCTTACGCGCTGGATATTCCCTTGATAGGGGTGGATACTTTGGATGCTTTGGCTAGGAGGGCTTTGCCTTTTGTCGGTGCTACCGATATCTTGGTACCGATGATTGATGCCCGCAGAATGGAAGTGTATTGTAAAGTCCTGGACAGCCAAATGCAGGAACTGGTAGGTTTGGCACCGCTTATTGTCGACGATAACTCATTTGATACCTATCTCATGGCCGGCAAGGTATTCTTTTTGGGTGATGCGAACGAAAAAGTGGGGCAGGTGATCCATCACAAAAATGCCGTTTTCGCTCCTTTTTTCAATTCTGCAAGTACCGTAGGTGAATTGGCAGTGTTAAGGTATAAAATGGAGCAGTTTGAGGATGTCGCTTATTTCGAACCCAATTATCTTAAAGAGTTCCGGGTGTTAAAATCCAAAAAGATGTTATTGTCATGAATGAAATTATAAACCGTGTAGCGAACAGTCCTATTGTGACCGTAGACCTGGAGGAGTATTACCTGTCCGGCGACCGATTGGGCTTTGATCTTAAAGATTATTTGTTTCAAGAGTTGGTAATAAAGGAACAAGACTATCGGGCTGCCTTAAAGGATACCGACTGGGAGCAATATAGGGGAAAGTATGTCGGCGTTTTTTGCAGCGTAGATGCTATTGTTCCTACCTGGGCCTATATGTTGGCCATCACCTATCTTGAGGGCGTGGCGGAGGAAGTAGTTATGGGTGATTTGGAAACGTTGGAGCGATATCTTTTTCAGAAATCCTTGGCTTTTATTGATCCTATACAATATAAGGACAAGCCTGTGGTGGTTAAAGGGTGCAGTAAATTGCCGGTTCCTTTGTTTGCCTATGGTGAAATTGTAAAGATTTTGAAGGGGAATGCCAGGTCGATTATGTACGGAGAGCCCTGCAGTACCGTGCCGTTGTACAAGAGGAAAAATAATATTGAAAAGAATCTGTCTTAATAACAGGTGTTTATAGAATTCTCCAGAAAAATTTATAACCGCTGTTTGGTTAATCTGAAAATGAGTTCTATGTTTGCATTCCCATTCGGGCAGGCTCGGACAGAAGGTCCGGCAAAGAGTTGAAATTTGAGATTGTTTTCAGAATTTATCAAAACAAAAAAATTAAAAATCTTTTAAAAATTTTGTTTGTTGGTAAGAAAATTCTTCTGATATTTGCACTCTCAAATTCGATAAACGAATCGAAAACAAGTCTCTCTAACTTGGGAAAATGTCCCTGGAGCGCAGAGAAAAAGTTCATTGAAGTACTGTAAGACAATACGACGAAACAAGCATAAGCATCAGCTTATGTGTTCTGAAACGGAACAAGAATGGTTTAAGGCCATTAAAAACAACCTTACAATGGAGAGTTTGATCCTGGCTCAGGATGAACGCTAGCGGCAGGCCTAATACATGCAAGTCGGACGGTATTCCCCCTTCGGGGGGG